>Ga0209653_1000009_pt1 | contig 200903 bp, 181 predicted proteins | sample SaaInl6LU_22_DNA_FD_184644 | JGI IMG/M metagenome (GOLD analysis project Ga0209653, IMG submission 184644) | Marine microbial communities from expanding oxygen minimum zones in the Saanich Inlet - ESP_116LU_22_DNA (SPAdes) (version 2) | ecosystem: Environmental > Aquatic > Marine > Intertidal... | reverse complement strand
TAGCCTATCCAAATCCACATTGCCGCCAGTCAAAATAATCGCTACCCGTTTGCCCTTAAATTGCTCTGGCTGGTCCATTATCGCGGCCAGAGGCACGGCGCAGGAAGGTTCGACAATCACTTTTAGCCTGGTCCAGATAAGACGCATGGCCTCTACTATGCGCTCCTCTGAACAGAGCAAAATGTCATCCACAGTTTCGCGCATCACGGCAAAGTTGCGCGCGCCTACGGTGGCGCGCAAACCGTCAGCGATAGTGTTGGGGCTGTACTCAGCGAGTCGCTCACCACGCTGCATACCTAGCCAGGCATCTTTGGCCTGCTCTGGTTCTGCGCCAAAGACTAGGGCCTTACTCATCGCTTTGACCGCAATACCAGTTCCGCTAATCAGACCGCCACCACCCACTGGGGCCATGACAACGTCTACTTCGGATTCGACTTGCTCTAACAATTCAATAGCGGCAGTACCCTGCCCAGCAATAATTAAATCTGCATCATAGGGGTGAACCAAGCTGTACCCCTGTTGTTGGATAAGTCGGGTAACTGCCTCCTCGCGAGCAGGCATGTTTGGCTCACAGAGTTCTATACTGGCGCCATAGCCTGCCACTGCATCTCTTTTGACCTGAGGAGCATTGTTTGGCATCACCACGGTGCAGGGAGCACCTCTGAGACTTGCGGCCCAGGCCAGTGCGGCGCCATGGTTGCCCGACGAATGTGTAACTACGCCTTTTTGCAGGCTGGATTTATCCATCGAGAACACTGCATTACAGGCACCCCGGGCTTTGAATGCGCCGATCTTCTGTAAATTTTCAGCTTTAAAAAATAATTCACAATCCATCATTCTGTTAAGCAACTGGCTCTGCAAAATAGGCGTGCGATGGATGTGGGGCGCTATGCGCTGGTGGGCTTGCTGAATATCTTTAAAGGTTACTTTCATGCTGCCAGTTTAGCCCAATTGCGACGAGACTGGCGACTAAAACAAATGGTTTGCATTGGCGTAATTTGCCATATACTTGCCAGCTATTATTAAAGCCTTTAGATCTAAAAAGGAATATACATGATTAGAGTTTGTCTCTTTGATGGTAGCGATCTGTCCGTGGGTGGCACTGAGCTTATTAGCTTACCCATACCCAGCGGCGCAGTTCTATGGATTGATATTCACAACGAAACACCTGGTGCTGAAGATCCAATTTTTGAGCAGTTTGGTTGCCATTCGCTGTGTATCCAGGATGCCCGTCGAGAACGACATCCACCCAAAACCGAGCACTTTAAGGATCAGTCATTTGTGTTACTGCGCACTCTGGCCGATGTGTCAGAGGGACTGTCGTTTCAGACTCAGCAGGTCGCTTTTTTTATTGGCGATAATTTTTTAATCACTCGCCATGATCAGACCTGTGAAGTCATAGATAACTGGTGGAATTTTGGCGATGTGGAAGGTGCGATGGCCAAGGGGTCATGGGTATTGTTTGCAGCCATCACTAACAGCATGGGGCTGGCGTACATAGATATGCTGTTGGAGTTCGAGCCCACACTGTCTGAATTTGAAGACTCTTTAATGGATGCCCCAGGGGATGAATTACTGCGGCAGCTGATTGCCTGCAAAACGTCTCTGCGCAAACTCAAGCGGATGCACAGTTATCATGACTCTGCCTATGAGGAGTTGTTACAACATTTTGATGCCGACAATTTAATCTTTGCGGAATCCCGCCACGCGGTGACCGACGTCTATGAGAAATTTGAGCGCCTGCACAGTTTGTCATCGCTTTATTATGACTTGGCGGGAGATCTTATTGATGGGCATATCTCTCTGACATCACACAAACTCAATGACACCATGCGTATTCTCACGGTGGTTACCACTATTTTTGTACCCCTAGGATTTTTGGCTGGGCTCTACGGCATGAATTTCGACAATATGCCCGAGTTGCATCAACCCAATGGGTACTTTATTTTGGTCGGACTTATGGCCACCATTGCCGTTGGTCTGGTGGCTCTATTTAAAAGGAACAAATGGCTGTGATAGAAAAAATCGAATACTGGCTCGCCTTACCAGTCATCCAAGTAGGTGAATTCACGCTGCGACTTTTAGATATTGGGTCAGCTGTGGGTATTATTATTCTGACTATATTTTTATCAAAGGTGCTCACTCGCGCTGCTACTCTGGCCGGTAAGCGCAGTAGAGCTCATGATCAAAATATCTATGTGATTAATCGCATCCTTAAATATCTGGTCTATGCAGTGGGCATTTTTATGGCTCTTTCTGTGCTGGGCTTTAGTTTTGACAAATTGGCGATTATTGTCGGCGCTCTGGGAGTAGGAATCGGTTTTGGTCTGCAATCCATAGTTAACAACTTTGTCAGCGGTATTATTATTCTGTTTGAGAAGTCTCTGCGGGTTGGCGACTTTATCGAGTTACCCAATGGTTTATTGGGTGAGGTGCGGGAAGTTAATATCCGCAGCACCCTGATTCGCACACTCGACAATGCAGATATTCTGGTACCCAATTCAGACTTTATCAGCAATCAGGTCAACAACTGGACACTAAATGATGATGTGCGCCGCTTTAGCATTCACTTTAGCGTCGCCTATGGAAGTGATTTGGCGCTGGTTAAAAAGGCCGGTTTGGAAGCGGCGAATCAGGTGCCTATGACCATACAAAGAGATAAACTGTTGCCTGACGTACTGGTGCGCGAGCTCGCCAACTCTGGTATTGAGTGCTTTTTATCTGTTTGGACAGAGGGTGAGCTAGTTAAGCGACCAGGTATGGTTAAGTCCACCTACTTAACCGCGATTTACAATAGCCTTGCGACCCATGGTGTAGAGATTCCCTTCCCGCAGATCGATGTGCATATGCGCAGTTAAATTTAGCTGGTACAAAAAAGCCGCTCTTTCAGGAGCGGCTTTTTTTGAGAGTTAAGCCTATTTTTGCGGGTTAAGCCTAGGCAAGGTCACGGCCGCGGTTGGCTGCAATTCTCAGACGCAGGGCATTCAGCTTAATAAAGCCCTCAGCATCGGCTTGATTATAGGCGCCACCGTCATCATCGAAGGTGGCGATATTGGCATCAAACAGGCTGTCGGTATCCGATTTACGACCCACTACAGAGACATTGCCTTTGTAGAGCTTAACGCGCACTTCACCATTGACTACTTCCTGACTCTGATCAATAGCAGCCTGCAACATCAGGCGCTCGGGTGCCCACCAGTAACCGTTGTAAATGAGTTTGGCGTAGCGAGGCATTAGTTCGTCTTTCATATGAGCCACTTCGCGATCCAGTGTCAGTGACTCTATAGCGCGGTGCGCTTTCATCATAACTGTACCGGCTGGCGTCTCGTAACAGCCGCGAGACTTCATGCCCACATAGCGATTTTCAACTATATCTAGTCGGCCTACGCCATTTGCGCCGGCCACTTTGTTAAGGTGTTCGATAACGGTTGCCGGGCTCATGGCCTGACCATCGATAGCAACAATATCGCCCTTTTCATAGCTGATATTGAGATAGGTTGGTTGATCCGGTGCTTCCTCTGGCGATAGAGTCCAGCGCCACATCTCGTCTTCTGCTTCTGACCAGGGGTCTTCGAGATTGCCACCCTCATAGGAGATATGCAGCAAGTTGGCGTCCATGGAGAATGGTGATTTTTTACCGCGCTTCATCTCCACAGGAATTTTGTGCTCGGCACAGTAGTCCATGAGTTTATCGCGTGAGTTAAGATCCCATTCGCGCCAGGGGGCAATCACCTTGATACCCGGTTTTAGTGCATAGGCACCCAGCTCAAAGCGCACCTGGTCGTTGCCCTTACCTGTGGCTCCGTGAGAGATGGCATCAGCGCCGGTTTGGTTGGCGATCTCGATAAGACGCTTGGCAATCAATGGGCGAGCAATAGAGGTGCCGAGTAAATATTCGCCTTCGTAGATAGTGTTAGCCCGGAACATAGGGAAAACAAAATCCCGCGCGTATTCTTCCCGTAGATCATCAATATAGATCTCTTTTACACCCAGAGCTTCAGCTTTGGCGCGAGCGGGTTCAACCTCTTCACCCTGACCTATATCAGCAGTAAAGGTAACCACTTCGCATTGATATTCTTCCTGCAGCCATTTAACAATCACTGAGGTATCCAGACCGCCTGAATAGGCGAGAACAACTTTTTTGACTGATGACACGTTGCTTATTCCTTTGCTGGGGAAAACGGGAGCGAATTCTACCCTAAATTAGTAGCTTTGTGTGCCGTTTAACCCTGCAGGGCCCTAATTGCCTCTAATTCTGCAGGGTCAAAAAGCTGATGACCCTGAGCTGCAAACTCACTTAAATCTTGATCTGTAGGAAAACTATAATAACCGGGTCGCCCCTGCTGAGGCTGGCCATGCAAGCTTATGTTTCTCTCCAAGGACTCCACGGCACTGACTAGCTGCTGGCAGCCTGCGCTATATAGATTTAAAACATTGAGCAGATAGGAACTGGTTTTCTGGAGCGGAATTTTTGCAATGGAGAGAATATCACCAGTATCTATACCTGTATCTTGAATAAAATGCAGAGTCGAGCCTATCTCGGTATCACCATTGATCATAGCTCTAAACGTTGCCATCACGCCGCGATATTCTGGAAGCAGTCCCGAGTGCAAATTAATTACGCCATAACGGGGTATGGCAATAAGTGGGTCGCGGATAATAAGCCCAAAGCGGATCGACAGAATAAGGTCCGGTTCTGTTGCCATAACCCGCTGCAACCCGGCTGGACTATTCACCTGATTATTAAGATCTGCAAAGCCCTGCAAATTGCAGCCAGCCTTTGCCGCTAGATCTTCAAAACTCAGGGGGCTCTCGGCAATTACCTGCTTTTCAAATACAGCCAACTGTTGCAGAGACTGCGGCAGACTTGCTGCTGTACCAACTTTTTCAGAGATAAAGATACTCAGGCTATGCTGGCTGAGCATTTTTATCAAACGGCTTAGGGCAATATGACTGGCGAGGTCGCGATTGGTAAGAATAGTTATTTTCATAGGCTTACTTTTTCACAAATACTCGTATGAAGCCACTGTTTCCGGTAGCATTCACATTCTAATTGCGGACGCTATTTTTCATGGATCAAATCAGCATCATCCAGCCTGACGACTGGCACCTTCATCTACGGGATGGCAGGGCTCTTGAGACCACAGTACCAGCTGCGGCCCGAGGCTTTGGGCGAGGTATTATTATGCCCAACCTAACACCGCCAGCAACTACAGTGGCAGAAGCTGCGGCCTATCGAGAGCGTATCTTGGCTCAGCGTCCTGAGAGCTCAAATTGGGAGCCTCTTATGGTTCTCTATCTCACTGACAATACAGATCCAGCAGAGATTCGTGCGGCCAAAGACTGCGGTTTTATTCAGGGTTGTAAATACTATCCTGCGGGCGCTACCACCAATTCTGATTCGGGGGTGACCAATCTAGCAAATATTAGTGCAGTGCTAGAGACTATGCAGGAGGTGGGCATGGTGTTGCAGCTGCACGGTGAAGTCACCGCCAATGAGATTGATATTTTTGACCGCGAAGCGGAGTTTATTGAGCGCCATTTGCGCGGTCTGGCTGCCGAATATCCAAACCTAAAAATTATTCTTGAGCATATCACCACCGCACAGGCAGTGGAGTTTGTCACCCAAGCAGGTGACAATATAGCCGCCACTATTACACCCCAGCATCTGCTTTTTAACCGCAATCATATGCTGGTTGGCGGCATCCGCCCCCATCTGTTCTGTCTACCTATCTTAAAACGCAATCTGCACCAGCAGGCGTTGATTGAGGCGGCAACCAGTGGCAACAAGAAATTTTTCCTAGGTACAGATTCTGCCCCCCATATTCAGGGTCGTAAAGAGAGCGCCTGTGGCTGCGCCGGTTGCTTTAGCCATCATGCAGCCATTGAGTTTTATGCAGAGGTTTTTGATCAAGCTGGGGCACTTGACAGGCTAGAGGCTTTTGCCAGTACCAACGGCCCAGATTTTTATGGCCTGCCCCGCAATAAAAGTACCGTTACACTGCAGCGCCAGGCATGGCAGCTACCCGAGTCAGTTGCCTTTGACGGATCTCAGTTGATCCCTCTGGGAGCTGGCACCACGCTTAATTGGAAACTTAATCTCTGATGGATATGCCCGAAGAGTTGTTGCAACCCTCGCTGATGGCCAAGCGCTTCCGGGGATTTTTACCTGTGGTTGTCGATGTCGAAACTGGCGGCTTTGACTCGCACAGCAATGCGCTGTTGGAAATTGCCGCAGTTGTGTTAGAAATGGATGCTCAGGGCAATCTACAAATTAAAGAAACTTACAGCAAAAATATTGACCCATTTCCAGGCGCGGTGGTCGAGCAGGCGGCACTGGAATTCACCGGCATAGATATTTATGACCCGGCGCGTGACCCGGAAGAAGAAGGCGAAGCTCTGCGTGATATTTTTCGCCCTATCCGCAAAGAGATTAGCGACACAGGCTGCACTAGAGCCGTTATGGTTGCCCACAACGCCCATTTTGATCTGGGGTTTGTCAACGCGGCTATAGATCGCAATCAGATTAAGCGCAGCCCCTTTCACCCCTTTTCTTGCTTTGACACCTCGACCCTGGCTGGTCTGGCATACGGGCAAACTGTGCTGGCAAAAGCCTGTGCTGCAGCAGATATAGAGTTCAATAACCGAAGCGCTCACAGCGCGCTCTACGACACCATTAAAACAGCGGAGTTATTTTGTAAAATCACTAACCGTTGGAAAGAATTAGGCGGCTGGCCCGCCGCCTAGTCATAAACTCTGAACCCTACTTTTTCTGAACCCAGAAGTCGGCTTTTTCGATACCAACTTTCTCTGGATCGAATTCCGGATCTACACCCTGTGCAAGCTGAGCTTCGTAGTCTTTTAGGGCTAAAATCGCGGGCTTTTGCAGGATTAGAATAGCTACGATGTTTAGCCAAGCCATCAGGCCTACACCCACATCACCCAGTGCCCAGGCCACGTCGGCGCTCTTTAAGCTGCCATACATCACCGAAGTCAGCAGTAGTATTTTCAACACCAGTACCAACCAGCCACGGTGCACTTTACGGTTGATATACATGACATTGGTTTCAGCCACATAGTAGTAAGCGATAATTGTGGTAAAGGCAAAGAACAACAGCGAAATAGCAAGAATACCGCTGCCAAAACCGGGCAGCACAGTATCAAAGGCGCCCTGGACATAGGCTGGGCCGGCTTCGTAACCTGACATCCCCTCGTAGAGTACCGTACCCTCAGGGCCGGTGACATTGTATAGACCGGTCATTAGAATCATAAAAGCAGTCGCAGTGCAGATAAGCAAGGTATCTATATATACCGAGAATGCCTGCACCAGTCCCTGTTTAGCTGGGTGAGACACCTCAGCGGCAGCCGCAGCATGGGGCGCAGTGCCCTGCCCTGCCTCATTCGAATAAATACCGCGCTTAACACCCCATTGAACTGCCATGCCAATAATGGCACCAAACCCTGCATCCAGACCAAAAGCACTATTGATAATCAGTTTGATAACGGCGGGGAACTGCTCAATATTAAGGATCATCACGGTAAAGGCGATCAGAATGTAGCCTACTGCCATAGCAGGTACAGCTACCTGAGCGAAGTGCGCAATTCGCTTGACGCCACCAAAAATAATCAGCGCTACACCAAAGGCAATAAACAATGCTGTGGCCAGCGGCGGTACAGCCCAGGCATTTTCCATAGCCGCTACTATGCTATTGGCCTGAATACCGGGGAGGCAGAAGCCCACTGCAATAATAGTCGCAGCAGCAAACAGCCAGGCATACCAGTTTTGACCCATCGCCTTTTCAATGTAATAAGCAGGTCCACCGCGGTATTCACCGTTATCGTCCTGCTCTTTATAGATTTGCGCCAAGGTGGCTTCAACATAGGCTGTAGAGGCACCCAAGAAGGCCACCATCCACATCCAAAACACAGCACCCGGGCCACCCATGGCAATTGCTGTAGCAACACCAGCAATATTACCAGTACCCACTCGACCAGATAGCGACATGGCCAACGCCTGAAACGAGGAAACCCCAGAATCAGAGCTGCGTCCTTCGCGCATCAGTTTGATCATATGGCGAAAATGCCGTACCTGCAGAAATCTAGTACGCAGAGAAAAATAAAGCCCAGACCCTAGACAGAGATAAATAAGTGCAGAACTCCAGATGATGCCATTGAGCTGGCCGATGAATGCTTCCAAGATGGTTCCTCTTTCTTATTATTGATTAGGGCTCTTGGGGTAGGCCCTAATACCCTATGGTCTAGCTATTCTTTTACTTATCGACCGGCATTACAAGTGCCTATGGGCTATAGCTACTATTTTTAGCGATTAAGAGGCCAGTTTGGTTAAGTTAATGGTCTCGTCAGTGTCAGCAGCTCTCGGTATCTCAGGCCACTACAGCCGTCCGGGGGATTATTTACCCTGAAGTTGCAGGGCCAGCTGATAGAGCTGCTTCTTGTCGCCGCCGGTAATTTTAGCGGTAAGGGACGCCGCTTTAGTAATAGGCAATTCCTTTAGTAATAGGCCAAGAACTTTTTCAGCATCCACTGCCACGCTGTCGGCAGCTTTTGTAGCGCCGCTTATCACCAAGACGATCTCGCCGCGCTGCTGATTGCTGTCGCTGCTAATAATTGTTTGCAACTGATCTAAACTACCCTGCAAATAGGTTTCAAAGGTTTTGCTGACCTCGCGGGCCATAAATGCCTGCCGGTCGCCACCAAATATCTCTGCCATATCTACCACTGTATCCAGTATGCGGTGGGGGGCTTCATAACAAACCATTGTCTCACCGACTGATTTTAACCCTGTGAGAGCTGTTTTTCGCTGACTGCTCTTGGCAGGCAAAAAGCCTATAAAATTGAATTTATCGGTTGGTAGCCCTGCAACGCTTAACGCTGCAACAGCAGCGCAGGCACCGGGAATAGGTATCACAGCGATGTCCTGCTGACGCGCCTCAGCCACCAGTCTGTAACCTGGGTCCGAAATTAGCGGCGTACCCGCATCGGAGATCAGCGCTATATCCTCACCTGCCGCCAGGCGTTTTAACAGTTGATAGCTGGATTTTTTATCCGCGTGATCATGATAGGCCACGCAGGGTTTATCTATACTAAAGTGGTCGAGCAGTTTTTTACTGTGGCGGGTATCCTCGCAGGCGATTACACTCACAGACTGGAGAGTCTCCACTGCGCGGGGTACCATATCACCTAGGTTGCCTATGGGTGTCGCGACTATATACAACGTACCGGATTGATTTGAATTCATGAAAAGTAAACATCTGCCATTAATTGTCTTTGCAGTGGGCATAGTAGCCTTTATTGGTGGCTGTACGCCAACTACAACGCTGGATACGGTGCGCGCTCCTGTAATTAACGAAACTCTGGTGGCGGATGTCTCTGTGCTTCAAGAAGCTCAGAGTCTTCTTGAGTCTGCGGCCTTGGCAGAAAATCCAGATACCACTATGCTCGATGCAGCCCTGCTATTTGCCAGCGCCGGTGACCTGCGCAAAAGTGCCGAAGTGCTGGCGATGATTGTCTCTGATCAACTTAAGGATCAGCAATATATTGAATTTTCGCTATTTTCTGCCGAGCTGGACCTGCGGCTTGCTGAGCCCACCAAAGCAATTTCACGACTGCAACAGGATCGCTTGCAGCTAATTAGTGCTGGTTTTAACCCGAGATTGTCGCGACGTATTTTAAGTCTTACTTCTGAGGCTAACTTTGCTCTGGGTAACCACGAGCAGGGCCTGCTCGACGCCATTGAACTGGTAAAACAATTAAGAAAACAGCAGGATATTCGGGTCGTGCACAATACAATCTGGCAACAGCTTAGTCAGATGCCATACAGCTATTTAGAGCAGGGCCAAAACCACCCTAACTGGCTGCTGTCCGGCTGGCTACAGTTGGCGGCGCTGGATCGTGATTACCAAAACAATCGTCAGGATCAAACTCAGGCATTGAACAACTGGCAGCAGCGTTGGAAAAACCATCCCGCAGCGAAAATCGAGCCCTCCGCACTTAAAATTGGTTTGCGCAAAGATGCTCCTCCAGCTCAGGTAGCGCTTCTACTGCCATTGCAAGAGCAATACGAGGTGCCTAGCTACACCTTACTCAACGGATTTATGGGCGCCTATTATCAATTTTTGGCTAATAACCAAACCTCGGAAACACCGCAGATACGCATCTATGATACCAGCGCCCAATCAATGCAGGCCGCGTACAATAATGCTATAGCCGATGGCGCTAAAATGATTATTGGCCCTCTGCGACAATCTGAAGTCGAGGAGCTAATGCCATTGCAGAGTCTGCCTGTGCCAACCCTTACCCTGAACAGAGTAGATGCCAATAGCAAATCGCAGCCCGATAATCTGTTTCAGTTTGGCCTATCAGCGCGCGATGAGATGAAGCAGATCGCCGATCGTGCCTGGCGTCACGGCCAGCGCAATGTGCTGGTCATCGCTCCGGACAACAGCTGGGGCATAGATGCCGGAGATTTTTTTAACCGTTATTGGAGTGATAAAGGCGGTAAGGTTGTCAGCCAGGTGAGCTACCCTACTTCTGTCAATGATTTTACCGAGCTTTTAAAAGCGCCACTGCAGATCGATTTGAGCGAACAGCGCGGCGTGAAGCTTAGACGCTTTATTAACAGCCGCATTCAACATGAGGCTCGACGACGTCAGGATCTGGATCTTGTGGTGGTACTGGGCTACCCGGTTAAAGCGCGACAGATTAAGCCGGCTTTGGATTTTCTCTACGCCTCAGATTTGCCGGTGGTGGCAACATCGCATCTCTACAACGGTACAGAGCAGGTGGGCCTTGACAGAGATCTGTCCGATGTGGAATTTAGTACCATGCCCTGGACGCTACCTGGCCAGCTGACTCAAGAATTACAGCCTGATGAGCGCCTGCATACAGCCTACCGCCACCTCTATGCAGTGGGCCACGATGCTTTTTTGATCTATAGAAATCTCGATGCCATGCAGTATCAAACTGCGGTGCCACTATTCGGTGCTACCGGTTTACTCACTCTGTCCGAAGGCGTCGTGGTGCGCCAGCAGAAATGGGCTAAATTTGATAAGGGCAAAGTGATAGAGATACAACCTTAGACTAGAGACTCTAGATTGCCGAGGAGGCGATATGCAGCGGCTCAGGGAAGGAGCTAAATCAAGCAAAGTTAGGCTGAGGGGCGTTATGTCAAGCGGTGCAGAGGCAGAAGACCTGGCCTGTCGATATCTGGTTAGCCAAGGCTTGACGTTGTTGACGAGAAACTTTAGCACCAGACGCGGCGAGATCGACCTAATAATGCAAGACAGGGGCGTTATAGTTTTTGTTGAGGTGCGCTTTCGACGCTCGAACAGCTTTGGTAGCCCTGCGGAGTCCATTACAGCCCGCAAATGCGTGCGGCTGAAGGCTGCCGCAGATGCCTATCTTCAGCGCTGCAAGCAGCCTGATCTCAATGCTCGATTTGATGCGGTATTGTTAAGTCCAGCAGTGAAAAATTCCAGTGCTTTGACTATTAACTGGCTGGTAAATATTTTACTCTGACGGCTAACAGCGAGCGTTAAAAGAACCGTTACGGCAAAGGTACTATGGACCAGCATATTTTTAAGCATTTTCAGAAGTTGATTGAAGCCACTATGGTGGTGGGAGATGCTTTCTCTGAGCCCATGATAAAGGCCACAGAAAAAATTACATCAGCCCTGCTCGCCGGTAATACAATTTTTAGCTGTGGTGACCGAGCTGCTGTCTTGCTGGCAGAGCTATTTACCGACTATCTGGCGCTGGGCTTTGAAATCGAACGCCCAGGATTTCCGGCCCTTAATATTAACCGACTGGCTGATAATAGCTTTGGAGCTGAGCGCTATGCCGACTGCCTTCAGGTGCATGGCCAAAGTGCCGATATACTGCTGGTGGTAAGCTCAGGAGACAATAGCCTGTCACTAATTAGTACTGTTGAAGCCGCTATAGAAAAGGGCATGACTGTTATATTACTCTCAGCAGCTAATGACGATTTACTCTCGGCTACCTTGGGTTACAATGATGTCTCCATACCCGCCGCGCAGTTTCCCGGTCAGTTAGCTACCGCGGCTCAGTTTCAAATTATTCAGTGCCTCTGTGCGCTGGTGGATTATCAAATTTTTGGAGGAGAATAAATGCGACAGTTAGCAGTGCTTTTAATCAGTGCCATGGTCTTGGGTGGTTGTACCTCAGTGGTTGATTCTGTTACCGATGAGCCTCTTAGTTCTGATGCTACCAGCACCAGCATAGGCACCAGCTTAAACGATATGAAAATGGACACCTATATTGGTGTCAATATCAAAAAGGCTGACCCTGAGCTAGATAAGTCTCATGTTAATGTGCATGTTGTAAATGGTGTGGTCTTATTAACTGGCGAAGTGCCAAGCAAAGAACTAAAAGTTTTAGCCGGGGATGTTGCCAGAGAGTTTAAGGGCGCCCGCCAGGTCTATAACGAGCTTCAAGTTCGCGGTAAGTCATCGGTTGTATCTCGGACTAATGACTCAGTTATCACAGCCAAGTTGAGAACCAAGTTCGTATTTTTAAAAGATATTAAAAGTACCAAAATTGAGATTGTTACCGAAGATAGTGTTGTCTATCTTATGGGGCTTATCGACCGAGCCAGCGCGCAAGAGGCCACAGATATTGCCCGTGGCACCACGGGAATTCGCAAGGTAGTGCAGGTGTTTGAGTACACCGACTAGAGCGCCTGAAACTGGCTCACAATGAGTCGGATTAAATTAAAAAGCCCTGTGTTTTGCACAGGGCTTTTTAATTAGAGCTTAGTTGTCAAAAGACGCTGAGAGCTAGCTAAACGGCACCTAGACCAACTCAATCGCCATGGCTGTAGCTTCGCCACCACCAATGCAGAGGCTTGCAATACCTTTTTTACCACCACGCTGCTGTAGCGCATGAATAAGGGTCACTACAATTCTTGATCCGCTGGCACCAATGGGGTGCCCGAGGGCGCAGGCGCCACCATTAACATTGAGCCTATCATGAGGCATACCTATCTCTTTTAGCGCAGCCATAGCGACTACAGCAAAGGCTTCGTTCACCTCCCAGAGGTCAACATCTTCAACAGCCCAACCCACTCGCTCAAGGGTCCTTTTAATTGCTGTTACCGGTGCGGTAGTAAACCACTCGGGCTCCTGAGCTGATTGATCATAGCCTCTTATTAGCGCGATAGGTTTTAAGCCTCTAGCTTCGGCTTCATCAGCCATCATTAATGTCACTGCGGCTGCGCCATCAGAGATGGAACTAGCATTGGCCGCGGTTACTGTGCCATCTTTCTGAAATGCTGGGCGCAGCTGAGGAATTTTTTCCGGTCGCGCGTTTCCTGGCTGCTCGTCAGTATCCACAGTCACATCACCTTTACGGCCAGTGATAGTGACTGGTGCAATTTCTGCACTAAACAGACCCTGATCTATCGCAGCATTAGCGCGGCGCAGTGATTCTATGGCATAGCTATCTTGTTCTTCACGACTGAAGCTATATTTAGCGGCACAGCTCTCTGCAAAATTACCCATGGCTACATGCTGGTAAGCATCTTGCAAGCCGTCTAGCTGCATATGATCCAATAACTCTCCCGGGCCAAAGCGATAACCCTGACGACCCTGGGGAATTAAATAGGGCGCGCGACTCATGCTTTCCATACCGCCAGCAACCACTACTTTAGCTTGACCGGCGCGCAATGCATTGCCCGCCATCATCACTGACATCATCGCAGAACCACAGACCTTATTTACAGTGGTACATACAGTGGCTTTATTTATACCAGCGGCTAAGGCTGCCTGACGCGCTGGTGCCTGCCCCAAACCAGCAGAGAGCACACAGCCCATGATCACTTCATCAATGCTATCCCCGTCTAACCCGGCTCGCTGTATAGCTGCACTGATAGCGACCGCGCCCAACGCTGGCGAAGCTAGAGTAGATAGACTGCCCATCATGCCACCCATAGGGGTGCGCGCTGCGGATAAAATAGCTATAGCTTGGGACATTCGAGGCTCCTTGACGAATCAGATAATAATCTTACTTAACCACTCTCAGTGAAGGCTTAGCTTTGGGGCTAGATTTATCGCCAGCTGCAGGTGCAGGCTTATTGACAATATTTTTTACCGGCTTGGGGCCCTGAGGAGGTGTCGGTGGTTTGGGATCGTCCGGTGTCTCTGGCTCAAATACCATCCCCTGACCGTTCTCTTGGGTGTAGATACCCATAACAGCACCCACAGGTAGAAAAATATCAATAGGCATACCGCTAAAGCGTGTTGAAAGCTGAACATGCTGGTTGTTCATTTCGAAATTGCTGACGGCGCGAGGGGCGATATTGAGAACGATTTGACCGTCGGTAACGAAATCCTGGGGTACTTCTACCCCGGGATAATGGGCGTCTACCACAATATAAGGCGTACAATCGTTGTCCACTATCCAGTCAAAGAAAGCTCTAAGCAGGTAGGGTCGATTGGACCTCATCTTCATGTCTGTCAACTAGGCGCGAATTTCGCGCTCAAGATCGGTCAGACTCTCCTGGAAAGATGGGCGCTCAAACAGACGATCCATATAATCCAGTAATGGTTTGACCTGACGGTTATTGGGCAACTTGATACCCAACTGCGGCAGGCGCCACAGCATAGGAGCAAGACAGCAATCTACCAGAGTGAACTCATCACTCATAAAGTAAGGCCTCTCAGTAAAGATACTGGCGATACTTACCAATGACTCATGAAATTCTTTGCGCGCAGCTTCGGCTTTCTTGGTATCTGGGCTGGCCAAAATAGTGTTGATTAAACTGCACCAATCACGCTCGATGCGATAAATCCACAGGCGGCTCTGAGCACGGGCTACTGGGTAAACGGGCAACAGTGGTGGGTGGGGAAAACGCTCATCGAGGTATTCCATAACGACTTTCGACTCATAGAGAGCCAGATCACGGTCCACCAGTGTCGGCAATGTGCCATAGGGATTGGCTTCTAGGATTTCTTCAGTGACCGCGTTGGCTTCAGTATCCTCGATATCAACAGTTACGCCTTTTTCGGCAAGTACGATGCGTACTCGGTGGCTATACTGGCAAGTAGGATCAGAAAATAACGTCATCGATGATCGTCGCACAACAACCTCACATTTTATTTATAGTTAAGGGGGCAGATTATTCCGCCCCTCAGTGACAGGCTAGTAGATGGCCTGCCTATACGCATCCAGTAGGTTAAATTAGTGGATGCCTTTCCAGTACTCTCTGTTCAACAGAACTGTAGGTACCAGTAATACTAGCAAAAATAACAGAACTAGCCGGCCAATATGCTTGCGCTGCTCTGCCATAGGCTCGGCGACATAGGTCAAAAAGTTGACTAAATCATAGACTGCCACATCAAATTCTTCAGCGGTCATGCTGCCAGACTTGTTGACAACAATGTTGCCGCAGGGGTCATCAAGTAGTAATTCGCCACTTAGCAGATCCTTCTTGAAACCACCATTTGCAGCTAGGACTGGGCCCGGAGCACATTCGGGCAAGCCTTGCAGATCTAACATGGCGTGAGGCATACCTACATCTTTAAACACCCTGTTGTTAACACCTAGTGGGCGAGAGGGATCTGCATAGAAGTTACGCAAATAGGTATAAAGCCACTCAGGTGAACGCGAGCGAGCCACCAGAGTCAAATCTGGTGGTGTAGCACCGAACCACGCCTTGGCCTTATCGGCTGACATGGAAATCTCCATCAACTCACCAATTTTCTGGCCGCTAAAAACCATATTGTCGAGCATCATTTGATTGGGAATATTAAGGTCGTTAGCAACGCGCTCCCAACGAGAGTATTTAAACGAGTGACAGCCCATGCAGTAGTTAACAGCCATCTTTGCGCCATTTTGCAATGACGCATCGTTAGTCAGTTGAGCTTCAAACGTATCACAGTCGATAGTACCGCAGGCTTTTCCGCTTTCAGCACCCACCGCTTTGATCGGCAGCACAACCAGCAGAGCAACAACCAATACCGCGCCTAGCGTTCTCCAAAAGCCCATACCGCCATCCATGGTGATGCGGTCCGGCTCAGGTTTGGTGGTTTCAATTCTGGTCCAGAAGTAAATACCAACAAAGTACGCGAAGTACAGGACTGTACAGATCTGAGCCAGCAATGTGCGCTCCGGCGTTGGTGCTTTAACACCTAGGTAACCTAGGATAATAAACACAGCAGCCAGCATCAGCAGTGCAACGCGGCTCATGGTGCCTTTATAGCGAATTGATCGCACTGGACTGCGATCCAACCAAGGCAGCACGAACAAAATTGCAATAGCAGCCGCCATGGTAATAAAACCACCCAGTTTGTCAGGCACTGCACGCAGCATCGAGTAATAAGGCGTAAAGTACCAGACCGGCGCAATGTGCTCAGGCGTCTTCAGAGAATTCGCAATTTCAAAATTTGCATGCTCAAGGAAGTAACCACCCATCTCTGGCATAAAGAACAAGATGGCACAGAACACGAACAGAAATACGACTATCGGAACTAGATCGTGAATGACAAAGTATGGGTAGAATGGCAATCCATCGATAGGATTTCCGTCTTTGTCTTTATGCTCTTTGATGCTAACACCGTCTGGGTTGTTAGATCCCACATCGTGCAGCGCAATAATATGCATAACGACCAATGCGATCAGGATAATCGGCATTGCCACTACGTGCAGAGACATAAAGCGGTTGAGGGTAATCCCTGAGATCAGGTAGTCACCACGAATCCACTGCACTATGTCTTCACCGACTACTGGAATAGCACCGAAGAGACTGATGATTACCTGTGCACCCCAGTACGACATCTGACCCCAGGGCAAAACATAACCCAGGAAGGCCTCTGCCATCAGAGCAACATAGATAGTCATACCAAAGATCCACACTAGCTCGCGTGGCGCTTTGTAGGACCCGTACATCAGGCCACGAAACATGTGCATATAGACCACGATAAAGAACATCGAGGCGCCCGTAGAGTGGGCGTAGCGGATGATCCAGCCGAGATCTACGTCTCGCATTATGTACTCAACAGAGGCGAAGGCCTGCTCTGCAGAGCCCTGATAGCTCATCAACAGCCAAATGCCAGTGATTAGCTGGATAACCAGAACCACCATTGACAGTACGCCAAAGTAGTACCAGAAGTTAAAGTTTTTAGGCGCATAGTACTCGGACATATGACGCTTCCACTCGCGCTGGAGTGTCGGCATACGCTCGTTGAACCATGCAGCGAAACCTGTTTCATTGCTCATTACGCAACCTCCGAATCTATACCAATAACCAACACATCCGCCGACTCATATTTATGGGGCGGGATTTCGAGGTTGCTGGGCGCTGGTACACCGGCGTAAACACGACCAGACAGGTCAAACTTGGAACCGTGACAGGGACAGAAGAACCCACCCATCCAGGCTTCACCACCTAGATCCTGGGCACCGACATCAGGGCGATACATTGGCGCACATCCCAGATGCGTGCAGAGGCCTACCAGCACCAGGAACTCTTCTTTCCCAGCTAGGGTTCGGGCTGAGCCAGCAACATAGTCTGGCTGTGATGCGCTTTCTGAGTCTGCATCTCTTAATATCGCGACGTCCATCGACTCGATAGCAGCCAGAGCCTCAGCATTGCGACGAACGATATAAACTGGCTTACCACGCCACTCAACTACCAGACGTCCGCCGGACTCTAATTTAGAAATATTAACTTTAACTGGGGCACCAGCGGCTTTTGCTTTAGCGCTGGGTTGCCAGGATGAGACGAATGGTATTGCTGCACCAACTACACCTGCACCACCCACTACGGACGTAGCGCCCAATAGGAAATTGCGGCGGCTTTGGTTGACACCGTCATTGCTCATGACGTTCTCCCTTACACAAATTTGGATTTAAAACACGCGGGCTCGCGTGCAATTAAAAAAGGCGCTGCATAGTAACGGAAAGCCTATTTTTACGCAATATTTAGTTGCGTAGAGATAGGTTAAGTAATTGATTTTAAAAGGCAAAAAAAAGCCCGACCAATGGGTCGGGCTCTAGTATAACTACGTCGATTAACGCTTGGAGAACTGCGGACGCTTACGCGCTTTGTGCAGACCCACTTTCTTACGCTCAACCTGACGTGCATCGCGAGTCAAAAAGCCCGCTTTGCGCAGTGATGGACGCAGATTTTCGTCGTACTGAACCAGTGCGCGAGCTATACCGTGACGGATGGCGCCAGCCTGGCCAAAGTTACCGCCGCCGGCAACTGAGATGTTGAGATCAAACTTCTCAACCATATCTACAACTTCGAAAGGTTGACGTACGATCATACGCGCCACTTCACGCCCGAAGTAGACGTCAATAGCACGGTCGTTGATGGTGATGTTACCGCTTCCAGATTTCATGAAAACGCGGGCTGCTGATGTCTTGCGACGTCCAGTGCCGTAAAATTGAGTATCTGCCATGGTCGCTTTCCGTTAGATTTCTAATGTCTGAGGCTGTTGCGCAGCGTGAGGATGATTCACACCAGCATAGACCTTCAGCTTTCTAAACATTTCACGGCCCAGAGGACCGCGCGGCAACATTCCTTTAACAGCTGATTGGATAACACGCTCAGGCGCTTTATCAATCAACTTCTCAAAAGAGATGTCTTTGATGCCACCGGGGTAACCGGTGTGCGAGTAATAAATTTTGTCCTTCGCTTTGTTGCCTGTTACAGCAACCTTCTCAGCGTTGACAATCACGATGTAGTCACCGGTATCAACATGAGGAGTAAACTCTGGCTTGTGTTTACCACGTAAACGTGACGCAACTTCGGTGGCGAGACGGCCGAGAGTTTTACCCTCTGCATCTACGATGTACCAGTCGCGTTCTACTGTTTCTGCTTTTGCGCTATATGTTTTCATCTTTTCCTACCTGGCTTTTGGGGGATCCCAAAAAAGGGGGCGAATTGTAATGACCACCGCGGTCTATTACAAGGGCTGTTTACAGCAAAATCCAACTTTTTTACGCCCGGCATTATGGACGGTGCGGACGGGCCAGATATTCACGGCTCTGCATCTCTAAAAGTCTGCTCTGAGTGCGCTGAAATTCAAACTCTAAACGCCCACCTAAATACAGTGTTTGCAGAGGCTGTGCAGCAGATAATGCCAATTTAACATTGCGATCGTAGAACTCGTCAACCAGATTTATAAAGCGTCGCGCCGCATCGTCATTAGCAACCCCGAGAGCAGGTACATTGCTTATCATGACAGCATGAAATTCCCGAGCTATGTCAATATAGTCATTCTGGCTGCGCGGACCTTCGCAAATTGCAGCGAACTCAAACCATACAATGTCCTCTGCCAGCACCAGCACAGGAATTGGCCGGCCCTCTACTTCGAGATTTACTGATCGTTTTATTTCTCCCTCAACCGGCACCAGACTGTCAAACGTTGACTGAATGGCTGAGTCAGCCTGGTCGTCGAGAGGGTAGTGATACAGTTCGGCTTTTTCTAGAGCCCGAAGGCGATGATCTATACCTCCGTCCACATTGACCACCAGGCAATGTTTATTGAGCATAGCAATGGCAGGCAAAAATCGCTGTCGCTGTAAGCCATTGTAATAGAGCTGATCTGGCACCACATTTGAGGTGGCGACCAGACAGACATCGCGCGCAAATAACTCCTGAAGCAGCGTGCCTAGAATCATGGCATCTGTGATATCACTGACAAAAAACTCATCAAAACAAATAATCCGCGTTTCGCTGGCAATCTTGTCAGCCACTTTTTTTAACGGATTGACCTGGCCTTTATAGAGCTTTAAATCTCTGTGCACCCGCCTCATAAAACGATGAAAGTGTACCCGCATCTTTTGATCGAAGGGCAAGCTCTCGTAGAAGTTGTCCATAAGATAGGTCTTGCCACGCCCAACGCCACCCCAAAAATACAGTCCCTGCACAGGCTGAGGCGCAGACTTAGCAAATTTGTTTAAAAAACCTGCCAAAATACCGGCTCCAGACGGCTTATATCTCGACACAAGTGTCTGGTAGAGCGCCTCAAGATGCTCTACTGCCTTGGCCTGTGCTGGATCTTCTACAAATCCATCTCGGCCGAGATCTGTCAGGTAGCGAAGCTTTGGAGTTAGCATAGATGGTTACAACTTTGTCGACAGAGAGAACTGTAACCAGCAAATTAATCGCTGACAACCAAAACTCTGCGGCACTATGGGATAAAATTTGCGTTACAATGTAGACAGGTAGCAAGCAGGTATCAGCAAAACCAAGCAGAGAAAAAATGAGCAGGAAAGATTCTTAGCAAGGCAGGCTGATTGCATCAACAGGGGGTTTTACTTTGACAACTTTGACCGTGGTACTAATTGCCGCTGCATTCTTTTTGATTGGCGCTGGTATCGGGCATCTTTATTCTCGCAAAACTGGCGCTAATAATCCATCAGTGCAGGAGCTAGAAAAGAAACTTGAACAGACTGAGCAACAGTTAAAACGCTACCAGCAAGAGGTCACCGAGCACTTTGTCACCGTGTCGCACCTGACCACTAATATAGCGCAGAGCTACAGACAGATTCATGAGCACCTGGCAACCAGCGCTATTCGGCTGGCCAGCCCAGAGATTGGGCGCCAACTGCTAAAGGCCGGTGGGTCAGATCTCTCCCTAGTTGACGAAGACGGTAATCCACTGATTAGCGCTGAGGATATAGAACCACCTAGGGACTACGCGCCTAAGGTGCCCGGAGGCATACTCAGTGAGGAATATGGTCTCGATGACAATGATCTGAGTAAAGGCCATCCCAATGCTGCCAACAGTGCAGAAGAGGATGAAGATGACAGCGACCCAACACACAATGTGAGTTGAGCAACCCACGAGTTTGATTAGCCAAAGGAATTGGCTTTGAACCGCAGCACCCTCTTTTCAGCGTCAACCCTCCTCCCCTCGGTCACCAACCTACTGCTGCCCGGCTATTGTATTAGCTGTAAGTTGTCCCTTGGCAATAAAGCACCTCAGGCGCACATCCACTGTCTGTGCGGGGGATGTATCCGCGCATTACCCTGGCTGAGGGGCCAGTGCCGCCAGTGTGCCATACCTATGCCTAACAATAGCCTCTGTGGTAACTGCCAGCTAAGGCCGCCGCCCTTCCGTCGCTGCATAGCCGCCTTTGATTATCTGCCTCCCGTAGATAAAATGATTCAACGGCTTAAAGTGGATATGCATGCCCCGGAGTTATATCAGCTAAGCAAGCTACTAGCGCAAACTATTTCGGCGAGCTACAAAATAAGCCAGAGGCCAAATATACTGATCCCCATCCCGCTACATTGGCGAAAATACCTTCTGCGCGGCTTCAACCAGAGCCATGGCATTGCCCATATTCTCAGCAAACAGTTACCGGGCACCAGAGTCCAGGCTGACAGTTGTCTGCGTATCAATCATGGTAAACCCCAGCACCTGCAGGGCAAGCAGCAGCGTCTCAAGGCTATGAAAGGAGCCTTTAGAGCCAAAAGAAACAAACCCTTATACGGACAGGCTGTTGCTCTAATAGATGATGTGGTAACCACAGGCGCTACCGCTAGGTCTGCAGCTCAATGCCTACTGGATGCTGGGGCTAGGTCGGTGGATATCTGGTGTATCGCAAGAACAGGCTGGCATATTGGCGCTGGCTAACTCAAAATAGCGGCGTAGACGAAAGCTTAATACACAGCCAGCAAAAGAATAGATACAACAATGGACTCAACTGACAGCATCGAGAAGACACTCCCCCGCAACGTTTGGCAACAGATAGTTAGCGAGGCTCAGCAAATCATGCAAGACGAACCTGTCTTAGCAGAATTTCTGCGCGTGACTATTCTTAACCAGGAGGACATGGGGCGAGCACTGAGCTTTCATCTTGCTAACAAGTTGGCCAGTAACATGATGCCAGCAACTCTGTTGTGTGATCTGATGCATACTGTGTTTTCTCAGCCATCTACTATCTATGCAGTGGCACGAGATATTCAGGCGACTGTAGACCGCGATTCAGCCTGTAACCTATACAGTTCGCCCTTCCTCTACTTCAAAGGCTTCTTAGCTTTGCAGGCCTATCGTGTCGCCCACCAGCTATGGTTGCGAGGAGACAGGTCTATGGCACTGCATTTGCAACACAAAATTTCCTTGGCATTTGCGGTGGATATTCACCCGGCGGCCGTGATTGGAGCTGGCGTAATGATCGACCATGCTACAGGTTTAGTGATTGGTGAGACCGCTGTCGTTGAGGATAGCGTATCCATCATGCAATCAGTCACGCTTGGTGGCACAGGTAAGGAGAGCGGCGATCGTCATCCGAAAATTCGCCGTGGAGTATTACTGGGGCCCGGCGCAAAAATACTCGGCAATATTGAAATTGGTGAGGGTGCCATGGTGGCCGCCTCAAGCGTGGTACTTAAACCTGTACCCGCACATGCCATTGTAGCTGGGGTTCCGGCCAGCGTCGTAGGTCATGCCAAATCTGATGAACCATCAAAGGTAATGGATCATTATTTTAAGTGCAGCTAACAGCGATTCCAGCTAAACGGCATAACCTCAGCAATAGAGGCCGCACCCTGCAACTGCATTAACAGCCTATCCACCCCCAGAGCCACGCCTGCGCAGGTCGGCAACCCCTGCTCTAGGGCACCTAGTAACCGATTATCGAGTGCAACAATAGGCTTGTTGGCGTCCTCTCGCCGGGCCTGATCCACCTCAAAGCGCCGACGCTGTTCGTTGCTATCTGTTAATTCAAAATAACCGTTGGCCAGCTCCATACCGTTTAAAAAAGCCTCAAAACGCCGGCTCACTCGTTGACCCTGCGAATCGACCATGGTCTGAGCCAGAGCTGCTTGGCAGTCTGGGTAATCATGCACAAACACTAACCCTGAGGGCAACTGAGGCTCAACTTTAAGGCTAAATAGCAGATCCAAACAGTTGGCTCTGTTCTCCTTAGCCCAGCTCGGTGAACCCGCCGCTGTGGCTAACGCCTGAAGATCAGATAGCGCAGCGGTATGTGGGTCTATACCCAGAACCTGCGAAAAGCACTGGGAGTATGTCCGCCTGTGAACCATCAACGATGGCAGACCCCTAGCCTCATAGAGGTGACTGATTAGGGCGCCAACTTCATCCATTAATTGATGTTCGTCCCAACCGAGGCGATACCATTCCAACAATAAAAATTCGGGGTTGTGGCGCCCGCCTGCTTCGCCATCACGAAAGGCTTTTCCAAGACAGTAAATGTCCCCGCTTCCAGCGGCAAGCAGGCGTTTAAGAAAATATTCTGGAGAGGTTTGTAAGTACGCACTATCTCCAGACACTCTGGCAGATATGCTTTCTATATTAATGTCTGTAACAGTCGAACGCCCCAGAACCGGAGCGTCAACTTCCAGAATCTGGCGCTGAAAAAAGAATAGCCGCAGCTGTTGCAATAGCTCCGCGCGGCGCTGCAACATGGCGAGACTGCAATCGGGCTGCCAGTCAGTCAATGGAAAAACCCTCTGTTAGTCTCGCACCTGCGTCAAATTTTATTTTACGCGCCCCTGGTATTCACCAGTGCGAGTATCCACTTTAATAACATCACCCTGGTCTAAAAACAGAGGGACTTTTACCGTTGCCCCAGTCACCAATCTTGCGGGTTTGCTACCACCCTGAGCGGTATCACCGCGCAAACCAGGATCAGTTTCGGCAATCTCAAGCTCTACATGGTTAGGAGGCACTACAGACAGCGGTGAGCCATTGTAGAGCGTAACAACACAGATATCCTGCTCGCTAAGCCACTGCAGCGCATCACCGACAGCATTTTCTGTGGCCTGATGCTGCTCAAAACTTTCTGGCTCCATAAAGTACCAAAAATCACCGTCGTTATAGAGATATTGCATATCCATATCCATAACATCGGCACCCTCCAGAGACTCCCCAGACTTAAACGTCTTTTCTAGAACACGGCCGCTCTTGAGGTTGCGCAGTTTAACGCGGTTAAAAGCCTGGCCTTTGCCTGGCTTGACGAATTCGTTATCCAGAATAGAACAGGGATCTCCGTCGAGCATTACTTTTAATCCGCTACGGAATTCATTGGTGGAATAATTAGCCATTGCTGAGAAATCTCGAGTTTGTTAAAGCTGGCTATGATAACCGAACTCGCAATGATTTCGACTAGTTTTGCAGACCAGTAGACTAAATATCTGGAGATAGCCATGTCTGGGCCGGTGAAACAGACTACCGGATAGTAAAAGTTGTCTACACTTTACGCATGGAAACACCAATCTGCCGCCGCCCAACTGCAGAATCTCAGCGCGGCCGATATTCAACCGAATTTACATAGCGATATCCCAACCTATGCTGGCTGAAGACCCTCTAAAAACACTTATTATCGAAAGCTCCCATGATGAGGCCAATAAAATCCTCAGTATTCTGCGCAGTGCGGACTATCAGATTGATGCCGAGCTAGCCTGCGATGCTCTGCAGTTGCAACAATATTTGTCTGAGCGAAACTGGGATCTGCTAATAGCACCTATGGACTTTGAGGCTCTTTCTATTCAGAGTATTTTCCAAGGTATTCGTCGCGTTGAGCGCGATATTCCAGTAATTCTTATCAACCAAAGCTATGACCCGAGTAAGCTAATCGAAGGGCTGCGCCTAGGCGCAGAGGATGTGGTCGTGGCCGATCAAGACCAACATCTACTAAGGGTCGTAGCGCGCGCTCTAAATGGCGTTTATCAGCGTCGTCAGTGCCGCGAATGGGCACGCAAGCTTTCGCTGGCTGAAAAACGCAGCGAGCACCTGATGGATATATCGCGCTTTCCTATTGCCGTGGTTCAAGAGGGTACCTATGTCTATGCCAATGATGCCTGTGCCAACTTCTTAGGTTTTGAATCGTCCGAGGATATGCTCTGCCTTCCCGTAATAGACAATATTGCCACCAGTGATCGAGACCGACTAAAGGCTTATATGGTACCCCTCAATGCGCATCAGGAGATCACGCCCTTTGAGGCAGTAATTAAGTTACTGAGCAGTAATAACACTGTAAGCACAGCTTTTTTAGAAATTCACCAAATTCAATACCACAGTGAACCCTCTCTGCAGTTTACGATCAATAAAGACAAACTGTTTAATGCCAATATAGAGCAGACCGAAGAGGCCTTAGCCACCCTGTACAGCGCCATTCAGCCGCAACATGTCTACAAAATAATTAGTCATGGCATTAATAACTCTGTCAAGACAGGCCAGGACAGCGCCCTACTCAACATACAGATGGATTGCTTTGAGGCTCTAAAAGAAGATCTGGGTATTGCCAAAACCGAAAAAATTATCCACTCGCTGGTCAGTTATATTGGCGATCAATTTACTCACAATTTTGATTGCGGGCGCCTCAACGAAAATGCGTTTATTGTTGTGCTCTCGGAAATCTCTGAACAGCAAGCGTTAAAAATTGCTGAAGACATAGCTGCACAAATTAGCCATGAAGTCTTTGATGTGGAGGAGCAGAGCTTTTCCCTAACAATCTCCATCGGCGCCACTCTTCTCAATGAAAATGTACCCTCAGTGGAACGAGCTCTAGAGCGCAGCCAGCAGGTTCTGGAGCAGCTTAGACAAAATAAAAACCAGGGTAATGGCGCAGGTTTCTTTGTACCAGATATTCATTCTGACGAAATATCTCAGCAGGAAGCAGTAATTATTACTGCCAAGAAATTGCTCAGGGATCAGCTTTTTTCAATCCGCTACCAACCTATTGTGGCCCTTATCAGCGGCGGCAGCAGCAAGGAGTACTATGAGGTTATTCTCGGCGTTAACCAGCAGGTTGAGGACAGTGATATTCCTCAGGACTTTATCAATAACCTATTTAAATCTGAGATAGCCGCCGAGGTGGATCGCTGGGTAATAAACAGCGCATTGGCTTCGCTTTCTAGCAAACTGAAATCCAATCCAGATACCCAGCTATTTATTAATATTAGCCCTCAGTCATTCTCTGATAGTCAATTTCTGCCCTGGCTAACAGGAATCCTCGAACAGTCTGAACTGTCGGCCAGCGCCCTAATTTTTCAAATGCGAGAAGCCGACGCCGTACGCCACCTCAATCAAGCAGCGGCTATAGCAGATGAGATGAAAAAGCTTAATGGTCAAATTGCTCTATGTAACTTTGGCATAGCGATTAATCCTTTAAAAACTCTGGAGCGAGTCAAGCTGGATTTTGTAAAAATAGACCGCTTGATTGTCGAAGAATTGCAGCAGAGCAGCGAGGGTAAATCGCGGTTTCAGGATCTCATGGGCAGCATGACCGGCACTGGCGTCGATGTGATTGTGCCCTTCGTAGAGAGAGCCAGTGTTTTACCTATACTTTGGCAGCAGGGTGTGCAATATATTCAGGGCCACTATGTTAAAGAGCCCACCTTTGAAATGGATCACGACTTCTCTGAAAATTCCTAGGCTACGTAATACTCAACTACTGTGTGAGCGCCTGGATATCCTTATCGCTGTAACCTAGCAGATACAGGATACCGTCCAGTCCCAAATGAGAAATAGCCTGCTTGGCGGAGGCCTTGACCACAGGCTTCGCTCTAAAAGCTATCCCCAGACCAGCAATACTCAGCATAGGCAGATCGTTGGCACCATCCCCCACAGCAATCACCTGCTCTAGCACTAGGCCTTCTCTCTGTGCGAGTTCGCGCAGTAAGTCAGCTTTTCGTTGACCATCAATAATCTCTCCTGCGACCTTTCCAGTCACCAAACCATCCTTAATATCCAATTCATTGGCGTAGACATAGTCAACACCCAGTATGTTTTGGAGATAGCGCCCAAAAAAGGTGAAGCCACCGGACACAATTGCTGTCTTAAAGCCAAGTTGCTTGAGAGTTTTTAGCAGGCGCTCTGCTCCCTCATTGAGTTGCAGTCGCTCAGCCACCGATTGCAGCACTTCACTACTTAAACCTTCCAGCAGGGCCAAACGCTGGGTAAAACTCTCTTTAAAATCAAGTTCACCCTGCATAGCAGCTTCTGTAATAGCAGCCACCTGTTCGCCTACACCAGCCTCAATAGCCAATTCATCAATAACCTCAGCGTCGATCAATGTCGAATCCATATCAAAAACTACCAACTGTCGGTTTCGTCGGTAGATATTGTCTTCTTGGTACGCGATATCTATATCCTGCTGGCTAGCTAGCTCCAGTAGTGAATTTCTGAACTCTGTGGGACAGTCCGGAGCACCGCGCACAGAAAATTCAACGCAGGCTCGCCCCAATTTATCGCTATCATCCAATTGAACCCGCCCCGAAAGGCGCACTATTTTATCTATATTGAGTTCATAGTTGGCGCAGACAGTGGCCACCAGCGCCAAGTGAATCGCATCAATTTTACGGGCTAGCAAGGTAACAATGTGCCGAGGTTTACCCTGTTGCTCTACCCAATTTTGGTAGCGTTCGTCACTAATTGGTAAGAATTTAGTCTTCATTTGCAGCAGACTCAGAGAAGATTCTACTTCCTCGGTGACTGCCGCAGTATCAGCAGTCACAGGTATTGCAGCCAGAATCGCCAGATTGAGCTGGTCATGTATCACCGCCTGGCCAATGTCTAAAACGGTGGCAGCATAGTGTGACAGCACCTCTGTCACGGCGCTGGTTACGCCAGGTTTATCTTCGCCAGATACATTGATAAGTAGGATATCTTTCACTGATTTCAGCCATGATGATTTTTAGAGTTGCCATTATATAAAAGCTACAGGAATAGGATAGAATAGCGACGAAATAAATATTCTTCAGGGACTCTAGGATGCATCGTCAATATTCGATGGCTGTAAAGCTACCCGCCGCGGTATTGTCCCTGTGCTTACTACTGCTGTTTGTCAGCTGGGTAGTGCTAACTCACCAAACCAACCAACTAGCCAGTAAAGCGATCAACGATAAAAGCCTAGGCGCATTGAATCAGCTGGACCAACTTATCCGCGCACCGCTGTTTAATAACGACCGTATCAGTGTGCAAGTAGCTCTGACCAAAGTCGCAGATGACCCTGCAATTTTCAGTGCCAGCCTCTTTGATGTGGACAACCAGTTAATCACTCAAAGTCGGCAGACAGGACAACTCGGGGCCAACCTAGAGCGCTTCAGTCGGGATATTGAGGTAGAGGATACCCTAGTCGGCACTCTGGTTATCGCGCTTAATAGTCAACCCATCTATGCCCAGTATCGTCAGGTACTGATTAATTGGATGGTAATCTGGCTGCTGTTTACCGCAGGCTGCACCTACGCTAGCTATAGATTTTCCGAACAGCTTAGTCGCAGGTTACGACTACTAAGCAATCGTCTGCCGGGCGGTGGCGATAAGATTATCGATGAACTGACAGATCTGGAAGTCAGGGTCCAGCCACTGCTGTCCAACTCCGGTCAGATTGACGAAGCCAGTAATACTGGCTATTACTATTCGCTGGTCACTGCGAGTATCAAAAATCGTCAACGCCTCAATACCCAGCTCAACAGAGAGAGCCTGGAACTGCTATTTGAAAAGATTGACTACTGTACTGCACGCACCCTAGAGCTCTACGGTGGCAAACGGATCGAGGGTACAGATGGCACCCTGTGTTTTTATATCCGCTCTACCCAGAGTTCCAAACAGCACTTACTCATTTGCCTAATGGCGGTTTATAGCTTGCAACAACTGCTAGAGAAATTGTCGGCAAACTTAGGCGTTGATCTAGAAATCAACTGGACTCTTTGCAGTGGCAATCTAAGTCAGTTGCCGCTATTTAGATACGACGAGGGAATGGCAGCACTTAAACATCAATGTGCAGAGCTCGCGGCACGAATTCAGGAGGGTATTATCGTACTGCACTCCACTGAATACGACATTGAAGCCCTTTCATCTATAGCTAGGTTTCTGGTCTTTGATGACCACTGTTTTATTTTGCAGGGGTTCCCGGAGGGGCGACAATCACTGCTTGAAAAACAGGTTTTACACCTTGCCAACGTCTGCCTATAAAAGCTGACTGTATAGCTCTCTCGGCTAAGTTTAGGCTGCCGTGTGTAGATCCAATCTACTTGGGATCTTGCAGTGTTAGGTGAGACGTATCTATCTCTACAGACTCAACACATACTCTTTCCTCTGCTGGTAGCAAATAGCTACCTGTAGGCTGAGCATCAAGTTGACTGGATATAGGGCTGTCTAACTGAGGAGCCTCTTCAGCATCTATCCGATTTGCTAGCACATCAGCTCCCGCTGGCGCCAAGGTAACCACTGTTTCAGCGAGCTGAATGACGGCTTCAGCGCCAGCTGATTCTACAAGTGTCTGTATCTTAACCGCCGTAGCATAATCGATGTTGCGCTTGAGGTAGCAGGCCTCTGCCCCAAAGAGGCGCTCTAATCTGTCCGGAGCGAGCTTAAAAACCTCGGCAATGCGCCTTCGAACCGCGGCCCTGTCGAGTCCCCGCTGAATCTGCCCGCAAAAAAGTACATTGAAGTTTTTTTGTCTAGCGCGCTCATCATCGGTAACCATGTGATCATCCATAGCTATAGTAAACTCCTAATCGCAGCTGCCTGCCTAAGTAATGGATCAGATCGTTGGGAAATTCAAATTTACTGAAAAACAGTCAGTCTAGGCCAGATTATTTAGAAGCACGGTCACCCAGATAAGAGCTGGCGACAGGCTAACCCGATTCGGTCAATGGCCGTATCAACAGTATTAAGCAAAGCGCCAACAATACGGGGGCTAAATAACCCCATTTTACTGAGGTTATCCATGGTTACTTTTGAGGCCCAATGTCTGAGTCAACAGATTGCAAACTCTGATCCATTTCCAGTGCGGGAACCTTCTCACTGGGACGACCAACGATTTTAGCTGGCACTCCAGCCACGGTAACATGGGGCGGCACAGTCTCAAGCACCAGGCTTCCAGCGCCCACTTTAACGCCCTCACCTATGCTGATATTACCGAGAATCTTAGCGCCGGCGGATATCATTACACCATCGCCAATTTTTGGGTGACGGTTGCCACCTTTGCAGCCACTGCCGCCGAGGGTGACAGAGTGCAAGATGGACACGTTGTTACCAATTACAGAGGTCTCACCAATGACTAGCCCTGTGGCGTGGTCAATCATGATGCCCGAGCCCATCCTAGCACCGGGATGTATGTCCACAGCAAAGGTCTCAGAAATTTGATTTTGAAAAAACAGCGCTAGTGCAATTCGCTTTTGTTGCCACAGCCAATGGGATACCCGCTGCAGCTGCAAGGCCTGAAAACCTTTGTAATAGAGGATAGGAGTGAGATAGCGGTCGCAGGCTGCATCTCTTTCAAAATAAGCTTTAATATCTTCACGGATAGCCTGACCAATGCTGGCATCGGCTTGCAGAGCCTGTGTAATTACCGCGGCAATTTTGTCTTTCGCTATAGCACCGCCGTCCAGCTGTGCTGCTAAATTAAAACTTAGCGCGGCATCGAGATCGGGCTGATCCAATATAGACCGACTAAAAAAGTCGGCCAGCAAAGGTTCTTCATCGCTGGCCAGCTGTGCCTCTTGCATCACCATCTGCCACAGCTGGTCATCAGTCATCGTCATTTGATTCCTCAAGCCACATTCAGGTAGCGTCGAATAATTTCGTCCAGATGCTCCAACACTACATCAACCAACAATATATCACTCTGCCGCAGACATTGAGCAAGCGCATCAGCAGTCAAACTGAGAGCGTAGTTTTCTGCGATAGGCCGATAACTTATATGCCAACGCTCTGGCGCTATGCCGCCAGTATCGTTCGCATAGGGGCGATAAAAATTCCGTCGCGCTAACTGAGCATCCAGCCAATCATGCATGGGCGCGAATATACCCGACCCCTCAACTTCTTCCGTGACTAACTGGATTTGATAGCCCTCGGGCATCGCGGCAGCATCATAGATATCCATATCAGTGCCCCAGTGATGGCGAGATGCGCCAGGCAGAGCAGACCAACGCAGCACAGCTTGGACCTGCTGCCATGGGCTCAAGGCTGCAAGGTCTAGCTCCATCCCCTTATCATCCACCACTGGTCGCAACCCAGAAAGCTTACTGTTCCAGATATGTCTCTGACGCTCAAAACTGCGAAAACCACTGCATAGTTGAAGATCAAATCCCGCGTCAGCGGCGCACTGCTGCAACTCACGCAAAGGGCCGACAACCTCTTGGTGAACCAACATGGTTGGCCTGTCATCTGCCGCAGCGTTCAAATCAACAAGGTGACGTTGCGTAGTGCCAGTTATGATATCCAGTTCGTTTTTCATCTGCTACTGCTGTTACAACAGGTTTAAAGGATTACTTATACCGCGGCACTGGTCAATAAGCAAAAAATCAGTTGTTGGGTCTTGAGTGAACTGCCAGTACACTCGCAGCAATATATTTGCGAGCGGTTCTATTTTAAATTTCGCGGATGGCTCTAGTTGAATTTTTCGCGAATGGCCGCATCTATAAACTATTGAAAACTTCGGGGCTTTTTATGTACAGAATATTCCTATTTTTAGCCACTAATCTGGCAATCATTGTGGTGGCCAGCATCACCTTGCGTCTCTTAGGTGTTGAAAGCATTCTTGCCAATAATGGGATGGATCTCAATTTATCTGCCCTGCTGATATTTTGTGCCGTGTTCGGCTTTTTAGGCTCGTTTACCTCATTACTGCTTTCCAAATTTATGGCAAAGCGTTTTAGTGGCACTCGGGTAATAAGTCAGCCGCAGAACGCGCAAGAACGCTGGTTGGTCCAAACTGTTACTACACTGGCCAAGAAGGCTAATATAGGCATGCCCGAAGTGGGGATTTTCCCTGCTCAACAATCCAATGCCTTTGCCACAGGCTGGAATCGCAACAATGCTCTAGTAGCTGTCAGTCAAGGGCTTCTCGATCGGTTCACCGAAGACGAAGCTCGCGCAGTGTTAGCTCACGAAATTGGCCATGTTGCCAATGGCGATATGATTACGCTTACTCTGATTCAGGGTGTGGTCAATACCTTTGTTATGTTCGCGGCACGGGTGGTTGGCTATTTTGTAGACCGCGTAGTGTTAAAAAATAATCGTGGTTTGGGGCTGGGGTACTGGATAGCAACGATTTTTGCGGAAATTGTTCTGGGTATCTTGGCGTCCACCATCGTCATGTGGTTTTCTCGGCAAAGGGAATTTCGCGCTGACTCGGCAGGAGCAAAACTGGCAGGACGAGGTGCCATGGTTTCTGCACTTGAAAGATTACGTGACGAAACTCAGGCGCAGGTCGCCAATGAGATGCCGGACACCATGACCGCATTTGGCATTTCTAGTGGTTGGAAACGCAAGCGAAGCAAACTATTTATGAGCCACCCTCCTCTCGAAGAACGCATTGCGGCACTGCGAAATGGATAGTGGTGATAGCCTGCAGCAGGAGGTGTTCCTGTGTCAGCTCAGTGATTTGGAAGAGATGCAATCGATAGAGCTCACCATTGATGAGCGACGCCTATTTGCCATTAGGAAGGACAATCAGCTGCACGCATACTGGAACATCTGCCCCCATCTGGGTATTCCACTAAACTGGATGCCTGACAAATTTCTCGATTTGGATGGCAGCCTAATTCAATGCTCTTCTCACGGTGCGCTCTTTGAGATAGACACAGGAAACTGCATTGCTGGGCCCTGTAGCGGCGACCGTTTGAAGCCAGTGCAGCTAAGAAATGAGGGCGACAGCTATTATCTAACAGTAAATCAGAGCCTACCCGCAGCGCCGATTAATCTGCGGGCACAGGCGCTGGCAGATCTTGAAGACAGTTGATTGGCTTCTCGAGAACAATTTCATCCGCCGACATTTTAGCTCGCCAAGCAATTACCTCAACACCAGCTGCCACAGCCTGACTGAGGGTCTTGGCATAGAGCGGGTCTATCTCATCAGCTACCTCCATACGCTCGGCTTCGCTCAGCTGTACACAAAAGAACAGCACAGCGCGGTGACCAGCCGCCACCATCGCCATCAACTCTCGCAGATGCTTACTGCCGCGACTGGTAACAGCGTCGGGAAATGCAGCTAGACCCTGCCCCATGTCCAGCGTGACATTTTTTACCTCAACATAACAAAGGCCCAGTGCACTGTCTTCCAATAGCAGATCTATACGGCTCTTTTCTTCACCGTAGCGCACCTCAGTGCGCAGATGCTGATAACCGGACAATTCTGGCACTAGGCCAGCCTGAATAAGCTCATAAACTAGTCGGTTAGGTCTGGAGGTGTTTACACCCGCCAACTGACCCTGGCTAGTGGTGACTATTTCCAGCGTACCCGCCAACTTGCGCTTGGGGTTATCGGAAAGCGAATACCAGCAGGCTGAGCCCTCAACCTGGCAGTTTTTCATTGAGCCAGTGTTTGGGCAATGCAGGGTGAGTAGCTCGCCATCAGCAGTGCGAATATCAGTAAAAAATCGTTTGTAGCGCTTAACAAAGGTGCCATGGAGCAGCGGTGGATCATTTTTCATGGATTATGGTCACAGACATGCAATTTTGAGTCTTTAAAGTATCCCCACACAGGGAAATTATGCAACCGTGGTCTAAAATTAAAAGCTAACAGCAGGACGAATCTGATTTTAAGGTAAAATTTTTCTTGATAAATTACCTCAAAATCTCTATAAACGCGGGTTCTGTTTTTTTAGCCCATATCAACAGTGGATCTTATGCATGGCAACAGTAAAAGCACAGTCAAAACCTGCAGCGAAAACCAAAGCTAAAGCGAAAGCTGCGGTAGCCTCTGTCAATCTTCATGGTCTGGCTCCTTATAAGGAGACTAAGAAAGAAGAGTACATGAACGAGAAACAACGCGAGCACTTTAAGTTGATTCTCAAGGCGTGGCGACGTGAACTTATGGAAGAAGTAGATCGCACCGTATCTCATATGAAAGACGAGGCAGCTAATTTTCCAGACCCCGCAGATCGCGCCACTCAGGAAGAAGAATTTAGCCTTGAGTTACGCACCAGAGATCGTGAGCGGAAGTTAATTAAGAAAATCGACAAGACACTGGTTCGAGTCGAAGAAGACGATTATGGATTCTGTGATCAGTGCGGCGTAGAAATCGGTATTCGTCGATTAGAAGCTCGCCCTACAGCAGACCTCTGCGTAGACTGCAAAACCCTTGATGAAATCAAGGAAAAACAAATCACCGGCGGCTAAACAGCCACCCGGTCGCTGCAGCTCAATCACCTTCTGAGTTGCAGCACTCCTTTTATATGTCAGCCCCAACCATAGGCCGCTTTGCACCCTCCCCGACAGGCCCGCTACATTTCGGTTCTTTAATCACCGCTCTTGCAAGTTTTTTAGATGCTCGCCAGCGTGGGGGACAATGGCTGGTGCGTATCGAAGATATAGATCCACCGCGCGAGGTACCCGGCGCTAGTGATCTAATACTCAAACAGCTGGACGACCACGGTCTCTGCTGGGACGCAAATGTGCTTTACCAGAGCAGCCGCCTGGACAGTTACAGAGACTCTGTTGAACAGCTGCTGAGTCGAGGACTAGTCTACTACTGCCAATGCAATAGACAGAGACTAAATGAGCTTGCCGGGGTCTATGATGGCCACTGTCGGGATTTGCAGCTCGATAACAGGGGTCACTCAGCCAGACTAAGAATTGATGCTGGAGCTGCCAATATTTCGTTTAGCGACCAGATTATGGGTCATTATAAGCAGAGCCTTGGACCCTGCGTCGGCGATTATGTAATTCAGCGTCGAGATCAGTTATTTTCCTACCAACTGGCTGTGGTGCTGGATGATGAATATCAAGGTATCAGTCATATCATGCGGGGCGCCGACTTACTTGATTCAACTCCACGGCAGATCTACCTGCAACAATGTCTGGGTTACCAACAGCCAATTTATGCCCATGTACCTCTCGCATTAAATGCAGAGGGGCAAAAGCTCAGCAAACAAAACCTGGCAACTGGACTGCAGCAGGGTATGGAGTCACAAAATCTCTTTCAGGCGCTGCAATGGCTGCAGCAAGAGCCTCCAAAAGAGCTAGCCAGGCAATCTGTAGAGGTCCTATTAGGCTGGGCCACAGAGCACTGGTCTTTGGAGCCGCTAGCTAAAAATCCAGTCAACGCAGCGGTGCCAGACCACTATTGATCTCATCACAAACTGCTCTAGGCTAGGCTCAAGTTACTTTGAAGTTTGCTTTGCGCTGCCAGCGGGCATACCATCGCAGATTAACAAGAAATCAATAGCACTACGACATAGCCCATGCTTAATTATCGATTGGTTGCAACTCTCCTTCTGCTCTGTACAGTGGTTTTTCCTCTGGCGACGCAGTGGGCACTAGAAACTGATGGCAGCTGGTTTAGGCCCTTCGCGGTCTGGGCTATGCTGGTGTTTGCCGCCTATGTCGCCCACCGCCACCGAGTCCGCGATGAACCTTGAAATAGCCTTAGCCACTCTTGGACTATTAGTGTTGGGCTGCGCTGCGGCAAAGGTACTAGCGCAGTTAAAAAGCCGTGGCAGTAAAGATTTAGTTTTAGCCCTTGGTCTGCTATCCGGAACAGGGGTCCTACTTGCCATGGGCTCAATTGAGATGGCGGGCCGCTACGGCTACTCAGTTATTTTGGCGCTGGTGGCCTTTACTCTGGTGTTTGTTTTCTCACCACTGATCTTTTTCCCTATTAGACGTCTCAGCGCAATTATTCGTTTTGCGACACCCGTAGACTTTCTAACCTTTAGATACCGCACTAGATCTGTGGCTGTTATTGCCTGCGCTAGTTTAATTATCACTACGGTACCGTTGATTTTGGCGCAAATTATCGCCATTGAATCAGTGGTTGCTAATCTATTAGCCGAGGACGCGAAGCTAGTTGCCGTTGTACTAAGCAGCTTGGCGATGATACTGATTAATCTGCGTTCTATTCAGAAAGGCCCGAGACATCATCTCGGCTGGATTATGGCTGCTGCAGGGCTTTTACTGCTGCCAGCACTGGGGTTCTCGGCCTGGACCGCTGTGCAGTCTGCATTTGGCAGTTTGGCTGAAATGAACAGTTGGGTTGTGGATAGCGGCCAGCGCCTTATCGTGCAGCGCTTAGATTCTTCCTACAGTATTTTTGCTATTTTTTTAGCGGCCAGCTTCGCTTCACCAATTTATTTTAGCCTGCTGGTGTCGGACGATATCTCCGACCGTCAGGCTGGCATGACTGCCTGGAGCTACCCGCTGCTGGTGTTGCTGGCCAGTATCCCAATCTTTCCCTTACTGTGGTCAGGCATTTCAGTTCAGGCGGCTTCACCGCTGCAGGAATACCTCTACGCCCTGCCCATATTGACGCAACATCCGCTGGTGGTGGCACTGGGTTTTGCCAGTATCATCCTGTTAGGACTCTCCCTAAGCTGTAGTCTCACGCTGATCAATTCAAGAATTTTTCTAAATAGTTTTTTACTGCCCAGTAAAAATCTCCAACAGCAGCCGCGCTTGGATCGCTGGATCAAAAAGCACCAATTGATAGTGACCGCTGTACTGATACTTGCCTGTGCAGCACTGAGTTTTATTGTGAAGAGCCGCAGCATTACAGACTACTACCTCGCGGGATTTTCCGGTATGGCCCAACTCACCCCCGCTCTGCTAGCTGTTATCTATTTACCCAGAGTTAATCGTCAGGGAGTTATAGCCGGACTGCTGGGAGGCATTACATTATGGTTTATCGGAATACTGGTACCCCTATTGTTTGGCGACTGGAGTTGGCAGCTACCTTTTACTGAATACAGTCTTTATTTCGGTATGCAAAACTGGAACATCTGGGCGATTGAGGCTCTGCTACTGAATATTATGCTGTGCACAATTTTCTCGGTGTACAGTTCGATGGACAGTGAGCAGCAGGCCTTTGCCACACTCTGTATGGCGGATAATGTCTATATCCCAGCACGAGTTGAAATGGCGCAAAAGTCGGTTCCGGAATTAATAGAAAGCCTAAGTCTGTCACTGGGTGATGATGCTGAGTCCGAAATCACGCAATCACTGGACAGCCTAGGTTTTGAAACCACTGAGGTGAGACCCGCGGCACTGCGTCAGATACGCGACAGTATCAACGCATCATTGAATATGCGGTTTGGGGTTCTGGCAGCCAACCGCATTATGGAACAATCCCTGCCACTCACGCTGCCTGCCGCTGACGAGCCAGATGACATCCAGCTGATTGAGTCTGTGCTAGCGATACAGGGTGATCGCCTGACTGGCATAGCCAGTGAACTCAATAAGTTACGCGTTCATCACAGAGAAGTCTTGGATAATCTACCAATTGGCGTGGTATCTCTGGATCAGGGTGGTGAAATTGTTAAATGGAATACCAGGATTGCTAACTACACTGGTATAAGTCAGGCTTCAGCCACTGGCAGTTTTGTCTCTGATTTACCAGATCCCTGGGGCTCAGTCTTTACTGATTTTATTGAGAGTGGCAACAACCATCTTGATGATCTGCGGCTCGAAATTGACGATCAGGTGCGCTGGTTCAGTTTACAAACCTCGACTCAGCATGCGGCACTGCAATCAGTCACTACAGAGAATAACACCGATATTGTTGTGTTAGTGGAAGAGCAAACCGAGGCTGTGAAACTGATCCAAAGCTCTATTGATAATGAGCGCTTGGCTTCGGTGGGCAGACTAGCGGCCGGCGTGGCTCATGAAATCGGCAACCCAGTAACCGGTATCGCCTGTCTCGCTCAAAACTTGCAGCACGAAACTGAAGATCGAGAGATTCAGGAAACTGCAGAGCAGATTCTCTCTCAGACCAAGCGAATTAATCGCATTGTGGAATCTCTGATTAATTTTTCTAGAGGTGGCTACGCGCTAACCCGGCACAGGCAACAGGTCAATCTCAACAATGTTCTCACCGAGGCCATTCAACTGCTTACAATCAGCACGATGCAGCAATCGGAACAGCATACTCTTGAATATATATGCGACCTAGATCCAGATCTCTGTATTGCCGGTGATCACCATCAGCTCATACAGGTGTTCCTCAATCTGCTCAGCAATGCCCGCGACGCATCACCAGAGGGCGGCCGGATCACTATAAGCGCTGAAACTGACGCAGAGCAGATTGTGGTAGCGATTAGCGACGAGGGCACTGGACTGCAAGGCGGCCTCGACGGCCACCTCTTTGAACCCTTTGTGACTACCAAAGATCCAGGTAAAGGTACAGGATTGGGGCTGTGGATCGTGTTTAACCTTGTTAAAAGCCTAGGCGGAGAAGTGTCATTGGCAAGCCCGGCAAAAAACAATGACTGTGGCACTACAGTAACCATCAGTTTTCCCCTATCATCTCCAGCATGAGTCAGTCTGCCAAACATATTTTAATTGTCGAAGACGAAGATATTATTCGGGCCTCACTGCGCAAGCTTCTTGAACGCTGCGGCTACTCCGTGTCCGAGGCTATTAGCGTCAAAGCTGCGCAGGAGTCTTTTAATCTTAATGAGTTCGATTTAATTATCAGTGACCTTAGATTACCGGGAAGCTCTGGCTTAGAATTTATTCGTCCTGCGGGCCCGGTACCTGTATTGGTTATGACCAGTTATGCCAGCCTGCGCTCCGCAGTAGACACGATGCGTCAGGGTGCTGCCGATTATATTTCTAAGCCCTTCGACCACGAGGAAATGCTGAGCGCGGTAAAACGCATTATTGGCGACGCTGAGAAAAAAACCGCTCAAGCGGAGCATCAGCTGCCGATTTTGGTCGGTAACTGCCCCAAGGTATTAAAGATTCTGCGTACCGTACACAGAGCGGCTCCCACTGGGGCCCCGGTGGTTATTCAGGGTGATAATGGCACCGGTCGGCGCACTATTGCAGAAATTATTCATCACAGCAGCGCTGTTTCCGAGCAACCTTTGGTAGCGATCAACTGTACCACTGCAGATGAGGCTCAACTCTCTGCCCTGCTTAGCGGCGCCCCCATTGGCACTGTATTTTTAAGCAATATCTGCGAGTTAAGCCCGCCATTACAGGCTGTGGCTCTCAGAGCTGTTGAGCAAAAAGTCTTTCGCTGTATTGCGTCGACAACGAAAGATTTAAAAGCACTGTGCGACAGCAACCGCTTTCGCAAAGATTTATTTTACAGCCTGAATGTGGTGCAAATTCAAGTGCCAGCACTGCGCGACCGCGCAGCAGATATAAGCAGCTTGGTACAGTATTTCACTGATAGGTTTAGTATCGAGCTCGGCCACAAAATAACACTGAGCCAAGACGCCATTGAGGCTATGACAAACTACAGCTGGCCCGGCAATGTGAAGGAGCTGCAAAATATGCTCTATCAAAGCGCAATACTATCTGAGGAAGGAGAAGTGATTAGCGCCAAAATGCTGGGACTTGACAGCATGCCAAGCAGCCTAGACGAGGCTGGTATTAGTGACTCTAACGCCAGACCTAGTCCAGCGACAGATGCGCCTGCCGGCCTTTCGCTGGAAGACTATTTCACCAGTTTTGTGCTGGAGAATCAGGAAAACATGAGTGAAACAGCGCTCGCACAAAAGCTCGGCATCAGCCGAAAATCACTTTGGGAACGCCGTAATAAACTAGGAATTAGCCGTAAGAAGGCCTAATCTGGGCAAAAACCACGTTCGTCCGTTTCAAAAAGTAACAGATTAGTCAGATTCAGGCGGCCAAATAGCAGAAAGCTTAAAATTTTACTTGTAGAGAACAAATTTCTGGTTAGAATAAGAATCACCAGAGCAAGTCTCTGAGTAAAAATAACAATAAAAAATAATAAAAATTGGATGGATTGCGAAAAGTGTTCAACAGGCTTCGGCTTGAGAACCATTGAGGGGGGTTGTCGAGAGGCATCCCTTTTTTATTGCCTGACTTTTATTGCCTGACTTTTATTGCCTGAGCCTTTTTAATCAACAGCCATATCTCTTTCTTTACCGTTTATTATTTCTCTATCATTTAATTCCTTAGCGTATCTTTACGGCTGAGCTCTCAAGCCTCTAGAGTCCGTTACCGCATAGGGTTTCATACATTGGAATTTAAGTTTAATCGAGAACTCCCGTAATGGCCTTGGCTCTGTTAAACTCTCGGCTTCAAAATTTTCGATTGGCTCGCTGTTCATGCTGAAGCGCATCAGTAATTTCTTCACCTTCAATCAACGCCAAAAAAATATCGGCGAGCCTATTGTCGTGCAATCAGGGCGGCATTCTCTATCGCCCAAGATGATTAGCCGTGACGCTCGCAAGGTAGTCGAGGTTCTGCAAGAGCATGGCTTTGAAGCCTATGTGGTTGGCGGTTCAGTGCGTGACCTTCTTTTAGGGCTTAAGCCCAAAGACTTTGATGTGGCCACCAATGCCAAGCCCTCAGAGATTAAACCGCTGTTCCGACGCTCGCGAATTATTGGTCGACGCTTTCAAATTGTGCACGTGCAGTTCAGCCGCGAGCTGATCGAAGTCACCACTTTCAGATCAAATGAAACCTTAGGCAAGGATAAACCTGGAGGCAACCGTCGCCAACAAACAGACAGCGGGATGCTTACAAGAGATAATGTTTTTGGCTCGATCGATGACGATGCTAGTCGTCGCGACCTAACCATAAATGCTCTCTACTACGATCCAAGCGACAACAGCATCTATGACTTTGCTGGCGGGCTAGAGGACATTGAAAACCGCACACTTAGAATTATGGGTGACCCAGCTACTAGATTCCGTGAGGACCCAGTGCGCATGCTGCGCGTTGTGCGCTTTGCAGCCAAATTGGGTTTTACTATTGATCCCGCTACCGAGAAGCCAATGCACAAACTCGCGGGAGATCTAGAACATATCTCTGCGCCACGACTATTCGATGAAACTCTAAAACTGTTTATGAGTGGGCAGGGTTTAGCTACGTTTTGGCTGCTTCACGACTACGGACTTTTCGAGCTTATAGTGCCGCAACTGGGCAAGCTACTAAATAACCGAAACAGTCAAGCCAGCAAACTTGTGCAACAGGCCTTCACGAATACGGACTTGCGTATTAGGTCGGATAAAAGGGTCACGCCTGCGTTTATTTATGCCGCGCTGTTATGGCCATTGGTTCAGAATCTCGCGAGCCGTTATCAAGAACGAGGCAACTCACCAGCCTACGCACTTAACAAGGCTGCTGGGGAAATTATCGCAAAGCAAATTCCAGTCACTGCAATTCCGCGACGTTTCACTATGCCAATGCGTGAAATTTGGGATCTACAGCTAACGCTTCAAAAGCGCGGCGGTCAAAGAGCCAAGCGTCTTGCAGAACATCCACGCTTCCGCGCAGCCTACGACTTTGTGCTGTTGCGCGAGCAGGCAGGAGAGGATCTCAATGGTCTCGGCGATTGGTGGACTGCCTATCAGGAGGCCGATGAAGAAAAACGTGAACTTATGGCTAATGCCTTGACCCAACCAAAAAATAAACGTCGCCGCCGCAAGCCTAGAACGCCAAAGGCCGACTGATGGCGCTGGCTTATATCGGGCTAGGTAGTAATCTTGGTCGCTCTATTGAGGGACAGGTTAAAAACTCCCGAGCCCAGCTTGACCAGGCATTGGATACCCTATCCAGCCACGATCATATCAGCCTTAACAAGCTATCCAATTTCTATCAAACACCGGCCATAGGCCCCGGTAGCCAACCAGACTATATCAATGCGGTAGCACTGCTGGAGACCCAGTTGGAGCCCCTGCAGTTGCTGGATGCATTGCAGGCTATTGAAAATCACCAGGGCCGGGTGCGCACAGTGCGCTGGGGCGCAAGAACACTGGATCTTGATATTCTTCTCTACGATGAACTTGTCGAGGATAGCGAGCGCCTCTGCCTGCCGCACCCCCGCATGCATGAGCGTGGTTTTGTACTGGCACCACTATCGGATATAGCACCAGGGCTTTGCCTGCCCAATGGTGAAAAAATCGACCAGCTATTGGCAAACTGCTCAATGCAAGGTATCGTAAAAATATAAAATCCGAATAACGCCGGTCAGGTTTAATTTAAGATAATAGTCGGCGCAGCAACTTAACTTCAGCCAGCGGAGACTTATGTGGACCAGGCGACTCTCAACGACCTAAGTATTGATTTATCAGCCGTCTCCATTCCCCGTTACATTGCTATAGAAGGCCCAATAGGCATTGGTAAAACCACGTTAGCCAAACGTCTTGCCGAATCTTTTAATTATGAAACTCTGCTTGAAGACGCTGAAGAAAACCCCTTTCTAGAGCGCTTTTATCAAGATCGACGCAACAACGCCTTACCCACGCAGTTATTTTTTCTGTTTCAACGTATGCGAAAACTGCAGGATCTACGTCAGGGAGAACTCTTCCAGCAGGTGCGTGTATCTGACTTTCTGATTGAAAAGGACCCACTGTTCGCGCGCATCACTCTTGACGACAACGAGTACAGCCTCTACCAAACTGTTTATGACAAGATTATTGAAGACTTGCCTAAGCCAGATCTGGTGATTTACCTGCAGGCACCGACAGAGACGCTTTATGATCGGGTGCAGATGCGTGGCAATGCTATTGAGTTACCCATAGAGCAGTCCTATTTGCAGCAACTCAATGATGCCTACACGCAGTTCTTTTACCATTACGATGACACCCCGCTATTAATTGTTAACACTGCGGAGATTAATCTGGCTCAGGGGGATTTGGACTATCACAACTTAGTAAAATATATCCTGCAGATAGGCTCCGGTCGCCACTACTACAACCCTCATCCGATCCAATAATAGCCTGATAGGGTTATCTCGGGTGCTTGTGAAAATCACCGAAACCCAGTAACGTAGCGGCCCCGCCACAAGATAAAGGCATAGAAGCAGTATGAAAACCACGACGATAAGCAGCCTCCACAGTATGAAAACTGCTGGCGAAAAATTCGCTGTCATAACTGCTTATGACTACACCTTTTCACGAATGATAGAAACTGCTGGCATTGAGGTTACCCTGGTCGGTGACTCTCTTGGCAATGTGATTCAGGGTCGCGATAGCACCATTCCAGTGACTATCGATGAAATGGCTTACCACACAGAAATCGTTAAGCGCGGCAATGCTCGAACATTGCTGATGACCGATATGCCATTCATGTCCTATGCTACCGAGCATCAGGCGATGGACAATGCCGCCATATTGATGCAGGCAGGTGCACAGATGGTCAAGCTAGAGGGTGGCGAATGGCTAGCGGAAACTGTATACATGCTGACTGAACGCGGTATCCCTGTCTGTGGTCATGTAGGTTTAACCCCCCAGTCCGTGCATAAACTTGGTGGGTATAGAGTGCAGGGCAAAGAAGAAGATGCCGCTCAGCAAATGATTGCCGAGGCTCAGGTATTAGAAGAAGCCGGCGCAGATTTAATTGTCGTAGAATGCGTACCCTCATCACTGGGTCGCGACCTCTCTGCCGCACTCAATATCCCGGTAATCGGCATAGGTGCGGGGCCAGATACAGATGCTCAGGTTCTAGTGCTACAAGATATGCTGGGTATTTCACAGCGACTGCCGAAGTTTTCCAAAAATTTCCTCCAGCAAAGCGCCAGTATTCAAGACGCCATTATCGCCTATGGTGATGAGGTGCGCAGTGGTGCGTTCCCCGCACCAGAGCATTGTTTTAAATAATTAGACTCAGAGGACAATCACCATGTCTAATCCCAACTCAGTTTATGATTTTTCAGTGCCTACCAGCACAGGTGAGCAACAGGCCCTGAGCGCCTATAAGGGCAAGGCCATGCTAATTGTAAATACCGCCAGCAAGTGCGGCTTTACTCCTCAATATGAAGGCCTCCAAAACCTTTACAACAGCTATGCAGAGCGCGGCCTAGAAATTATCGCTCTCCCCTGTAATCAGTTTCGAGGTCAAGAACCCGGTAGCAACGCCGAGGTGCAAGAATTCTGTCAGCTAAACTACGGCCTGAGTTTTCCAGTGATGGGAAAAATAGAGGTCAATGGTCCTGGCCGTCACCCGCTGTATAGTTATCTCACGCAACAGGCTGGTGGACTGTTCAATGACAATATTAAATGGAACTTCACCAAGTTTTTGGTAGATCGCAATGGCCAGGTTGTGGACCGTTTCGCCACCATTACCAAGCCTGCCGATCTAGCTAAATCGATAGAGAAACTGCTATAGCCCATTAATCAATTAAGGTGGGCCACTGACCGCTGTGGTCCGCCAGATAGTCAACCAGATTTTTGGGCCTGTATTTAGGGTCCGCCTGCCAGCGCTGCTTCACCGACCTGTGTATTAATATATGGCCCCGGCCATGGTCAATTGGCCGATGATAGGGTCGTTTGGAACGAAATATGTGCTTGCGTGATCTATGCAAGGTAGCAGTAAAAACTGGTTTTAAGCTCTGCATCATATGAGCCTCCAGATGCAATCCTGCGGCACTAGCCTCTCTACCAATCCACTGCATGGCAATATCAGATAATAGCCCGCCATCGGGGTCGGCTTTGTAACTTCCGCCTATATTACTGTGTACACCAGCAAACCAGACCTGCTGAAGGCTCATCTGTGCTCGATGCTGCCAAATGGTGGGCTCGAAGTCTGAACGCAGTTCATCGATGGCCAAGGCATGGCGGGCAATATCAATGTTATCGCCCATTTTAGTGTCGTAAAATTCGTCTTGCTTATCCATTAATCCGAGAAATGAAAAGGGGATACCCAAGGCTCCCAAGGTGTCCCAAACGCCGACAAACTTCACCGTTCGGTTAGCATGGCTGTGGGCTTTGCGAAAGGCCAACGACTCATTCCCCTTGGGGCCATAGGCCGAACCAGTCTTTTTATAATGCTCAAAAGCTGCCTGAATTAGGCGAGCATCAGGACGCTTTAGGATACCGCAGTTGTTAATTAGCCCGCAGAGACTGCGAACGGTATAGGAGCCGCGACTAAAACCGAACAGATAGATCTCATCACCCGGCGCGTAGTTCTGCACCAGATATCGATAATTATCCATAATATTTTTAGCAATCCCGCGACCGGTGATGCCGGCAGCAGCAGAATCATGATAGGAGCCCAGCCCCCAATCATAAAACACCTGTTGGGCAACACCGTCGCTTGCCACAGGTTTTATTGCTCGGGCAACTTTAAGGACATTGGTTGGCTGGTCTTCGGGATCTTTTTCTGGGCGATTCCATGTGCCGTCGGCACAGATAACTATACGTTTCATGGCAACTTCCTTGTCTTTTGTCAATCAGGGTAAGCTGTTGAAACTACGAAGGCTATCCTGCCCTCTTCAACCTGACTTTAAGACTAGACCAAAACCTCTACAAAAGTATTTTTTGCAGTAGTGCCTATTTGTGGCCATCCAGTTCGGCAAAGTATTTTTTTGCAGCACTATTTACCTTGGGTGCCAAATAGAGCGCCGAAATCATGGTGGGAATTGCCATTGTCGCGTAGGAGGCCAGAATAAGACCGTTGACTATATCCATAGAGACCACAGCACCCCCAAGCAGCAAACTCAGGTAAATAGGCGTATACCAATACTGACGTTCAGCGCCAAGCAAAAAGCCCATACACTTCACACCATAGAACCACATGGTAACCATGGTACTAAAACTCAGTAGGCCCACCATAATCAGTAGCAGATAAATGCCCGTTACTGGGAATACTTGTTCAATAGCTCGAGCGGTCAGGGTAACACCTTCAATACCATTGTCAGCCTGCCATACTCCAGTCAGCAAAATAATCAATGCAGTGCAGGTGCAAACTAAAAGAGTGTCAATTACAGGACCAACCATGGCAACCACACCTTCGCGAATTGGTTGTGCAGTTTTGGCTGCACCATGAGCCATAGACTCTGTACCTATACCCGCCTCATTGGAAAAAGCACCGCGGCGCACGCCAATTAGGATAACTGCACCAATAGATCCACCCGCAGCAGCCTGACCAGTGAAAGCATCGGTTACTATTAACAGCAACATAGCCGGAATATCCGCCGCATAGGCATACATGACATTGAGGGTCATAAACAGGTACAACAACACCATTGAAGGCACAAGGCGGACAGTTAGCTTACCTATCCGCTCAATACGGCCGATCACCACAATGGCAACCATGAGCGCCACCAGCGAACTGGCTGCAAGATCGAAACCAAAATGAGCTTCAGGTGTGGCCCAACCGGCCGGAATAGCCACTACATCGCGCAGCAGCTGGATAAACTGATTTGCCTGGAAAATAGGTAGTGCGCCAATAAGACAGGCAACTGCAAACAGCGCTGCCAGTGGGTACCAGCGCTTACCCATGCCCTCCATAATTACGTACATGGGGCCACCATGCAATGTGCCATCCGAACCCTCGGAGCGATACATAACTGCCAGAGAAGCTGTATAAAACTTTGTAGCAACACCAACAATGGCCGTTACCCACATCCAGAACACTGCGCCCGGCCCGCCTATACTGATAGCAATGGCCACGCCGGCAATATTACCGAGACCTATGGTACCGGAGAGTGCTGTCGATAGGGCTTGTGAATGAGGAATACGGCCCGGGTCATTAGGGTCGCTGTACTTGCCACTGAGTAAAGCAACCGCGTGGCCAAAATATCTATAGGGCCTAAACCGCGAATAAAACATGAAAAATACACCGCCGCCAACCAGCAGTACCACCAGGGGCGTACTCCACATCATGTCGGCCCAGGCGTTAAAAAAATCTTCTAGTTGCTGCAAAGTCATATTGGTGGTTTCTTATTATTTTGACGGTCTTCAATCAGTCTTTTGGCTTTACGTAGAGCACCAGGCTGTGCCCAACTAGGTCGTAACCCTGCTGACTGGCGATGCGCTCTTGAATTTTTTCAATCTCTTCGTCATGAAACTCAATCACTTTTCCTGACTCTGTACAGACCATATGATCGTGGTGCTCACCGCGATCGAGCTCGTAGACGGCCGGTCCATTATCAAAATTATGGCGCTCTATCAGCCCTGCACCTTCAAATTGCGTCAGTACACGATAGACGGTAGCAATGCCCACATCTTCGTCTGCGTCACGTAGATTTTGATAGATATCTTCGGCCGTCATATGACGATCTGAGCAGCTCTCCAGAATTTGTAAAATCTTGACTCTGGGTAATGTGACCTTGAGACCGGCTTTTTTTAGTTCCTGATCTTCAGTAGTCATGTTTTACCTCTTCTCTATGTTGTCGGCTTTGGGTATTATCCCCGTTCGCGCAACCAACTGGAAGCCCACTAATGCGATTAGCCCTGATCTGTTTAATTTTCGTCTCTGTCTTCACCGCCGGCTGTAGCTGGTTGAAGTTTCCCGGTGTACACAAAATCGATATTCAGCAGGGAAATATTGTTGATCAGGAAATGATTGATAAGCTGCGCCCTGGCATGACTCAGTCTCAGGTACAGTTTGTGCTGGGAACGCCACTGGTGGTAGACACATTCAACCGACTGCGCTGGGACTATTTCTACAGTCGAGTCACCTCCGCTGGCGTGGCCACAGAAGAGCGAGTGACTATCTATTTTGATGCCGAAGGGAAATTAGAGCGCATGACTGGGGATTATCTACCCAGCTCAGCAATTGCAGAGGAGCTCTAACCAGCTTCTACGGCTGCTGCTTTTTTGCCGCAGCCTCTTCAGCCCGACGGCGACGAACCTCTTTGGGATCGGCAATCAGAGGGCGATAGATCTCTACTCTGTCATGGTCACGCAACTGATAAACCGCAGGCTCATCTAGGCCTTTTGTTCCCAAAACCTGCGAAAATATACCCATTTTGTGGCTATTTTCGTCTATCTCCGGGAAAATATCTAAAATCCCAGATTTTTTAACAGCTTCTAGGGCAGTTGTACCCTGAGGCACAGAGAGCGCTTTCAACACCTGCTTTTCTGGCAGCCCATAGACAACCTCAACCCTCAGCATATTGTTATCGCTCATTTTTAGTCTCCGAAAACAGTTGATCGGCACGCTGACAGAGCTTATCGACCAAGTTGTTGGCTACGCCAGCAAATAGGTTGGAGGCCGCCATACCCAAGCCTCGATTACTAAATTCAAATTCCAAATCCAAGGAGACTTTGCAGGCTTCTTCAGACAGCGCAGTAAACTGCCACACACCTTTAAAGGTCTTGAACGGACCATCTTGCAGGGTCATGGTGATTGTTGAGGGTGCCTGTAGATAATTGAGGGTCATCAAACTCAGCTTAACCCCGGCCTTTTTCAAATCCAGCCGTGCCAACATCCTGTCCTCTGTATGCTCGAACACTTCAACCGAATGGCAGCCATCCATAAACTTAGGATACCCTTTTACGTCATTAACCAAGCCATACATCGCATCGGCGGGATGCATAACCAGTGCAGAGCGATTAATGGTAGTCACGGCAGTACCTAACCAGCAAACTTATCGTAAACGCCCATTACAAACACCGCGGCAATAGCCACGGGTGCAATGTATCTAAGTGTTGCCTGCCACAGCTGCTTAACTAGAGCCGGTGTGCCCACCATTTCGGCATCAACAATATCCTTTTTCATAACGTAGCCAACAAACAGTGCAATCAGTAGCCCAGTCAGCGGCAACATAATGTTCGCGGTCAAAAAGTCCAAGAAATCAAAATAGGTAAAGCCCGCCAATTTGTATTCTGACCAGATGTTAAACGAGAAAACAGACCCCAGGCCCAGTAGCCATGCAACACCAGCCAAGAGTAGGTTAGCCCTTACACGACCAAAATTTCTGGTCTCAATTAGCCATGCTACGCAGGGTTCTAAAAGCGAGATTGCCGAACTCCAAGCCGCTATAGACACCAGCACAAAGAACAGCGAGCCAATTAGCAGCCCACCCGGCATTCCGCCAAAGGCGACTGGCAGACTGATAAACATGAGACCTGGACCAGCGCTGGGCTCAATTCCCTGAGTTGCGAAAACAATTGAGAAAATAATCAGGCCCGAAATAATCGCAACTAGGCTATCAAACAGCGCAACGATCAATATGGTTTTACCTATATTGGCTTTTTGCGGCATATAGGCGCCGTACGCCATAATTGCTCCCATACCAATACTGAGTGTAAAGAATGCCTGACCCATAGCTTCAAGGACTGCACGCCAGCTCAGAGCATCAAAATCAAAGCTAAACAAAAATGCCCAAGCGGCGGAAAAGTTACCTTTGAAAAAAGCAAAGCCGAGCAGTACCAGCAGCATCACAAATAGCAGTGGCATAAGGATCTCGACTGCCACGCCCAAGCCTTTTTTTACACCGCCAACCACAACACCCACACAGAGCACCATGAACAACGTCTGCCACAAGACTAAGCGGCTGGGATCAGCCAGCAGGTTGGCGAAAACTGCGGCAGCAGACTCACCATTGACACCGATCAGTTCGCCAGAAGCGACCTCAAAAATATAGTCTAGAGCCCAGCCGGCGATCACTGCATAAAAAGAAAGAATCAGCATGCCCGCTGCTACACCAAGCCAGCCTATATGCCTCCAACGGGAATCAGCGCCACTCTCCACAACGGTATCACGCATGGCATTGATCGGGCTTTTACGGCCATTGCGACCGATCATCACCTCAGCCATCATCACTGGCACACCGATCAGTAGTATACAACCCAGGTAAATAAGCACGAAGGCGCCGCCACCATTACTGCCCGCAACATAGGGAAACTTCCACATATTACCGAGACCAACAGCTGAGCCCGTCGCCGCCATGATAAATGTCCAGCGGCTTGCCCAGGTACCGTGCATGCCTTTTTGTTGTAGCGCCATTATACAATCTCATTAGGTTAATAGGTCGAATTGTAACCTACATCAGCGGACTAGCGAATACAGTATTAATTTACTTAGACAGTGCTGAATACTTTATGACAATCCTTGCCGCCCACGTATAATCTACCCATGACCAAACAGAAGCCAAAACAGCAGTCCAGCACAATCGCCCTTAACCGCAAGGTTAAGCACGACTATTTTATCGAAGAAAAATTTGAGGCGGGGCTATCCCTACTCGGCTGGGAAGTAAAAAGCCTCAGAGAAGGCAGAGTAAACCTGACCGACACCTATGTGTTCTTAAAAAATGGCGAGGCCTTTCTGATAGGGACCAATATTTCTCCCCTACCCTCTGCATCGACCCACTATGTGACTGAGCCGACGCGCACCAGAAAACTATTACTCAATCACCGTGAGCTCAAAAAGCTGGAGGATGGCGTTAATCAGAAGGGTCATACCTGCGTATGCACCGCCCTCTACTGGAAGGGCCATCTTATTAAATGTGAGATTGCTCTGGCCAAGGGTAAGGCGGCCTATGATAAACGCAATGACGATAAAGATCGTGACTGGAGCCGTCAGAAGCAACGTCTAATGCGCCACTCCTCTTAGGGCCAGTTAGCTCAGCGTTTAAACAGATTCTTTAGGTCGCTGGTTTTATCTTTTATCTTCTCTTGCAGACTGTCGCCGAAGGTTTTGAGAGGGACAGAGTTCAGCGCAACCTTTGTTGCTTCACTAGAAAGAACCCCAATAATTTTTGCCGCAGCCTCTGCCACGGATACTCCGTCACTCTGGGTGCCTATCTGGGTTATGTGTATTTCAGGTAAGCGTAAATCTAGTGTTTTCTCACCTATAAGGCCGTAGCTTAGCTGGCCCTCGGTAATTAGTAGGTCTTGGATAATAATCTTCTTTGCTGGCTCTCTATCTTTGCTCTCGGTGCTACCTAGATAACTGGTTATATTCTTTTGCAACTGATCGAGATTGCTGCCATCAGCCCCGGACTCGAGAGTCACCTGAGGGGCTATAATATGCAAACTGATCAACACAATGGTGTCTGTCGCTAGAGAACTTTTATCCAGCGTAAAGCTGATCTCTCTCAAGGAGAATGCAGAAGCTGTTTCAAAGCCTTCAGGATTGCCTATAAAAAGCCCTTGAAAATGCCCTTCACCAGACAGCAGGGAGACATCAGCACTGCTTAGGGTTACCTTAGACTGTGTCATCTGTGGCCCCAGTGACTCCACCAGTGCCTTCAGGCCGTTACTGAGGATAACCAACACAATAAGGCCCAATGCAAAAATAAATGCCAGTAGAATTTTTACTCGCTTGTCCATCAGCTAACTCCAAAAATAGTCCATTTGTTAAAAGCATAGATGTTATTCTTTGGCGACGTAAAAATACTTTCTGGTAGCAATAATGCGCAACAATTCAAACCTAATTCACAGGGTAATCTCGGGGCCCTCATTGATCCTTGAGGGCTTAAAATTACTCGGTCATCGCAAGATTCGCTGGCTGGTGCTGATCCCTCTGTTAATCAATATTCTGCTGTTTTCAAGCCTTACGGCTGGAGCCGCGCAATGGCTCGGGGGCTGGCTGGACAATATTGTGAACTCCGTTCCTGATTGGCTGCACTGGCTGGCATGGATTATCTGGCTACTTTTTTTGATACTGGCACTGGCAATCTACGCCTTCACCTTTACTGTGATCGCCAACCTGATTGGCTCACCGTTCTACGGTGTCATTGCCGAAAGAGTCATTCTAATGGAGCGAGGTGATCTCAGCATTGATTCAAATAACTCTGTTGTCGCTGTGGCCTGGCAGAGCTTTGTCCGCCAACTGCAGTTGCTGCGATATTTTATTCCTAGAACCCTAGCAGTCGGCCTGCTAACTTTGCTGATCACCTTTGTCCCGGTGATTAATTTACTGGCACCAGCGATCGCAGGTTGCTGGGTGGCCTGGTCACTTTCGATTCAGTATCTCGATTATCCAGCTGAAATTGATCAGGTATCATTTGTCGAATTGGTTCAGCGTGCCGGCAAGAACAGATGGCAATGCATGGGCTTTGGGTTTTCGGCGCTTGGTGCCTCGGCCATACCGCTGCTGAATATGCTGCTGGTACCAGCAACGGTAGTAGCTGGAACGCTTTTGTGGAGCAGAACTCAGCAGCCTGATGAAGGTGGTATTTAGTTAGCTGAGGGCTCTTTATTCGCTGAGGGCTCTTTACCCGCTGAGGGCTCTTGTTCCGCTGAGAGCTCTTTACTGGCTGAGGGCTCTTGATCCGCTGCCGGTGCCTTGGGTTTTGGTTTGGACTGGGGCGCTGGAACTTCTTGCAGCAGATGTTCTTCAGGCATGGTGCAGGCTAGCTTCATCTCCAACAGCTTTTCTATGGGCTCAAGCAAAAAAGCGTCATCCTCACAGGCAAAGCTGATCGAGGTGCCATTTTTTCCGGCGCGACCAGTCCGACCTATGCGGTGCACGTAGTCTTCGGGCTCCTCTGGCAAGGTGTAGTTGATCACATGGCTGATACCATCGACATGGATACCGCGACCAGCTACATCAGTGGCTACCATCACTTTCAGGGCACCAGACTTAAATGATTCTAGGGCTTTCATACGCCTATTCTGGGGAACATCTCCAGACAGCAGGCCAACTTTAAAACCCTTTTTCTTTAGCTTTTCGTGAAGGTTTCGGCAAATATCCCTGCGGTTGGCAAAGACCATCACGCTATCTACATCGTCTCCAATCAAAATATTATTAAGCAGCGCAAATTTTTCGCTTGCCGTGGTAATAAATATTTTTTGCTCCACTGTGTCTGTGGCCACGCGTTCGGCGGCAATTTCTACAGTGACAGGTTGGTCCGTCCAGGTCTCTGACAGACGCAATATTTCTGGTGTGAAGGTCGCTGAAAATAGCAGCGACTGACGCTCCTCGCGCTTTGGCGTTAGACGCACTAAGCGACGCACTTGTGGAATAAAGCCCATATCCAGCATGCGGTCGGCTTCATCAATCACTAGCATCTCTACCTGATCCAGATAGAGGTCGCGATTATTAGCAAAATCTAGTAGACGACCCGGCGTGCCGACCAAAATATCGCAATGGTGCTTTTCAAGTTTCTGCAGCTGCTTACCGTAATCCATACCACCAACCAAACAGTGAACCTTGAGGTCAGTATGCTTGAGTAGCTGATCTGCATCGTCAGCAATCTGAATAGCTAACTCGCGGGTCGGCGCCATGATCAGCGAGCGAGCCTCGCCCATGTACCGCTCTTCCTCTATCGGATTGTTAATCAGGTCGGTGATTATACTAATCAAAAATGCGGCGGTTTTGCCGGTTCCTGTCTGGGCCTTGCCGACAATATCGTGGCCATTTAATGTATAGGGCAGTGACTTGGCCTGAATCGGCGTGCAGTAATGAAAACCAGTATCCTGAATGCCACGCATCAGGCTGTCGGGCAAATCAAAATCATGAAAACGAGTTTTACCCTCTTGCGGCTCGACGACAAACTTTGAAATATCCCAACTACTCTTGGCGCGACCACCTCGACCTGAGCCTCGCTTGCGGCGCGGAGCCCTAGGTTTTTTGTTATTGGCACTATCCGCGGCCTGGTTATCCGGCGCAGTCTTTACATCAGTAGCAGTAGTTTCAGTCAAAGTATTAATCGCTATTTTCAGCCCTGGTTTATGAGGCAAAACCAGCGATACATTGATATCGCTTGCCCCGAATCGCGCGGAGTGTAGCAGAATTAGCGATAAATGACCTACTTAATAGAAAGGCCAGCATTTGGCTCTTGGCAACCATCTGACAGACAGGGCCCTGAGGTTACTTCACAGGCCCTAGGCTGTAGAGGATCTACCCGCGTAGCGAGCGATCCAATAGTCTGCGCTAGTCCAACGTCCTGCACCAGTGAACAGTAGGCTCAGCAACATGACAAAATAGGTAACGGCAAATTCAATTCCGTTATTCAACACCACAAAATTGCCTTTCTCAGTTAGCCAACTGTAATTGCCGTGCTGCTTTAATACTCGCTTTGCTGCTCCCAACCGCTGACCCACCGCCTGACTATTTTCTAGGCTTCGCTGGGCCGCTGGAATTCCTATGGCAGCCAAAACACTGGCGGTGCTTGTAGAGGGGTCGCTGGGCGCTATCGCAAACCAGCCATTTTGCCAATGCGTGGTACCGGCAGCCACCAGCATAGTTATCATCAGTGGCAAGACTATCAACCGCGTCGCTAAACCCAATAAAAGTGCCAGCCCCCCAAACAGCTCAGCACTGGCAGCTAGCACTTCCATTAGGGTTGGCAACGGCAGACCAAGACCCCAGTCGGGATTGCCGAACCAGGCCACCATATCCTCAAAATTGGCAAATTTATGGGCTCCTACACCTATAAAAACTGGTGCTAGGTAGAGCCTGAGTGCCAGCGGGCCAAGCCAGTCTAAAGTTCTTAGTTTACTGATATAGAGGTTGGTTAAATGGTTAATCTTTTGCATAAAATACTCTCCCTGTATTAACCCTGATATCTGATGATCTGAGTGACTGGAAAATTAGAGCCTCCCAGCCAAAAAAATTCCTAAATTCTCTGATGTGTAAAATAAAAATCTGTTGGTAGATTTTGCTTCCTTTGCCATAGACATTAAACGAGAATGGAGCCATCCATTAAAAAAGCAATCCCATGACTTCTCTAACCAGAACAAGGTCAACGTTTATCAATAACGCTGGCGAGCTACTGCGCCTAGCCGGACCTCTGATGTTGGGTCAGCTTGCTGTGGTTGGTATGACTGTCACTGATATCTACATGGCTGGACAGGTCAATGCAGACACTCTAGCTGCACTGCAGTTGGGAGGCAGCATCTGGGCGATGGTCAGCCTGCTGGTGATTGGCATTATGATTGGCAATAGCCCGATCATTGGTAATTTTTGGGGTGCAGGGCAAAGTGAAAAAGTCCGCTTTCAATTTCAGCAAGGCCTTTGGTTAGCCCTACCTATGAGCCTACTTGTTTGCGCCTCCATAATGGGCGGTGTGGCACTGCTAGGCCAGTTGGATATATCGGCGGAAGTCTATCGGGTTGCTCGAGGCTACCTGCTGCCCTACCTGATTACTGGCTTTATGTTCCCTGCGTTTTTTGCCTTTCGCAGCAGCTTTGAAGGTATGGGTGATATTAGGCCGGTGATGATATTCAACTGCATGGCCTTTGTTCTCAACGCTGTACTGGATTACATTCTGATTTTTGGCAAGTTAGGCTTGCCAGCCATGGGAGGTATTGGCGCCGCTTGGGCCACCACTATAGTGATGACTTTTTTATTGGTGGCCATGGCTCTTTATGGTCACCATGCCAGTAACATGAAACGGCTGCATCTTTATCGACAATTTGCACCCCCAAGTGTAACTGCCATATTTGGTATTTTGCGACTAGGCATTCCCATCGCCCTGATGATCGCGGCAGAGGTTGGGTTCTTTGCCATTATTCCTATGCTTATCGCCCATCTGGGCGCCAATGTGCTCGGCGCCCATGCCATCACTAATAATCTAGATTCTCTGGCCTATATGATTCCTCTGGGGCTAGGCCAGGCGTTGACGATCAAAGTGTCCCATGCTCAGGGTAGAATGGATCCTGTAGGGGCAAGGCAGATCTGCTTAACCGGCTTCAAACTAGTATTTATACTGGCCATGGTACTGGGCTGTTTAAAAATTGGCTTGCGTCAGGAGCTGGCCGAACTCTTTAGCCCGGACCTCAGTGTCCAGGTGATTGCCGCTAGCTTATTCTTTTTCTCTGCTGCGCTAGGCTGTTTTGACTCTATGCAGATGGCCTGCAGCGGCGCACTGCGCGGCTACAAAGATGCGCGAGTGCCACTAATTATTCAGATAGTTGCGTTTTGGGTCATAGCCTTCCCCATTGCCTACAGTCTGGCACTGACCGATTTCTGGGGCGAGCCCATGGGTGTATTTGGTTTCTGGACCGGCCTGGTAATTGCCGCTTTAGTGGCCAGCCTATCAATGCTCTATCGCTGGAATTTAGTCTCAAGGGAGGCTATAAAAAGCCTGTCTCAGCCACTTAGCTCTGCAGGCGCCCTAGGGTAATACGCTCCAGCTCATTGTAGTCGCGGCGAGTTTCTATAGACTCGTACCCAGCCTTGTCAAACAACCCTCTGACTTCTGGCCCCTGCTGATGACCATGTTCGACCATTAGCCAGCCTCTGGGCTTTAGAAACCCAGAACTCTGCCCAATAATAATTTTCAGATCATCAAGACCCTCTGCGCCAGAAACCAGTGCAGAGGCCGGTTCAAATCGGACATCGCCCTCAAACAGATGACTATCATTACTTTCGATGTAGGGGGGGTTGCTAATAATAAGATCAAAAAGCTTTTGCGGCTCGACTTTAGCAACAGCGGTAAACCAATCGCTGCAGTAGATTTTGACATTGCTGAGCTGGTGTTGCTGACGGTTGCGCTCAGCAAGCTCCACAGCCTGTAGCTGCACGTCGACGGCACTCAACTGCCAGTCAGTATGTTCTGAGGCCAGCGCTAGCGCTATTGCCCCCGTGCCGGTGCCAAGATCCAAGATTGTGGCATTTTGCGCCAAATCTAGCCCAAGCGCGGCCTCTACCAGCATTTCAGTCTCTGGCCGTGGAATCAGGGTATCGGGTGAAACACTGAGATCTAGCGTCCAAAACCCCTGAGAACCAATAATAAAGGCTATGGGTTCACCTCTTAATCTACGCTCAAACAGTAGACTAAAGTTCTTTATGTGGTCGTCATTCAGCTGTTTGTCAGGCCAGGTTTTTAGCCAGGCTCGACTCTCCCCCAGAACAGCACAGAGCAATAGCTCCGTATCCAATAAGGCTGTGTCACTGGCGGGTGAAAGCTCGACACTGCGCTGGAGAAGGTCTGTGACTGTAATCATTATTCGTCGGAGATAGAGGCTAGCTGCTCGGCTTGAAACTCGTTGACCAGAGGTTGGACTATCTCCCCAAGAGAACCTTCCATAACCTCGGCTAATTTATACAGAGTGAGATTGATTCGGTGATCTGTGACACGCCCCTGTGGGAAATTATAGGTGCGGATTCGCTCAGAGCGGTCACCACTGCCAACCAGACTTTTGCGCTGCTCTGACTGCTCTTTGGCAGCGGCATCATTCTGAGCTGAATTGAGGCGCGCCTGCAATACCGCCATGGCCTTGGCGCGGTTCTTATGTTGTGATCGCTCGTCCTGGCATTCCACCACCAGTCCAGTTGGCAGATGGGTTAAGCGAATAGCAGAGTCAGTTTTATTGACGTGCTGACCACCTGAGCCTGAGGCACGAAATGTATCCACCCGCAAATCGGCTTTGTTAATCTCGATCGCATCCTGCTCATCGGCCTCAGGCATAATTGCAACTGTGCAGGCAGAGGTATGAATTCTACCCTGAGACTCGGTATCCGGGACCCGCTGAACGCGGTGGGCACCAGACTCAAATTTGAGTTTGGAATACACGCCTTTACCCACGACTCGAGCAATGATTTCTTTGAAGCCACCATGATCGCCGCTGCTCTCGCTCATCACCTCGACCTGCCAGCGCTGAGTCTCGGCAAATTTGCTGTACATGCGAAATAGATCGCCTGAAAAAATCGCCGCCTCATCGCCACCAGTACCAGCGCGAATTTCCAAAAAGACGTTTTTTTCGTCATTGGGATCTTTCGGTAACAGGAGACGCTGCAGGTCCAACTCCATAGTCTCGAGATCATCTTGGCTCTGTTTTAATTCTTCCTGTGCCATCTCGCGCATGTCTGGGTCTGAGTCTTTGAGCAATAATTTAGCCTCTGCAATAACAGCTAGAATCTGCTGATAGTTCAGGTAGGCTTTAACAACCGGCTCTAACTCAGCGTACTCCTTGGAGAGCTCTCGATACCTGTTCTGATCGCTAATAATGTCTGGGTCGCTGAGTAGCTGACCCACCTCTTCATAGCGTTCACTCAGGGTATCCAGCTTGGCTAGTATTGAATCTTTCATGGGGCTTTATATTCCATTAAATGGGGCGCTTATTTTTTCTTTAAGCCAAATAGCTCGTGAGTGGCATGAATAGTGGCATCACTACCTTCTTCGCTGGCCTGTTTTAATCTTGTCGTGGGTTTGTGCAGAAGTTTATTGGTCAAATTGCGGGCTAGCGAATTTATGACTTCGGCAGAATCCTGTCCCCTCTCAAGGGCAGCCAGTGCTTTCTCAACTTCCGCGTCACGAATATCCTCGACACTGTCACGAAAGGCACGAATAGTATCTACCACCGCCAGCGCTCGCTGCTTGCTAGACCAGCTGTCCACTTCTTGATCAACGATGTCCTGAGCCAGATCGGCTGCGCTTTGACGGGCACGCAGATTGTCCTGAATCACTTCCTCCAAATCATCTACTGTGTACAGATAGACATCGTCCAGCTCTTCAACCTCTGGCTCTATATCCCTTGGAACAGCGATATCCACCATAAAAATAGGTCGATGCTTACGTTTTTTTAGCGCTGACTCAACCGCACCTTTGCCTAGAATCGGTAACTGACTTGCGGTGGATGAGATGACAATATCTGCTCTGTGCAGATAATCTGGTATTTCGGACAGCAAAATAGCTTCGGCTGAAAATTCTTTGGCTAATTCTTCGGCGCGATTAAGTGTGCGGTTGGCCACGGTGATCTGGCTTATTTTTTTATCTTGAAGGTGTCGCGCTACCAGCTCAATGGTTTCGCCAGCACCTATCAAAAGTGCGTGGGCCTGCTTGAGGTCGCTGAAAATTTGCTCGGCCAAGCTGACCGAGGCATAGGCGACAGAGACCGGGTTTTGTCCGATGGCTGTTTCTGAGCGCACCCGCTTGGCGGCACCAAAAGCTTGCTGAAAAGCATGATTGAGTTCGCTGGCAATAGTACCGGCTTCGCGACCAACCGCATAGGCAGATTTTATTTGACCGAAGATCTGAGGTTCACCAAGTACCAGCGAATCCAAGCCACTGGCTACGCAAATCATATGACGTATCGCCAGTTGATCGCGATGACAGTAATAACAGGCACGAAGCTCGTCCTCATCGAGACCTTTAAGGCCAGCTAGCCAGTTTAGTATTTGCTGATCAGCCACATCTCCATGCAGATATATTTCGGTGCGGTTACAGGTAGATAACAGCGCAATCTCGTTGGCACCCAGAGCGTCTTTTGCTGTCTTTAAAGACTCAACCACCAACTCTGGAGCAAAGGCAATCTGCCCGCGGAGATCTACCGAGGCCGATTTATGATTAATGCCGAATGCCAAAATACCCATTGATAAAAGTTTTACTGTCAGATCGATGCGGGAATTTTACACCAGACTCGAAGGCAAAAGGAGGTCAGAAGACAAATGATTTATCCTGCGTAACTAATCTCTGAGCTATGCTGACTAAACTTTCACAATAGGAATTGTCTTAACCAATGATATCCCTGAAAATACGACCATGAAAAAAACCAAAACACAGCTGTTAACTCTCTGCTTAGGACTATCCCTGTCTATTTTGGGCGGCTGTGCCACCGGGCCTGAAACATCCACTGGTCAGCTAGCAACCGAGGTGTCACCTTCGCCGCAGGCGCCAGACAGCACAGAGAAAGATTTTCCAGCTAAGCCCTTTGCTATAAGCAGCCTCTACGATTTGCTAGTAGCAGACATGGCACTTAACCGCGGCCAATTCGATACTGCCCTGCCTATCTACCTCGAGCAAGCGAGAGAAACTCGCGATATCGCCATTATAGAGCTGGCGGCGCGAGTGGCCGACTATATGCGCAATCGCAACCTAGCCACCGATGAATCGGCACTAGAGATGGCCTTGCTCTGGGTCGAAGTTGAGCCTAAAAACCCCAGGGCTCAGCAAGCGGCCATGCAAGCCTATGCTCTGCAAAATAACTTTTTGGCGGCCTTGGTTTACGCCACCTGGCTGTATGAGCAAGCAGACGATCTAGAGACTTTTCTTGCCATCACTGCCATCCCTCAGCAGCCCGAAGATATCAATTCGCTCATTCAAGCCTATCAAGAGGCAGAACTCAGTGAAAACAAAGCAGCAGCAAAATTGTTAGCCAAAGGCATTCTATTTCGGGCTAGTGACCAACTGGTTGAATCAGAGGCTGCTGCCAGAAGCTATTTGCGTCTGCGCCAAGACGATCAACGGGGACTACTGCTACTGGCTCAGCTGCTGCACCAGCAGGGTCGAGAAACAGAGGCGCTCGAACTGATAGCTGATGCTTTGCAACGCCAGCCAGAAAATTCCAAGCTGCGCCTGCAGTATGCAAGATTTTTGACCACTAGTGATCGCGATCTAGCCATAGAACAATTCGAAGTCCTGCATACCCAGCAGCCGGATGATCAGGAGGTGAATTTTCTTTTGGCATTACTGCTGCGCAGTCAGGGTAAAATTGAACGTGCTGTTGAGCTATTTAATCAGGCTTCCACAAAACCGAGCCTGCGAGCGGATGCTCAATACCATCTTGGCAGCATTGCCGATAAGCTCGGCGAACCCACTGTGGCAATTAGACATTATGCTCAGGTGAGCTATGGCAGAAACTATCTTGCCGCTGTCTCGAGACTGAGCGTTTTACTGGCCCAAAAAGGCGGCCTCGATTCGGCTCGCAAATATCTCCAGCGCTTGCGCGCAGAGCAACCAAATCAGGCTGCGTCGCTATTCCAAATCGAGTCCAGCCTGCTGATGAGCGCCAATCAACCTGAACAGGCCATGGTAATTCTCAGCGATGGTTTAACTGCTTTCCCTGAGGACAGCCAACTGCTTTATGCAAGATCTATGCTCGCCGAACAGCAAGATAATTTTGCTCTGGCCGAGCAAGATCTGCGCACCCTGATCTCGCTAGATGAAAATAACGCCACGGCCCTCAATGCGCTGGGCTATACAATGGTTTTACACACCGACCGCCATCAAGAAGCCTACGGATTAATTAAACGAGCCTACCTGCTGAACCCTGGCGACCCGGCAACCATAGATAGTATGGGCTGGGTGCTGTTCCAAATGGGTGAGTTACAAGAGGCCTTGGAGTATCTGGAAAAAGCCATGGGTATTATGCCGGATCCTGAAATTGCCGCTCATCTGGGTGAGGTGTATTGGACCCTGGGTAACCCTGAAGAGGCACTTAAGAGCTGGCGACTGGGGTTAGAGCAGGCGCCGGGCCACCAAAGCATTGTGGAAACGATGCAGCGCTTGGGCGCTAGTGAGACTGAGCCTACTGAGGTTGCTGGTCCATGAGAGCTTTATTTACGCTGAGGGCTCTTTTTTCGCTGAGGGCTCTTTGTCTAATTGCAGCGTGCTTTATGGCGGGCTGTAGCAGTCAATCAATGATTCAATCATCGAACACCGGCAGCTGGCAGGACCATAAGCTGCAGGTCGGGCAATTTGATCAATGGCAGCTGCAGGGCAAGCTAGGTTTTAAAAATGCCTCACAGGGGGGTAGCGCCAACCTGAAGTGGCTGCAAAATCAACAGTATTACAAATTGTATCTAAGCGGTCCCTTGGGCGCAGGCAGCGCTGTTATTGAGGGCGACGAAACCCTCGCCAAAATGCGACAGGGATCGCAGACTTTTAGCGACAGCCCAGAATTTTTGGCGCTGAAACTGACCGGACTGGCGATTCCCGTCGACGCACTCAGCTGGTGGGCTCGCGGGTTACCCTCTCCGTCTAAAACAGCCATCAGCAATCTAATTACTGGGCCTACGGGCACAGCAGCCAGTTTCGAGCAGGCAGGCTGGCAGCTATCTTTTTCTCGTTACAGTCAGAACCAGGGGATTGCGTTGCCGGGTAAAATTACAGGCCAACTTGGGGACCAGAGCTTTAAACTGGTAATATCAGGCTGGAGCGTTCCAGACAATTAGCCAGCGGTCTAAAAACCATGACATCTATCAGCCTGCCATCACCGGCAAAGCTCAATCTGTTTCTGCATATTACCGGTCGGCGACCCGATGGTTACCATGAGCTGCAAACCCTTTTTCAATTGCTAGATTTTGGCGATAACCTAACCTTTACACCTAACAGCAGTGGCAATATAAGCCTTAGCCCTCAGATAGCTAACTTAGCCATGGCAGACAATTTAATTGTGCGAGCGGCCAAATTACTTCAACAGCACAGTGGCTGTGCCAGTGGCTGCGATATTTTGCTGGATAAACAAATTCCGATGGGTGGCGGTCTAGGTGGTGGTAGCAGTAATGCGGCGACTGTATTGGTGGCACTTAATAGGCTTTGGCAGTGCGGGTTATCAGAAGATTCCCTAGCTCAGCTGGGAGCGCAACTGGGTGCTGATGTTGCAGTTTTTGTGCGTGGTTACAGTGCCTTTGCTGAGGGAATTGGGGAGCTTTTAACCCCAGTGCATATTCCTGAGCAATGGTATTTGGTAATCACACCGAATGTGCAGGTGTCGACAGCTGAAATTTTTTCAAATCCTCAATTGACAAGGAACTCTTCACCCATCAAAATACGCGCCCTCTCAGGGGAGCAGTACAGGAATGACTGTCAGACTGTAGTCGAACAGCTCTATCCAGCGGTGAAACAGGCGTTGGAATGGATCAAAGACTACAATCAACCTCTGATGACTGGGACTGGTGCTAGTGTATTTTGTAGCTTTGATAGCCAGACAGAGGCCCAACGGGCTAAAGATCTGGTTCCAAAGCACTGGAATGCTTTTATAGCGCGGGGCGTAAATCGCTCATCTCTACACCAGCGTTTGGAAAACTTTTTTACTGGGGCGTCGCCAAGTGGTTAAGGCACCGGGTTTTGATCCCGGCATCGGAGGTTCGAATCCTCCCGCCCCAGCCATATCTAAATTATGAATACCAGGAAAAATGACGTGGCAAGATTAATGGTCTTCTCCGGAAATGCAAATCCGGAACTGGCATCTGAAATCGCTCGCACACTGGGCATTCCTCTGGGTGATGCACTGGTATCATTATTTTCAGATGGTGAAATCAATATTGAGATTCGCGAAAATGTTCGCGGACATGATGTGTTTGTGGTGCAGCCAACCTGTGCTCCCACTAATCGCCATCTGATGGAACTGGTTCTGATGATCGATGCATTGCGTCGCGCCTCTGCCGGTCGAATCACTGCTGTAGTGCCCTACTTCGGTTACGCTCGCCAAGATCGCCGCGTTCGCTCTGTGCGTGTACCTATCAGCGCCAAGGTAGTTGCAGACATGCTGTCAAATGCTGGCGTCGACCGCGTGCTTACCGTCGATCTCCACGCTGAGCAGATTCAGGGGTTTTTCAACTGTACAGTGGATAACGTCTATGGCGCTCCCGTGTTACTGGGTGACATTGAACGTCAAAATTACAAGAACTTGCAGGTCGTATCACCAGATGTCGGTGGTGTGGTGCGTGCAAGAGCAGTCGCTAAACAACTTGGTTGTGATCTAGCGATCATTGACAAGCGTCGCCCTACGTCTAATCAGAGTGAAGTAATGAACCTGATTGGTGAGGTTGAAGGACGCACCTGCGTGTTAGTCGACGATATCGTGGATACAGCAGGTACCCTTTGCAAAGCCGCGGAAGCGCTGAAGAAAAACGGTGCCACAAAGGTAGTCGCCTACGCTACTCATGCCGTCCTGTCCGGCGGTGCCATCGATAATATTAAGAACTCTCAGTTGGACGAATTGGTTGTTGCCAACAGTATCCCACTGAGCGATGAAGCTAAAAAATGCAAAAAGATCCGTACCCTCCAGCTAGGCAAGCTGCTGGGTGAATCTGTTCGTCGCATTAGCAATGAAGAATCAATTAGTGCGATGTTTGACCAGCCTTAAAAGCTGGCGGGCTAGTGCTGATACATCCGCCTTTAACTAGGCATTAAAACTCCATCTCAGGTCTGGTCGCGGTCTGTTTTGGCTCAACATTGGAGACTATTATGTCTACTGATTTTACACTACAAGCGAAAGGTCGTGAGGATAAAGGGAAAGGTGCGAGCCGCCGCCTGCGTCGTCTGGCCGGTGAAATTCCAGGAGTCGTCTACGGCGGGAAGAAAGACCCAGCCCAGATCAGCCTGATCCACAAAGACGTTGTCAAAGCGCTAGAGAACGAAGCATTCTACTCGAACATCGTTTCTCTGGAAATTGACGGCAAAGCAGAAGACGTAATCGTTAAAGATGTTCAACGTCACCCTGCCAAGGCGATTGTTCTGCATATGGATTTCCTGCGAGTTAGCAAGAACACCAAGCTGCAAACCAAAGTGCCTTTACACTTCATCAATGAAGATATCTGTGTTGGCGTGAAGATGAGCGGCGGTTTGATCGCTCACAGCATGACTGAATTGGAAATTATGTGCCTACCAAAAGACCTGCCGGAATATCTAGAAGTAGATATGGCCGAGGTAGATCTTGGTCAGACCCTGCACATCTCAGATATCAAACTGCCAAAAGGTGTTGAGTCTGTAGCCCTAAGCCACGGTGAAGACCACGATCTGCCAATTGCAGCTGTGAACAAGTCTAAGGCGAAGGAAGAAGATGTAGCGCCAGCTGGTGATGCAGATGCTGCTGACAGTTCTGAGGCATCAAGCGAAGAGTAATCTTCGTCTGTGCCCTCTGAGAAGGCCCTGACATTGGAAGCGACCGTAAAGTTAATAGTCGGACTGGGAAATCCCGGCGCCAACTACGACCGGACGCGACACAATGCCGGGGCCGACTTGGTTCTGGAGCTTGCAAAATTTTTACATAGCGAGCTCAAACATGAGAGCAAATTTTTTGGTGATACTGCAAGAGTCACCATAGGAACGCGCGATGTACGCCTCCTGGTACCCAGTACCTTTATGAACCTTAGCGGAAAGTCCATAGCTGCGCTTGCCAAGTTCTATCAAATTGCTCCAGAGCATATTCTCGTGGTGCATGATGAGCTCGATCTGGATCCAGGCATAGCCCGTTTCAAAAAGGGTGGTGGACACGGCGGGCATAATGGCTTGCGTGATACCATTAAAAGCCTAGGCAACAGCACTGATTTTGCTCGGTTACGAATAGGTATTGGTCATCCGGGACAGGCAAATCAGGTTGCCGACTATGTGTTAAAAAAGGCTTCGCCATCTGACCAGCAGCTAATCGCCAATAGCATAGACGACGCTTTGCGTTATCTGCCGCTAGCTGTTGACGGTCAGTGGGAAAAAGCCATGACTGCACTGCACTCTTGCTAACTGTATTTTTTATTCGATTTAACGGCCAGCTGATCTCAGCCAGAGCACAGGACATTTAAAATGGGTTTTAACTGCGGAATTGTCGGACTGCCAAATGTTGGTAAGTCCACATTATTTAATGCATTAACCAAAGCTGGTATTGGCGCGGAGAATTTTCCTTTCTGCACCATCGAGCCTAATACTGGTGTTGTGCCTATCCCCGATCCTCGTCAAGACAAGATTGCCGCAATTGTTAAACCCGAGCGCCTGATTCCAACCAGCATGGAATTTGTTGATATTGCCGGCCTGGTCGCTGGCGCCTCGAAAGGTGAGGGTCTGGGCAACCAGTTTCTCTCAAATATTCGTGAAACCGATGCTATCGCTCACGTGGTTAGATGTTTTGATGACGACAATGTGATCCATGTGGAAGGTCAAATTAGCCCGCCAGATGATATAGATGTTATCAATACTGAGTTGGCACTGGCTGACCTAGACAGCGTAGAAAAAGCCATATTGCGCGCCTCTAAGGCAGCCAAAGGCAAGGATGCAGATGCCATAGCTCTGAAGGCTGTGGCCGAAAAGATTCTGCCCCACCTCAACGAGGCTAAGCCACTGCGTTCATTTGAACTTACAAAAGATGAATTAAAATTACTTAAACCCCTAAGCCTGCTGACCCTCAAGCCAACAATGTATATTGCCAATGTGGATGAAGATGGCTTTGAGAATAACCCCTATCTCGACGCAGTTACCAAAATAGCTGAGAGCGAAGGGTCGGTAGTCGTACCCATCTGCAACAAGATGGAAGCGGAAATCTCAGAACTTGAAGATGACGAGAAAGTCGAATTCTTGCAAGAAATGGGAATGGACGAACCAGGTCTAAATCGCGTGATCCGCGCCGGCTACAATCTGCTGGGACTCCAAACGTACTTTACCGCAGGGCCCAAAGAAGTGCGTGCCTGGACTATTCCGGTAGGCGCAACAGCACCCAATGCAGCGGGCAAGATTCATACAGATTTTGAGAAAGGTTTTATCCGCGCTGAAATTATCGGCTACGATGACTATATCGCCGGAAATGGTGAGCAAGGAGCAAAGGACGCCGGAAAATGGCGCCTGGAAGGCAAGGAATATATTGTTAAGGATGGCGACGTAATTCATTTCCGTTTTAATGTGTAGCCCACAGTGACCTCGGTATCTGGACACTGGAAGCTGGGGTTATTACTTGCCCTTTCTACCGCCACTATGTGGGGTGTATTGCCAATTGCCCTGACTGGGGTGATGGCAACCTTAGACCCCATCACCACAACGTTTTTTCGCTTTTCATTAGCGGCAGTGCTGCTGACGCCCTATTTGATACTGCGCCGTCGCCTGCCAAATCGACGAAAATTGCTCTCACCTAAGCAACTGGTTATGTTACTTGCTGCGGGGCTGTTACTGACAAGCAACTACGCACTTTATATTTTAGGCTTGGAAAAAACTACGCCAGAAGCCGCTCAGGTCATGATTCAGCTCGCCCCTATGTTGCTATTGTTAGCGGGATTATGGATCTTTAAAGAGCAATTCTCTAAGGCCCAGTGGTTAGGGTTCGCAACCTTTGTCTCAGGACTGCTGCTATTTTTTAATCATCATTTAGCCGAGCTGTTTATATCGTTCAACGACTACGGTGTCGGCCTGCTGATGATTATCGTCGCAGCCGTCTGCTGGACTGGTTATGCGGTAATACAAAAGTTTTTATTGATGGAGTTCAACTCCGAAGAGACCATGTTGGTTTTCTATTGGATTGGCGCTCTGGCATTTCTGCCGTTTACCGACTTTACCCCACTGCCCGAGCTAAGCAGCTTGCAATGGGGGCTGTTAGCATTTTGTGGTCTCAATACTCTGATTGCCTATGGTAGTTTTGCCGAGGCACTGGTGCATATGGAAGCCTCCCGAGTTAGTGCCGTGATAGCATTGACCCCGTTGCTTACGGTCGCTATTGTGCAGTTAATTCCTATGCAGGGGATAGTTGCAGAATCGCTTCAAACGATCTCTCTTATAGGTGCCCTCATGGTGGTTTGTGGCTCCATTACTACGGCAGTAGCAAAAAAATAACCTAGACCTCAGCTTAACGAATAGCTCTCCGGAGGCTGTCAATGTTAAAAAAGATATCCCTAACCCTAGCCACAGTGTTGGCTGTTCTTGTTATCGGTGGCGCTGGCTACATTTCAGTTAGCATTCCAGGAGGTCTATCGGGCTTTTGGCTGATGCTGAGCACCGTGGCCGGCATGAACCGCTCTGAAGCCGAGGTACAGGCATCCAATTTTGTCCTGCCAGATGGCTTTCAAGCTGAACTGGTCGCCGAAGATCTAGGCTATGCACGTTTTATTCTGGTAACCGAAAATAATGATTTGTTGGTCAGTCTGACAGATGTTGGCCACATAGTGCTTCTGCAAGATCGGGATGGCAATGGTAACTACGAGAGTAAATCGGTAATTATCGAGGGCCTGAGTAATCCGCAAGGCCTTACTTTTGATGGTGACTGGCTATATTTCAGTGAGCGAGACAAAGTCTCGAGAGTGACCTTTGATCAAAGCACGAGCAGTCTGCTCGGCGAGATTGAAATCATTCTTAAAGATCTGCCCTTCGGGCACCCGCATATGTCACACAATGCCAAAACCATCGGTATTTCACCTGATCGTCAGCTCTATGTAACTGTAGGCTCTCCCTGCAATGTCTGTGAGCCAGAGGATGCTAGATACTCGGCCATGCTGCGCTCAGAAATGGATGGTAGCAACTTGTCGATTTATGCGACCGGTCTGCGAAACAGCGTTGGCTTCGACTGGGCACCCTGGGGTGACCTATATGCCACGGTTAACGCTAGAGATATGTTGGGTGATGATTTCCCACCGGACGAACTAAATCTCATTGTTGAGGGAGGCTTTTATGGCTGGCCCTATTTTAATGGCGACAATATTCCAGATCCCGATTTTGGCGACAAGCGCCCAGATCTAGCGGCCGAAAGCATACTTCCCGCCTTTAAGTTTCGCGCTCACAACGCACCATTGGGTATTCACTTTGTCGAGACCCATAAAAACCTACCTGAAGAATTCCAGCGCACAGCCCTAGTAGCCTTGCACGGCTCCTGGAATCGCTCTGAACTCGATGGCTACCGCGTTATATCTCTGCACTGGGATGCACAGGGCAATATTGAGAGTCGCGATTTCCTCAGTGGCTTTCTTGCAGAAGACGGTATTCTTGGGCGACCGGTAGATGTGGCGCAGGATAATCAAGGGCGCTTTTATGTGACTGACGATCTGGGGGGGCGAGTTTACAGAATCCAGTACCTGAACCAATAAAAAAAACCTCTGACTGAGGTGGCCTCAACACTGCCGCCTGTTATTAGCGCTGCGACCCAGTCGAGAAATCAGAGAACTTCAGGGTACCCTGGTTTTGTTTGGCCATAGCCCAGACAGTGTCAAATAGACCTCAGCCAGAGGCATGGGTCTATTATCGATAGGCTTTGTGAAAATATGATGAACCAGCTAACAGTAATGTATAGCAGTGCCAAATCATTACAGTTAATGTGATTTAAGTCCCAATAACTTGGAGACTTAACTGCAGATTTTTTCGGTTCATCCCAGTGCCCATATAGGGCTTTGAAGTTCTTGACAAAAGCGCGGCATCTGGCGAAAATGCGCGCCCCTGTATCGCAGGGTCTGTAAAAAATTGTGGCTACGTAGCTCAGCTGGTTAGAGCACAGCATTCATAATGCTGGGGTCGGTGGTTCAAGTCCACCCGTAGCTACCATAATATTGATTAAAATCAGTTACTTATATTTTAAATTTATTATTTCTTGTTGGTCCATAATCGTAAATTCAGCTAGGGCAACCTATGGGCAACCTGAGTGAAAGAAAACACCTCTCTGCCTGAAGACTCCAAAAACTCTGCAAACCCAGTCTTTCTATAAGCATCAGAAACTTCTCACCTCGATCTAGCCCTGATTTGACTGGATGGGGTATTCAGCTATGATTAGTTAATTCTAAGGACAAACTAAAAACTAAGAGGGTAGTAATCATGAGTCCAATAAAAATTTTCAAGTTATCGATCTATCTAATTTCTGCACTGATGCTTGCGTCCTGTGATGATGGTGACAAAGGTGATATAGGAGATACAGGTCCTCAGGGTGTAGCTGGACCTGCAGGTCCTCAGGGTGTAGCTGGACCTGCAGGTCCTCAAGGTGACATGGGTGCAGTTGGTGCAACAGGTGACAAGGGTGATTCAGGCTCTAATTCTATCTTTTTCACACCATCGCAATTTACTCAAAATTCTACAATTACCAATCACAACGGTTATTTGCAGAATATATTAGTGATTCCTCCCGCGACGGTTAGTTACGGTTCCGTAAACTTTCCTAGTCCCGACGGATGGGAAAGTGCTCTGTCTTTTGATGCTACTATTTATTGGTCTGCAACCACAGACTTAACGAATACTTGGATATTGGAATTCGGTGTTGATAGTTTTACAACATCCCAACCTGTTGCGCCAAACCAGAGTACTGAATACACAATTACTCCAGATGGAACGAGTAACTTACAGGTGGTAGAACTAGCAAATTTGACTTCCTTTAAAGGTTCTTTGGCCGAAGCGGAAATGTTTGGTCTAATCGTTGGAAGATGGGTCGGTGATGACAACATCAACGCAGGAGACATTGTCATCTACGGAGTGCGTCTTACACCAAATTATTAATGTAAATTAGAGAGAAAGTCCGCCTCTAAAACGGGTGGGCTTTATTCTCAATGATTTTAAGTGTTGTTATCACATAGAGCCAAAACCTTTGAAAACGATTACGTTTATCAATTAAACCTCGCAATCCGCTACGATGCCATTAAACCCCCTTTTTTATAAGCCTCAAGAACTTCTCACCTCGATATAGCCCTGATTTGACTGGATGGGGTTTTCTAACATTATTGTCGTTTTTTAATCGTAGTAAAGTTCACATGTACCAAAACTAAATGAGGATGAATCCCCATAGTAATCTGGCATGGACCGTGGGTCACTGTGCCAAGACCCAATTGTGGATGTACTAAATCGACCATTTTCAAATCTAAACAGGGTATCTCTTTGATCACATGTAATTCTATCTATATCAAAAATTGATTTATCTGCGTTGTCGAGTTCTGTTCGCCAAAAAATTACCTGATCACACTTCGTATAACTATTTCCATCATTTGGGTTATCTTTTGTCGACCGTAAAAATGATTTGCCAGATATGACTTCAACAAACCCTCTTTTCCCAGAGACACGCTCCATTCTCGCCATGTAGGCTTCTTTCAGCACGGCGACATCGTTCGGTAGCGGATACCCTAATCCAAAATTATCGTTATCCACCGCCTGACCAACAAGAACTTCGTAGACTGCCTCCTTGTGACTCGAAAGGTGTAAACAATCAAAACGGTGGGGCGGTGCTAGCGAAGGTTACTGCCCGACTCTTTTCAGCGGCAATATCCTGAGTGATTTAGCTATAACTGCAAAATTCATATCTGTACCCATTAAATAATGTATGGTTTAGTCTCTGCCGAGTTACTGCTCGACTGCTAAAAACAGCATTTATATCTAAGGAACTGTTTATGAACCTATCGGCTCTGGCGAATGAATTTTGGCGACAAGGGTATTTATCCATTGATAACTTTTTTGGGGAAGAATTAATGGATACCTACCAGAGTCATGTACTCCAGCACTTTGGGAAGAATTCGGCGTTTGTTCACAGTGCAGAATTTCTAGAAAAATCTGATACTGATGTCATTCCCTGGTTCCCTCAGTTGGAGGGAGTCCATGCATTTGATGTCGCCGAACAAGATCAACGGCTAATAAAGCTTACTGACGAGATTCTTGGCGCCGGTTGGTCCAGTCTTTACAGTATGGTGATGTATAGTCATCAAGGTTCCAAAGGGCAGGCATGGCATCAAGATTGTCCCCCAGAAGACAAGTCTCAGTTTAATTTAAACCGTTTGGTTTACACCATGGATATAGACCAGCGGACTGGCGGTGAGACGCTGGTCATACCCGGCAGCCACCGCGGCGGACCTATCACTGTTGGTAAGATTGACCAAGATTTTCCAGAGCAGATAGTGCTGAGCCCCAAAAAAGGTACGCTTATTCTGATCCATGGACATCTCTGGCATCGAGTGCTACCCGTGAGTGGCCCATACCGTTTTTCAGCAAACTATCGTTGCTGCCCGGCCCATACGCCAAACGACATCACCGACATCTGTGTCTACAGAAATATGCGTTATCAATTTTCGACCCAGACTGTTATTGAAGAGAGAAAGCTATGAGCCAACCACTGAGTCAAACCCTGCGCTGGGGTATTATCGGCGCGGGTCGCATTGCTAGAACCTTTGCAACAGATATTGTGCACGCCCAGCATGCCTCACTGTATGGTATAGCGTCTCGACAGCTGAGCTCAGCGGAGGCCTTTGCTGAGTCATTTTCGGTTCCACAGGCCTACGGCAGCTACGCAGAGCTGTTTGCCGACCCCAATATTGATGCCGTATATATAGCCACCCCACACAGTCACCACAAAGATCAAGCCATTGCAGCATTGCGAGCGGGAAAACATGTGCTTTGCGAAAAACCTGCAACAGTAACCCCTGAAGAGCTCGAAGAAGTAATTGCGGTAGCAGAGCAACAACACCGCTATTTTATGGAGGGCATGTGGAGTTATTTTATGCCAGTTATTCAGCGGGCTCATCACTGGGTCACGAGTGGTCGACTAGGTAAACTGTGCCACGTAAAAGCAGATTTTGGATTTCCGTTGCCCTACAGCCCTGATCTGCGCGAATACGATAATCGTCTCGCCGGTGGCTGTCTGCTGGAAATGGGTATCTACCCCATTGCTATGGCTTGGTTATTTTTTCAGCAGGATCCTCACAGCCAAACGGTGTGGTGTCATAAGGCTGAGAATGGTGTTGAAGACGATGTAGTGATTCTTAATAGCTATGGAGGTCAGGCCACAGCGCAGTTGACTACCTCGTTTCGCTGCAAGCTTAATAATTACCTCACGCTGATTGGTGATCAGGGTACAGTGACCATAGCTGACTACTGGGCCGCTCGCGAAGCGCGACTGTACCGGGGGCATGAATGCATTGAGCGATTCACGGAAGAGCGAACCCAGCAAGGTTTCAATCATCAAATTGAACAGGTAAGCTGTGAAATATTAGCTGGAGAAGTCCAGCCATCAGTGGTTAGCTGGGATGATAGTCGCGCCTTTCAACGCCACATGGCGCAGATAAAAACGACATTTTAGGTGGAACTCAGACACCAACATTAACAATAACTAACAAAAATAATTTCCAATACTTAATCTAACTCAACCTCACTTATAAATGGATATCTAATGGAACACCGTACCTATTATGCTCTTTACTGCGCAGTTATTGTGTCGCTTGGCGGCTTTGTCTTTGGCTTCGATGCGTCAGTAATTTCAGGCGTGGTTGGGTTTGTTACTGTTGAATTTGATTTGACGCCGATTCAGTCTGGTTTTGTAGTGGCAGCGCCAACGCTATCGGGTGTCTTTGGTACTCTGGTCATTGGCCCACTAAGCGATGTATTGGGTCGTAAAAAAGTGCTTATCATGATTGCCTTTCTCTACCTCTTGTCAGCCCTAGCATCTGCATTTGCCTCGAGCTATATTATGCTGGTCACGGCAAGAGCCCTAGGAGGACTTGCCTTCACCTCACTAATGATTGCGCCTATGTACATAGCCGAAATCGCACCGGCGAAACTGCGCGGCAAACTGGTATCCATCAATCAGCTCAATATTGTAATCGGCCTTTCAGCCGCCTATTTTGCAAACTACTTTATTCTCAATGCCAGCACCTCTGGCGCCGAGTGGGCCAGCAACTGGGGCGTAGATGCGCATACTTGGCGCTGGATGCTGGGTATTGAAGTTATGCCTGCACTGATCTTTTTCCTTGGCCTATTTTTTATTCCAGACAGTCCTCGGTGGTTAATGCTCAAGGGGGGCGAAACCGAAGCACGCACGGTGATGAGCAAGTTATTGCCCGCTGATCAGGTAGACGCAGAAATTGAGACAATGAAACAGGGGTACGACAGCGACAGTGAGTCTCTGTGGAAACGTATTCAGGGCATTTTTGGATCCAAGATGCGGCTAGCGCTGGTGGTCGGAATTATCGTTGCTGTGGTTCAGCAGATTACCGGGATCAATGCGATCTTCTTTTATGCGCCAACAATTTTTGAGCAAAGTGGCATTGGCACTGACGCAGCTTTCGCACAGGCAGCGCTAGTTGGTGTTATCAATGTGGTCTTTACGCTAGTCGCTATCGCTCTGATTGATCGCTGGGGGCGTCGACCCCTGCTCTTAGTCGGCTTAACCGGTATCGCTATCAGCATGGCGCTGTGCACCTATGGCTTTGCTCAGGCCACCTATCAGTTGACGCCGCAGGGCTTGGCGCAGATCGAACAGATGGACAATATCAACGATAGATTTGATACCGCAGACCTACAGAGCATGCTGGGCAAGGTGTACCAAAGTGATACCGAATTTAAAAATGCTCTCACTGAGAATATAGGAGCCACGGCGGCGCGCAGCTACGAGAGTGAGTTTATTAAGCTAGCTAGCAACATGAATGCAGTATTAATTCTGGTTGGCATTCTGGGCTTTGTGGCTTCTTTTGCCATGTCGCTGGGGCCGGTGATGTGGGCCCTATTTGCGGAGATTTTCCCCAATCAGTTGCGCGGAGTAGCAATCTCCTTTGTCGGTATGATCAACAGTCTGGTGAGCTTTTTGGTGCAGCTGCTGTTCCCTTTAGAACTCAGTGTATTAGGTGCCGCTCTGACCTTTTTCTCATACGGCGTATTTGCGGTGATAGGTTTGGTGCTGGTGGCCTGGCTACTGCCTGAGACTAAGGATAAATCCCTAGAAGAGCTAGAGCTAATGTTTGCCAAGACAGCGGACTAGGCTGCCTGTGAAGCTGGACCGGGAGTGGCACAGCCACTCCCATACACCAGGTGCAATTAGCGACTACTAACGCCTGAGCCTCTAGTATCTAGAACAGGGTGGCGGTGAACACCGTCTACAGGGATTAATCGCTGATCCCGGACTTTCTCACCTGCGGGTACAGAACCTTTACCAGAGGCATCGATAACCACACTGTTACGCCAAGTCTTAGAATCATCCAAAGCCATCGGTGGAGCCAGAGCTTCAATTACCGTAGCGGAATCGGTAAATTCTGGAAGAATTCTGCTGGCAACAAATGCTACCCTGGGTTTAATCCAGCTTTCGCTCAGCCTGCCCCGCTGGCCCCAAACAATATCCGTATAGGCCTGGTCACTGACCGCAACATCTCGGCTTACACCATAGCGAGCCTGCATCATAAAACCATCAAACAGAATCGCTAAGTCTTCGCGGGTAGAGCTGTAACTATAAAATTGCGGCGCTCCCTCGGTCATGAACATATCTGCAATGTTCTGCGGGCTGTAGGCAATTTGCTGCTCGGTAATTAAATCTGGATTTCTAAACCTGACCTGTGCCAACTTGGTCAGCTCGTTTTGGCCGCCTGAGGCGTAGAGGCTGTCGAGTGGATAGTTGTCCTGCAGAAAGTCAGACTGGATTTCCTGCGCGTTGTAGACCTCCACCACAGCATCATAGATGGTTCTTGAGTTGCTGTGAGACAGCCAGTCAGTGCTAGGAAAAAAGTCATTGGCATGCGCTAGCTCATGATAGAGCAGCGAGGCAAAGTCGTACTGAGAGTCTGCCAGAGTGCGAGAGAGGCGATACCTTATAGGTGCATAGTAACTGGCATAATCATTGTCTTTAACATAGCGCCAGGGCATTTCGAACTGTAGCTCATTACCAAAACTAGATCGGTAATCAGGCGCCTGATTGATGGTGTCACGCTGCTCTGGCGTTACCCAAAGATCGCTGGGATCGAGGTAGATAGCCGCGGTGGTAGGGCTGTAAAACGATGGGCGTATATCATAAGAAATCACTACTGCCGTATTAGCACGCAGTAGGTTTTTAAAGTCGTCATTGGGATCGTAGTCTTCTAGGAATTTCTTGAACTGATCACCCATCCATCGATGGGAGACTATCACTCTATCCATAATGTCATCGGTGGTCGGCGCGGTGCTAATCTGAGCAATTAATGGTGAGTCCGCAAAGGTACAGTCGTCATATCTAGAATTATTGGAATACACGCAGTCGATCAGTCTTTGTCCTGCCGGGGAATCGGCATTGTAGAGAAAGACATCGGCGATGCGGTCGGTAAAGGGTGCGTCAGACTCTGGAACCTCAACTGCGCTGTTCTCCACAAGCACAGCGACACTATCGGCATGGGCCTGACCGTTGATATCGCCGGATAGCTCAAAGACCAACAGGGTATCCTGACTTACCGAGGGCGCATCAAAAAAGACAGCGACATCTCCATCCGTAGAGGTATCGGTAAAGGTAACTGCTGGCCCCTGTGTTTGGGTCCATTTCCAAGAGCTCTTGTCTATGGCTGTTGATTGATCATCGCCACTGGCATAGCTGACCAGTGATACAGGAATGCCCTCTACAGCAACATGCCCTAGGCGAACTGTTAGCTGAGCCTGATCATCAGTGACAATAAAATCATGGCTCAGGGTTTCTGACTGAGCGCTGTCCACAGTAAAGTCTACAGTGAAACTGTAGTTACCTGCCTGTGAGGGGGTAAAACCAATAACCTTACTGTCTGACGCATAAAAGGTCACAGCGGGACCTGAAGTCTGTTGCCAGCTAATACCTGAAAGATCGTTGTCAGATAACAGTACCAGCTCGGTGGACTGCCCAATAGCTAATGAGGACTCTAGCTGGATAATTTCAGCGTCTGGCTCAGGTGCTGGAGTATTGTTAACGGGCGGCACTGCTGTAGAGCCTCCACCACTCCCGCCGCAACCGAGGAGCACAGATAACAGCGCCGCAGCACCGAATTTTTGTAGTTTCATTTTATTGTCATCCCCTTCCATTAATTTTTATTGTCGAGCCTAGTAAGATCTTCTGTCTTTACGCAACCTTGGGCTCCAAAGTTTAACTTAGAGCGCCAGTCACCTTAGCTAGTAAAGCTCTCGATACCAATCACCAACAACCCCAACCCTGCCGACCAGATGGCGCAGGCAAGTAAATCGATAAGGGTAAACTTGATACGATCTATGCCACTAACACCAACCAAAGCGGGAACCAGACTTCTTACAGCGGTCATTAGACGTCCGACAATAATGGCGGCGGCACCATATTTAGCGATAAATCGTTCCGCTTTGTTGAGTTGATCAGCACGTTTGACCGCAAAGCTAGTACTGTGAAACGAGGTCCCAAAAATTCGCCCAAGGTAATAGCCCAAATGATCTGAAATAGCCGCACCCACAAATGCGAGAGCCATAATTGAGGTCAGGCTCAATAACTCGCCTGTATAGAGGACAGTGGAGATAGTCAGAAGAATAACCCCAGAGACAAATAGCCCTACCACCGGGCAGGCCTCCAGAAAGGCCAACAGAGGTATTAGTACCCAGGCAGTATTTTTGTTGGCGTTTAGCCAGTCTAAAATAAGCTCGTCGATAATAGACTCCTGTGCTGGAGCACTCTATTCATAGCGTAGCGCGTCTATTGGGTCCAAATTGGCCGCCTTGGCTGCAGGAATAATCCCAAATAACAGCCCTATGCCTGCACTAAATCCAAATGACAATAATACAGCCCACATTGGCACCGCCGCAGGCGGCAAATCGGTGGCTACACTTATCAGCGAACCGGCGCCAAACCCTAATAGCAGACCAATCAGGCCTCCAAGCAAGCAGAGAAAAACAGCTTCGATTAAAAACTGCAACAAAATATCGAAGCGTGTGGCTCCCAGCGCTTTTTGAATGCCTATCTCACGGGTGCGCTCGGTCACCGACACCAGCATGATATTCATAATGCCAATGCCTCCCACCAAAAGAGAGATGCCCACAATCCCACCCAGCACAACAGTGGTGCTGCCGATAATCTGGTTAAAGGTGTCCAGCATCTGATCCGCTGTGGCTATCTTAAAGTCATCAGCCGCATCTTTAGCCAGTTTATGATTGCGACGCAGCAGGTTTTTAATATGCTGCTTTACCTGACTGATATTATTCATATCGTCAACCTGCAGGCTGATCGAAATATTAGGCTCCTCAGCGCCGCCCAGCAAAGCACGGGTCGTACTATAGGGCAGCAGGATAAAATCGTCCTGATCAAAGCCAAAAAGCTTGCCGCGCTTTTCCGCTATGCCAATAACCTTAAACCATTCACCGGAGACACTCAGGTGCTGGCCTATAGGGTCACCTTTAATATCCAGCTTGTTAATAATTGATGGGCCGAGAACGGCGACACGGCGACGACTTTTATCATCGCTAAGGTTAAAGAAACGGCCAAAATCTGGATAGACTGTGTAGAGTTTTTGATAGGTGGAGGCCGTGCCTATCACCATGGTGCTGGTCGACTGACCTCGATAGGCTGCAACCGCATTGGGGCCAAATACTCGCACTGTGGGAGTGACATTGCTAATACCTTTGACCTGGTGTTTTATCTCTAGAAAGTCGTCGTAGCTGATCTTGGCTGTCACGCCCTGCAAGCGAGCCTTGCGGGGTGTGTAGGGCTCAATATTGATGACATTGGTGCCCATACCGTCAAATTGCTGAGAAATACTGGCACTAAATCCCTGCACCACAGACACGACGGCGATGACCGAAGCCACACCGATAATAATACCCAGGGTCGTCAAGAAGCTGCGAAAGCCATGGGCAAAGATCGATTGGCCTGCGGAGCGAGTGCCCTCAATAATTTTAAAACTTAGATTAGCCATTCGCTCCCTCCTGCTCTTCCGAGAGTGGATTCATAAAATCGTCAATCAGTCGCCCGTCTCTAAGGGTAATAACCCGTCGGCAGCGATCGGCAATCTCCTGCTCATGGGTAACAATAATTAGGGTCTGACCATCCCTGTGCAGCTGATCAAACAACGCCATAATTTCAATAGTTGTGGAGGAATCCAGATTACCTGTAGGTTCATCGGCCAACAAAATCGCTGGTTTTGTCACCAGGGCTCGGGCAATGGCTACGCGCTGGCGCTGTCCGCCCGATAACTGGTTTGGCACATGGCCAACACGATCTTTCAGCCCTACCATAGTCAGTGCATCCAGAGCCCGTTTTTTGCGTTCGGCCAGTGGCATACCCCGATAGACTAGCGGCTGCATAACATTTTGCAGAGCCGAGGCGCGGGGCAGTAGATTGAAGTTCTGAAAGATAAAACCGATTTCACGGTTGCGTATGTCGGCCAGACTGTTTTCGTCCAGCGTTGCAACATTGGTGCCCTTGAGCCGGTACTCACCATCGCTGGGATAATCAAGACAACCCAGCAAATTCATGAGTGTTGACTTGCCAGAGCCGGAGGAGCCTACTATGGCAATGTAGTCATTGAGATGAATATCTAAATCAATTTGATTGAGCGCGTAAAAACCCTCACTACCCATCATGTAGTGTTTTGCGATATCCCTCAGTTCAATAACGGTTTTCTGAGAACTCATTCTTGATCTTTCTCAATCTCTTTTACGGTAGAACCCTCTTTGAGCTTGCTAAGTATTCGGGCTGGGCCAGTAATCACCTGCTCGCCAACCTCTAACCCAGAAATAATCTCTTGCAGCTGGTCGTTGGAAATCCCCAGTTCTACTTCTCGCTTTACTACTAGACCATCGACCATAATAAAAACAAAGCTTTTGCTAACGGCGACACTGGACGCTCCCACGGAGACAGAGTCTTCGTCCTGTTCAGTATCTAGATTGACTGAATCCTCGGTTTCGTCTTCAAAGACAACGGCCTGTATGGGCACAGCCACTGTGTCGCCCTTCATATTGGTGTAAATCTCTGCTCGACAGCTCATGCCAGGACGAATAGCTATATCGTCATTACCGTCCAGAAGTATTTTCACCGTAAAGCTAAGCCCCTGACGCCGATCCGTGCGCTTGGCAGAGGTTGCAATGGTTTTCACCACGCCACTCAGCGCTGTATCCGGAAAAGCCACTGCATATATATCGGCACGCTGATCCAGCTCTATATTTGCTATATCCGCTTCATCGACTTCGACTTCCACAAGTATCGATGATGGATCTGCCACAGTAATCAGGTTAGATCCGGCGATATTGGTGGTACCACTGATTGCGGTCTCACCCACCTTGATATCCACAGAGGTCGCTACGCCATTAATCGGCGAACGAAACACGGTTTTGTCGAGACGTTCCTGAGCTTTATCTAAGGTAGCCTGTGCTTGCAGAAGTGCTTCGCCACGAGAGCGCAGATCAATCTTAGCCAGAGCATACTGGTTATCGATCAACTCAAATGCGTCCTGACCGATCATTTTGCGCTCGTAGAGATTGAGGTTGCGCTGCCACTGCGAGGCAATGTTTTCTAATTGCTTTTCCTGCCGCTCGATAGCAATAGTTTGAATGCGCACATAGGCTGCCTGCTGCTCAACATCTGCGGCAAAGGTCCGCGGCTCGAGACGCATCAAAACCTGCCCCTGGCTGACCTGATCGCCCTCCTCTATTAGCACCTCGCTAACCTGGCCAATCACCTCAGAGCGCAGCTCCACCTGTTCTTTGTAGATCAGTGTGCCTGAGGCAAGAATTGAACTTTTGATTTCCTGTATCTCAGCATTGGCAAGATTTACCTGAAACACCTCGCCAGCGCTGTTGCTTTTAAAATAGGCCAGTGCCACCAAGGCAACAACAACCCCCAAAATTATGAGATTTTTTTTCATCGTTTTTAGTCTTTTTATCAAGAAGCCAACAGAATATAGAGAGCCCAGCTGCCATAAATTAACAGATAGGGGGCGGAGGCAATAGTGGCCGCCTTTTTACTGTCATAGCCCAACCAAGAGCTCAGCCCCATCGCAATAAGGGCAATACTCCAAAACATCAAGACATCCAGACCACTCAAAAAGCCAAACCAGGCACTGCTTGAATCAACCCCAAAGATCAGACTGTTGAGCGTGGTAACTCCCAGACCCTCAAGTGGGATCATTCCCGAGCTAGAAAACATCAGCATCAACATGGACATCAGGGCAGCAACCACGTGAGGCATGCTGATCCACCAGCTGAAGGCGAACCAGGCACCAAAGCCATAGTTACTGCTGGCGTTAGCCTTGGTTACCATCATCAGGTAGAGGGCCAAAATAATGTTCATTACCACAAGGCTAAGGCTGCCGCCTATGGTGCTAGACCATACCATAGGTGTCTTGGTGAGGTACTCAGAAACCGCTTGCAGCTCCTCTTCGCTCATATCACCCTGGACCGCCATCTGGTCGAGCATAGTTTCCTTTAACCAGGCAAAATCAACAGTGGCAAAATAATATAAAAACAAAGAGATAATACTGCCGGTGCAGAGCAAAAACGGCACCAGCCACCAGCCTTTTTTGTCCTTGACTGCCGGGAGGGCGATATTGGGAGAAATTAACATATCAAGACTAGCTTGAAGGGGATTTGCAGACATAGCTATGACTCCTTAATTGGAATTATTCATTATCCTGAATCTACATAAATTAGGCGCTGACAGTTTAAAATCATCTGCGCTAAACGGCTATAGAATAACATTGTTTAGGGCTGAAAATAGCCCCTTTACAGACTGCTAATCTAGGCTTCAGAGGCCATGGCCATAAACTCTGCCACGATGGGATCGTCCAATTTCTTTTTAAAGCAACAGAGCCCTAAATCAAAGGGTGGAATACTGGTGCCCGGCAGCAGTTCAACACGGTCTTTCACCGGGCTATTATCCACCACCACAATAGGCGACAGGCCTATACCAAACCCAAGGGCTACCATGCTCACTAGAGCCTCCTGACCTGACACCTGAGCATAGACATTGGGCTTGCCCCCGTGCTGACGGCGAAACCACTGCTCGAAGCGTTTTCGGGCCACACCGTGCTCTGGCAAAATAATCGGTAAGCTCGCCCAGTCTACTCGCTCCTGCTGCAGGGCGCGTTTGACAGCGCAGTTAATTGCAGGGGCAGTAATAGCAAGGGGCACGCTGGCAATTGATTGGAAGTGGATACTGGATGCTAGATCGTCTGGGCGCGCTGCGATGGCTAGATCTACCCGCTGGCTCTTAATCTGGTCTATACCATCAGCAGCGTCTCCCGTATCCAGATTAATATCAATATTGGGGTGGGCCTGGCGGAATTTTTCGAGCAGTGGCGGTAAAAAAGAGTACGAGGCTGTCACTGAACAGTAAAGTTTTAAAGAGCCAGAGAGCTTTTGCTGAGACTGGTTTAGCGACTGCTTGAGGGTTTCGTACTCTGCTATCTGTTGGTCGGCATAGGCGAGAAACTTTTTACCCTCGCTGGTCAGCACCACGGTGCGATTGTCGCGAATCAGCAGCTGGCTGCTCAGCTGATCCTCGATCCTCTGAATGGCTCGGCTTAGAGTCGAAGGGCTAAGGTGATAGGCAGCGGCGGTTTTACCAAAGTGCAAACTATTGGCCAGGTGCTGAAACAGAGTAAGCGATCGAATATCCATAAGGGCACCTTAACCTGTCACCGCTTACATTGCAAAATATGCAACATTATGATGAAGATATATCGTTTTAAGCAACACAAAAAACTAGGTAAACTGCGCCCCAGAATTCAATATAGCAACTTACCAAAAACGGTACTCGGAGATCAAAGATGGCCAATTACTTTAACACCCTTAGCTTGCGCGACAAGCTGACCCAGCTGGGCAAATGTCGCTTTATGGATCGTAGCGAATTTACCGATGGTTGCGAATTTATTAAAGATTGGAATATTGTCATTATTGGCTGTGGCGCCCAGGGTCTCAATCAGGGCCTCAATATGCGTGACTCAGGCTTAAATATTTCCTATGCACTGCGAGAACAGGCGATCGCCGAAAAGCGTCAGTCTTTTCAGTGGGCTTCCGAAAATGGCTTCAAAGTAGGTACTGCAGAAGAGTTAGTTCCCACGGCGGATCTGGTACTCAACCTGACCCCAGATAAACAGCATACGGCAGCGGTGACTGCGGTTATGCCGCTGATGAAGCAGGGCGCTACACTAGCCTACTCTCATGGCTTCAACATTGTCGAAGAAGGCATGCAGGTGCGCGAAGACCTAACGGTAGTTATGGTTGCTCCTAAATGTCCGGGCACAGAGGTGCGCGAAGAGTACAAGCGCGGCTTTGGTGTTCCCACCTTGATTGCTGTCCATCCTGAGAACGATCCCAATGGCAATGGTTTGGCTATTGCCAAGGCCTACGCCTCTGCGACTGGTGGTGACCGCGCCGGTGTTCTAGAGTCATCCTTTATCGCCGAAGTGAAATCTGACCTGATGGGCGAGCAAACTATTCTCTGCGGAATGCTGCAAACCGGCGCCATTCTGGGTCACCAGCAGCTGTTAAAACTGGGCATGGATGCAGCCTATGCTCGCAAACTTATCCAGTACGGTTGGGAAGTGGTTACTGAGGGTCTAAAACATGGCGGCATCACCAATATGATGGATCGTCTTAGCAACCCAGCAAAAATCCGCGCCTTCGACATGTCTGAGGAACTCAAAGTCATTCTGCGCCCGCTGTTTGAAAAGCATATGGATGACATTATCGAGGGAGAGTTCTCACGCACCATGATGGTTGACTGGGGAAATGATGATGCCAATCTGCTTAAATGGCGTGCAGAAACTGCTAACACTAGCTTCGAACAGGCTCCAGATTGCGATATTGAAATCACTGAGCAGGAGTTTTACGATCGAGGCATTTACCTAGTCGCCATGATCAAGGCTGGTGTTGAACTGGCCTTTGAGACCATGGTGTCCTCTGGAATTATCGAAGAGTCGGCCTACTACGAATCACTGCACGAAACACCACTAATTGCGAACTGTATTGCCCGTAATAAGCTCTATGAAATGAATGTTGTTATCTCAGATACCGCTGAGTACGGCAACTACCTGTTTAGTCATGCGGCTGTACCCCTGCTTCAGGAACATGCCGACTCACTGACTTTGGAAGATCTGGGTGAGGGCCTAGCGGACAACTCTAATGCGGTAGACAACGTGCGTCTAATTGCGGTGAATGACGCGATCCGCGATCATGATGTAGAGATTATCGGCCACGAGTTACGCGGCTATATGACGGATATGAAGCGCATCGTAGAGAATAGCTAAACAACAACTAGTCAGCACCAACAAAAAAACCGGATTGAACTTAGCCCAATCCGGTTTTTTTAATCAGTAGCTAGCGCCTATCGCTCATTAGGGCTCTGATCATTGAGATCGTCATAAGCACCATCACAAGCGAAAAAGGTAATGCGCCGACAATCATTGCCGACCGCAGTGCACCCATACCTCCAGCGGCCAATAACACAGCCACCAGCAGCGTAAAGATAACACCCCAAACAATAACGTGAATCGGCTTCTTTTGAGTCTGATCGCCACCGGACGCCAGCGTGTTAATTATCAAAATTCCCGAGTCAGCAGAGGTAATTAAAAAGGTCAGAAGCAGTGTTACCACTACCACGGACAGAGCCACAGCCAACTCCGGAGAGAGCATGAGATTAATGGTTTCAAATAGCTGGGCCGAAATATCTGCATTAACGATAGCACCCTGAGCAACACCACTGAGTTCAAGATCAATGGCAGTAGCTCCTACAAAGGTAAACCAGGTCAGGCAAATCATCGAGGGAATAACCATGGCACCCAGCACATATTCTCTTACGGTGCGGCCACGCGACACTCGAGCTAAGAACAGCCCAACAAAGGGCGCAAAGGCAATCCACCAAGCCCAGTAAAATATATTCCAAGCCCCCTGCCAATTCTGTAGCGCAGCACCCATCTCCGTCTCTGGATTGTTCCAGACAGTCAATGACATAGCTGGCAAGGCCAATAGATAGTCCCAAATTGCATAGCCAAAGGATTTAATCGCAAAGATAGTGGCGCCAAATAATACAAAAAACAGCACCAGAAAAATCGACAGCCCCATATTGATATTGGACAGCCATTTGATGCCCCGCTGCAAGCCAGACAGCGCCGACAGACAGGAGGCGCCAACAATAATCACCAGCCCCAGAATCTGCGCGCCCAGCGTAGGCTTGCCGGCCTGATCTACAATCCACTGCATACCACTAATATTGAACATGCCGGAGGCGAACTGCGACACTCCGTAGCCAATGGTGACACCCAGTCCAATTAGAGTAGCCAAAATAGCTGCCACATCCACCAAATGCCCCAGCCAACCAGACATGGCTCGGCCGAACAAAGGCTGCAGGCCAGAGCGAATAGTGAGGGGCATCCCTCTACCATAGCTCAGATAGCCGAGAGAAATACCCACGACGCCATAACAGGCCCAGGGTGTTAAACCATAGTGCAAAAGCGCCCATTTATATGCGTTGCGGACATTGTCCGCATCTAGGCCAGTGCTAAATCCCTGGATGGTATCCGGATTGCTGGCAAAGTGAAATATAGGCTCAGCAGTCGAGTAGGTCAGCATACCAACACCAATGCCTGCGCCGAACATCATTGACAGCCAGGTAAACAGTGAAAATTCAGGTGCTTCCCCCGGATTACCCAGCACCGCCTTGCCCGTGCGCGGCCATAGCGCCAATATCACACAGGCTAGCGTAAAGAATGCGGTGACATACATGTACCAGCCACCAAACGAAGAGATCGACCAATTTTGTAGCTCTAAAAGCTGCGCACCGGCTCGCTTTGGAGAGGTTCCAACCCATAATATCAAGGCAATGATAAGCACCTTGGGAATAGCCGCTACAAAAACATTGAAGCCCTGATAAAACCCAGATTTCTCAACTTCAATAGCCACCACTTGACTTGAACTAGACTCCCCCACTTACCCATCTCCCGTTTTTATTATAATGATTAGTGGCCAAATACCGATTTGGCTGAGATTCCCAATGGCCACAAAGCACTAGACAGTACAGATATCGAGACGTTTCATCAACACCCAGAGCGACGTCTAGATATGAGAACTAACGGTTAAAGCGGTTTTTGAAGAAATTTTAGAGTTCTCGATGGACTTGGAGCTACCAAGTCCATCGCAGAGAGATTACTTACTAGACTCGGGCTGCGCCTCTAAGAGCGTACCAGCCGATGTAGATGTAACAAACCAGGGGAACTATAAAGCTCAGCTGCAGACCCACAGAATCGGCCACGGCTGCCTGCACCAGCGGCACAATAGCGCCACCAACGATTGCCTGACAGACCAGACCCGAACCTTTGCTAGTCATGGAGCCAAGACCCTTGACTGCCAAAGTAAAGATAGTTGGGAACATGATGGAGTTGAAGAAACCCACTGCCAAAATAGACCACATAGCTAAATGACCAGTGCTATTCATACTAATCACAATCATTAACACGGCTATGGCAGAATTTAATGCCAGGTACTTAGTCGGTGCTATGTAGTTCATAATACCGGCACCCACTAAGCGCCCAACCATTGCAGCGCCCCAGTAATAGGCAACCATCTCACCCGCGTCTGCAGTACTTAAACCAGCTATTGAACTCTCAGAGAAATAGTTGACCAAAAAGCTGCCGATGGACACTTCGCCACCAACGTAGAGAAAGATAGCCAGTGCACCAAGCACTAGAGGCCGGCGGTCCCAGACACTCTCGTCACTTTCCTCGGCTGGACTCTCAACATGGGCTAACACGGGTAGCTTGATATTTCTAAATAACAACGCCGCTAAAACCAGCGTGGCTCCGATCATCATATAGGGCATTTGCACAGCGGATGCATCGGCGGACACAGCGCCCAAAATCATCATGGCACCTATAACTGGCCCTACGGTGGTACCTAGAGAATTAGCGGCCTGCGCCAAGTTAAGGCGGCTAGCGGCGGTTTTTTCTGGCCCCAGTGCTGCAACATAGGGGTTGGCAGCAACCTGTAGAATAGTAATACCGCTGGCGAGAACAAATAGCGCACCTAGGAAAAGAACGTACAGATTGAGACTCGCCGAAGGGTAGAATAAAAAACAGCCCGACGCGGTAGTTAGTAGACCAAGAACAATACCTCGCTGATAACCCACCTTGTCGATAAGTTTTCCAGCAAAGGGAGAGATAATAAAGTAAGCGCCAAAAAAGCAGGATTGCACCAATATGGCTTGCACATAGTTGAGATCAAAAGATTCCTTCAAAAATGGAATCAAAATGTCATTTAAAACAGTAATAAAACCCCAGAAGAAAAACAGGCAGGTCATTGCGATAAACGCAAAGGTCTGTGTTTCCCTCTCCTGATGCCCAACTACTGATGCCTGCGACGTTTCCGGTGCTGCTCCAGCCATGATCTTCCCCTTACCACAATGTTTTTATAGTTGTTATGTACACAGGTAAGGGTAAATAGGCACCTTGACCCTTGCAAGACATGAATAGCCGGGGCGGGCTTTTTAGTCGCAAGAAATAGCTGCTTTATCTCCTTTTAAAATTTACAGCACCGTCGGATGCTGCAAAATCAACGCCATGACCTTTTTTAATCCGTTGTGCCTAGCCCGCATTTCATCAAGATTGTCTGGATCGCTTATCCAGTGGTAAACAATACCAATGACTGAGGCGCAGTATTGGTCGGCAACTACTTCTGCAGAAATTGAGGCCGCCACCTTGCCCTCGGCAATACTTTGATTAATCCAAATAATCACGTCGGCACGGCGGCGGTCATGGATACCTAAAATGACTGTCTGTAGCGGCGAATCTGGTGTCAGCGACTCAAACCAGAGCCGATAAAAAGCCTCGACATGCTGGGGTGCCTCTTCACAAAAAGCGATGTGCGCATCAAGAGCTGCCGCCATGGCCTCGTAGCCATTTTTACCTCTGGTTACACCTTTTAGCTCTGCCAGCCACTCATCACCCACAGAGCGCAGCACAAAATCAAACAGCCCTGCCTTGTTACCAAATCTATAACCGGCTAAACCGCGAGAATATCCGGCTTTTTCACCCACATCTTTCAACGTAGTCTGCTCTGCACCGCGCTCAACAATCAACGCAATTGCCGCCTCTAGCATCTTGGCGTCAGAAATTTCTTTGCGTTCGACCTGGGTAAGTCTCAGGGCCTTGGCCATTGTTGTACTCCCACTGTTTACTCTGTTGCGGACCGGCTAACTGGTTTTTAAACGCCTATTTTTAGCTCGATTACATATTGCGGCGATACTGCCCACCAACCTCAAATAGCGCATTGGTAATCTGCCCCAGCGAGCAGCAGCGCACTGCATCCATAAGCACCTCAAAGCCATTGTCGCCCTGTCGTACAGCATCTTGAAGGCGTTTAAGCATGGCCTCGGCTTCGCCGCTGTGCTCATTCTGGAACTGCCTTAAACGGGCAATTTGGCTTTGTTTTTCCTTGTCGGTCGAACGCGCAAGCTCAATGGCAGCCGGCTCAGACTCGGACTCGGCCAGAAAGGTATTCACGCCCACTATAGGCAGCGAGCCATTGTGCTTTTTATGTTCGTAGAACATCGATTCTTCCTGAATCTTGCCGCGCTGATAACCTGTCTCCATGGCGCCCAGGACACCGCCGCGGTCAGATATTTTTTCAAACTCCTGCAGTACGGCCTCCTCCACTAAATCGGTCAGCTCATCAATAATAAATGCTCCCTGGCTGGGGTTTTCATTTTTGGCCAGGCCCCATTCCTGATTAATAATCAACTGAATAGCCAAAGCTCTGCGCACCGACTCTTCGGTAGGCGTGGTAATAGCTTCGTCATAGGCATTGGTATGCAGGCTATTACAGTTATCGTAGATAGCAATAAGCGCCTGTAAAGTCGTGCGAATATCATTAAAGTTCATCTCCTGAGCGTGCAGAGACCGACCGGAGGTTTGAATATGGTATTTGAGTTTTTGGCTGCGCGCATTGGCGCCGTAGCGATCGCGCATCGATGTAGCCCAGATACGTCGCGCCACACGCCCCATCACTGTGTACTCCGGATCCATCCCATTAGAGAAGAAAAACGATAAATTAGGGGCAAAATCGTCAATATTCATACCGCGAGCCAAGTAGGCCTCAACAAAGGTAAATCCATTAGACAGGGTAAAGGCCAGCTGAGAGATAGGGTTGGCTCCAGCCTCGGCAATATGATAGCCAGAGATAGAGACGGAGTAAAAATTACGCACCGCATTATCAATAAAGTACTGCTGCATATCACCCATCATGCGCAGGCTAAATTCGGTAGAGAAAATACAGGTATTCTGACCCTGGTCTTCTTTAAGAATATCCGCCTGTACTGTGCCCCGCACACGTATCAGGGCATTGGTGCGCAGCTCAGCATACTCGCTCTGATCAGGCTGGCGACCCCGCTGCGTCGCAAATTGCTCGACCTGCTGATCGATTGCAGTATTTAAAAACATCGCCAGAATAGTTGGTGCTGGTCCATTGATAGTCATGGACACAGAGGTCATCGGATCACAGAGATCAAAGCCGTCGTAGAGCGCCTTCATATCGTCTAGGGTGCAGATAGAGACACCAGCATTACCTATCTTGCCATAGATATCCGGACGCTCATCTGGATCCCAGCCATACAGGGTTACAGAGTCAAAAGCTGTAGACAGTCTCTTGGCATCACTGTATTCCGATAACGCCTTAAAGCGTCGATTGGTTTTGAAGGCATCACCCTCACCGGCAAACATCCGCGCCGGATCTTCACCCTCGCGTTTAAAAGGAAATACCCCCGCCGTATAGGGAAACTCTCCAGGGAGATTTTCCAGCATCAACCAGGTTAATAAATCCCCGTGATCTTGCATACGTGGCAGAGATACTCGTGAAATTTTATTGCCGGACAAAGATAGGCTGTTCAATCTAGTGGTGACCTGCTTACCATTGGGTAGCAGCTCTACTTTTTCATCACCCGAATAGGACTCAACTTTCGCCGGCCAGGCCTTCAATAAGTCAGCAGCTCCGCTATCTATGCTTTTTTCTCGCAGGCTAATTAACTGGTCGATTTCAGTGGGCGCATCCGCTCCCGAAAGACTGAGCATGGCTTTAGTAGCAGCTAGCTGCTGCACTTCTCTTGCCAGATTGGCCTGCACCGCTACCTGGCGATGGTAGTCGCGAACCCCAGCAGCAATATCTGCTAGGTAGCGCTGGCGTTCGGCTGGCACAATTACAGATTTCTCTGAGGACTTGCGAATAGTCACAGCGGGCAGTTGACGCTCGAATTGTCTGAGACCTCGGGCCTGCAAAAGTCGCACCAGCTCCTGATAAGCGGCAGTGACGCCGTCATCATTAAAGCGAGAGGCGATGGTTCCAAACACAGGCATAGTTTCAGGCAGTTGATCCCAGGCCTCGCGATTGCGCTGCATTTGCTTGCAAACATCTCGGTAAGCATCTTCACTGCCCTTGCGGTCAAATTTATTAATAATCGCCAGCTCGGCATAATCCAGCATATCAATCTTCTCTAACTGGCTCTGGGCACCAAACTCTGGAGTCATCACATAAATAGGTACGTCCACATAGGGCACAATGCCAGCATCGCCCTGACCAATACCTGGCGTTTCAACTACCACCAGATCAAATCCACCCAGACGCAAAGTACCAATAATATCCCTTAGGGACTCAGGGACCTCACCACTGGCCCCTCTGGTGCCAATCGAACGCATGTAAATATTGTCAGAGTAGATAGCATTCATGCGAATGCGGTCACCTAGCAGAGCACCGCCTGTTTTGCGTCGGGTGGGATCAATCGCCAGCACTGCAATCTTTAAGTTGTCGGCGCTGTCTTGACGAAAGCGACGAATTAATTCATCGGTTAGTGAGGACTTACCTGCACCACCGGTACCGGTTATACCGAGCACTGGCACAGAATTGACCATTATTTGCGCCTGCTCGCGCAGAGAGCTTAGCTGCTTTTCACCCAGCTCTGTGCGCTCAATGGCAGTGATCAGAGTCGCCAGATTTCGCAGACCACCTGCAGCTATATCAAGGTGCTTAGGCACAGTGGTAATGGCAGCGCTAGAGGTTGGAGAGCAGCGCGCAATCATGTCCTCGATCATACCTACCAGGCCTATATTCTGACCGTCATGGGGCGAGTAAATACGCTCCACACCGTAGTCCTGAAGCTCTTTAATCTCTGCTGGCACAATAACCCCACCACCACCGCCAAAGACACGGATATGCTCAGCACCCGCCTCTTTCAGCAGGTCTACGGCATATTTGAAATATTCCACATGACCGCCCTGATAAGAGCTGATGGCAATTGCCTGAGCATCCTCCTGAAGCGCAGTCTCCACCACCTCGGCCACCGAGCGGTTATGGGCCAGATGAATAACCTCGACACCAGCACCCTGCAGAATTCGTCGCATAATATTGATCGAGGCATCGTGGCCGTCAAATAGACTGGCAGCGGTAACAAAACGCAGCGGGATTTTCTCCTGCGCTTTCATTGAATTAGAGGGTGCGGCAACGGCCTTAGCTGAGGTGTTACTCATAGAGTCTCCATAGGATTCGGCATACGCCTGCGGCTATCGTGAAGCCCGCAGCGGCAGGGGCAGGGGCAGAGTTTATTATTCTTGCTTGTTGCACGCAAGTAACTTGGCTGTCCAAAAGGCTGGTTTAGCTCAACTCAGCCTCTGCATACTGATGATAATCGGCGATCGCGAGCCCGGCAGCCACACTCGTAAAGGGGTCGTGCTCCACCACCTTGCCTGCAAACTGGTTGTCGAGAATATCTTTTACTGCCGGAATCAACGAGGATCCACCAGTTCGCAATACTAAGTCTATATCTCCTGCCTGATAACCGGCGCTGTCGAGAATTTTAGAAATCGCCTGTTCAAATTCAAATAATAGCGGTGCGATCATGGCCTCAAACTCCCAGCGTTCAACCTCAACCTGAATATCAATTTCCGGGATATCTAAGACAGCTGATTCGCTTACTGACAGCTCCGCCTTAAATGCCTTGATCGCCTCAAACACCTGATAGCTATAATTTTGCTGGATCAGATCATAGAGTCGTCTAAATTTATCCGCAGCGGAATCTTTCTGCACCATACGCTGCATGACTGGCGCCGTGTATTTGTTCTGATTGAGCATGTAGCTGACAGGCCAGTTAATTAACAGCTCCTCATACTCACCAAAGGGGAAGAGCGTATCCACGGGAGAACCTTCCACCACCCTACTCCAACGCTCCCCTTTGCCCAACAGGGGAAATATCAGTTCCTGAAAGATACATTGGTCAATTCGGTCACCGCCTAGCCCAATGCCATGGGTTGCTTCAACCTCAAAGCTGGAGCCACTGCGCCGCAATACGCTGAAGTCTAGAGTTCCACCACCAAAATCTACGGTCAGAACCAGTTCGTCGCAACTCTGGGGATTGTTGTGCAGGTAGCTAATCGTTGCCGCTGTTGGCTCGGGGCAAAATGATTGCTGTGTAATACCCGCATAGCCATAGGACTCACGCAAGCGATCGAGAGCAATTCTATTGCGCTCACCACCACTGCCCTCGAAGTTCACCGGGTGGCCAATACAGGCATGGTTAGCAGATTTACCAATCGCCGCCTCAAGAGCCTTGCGAATACCCACCAAGATAGGCGTGACCAGTGCTACTAAACGAAATGACCGATCAAAGATAGCGATACGGTCATTTAAGCGGTTGCCTAGCAGCCGTTTGGTACCGCGAAAAAGCCTTCCTGGCAGACTCCCGTCGTTGAAGGACTGACCGTATACCTTGGCGGTGTCTGACTCACCTAGGCCACCCATGGCGCTCTCACCACCGCCGGTGCCCGTGCGGGCCTCACCAAGCAGCTCGGCGCTGAGCTCTACCTTGCGTCCACGATTACCTGCAATATAGTCGTTGATTGCCTTCTGGCCTATGGCCGAGACATATTGCCTGTCTATATAGTTGGCCGACGGCATAATGCTTTCAGGCACGGCCAGCTGCACCAGCATTACCTGTTCTCCATCAAATACCGCAGCTGCGCTATTACTGGTACCAAAATCTATTCCAATGCCTAATCTGGCATCTGAGTGTTGCGAATTTTCGGGCATGAACCTGTCACTAGAAGGGGTTAAAACGTTCTGAGTATTTTAATCTATTTCCATAAAAACTGTGCCTCTGATAACGGATTAATTTGTTTTAAGCCGTTTTTCTTAGGGCTATTTCAGATTACACTTCCCGGCAAACATAAAAAAGAATTTTCCTATGGGCAACAATCAATCCGCTGTCGTCATCGGCGGCAGTCATGCCGCAGTGCAGCTGGTAATTAGCCTAAGACAGAACGGCTGGCAAGGCAGTATCACCGTAGTCAGTGACGAACCCTATTTACCTTACCAGCGCCCGCCGCTTTCGAAAGCCTATCTGGCCGGTGATATAGCAGAAGAACAACTCGCTCTGCGCGCCAGCGCTGCCTACGACAAACTGGATGTCAGTTTTTTACTAGGTGTTACTGTGCTGGCCATTGATACAGACAACCATCGACTCAGACTAGATAACGGTGAGTACCTAGGTTTTAGCAAGCTGGCGCTGTGTACCGGAGCCAGAGCTCGAACACTACCCATTGCTGGTGTCGATCTTCAGGGTGTCCACTATTTGCGCAACATGGATGATGTGAAAGGTATTCAGCAATCAGCCGTCTCGGCAAAAACTGCGGTTATTATTGGTGGTGGCTATATAGGGTTAGAAACTGCCGCATCACTGACTAAACAGGGTATCGCCGTGACTCTGCTAGAGGCCGAGCCTAGACTCTTACAGAGAGTTGCGTCACAACCTACCTCAGACTTCTATCAGCGACTGCATAAAGAAAACGGCGTCACAATTAGATGCAATGCCATGGCCAGCGCTCTGATGGGCGACACCAGAGTTAAGGCGGTGGTCTGCTCGGACGGCGACAGTATTGAGACCGATATGGTAATTATTGGTATTGGAGTTATTCCCAATACCGAGCTAGCCTCAGCGGCGGCGCTTGAGGTGGATAATGGTATTCTGGTTAATGAATTTGCCCAGAGCAGCCACCCCGACATAGTGGCAGCCGGGGACTGCACCAGTCACCTCAACCCCCTCCTTCGTCGAACACTGCGTCTGGAATCTGTACCCAATGCCACCGAGCAGGCAAAGGCTGCGGCCGCCAGCATCTGCGGTTTGCAAAAACAGTACGCAGAGCTACCCTGGTTCTGGTCCGATCAATATGATGTCAAACTACAAATTGCCGGAATGAATCAGGGTTATACAGATGCAATTATCAGAGGCGATATAACCAGCCATAGCTTTAGCGTTTTTTACATCAAAGATACCGTGATTATCGCCGCTGACTGTATTAACCGCCCTAAAGATTTTATGTTGGCGAAAAAACTGATCTTACACAACGCTCAAATCGATCCAGTGATTCTGGCCGATGAAACAACCGAACTAAAAACATTACTAACGGAGCACTAACATGCCAGTGATTAACTATATAGAAGCCAATGGCACTGAATACAGCATCGATATCGCAGAGGGCGTTAGCCTTATGCAGGGTGCCCTAGACAATATGATTGACGGCATTGTCGCTGAGTGCGGTGGCTGCTGTGTGTGCTGCACCTGCCACTGTATGATCGACCCAGCTTGGGTCGAGGTCGCAGGTGCAGCCGGAGCGGAAGAAGCCGAAATGCTGGAAATGATCGACAGTCGTTCAGAAACTAGCCGCCTTAGCTGCCAAGTTAAGGTTACCGCAGCTATGGAAGGCATGGTGGTGCATCTGCCTGAGTCGCAGTACTAGCCCCAGTGTATCCAGAGTAAAAACCTAAAAGGCACCTTCAAAAGGTGCCTTTTTTTGCTGTCTGTTGTAGCACTATCCGGCTGTAAAATTGGTGTCACATGGGGCCTGCAATTCAGGCTATAGTAGGAGTCGAAATTCAGTTTCTTTAGGCACTGCGCTAGATGCTGAAGTTGATCTAGGCAACAAACCACACCAGGTTGGCTCGACAAATCTAAGTAGCCCAGGATAACTATAATAATGAATCGCCAAGAAGCACTAGCAACCCTAACAGCTCCCGGCCAGCCGCTTGAAATAGTGCAAGCCAATGTTTATGGCAATAGCTGCCGCATCTATAAAAATGCACCGTCCAGCCTGCGCGAGCTGTTTGAGCAGACTCTGACGGACGAAACCTTTATCGTATTTGAGGGACAACGCTATAGCTTCAAAGAGACCTGGGCCATGTCCAGCGCCATAGGTAAGGGACTGGTGTGCGACTATGGCGTTAAGAAGGGAGACCGAGTCGCTATCTGTATGCGCAACTTTCCAGAGTGGATTATTGCCTTTCAAGCAATCACCTCCATAGGGGCTATTGCCGTGGCCATGAACTCACTGTGGCAGGCAGAGGAGATTGATTACGGGTTACAAAACAGTGGCTGCAAGCTATTAATTGCTGATCAGGAGCGTTTCGACCTTATTGTAAAGGCTGGCATCAGACTGAGCTGCAATAGTCTGCTGGTGCGTGGCGATCAACACAGGGATCTACCACGCTGGGAAAATCTGCTAGAAAAATTTCTCGGGCACTCCATGCCGCCGGCCACGATTGCCGCCACCGATGATGTCATTATTATGTACACCTCGGGCTCGACAGGCCATCCAAAGGGAGTAGTCTCGAGTCATCTCGCGATTATGAGTGCCCTGCTAAGCTGGGAGCTGGCAATTACCAGCTGGCTGCTGATGCTGGATGAGATACCGCCACCCTCAGAACATCAACCCGCTGGACTGTTAGCCGTGCCACTGTTTCATGTTACTGGCTGTCATGCCATGTTCCTGATGGCATTTCGCTCTCAGACTAAACTGGTGCTGATGCGAAAATGGGATCCTCAGCAGGCAGCGCAGCTCATCGAAAAAGAAAAGATAAGCTCCTTTACCGCCCCCTCGGCCATGACCGCGGATCTTGTCCACCGCGCACAGCAGGGTGGCCATGATCTGTCCTCACTTAAAATGGTTGGCGGTGGCGGCGCAGCAAGATCACCAGAGCAGGTAAGGGGTATAGATGCCGTATTTGATAATGCCATGCCTAATACTGGCTGGGGTATGACCGAAACTAATGCTATCGGCACTACCATAGCAGGGCCAAACTATCTGGAGCGTCCCGGCAGTTCAGGCCAACCCGCTGCTATTCTGGATATCCGCATTGCTGACGAAGAGGGTAATATTATGGCTGCCGGAGAGCGCGGCGAGGTGCAGATCAGAGGCGCCAGTATGTTTCGCGGCTACTGGGACAACCCAGAGGCGACAGCCAGTTCCCATATTGATGGCTGGTTTAAAACGGGTGATGTGGGCTACTTAGATGAAGAAGACTATCTGTATATCGTCGATCGCATTAAAGATATGGTTATTCGTGGCGGCGAGAACATAGGCTGCGGAGAGGTCGAGGCTGCCCTACTTGAGCACCCAAAAATCCGTGAGGCCGCAGTTTACTCGGTGCCGGACAAGCGCTTAGGTGAAGAAGTGGGCGCAACCATTTTTACTGATGGTCTAGAGATAGATGAGGCTGAACTCAGGGATTTTTTAGCTACCAGACTGGCGAAGTTCAAAATCCCCAGATACCTCCAAATATCCGATAGCCTATTACCGAGAACAGCTTCTGAAAAAATTTACAAACTTCACATCAGGCAGCAGGCTATATTAATGCTTAAACTAGATCCCTAACTTTCTAACTAAAACGAGCCACAAAAAAATCTAATCTCGCGCCTCAAAACGGCTTTGGGCATGATTTTTTACCACCTGATCCGCAGCAAAAACCAACCCACTCATGGCGATATAAACTCCGGGAGGCTGAGACTGCAGGCCACCTATAGCGCAGCCAATATTGAATACTGCATCGGTGCGGGAGAATGCCGCAGGCTGCAATGCGCCGGTTAAAAATATACATTTGCCTGGAATGCTGGCCAACCATTTAGCGGTTTCCACCATGCCATCCGTGCCATGGGTGATAAGAATTCTATCCGCATCAGATGCTTCGACCGCCCGCTGGATCTGGCGGCGATGATCATCTGTCATATCCAGACTATCGAGGCCCATAAGAGCCTCAACCTGATACTCAAAACCTACATTGAATCGCGCAAGCAACTCGCCTACTACGGGCTCACCTATTTGAAACTCACTGAGCGCATCAAAGTAGATTTTATCTATGGTGCCGCCAGTGGTAAAAATCTGAAGCTTCATTAGGCTACCGAAGCAAAGGCATCGCGCGTTAGGTTTTCCAATGTCCCATCGCTGTGCACAATAATGTTGTCTTCGATTCGAATTCCACCAAAGGGCACAAACGCTTCGGCCTTTGACCAATTAATCGCTGCGCTGTGCTCACCGGCTTTCAGCTTTTGCAGATAGGCCGGAATAAAATACAGGCCGGGCTCAACCGTATGAATCTGATTGGCAACCATAGGTGCCCCAGAGCGCAGCTTGGGGTACTTAGCAGGCGGCGGAATCAGATCGCCCTGGGCATTGGCTAGCTGGCCACCCTTATCATGGACATTGCAGCCGAGGTGATGACCCAAACCGTGGGGGTAAAAAGAACTGGTAATTTCCGTAGCCACTGCCTCTTCGGCCGATATTTTCAAAATACCAAAATCAATCAGCACCTCGGCAATTTTATGCTGCGATAGCACGTGCAAATCCACCGGACTTTTGCCTATACCACCAGCGGCACAGAGCTCTAGCTGCTTGGTATCCATAAGCTCAATCATGGCGGCAAAGTCAGATCCCGAGTCGTAGGCATAGGTGCGAGTAATATCTGAGGCGTAGCCATAGACTTCAACGCCAGCGTCAATCAGAAAGCTACGCGGTGTCTGAGGCTGCTTAAATAAATTGTGATGGTGCAGCACGGCGGCATGCTCATTGACCCCAGCAATAATACCGTAGGGCATTTCACTCTCGCGGCAATCACAGGCTGCCAGGTAGGCCGCTGCAATCTGCACCTCAGAAGCGCCAGCCATAAAGGCCTTTTCAGCTGCTCGGTGAGCAGGCACAGCACGACGATTAGCCTCTCTTACAGCTGCCTGTTCGAAAACTGTCTTAGCAGGCCTCTGAAAGTCAATTTGGTGCAGTACTGACTGAGGATTCCAAGTTTCAGATATTGCCTCCAATTCATTGGTTTCATTGATAAACGCAGTGCCACCAGGTCTCTTACCTAGATATTTTTTAAGTTCATCCAGCGATTCGTATTCGATAACTTCAAGACCCCGCTCAAAATCCTCGGGTAGGGTTTCAGGAGCGGTGTGCCAGATATCCTCAACATTCAGCAAAAACAGCCTAGGTGCCGTGGCACCCGCAGCAATTTGCAGATAACAACCAGCTCTAGTGGCCAGAGGAACCCATTCTCTAAAGTATGGGTTTGCTTTGAAGCCATAGGCCATATCGTCCTGAAATTGCATCTTGATCTCACCTGAACCAATCACAAGCTCGTCAAAACCTGTAGCCTTTAAAATAGCCTGAAAACGCAGCATTTTTTCTTCGAGGTGCTGCTTGTAGAGATCAACCATCATGGGACTTTATTCCTCAGTTATCTTTTTGACTGCCGACAGTTTAGCCTGAATAAGTGGATGTGCAATTACCCTTTAAAGAGTAATTGCAATGTTCAGAAACTACCGGAATGAGTAATTGCAGAGACTCTAAACAGCCTCTGCAAATCAGAAATCTTGGGGAAGCAAATTGCTCTTTCAGCTAAATTTGCTCTTTCAGTTACAAGTGGCGCCTAAACTTCTCTTATCACCCCAGCCTCAGGGTCATTAAAGACGTCTTTGTCGAGAAGATCTTCGCTATTGGCCACAACGGTGGTCACCATGGCGTCGCCAGTCACGTTGGTCGCTGTACGCGTCATATCCAACAGTCGATCAACACCAATAATCAAGCCAATACCCTCAACCGGCAGGCCCACCTGATTGAGCACCATAACCAGCATAACCAACCCAACACCAGGCACTGCTGCAGTACCAATAGATGCCAGAGTTGCAGTGAGAACTACAGTAAGATAACCATCCAAGCCAAGACCAATGTTATAGGCCTGCGCGATAAAGACGGTGGCAACGCCCTGCATAATAGCGGTGCCATCCATATTAATGGTCGCACCAAGAGGCACAGTAAAGGATGCCACACTGTTGTTAACGCCCAGTCTCTTTTCGACTGTGCGAAGCGTGACAGGCATAGTCGCGCCACTTGAGGCCGTACTAAAAGCTAACGTCAACGCGGAGCGCATTTTACTTAAAAACAACCTGACACTCAGACCAGTGAAGGCTTTAAAAATTAGCGAATAGACACCTAGGCTATGCAAAAACAGTACGAACAGAACGGTGAAGAAATATTTTGCCAGACTCAAGATCATGCCAATACCAACACCAGCGAACAGCTTCGCCAACAGGCAGAAGATACCATAGGGTGCCAGTTTCATGAGGATCATCACCATCTTCATAATGACTTCGTTAACATCATTAAAGAAGCCGCTGACGCGCTGCCCCTGCTCGCCACTTTTAGAAATAGCGAAACCCATCAAGAGAGAGAACACAATAACTTGCAGTATGCTGCCCTGTGCCATTGACTGGACAGGATTGCTCGGAAATATATTAATAATGGTGGTTTTTAGCGGCGGCGCCTCTTTGGCCACAAAGTCGGTCGCCAGTGCCAAATCAATGCCTACGCCGGGGCGCACCAAAACGGCCACAACAATGGCCAGTGCAATCGCAATTGCGGTGGTTGTCATATAGAGCGCGACTGTCTTGCCAGCCACAGCACCCATGCGGGAATTGTTACCCAGGGCCGAGACACCACAGATGAGTGAAACAAATACTAACGGAACAACCAGCAGCTTTAATGAGCGCACAAAGATTTGCCCAATGGTGTCAAATAGGCCGTTGACTAGATACAGATCAAGCCAGGCTATGGCACCTGCCGAAAGCACATTTCCATTAGAGAGAAAATTAAGAAGGGCCCCCATCAGGAGGCCCAATAACATTGCTGTAACTATTCGCTGAGTCAGACTCATAATTCAATCCTTATTCTTTAAAAACTAGGCCTGTTATGAGCCCGCTCAGCTTTGGAACCTTAGAAGCTGTAGTTAGCTCGCAGGTACCAAGAACCACCTTCGTAGTTGGCTGCAGTACGTCTTGGGTAAGGCAGACCAACACTCATACGGTTCGCATAGGGCGCATCAATCTCATCGACATATTCGTCAAGGATATTAGAGCCACCGGCAGTGAGTCGCAGATTATCAGTGACATCATAGCCCAGCTCAATATCTAGATAGACAATGCTATCGATAAGTGCAGATGGGTCAGACTCAGCACCAATGGTTCCGCGCTCATCATAGTGCTCACCATAGAAGTTCAGTCGTGCCATCAGGCTCATCTTGTCGTTGATATTAGTCAGCGTATTCAGTACCCAACGATTCTCTGGGTAGTTGTTCTCAATATCTTCAACCAGTGAGTCTCTTACCGGTGCAACACCGTTAATAGTCTTCTGTCCAGTCACTTCGATAGTATTGTGGTTAAACGCCAGGCTAGCGGTTGTGTCCATGCCAGCCATCAGTTCGAATGAAGAAGACAGCACCAAATCAAAGCCCTGATGTTCTACATCCAACGCGTTGGTATAGAAGGAAACAGAACCACCCGAGCCATTGGGGATGTCGCCGGTGCGGTAGATACGATCATCAACTGCAACATGATACATGTCGAAAGTCAGGGTAGTGTTATCGCCCAGCTCAGTGGTCAGACCCAGGCTAATGTTGAACGACTCTTCTTCTTTCAAAGGAGCGCCACCAACAGCTAGAGCTGCTTCACTGGTTGGACGAACCAGACCCTCTTCAACCTGCAGACCAGTGGTACCGTCAAATGTAGTAATTACGGTACTTACATTGGCCTGACCTGGAGTAGGTGCGTGGAAGCCAGTAGACATAGAACCACGCAGAGTCAGCGTATCATTGACAGTGTAACGACCAGCAATCTTACCGTTGGCAGTGTTACCAAAGTCAGAGAAGTCCTCATAACGAACCGCGTACTGCATCAATAGATCGTCGCTCACGTCATGCTCTAAATCTACATAAAGTGCCACGTTGTCTCTCGAGAAAGAGCCGGCATCAGCAGGCTTAACACTGCTCATACCACTGGTGTTACCGTCGATGGCCGATTGCTCACCAGGCACTGTAGTAAATGTTTCTTCACGCCACTCAGCACCAAACGCCAGATTCATATCGGCGCTTAGAGTCTTGTTGAAATCGGCGTTGAAGTTAACTTCTTCTTGATCGTAGCCACCCATAATGAAGTCGCGCTGGAAGCTACCATCACTGGCAACACCTAGGCTTGGTGCTGTTGTGTTGTTAAGGATATAACGCAGTTCGTTCGAACCTCGACCCATGCTGATATCGTAGGAGTAACCATTACCCATATCGCCGCGAATACCACCCACCAGCGAGATATCAGTCTGAGCGCCGTCTAGGTAGGGCGTGTAACCCTGACGCAGAGTACCAGGCACCCAGTTAGCATCCTGACAAAGCGACTGAATCGTACCATGTGCAGTTGAACAATCCTGATCATAACCAGCACGATAGAAGAAACGATAGCGACCATCAGTCTCTGCATAACCACCGTGGGCATAGACTTCTACGCCAGTATTTGGATCTGTGACACCAGCGTTGAAGAACAGGCGATCACCGCTGGTTTCTGGACGACCCCAGGTCTGTACAAATGGAGCATCACCGAAGGGTGAATCAGCACCTACATTGGGCACGCCTGCATCAATCAGACCCTGGCCAACTGGACGCTGAATACCGCGTGACAGGGCGTCGTTATCAACGCTTTCAAAGCTTACATTCAAGAAGCCATCGTCACCCAGAGCAAAACCGCCGTTAGCTGCAACTCTTGTGGACTGCTCACCTTCAAAAAACTCACCGTGCTGAACCTGCAGCGAACCGCCCTCAGCAGAGTCTTTTAATTGCAGATTCATTACGCCAGCAATAGCGTCAGAACCGTACTGAGCTGCAGCACCATCGCGCAGAACTTCAATATTTTTAAGAGCAATACCTGGAATCATTGCCACATCAACACCATGGGCACCATTACCTGCTGCTGGGGCAAAAAACTGCACCAGAGCCGAACGGTGACGACGCTTGCCATTCACCAATACCAGTGCCTGGTCAGGTGCCATGCCACGCAGAGAAGTAGGACGGATAAAGGCACTGCCGTCACCTGTAGCTGGCGTAGCAGTGTAAGAAGGTACTAAAGCCTTCAATGTATCAGTGATATCTGCCTGGTTACCGAATGCTGATAGTTCAGCCTCTGAAAACACATCGACAGGAACCGTCGAATCAGTTGCAGATCTAGGCTTGTTGCTTCTGCTGCCCATTACTACTACTTCTTCCAGCTCAGCGGACTCTCCACCCTGAGCAAATGCTGGTTGCGCCGAGGCAACCACCGCGGAAACAGCCACCGCTATTAACGAGGCTTTCTTAAAATAATTCATTGCATACTCTCCATTTTAAATTTTTGATTGTCGGTGTCGAAAAAACGACTAATGGAAGTATGGCCAACAAGATCCATATTTACCCCTCCCATTAAGGGCCTATGAAACCTCAATACATACCCAAAAGCAACCTTGCCTGGGCACCTGAAGCTGGCTTGCGGCCTTTACTAGGTAACCCTTCGGCTAGGGCCGAGACCAGTGCAGCGTTGTCAATCGCGACCTCACCATTAGCTAACTGCAGATTATTTTCAAATCCCACTCTTGCGTGCCCACCCTGCTCAGCGGCCGCGAGCATACAATTTGCCTCCGTGGCACCAAAGGCACAGACCGACCAGACGACTTGAGACTCTGTGGCGCTCAGCATGGGTAGCAGCTCTGCCGCTGATGAGGCGCCTGTCCCGCTGTAACGACCCAACACGTAGAGCACTGAGACCAAATCGCCAGGGATCACACCGCGCCGACGCAGTGCCTCAAAACGCAGCACATCCTCCACTGAATACAGAATAAACTGCGGGCTTATAGACTCTCGCCACAACCATGCAAAAAACTCAGCTGCCCTGCTTTCGTCCTCTGCTCCCGCACAGACTTCTCTTATCGCCAGAGATACCGCCTCAGGTTTAAGCTCTCTTACCACCTGCATCTGCTGATCCACGGTATAGATACCTACAGCCTCAGTAGTGACCTGAATAATCATCTCCGAACCCACAGCCCTGTGCACCGCTGATGTAGCCTCTCTATAGGCCTCGACATCCAGAGAGTGGTTACCCTGAGCATCGCGCACATGCAGATGAATCATGCTCGCACCAGCATCGCGACAGGCTACGGCCGTCTGAGCTAGCTCTACTGAGGTTAGGGGCAGTGCCGGATGGTCGGTTTTCTGCTTGCGCGCGCCATTTGGGGCTACTGCGATTATTATTGGGCTCAGCTGATCTGTCATAAAACTCCAACCTCCTGTAGGGCAGCATCTATTGCACCACCTAACTTATCAGTTATTTCAGCTATATGGCGATGGTTAACAATGTAGGGTGGCGCCAGCAGTACATGGTTGCCATTTAGGCCATCGACTGTGCCTCCCCCCGGATAACAGGCGAGCCCAAGAGCCATGGCATGGCGTTTGATCAGTGTATGAATGGCAAAGGAGCTAGGCAATGGTTTTTTGCTGGCTCGATCTGCCACCAGTTCTACGCCCGCAAACAGCCCGCGAACTCGAATATCACCAACATTGGGATGTTCGGCAAACCTTTGGTTGAGCGAATTAGCGAGTAGGTCTCCCATGGCGCGGACATTATCCAGCAAACCCTCTTCTTGAATGGTCTGCTGCACTGCCAATCCTGCGGCACAGGCGGTGGCATGGCCGATATAGGTATGCCCGTGCTGAAAAAAACCAGACCCCTGTTTAATACGGTCGTAAATCGCATTAGAACAGAGGGTGGCACCTATGGGCTGATAGCCCGCGGCCAGACCTTTGGCAACAGTCACTATGTCGGGACGGACAGATTCCTGCTCACAGGCAAATAGCAAGCCGGTTCTGCCCATGCCACACATCACCTCATCGAGAATCAGCAAAATGCCGTAACGGTCGCAGATTTCACGAATGCGCTTAAAATAGCCCTCAACAGGCAACAGCACGCCTCCAGTGGCACCTACAACTGGCTCGGCAATAAACCCAATAACTCTATCTGCGCCCAGCCGCTGAATGGCAGCTTCTAACTCATTGGCGATTCTCAGACCATAGTCTGCAGCCGTCTCGTCCATGCGCTGATCTCTGTAGGCGTAACAGGGGCTAATATGCTCAACCTCAGCCAACAAAGGCTCGAACGGTTGTCGCCGCCACTGATTACCGCCTACAGCCAGCGCGCCTAGGGTATTGCCATGATAGCTCTGACGGCGGGCAATAAACTTGCACCTTTGGGGCTCACCGCCCTCAACAAAATACTGGCGAGCCATCTTTAGCGCAGCCTCTACCGCCTCTGAGCCTCCAGAGACAAAATACACTCTGTCCAGCCCTTGCGGAGAATTCTGCACCAGAAAATCCGCCAGCTTTTCGCTGGATTCAGAGGTAAAAAATGAGGTGTGCGCAAAGGGCAGTTTATCCAACTGCTGCTTTATCGCCTCAATCACTCGCGGATGGGAATGGCCGAGGCAGGACACTGCTGCACCCCCACTGGCATCGAGATAACGATGGCCCTGATTATCAATAATATAAACGCCGTCGCCTCTCTCTGCGACTGGCAATTGGCCCTGAATAATACGGTGAAAAACACGGCTATCAGACTGCAGCATGAGTTAAAATTCTACATCAAGGTTGAGGTGATTCGGCAGCTTACGCCTGCAATAGCCCCAGGGACAAAGGAGTTTTTTTGCTACATGCTGTTAGCGGATCTAACAGAATTAAGACCCAACCAAATACTTGCTGTAGTCGGCAGGAATACTCTGAAAACTGGCCGCCTGATCCTGAATCCAGTCCCTAAAAAGGCGCACTTTTCGCTGTGCCAAAGCCTGCCTCGGATAGTAGAAGTGATAGCTCTTACGATAGGGGATAATACAGTTAAATGGTATGACTAAGCGTCCGGCGTCAAGATCCTTAGCTGCCAGTATGCTTCCCGCAACTATGACACCTCGCCCCTCCACCGCAACCTGTAGTGCCAAACCGGGGTCGGCATAATAAACACCACCGCCAGTGCTCAGATCAGCAACGTTTAGCTGCTCAAGAACTGTTCTCCAGGCCTCGCCGTTATCATCATGAATCAGATTGTGGTTGGCCAGATCAGCTGGTTCACGCAGAGGATGCTCGCCATTGACCAGAGAGGGTGCGCAGGCGGCAAAGCTATCGACACTAATAAGCTGCTCGGTCACCACATCTGCGACCGTCACGCCGCCCCAGCGAATACTGACATCGGCCTCTTTGCCCAACTTGGTCGGCAGTGATGGTGTCGGCGACAGGCGCACCGATATTTCTGGGTGGCGCGCTTGAAAGTCGTTAAGTCTTGGTAGTAGCCAATGGGCAGCGAAGGTTGTTGTTAAATTGACAGTGAGTATCTCAGTGTCTCGGTTTAGCCTAAGATGAGAACTGACGGATTCCAGGCGATCTAAACTTTCCCCAATCACCGGCAACAGCTCTTCTCCAGCCCCCGTGAGACTAACCCTACCATGGGAGCGAACAAAAAGAGGCTGACCAAAATATTCTTCCAGTAGTTTAATTTGCTGGCTAACAGCGCCATGGGTAACAAAAAGCTCGTCAGCCGCTCTGCTAAAGCTTAAAAGACGCGCGGCGGCTTCAAAGGTTCGCAGAGCTTTTAGTGAAGGAAGTTTTCGAGACATCGTTCTAACAGCCATAGGTTTTGAGTTGGATAATACAGGGTTAAGGCTGCATTAAAAGACTCTTTAGCAACTAATTAAGCTGATCCAAACCATGACAGCCCGCGTATGAGGAGTTAAAGTAGCAGTAGGCAAATAAGTCATGTTGAGAAAGCAAATCGATACCCTAGACAACAGTGCGCAGGCCAAGGGCCGCGTTGCAGTTTTAAACACCTCCGAGAAGCGCTCAGACCAGTGGAGCCTGTTGCTAATCTCTGTGGGTGAAAAGCGTGATCGTCTAGCGTTTGCTCAGCTGTTCAAGCACTTTGCGCCGCTGATCAAGAGCTTTGCCCAAGCGAGCCGCCACGAAGGCTGGTTCCCCGGGTTAAGCGATGATCTGGTGCAGGAAGTCATGATTAAGGTCTGGCAGAAAGCCGCTGGATACAATCCAGAGAAGGCGTCAGCCACAACCTGGATCTATACGGTGGCACGAAACTGCAGAATAGACATGCTGCGCAGAAAAAGTAATACCCAACACCTCCCTTTAGAAAACGAAGATTTTTGGCATGAGCCAGATGAGGACACGCCAGTGTCTCTGTTGCGTCAGAAACGCAGCGAAGACCGAGTGCAGGATAGCCTCTCCCAGCTCCCCAAAGAGCAGGATGAAATCCTGCGCAAGGTTTACCTGGAGGGAAAATCTCACGCCGAAGCGTCCAGCGAGCTTGGACTGCCTCTTGGCACCGTTAAATCCAGAGTGCGATTGGCGCTCCAGAAGATGCAGATCTTAGTGTCTCCTGAATATCAAGATGAGTTGTCCCATGAGTAACCAATTAAGTTTCCACCCAGATAATGCGATGTTGGTGGAATTTTCGGCAGGCACATTAGAAACTGCCCTATCCATCTGTGTCTCTGCGCATCTGCACTTTTGTAGCCAGTGCCGCTCAGAGTTAATGCAGCTAGACCACATAGGGTCTCAGCTAATGAGCGCCGCTGAGCCAGCTGAAGTCGATGATAGTCTGTTTGACGATGTGATGGCCAAGATTGACAGTGTAGAAGCAGCACCTGCCGCGGCACCAAGCAAGTCAAAGGGCACCGATATGCCCTTTACTGTGAATAAGCTGATTAAAGAAGCAGAGCAGATGCCAATCTGGAAGCGCCTGTCGGGTTCAGTCGATGTAGCGCGCCTCAAAACTGGCCAAGAAAAGTTCGAAGTGGCACTGCATAGAATTTGCGCTGGTGGCAAAACCCCCAAGCACGATCATAGTGGTGTTGAATATACAGTGGTGTTGAAAGGCAGCCTTTCCGATGAGCGCTCGGTCTACAAAGAAGGCGACTTTCTAGTGCGTCAGCCCGGCGATGTGCATCAACCAATGGGCGGCCAAAATGGCGACTGCATCTGTCTGTCTGCGCTGGCGGCACCGATCAAGCTTACAAATCCTCTCGGCTTTCTGATGAAGCCCTGGTTAAGAATCAACCCGATGTAATTTGCATCATCCCCCTAAAACAGCAACAACTTTAAACCGCGCAACAGCGCGGTTTTTTTTGCTTTTTAATTGGGGTTTAAGAAGCGGCAGCCAGCTTAGAGCCGGACATTAATACCCTGATCGGCCATAAATTGTTTAGCCTCGGGAACCGTATGCTCACCAAAATGGAAGATGCTGGCAGCAAGCACAGCGTCGGCCTTGCCCTTGGTAATACCATCGACCAGATGTTGCAGCTCTCCGACTCCGCCAGAGGCGATCACAGGCACATTTACGGCGTCGCTGATGCGCGATGTAAGATCCAAGTCAAAACCATTTTTGGTACCATCTCGATCCATACTGGTTAACAGTATTTCGCCTGCACCAAAGGCAGTCATCTTTTTAGCCCAGTTAATGGCATCTATACCTGTGGGCTTGCGGCCGCCATGGGTAAATATCTCCCAACGGGGATTTTCACCCTGCTCCACCTGCTTGGCGTCAATGGCAACCACGATGCATTGCGAACCAAATCGCTGCGCAGCCTCGCGCACAAAGTCGGGATTATGTATGGCAGCAGAATTGATCGCCACCTTATCTGCGCCAGCGTTTAGAAGATTGCGAATATCCTGTAATTCGCGGACGCCACCGCCAACAGTCAGGGGGATAAAGACTTCCCCAGCCATGCGCTCAACCGTATGCAATGTAGTATCTCGTGCCTCATGGCTAGCCGTGATATCAAGAAACGTGATTTCATCGGCACCCTGCTCATTGTAGCGACGCGCTACTTCCACCGGATCACCGGCATCGCGGATATCGACAAATTGCACGCCCTTAACAACTCGGCCTTTATCGACGTCCAAACAGGGGATAATACGCTTGGCTAATCCGCGGGAGTTTGCAGTCACTCTTCGCTTTCCTTAAACATATGGCCTAGCTTACCAGCCTTGGTAGAGAGGTACTGAATATTATGGGGATTACTATCAGCCTGAATGGGCTCGCGCTCCACCACATTAATACCCAAATCTTTGAGGGCGGCTATTTTGCGCGGGTTGTTGGTCATCAACCTAACCTGTTTAGCACCCAGATGCTCTAGCATGGGCGCGCAGATAGAATAGTCTCGCATATCAGCACCAAAGCCCAATCGCTCGTTGGCTTCTACAGTGTCGGCTCCCTGATCCTGGAGATTATAGGCGCGGATTTTATTGACCAGACCTATACCACGACCCTCTTGGCGCAAATACAAAATCGCCCCGCGACCAATTTCAGCAACCCGTTTCATGGCTTCCTGCAGCTGCTCGCCACAGTCACAGCGCATACTCCCCAGAGCATCGCCGGTTAAACATTCGGAGTGTATTCTGATCAGTAATGGCTCATCGGCGGCACAATCACCCATGGTAATGGCAATATGTTCCTTTCCCTTAAAAGGGTCCTCAAAACCATGGATATCAAACGTACCCCAGCGAGTGGGCAGCTTTGATGACTCGATATAGCGAAGCACTAAAAAACTCCGATGTAGGATTTATTAACAGGCCGCTATTGTAGCCGCAACCTGTTCACAGTGCAGGTTTTTACGCCCGTTTTCATTGGACACAGTAATTTTATACGCGGTTTACCAGTCTGAAAATGCAATCTAGCTGGCCCAACCATAGCAGCTGCAAAAACAGTTGCTATGGTTGGCATACCTAAACTTAGTTACGACAGCTGATTAGGCACCGCTTGAGGCTCGGGGAAATAACCAAATAATTTGGCAAAAAATAGCACCAGGCCAACAATAAGCAACAGCAGAGCAATGGCAAGAAACAGGGCCATTGAGATAACCTCGATAAACACAAAGAAGTAGGTGGCGGCTATTAATAGCGGAATCAGCAGCATCAAACTGACAAATCTCTGATTTCTCTCAACCACTAGATAGAGACAGGGAATCAGCAACAATGTGATTGACGAAGCAAATAGAATTCCAAAACTAAGTGACAGCGCCATTGGAATCACAAATTGCGCCTGCACACTGGTTTCAAATAGCAGAGGCAATAGGCCCACAAAGGTGGTCAGAGTGGTTAGCAGGATAGCTCTGAACCTCTTGACGCCTGCATTAATGATCGCCTGATCAGGTGAGAGGCCTTCTGACTTACCGCGGTTGGCAAATTCCACCAGAATAAGGCTGTCATTTACCACCACACCTGCCAGAGCAATAATGCCGAAAATCGACAGGATATTGACCGACATATCAAAAATAATATGTCCGATCACAGCACCAATAAACCCGAACGGAATAACCGACATTATCACTATGGGCTGGAGATAAGAGCGCAGAGGCACAGCCAGTAATCCATAGATCATAAACAAAGCGGCCAAAAAGCCCACGCCCATCCTCAGGTAGTATTCATTTTGCTCCTGAGTGCCGCCACTCAATCTAAATTCTACACTGGGGTATTTCTCTAAAAGTCTCGGGACAAATTTGGTTCGCGCATCACGCACTACATCGCCACTCTGCACCCTGTCTTCCTCAACATCAGCGGTGATGGTCACCGTGCGCTTGCGATCTAGGCGATCAATGGACGTGAGTCCCAAGCCGAGGCTGATATCCGCTACCTGCCCAATCTCTATAGCTTCACCTGTAGAGGTTCTGATCAGCATATTTTCCAGGGTGGCCACTGATCGACGATCTTCGATCGGGTATCTCACCATCACTTTAATGGTGTCTGAGTTGCGCTGAATTCTCTGCACCTCTTCACCGTAGAAAGCCTGTCGCACCTGAACAGCTACATCACGCAGCGTAACGCCCACTTGACTGGCATAGGGCTTGAGGGTTATCAGAACCTCCTTACTGCCGGAGCCCTGCGAATTATAAATATCGTATACACCGGGGAACTGGGTGAGGTACTGCTGCAAGGCGACACCAGCATTGGTCAGTTCATCAGGGTCAGACCCTGACAGAGAAAGGCTTATCTTAGCGCCCGACGGCCCTTCGCTGGCAGAGTATCTCTGCTCCCGAACATTGGGCAACAGACCCACATCTTCTCGCCACATTCGCGCGATTTCCCTTGCACTTACACTGCGGTACTCGGCCTTAGTCAGCACCAGTCTAAAGCTTACATTGACGTCGCTGCGTACAAAGAACCCGACATGCTGCACCAGCCCGGGGCTATCGGGGTTCTGGTCGCGATACTGCTGATCAATCTTATAGATTGAGTCTTCGATAACGGCGATAGTCTCTTCCAAACTCTCTGCCGAAGCACCGTCTTGCATGACAATATTGGCACGCACATCGTCACCAGGCACATTGGGGAAGAATTCAAATTTAGCTAGCCCACTGGTGGTAGCGCCCAAAATAATAATGAGAATGCCAAGAAAAGTGGCCAATGTCATATAGCGGTTGACCAGTGCTTTCTTCAAGATAGGTTGATAGATGTTATCAATAAAGTTTTCCAAGCCCTTAGCAATGCTTCGCTGATAGCCTGTTATCACACCCATTAGGCCGGAGGACTTCTCACCAAATTTGAGACCCACCAGATGGGAGGGCAAAATCAGTTTAGACTCAATCAGAGAGAAGGTCAGGCACAGGATTACCACAATGCCTATGGCTTTGGTGATGCCCGCAAAACTACCGCCGACAAAAATAATCGGAGCAAAGGCGGCCATGGTGGTGAGAACACCAATGGTGGATGGCGTAGCCACTCGCCTCACGCCTCTCACCACGGTCTCAGCAGATGCTACATAACTACTGCCCAGACTTGGGTTGTCTGCCTGGGCTTTTTTGTAATCAGATTTGATTTCACTGTAGACACTCTCGCCAATAACGATGGCGTCATCTACCACGATTCCCAGCACCATAATAAAGGCAAATAGGCTGAGGACATTAACCGTAATATCACCAAAGGGCATCAACCAGAAAGCACCAGCGAAGCTCACTGGAATCCCCAAAATGACCCAGAAGGCCACCTTTAGATTAAGGAACATGCCCAGCACCAAGGCGACCAATAGTCCACCCATCAGCAGGTTCTCTGACATCATGCTCAGACGGCCATTAAGATAGTAGGCCTCGTCATTAAACACGCTAATGCTTATTCCCTCGGGCAGGGTCTGTTGTTTTTTGGCTACATATTCATGCACTGCCTCGCTAATACTCAGCAGATTTTGGCCTTCAAGAGAGAAGACGCCCAGGGTAAAGGAATTTTTTCTATCGAATCTGTTGGTGTAGATGCTCTCGGTAAACCCATCGCGCACATTAGCAACATCAGACAGCATTAACTCTGTGCCATCAGGCTCGCTTCTCACTACAATCTTTTCAAAATCACTGCCGTAATAGGACTTGCCCTCGGTTCTCACCAACACATTACCATTGGCCGTTCTGATCATACCTGCAGGTAGGTCAAGAGATGAGGCGCGCACCGCGGCAGCAATCTCAGCCAGGGTCAGATTTAGCTCTTTAAGGCGATCCTCTCTAACCTCAATAGATATTTCATACCTACCAGCACCCCAGAGCTGTACCTCTTTCACCGGGGCCAGTTCTAAAAGCTCATCGTAGATCTCATCGCCCACCAGTTTTTTCTGACGCTCTGTCATATCGCCATAAACTGCAACCCCTAGAGCCCAGAGATTCTGCTGAACCCCCTGCACCGTTGGCTTTTCTAGATCATCTGGCAAATTGGTTATACCATCGATGCGATTTTCAATCTGAGTCATCACTTCGTTGATATCTTCATTTGGCTCTATCTCCAAACGAATACGGGCTGAATTTCGGTTGGCATCAGAGCTGATTTTTTTAATACCTTGCAACCCCTCTAGGGCCGATTCCATGGGCAGCACAACACCTTTTTCAACTTCCACTGGAGCTGCGCCTGGATAGGGTGCCGAAATGCTAACCATGCGAATTTCAGTCCGCGGAAACATCTCCTTACTGATATTGGATAGCGACAAAGCTCCGGCGAAGAACACCAGAACCATAACCAGATTTGCGGCTACTGGGTTACTGGTAAACCAGTTGATCAGACCTTTTGATTTTTTTTCTATCACTGTGCAACACCTAGACTTAGATCATTTTTAACCCGCAGCTTCAAGCCTTCGATAGGAGTGCCCAGAGCACTAATGACAATCTCATCGCCATCTTCCAAACCCTCGGAGATGTAGTAGTAGTCATCATCTCCAGAGGCTACGGTGACGGGCACAATTACCAGTAACTGCTCGCTGCCCACCATGCCTACTCTGGAACCCTCTAAAAGCGCACTGCGGGGAACTTTGAAGACGTTATTAAGCACCTTGCCTTGGATCGATGCCTTGACAAAGGTGCCCACTCTAAGAGGTGCAGTCACAGTCTGGTCAACTGAATTTAGGCCATAGGGATCTGCGACTCTGGCAACTATATACTGAGATCGGTTGAGCTCACTCACCACCCCTTCTGAGCGCTCTATGCTGGCTAACCAAGAGGTGTTAGTGCCATCCACAGTCCCACTGAGCACGACCGTCTTGTCTGCTAAGTTAGATTTTGATGAAAGGCTTTCCATCATGGATAGATCTTTTTCAGTCAGTGGTAATCTCACTTCGATAAAATCAATCGCAAAGGTCTCGCCAATACGAGTCCCTGTGCTGACAAACTGGCCAACATCAACCAGCTTATTGGCCACCATCCCTGAGTAGGGCGCCCTAATCTCAGTTTTTTGGAGCTTGATTTTGGCCTGGCGAACTTCTGCCTGAGCCTGCAATAGATTAGCTTCTGCCTCTAAGAGATAGGGGCGGCGCAGCGCTAGAAGAGGCGCCTCTGACTGGGGACGGCCTGTCAATGCCCATTCTTTTTCTGCCTGTACTGACCGCGCGCGCTCCAACTCCATACCGGCCTTGGCGCTAATTAGCCGGGCCTCGGCGCGCTGCAATGCCACCTCATAGTCGGTGGGGTCTAGCTTTAACAGAATATCCCCTGCATGAAAGGTTCCGCCTACAACAAAGGCGTTGGATACCTGCAAGACTGCTCCGGAGACTTCTGAGACTAGAGTTGTTTTGGTTCTTGCTTTGGCAATACCTTGAGAGCCAACCTGCATCGTCAATTGCGACCCTGTCACCACTGCTGTTTTGACAGCAATAGCGGCCTCGGGCTGAGGTGATTTATCAGTCTCTGGCTTTAAGACATTCATCATCACTGCTACAAATAAAGCAGCAAGTACCACTCCCACGGCTTTTAATTTATCTTTCACGCAAGATTTCCTTTTAATTTTTTATCGTTGTTAGCTGGATACTAGGGGCAGCAATAACCAGCCAAGGGCTCCAGCAGCCAGGCCAGCAATAATGTCGTCGAGCATAATGCCAAAACCACCAGACACTTTTTTGTCTAGCCAGCCTATAGGCCAGGGCTTTAATATATCGAACAGTCTAAACAGTACGAATCCTAGGGCTACTGTTACGTAACTCAAGGGTAAAAAGCTCATAGCGATCCAAAAGCCAACAAACTCATCCCAGACAATTCCACCATGGTCATGAACGCCCGTCTTATCGGCAGCTGACCCACAGATATAAATACCAGCCACAGCGGCAATAGCGATTACGACCAAATAAGTGGGTTGACTGAGTTGACTCATTAGCAACCATAGCGGTATTGCTGCCAATGTACCCATAGTGCCCGGCGCTTTTGGTGATAGCCCACTACCAAAGCCAAAGCCAAGCATCAGGCTAGGCGAACGCAGAAGCTCTTTAAAACTGGGGTTAGCTACTAAAATGGTCGAATCCTCTATTGTTCGGCGACAATATCTCACCATCTATCTCAACCAGCTCGTGACAGACTTTGCACGCCACTATCTGGCCCACCAGAGTTGCTGTTAATCCACTCTCGGCAATAAGTTCATCAATGACTGAGCGGCGCACCTGAGGCACTGTAAAACAGAGTTGGTAGTCATCACCCCCAGACAGTGCCCAGCGCAAAGAATGCTGGGGGTAGTTTTCTGAGACTTCCCGATGCACGGGAATTAACGCACCACTTAGCTGAGCGTTGACGCTGCTAGCAGCACAAATATGCCCCAAGTCTGCAACCAAACCATCGGAGATATCAATACAGGCACTGGCAATGCCACGCAATTTTATACCCAATTCAATCTGAGGCTGAGGCCGATAAAATCTTGTTAGTAATCGCTCACTATTATGAAGTGGACTTTTGGGATTGGTGATTGCCTGCAGTGCCGCTGCTCCGTCTGCTAATTCACCCGTGACATAAATGGCATCGCCTACCTGGGCACCGCTGCGTTGCAAGGCCTCGCCAACAGGAACATCACCGATCATTGTAATGCTAATACAGAGCGGACCTGCAGTGGTATCACCACCCACAAGGGCAACATCAAACTGCGCAGAAATCTCAGCTAGGCCACGGCTAAAACCCTGCAGCCACTGTTTGTTTGCTAGATGTTTGGGAATAGTTAACGCTAGAGTAAACCACCTGGGTTTAGCACCCATGGCCGCCATATCACTCAGATTCACGCACAGTGCACGGCTGGCAATTTGCTCTGCACTGGCCGAGGGCGGGAAATGTACGGTTTCGACCAAGGTGTCTGTGGCGACCACTATCTGGCGGCCAGGTTCTGGGACGAGCAATGCAGCATCATCTCCTATACCAAGCTCTACTCCACGCTGACCGGTCAGGTCTTTGAAGTATTTAGCGATTAAAGAAAACTCACTAGAGAGATTGGTCGATTGCTGCTCCAGCTGAGCGTCCCTTGAGTCCATTAGTTGCGTTTATTGGCGGCCACTTCTATCCCGCGCTTCTCCATAGCGACCCTGTCTAAGACGCCGTTGATAAACTTATAGGCATCCGTTGGCCCATAGGTTTTCGCAAGATTGACACCCTCGTTAATTACAACCTTGTAGGGGACTTCGATGCTATAGAGCATTTCATAGGTGGCTATGCGCAGCACGGCTCTGGACACTGGATCTAACTCCGCGTTTTCGCGGTCCAGATGAGGACCATAACAGGTGTCTATATCTGCCAAGTGCTTGGGAACACCAAACAGAATATCGTGAAATAACTGGGTGTCTACCTTGGCCATATCATTGTCCACATGAAATTCAGCCTCGATACCAATTAGGTCAGTGCCTCCCACATCCCAGGAATATAAAGCCTGAACCAGCAGCCGGCGCGCCTTCTGTTTTTGCTTTGGTTTGGACATATTAGTCGGCACTCTTTAGTCGGCAGTCTGCATGGTTTTGAACAGTGCCAGCATTTCCAGAATAGTCAGCGCAGCTTCTTCACCTTTATTCTCTTCGTTATCACAAGAGCGATCCAGTGATTGCTGTAGGTTATCTGTGGTCAACAGACCGAAGGCAACCGGTAGGTTTTCATTTAAACCGACTTCGCCAATACCTCTTGTGGTCTCAGAACAAACATAGTCGAAGTGAGGTGTATCACCGCGAATCACACAGCCCAGGGTAATAATGGCATCAAAACGGCCAGTGCGAGCAGCTCTCTGGGCGGCCAATGGCAATTCAAAAGCACCGGGAACACGGTAGGTTTCAACCGCATCGCCACTGATATTGTGGCGTGCTAGGGCGCGCAGAGCGCCAGCTAGCAAACCATCAGTTATCTCGGCATTCCAACGGGCTGCTATCACTGCAATTCGAGGGTTACCCAGGTCAAAACTGCCCTCTTCAGGCCTAAATTCACTCATTATTAATTCCTGTTCTCGCTATTCGCAGTCAACGTATTCAACAACTTCTAAATCGAAGCCAGAGATACCGGTAAATTTAAAAGGTGCACTCATCAGGCGCATTTTATGCACGCCCAGATCCATCAGAATCTGAGAGCCTGTGCCCACCTGTTGATAAACCACATCGCCAGCGGTCTGTGTCTTGCCGCTGCTTGGATTTAAAATCATTTCGATACTTTGATCTATATCTTCAGCACTCTCAGGGTAGTAGAGAAGCACCAGAGCACCACGTCCCTCTTTAGCAATCGCTGCCATTGCCTTATGGAATGACCAGGTGTTAAAGCCTGATTCAGATTCCATCGCCAGCAGATCTCTGGCTGAGCGATTGATATGCACTCGGACTAGAGGTGCTTCTTCGCCAGTCACATCGCCTTTGACCAGAGCAAAATGTTTTTCATTGCGAGCATTATCCAAATAGGTCTTGAGAGTAAACTCACCAAACTGTGTATTGATCTGACGCTCGCTGATGCACTGGGTAGTCTTCTCGGTCACCAGACGGTAGTGAATAAGATCGGCAATGGTGCCAATTTTAAGCTGATGTTTTTCGGCAAACACCTCTAGATCATCGCGGCGTGCCATGGTGCCGTCTTCGTTCATAATCTCTACAATCACAGCAGCGGGTTCAAAGCCGGCAATCCGCGCCAAATCGCAGCCAGCTTCGGTGTGGCCAGCACGGCTTAGCACACCACCGGGCTGAGCCTTGAGTGGGAAAATATGGCCTGGCTGCACTATATCCTCTGGGCGTGCATTGCCCGCAACAGCAGCCTGCACGGTGCGTGCGCGGTCAGCAGCAGAGATACCTGTGGTTACGCCTTCGGATGCTTCGATTGAAAGCGTAAACGGTGTGCTGTGGCTAGACTTATTGCTGTCGCCCGCAACCATCATTCCCAGCTCAAGCTGTCTGCAGCGCTGCTCGTTTAGCGTTAGGCAGATAAGACCGCGAGCATAGGTCGCCATAAAGTTAATATCCTGGGGCCGCACCATGGGCGCAGCCATAACCAGATCTCCTTCATTTTCACGATCTTCGTCATCCATCAGAATAACCATCTTGCCCTGACGAATATCTTCGAGTAATTCTTCTACTGTGTTAAGTACCATTGTCTCTTCTCTTCCGATGTATTGCGTATTGCTAAATTTTGCTTATTGATCCGCTGCTTTGTCACCCAGTAGCAGTCGTTCTAAATATCGAGCCACCAGATCCACTTCTAGATTGACTCTAGTGCCCACCTTATAATCACCCATAATGGTATGGGTCATGGTATGAGGGACAATATTCAGCTCAAACTCTGAGCCTTCGACTCTGTTAATGGTAAGACTAGTGCCGTCAACGGTGATTGAACCTTTGTGGGCAATGTATTTTGCTAGCTCACGAGGTGCGCGAATTCTGAAGCGCCAAGATCTTGCATCCTCTTCTAGAGCTACTACTTCACCTATACCGTCGACATGGCCAGAAACTATATGGCCACCAAAACGATCGCTTGCCTGCATGGCTTTTTCCAAATTGATACGACTGTCGGTTGCCCAGCTGCCAATAGTGGTAAGGTTTAAAGTCTCTACAGAGACATCAGCTATAAAGCCCTCGCCCGTTAGTTCGACTGCAGTCAGACAGGCGCCATTGCAGGCGATACTGTCACCAAGCTGCACATCAGCGAGGCTCAGGTTGCCAGTGCGGATGGTCAGACGCACATCACCTCCGCGCTGCTCTAGGTCTGCGATATCGCCAATGGCGCTAATAATTCCAGTGAACATAGCTATAAACCCTGTAAATATGTATTTCTATCAATTGATTCGAATCGGCCGTACCCAGCCTAAAAAATCAGTAATCCTTATCTGGCCTAAGCACTATTCGAATATCCTCTCCAATCTGACGAATATCCTGCACTGACAATGCCAAATGAGCATCGATGGTGTCGATTGGCAACGCAAACATAGGCCGCGCCTCACTGCCAAATAACTTAGGTGCCCAGTAGCAAACCAACTCGTCAAAAAGCCCCTCGGCAATAAACGCGCCAGCTAGACCAGCACCAGCTTCAACTAATACCTGATTGCAACCGCGACAAGCCAAATCAGCCAACAGAGCTCGCAGATCTATGTGCTCTCCCATAGCGGGCAGAAAAATCACCTCTGCTCCTGCCGCAATTAAGACAGGTGCTTTTTGCCGCTGTTCCTCAGCGTCCAGTGTCGCCACCAGAGTATCGCCTGGCTGCTGAAACATGCGCGCCTCCGGCGACATCTGTAACTGTGAATCCACCACCACTCGCAGTGGCTGTCTCAGCTGGTCCTCAACACCAAGATCGCTGTGACTTATACGCACAGTCAGAGAAGGATCGTCCATTTTTTGCGTGCCAATCCCAGTAATAATTGCACATTGCTCAGCTCGCAGTCGCTGCACATCAGCCCGCGCTGCCGGCGTGGTAATCCACTGGCTCTGACCGCTGGCCATGGCCGTTCGCCCATCCAGGCTTGCTGCCATCTTAACCGTTACCCAGGGCGAACCCTGCTCGAAACGGCTGATAAATCCCCTGTTGATCTCTCGCGCCTGATCTTCAAGAAGTCCAAGCTGTACCTCCACGCCTGCTTCCTGAAGTTTTTTGATACCCTGTCCCGCCACCTCAGGGTTAGGGTCCTCACAGGCAATCACCACTCGGGTAATGCCCGCCCCTATCAAGGCATCGGCGCAGGGGCCTGTTTTGCCCTGGTGACTGCAGGGCTCAAGGCTGACATAAGCGGTTGCACCGCGCACATCTGCGGCTGACTGCAATGCTTCTATCTCAGCATGATGGCCACCTGCAGGCCTGGTATACCCCTCGGCAACAATCTGATCATCAATAGCAATTACGCAGCCAACCGTGGGATTTGGTGACGTGGTGTATCGACCCTTAGCGGCAAGCTGCAGGGCCCGCGACATCATCTGGCGATCAACAGCACTCATTACTTGTCAGCCGCTGCGGGTTTTAACGCAGTGAGACGATTGAGTTCATCTTGAAACTCACTGAGATCTTGGAAACTACGGTAGACGGAGGCAAACCTAACATAGGCAACTTCATCTAATTCACGGAGTTGACGCATAACTTCCTCGCCTATGATCCGTGACGAGACCTCACGCTCACCTGTGACCTGTAAAAAGTGCTTAATTTGCGAGAGCGAGACCTCAATTTTCTCGATAGAAACCGGGCGCTTTTCCAGAGCTCGTTGCAAACCAGCTCGCAGCTTTTCCTCGTCAAAAGACTCGCGGCTACCATCGGTTTTAATAACCCTCGGCATTACTAGTTCAGCCAATTCGTAGGTGGTAAAGCGTTCACTGCAATCCACGCACTCGCGACGGCGACGAACCTGGCCGCCATCGGCAACCAGACGCGAATCTACGACCTTGGTGTCATCAGTATTACAGAATGGACAATACATAGCAGCACATCAAAAAATAGGTGCAACATTCTATCACAAGATAGGCTTTTGAAAGCCCCCTGAATCCTGTTCTGTTTAGTACCCAAAAGGATTAGTTTTAGGGTTGATCCATAGCTGGCACCGAGACATCCGCACCGGAGTGCAAATAACGCGTACCCTGCTGGGTAAAGGTGGACCGGTGCCGCGGGCCAGCGATAGTGCTATCCAAAGTCTCGTAGCCGGCATCACCGGGGTAGAGGCAGGCTAATTGATCATCGGCCGGACAAATACGTGGCGTTACCTCGAAGGTTTCACGCACAGCTAATGCCGCGCAGGCTTCGGCAGCGACGGAATAATGCCTAATCAGCCTCAGGCTCAGGTAGGTGGGTGGCATTAGGTTGAGCTGCCCTGCATGATGCAGATCGATTGCTTGCTGAAGACCGATCCATTGAAACTCATGGATTTCACCATCATCAATCATAATATCTGCCGAGCTAATTTGCGCCTGCACCACAAAAAACCAGGTGGCAAATCGGCGGGATTCGCCTTCGGGCGTAGTCCAGTTACAAAAGTGCACCAGATTTTCAGCAGCCAGATCTACGCCACACTCTTCCTTGGTTTCTCTAACCGCGGCAATTTTAGCTGCCTGCATTTCGTTATCAGCTGACTGAATCTCTATCTGGTCGATTGCACCCCCGGGGAAAACCCAGGCGCCAGCCGCGAAGGCCAGTTTTGCATTGCGACGTAGAAGCAAGGTTTCTAGCCCCTGATCAGTGTCACGCAGAAGTATCACTGTAGATGCTGGGCGAAGCTGATGACTTTTCATAGTTACCTTCTTATGTTGGGCACATTGTCAGAAATCAAAAAAAAGCCCCAACATAGTGGGGCTTTTTTATCGACTTGGCAAAGTCTAACCGTAGACAGGGAACCGCTTACAGATATCCAAAACCTGCGCCTTAACCTCGGCAATGACCTGTTCAGAGTTGCCGTTCTCTAAACTATCAAGAATGTCACACATCCAGTGAGTAAGCTGAACCGTCTCTCCAATACCAAAGCCGCGGGTTGTAATTGCCGGTGTACCTACGCGCAGGCCAGAGGTCACAAAAGGTGAACGCGGATCATTGGGCACAGCATTTTTATTGACGGTGATAAATGCTTCACCCATAGCGCGATCGGCATCTGTACCTGTGTACTCTTTACCAATCAAGCTCACTAGCATCAGGTGGTTTTCTGTGCCATTGGAGACAATATTAATGCCGCGCTCCATAAAGGTGGCAGCCATTGCCTTGGCGTTGGCTACAACCTGCTTTTGGTAATCGACAAACTCCTGACTTGCAGCCTCTTTAAAAGCCACAGCTTTCGCTGCGATAACATGGCAGAGAGGCCCGCCCTGACTTCCTGGGAACAGTGCCGAATTACATTTTTTAGCGATATCTTCGTGGTTGGTCAGGATAATTCCGCCCCTCGGACCACGCAGTGTCTTGTGAGTTGTTGAGGTCACCACATGAGCATGGGGAACTGGGTTGGGATAGACACCAGCCGCAATCAGTCCGGAGACATGAGCCATATCAACCATCAGGTAGGCACCTACACTGTCTGCAATAGCACGGAATCGAGCCCAGTCCATAATCCCTGAGTATGCTGAGAAGCCAGCGATAATCATTGCTGGTTTATGTTCCTTAGCCAGAGCTTCAACCTGGTCATAGTCAATCAATCCAGTTTCAGGATCTAGGCCATATTGCACAGAGTTGTAAAGCTTGCCGGAAAAGTTGGGCTTGGCCCCATGGGTCAGGTGACCACCATCTGCCAGACTCATCCCCAAAACTGTATCACCACCATTGATCAAGGCTAAAAACACCGCACTGTTAGCCTGAGAACCGGAATGCGGCTGTACATTGGCATAACCCGCACCATAGAGACTCTTGAGTCGCTCTATGGCCAGCTCTTCTGCCACATCGACATATTCACAGCCACCGTAGTAACGTTTTCCGGGATATCCCTCCGCGTACTTATTAGTCATCTTGCCGCCCTGCGCTTCCATAACCGCTGGGCTGGTGTAATTCTCTGACGCAATCAGTTCAATATGCTGCTCTTGGCGCTGGTCTTCCTGCTGGATGGCCTGCCACAACTCTGCGTCAAACTTGGCAATCGTCTGGTCTTGATCAAACATAGGATGCGAATTCCTTGAAGGTGTTAAAGAGTAAAAAGAGAAGGCGTTAAGTATACCCGAAAAGCAACGGCATCGACAGTGCAAAAATCATAATCTCAGGCTATTGTACAGGCAGTTTTGGGATTTAGGCCAGCACTTAAAAACAGCTATTCGAACAGTGCCATCGCCTCAATATGAGTGGTGTGGGGAAACATATCCATAACACCTACCGCTGTCATTTTATAGCCGGCCTCGGCCAGTACTGCGGCATCTCTGATCATGGTTGAGGGATGACAGGAAATATAGACAATCTGACGTGCTTTTGATTTGGCAACCCAGGATATTACGCCGGCAGCACCATTGCGAGGCGGATCCAACAACACCAGATCAATCGGCTCATTGCTAGGGTTGATTCTACTGAGGCCCACAGCACGGGTTAGATCAGCCATAGCAAACTCAACATTATTAAGACCATTGAGTCGGGCATTGTCCTCCGCGCCCTTTACTAGTTCAGGCAAACCCTCCACACCAACGACCTTGGTGAAACGCTGAGTCAGTGGGAGGGATAGATTTCCTGTACCACAGAAAAGATCAACCGCGAGATTGCCGCTCTCTGGGAGCAGGCTGAGCATCTGCTCGATCATCAACCGATTAATTTCACCATTTACCTGAATAAACTGACCTGGCTCAAAGTTGAGCCTTAGTCCACCGGGCACGGAAAAAGAGAGCGCATCAGTGCCTTTATCTAGACGCGTAAAGCGCGTTTGCTTGCCGGCCTTCCACCATAGCTGCACTGGGCCATGACCCATCTGTTTTAAACTGCCGAGAATCTCGCCTAACTCTGCTTCGTTGGGGAGACGCCCAGCCTCTACAGCAACGGCAAAACTATTATCCACTGAAACCAGCTCTACCTCAAAAATACGAATGCCATGGGGGACAGAGACCAGCCATTGAGGTAGCTGAGCAATCACCTCAGGTAGCGGAGCGGCCAACACAGGACATTGGCTAATAGGTTCAATGCGACGACTGCCCGCATTGCGAAAGCCTACTAAAAATTTTCCATCCTTGGCCCTCTGCACAGCTAGCCTCGCCCGGCGCCTGTAGCCCCATTGCGGAGCACTTAGCGCAGGTAGCACTGTGGCTGGCTCGAGGCCGCCACGCTGCAAACTATTAAGTAACTGCTGCTCTTTGAACTGCAATTGCTGGTCGTGATCTAGATGCTGTAGGCTGCAACCGCCACAGCGCAGAAAATGCTTACAACCTGGCTCAACCCGATTATTAGCGGCGCTGAGTATTTTTGTGGCACGGCCTTCGTCGTAATTGCGCTTGCTGTTGTTTATATGCAGCTCGACGGTCTCGCTCGGCAGCGCACCCTCAACAAAACAGGTCTTGCCAGCAATGCGCCCCACACCGCGACCATCATGACTAAGATCGGTAATTTCACATATCAAAGATTGCTGCTCTTGCATGGCTTAACCTGTGCCTGACCTATTACTCGCGGCGATAGTATCAGATCAGGGCGCTTAACCCGAGATATGAATCACAGCTTGAATGTAATTTACAAGCTGAGCCGCTAGCAGGATAATCAGTCGTCAAATTGACTTAGCAAGGAACAGGCAAGATGGGGCTTAACAATACTTCCACAGAATGGGGCTGGCTAAGCAAACTATTTCATTGGTTAACCGCAGCATTAATTTTTATCCAGATTCCACTGGGGTTTTACGCCGACAGCCTCAAACTATCTGCTTGGAAAATTGACGTTTTTGTATGGCACAAATCCTTTGGCATGCTGGTATTTTTACTGCTAGTTGTGCGCCTTTTATGGCGGATAAAAAGTACAGTGCCAGTCTCGCTGGCTACCAGTAAACTCCAGAAGATACTGGCTTCTACCGTGCACGCATTGCTCTACGCGCTAATGTTTGCGCTACCGATTTCTGGCTGGATCATCACATCGGCTGCTAACCTGCCCGTCAAACTGTTTTGGCTTATCCCCCTGCCTGCGATCACTGACCCCAACAGCGAGCTCAAGGCTCTAGCCGCTGAAATACATGAGCTGTGCGTGTTTGCCCTTATTGCACTGCTAGCACTCCATATCGCCGCAGCAATAAGACATCAGTTTGTCTTGGCAGACAGCGCTATTAAACGGCTGTGGTTTTAATCCCATGAAGCTACAGTCACTAACCACTGCGCTGTTTGTACTCTGCTCATTTAGTTTTGGCGCGACACAGGCCAACGAATGGCAATCCAGCAGCACCGAGAGTCGTCTTTGGTTTGCCCCCAGCTTTGAGGGGCTGCCAATCAATGGCAACTTCAACCAATTCTCAGTTATGTACTCAACCCTGCCAGCCAGCCTTATTGTCAGGGTATCAATTGATAGCGCCGACCTAAGTAATGAGGATCTCAACGAGGCAATTAAGGCCGCAGACTGGTTTGCTACAGCCGCTTACCCAGAGGCTGTTTTTACCAGTCAAAATATTCTCTCAGACGGTTCCAAAACTGGCTTTTTAGCAACAGGAAAACTGCAGCTGAAGGGTATCGAAAAGTCATTGCAGGTGCCTTTTAATTGGGTTGATCTTGGCGAGGGAAAAGCCTCCATGGTTGGCGAGCTGGTCTTGGGTCGCAATGATTTTGCCATCGGCCTAGGTGAGTGGGCCACTGGTGATCAAATAGGGCTAGAGGTACGAGTCTGGTTTGATGTTCGACTATTTACTAAACATGAATAAATTCGCAGCATTTCTACTACTGCTTTTTATCGGTCTCAGCGGCTGCAGCGGGCCCATTGAGTACGCTATTAAGTCTAATCAGCCGGCGAATTTCCCTACAGACTTCTACAGACAGGCTAGCCAGGATAACAGCAGTCATGTTTACAAAATCGACAGCCGGGCTTCTAAGGTAGTTGTCAGAGTGCGCCGAGGTGGCCTGATGGCAAAGCTGGGCCACGATCATATTGTCGCCAGCCAACAGCTGCAGGGCTTTATCTATCTAGATCAGACGCTAGGTCGATGCAGAGCTGATTTTTTTGCGCCTCTGGCGACAATGGAGGTGGATAACCTCGAACTGCGAGCGGCGGCAGGAATGGATACTCAGCCAACGGCGGCGGATATCATTGCGACAGGACAGAATATGCTCAAGAGCCTTGAAGTCGGAGACTTCCCCTTTGCGCAGCTGCACAGTCGAGACTGTGGCAACGCGCTTGTGGATTTGTTGGTACAGATAGACTTTAGCCTGCATGGTGTCAAACGGTCGCAACTACTCAGCGTCAATGTGGATCAAACTAAAACATCTGAGTTATTGATCAGTGGCGAATTTTCGGTACTGCAAAGCGACTACGGCATTCAGCCATTTTCTATTATGAACGGCTTGATTAGGGTCGAGGACAGATTAGATATTGCCTTTGATCTAATAGCAAAGGCCGCTAAAAAGGAATAGTTTTCCCCTCCCAGTCCAAAAATGAGAGCTGACCGTCTAGCTCTGCGCTAGCCATAATCTGTGCTAACTGATCTGCAACAAAATCGGTAGTAAATAACTTACCCTCAGGCACTGAGGCCTGGAAAGGCTTGGAGAGCTGGGTATCCGTTGTTCCCGGGTGAAAAGCAATTAGCTTTATATTTTTTGCACGCCGCGCATATTCCACTGCGTAGGTTTGCAGCAAACTATTCAGCGCTGCCTTCGACGCGCGATAGGCATACCAACCGCCCAGGCGATTATCGGCTGTGCTGCCAACCCGGGCACTAAATACAGCGACAATACAGGGCTGCTTACCTTGTAAAATGCGGTGCAATAATTTCAGCCACAGTGCCGGCACTATGCTATTGGCCTGAAAAATCTTGCGCAGAACCTCTGCGCTAACATCTTCAAAACGCTTCTCGGGCCGCATATCCGCATCATGCAAAATGCCATGGCAGATACATACGCGGCTAAAGGTTGCTTTAAAAGGGTCTAACTGGACTATGACCTCGGCCATGGCCTGCTCATGGTACTCAGACTGAATCCAGACCAAGTCATCCCTTACAGGTAATTCTGGCACTGAGGCCTGTATCTGCTGGCTGACCGCAACGACCAGATCTACCTTGGGGTCCGCAAGGAATTTTTTGACCATAGCCTGCCCGAGCCCCCCAGAGGCGCCAAGCACCAACACGCTATTGTGGATCACAGTGCCCCCTCTGAGCTAGCGCAGGTATTGCAACGTTTTTTCCCGGTCACCAGACGCGAAATTTGATGGCGGTAACGGGCAAAAAACCGGTAGCCGAGCTGGGCAATCTGTCTAAATATGGGCCAGCGCAGAACAGCAACCCAGCGTCGCTTGCCCACCAGAGCCCAGGCCCAGTAAGTGACATCAAGACCATAGATCATTTCGCCATCCGCCAGCTCGCCATGCAGTATACGATCAGCCTGCTGGGGGTCTATCCGAGGGAAGCGGGCCGTGAAATCTGCAGCGCAGATATTTTCAAAAGCGATTTTTCCCGTCACATCAAGACGTTTAAGGTGGTCTATCTCAGCCACACATACCGGGCAGCCGCCATCATAAAAAACACTGAGTTCAGTCATAATTTACAGCTCCGCCATCATCAGAGAAATAACCAGCAGGTGGGCTAAAGCAACCCAGAACGTCAACCATAGGCGCATACGCCAATATTTTCTTTGACGGCTAACATCGTTCAGAGACTCGGCAAAGAGCATGCCCAGATAACCGGCCAATAGCAGACACACAGAAAATACCGTCATAATCGGGGCAATATAAATCAGTAGTAAACAGGCCCAAGCCGAGAGCGCCAGCAGATTACTAAATAGAATCGTCATAAGCGCCGATGAGTCGTCGGCTTGGCGGGCCTGAGCCCAGAGAGTGCCCCCCAAAAAACTGAGAATAATGGCGCTGTACGCAATAAACACATAGGGCGCATAGAGCCCAAAAATTGCCGCGCTTTGTAGTCCGCTGCCAAACAGCGCCGCGTTGGCCATTAGGTAGCTGGGGAGCATAAATGGCACCAGACCAAGGAAACCAAGGACTCTGGTGAGCGTTGCACTGGTCATATCTGTTCCTGTTAAGTTAGCCATAAAAAGTCAGTACTAGAGCTACGACTTTGCAGTCGCTTTAGATCGCCAGATAGTGGCTAACATCAGGTCCAAACAGCCTGCCATAGCGTAGCTACTAAACATTAAACGCAACGCCCAGGGACATTACACAGCTTATGCATCAGGTAGGCCTATTTTGGTTTCACAATGATTTGCGCATCAATGATAATCCGGCGCTTGCGCAGGCGGCTGCCAGTTGTAAGCAGCTCATCTGTGTCTATTGCATGCCACCAAGCACCCCAACGGCTGGAATAAAGGGGCCAAGGGACCTTTCGGCAAACCGTTTAGACTTTCTTAGCCAGAGCCTGATAGATTTGGACAACAGCCTGCAACAGTATGGCCAGGGGCTGGTGGTGATGGATCAGCCAGCCATGCAGGCACTGGCGCAGCTGATTACTGAGTACAGCATCGAGCATATTTTTAGCAGTGACAGCGCTGACTTTTATCACAATCAAATTTGCCAAACTCTGGCAACCAGATATTCCCTGATTGGTTTTACCCAGATTGACAATAATCGCCTGTTTAAAGCGTCGGAGATGCCCTTTACTGTTCAGGCGCTACCTGACAGCTTTTCGAAGTTTCGCCGCAAAGTTGAGCCCCTAGCCATTCAAGAGCCGATTGTTCGACCCAACTCTCTACCGCCGCCCCCATCTCGAAAGAATCTTGCGGGTATTGACCTAAAAAGGCCTGCTCAAAATCCAGTGGCGCTTTTTGAAGGCGGCGAAACTGCTGGCCTCAAACATCTTGAAAATTACTTCTCTCGCGGGCCGGCCAGCACCTATAAAGAGACTCGCAACGGCCTCGAAGGCATGGATTATTCCACTAAATTTAGCCCCTGGCTGGCAAATGGCTGCCTGTCGCCAAAAACTATTATTCAGGCACTGAGATGCTATGAGCAGGAAGTCGAAAGCAATGACTCCACCTACTGGATCTATTTCGAACTGCTGTGGCGCGAATACTTTCAATGGTATGCACAGAAATATGGCAAGCGGCTGTTTTTGTTCAATGGCATTAAAAGTCATAAGCCTAGCACCAGCTTTTATTCCGAGCGCTATCAAAAATGGTGTCAGGGCAATACCCCATACCCCATAGTCAACGCCTGCATGAAACAGTTAAACGCTACCGGCTATTTGTCTAACCGTGGCCGTCAGCTAGCGGCCAGCTGTTTTGTCCATGAACTAAACCTTGATTGGCGATATGGTGCATCCTATATGGAGCATCAGCTGGTCGACTATGATGTAGCCTCGAACTGGGGCAACTGGCAATATCTGGCTGGTGTAGGGGCAGATCCCCGCGCCAATCGTAGATTTGATCTTGAGAAGCAAACTCGAACCTATGACCCTCAAAATAGATTTATTACTGCCTGGGATGGACATCCACAGGCTTCAGCTCTGGACTCTGTCGATGCCGCCGACTGGCCGATAGAACAGGATGCAACGCGATGACACAAACGCTACAGCAATACCAAAGCCTAAGACTGATTCTGGGAGACCAGCTGAATCGGCAACATTCTTGGTATCGAGAGCAGGATCCTAGGGTACTCTACGTGATTGCCGAGCTGCATCAGGAAGCCGGCTATGTGGTGCATCATATACAAAAGCTCTGTAGCTTCTTTGCGGCGATGACTGACTTTGCCAAATCGCTGCAGGCAGACGGACATCAGGTCAGCTATCTCAGCCTAGATGACACCGCTGCCTACCCAACTCTTAGCCATCTAATCAGCGCGCTTTGCGCGCGGCACAGCATTGAGAAATTCGATTATCAGGCGCCCGACGAGTTCAGACTGGCCCAACAGCTGGAGAGCATAGAGTTTATCAGTCCAACGACTGTCACCTGTTATGACAGCGAGCATTTTCTTCTACCTCAGAGCGAAATACCCCAGTACATCAACGCTGGCAAACACAACCGCATGGAGTCTTTCTATCGCAAGATGCGCAAGCGCTTTAACCTGCTGATGGCAGGCGATGAACCTCGCGGCGAGCGTTGGAATTTTGATGGCGAGAATCGCCAGAAGCTAAAGGCTGCAGACCTTAAAGAAATTCCAGAACCATTGCTATTCAACAATGATGTGCGGCCGATTTTGGTACGCATTGAACGGCATGGAATCGCCACAATTGGCAACAGTACAGAGCATCTGCTTTGGCCGATAAACCATGAGCAGGCAGACCAGTTACTGCACTTTTTTTGTCGTTACTGCCTGCCCAATTTCGGGCGTTTTCAGGACGCCATGACGCGTCAGGGTGAAAACCGCTGGAGCCTCTACCACTCGCGAATCTCCTTTGCTCTAAATAGCAAACTGCTACATCCAATGGAAGTTATAGAAACTGCACTCAGATATTTTGAAGACAGCGACGATATAGATCTCGCTCAAATTGAAGGATTTGTCCGCCAGATTCTCGGCTGGCGAGAATATATTCGCGGGGTTTATTGGGCCAACATGCCCGGCTATGCGAAGCGCAATGAACTGGATGCACAACGTGATCTGCCCGACTATTTTTGGACAGGCAAAACCAACATGGCCTGCATGCAGCAAGCCATAGATCAGTCTCTAGACTATGCCTATGCCCACCATATTCAGCGGCTCATGGTCACTGGAAATTTTGCCATGCTGGCGGGTATACACCCTGATCAGATGGATCAGTGGTATCTAGGCATTTACATAGACGCAATTGAATGGGTAGAGATGCCCAATACCAGGGGCATGAGCCAATTTGCCGATGGGGGTTTAGTGGCTACCAAACCCTACGCGGCGAGCGGCAGCTACATTAACAAGATGAGTGATTACTGCGGTAGTTGCCAGTACAGTGTCAAGGAGCGGTTTTCGGAAAAGGCCTGCCCCTTCAATAGTCTTTACTGGCACTTTATGCAGCGCCATACCGAGCGGTTTGCACGCAACCCGAGGACAGCCATGGCCTATCGGAGCTGGGATAAGATGGATCCAGAGGTAAAACGGCAATTGCTGGCGCGTGCAGATTACTGTTTAGAAAATTTAGAAAAACTTTAATTATGAAATAGCCATTGTTACCAATGGCTTTCCCAGCTTACTGGTCACTAAGCTCAATTAAAGTGTCGATTATAGTTTCGTAATTGGTAAAGAATTCTCTGGAGGTGCCATCCTCCAGCGTCACAGGGGTTTTTATATTTCCCTGCATTTTGACTATGCCTAGAGAGTCCAGAATCTCCGCAAGCGCTATGCGGAAATTAACACTACCTATCCAATTAACATATTTTAAAACGCCCCAGTCCTGCTGCGAGCCACCAGTAGGGTGGTATTTAGTAATGCGGGTAAAGACAATATCATTTTTTGGATCAACGAAAATATACTGTCCAAACTTACCACTGGCATTAAATATTTTTGCGTTCTCGTTGTAACGCGACACCCACCAGTGCAGAGAATAGCCACGCTTTTGGGTGATGGTGCCACTCTCTATATCGCTCCATACCTGACTCAGGGTTTCTTTTACATAGTCGGCTGAAATAATTTGCTCGCCCTTCCAGTTGCCGTTACGAGCAAATAGCAAGCCAAAGCGCGAGTACTGTCTAACCGTTGTGTCAATACAACAGTAGGTCATGGGATTTCCCGAGCTATCCTGCCAAAGGGTTACGTCTGTAAGGCCTATCTTATTCAGAATACGCTCTGTTAACAGCTTATCTGCAGGCTGGCCGGTGACTGACAATAAAATATCTGCCAGCAACATAGAGTTGACATTATTATACTCAAACCTTTGCCCTGCGGGCTTTTCAACGCCAACCCGTCGGGCATAGGCGAGGTGGTCCGCAGAAAAATACATATTTTCATGCTCGTGGGACGGCATCTCAAGGCCACTGGTCATATCCAGAATTTGACGGATAGTAATCTCGCTGCGCTCATCATTAAAGTAGTCGAGGTAGCGGGCCACAGGGTCGTCAAGACTATCGATCTCGCCGCGATCGATAGATATGCCTATCAGTGCCGCATAAAAACTTTTTGCCATAGACCAGGATGTTCCATAGCTCTCTTTACTGTATCCAGGCGCATAGCGTTCGCCCACCAATAGACCATTTTTAAAGAGAGCCACTCCCTGAGTAGCCGAGTCTTGAAAAGATAAATCAAAAAGCTGCGCGACCTTCAGAGGATCGAGGTCTACTGCTTGGGCAGAAACTTCCGTCCACTGCTGATCTGGATAGTGCAGACTGATGTCTTGATTGTCTGGATCACTAACAGAGGTGTCTGCTGCAGCCTGAATAGATAATAAGATCATTAATAAAGCAGTTACCACGGCTGGTAAACCTAGGTGGAATTTCCCCATAAGACTTTTTTCTCTTTTTTTGTTATAAAAAAACACAAATACCTTTGTGCCAATTTTTATCATATCACTCCTATTTCAAATGAATACTGCATTACTGTAAAAAAATATAATGCTGTTTAATCCACTTAAAGTTTTCCTACGAATAAGTAACTCCTGGCTGTAAAAACTAACCTAAGATATCGCCAATGGTTGTTCTTAGGGCAAAAAAGGGATAAGTTAGGAGCTCCAGACACGTCTCAGAAGCGAGACACTGGAGCAGCTGTACTAGGAGTGTCGCTCGTTGATCTTCCGAATAACTGGCTGACACAATAATAATAAAGGTTTATTAGTAGGGGTTATACATGACTAACAACTTAGCGTCCGGCGATTACGTCGGCATGTCCTTTTGGTTAATATCCATGGCTCTTGTTGCTTCAACAGCCTTCTTCTTCCTTGAGCGCGATCGCGTTGCAGGCAAGTGGAAGACCTCGTTGACAGTTTCAGGCCTGGTTACTCTTATAGCAGCAGTTCACTACTTCTATATGCGTGACGTTTGGGTTGCAACTGGAACATCTCCAACTGAATTCCGCTATATCGACTGGCTCTTGACCGTGCCACTGTTGATGGTTGAGTTCTACTTGATTATGTCTGCAGTAGGTAAGGTACCAGCGCGTGTTTTCTGGAACCTGTTAGGCGGTACTACAGCAATGCTGGTACTAGGCTACATGGGCGAAACTGGCTCCATGGGTGTAGGTTTGGCATTCGCTCTGTCAATGGCAGCGTGGATCTATGTAATCTGGTACATCATTAAAGGTGAAGCAAGCCAAATCAATGCTAGCCTAGCCAACGAGCACGTCCAGAAAGCTTACAAGACTATGACTCTTCTTGTAACTGTTGGTTGGGCGATCTATCCACTGGGTTACTTTATGGGTTACCTAGGCGGTGGAGCAGACGCTGGCACTATGAACATCATCTACAACCTGGCCGATTTCTGGAACAAGATTGGCTTCGGTATAGTGATCTGGGCAGCTGCAGTAGCCGATTCGGAATAAGCTACGCACAGCCAAAGATGGAAAGAGCCAGCCTTGCTGGCTCTTTCTCTCTAAAAAAGAACAACAGACATAATAAGAACAAGTAACTAAAAAGTTACGGTCAAAAGGGTATCTAGCAATGGTCCCAATAAAGACAATAAATCGCCTGGAATGGTTATCTCAGCTCAATGCACTATACAAACGCGAGATGCCAGATACGCAGAGCAGCTTAGCGGCCGCGGCCAACTATCATTATAGAAATCCAGGTAAATCGTTTAGAGCCCAGCTGGCCCTGTCTAGCGGAATAGCTCTCGGATTAAACGAAACTGATAATTTACATTGGGCAGCAGCTTGCGAGCTTCTGCACAACGCCTCTCTTATTCATGACGATATTAGTGACGCTAGTACTCACCGACGTGGCCAAGAAAGTATCAACCAGCACTTTGGTTCTGATATGGCTCTCTGTCTGGGTGACTGGATGGTGGCTAAAGCCTTCGAGCTCGCCGCTCGCAACCGCAACTGCGGTGGCCAACTAGCGGCTTTGTTAGCTCAGGCAATGCAGGAAACCTGCAGCGGCCAAATTTCTGATATCAGCCAGCGCCAATGCGCTGAAATTAAAGAATGGCAGCGTATTGCCAAGGGCAAAACAGCACCACTGCTTATTGCTCCAATCAAGGGCGCAGCCATAGCAGCTGGACTCGCCGAGAATTTAAACAGCCTTGAACATCTGGTGGGGCTCTGTGGCCTCGCGTATCAGGGCCGCAACGATATTGACGATATTATTCCATCAAGCCATAGATCAAGTGATCTGGACGGGCGCAAACCCAACCTGGTAGTCAGCCTATTTGCTCAACAGGGTGTCGGTCGCGAAGATTTCAACCGCTGGTATAGATCTGATAACAACGAGCAATTGGTGCAGTGGCAGCGCCGTATTGCATCCAGCGATGTTATATTGCAGGCTAATCAGTCGGTGGAATACTGGCTGCTGCAAGCAGAACAATTGGTAAAATCCGTCCCTCAACCGCTGCAATCAGTAACCCAACAGCTGGTAGATTCCGTAAAAGAGAAAACAATAATTAAAAATCAAGGGCGGATAGCTTGACGCAAAAACAAATTGGAGCCGGGCAACATTCATTGGTAATAGGAGCCGGCTTCGCAGGAATAGCCACAGCACTAAGACTGAAAGCACTGGGATACCAGGTCACCTTATTAGAACGCTTGGATAGCCTCGGTGGCCGTGCTCAGGTATTCGAACGTGGCGGCTACCGCCACGATGCAGGGCCCACAGTAATCACCGCCCCCTTTTTATTCGATGAACTCTACGAACTGTTTGATGAGAAACTAGAAGACCATCTAAACTTTGTTCCTCTTGACCCCTTCTATCGTTTTCACTTTGCCGATGGCAGCCAATTCGATTATCGGGCCTCAATCGAAGACACACTGAATGAAATTCGTCGCTTTAACGAGGATGATGCCGAGGGCTACCTAAAGCTGCTTGAGAAATCCAAAAAAGTCTATGATGTCGGCTTTAAAGGCTTAGTCCACAGACCATTTACTCGAGTCTGGGACATGGTTAAGCAAGTCCCCGCACTGCTGATTCTTAAATGCTATAAAACTGTATCTCAGATGGTTAATAATCATCTAAAACATCCATTGATACGTCAGGCTTTCTCTATTCATCCCTTGTTAGTGGGTGGTAATCCCTTTAAAACTACAGCGATCTATACGCTGATTCATTATCTGGAGCGTCGCTGGGGCGTGTTTTTCTGCATGGGCGGCACCGGTAAATTAGTCGACGAACTGGGTGCCCTAATGGAACGTCAGGGCATTAACATTGTGCTCAATGCCGATGTTGATGAGATCCTTGTTGCCAATAAAACTGCCACTGGCGTGCGCCTGAGCAACAATAAAATTTTGGACGCCGATTTAGTAGTCTTTGGCGGCGACCCCGAGACCTGCTACCAGCATCTTTTGCCGAAGAAAAAGTTGCGCCTTCCAGCCATTAAAAAACAATACAGCATGGGGCTCTATGTCTTGTATTTCGGCACCAAAAAACTCTACCCGGATGTAGCCCATCACAGCATCTGGATGGGGCCTCGCTTTAAAGAGCTGCTGGCTGAGATCTTCGATGCCAAGCAAATGAGTGAAGATTTTAGCCTCTATGTACATCGCCCCACAGCTACGGACAAAAGCTTTGCCCCAGAGGGCTGTGAGTCTTTTTACGTGCTCTGCCCCGTGCCAAATCTGCAGGGCAATGTCGACTGGAGCACCGAGGCCGAAGTATTGCGTGACCGGATTGTCGAAGCGCTTGAAGAGACTATACTGCCAGAACTCTCATCAGTTATTGAAGAGGTATTCTGGATGACGCCAGAAGATTTTGCTAAAGATTATCGCTCCATGCACGGCGCGGGATTTTCTATTGAACCGCGCCTAACGCAGTCGGCCTGGTTTCGTTTTCACAACCGTGATAAAGCAATTTCTAATCTGTATTTTGTTGGCGCGGGCACCCACCCGGGGGCCGGTCTGCCAGGGGTAGTTAGCTCTGCCAAGGTAGTCGAAGAATTACTGACTGGCGTTGAGGTCGGCTCAGGCGGATAGACTATGGAACCTCGGCAGCCAGACGATTTAGCACCCAAACAAGTATTGGCTCGTCATGGCAAATCCTTTTATTGGGCTAGCCTGTTTCTGGGAAGAAGCATCGCCGATCGCGCCGCTGCTCTCTATCAGTTCTGCCGTTTTGTCGACGATCTTGCCGACGGTGACCTACCACAACGCCAAGAGTCTCTAGAGGATATTCGTGCCCGTTTAAGTGGCGCAAGCTGCGCTGCTGGGCCTGAAGTCGAAGCCTTTATTAAGCTGGCCAGCGAAAATAACATACCCCTAGCAGCCGCCCGAGAATTACTTGACGGCATGCTCAGAGACCAACAGCCAACCGCTGTCCTCGACCAAGCTGAATTACTGCGCTACTGCCATGCGGTGGCCGGCACAGTGGGCCTGATGATGTGTCGAGTTCTCAACTGCCAGCATGCTAGAGCAGATGCCTTTGCCATAGATCTGGGTGTTGCCATGCAGCTAACTAATATTGCCCGCGATGTACTGGAAGACGCGACCATGGGTCGTCGCTACCTTCCTGCCAGCTGGGTTAATCTGGCGCCGGCTGAGATTGCCGAAGCAGGCATAGAGAGTCGGCAGCCGGTATCCAGAGCCGTGGAACAGTTACTGGACCTAGCTGAGGAGTACTATCGCAGTGCTCTGTTAGGGATTCATCTTTTACCTTTTCGCTCGCGCTTTGCCATCACAGTGGCCCTGCGAGTGTATCGGCAGATTGGCTTCTTACTAAGACGGCGCAATCTGCACTGGTGGCTCGGCCGAGTATTTGTGGGTAAACCAGAGAAAGTTCTGGTGAGTCTGCGCAGTTTGGTGGATTTAAGGCCAATGCATGTGCCAGAGCACAATACTGAGCTGCACCAACATCTTCAGGGGCTTGCCGGTGTCGACATTAAATAAACAGCCCACTGGCATTCCAGAGGCCGACCTCGCAATTATTGGTGGCGGCAGCGCTGGCATCAGCCTCGCCAGCCAGTTATACGGGTTATCCGCAGTGATAATTGAACCCAAGACACCTGCTGAACGAGACTGTAGCTGGGCTCTGTGGGCCAATGCTGAACAGCAAAAACAGCTGGCACCCTGCACTAAGGGGCGCTGGAAACAGTGGCGACTGATCGATCATCAGCGCGAGATTATTCACCGCAGTGACCAGTACAGCTACACAAGTCTTAGCGCAGCGCAGTACCTTAGCCAGTGCGAGAATAACCTTGCCGATGGTATTGAGCTGATAAGAGCCAGCGCAGAGAATATTCAAGTGCGGGGCAACGGTGGCTCATTTACTGCCGCCGGACAAACTTACAGCGCAGCCCAACTCTACGATAGTCGCCCACCTACTATGGCTGACAACTGCCTAAAACAGCATTTTCTAGGTCTAGAAATTCGCACTAAGAGCCCTATCGAAAATCCCGAGATTGCGACGCTGATGGATTTTCGTGTGGATCAGTCGCGAGGGCTGCATTTTATTTATGTGTTGCCCTTTTCTGACGACCTGCTGCTGATAGAGTCCACCATGATTTCAAGAACCATAGAAGATAAAAACTGGTACCTAAATGCGATTCACCAGTGGTTAGAGCAGCAGAATATTGAGCCTTTAGAAACAATCAGCCAAGAGCAGGGTGTGATCCCTATGGATAGGGTTGAACCCATAGACGCTGGTATCGCAAATATAGGAGCAGCCAGCGGCGCTGTGCGGCTCTCCTCGGGTTATGCATTTACCAATATTCAGGCACAGGTCTCTGCCCTTGCCCGAGGTATCAGAGGCGGTCAATACGAGGTGCCCGAACCCATAGCGCCCTCACTGATTCGCATGGATAAAATCTTTAATGCGGTACTTTTAGCTGAGCCAGAGCTTGGAGTATCAGTGATGATGAGCACTGCCAGCGCATTAGATGCCAATGGTTTTGCGCGCTTTATGCTGGGCTCTGCTAGCCTGCTAGACTGGGCCAGGGTCATTATGGCGATGCCCAAACTGCCATTTTTAAAACAGGTGTTTACACCATGACTGGCTGGGATTTATTTGCCGTAGCGTCAATTTTAATACTTGGCGTACCCCATGGTGGTCTGGATGGTGCCATAGCGCGGCGCACCGGCTGGCCTGCAGGCACTGCCTCTTGGCTCGGCTTTCACCTTGGCTATATTGGGCTCGCAGCGCTGGTAACCGGCCTATGGTGGCTGTTTCCACTACCCAGTCTGGCACTGTTTTTACTTATCTCTGGCCTACATTTTGGCGCCAGTGATATAGCCGATAGCGGCTCGCACTGGTTACCCTGGCTCGCCCATGGCGGTCTGGTCTGTATTGCTATACCCAGCCTGCAAGCTGATCTGGTTGAACCTCTTTTTGCAATCTTGGCAGGCACTGACAATGCTGTGCTACTGATGGCGTTTCTGACCGGACTGTTTATACCCTGGGCGGCTATCTGCGCCATTTATTGCGGCTTTGCCTATCGCCGTGCTGCATACCGAAAGCCGTTACTGGGCCTGTTACTAATGATTGCACTGGCTCACCAGTTACCCCCTCTGGTGAGCTTTGCTCTGTATTTTTGCCTCTGGCACAGCCGCGGGCATATGCTGCGTCTCTGGCAGAGCCTAGACAGCACCGAACGCAGACGCAGTGCTCTAGAAGCAGCAATCTACACATCTATGGCCTGGGCTAGTGCGGCGCTAATATATAATTATTTGGACGACACAGCGGCCCTATCACTGATACAGTTAACCTTTATTGGCCTGGCCGCACTCACCCTACCCCATATGTTGCTGGTGGACTTTGCGGATCGCTACAAAACCCATAGAGAAGAGCTGCCATGACAGATATAAGCAGCCGCAAAGCGGATCATATTGAACTCGCACTGCAATCAGAACATCAGGCCCAGCAGGGCTCTGGCTTTGATCGGCTGCGCTTTGAGCACAGCGCCCTGCCTCAACTGTCCCTGGATGAAATTGATATCAGTAGTAGTTTTCTGGGTAAGAGCATTGCTGCCCCGTTCTTAATAGGCGCGATGACTGGTGGCTGCGATAGTGGCGAGATGATTAATCAGCATCTTGCTGAGGCGGCTGAAGCCTGCAATATTCCCATGGCATTGGGCTCTCAGCGAGCCGCACTTGAACTCAAAATGCCACAAGATGTTCGTCGCTGGGCACCCTCGGCGATTCTACTCGGCAATCTTGGTGCCACCCAACTTCAGCAACATGGCCTTGATCTAGCCCGTCGCGCCGTAGACTCGGTGCAGGCAAACGCACTGGTTATACATCTCAATCCATTGCAGGAACTGGTGCAGCCCAATGGTGATCGCGATTGGAATCTGGTCTTAGAGGCTATTCAGAACTGTGCGGCAAGGTTACAGGTACCTGTTATTGTCAAAGAGGTAGGTGCTGGGATCAGTCCGACCAGCGCAAAAAAATTGATGGATGCCGGTATTCAATGGGTTGAGATCGCCGGTCGCGGAGGCACTAGTTGGGCAAGTATTGAGTTAGCTCGCAACAGCTCTGCTATTCAACGAGACATCGCCGCGCCCTTTGTTGATTGGGGTATGGACAGCATAGATTTATTGCCAGCAGTGCACGCCGCCTGTCCCGAGCTTCGCCTAATAGGGTCCGGTGGAGTTCGCCATGGCTTGGATATAGCACGCTGTATCCGTCTAGGGGCTTGTATCAGTGCTCTGGCCCAGCCATTTTTGGCACCGGCATTACAGTCTTCTGAAGCCGTGATAGAAAAAATTACCGTACTTAAAGAACAGCTGCGCTGGACGCTATTTCTCACCGGTAGTCGGTCTTTGCAGGCGCTAAAAAATGCACCTTTGCAGGCAGTTCCAGAAAGCTTCAGATAAATTTATTAATACAATGAAAGAAAACTATTAGACGTTAAACAAGCAACTAACCTAGACTGTTAAAGCCATCGCATTTGTAAGGGTATTAGGTGGTAACAGAATAACTAAAGAGAGGAGTTTTGACATGTCACTAGCAGGATCAAAAACCGAACAGAGCCTAAAAGACGCCTTTGCAGGCGAATCACAGGCGAATCGTCGCTATCTCTATTTCGCCTCAAAAGCGGATGTAGAGGGTTATAACGATGTAGCAGCAGTCTTCCGCTCCACAGCTGAAGGCGAGACTGGCCACGCCCACGGGCATTTGGAATATCTTGAAGAAACTGGCGATCCAGCCACCGGAATGCCCTTTGGTAGCACCAAGGCAAATCTGGAGAGCGCGATTGCTGGTGAGACTCATGAATATACCGATATGTATCCAGGCATGGCCAAAACGGCTCGTGAAGAAGGCTTTGATGAAGTAGCAGACTGGTTTGAAACACTGGCCAAGGCTGAGCGGAGTCACGCCAATCGCTTCCAAAAAGCGCTGGACACTTTAGACGACTAAGCAACAGTCTAGCTATATGTACTGTGAAAATCTGGGGTGATTCAGTCACCCCCGGTTTTTTTATTCTCAACACTGGAGAGAGTTCATGGCGCATCGTGAAGGAAATCTGCAAGCACCCACCCGCCACCCATTAGATTGGCAATCCGACGACTTTTATAACGAAGACAGCCTCAATAAAGAACTAGAGCGTGTCTTTGATATCTGCCATGGTTGCCGACGCTGCGTCAGCCTGTGCGACGCTTTTCCAACGCTGTTCGATCTTGTGGATGAGTCTGAAACCTTCGAAGTCGATGGAGTGGATAAAGCCGACTACGTCAAAGTATCAGACCAGTGCTACATGTGCGATATGTGTTATATGGCCAAGTGCCCCTACACACCGCCCCATGAGTGGAACGTCGACTTCCCCCATCTGATGCTGCGTGCCAAGGCCGTTAAATTTACTAAGTCTGGCGCCTCAATGCGCGACAGAATTCTTACCAGCACGGATACAGTAGGCAAGTTGGCTACTATCCCGCTGGTTGATATCACAGTTAATGCCCTTAATAAAAACAATACATTCCGCAAAGCATTGGATAGCAGCTTTGGTGTACATCACCAGGCACCAGTGCCCGAGTACCACAGTAAAACCATGCGCAAGCGCGTTGCGCCATTGGCCAAGGCAACTGCTCCAATTGAACCTGTAGCTGCGGGAACCACCAAGGGCAAGGTGGCTCTCTATGTGACCTGTTACGGTAACTACAATAGCCCACATCTCGGCGAAGACTTCCACAATGTGTTTACCCACAACGGTATTCAAATTGATTTGGTGCCCAAAGAGCAATGCTGTGGCATGCCCAAGCTTGAACTGGGAGATTTACAGGCGGTTGCCAAATTAAAAGAAGCCAACATTCCCGTATTGGCCAAGCTGGTGGATGAGGGCTATGACCTGATTGCACCCATTCCCTCCTGCGTGCTGATGTACAAACAGGAACTGCCGCTGATGTTCCCGGATGATCCTGATGTAATCAAAGTGCAGCAGGCGTTTTATGATCCCTTTGAATATCTGCACCTGCGCCACAAGGCCGGTGCGCTAAACACTGACTTTAAGCAGCCGCTTGGAGATATTAGCTATCAGGTGGCCTGCCATCTGCGAGTACAGAATATCGGCTTAAAGACACGCGATATTTTAAATCTGGTGCCCGACACCAACGTCAATGCCATAGAGCGCTGCTCGGGGCATGACGGCACCTATGCAGTAAAGACCGAGACCCATGATAGATCGGTGAAAATTGCCCGCCCAGTGGTGCGCAAAGTCAACGAGCAGGATCCTGATTTCTTTATCAGTGACTGCCCCATGGCCGCCACCCATATTGGCAATCTGTCCGACAGCGTCGAAAAACCAGAACACCCAATGACTCTGCTGCGCAGGGCCTATCAAATTTAAGGAAAGCTGAATAATGGCAAATCTTACAAGAGCAGACCTCTGGTCACTGGAGCAGTATGCAGAAAAGCGTCCAGAGTTTCGCACTCAGGTTATGGCCCATAAAAAAACCCGTGAAGTTTGCATTGGTAGCAATGCCCGCCTGTGTTTCGAAGACGAGATGACCATTCGCTACCAGATTCAGGAAATGCTGCGAGTGGAGCGTATTTTCGAAGCCGAGGGTATTCAGGAAGAACTGGATAGCTATAACCCCCTGCTGCCAGAAGGTAAAAACCTAAAAGCGACATTTATGCTTGAGTACGATGATATTGACGAGCGCAAGATTATGCTGCAAAACCTCAAAGGCGTGGAACGTCAGATCTGGGCTCAGGTGGGCGATCGTCCGCGTATTGTGCCGATTGCCGATGAGGATATGGAGCGCGAAAACGAGGATAAAACATCCAGCGTACATTTCTTGAGATATGAGTTTAGTACCGACGATATAGCCGCACTACGCGCTGGAGAACCTCTTTCTATGGGCATAGATAACCAGCACATAACGCCTAACTCAGTGCTTGTTCAAGACCCGGTGCGCAGTGCTCTGATATCTGACTTCGCCTGAAGCAAGGAATATCCCCTTGTCTGATATTCACAGTGAAATTAGGACTGGCGTAGGGTTGATCACCCTTGACCGCCCAAGGGCACTAAATGCACTGTCACTGGAGATGGTGCGCGATCTTTATGCTGTTTTAATAGACTGGCGTGACGACCCAGAGATTGAGGCAGTAGCCATTCGCGGCTCTAACAAAGAGGGGCCTTTCGGCGCCTTCTGTGCGGGCGGTGATATTCGATTTTTTCATGCCGCTGGTATCGCAGCCGATCCCGCACTAGACGCATTTTTTACCGAAGAGTACCGTCTTAATCATCTAATTTTTACCTATCCCAAGCCCTACGTCGCCTTTATGGACGGTATTGTTATGGGTGGCGGTATGGGGATTAGCCAGGGCGCCTCGTTACGCATAGTGACCGAGCGCAGTAAACTGGCGATGCCAGAAACCAATATTGGTCTGTTTCCCGATGTGGGTGGCGGCTATTTTCTAAGTCGCTGCCCCGGTGCTAGTGGCGAATATCTTGCACTGACCGGACAGGTTATGGTCGGCGCTGATGCCATAGGGTTGGGGTTGGCTGATTACCTAGTCGATAGCAACTATATAGGCACCCTTTGGGACGACCTAACGGCTGAGCAATCGCAGCCCGTGGCGGATAGGCTAAAGATTATTGAGCAGCGCCTAGAGGCCTCAACTCCGGTTTATCATCAGCCAGATTGGCAGGATAAGGCTATAGATGCCTGTTTTAGCAAACCCTCACTCAATGAGATTATCGACGCATTAGAACAGCAGCATTCAGCTTGGGCCGATGCCTGCCTAAGGGTGCTTTATAAGCGCTCACCACTGATGTTGCATGTGGTACTGGAGCAAATACGCCGTGCCAGAGCCATGAGTCTGGCCGAAGATTTGCGCATGGAAAGAGATATGGTGCATCACTGCTTCAACACCCAGCACCTCGGCCGCTCCGGCCACAGCAGCGAGACTATTGAGGGCATTCGTGCACTGGCGATAGATAAAGACCACAGCCCCAGGTGGAACCCAAGCCATATAGATCAGGTTAATGACGAGATGGTGAAACCGTTCTTTACCAGTCCTTGGTCCGGTCAGCAGCATCCGCTATCAGATCTTGATTAGGTGGCTTAGAGAGTATTTATGTCGCTGCATGAAGAACAGGTAACCTGCCCCTACTGTTGGGAGTCAATCACATTGTTTATTGATCCCTCAGAATCTCAGACCTACACAGAGGACTGCTTTGTTTGTTGCAGGCCGATACTGGTGGACACTCAGGTGTATGGAGAACAGATTGAGGTACAGGTTACTCAGGAAGATCTAGGTTTTTGACCGTTAGACTTACCGACCAATCCTGATGGCAATATTTTTAGTTTGCACATAACTGTAAAGCGCCTCTTGGCCTTTTTCTCGGCCAAAGCCCGACAGTCCTGTGCCACCAAAGGGCGTCTCTATCCCACCGGCATACCATTCATTGACAAAGATTTGACCGGCTTGCAGCGCGCGGGTACCCCGCATGCAGCGATTAATATCATTACTGAAGATTCCGGCGACCAACCCATAGTCAGTGGCGTTGGCCAGATCCCAGGCCTGTTGTTCTGTATCGAAGGGCATAATACCCAGCACAGGGCCAAACACCTCTGACTGGAAAATATCCATGGTCTGATCAATATCCCGCAACACAGTCGGCTCGACAAAATAGCCAGACTGACCACCGGCCACACCGCCAGTAACAAGGATAGCGCCCTGCTCGACAGCCAACTGGCATTTCGCCAGCACCTGCTGTTGCTGTTTGTGTGACATGACGGGTGTAATGTCGCTGTTATCTACACCAGCGCCCATTGCAAGACCTTTGGCAAGGGCTGCCACTCGCTCAACGACCAAATCGTAAATACTGCGCTCTACCAGCATCCGCGACATAGCGCTGCACACCTGACCGGCATTAAAGAAAATACCCCAGTTAACACTGTCCATCAGCTGATCTATATCGGCGTCTGCAAATACCACTGCGGCCGACTTGCCACCCAGTTCCATCACACAGGGCACAGCGCGCTCGGCAGCAGCGTGCATAATGGCACGGCCAGTAGGCAACGAGCCGGTAAAGACTATCTGGTCAATATCGCGGTGCGCGGCCAACGCAGCACCGACCTCCGGCCCCCGACCACAAAGCATACTGAGAGCACCTTTGGGGACTCCGGCGCGCTGGCAGGCAGTGGCTAGCCAGGTCATGGCTAGGGGGGTCAACTCTGGGGATTTAACAATTACCGCATTGCCAGCAGCTAATGCCGGCGCCAGAGAGCGAGCACAGAGAGACACGGGGAAATTCCAAGGAACAATCTGTACCGAGATACCATGGGGTTCATAAACTGTGTAGTCGACGTAGTCAGAACCCAGCGGAATGGACACGCCCTCAATCTTGTCTGCCATGCCCGCATAGTATTCAAAGTAACGTGCCGCCTCGGCAAATTCGTCCTCGGCATCAGTTAAACGCTTGCCGTTTTCCAGTACTGCTAACTCCACAGCTTCGGCGGCAATAGCGCGAATTTCAGCGGCGATGCGATATAACAATTCAGCCCGCTGCACTGGTTTGCAGTCGATCAGTTCTCGACTGTTAACACAGGCTCTGGCAGCCGTGACCGCAGCCTCGACATCAGCCATGCTGGCGCAAGCGACGGTGGCAAAGTTTTCTCCGGTGGCGGGGTTTTCGACAGAGATAACGTCTATGCTATCAACCCAGTTACCCGCAATAAAATTCTGCCAATGTTGCATGATGTGCTCGCTTCTTTTATTTTAATAGATGGGCCTAGTCGACCAAGACCTCTGTACCCTCGATATAATGGCCCGCTAGCCATTTGTGAAAATGGTGCGTGGGATGATCCATAACAGGTGAAAAAACACCGCCATCAAAGCCTGGAGATACCCTTGTCGCCTGCATGCCCTCCACAGCAACTATATCCTCGGCAAATACCTGCACCCAAGCCTTTAAGATGGCATCTTTACAGGCATCGTACTGATCCGCAGCAGCCTCTTCGCCAACAAAGTATAGCTCGAGTTTTTCTACCGTTAGATCCTCCGCCTGCGGCTGCAATATCATGGCATAGGCATGATCCACCTGTAACCCTAAAAGCACATTGGGAAACAGTGTGATGTATTCAGCGGTGCGCTTCTTGTCCTCTGGCCATTCAGAGTACTGTGGCAATCTGGTGCCAGCTACCTCAGAGTGGTTGTAAACATAGGTACCCTGCCCTGACATATTTTTGTCAAAGACAATATCGTAATGTTGATCTAGCGGCGAATAGGTATTTAGAGTCGGGTGAATCCAAGGCAGGTGGTAAGACTCGCAGAAGTTTTCGGCTGCCAGTTTCCAGTTTGACTTAACTGTAATCTGCGATGCATTGCCCGGCATCGGCTGACGCAGATGAGCTAAGCCAGAATCACCGACAAAGGCAGCCCAGCGCTGTTCCAGAGGGGCAATAAAATCCTCAAAGCTCTGCGCATCGCCGGACAGATTGATAAACACCACGCCCATCCATACATGGCTGCGAACAGTTTTCAGTCCGTTGTCCTCACAGGAAAAGCCCTCGACCCTGTTCACATCTACACCACCGATAAAAGGTGTGGATTTTAGGTTGCCGTCCAGATCGTAGTACCAGGTGTGATAGGGACAACTGATTCCTCGGGCCTGTGGCTTGGCCTCACTGACAAGTTTCATGCCGCGGTGGCTACAGACATTGTGGAACACATTGATCTGACCCTGACGAGTGCGGGCCACAATCAGCGGCAGGCCCATAAAGTCGACAGGTGCCACACTGCCATTACTCTGCACATCGGATGCAAAGGTTAGACCTGCCCAGCTATTGGCCATCAAATGGTCGCGCTCAAAATCAAACAGTTGATCACTGGTGTAGGCTGCCCCCGGCATTCCGGTGGCCTCGGCAATGGGTTGATTAACAGCATCCAGATCGCGCAGCCTGATGATATTTTGATAGTTATTGTTGCTCATCTAATAGGGTTCCTGACAGCCATTTAAAGCGCTTATTTTTGAGCGCACTCTAGCTGACAAATACGCCCTGTGAATACCCATAAGCGACATATTAGTAGCCCATTAGCTTTACTAATGGGGTTGACCAAGTTTCAATTTAGAAACAGTATCTGCGCCATAACAACAACAGAGTCAGACCCATGACCGAGATAAAGAAATCCCCCTACATCATCATAGGCGCAGGTATCCATGGCCTGAGTACCGCCTATCATCTCGCCCTAGAGCTCAAAGCCCGTGGCAAAGGTGATGGCCGAGATATTATCGTGATCGACAAAACCGGTGTTAGTGCTGGTGCCTCTGGTATTGCTTGCGGAGTTATTCGCAATAATTATTTCCAGCCTGCGATGCGTGAACTAATGGCCCATAGCGTCAATATTTGGGAATCGGATCCCGAGGCCTATAGCTATCACCCAGTGGGCTATATGCAGATTAGCAGTGAATCTATGCACGAGGATGTATCCTTGATTTATAGTCAGCAACAGGCGATTGGTTACGAGTCTGTTTTTATTGAGGGCGCAAAGGACTGCGACGCCTATATGCAGGATATTTTCCATGACTGGCAGGCTCAGGGCATCACCTCTGTGCTGCATGAAAAAGCCGGTGGCTATGCCAACAATCGCAGAGCTCTTGAGGGTTTGGCAGCAAAGGCCGAAGCTGAGGCTGTGCGTATTATGGGTGGTGTTACGGTGACTGGGTTTAATCGCGACAATCAGGGTGCGGTCAAGGCGGTAGTTACAGACGGCGGCACTATTGAATGTGACTATGTAGTAATAGCACCTGGGCCCTGGGCCAAGCAGTTCTGGGATATGCTGGAAATGCCAAGCACCATAAGTATCAAAAACCCAAGCAGCGGCGAACTGACTACAGATATCCCCATGTGGATTTACTGGTCGCTACAAGAGGGAACGCTGGGCGTAGATCCAAAATTGCAGGTTACCAATGACGGAAAAATGCCTCCGGTAATCCATGTGGATACAGACGCGCCACTTTACTCCGATGTGGACGGATCGTTAATCACTGACAAAATGTGGGGTATCTATTACAAACCAGATTTCCACTTTGGTGGTATTCAGGGTGGCGCTGCGCCCTTTATTGTCGACAAGCATGCGGACAGAGTGGCAGTAGACCCCTATGGTCCTGAGTCACCTGAATTTATTGTCGGCGAGGATTTTTCTACTATGTGGGTGTCTGCGCTGGCCCATTGTCAGAAGCGTTTTTCCGGCAAAATGCCGATGTACAAGGATGAGCCGTCAGGCGGCATTGGCGCTTTTACGCCTGACAGCTTCCCAGTGTTCGATGTCTTTCATAGCAACTGTTATATGATTGCCGACTCTAACCATGGCTACAAAATGATAGGTGTCGGCAAACTGGTGGCTGAAGATATCTGTGGTGACAGCTCCAGTTTGCTCAAGCCCTTCCGCTTCTCTCGATATGCCGAAGGCAAACTGCACCCAGTGTCCAACAGCCCTTTCCCCTGGAGCTGATTAAGCGCTATTTCTGGGTCATAAATTCCGCAGCCGTAGCAGCAGCAAATACACCCAAACTGTATCTGCTGTTGATACTGGCTTCAGCTATATTGTCAATCATAGCTTGGCGGGTGCCGCTATTTTGGTTGTGCAGTAGCTGACCAGCATTAAGATAGAAGTCCAGATAGTCCACCACTGCTGTTGCCTTATCGGTGGCGGAGCCCTCGGTGTCCTCCCACAGCTGATGTAACTCGGTGTAGCTAGGGCGAATATGGAACTGCTCCGGCTCATAGACTGGATTGATGTATTCGCCATGGTATACAGACCAGCGATAGAGCCCACTGTTGAGCAACTTGTTGTAGGTATTAAAGGCTTTAAATACCTGCGATTCCGTCACTAGCTGTAACTCAGGTGCCACCAGCGAGTTACCGGCAATGGCGCCTGAGGGTACAAAGTCTGGCGAGAAAAAATTAAATACAGTGCTCGCACTGAGAACCGCCTGACCAATATCCAAATCGCCCATTCGCAACACAGTGGCCCCAGGCTCAAACTGATTGATATATGCATAGTTATAACCACGTATTGCATTGGGCTCAGCGCCAGTAGGGCCCAGAGGCACCATCGACTGAGCGTCAAGCAGGCGCAGAATACCCGTCATCTGCAAGACCGGTTCTTTTACCTTGCCAAAGGTCTTGGAGCTCAACACCTCTGGGTTGCGCGCCTCAGGGTCTAAGAGAATTGCCTTGATCACGGATCTCAAGTCACCTTCAGCACCAAAAGCATTGGCAACACGCTCTATGTAGTCGGAACTGGGATTGGAGGTTACAAAGCGTTGAATTAATTTGCGGCTGATATTGGGCGCCGTGGTGCTATGGGCTACCAGAGCATCCAGTACCTGATCCAGCTCCGCATCTATACTAGCAGGGGTCTGCTCAGAATTTTCGGGGATCCGCAGTACCTGTCCCTTGTCTGTAAACAGGGTTTTGGCAGAAAACTCATGGAAGTTACGGAAAAACTTCATTGGTGCCAGCCAGCGATACTGTGCATCGTTGATCTGCGAACCCAAGAAGAAGCCATTGTTGGGCACTGTGCTGTTGCCCTGCATATAGGCACCAAAGCTCAGTCCCGTAAACACCTTGGCCAACTCTTTAATAACAGTATTGTCGTAGGTCTCTATGGGAAGATTGTCTTCGCCCAAAATAATCGAGCCATTTTGGCGGCGCTTGACCAGACCAAAGGTAAACAGCTGCATGATTTCGCGAGCAAAGTTTTCGTCTGGGTAATAGCCTATATCTGGGTTAGCTTTTTGATTGCGCAAATGGCTTAGATAGATACCCATCATTGGCGAGCGAGTCACCGCCTCTAGCGTCTGGCGATAACTACCAAAGGCATTTTCGCCAAGCATATCCCAGTAACCGGCCGCACCGCGGTAGGCGTCACTCACCGAATTATTCTGATCGCTAATGACCAGAATTTCACTCAGTGCCAGTGTCAGGCGCTGACGTAGCTGGTCCTTGCCGTACAGCGCCAGAGTCCAGAACATGTCCCTGCGCACCTGTGGCGGCCACTCATCGCCGAACTCAGCCAGAGTGGCGTCGAGAAGCGGCAACATCTGGCTCTGACTCAGATTAAACTGCTCCTCAATCCACTGAGCATAAATTTGCAGGCGATTCTCACCGCTGTCGTTAATCTGCGCTCGCAACGCCTCATAGTCAGCTGGGGTAGCGCCAAAGGTGGCCTGATTGAGAAAGCGAACAATATCCTGTTCCACCTGCTTAGTGGACAGCACCGTCTGCTCGGCAGGCTGCACATCAGCATCAAAGATTAGACTGGCAGAAATCTCACCCTGTGGATAATCAGCACTGTGAATATTGACGTAAAACTCGCCGTTAAACAGCGCATCGAGCATCTGCTGCTTATTGGTGTAGATGCCTCCGGGGGCAAGATCCCAACGATAGTTAGTGATACCTCCGGTCTGCTCGATATCCTTGACCATAGTGCCAGAGGGCGCCATATGAATATGCTGATCAGTCTGAACTGACCCTAAGTTAGAGAACGAATAGCTCAGCTTGCCGGCGTCGTTATCCCCCTGCAGAATAAAACTCAATACCCCAGAGCCATTAGTGATAGCACCGTTCTCAGCGGCGAAAGCACCTAAAAAAACTTTCTCATTTTCGACATCATTGTTGGCATCACTAATGATTAACTCGGCGCTGTCCTGAGAGGTTAAATCGTAGCTAGAGCCGGCGCTGAGTTGCACAGTAAGCGTTTCAGGCACCTCATGGAGATCATCGGCTAAAGGGCGCACCTCAATAACTCTAGAGTTCTGAGTGGCCGCCAAAACTAGATCGTTGCCGACCTCACCGCCATCACTGTAAAAAAGCTGATAATCCGCAGTAGACGCCGATCCTTTGGTGGCATCGGAATTGCCGCCGGTAGCGAAGTTAATACTTAGCTCACCAGCTGATCCATTGCGATCAATTTTGAACTTAGCGAACTGGCCACTTGCCTCGTAAGCTTGGGGCTCTACCACTGAGATACTGATATCTGGCTTGTCCGCTACCACCACAGGTGTCATCGGATTGGAAGATCCACCGCCGCCGCCACAGGCTGACAGGGTTGCGTAGAGGACTATCAGCCCTATTGGGCGACAGGTATTCATGAGTTGACCCCCGTCGCAATAAAGTCGAGATTGCTCGCTGGATCAAATGGGCTGGGGAAGTTATCCAGCGACGGGAAAAGCTCAGTGAGCTGATTGTCAGCAACGCCCATCCAGTTGGCTATTACCCCTGACACCTGAGTGTTGGCGGTGGTTGGAATCCAACAGCCGCGGAAGGTATCAAGATCACCATCCAACTGCAAATCAGGATGCTCACCAAATAACCGACCACCGTTGATCATGTCGCCCATAACTATGGCATGGCCACCCCACCCGTGATCGGTCCCAGCTTCGCTGTCCTCGCCATTAGCGGTAAAGGTGCGGGCAAATTCCGATGTTACATAGCTGAGTGTCTTATCAAAGTCACCCTGAGCCACCAACACATCCCGAAAACCTTGCAGGGCACTGCTGAGTTCAGCCATACGCTGACTGTGGTCCCAGAGCAAATTCTGATGGTTATCAAAACCATCTAACTTAATAAAATACACTGGCCTGCTGTTGCTGGTTGCTGCGCGCCCAGCAATCATTTTAGCGATAGTCTTGAGGCGTCGGGTGAACTGCGTATTGGTCGCTCCGGCGGCCTCAAAAACAGCGTCATAATCGACCCCTGTGGCCTCAGCCAGATCATAAGCTGCTCGCACCACCAGCTGCGCTTGACGCGCAGAGGCAAAGACATCGCGGTATTTTTGCTCCATCAAATGAGATTCGCTGGTTACCCCTAGCATCGAGGCTTCAATCATTTGCTGGCGACTGCCGTTAAATCCATACAGACTAACGGTCCCATCGCTGCCCATCACATAGGTATTGATCAGGCTATCTCTGGTTACCTGAAATGAATTTAGCCCAGCCAATGAAATAAGTGGCGACACAGACGCATCAATATTTCGCGAGGCGATCATTTCAGCCATACGCCCGCCCCAGCCGAAGAGAAATGGGTCCTCAGGCTGACTCTGAGTCTGGCGCTGCTGATCAGAATGGCTGAATAAACGGGGCGGCACCTTAGCCGTTCCCTGATGCCACTGCTGTCGGTTTACTGGCTGGATAAGGTTGCCTAGATTACAGATCAGAGACAGTTCACGATTGTTAAATAACTCTGCCAACTGAGCACATTGCGGATGCATTCCAAAGCCGTTGGACTGCAGATTGCCATAGACCTTTGCCGGGCTGGCTAAATTGAGCTCATGGAGTTCTTGACTGGGCAGAGAGACGATACCGCGACCCTGTTCATAATTAGTGCGCAGGGGGCTGGCACCAGAGGGCAGCAGCATATTAAAAGAGTCGTTACCCCCTTCAAGCATAATAAAAACCAGCGCCCGGAAGTCTCCGCTGTCGGCCATCGCATGACTGGCATTAAGCAAACCTGTTAAACCCAACCCCTGAGCAGCCGCCACGGAAGCCAGCGACAGCTGTGACGAGCGTTTTAGAAATTTGCGCCTGCTTATGCCCTGTTTAACAGTCATTAAAAGCCCCCGAAAAGATGATTTTTGCTGGCTATTCAAAAGACGGTTTGAGTCATTGCCCACAGCTTTATAGGTATTTATCTATAGTGGCTTAAACAGTGCTGATTGTCATGTATTGAATGCACCAATCGGCGACTCAAAAACTGGTTAAAAAATATGCAAATTTGGTTGATTTTGCTTTAAATTATACCGGTTCAGGTGTACCCTGCCGGCCCTCAAAAGGAGTCATCCAAGCCCATGCCAGTAAAAACGATCGTCAGTATGTGGCCTCTATTTGCAGGTCTTTCTCTTATTGGTCTTGCCGTTGGTGTGCAGGGCAGCTTGCTTGGTGTGCGGGCAGAATTAGAGGGTTTTGACGACTACCTAATCGGCCTATTAATGTCCTGCTACTTTGCCGGCTTCTTGGCGGGATCACTGCTGACTCCTAAAATGATCCAGCGAGTAGGACATATCCGCATTTTCGCCGCGCTGTCAGCGGTGGCATCGGTTACTATTCTGGTGCATTCGATCTATGTGAATCCCTGGGCCTGGGCACTGATGCGACTGCTCACAGGTTTTGCTTTTTCTACCATTTATGTGGTCTCCGAAAGCTGGCTCAATCAGGCCTCTAGCAACGCTAACCGCGGGCAAATTCTGTCCATTTATACGGCTATTTTGCTGGCTGGCATCTGTGCCGGGCAATTTATGCTCAACCTAGCCGATCCTATGGAATTTACGCTATTTATTTTGATCTCTGTAATGGTCAGCGTAGCTGCAGTGCCAATCTTATTATCCATCGTTACCACTCCGGCTATCGAAGAGACTGAGAGAGTCACCATACGCCACCTGTGGTATCGCACACCTATGGGTGTGACCGGCATTGTTCTCTCGCAATGGGTGTCAAGCATCCTGTTTGGTATGGGAGCGGTTTATGCCACCAAACTCAACTTCACTGTTTATGAAGTGGCAAACTTTATGGGCGCCATGATGGCTGGCGGTATGATTCTGCAATACCCAATTGGCAAAATTTCTGACTCAGTCGACCGCCGTTGGGTGATGGGTATCGCCTGCCTGTTTGCCGTGGCCTTTGCCCTATTGATTAGTCTTGAGTCAGAAGCCTCAGCCAAACTGTATATTTTGATTTTCCTGTTCGGCGGCTGTGCCCTGTCACTCTACTCTTTAGTGGTTGCACTGACCAATGACCACCTGCGCCCGGCAGAAATCGTGCCAGCCAGCGGAACCATTATCTTGATTGCGGGGCTTACCTCTATCACCGGGCCTGTTACCGCCGTCTTCTGGCTACAGATATTCGGAGTGCAGAGCTTCTTTTTATTACTAGCCTCCTGCCTCCTGTTACTGGGAGGTATAAGCATCTGGCGAGTACTGACTATCGAAGCACTGCCAAGCGAATACAAGGTCGAGATTACTCTACAAGCGGCACCTGCACCTGTGGGTACAGTGCTGCATGCGGAGGAAGAGCCAGTCTAAGGGTGAGAGCAGAACTTTTGGCAACGTCGCTGGTCCTACATGCATCTCAAATGCAGTAGGCCACAGTAACCGAGTAAAACGTCAATGCTTACCATTGAAACGTCCAATGTTAGGATCAGTCAGAGAGCTCTAAAGCCTGCGATTATTTTCAGTGTTTTTTTTCATGGGCTGCTGATACTTTTCCTCGAAAATGACACTCAATTTACCACTGCCACTCGAGCCCCTTTACAGCAGTATTTTGAGGTTAGCTTGGTTGCACCCAAACCCGCGGCCGCTGCAAAAAAATTGGCCCATGCAAAAACCAAGCTAGAACAAAATGCTAACCAGCCCAAGTCAACCGCTCCGGCAAGTCAAAGTCCGGCGACAACAAAGGCTCCAGGCAATCAGGTAACAGCGAGCCATTCAAACAAATTGCAGGCCATTCATTGGTACTCCATTACCACTCCCTGTAATGAATTAGAACGCAAAACCAAGGCCCGCAACTGCGGCCCAGGCGAAGACTCATTCGCTAACTATTCACCACGCCCCTACCAAACCTCTATCAGTGCGGTGTTTATTGCAGAACCAACCTCGGTATCCCAACAATATCAAAGAGATATAAACAGAGTCGAAACCTTGCTCAGCATGCATAAAATGCTCGAGAAGAATATTGGTGAGTCAGAAGAGCAATTGGTTTTTTTAGCCAATGAACAGCAGAGGATAATCCAAGAGATAAAGCGGATAGACGCAGGCTACAAAGAAGTAGATTTACTCCAAGTTTTAGGCGTAGGGATCAAGATTGCTAAAGAATCTATCAGTCAATAAGCCATGTTTTTTTATCTGGCTAGCTAAAATTGAGATACAATTTTCAGGTTACAGGCTTGCTAGATACCACGGGAGTTAATTGTCTTCGGACAACCCACAGTTAAGACTAAGGCTTCAAACCTTTAGGCTGGTCTTTTCGTAAGACGGTTTGAATAATAAAAATATTATAAGGCCCTAATATGCGCGTTCTTCTTTTGATATCAGCCCTACTGATTTCCAGTGGCTGCACAGAAACCTTTGATTCATCAGACTATCTGCAGCTAAACCAGCGCTACGATGTGGTTATTGAGCGCGACCATTTAGGCGTGCCCCATGTCATTGGCGAGCGTGATGTAGATGCGGCCTTTGGCTTTGCCTATGCTCAGGCCGAAGACAATTGGCAAATTATTCATGACAGCATTCCTTTTTATCGCGGCACCAATGCAGCCATTAATGGCAAAGACGCTGCCACCATAGACTTCTTAGTTCAGTGGCTAGATATTTGGCAAGATCTCGATGCCGGATACCAGACCCAATTAAAACCTGAGACTAGGGCCTATATCGAAGCCTTTGCCGACGGCATTAATTACTATGCGGCCCTGCACCCAGAAGAAACCAATCAGAGCCTGTTTCCGATTAACGGCAAAGACATTGTCGCCGGCTATATGCTGCGGCACTTGCTGTTCTATGGCTTTGATGCCCCAGTCATTGAGTTATTTGAAGAGCAGCGCAAACACCCTATCAGCAAGAGGGGAGAAACCATCGCTGACACTCAGGGCCTCAGCCACGGCGTGACCATTGGTGGGCTACCTGTTGGCTCTAATGCCATGACTGTATCACCCTATAACAGTACCGATGGCTCAACCATGTTAGCGATCAACTCTCACCAGCCCACCACAGGCCCGGTGGCCTGGTACGAGGCGCATATTCAGAGCAACGAGGGCCTTAATGTTATGGGTGGCCTATTTCCCAGTGGAGCCACCATTGGCGTGGGATTTAACGAAAATCTCGGCTGGGGAGCCACGGTCAACAAGCCAGACCTAGTGGATATCTATGTGCTGGATATAGACCCCAATGACCCCTATCGCTACAAGCTTGACGGAGAATGGAAGAGCCTAGAATCCCGAGAGATTAGTATTGAGGTAAAACTATTTGGCTTTCTGCCTTGGTCTGTGAGCGAGGAAGTTCTGCGATCAGAACATGGGCCAGTCCTGCGCACAGACCACGGTACCTACGCTGTGCGCTATGCGGGCATGGGGGAGATGCGTCAGGTAGAACAGTGGCTAGCAATGAGCAAGGCACAGAATTTTGAAGACTGGCGCAATGCTCTGCGAATCCATTCGTTTGCCAGCTTTAATCTGGTTTATGCTGACCGCGAAGGCAACACCATGTTTGTGCACAACAGCCTTACCCCCAATCGAGCCAGCGGCTATAACTGGGCCCATTATCTGCCCGGTGACGATAGCAGCCTGATCTGGGACGACTACATGCCCTTCGACCAGCTACCGCAGGTTATTAATCCTGAATCTGGTTATATTCACAGCGCCAACCAGAGCCCCTTCCATGTCAGTGCAGAGGGCGACAACCCGGTTAGAGAAAACTATCGCACCGAAGATGGCTTCCCAACGCGTATGACCAATCGCGCCTACCGTGGACTGGAACTATTTACTGAGCTGGGCACCATATCAGAGCAGGAATTTTATGATATCAAGCACGATAAACGCTTTAGCGCGAACTCAAGATCCATTGCGTTTTTGAATCAAGCACTAGAACTGGATCTTGGCGCCACAGAACAAAAGTACCGCGATGCCCAACAGGTTATTGCCAACTGGGACCGCAATACCAATATCGAAAACCGCGGAGCAGCCATCAGCACCTGCATTATTGGTGCAGAATGGCTTGCCGAGCAAAAGGGCACTCCTGTGCCAGATGCACAGGAAGAGCTAGAGCGCTGTACCGATCTGCTATTGGAAAAAGTTGGCCGTATTGATCCCTTGTGGGGTGATATCAACCGCCATGTCCGCGGCGATATTAATCTGCCTGTAGGCGGCGGCCCGGACACGCTGCGCGCAATCTATGGTCGCGATCTCAATGATCAGGGCTATCTGACCAATGTGGCCGGTGATGGGCTTTACTATTTGGTGAGCTGGGATGCCGCAGGTAGGCAAAAGATTCGGGGAGTCCATCAGTTTGGTGCAGCCACATTAGATAAAACCTCGCCTCATTACGATGATCAGGTTGAAGACTATGTCAATGAGGTGCTTCATGACCCACTATTTGATGCGCAGCAACGTGCATCAAAAATCCAGCGCAGTTACAGGCCTGGCGAGTAACAGTCTAATCATCCATGCTAGAATGGGGTCTAATCTCTAAGCCCAGATACTGAGGCCCCATGTCTATCCAGTGGTACCCAGGCCATATGCGCAAGGCCAGCAACGAAATGATCGAGGCTCTGCCTCAGGTCAATATTGTTGTTGAGGTTTTGGACGCTCGCATTCCCTTTAGCAGCTCCAACCCGTTTATCCAGAGTCTCTGCGCAGAAAAGCCCTATATAAAGCTACTTAACAAAACCGACCTTGCCGACCCAGCTATCACCCAGCAGTGGCAGGATTATTTTGAGCAGCAGAGCAACACCAAAACCATGGCGCTGGACTTAAAAAACCATGACCCCAGTGGCAAAATTATTGATCTGATCAACAAGCTCTACCCCCAGCGTGAAGGCGGCAATACCCTAGCCATGGTTACTGGCATTCCCAATGTCGGCAAGTCTTCACTGATTAACTGCCTAGCCGGCCGTCACATTGCCAAGACCGGCGACGAACCCGCGATTACCAAAGGCCAACAGCGCATCAACCTGCGCAATGGCATTATGCTGTTGGATACTCCGGGCATCTTGTGGCCCAAGATAGAAAACCCACAGGGCAGTTATCGCCTCGCTACTACAGGTGCCATTAAAGACACCGCCGTAAGCTATGAGGACATCGCCTTTTTCGCCGCGGACTTTCTACTAGAAAAATACCCGCAACGGCTTAGAGACCGCTTCAACATCAAGGATCTGCCAGGCACAGAAATCGAACTGTTAGAGATTATTGGCGCCCAGCGCGGCTGTTTGCGCGCCGGCGGCAGAGTGGATTTAGAACGGGTATCCACCATCTTTGTCAATGAACTGCGCGCCGGCACTCTGGGGCCCCTTGGTTTTGAGACCCCTGAGATGATCGATGCAGAGATGAAACAGGTGGCAATTCTAAAAGCTGAGAAAGAACAGCGAGAAAAAGAGCGGTTGGAAAAAGCCGCTGCGCGACGCAGAAAGGCTAAAGCCAACCGCAGGTAGGGGCAGAGTTACCTGCGCTCAAAGACAATGGTCTCGTCAATCAGCTCATCACCATCTTCATCAATGGTGGCAGTTAAAGTATCCCCCTCGACATCAACAAAGATATTGGGAGCGCCCACCCCCACAAAATCAGTTAACCCAGTGGTTCCATTGTTATCAAAGGTCTGAGTTACTGTCAGAAGACCCGTACTTTACATCCTGTAATAGTTAACTTAGTCCGTTAGTAACTCCCATAAGGTTAGGCAAGGTTTTGCTAGGTTGCCAACCTTGGCGGCTTAGCTACACATACTGCCCAGCAGCATAACCAGAGGCCCAGGCCCACTGGAAGTTGTAGCCCCCTAAGTGCCCAGTTACGTCCATCACCTCACCGACAAAATACAACCCAGGCTGAGTTTTACATTCCATGGTTTTTGATGACAGATGGTCGGTATCTACGCCGCACAAAGTGACTTCCGCGGTGCGATAGCCTTCGGTGCCGGAGGGTTTTAGTTGCCAGTTTTCAAGCTGCGCTGCCACTTCCATCAATACAGCATCGGGAATTTCTGCCATGGGTTTATCTGCAACCTCTGACCAGTAGCGCTGCTGCAATTCCAACACTAAGCCTTTGGAGAGATGCTGCGATAAAAGATTGCGCAATAATGATTTGGCGCTGGATTTTTTATAGCTAAGTAGCAGTTGATGAGCATCCATATCTGGCAGTAAGTTGATACTGATACTCTGCCCCGGCTGCCAGTAACTGGACAGTTGCAGCGCCGCAGGACCGCTAATACCACGATGGGTAAATAGCAGATTCTCTCGAAAGCTGATGCCATTGACAGACATTTCTACATCTACAGCCAATCCGGAGAGACGATCACAGATTGGTTTTACCCAGTCAGTAAAGGTAAATGGCACTAGCCCGGCAGTGCGGGGCAATAGGTCAAGACCAAACTGCTCGGCAATCTCGTATCCAAAGCCTGTAGCACCCATGGTGGGAATAGATAGCCCACCGGTTGCAACCACCAGTGACTGGCAGTGGTAACTGCCCAGAGATGTTTGCAGTCTGTAGCCCCGCTCTTTATTGGCAATCGCCTGAATATCACATTTAGTGTTGATACTAACGCCAGCCTGTTCACACTCATCCAGCAACATAGTCAAAATATCTTTGGCTGAGTTATCGCAAAATAATTCGCCATGCTTGCGCTCGTGATAAGCAATCTGGTGGCGCTCGACCATCTCTATAAATTGCCATTGGTTGTAGCCATTCAGTGCAGATTTACAAAAGTGAGGATTGGCCGATAAATAGTTTTCAGGCTGTATATCCAGATTAGTAAAGTTGCAACGCCCACCCCCAGACATAAGGATCTTTTTGCCCACTTTATTGCTGCTGTCCAGAACCAGTACAGAGCGACCGCGTTGGCCGGCAGTAAAGGCACAGAACAAGCCGGCGGCACCGCCACCTATAACGATCACATCATATTGCTTAGAGGCTGTCATGCTAGGTTATCCAGACGCCGCTGCAATTCTGTTGGATCTATGGCATCCAGTGTTTCAATATTGCGCTGTGGGATCTGCTCCGGGTTAAGGAAATCATGCAACAGTCGCTCCATCATATCTTCGCGCAAAAAGTGAATCATTGGGTAGGGCGAGCGATTGGTAAAATGACTGCTGGCCTCTGGTGACTCGCCATCAAACTGGTATTGAGGATGAAAACTAGCCAGCTGGATCGTGCCGTCTAAATTCTGGTCCTCTAATAGATGATTAGCGTTATCAACAAAGTCTAGATAGGTCTCAAAGTCCTCAAGCCCCGCAGGCACTACCAACAATGAAGTGGCGATTTCAGACTCTGGCGACTGACAGATCAGATTCAACTCTTGCAGATACATTGCAGCAATGTCTTCGAGTCTGCCCGACTTGCAAACCGTTAGTCGCAAGCCATCGGCGGCAATTACCGGCCGTGCAAAGGGGCATAGATTAAGTCCCACCACAAAGCTGTCGAGCCAGGCTCTGGTGCGCTGCTCTACGGAACAATAAACCGGATGAGACATAGATAAGTCGTCACTAATAACAGGGCCGCTAGAATACCTAGTCGTGCTGTTGCCAACAAGTTAAAGCTGAGCGCTGTGGTCAGAGTGCAGCAGTTTTACGGGTACCAGTATTGACGTTTATCGAGGTGATTGATTCATGTATGCTGCCCCGCATTAACAATGGATTTACCAATTTAATCTTCTCGAGACCTAATCATGAGCAACCTCTTTCAGCCCCTGCAATTTAAGTCTGGCAGCAGCCTAAAAAACCGCTTTATGCTGGCCCCCCTGACCAATACCCAGAGCCATGCCGACGGCCGTCTATCAGATGATGAATATCATTGGCTAACTATGCGCGCTAAGGGTGGCTTTGGGCTAACCATGACCTGTGCTGCCCATGTGCAGGCGGTAGGCCAGGGTTTTCCCGGGCAGTTGGGGATCTTTGGCGATGAGCATCTAGAGGGCCTTACCCGACTAGCGCAGGGTATTAAAAATGAAAACAGTCTAGCCGTGGTTCAGCTGCACCATGCCGGCATGCGCTCACCCGCCGAGCTTATAGGCCAGGCGCCTGTGTGCCCTTCAGACCACCCAGAGACTGGCGCTACTGGCCTTAGCACAGCGGCGGTTGAGCAGTTGATCGAAGATTTTATCTGTGCCGCAGAGCGGGCCGAAAAGGCTGGCTTTGATGGGGTGGAGATCCATGGTGCCCATGGCTATATTCTGGCGCAGTTTCTCAGCGGCACTATTAACCAGCGGCAAGATCAGTTTGGCGGCAGCATCGAAAATCGCATGCGTCCGATCACAGAGATTATTGAGGGGGTTCGCAGCCGCTGCCGGCCGGACTTTTTACTGGGGTTACGACTCTCTCCCGAGCGCTTTGATGTGCATCTACCGGATATTATTGAGGTGGCTAAGGTGATCTTGGCTGCGGGCAAAATCGATTTTCTAGATATGTCCCTGTGGGATTCATTTAAAGAGCCGGAGGATGAGGCGTTTAAGGGCCGCTCACTACTGTCTTATTTTACCGAGCTAGAGCGCGGTGATGTGGCACTGGGGATTGCCGGCAAGCTGCGCAACCCCGACGAGGTCAACCGGGCCATGGCGGCGGGCATTGATTTTATTATGCTGGGTCGCGCGGCAATATTGCACCATGACTTTCCATTGCAAATGCAGGCAGATCAAGATTTCACACCGGTCAGAAACCCTGTATCCGCAGACTATTTGCGGGCCGAGGGGCTTGGTGAGGCCTTTATTACTTACATGTCTGGCTGGAAAGGCTTTGTAGGCTAATCAAAAGCCGGGCGGCCTGCGTAAGAAAGCCATGCAATTAAATTGGCTCGACGAACAGACACCTAAACCCACGCGCCTCTCTTCGGGCTTCCCTGAGAGAATGGTGCTACTGGACTGTGAGACCACCGGTGGTAAGGCCATCTATCATCGGGTTATTGAAATCGGGCTTTTGGTAATTGAAAACGGTGAGTTGATCGAAAAATGGCAGAGCTTTATCGACCCGGAATGCTCACTGCCACCCTTTATCCAGCGGCTGACGGGTATCAGCCCAGGTATGCTGCAAGGTGCTCCTGTGTTTGCCGATATCGCTCAGGAGCTACTTGGAAAATTAGAGGGCCGCACCCTAGTCGCTCACAATGCACGCTTTGATTACAGTTTTTTGAAGAACGAGTTTGAACGGGCAGGCATCAGCTATAACGCCAAACCACTCTGCTCGGTAAAGCTTAGCCGCAACCTCTACCCTCAGTTTAAGCGTCATGGGCTGTCGCATATTATTACTCGCTTTGGACTCAGCATAGAGAACCGTCATCGCGCCCTAGACGATGCTGAAATGATCTATGGCTTCTTTAAAAAGTCGTCGGCGCTGTTCTCGGATGAGGAAATCCAGGCAACCTGCGCTGCCATTCTTAAACGTCCGGCACTGCCCATAAAACTGGACGCCAAAGAGGTAGAAAAACTACCTGCCTCGCCCGGGGTTTATTATTTTTATGACGACAAAGGCCTACTGTTATACGTAGGTAAGAGTGTTCATATTCGCAATCGAGTGATGAGCCACTTTAGTTCAGATCATAAAAACCCTAAAGATCTGCAAATGAGCAGTAAGATTGCCCATGTGGATTTTGAGCAGACGCCCTCAGACTTTGGCGCTCAGATTCATGAAAGCAATCAGATCAAGGCATTGGCTCCCATCTATAATAGGCGCCTGCGCAAGAGCAAAAAACTCTACCAGTTTCGCACCGATACTGACTCAGCTGGGTACCTGCGATTGGGAATTGAGAGCATAGACACAGACAACCCAGCGGCAGATGAACATTTCGGTCTGTTTCGCTCACCGCGACAAGCCAGTAAAAAAATGGAAAAGCTGGCTGACCAGTATTTTCTCTGTCACAAACTTCTTGGGCTAGAGGGCGACAGTCGAAACAGCAATGCCAAGCCCTGCTTTAGAGCTCAGCTCAATAAATGTTTTGGTGCCTGCTGTGGTAGAGAATCTGCTGCCGTTTACAACGAGCGTATGCAGGCAGCACTAAAGAACTATCAAATCAAACTCTGGCCCTACGCGGATGCCATTTTGATTGAAGAGCGAGATGCCCTGAATCCAGAATCTCGCTGTTTTCACCTGATTGACCGCTGGCGCTATCTAGCCAAGTTGAAGCTGATCGATGACCTCTATGATCATGGATTCCAACTCAGTGCCGGGCAACCTTTAAACCAGAGCCAATTAGATCCAGGCCTGCAACAGCAGAGCGAACCAGACACCGACAGCAGATTTGATTTGGATATTTACTTTATTCTGGTGAGATTTCTGGTGGATCAGGACAGGGCTGCCATGAATAATCTGCATATTCATCCTCTAACGCGTCGTCCTGACGAATATTGCGACTAACCTCTTAGGGTTTCAGGTTCCAACGGCTTCATCGCGCCCTGTTGTGTTGTGGGATTTCATTAGGTTTTTATATCAGCCTTTTTTATCAGGCTTTTATATTAGACTATTCTAATTTAGATTTTTCTAACCTATAATAGGAATACTCATTAGCGACGGAGCCTAACTATGTCCAATCTTATGACCAGCAATGATCTCGAACAACTAGCCGAGCACGCTCAGGAAGCGGCCGCGCTGTTGAAGCAGCTGAGCAATCAGCACCGCTTGATGATCCTCTGCTCGTTGATTGACAGCGAACTCTCGGTGACCGAGCTTAACAGTAGAACCAATCTGAGTCAGTCTGCGCTGTCCCAGCATCTCGCATCACTACGCAATGCTGGACTGGTGCAGACCAGACGGGAAGCTCAGACCATTTTTTATCAACTGCAGGGCAACGAAGCGATTCAGGTTATCAAGGTACTGAAATCCATTTACTGCCCCTAATTTTTAACAGGGTATCAATATGTCTATCACCAGTATTGCCGCGGATGCATTTAAGCAGCTGCAAAAACCCCGAGTGCTTGATGTGCGCACCCATGCAGAGGTCGATGCAGAAGCCCTTGCCGGCGCTGTGCATTTTCCACTGCAAGAGCTCGACCACAACAGCGTCAATCAATACCTGCTCTCTGTGGATCATCAACCAGAGCAACCAGTCTATCTGCTCTGCGCTGGAGGCCACAGGGCTAACAAGGCCGCTGAACAGTTACAGGCGCATCTCAACTGCCCATTAATAGTGATTGAAGGCGGGCTCAGTAGCCTAAAGCAGCAGGGGCTAGCCACTGAGCAGGGCCAAGGCAAGGTCATCTCATTAGAGCGCCAGGTGCGAATTACCGCCGGGCTATTAGTGCTGACTGGTGTGATTTTGGGCACCTGGTACAACCCCTGGTTCTATGGGCTGTCAGGCTTTGTGGGTGCCGGCTTAGCCTTTGCGGGTATCACTGATACCTGCACCATGGGCATGGCTCTGGCACGAATGCCTTGGAACAATAAAGCCAGATGATAACTGGCCTGTTTATCGGCGCAATTATTGGGCTGGTTTTGGGCCTTACAGGCGCTGGCGGCTCTGTTTTTGCCGTGCCCATGTTGATTCTGCTGCTCAACTTACCTGTGGATCAGGCTGTGGGAGTTGCACTTGGCGTGGTATCGCTGAGCGCTCTGTTTGGCACCATCAGCAACTGGCAAGCTAAATATATCCTCTGGATTCCGGCACTTATACTGGGCCTCTTTGGTGCTCTGCTGGCACCGGTGGGAAGGCAGCTGGGAGAGCAACTAAGTGCCAACATAGTGCTGCTGGGCTTTGCGCTACTGGCAATGAGTATCGCGGTACTGATGTGGCGACAGGCGACAGGCTCCCCGGCTCAATCCGCAGTTGTTCGTGCCAATGCTGGCTCGGGTGACCAAGACTACAAACAGCCCATCTGCCGCTTTAATGATTCCAGAAGATTTAATCTATCTGTCAGCTGCATAGCCGCTCTGCTGGCCAGCGGGATTGTTGTGGGTATCCTGAGTGGTTTATTTGGCGTCGGTGGTGGTTTTTTAATTGTGCCAACTCTGGTGTTCGTCGCCCAGGTATCTATGCGTCAAGCAGTGGCCACCTCGTTATTAATTATTACCCTGATTAGCGGCACCGGATTTTTTAGCTTTGCTCAACACAATGTGCTGGACTGGCAACTATTATCCTATGTGTGCCTAGGCGGTTTGTTTGGCATGCTGGCCGGTCGGCTGATGGCCAACAGAATTGCCGGTGCTCTGCTGGAAAAACTCTTTGCTATAAGCCTGATTGCAGTGACATTGACAACTTTGGCCAGACAACTTGGCTAATTAACAAAAGAGATTACAGAGGAATACAGGATGATTTTTAGACAGTTATTTGATCACGAGTCCTCCACTTACACCTACCTACTGGGAGACGCTAACAGTGGCGAAGCACTTTTGATCGACCCGGTGATCGCCAATACTGTCAGCTACCTCAGCCTGCTACAGCAGCTCAACCTGACCTTGAAACTGTGCGTGGATACACATACTCATGCCGATCATATCACCGCGCTGGGTGCACTTCGCGAGCGCACTGGCTGTATCACCATGATGGGTGAACAGGCCATGGCAGACTGTGTCAGCCAGAGCTTTGCTCATTTAGATCAAATAGAGGTAGGCAGTATAAAACTTCAGGTGCTCTACACGCCGGGCCACACCGATGACTCCTACAGTTTTTATGCGCCGGACGCAGCTATACTGTTTACCGGAGACACCCTGCTAATTCGCGGCACTGGTCGCACCGACTTTCAAAATGGTGATGCCCTAGCGCAGTACCACAGCCTTCACGAGTTACTACTCAAATTACCGGAACATACCGAGGTCTATCCAGCCCATGATTACAAAGGCTGGTTAAAAAGTAGTATCGGAGAGGAGCGTCAACACAATCCTCGGCTGCAACTTAGCAGCGCTGAAGACTATGCGGCCATGATGGCGGCATTGAAACTGCCCAACCCAAAGCTTATGGATATTGCAGTGCCGGCCAACCAAGCTTGCGGAAAGTCGGCCTCTTAGCCGCCGCTGTTGGCTAGTATTATTTTTTGGTGAGTTTTTTCTGCAGTGCCATGGTTTCACTGGCAGCTTTGAGCACAGTTAACTGTGGGTTAGCCTGACCAGTGCGACCTATGGCATCGATCTGCCCATAAAACCAATATTGCACAGCAAAACCGGCCAGGGCGCGCAGGGTTTTGAGTTTGCCCAAAAACCCTAGCCAGCTTGGAAACAGAGAGAGCTCATTTTCATAGCGAGGCAATTCTTCAAGACCGCCCATCAGCTGCTTGGGCGCATCGGTCATCACGCACATAGGGCGGCCCAGACCCACCACATCGGCACTACCGCTCTCCAGAGCCTGCTCCATTGCTAAGCGCTGGCGGAAACCTCCGGTCACCATCAACGGAATACTGACTTTCTCCTGCATAGCCAGAGCAAAATCGACAAAGTACGCCTCGCGCAGCATGGTTGACTCAGCCACCTGCTGCTTTTCCTCTTCTTCCATCCCCTCAAGGCCCAAGAGTTTTGGCTGCTCGTAAGTGCCACCAGAAATTTCAATCAAATCGACACTGGCCTGCTCCAGCCACTGCACTACCTGCAAGCTGTCTTCAAAGGCAAACCCACCCTTTTGAAAATCGGCACTATTGAGCTTAACTGACACCGGAAAATCGGGCCCCACTGCCTCACGCACTGCGGCCACGGTATCTAGCAGGGCGCGGGCGCGATTGGCTAGGCTGCCGCCATATTGGTCGTTGCGCTGATTGCTTCTTGGGCTTAAAAACTGGCTAAACAGGTAGCCATGGGCCGAGTGCACCTGAACACCAGTAAATCCCGCCGCCTTTACTGCAGAGGCGCAGACTGCAAAGCGACGTACAATCTCCGCAATCTCCTCAGCAGTGAGTGCTACCGGTTCACCAAACTGGCCACCCGGCAGACCCAGCTTGACGGCGGAAGGTGCCTTGGGTGTTTTGTTGATAATTTTTTGCGTCTGCCGCCCAGCATGACTGATTTGCGCCCAGAAGTGGTTTCCATTGCGTGTAGCGGCCTTTGCCCAGCTTGCTAGCGCCGACTGCATTTCTGCACTGGGCTGCGAATCAATAATCACATTGCCCGGACGCTCCAGATGGTCCCTGTCCACCTGAATATTGCCCGACAGCAACATGCCCGCACCGCCATCACTCCAGATACCATAGAGACGCTCCAACTCAGCAGTGGGTACTCCATCGGCGGTGGCCAGACCTTCGGTCATCGCAGCCTTGGACAGACGATTGGGTAGCACAGCCCCGCAGGGCAAGGTTAATGGTTGGGCGAGCAGATTAGTCATAGTGAAATTCTTATTGTTAGTTTTTCTCTATGGTATGACGGCATTAGCTTTTTATCCAGTGGTGCACCCTAGGGTTCACTGACTGGCCAGTTCAATACTCGTTGCGGCGCTGTATTGCGAGCACAGCAGTACTGATGAGTCTCATTTTGAACTTTACCCGTCAAAGCTACCGATCGACACTGAGGATCTATCAGTTGAGGATTCTCATGAATTACTATGAATACCAGGCCATGGCTAAGGCTGACGGCCAAATTACATTTGACCCAGAGTGGGGTCAGGGGCGGAGCATTTTCGGCGGCCTTACCGGTGCGCTGGTACTCAGTTATATAACAGGCACGTCGGATCTCAGTGGCCGCGATTTGCGAACATTAAACATTCACTTCTGCGGCGCCACTATTGCCGGCGAGCCCTGTGAATTCCGTCATCGCATCCTGTCTGAAGGTCGCTCGGTGACCCAAATTGAAGGCCAGTTGTTACAAAACGGCGAGGTAAAGACCGCGGTCATAGCATGTTTTGCTATTAGGCGGGACTCAGACTTGGTAGTCTCTGCACCGCAAAGAACATTTGAAAGCAGCCCAGATAGAGCGATAAAAATGCCCTTTATTCAGGGTCATATGCCAGAGTTTATTCGCCATTTTGATCTGCGCTACACCAGCAAGGGACTACCTTTTAGCGGCACAGACGAAACCACCATCAGTGGCTGGATGCGGCTCAAGCAAACCCCAGAGCGGTTTACCGACCCAATTATTGTCACCCTGATCGATGCCTGGCCACCCGCGATTTTACCCATGCTTAAAGAGCGCGCTCCCAGCAGCACGATTACTTGGAATATGGAATTTATTCAGCCAATCGCCAGCCTAGAAGCCGATGACTTTCTCTATTACGAATGTACAGCCACGCAGGCGAGCGCAGGCTACGCTCACAGCGAGGGTAAGGTGTATCACCCCAATGGTCAGTTACTGGCTCTCAATCGACAGCTAGTGGGGGTTTACGACAAAAAGTGACCTGCTAAACTGTGCCAACGAAATAAAAAACTATAAGAATAATTAGCAATAAAAAGAATTAGGTGGGGGTACGCACTTTGACCAACCAAACACCGACTGCCCGACAACCGCTGGCGGGGCTCCAAGTTGTGGAGCTCTCCAACATGATTACCTGCTCGTTGGCCGCTCAGACCATGGCCGCTCAAGGCGCCACTGTTATTAAAGTTGAACCTCCTGTGGGTGGCGATCAGATGCGTCCATTGGGTACTCAAAAATCCGGTGTGTCGGGATTTTTTCACAACTGTAATCGCGGCAAACAGTCGTTGGCTATAGACCTTAAATCCGATGCTGGTGTTGAGGCAGTAAAAAGACTCGCCGCCAACGCAGATATAGTGCTGCACAATTACCGGCCCGGCGTGATGGATCGTATTGGTTTGGGCTCTGCGACGTTGCGCGCAATCAACCCGCGGCTAATTTATATCGCCGTTAGTGGCTTTGGCACGCAGGGCCCTATGGCAGACTTTCCCGCCTTTGATCATGTGATTCAGGGTATGGCGGGCTTTACCGACCTGCAGGCTCCAGACGATAACAAATTTGATTTTATCCGCACCTTTATTTGCGACAAAGTGACCGCTTATACCGCTGCTCAGGCAGCCACTGCCGCGCTAGTTGCAAGGGCAGCCACTGGGGAAGGCCAGCATATTGACATATCTATGCTGCATGCCTGTATTGCCTTTATGTGGCCGGATGGCATGATGCACAGAACCCTAAAAGACGACGATAGATTTACCATGTCGCCGGGCTCCGAATACTTCCAGACCATTAATTATAGCGACGGTGCCATAGCAGTGGCACCTTTGAAAGACAATCACTGGGAAGCCCTATTACCAATGCTTGGTTATCCAGAGTTACTGGGCACGCCCCCCTACAACTCGGTCCCTGCACGTATGACTAATATGCGCGAAGTGACTCAGGTACTTAAAAACCCACGTGTGGATATTGGCGTCGAGAAAGCCATGGAAATTTTGGTGGCTGCGGATGTACCCTGCGCCCCCTGTTTGCAGCGTGATCACTTGGAGTCTAGCGAGCAGATCGTCGCCATTGGCGCACTTGAAACCTATGTAACCAAGGCGATGGGCAAACTAACTGTGCCTACGCCACCGGTACAATTTGAAGGGCAACCAGCCTCGTACGCTGAACCCAGCCCACTACTGGGTCAACACAGTCGCGTCATACTCCATAGCCTTGGTTGGGCTGAGGATGCTATTGACGAATTGATCAGTGTCGGGGCCGTTGCCGAAACTCTGTTGCCCGATTAAAGACCATTTCCATGCGAAAGAGGACTGCTAAAAAAATCCCTGCTAGCCACGATATCCTACTGTGGATCTGTGGTACTGTTCTATGGACGTTGTTTACTCCTGTGCAGACAGTTGCAGCGGATTTCACATTGGCCAATCAGTGTCCGCCGGGCTTTGCTCTGGATGATAGCAATCAGTGCCGACTGCGCAGTCTCTATCAACTCTATGACTCACTGCAGGATCAGGGTCTAGGTGGGCTGAAAACTGCCCTGCCTTCCCATCGCGACGGCTTTAGTCCGCAGCAAATTGACCTGGGGCGACTATTGTTTTTTGACCCTGTACTGTCCGGCGATAAAAACCTCAGCTGTGCCAATTGTCATAATCCAGAACTGGGATTTGCCGATGGTCTAGCTCGCAGTGTTGGCGCCAATGGACAGCAGCACGCGCGCTCTGCACCCAGCCTGTGGAACAGCGCTTTTTTAAAGCGTTTTTTTTGGGATGCTCGCTCAAATAGCCTCGAGGATCAGGCTCTGGGGCCGCTTTTCTCCGAGATAGAAATGGCTAACACACCAGAGCAATTGCTCGCTAATCTCCATCAGGTAGAAACCTATCCGGCGCTTTTTGCAGAGGCTTTTCCTGAAGACGAAAACCCGTTGGTTGTAGATAACATAGTAGCCGCACTGACCGCTTTCCAAACCTCGCTTATCAGCCTTAATAGCCCCTATGACCGGTACGCCCATGGCGACAGCTCGGCATTGAGTGCACGGCAGTTGGAAGGCCTAAATGTATTTCGCTCCTTTGTCGCCCGCTGCTCCCAATGTCACACTCCGCCCCTGTTTACCAATCAGCAGGTCGCAGTGATAGGCACGCCGGAGCCCGAGGGTCTGCCGAGAGATATTGGGGCTCAGGCAACCTTTAATGCCAAGCGTCTGAGGGGAGGGTTTAAAGTGCCAACATTGCGCAATATCGCCCAGACGGCGCCCTATATGCACAGCGGCAGATTCGCCACATTGCGCGAAGCCACCGAGTTTTATACCAAAGGGCGCGGCCATGCAGTGCCCGAGGGCGAAGAGTTATTGCTTCACTGGCATATCTCAGAGCCCAATCTTAGTGAAACCGAACTGGATCGGCTGGTAGATTTTATGGGCGCGCTAAGCGACGAAAGCTTCAAGCCCAGCACTCCCCGCCGAGTGCCCTCGGGTCTCCTCAATGGCAGGCCCAATTTCAGTATTGTGGAATTATCAGGAGAATAATAATGACTCGTAAAATCAAATTACTGGCAGCAATTCTGCTGTTTGCCGGCGGCTGGATTATAGGCAGCAACAACAATACTGCCCCTGTGATTACCAGCTCCATGGGCGGCGCAAGCTATGCGGGTGGCTATCAGCCCGACCAGCAAGCTGCTGCTATGCAGTCAGAGGGAGCAGTGGCCCTGCGCACTGAACAGGGACAGGTGCATATTGTTGAGAATGGCGACTCGATTCAGGCTGCCGTGGAAGCAGCCCAGCCTGGCGACACCATTCAGGTGATGCCCGGGACCTATTCAGAAACGGTGTATATCGACAAAGACGATATTCACCTGTTGGGCGTGATTCAGGAGGGCAAGCGCGCCACTATGGACGGTCTGGGCAAACTCAACGATGCCATTCTCTACTCTGGCAACAATGTGGTGATCGAGAACTTCCGTATTACCAAGTACAAAGGCAATGGCATTATGGGCCAGGCCGGTAATAATTTTGAAATACGTAACAATGTGATTGTCGACACCGGTATCTATGGGATTTTCCCTCAGCTGGGCACCAATGGTCTGGTAGAACACAATGTGGTCTCAGGTATTGAAGATGCCGCAATCTATATAGGCATGAGCGACAATATTCATGTGGCCTACAATGAGGTATTCGACAGCGTGGCTGGTATTGAGATTGAAAACAGCCGCCATGCCATTGTCGAACACAACAATGCCCACAATAATACAGGCGGTATTCTGGCCTTTGTTACCCCCGGCCTGCCGATTAAAACCACCGAAGATGTGATTATTCGCAATAACTTTGTGCTGAATAACAACACCCCCAACTTTGGCGCACCTGGCTCTATTGTCTCTGGAATTCCAGCTGGCACTGGGATTCTGGTGATGGCCGCCGATGATGTGATTATTGAGGGCAATATTATCTCCGGCAACAAAACCGCCGGTATTATTGTCAATGACCACAGCTTTGCCACCACCATTACCATGGATGTGGAATCAGATCCCAACTCAGATCGCACCATGATTCTGGATAATGTCATGCTCAACAACGGCTACGACACCATTGCCGAAGTAAAAGCCGTAGCTCTGACCGAACTGCATACTGGCCTAGTGGATATAGTCCATGTGGGCTCCAGCGAGGGCAGCTGTATTGTCAATCGTCACCGCTACAGAGCCGTGGGCATTGGCGGCTACGGGGACTGTGATTTTACCAACACCGATAGCATAGATAACTACCTTGTAGCTGGCGGCGCCGACCGCCGCGTGATTCACCCGTCTGAGCGCGGTGAAATAGCCTATCTGGGTGTTTGCACTGGCTGTCACAGCTATACAGGTCGTTTGATTGGGCCCTCTGTTCAGGTTATTCAAGCCATGTATGCGGGCAACCCTGAGGGGTTGGTGAAATATATCAATGCGCCGGTCAAGGTGCGAGATAACTTCCCGCCTATGCCGGCACAAAATTATCTAGATGCCGAGACCCAGTTGGCTGTGGCCGAATATATGCTGGCACTGGAGAAGTAGCCCCTGGTGGCCTTCAAAGGTATCTGCCACCCCAACCTCTATGATCTGATGGGTCATATGACGACTAGGCACTATGTTGCTATGTTTGACTATGGCTCCTACCATTTTCTACATGCACTGTTTGGCTGGTCTGGAGACAACACCAAGGTTCATCAAGGGGGCTGGGCGGATGTGCGCCATGTACTGGAATATCGAGCCGCAGAGGCATTTTTACAGCCCTAATTTGGTGTACCTAACTACTCGAATTGCATCAGCATTAGCTCAACCATGCGGTTAGCTGCCGAAGAAAGTGCATGGCGGCGCCGAGTGTATATGCCTACCTGTCGTTCAATACCCCCGCTGACCAGAGGCCGACAGACCGTCCCTAGAGCCTGCATTTGCTGATGGCAGAGCGCCGGCACAACAGCCACGCCCACACCAGCAGCCACCATGGAACCCACCGTGGTTAACTGCGATGCCTCAAAGATCTTCGGTGGCTGTGCCCCGGCTCTGGCAATGGCGCTATCAGTCCAGCGTCTGGTACTTGAGCCTCGATTAAGCGCCACCAACGGATAGTCTAGCAACGCTGAAAAGGCTAAGGTTTCGCTATCGGCCAACTGGTGGTCTCTGGGCATAATGGCAATAAATCGATCATTAAACAGCGGCTGAAAATCCAAACTGTCCTCGGTGTCAGAGGCAAAGGTAACTCCTAGCTCTACGCGACCCGACTGAACCGCCGCTATCACGTCCTCCATTACAATATCCTGCACATTAATATTGATATTGGGATACTGCCGGCCAAAATCAGCCACGACCTGTGGCAAACAGTTGCTGGCAAAGGATGGCATGGCGGCCATGCTCAGCTTCCCGCGCTGCAATGCAAACAAACCGCGCAAATCATCAAAGCCCTCATTCCAGTCTGCTAGCAGACGTCGCGCTACAGGAAGAAATTGAGCTCCCTCTGGTGTCAGGCTGACCGTTCTTGTTGAGCGAGCGAATAACTGCCCGCCTATGGCCTCCTCCATTTTGCGAATGGCTGCACTCAGCGCTGGCTGAGAGAGATGCAAATGTTCGCAAGCTTCGGCGAAACTGCCGGCGTCAGCGATCGCAATAAAGCCTCGCAACTGTTTGACACTGATATTCATGGCTAAACCAACTATTCTATTTTTTGGATTAATTAATCATTTAATACTATTTGAGTTAATTATAGGTCTGAGGCACTCTGGGTCAAATCTGTTACCTCGAGCCCGACAATGAAACCCCTTTGGCAGCCAAGCACCGAATCAATCGCAAACAGTAACCTTCAGGAATTCCTAAGGCAGATTAAACAAAAGCTAGGTCTCAACTTTGATAGTTATCAACAGTTACACCAGTGGTCTGTAGAGCAACCGGAACAGTTCTGGGAACAGCTCTGGGACTACAGCGAGATACAGCACTCCCTACCCTACAACAGCGTACTTCGCGACCCCCAGCGCTTTCCGGGTGCTCGGTGGTTTGAGGGCGCGCGGCTAAACTTTGCGGAAAACCTGCTGCGCAATCGCTCGGATAAAACTGCAATTATCGCACGCCTTGAAAATGGCTCACGGCGAACCATCAGTTATGCGGAGCTCTACCAACAGGTGGCCGAATTTGCAGCTGCACTGCGAGATAGAGGCCTAGTCAAGGGGGATAGAGTGGCTGGATTTATGCCCAATGTACCCGAGGCTATTGTGGCTATGCTGGCAACAAGTAGCATTGGTGCAATCTGGTCATCCTGTTCACCGGACTTTGGTATCAACGGAGTATTAGACCGCTTTGGACAAATCGAACCCAAACTATTGCTGGCCTGCAATGGTTATTACTACAACGGCAAAACCATTGACACCACTGCTAGGGTGACAGCAATACAGAGCCAGATAAAATCTATTGAGCAGGTGGTACTGGTACCTGTCACCCCGGGGTCGAATGATGTGCCCGATGCGACCATGTACAGTGATTTTTTATTCAGTAAAAACACACCAGAGTTACAGTTTGAGCAGCTGCCGTTCGACCACCCTCTGTACATTATGTATTCGTCTGGCACCACAGGGGCACCAAAGTGCATTGTTCATGGCGCCGGTGGGACATTGTTGCAGCAACTCAAAGAGCATCGCCTGCACACCGACTTAAAGCCAGATGATGTACTGTTTTATTTCACTACCTGCGGCTGGATGATGTGGAACTGGTTGGTAGCTGGACTGGCTTCCGAAACCAGCTTGGTACTCTACGATGGCTCGCCTTTTTATCCAGAGCCCAAGTCACTGCTCGATATAGCGGAACAGGAAAGTATCAGTATATTTGGCACCAGCGCCAAATATATCGCGGCCCTAGAAAAAGCCCATGTGGTGCCCCGTGAAACCCACGATCTGAGCAATCTAAGAGCCATTCTCTCTACCGGCTCGCCGCTGTCACATGAGAGTTTTAGATACGTCTATCGAGATATTAAAGCAGACCTCTGCCTGTCTTCTATCTCTGGTGGCACAGATATTCTCTCCTGCTTTGTATTAGGCAACCCCTGCCTACCAGTGTACGAGGGCGAAATTCAATGTCTCGGCCTCGGCATGGCGGTGGAAATTTGGGACCAAACAGCGCAACCCGTTGAGCAGCAAAAAGGTGAGCTGGTGTGCACCAGACCCTTCCCCTCCGCACCTATTTATTTTTGGAACGATCCCGACAACCAAAAATACCTCAGCGCCTATTTCAATACCTACAAAAATATCTGGGCCCATGGCGACTATGGTGAAATAACCGCCCACAACGGCATGATTATCCATGGTCGCTCCGATGCCGTACTTAATCCTGGTGGGGTACGCATAGGCACCGCAGAAATATACCGTCAGGTTGAAAAGATCGATCAGGTGGTAGACAGCATCTGCATAGGTCAGGACTGGAAAGATGATGTGCGCGTGGTGCTATTTGTGGTGCTGCGCCCCAATATAGAGCTCACCGACGCACTGGCTCAGCAAATTCGAGCCACCATCAGAGCTGAGACCACCCCCCGTCATGTGCCAGCTAAGATCATCGCGGTAGCCGATATACCGCGCACTATAAGTGGCAAAATTGTCGAGCTGGCAGTGCGCAACGTTGTACATAATCAACCAGTGACCAATACCGATGCTCTGGCAAATCCCGAGGCCTTAATGTTATTTAAAGACCTACCCGGATTGTCTGACTAATGGGTTCGGCGATAATGATTGCCTGTCTGATCTTTGTCCTCTAAAGTCGCGATCTCTTGCACTTATAACAGGGTTACATCATGCCACGCCAGATACTGGATCAGAGCCACATTCACCCCGCCATACAGGCAGTTGTCGCGGAAAATCATGCCGATATAGTCGCAGAAGTTCAGGCGGCGATTGCCAGCCATCAAATTGTTATTGTTGGCATGGCACAGAATCCGGCGCCCAAAAAGGCGCGCAAACAGCTCGATGATCTGGGCTTGGATTACGCCTACCTTGAGTATGGTAATTATTTCAAACTGTGGCGCCGTCGCAATGCCCTAAAAATGTGGACTGGCTGGCCTTCGTTTCCGATGATCTTTGTCAAAGGTATGTTAATTGGCGGCTCCAGTGATATGCGCGCGCTGATCGAAAGTGGTGAATTTACCAAGTTACTGGACTAACCAAATACCTCTTAGTCAAACTCGGCGAGCTGGTTGATTCTAATCACTGCCTGCACTTCGCGCACATAGACCTCGCGGAGTTCAGAATAGTGTAGAAGGTTTTCCGCCAGCTTATGTCCAGTTACCCTCTTTCCCGCCCGTCTTAGCTTGTCGCGATTTTTGCGCAGCCCAGAGTAGGCTCTATGGCTATTGATATTTTTCATATAGGAGCCGACTGCAGCGGCCACAGTGGAATACTTAGCCACCTCGTGATTGGTACCACTATTGCGGCGCAGGGGCACAATGCCGCAGCCCTTTTTGTAACACCACTGGCCAAATAGATTGTTGCCCTCGGTGGCAAACCTCGAGGTACCCCAGGCAGACTCTATGGCGGCCTGAGCCAGAGCTAAAGAGGGAGGTATTTGATCGACTCGCAGCAACAGCTGTTTTAATAGTTTATCGCTGTTCGCCGAGGTATCAAAACCGTAGCTTTTGGCAAAGCGTTTTAATGTTTTTAGCTGGGACGCAGAAAAGGGTTCGGTCCCATTACTTGCCAGCTGCTCTAACTCACTGCGATCGGCCAACAGCTGCTCATTGGCCTGTTTCACTAGAGGCAGCATATAGTCAAAAAATGCCGTCTTTTTCTGCCGTACATCCTGATACTTTGCAAAATCCGGAAGCGGATTGGGGTCATAGCTAGCGGCAAGCACTGAAGCAATAACAGCAGCAACGAGCAGAACACGCCACCAGCCGGATTTTGTGAGGGCTCCCATAGACGTTCCTTTTTAGCTATCGCAGAGTCAAGGCAGAGTACTAACGCAGTATGCGGCCCGGAATGTATGGCTTGCCAATATCAGCAGACTTATCTGGCCCTGTGGCACGGGCTTTTTGCAGAATTCCAGAGCTACCAGCAGCACTATCCGGGCAACTACCCGTCTCCATAAAACTTAAAGCTGCCGCAAACTGGGCCTCCTGGGGATCACCTAGCACATGATTAAGGTCGTCATCAACGCGACAGCCCCGCACCTCAGCCCCATACATATCATCGGTATTGGCAGGGATAAAACCGTCTGAGTACTCACCAAAGCCCTTGGCATTGGACCCTTTAAACTGAATGGTGAAATAGGTCGTGCCGCAGTTGTCGATACCGTAAAAACCATAGGGTTTACCTCTGGTATTGCTGCCGATTAGGATCACCTCCACATCAATACCGCGCAGACCATTAATAAAAGCTTCGCTGGCTGATGCTGTACCGCCACTAGCCAGCACAAAAACTCGCTCCATATTTAGCAGAGGTAACTGGGTGCCTTGACTGGTCGAGCCAAAACCAGCGGCTCTAGTTGGGAAATACAATGGCGCTAGATTACGGCCAGTGATTGGATTAACCGAAGGGTACTTATCATTAAAGGTGGTCTCCTCAAAAATCTGACCATTGGCAACAGTTCCAGCCACCATGGTGGCCAATTCTGCGGCTATATCCAAATAACCGCCGCCGTTGTAGCGCAGATCTATAACCAGCTCGTCAATACCAGCGTCTCGCAGACTGGTGACGGCTTGGATCAACTGGGTCTCGGCTGTGGCTATATGTGTGTTAAAGGTCATATAACCGACTTTACTACCGTTTAGGTCGACGGTTTTTACATTCTTAACAGGCTGGCTAGTAATCTCCTGGCTGGTGAGGACAACGGTTCTGATTTCACTGGAGTTAAGGTCTTGAATCTCAAAGGTATGAGACTCTCCCAAGCCGGAGGGAAACAGGCCCGCATTGAGCACCGCTGGAGGGCCATCGACCACCATGGCACCATCTACCGAGATAATTTTTGCCCCGCGACTGACATTATTATTGCCTGCCGGCGTGTTGGGCTCGTTGTAGGCAACCACTAGGCTGCGCGGCGGCGATGTGGCAATAAAGGATAGCTCCCAGCCATACCCGGCAGAAACACCGGACTGAGATAGCTGAATCCACTCCTCAGTATCATAGGTAAAGTGGAATTGATCTTTGTAATTGCCCGACGCCGTCAGAGCATCGGTACGCATCAAATCAAAGTACTCTTCGGTGGTGTCGATAGTTCCAGGGTCAATGTCTTCCAGCTCTCTGTACCAGAGGTAGGTGTCGTTACTAAACGAACGAATCCAAAAGTTTTCATCAGTGGTGGTACCAAGAAGGTCATTGTATCCACCAGAGGAACGCGGATTGGCACAGATAGCTTCAAGATCCCGGATGGGGTCATATTGACCGGCCACCCAGCCAGAACCAGAACCAGTATTGGCGCCTCCCTGAGAACCACTAGGGGGCGGCACCTCAGGCTGATTGCTACTACCTCCACCACAGGCTGTCAGCATCAGTGACAGCCCAAAAATTGGCCATACTTTCATCGGACGATCCCCTCTCTAGAGCTGGCTATACAGCACTGCACATGCTTGCTGGCAGCCTTTTATTCTTTTGATACTTTTTATTCTTTCAATAATCCTGTCGAGTTATTTTAAACCCACCAGCCCATGCTACCTTATGGCAGCCTAGGTGCAAGTTCTTCTTTGCAATATACGTTTGCCCTGTTAACGTAGTTTGTCTCGAGGGAACCCAATGAATAATAATAAAAATCCCGCTAATTATAATGAAATTGGCTTCTGGCGCGGCTGGTCGATCGCAGTAGGCTGTGCTATCGGCTCCGGGGTATTTATGATGCCAACCCTGCTGGCCCCCTATGGCCTGCTAGGGCTTTCCGGCTGGCTAATAGCTGGCGCTGGTACCTTGCTGGTAGCACTGTCTCTATCACGTCTGGTGAGGCGTATCCCCAAAATCGGCGGTCCCTATGCCTATGTGCAGGCCGGATTGGGGAATTTTTCCGGCTTTCTTATTGCCTGGACCTACTGGATAGCCTGCATAGCGGCGGTATCCGGCATCGCTATTGCCTTTGTTGGCTATCTGGGTGTATTTATCCCAGCGATAACAGCGTCCAGCCTTTTATCCCTGCTTGTGGCTCTGACACTGGTCTGGACCATTGCACTGTTAAATATTCGCAGCCTAGAGAGCAGCAGTCGCTTTCAGGTGGTCTCTACTCTACTCAAGATTTTACCCCTGCTATTTATGATCATAATGGGTTTTTCTCATATGGAGCCGGCCAATATCCCGCCCCTTAACCCGACCGATCTGCATCCCGCTGCGTTGTTGGCTACAGTGACTACCTTGGTAATGTGGTCATTTGTGGGTATCGAAACCGCCACTGTTCCCGCAGACAATATGGCGCATCCGGAAAAGACTATACCCAGGGTGTTGGTGGCGGCGGTGCTAACTATACTGGCAATCTATCTATTGGTGAGTCTGGCAATTGCGCTAGTGGTGCCAGCGGATGAACTCAGGGTCTCAAGCGCGCCTTTCGCCCTGGCCGCTACCAAGATGATGGGGCCCATAGGCGGCTCCATTATCACTCTGGGCGCACTTATTTCCACACTGGGTTCATTGAATGCTAATACCCTGACCGCGGGCAATGTGGCGCTGGCGGCGGCCAAGGATAAACTCTTACCCAGTCGTTTCCTGGCCCTGAGCGACAGCGGCACACCCAGGTTTGCCTTTATTATCTCTGGGCTATTTGTCACGCTGCTACTAGTGATGAATTACACAAAAGGGTTAGTGGCTGCCTTTACCTTTATGGCTATGCTTTCAACGCTATCGACACTAATGGCCTATGCATTCTGTGCAGTTGCAGAATTTTATTTTCTAAAATCCGACCAACCGAGCCCAGAGCGCAGAAGAGCCATTGGCCTGTCGGTCGCCGCATTTGCCTATGCCTTCTTTGCCATCTGGGGAGCCGGCATGGAAATAGTGTTTTATTCATTTATGCTAATCCTGGTGGGCATGCCAATTTATGCCCTAGTGAGACAGTGATAGGGAAAGTAACTAAAAAATTTACCGTACAACCAAGAAAACAATAAGCAGAAAAGCACCATGGCTAAATTCAATGAATATTCAACGCTGGCGCAGGTGGCTATAAGAAGCGCCGCCAATGCCTTTGTAAGCGAAAGTAAATTAGCGGCTGAATGGCAGCCCCTGCGCTTCCATGCCCAACCTAATTTATCTGAGGCTATCGACGAATACAGGACGTTTCGTGCGCTGCTAAGTAACAGTGGAACAGAGATTATCGATCTTCCTGCAGGCGCAGAGCTTACTATTGATGCCATCTACACCAGAGACAGTATTCTAGTCAGCCCCAAAGGGCTGATTCTTTGTAATATGGGGAGAGCCAGCCGAACCCCAGAGGCAAAGGCCAACGCCGAGGCCTATCGGGAGCTGGGCCACAACATAGCCGGACAAATCCAAGCCCCAGGAACCCTAGAAGGCGGCGATTTTATTTGGCTGGACGACCAGCATGCTGCCGTCGGTCTGGGACCTCGCACTAATTCTGAGGGGATCCGCCAGCTTCAGGAAATTCTTGGCCCCGAGGTGGAACTGCATGTGGTGGAGTTACCGCAGCCAGACCATCCAGACGATGTGTTGCACCTGATGTCGATCATTTCACCGATTGACTGCGACCTAGCACTGATCTACAGACCCTTCATGCCAGACAGCTTTATCAGCTGGCTAGAGGGTCTCGGGGTTGGCTTTGTGGATGTACCAGAAGAGGAATATCTCCCTATGGGTTGCAACGTGCTTGCCATAGCACCACGGAATGCCCTAATGCTAGAAAACCTGCCTGGCGTTAAGGCTGGGCTGGAGGCCGCTGGTTGCAGAGTGAACACTTACAAAGGCCTAGAAATCAGCCGTAAAGGCGAAGGCGGGCCCACCTGCCTCACCAGACCATTGAGAAGAATTTAACATGAGTACTAATTATCAGAGCCTGCCAAGCTGGACATACAATAGCGAGGCATTTTTCGAACTGGAAAAACAGCATCTGTTTCTGGGTAGCTGGCAACTTGTCTGCCACCTGTCAAACATCCCAAATAATGGCGATTATTTTACCTTTGAGTTGTTTAATGAACGCCTGATGGTTATCCGTGGACAGGACGCAGTAGTGCGTGCATTTCACAATGTCTGCGCCCATCGAGCAGCGCGCTTGGTAGACGGCGATTCTGGAAACTGTGGTAAACGCCTTACCTGCCCCTACCACAACTGGAGTTATGACCTTGAGGGCAATCTCACCAATGTTCCCTACCGCGATCAATTTGTGGATTTTGATGAGAGTCAAAATGGCCTGGTGCCAGTGGAGATGGAAATTTTTCAGGGCTTTATCTTTGCGCGCCTAATGGCAGTCGATGGTCCCAGTGTGGCAGAGCAGTTTGCACCCTATATTGAAGAGCTTAAACCCTATCGCTTTGAGGAGCTAGAGCCCATGGCCCGCGTGGTTATGCGCCCGCGCAAAGTAAACTGGAAACAGATCGCCGACAACTATGTCGATGCACTGCATATTCCCATAGCTCATCCCGGGCTATCCGCACTGGTGGGCAATAGCTATGGCGTCGAGGTTGGCGCTGATGGCGGCTATGTCCACAAAATGTGGAGCGACGTGCGCCAGACTCGAAAAAACACATTGTCCAATCGCCTGTACAACGAAATCCTGCCAAGCATGGATCATCTCAGTGCCGACAAACAGCGTCACTGGGTATATTACAGGCTCTGGCCCAACCTGGCTTTTGATGTCTACCCTGAACAGATGGACTTTATGCAGTTTATTCCTATCAGCGCTACACAGACTATGATTCGCGAACTGCCCTATGCGCTGCCCGATGACCGCCGCGAGGTACAGATCGCCCGCTATCTCAACTGGCGTATCAACCGCCAAGTCAACGCAGAGGACACCGACCTTATTAGTCGCGTGCAGGATGGGATGGGCACCAGCGGTTTTAACTCTGGGCCCCTCGCCAAGTCTGAGGTCTGCCTTATTGATAGTGCAGAGAAGATGCGTCATGCCATACCAGTGGCCACACTCAGCCTCAAGCCCGGCGAACAGGAGATGGCTGCCGTAAATAAGTCTATGTGCGCTGTATAAGCTGTATAAACTTAATAAGCTTGTTATGCTTGATAAAAAGCCACTTGCGCTTCAGTAAGTGGCTAATGGCTCAGGCTTCGACCAACTCAATAAGCATAGCGGTGCCAGTGCCAGCGGCACCGCTGGTGGCAACAATACCAGTGCGCAACCCCTGACGTTCTAACTCGTCTATCAGCATACCCATCATAATGCTGCCAGTAGCTCCCATAGGATGGCCTAGAGCAATAACGCCACCATTTACATTGAACCTACTGTCATCAATACCCAGTTGGCGCTGACATTTGATGCTGGTGGCCGCAAAGGCCTCATGCACCTCAAATAGATCAATATCCAGACTAGTCAGGCCCTGATCGACCAATAATTTTTGCGTCGCCGCAGCGCAGCCGGACACCACCTGCAATGGATCATCGCACACTGTGGCCGCCGCCAGAATTCGCGCCCTTGGTTGCATGCCCATTGTCTGCAGCGATAGGTCGGCTACCAGTACTAGGGCCGCGGCATCTGCCATCGCTGGTGAATTACCCGCAGTATGAAAATGCTGAATCTCTTTTAAATGTGAGTGCTCACTTACTTGTAAGCTATCTACTCCACTAGAGCCGAGTTCTGCAAAATAGGGTTTTAACTGTGCCAAATCGGCACAGCTAAGCTCAGGACGAATACATTCGTCCTGATCCACCAGCATCTCTGTAACCTGATTATAAATAGGAATAATGGATTTAAATCGTCCCTCTGCTCGCGCTTTAGCTGCCCGTTGCTGGCTGTTATAGGCCAGCAGATCCAGCTCTTCGCGACTGATATTATTTAGCGAGGCAATCAAATCTGCACCACTGCCCATCATCAGCATTCGGTTATCCAATGCTAATTCGGCATCGGCAAACATCACTGCCTTATCTGACAACATGGGCACCCGAGACATCATTTCAACGCCGCCGGCTAGTGCGCATCTCGCCTGCCCCGCCTGGACTTTTAGACTGGCAAAATTTATGGCATCCAGGCCAGAAGAGCAAAATCGGTTGAGGGTAATACCAGGGATATGGTCGGGCCAGCCAGCAAATAGTAATGAGGTCTTGGCGATATTTCCGCCCTGCTCGCCAGCCTGGGTAACACAGCCAAGAATCACATCCTCGACTATTGTCCGGTCTAAACCAGTGCGTTCTTGGATTGCTTGATACAGCACAGCCAAGCATTGCAGCGGCGATAGATCTGCCAAACTACCGCCCGCCCTGCCGCGCCCGCGCGCGGTGCGAATCGCATCATAGATAAAGGCCTGCTGCACTAATTAACCCCGACGATTAAGCTGACACAGGTGGTTGTGCTTCCGCCCAGATTAAACGTCGCCATATTCTCCGCACCTTTGATCTGGCATGGGCCCGCTCGACCGGTCACCTGATTAGCGCAGTCTAGCAACATTCTGATCCCTGTAGCCCCTACTGGATGTCCCAGCCCTAATAGACCACCGCTGGGGTTGACCGGAAAGTCTCCATCCATGCTGATGCGGCCTTCCTGGATTGCTTTCCAGCTCTCCCCAGGGGCGGTAAGTCCTATATGATCTAGCGCCATATATTCTGTAATTGAAAAACAATCATGGGTCTCTAGGCCATCAAGGTCTGTGACATAGCTAAAGCCGGCACGACCCAGAGCATCGCTCATAATCTGGCTGACATGGGGAAATATCAGTGGCTGATCTGCACTGAGTTTAAGCTTGGTCGCCAAACTTATAGGGGCAGATCTATGGCCCCAACCCTTGATACGCGGAATATCCTGAAGACGCAGCCCCTGCTGAGCGGCATAGTCTTTGGCGGCTTTCTCGCTGGCCAAAAAGACGCAGGCAGCACCGTCGGTAATCTGGCCGCAGTCCATTTTACGGATGCGCCCCTCGATAACTGGGTTGAACTCATCGCTGTCTGTATAACTCTGCTCATGAAACTGCCAGTCTCTGGTCTGAGCATTGGGGTTGCGGCGGCCATTATCAAAATTAATTTTAGAGATACTTTTTAGATGATCGCAGTCTATGCCATAGCGTGCGTCATACTCATCGATAATCTGGTTAAACATATAGGGCCAGGGAAAATTGCAGTTGTTGGCTTCGACCCCTCGCCATGTCGCAGCACCGAGATGATCAGCGCCAGTTTTACCATCGACATTGCGCATATATTCCAATCCCAACACACAGGCCAGACCATAATGACCAGCCTCTATATCACGCATCGCGCTGAGTACAGCGATTGACCCAGAGGCACAGGCAGCCTCATGCCGGCTGGTAGGTATAGAGGCCAGCTGCGGATAGGCCTCGCCAAAAAAACCGCCCGTAAGACCCTGGCCAGCAAACAGATCTCCAACAAAATTACCCACATGGCCAACTTCTATCTGGTCTGGGCTTACCCCGGTATTGTGCAGCGCACTATCCAGCGTTTCGCGGAAAAGATCATAGATAGTTAATCCCTCGCGCGCCCAGTTGCGTGCAAAGTCAGTTTGCGCACCACCCAAGACATAGATTGCACCACTCATTGGGCAGCCTCCTTGATGCGACTCTCAACCTGCTCTTGAAGCATAAAGCGCTGGACCTTGGCCAGCGGATTGCGCGGCAGAGCATCAAACAACTCCAGACGCTCTGGCAACTTGAATTTCGCGATTCCCTGGTTGGCCAAATATCCGACAATATCTGTCAGCTCAGGTGCTGGGCCCTCTGGCGACGGCACAACACAGGCGCAAATTTTCTCGCCCAGACGCTCGTCACTATAGGAACAGACAGCAGCCTCGAGGGAATTGGGTAAGCCCTCTAGAAGGATATCTATCTCTGCTGGGGAAATTTTCATGCCACCGCGATTAATAATATCTTTGCAACGTCCGGCAATGCGATAGAAATGCGGGGGATCGCCACAGATTTCTACTAGGTCTCCGGTGCGGAAAAATCCGTCGTCGGTAAATACTTCGCTGTTATCTGTACCCAGATAACCATCAAAAACTGTGGCTCCATCGAACAGTAGCTCCCCTGCCTTACCCGGCTCGGTGATTTCTTCTCCAGTGTCCAGATCCATCACTCTGCTGCGGACAATTTGGCTGACATAGGAGTCCCAGTTGCCCACTCCAGCGCCAATGCGCGGGAACATGGTCGCTCTCTCAGTGGCATCCTGAGCATGCTGGGCCGTGCAAAATAAACTGATACCTTCGTTGGAACCATAAAAATTAAGCACCTCTACGCCGTAGCTCTCTGCGAAGGTTTCGATCATTGAGGGAGCCAGAGGGGCAGAGCCGGAACCTATGGAGCGCAGCGATGAAAAATCAAACTGCCGCCACATGGCTTCGTTTTTGGCCAACTGATTGAGCAGCGGCGGCGGCGCCACCGTAAAGGTGACTTTTTCGTCCTGCATCTGTTTCAGAAACAGTCCGGGATCAAGTGGATGGTGGAGAATTATGCTGCAGCCCACCAGCATTGAGGGATACAAAAATGCGCCCACCGAGCCCATATTGACCATAGGGAAAATATTTAAGAAGCGGTCGCCCAACTTATAATCCGCTGCCTCGACACAGCAGCGCGACGTGGCAAACCACATATTATGTGAACGCGGCACCCCCTTGGGTGTACCTGTGGTGCCTGAGGTCCAACAGATCGTTAATATGCTGTCGCCATCGACTGCATGACTGGCCTCATGTGCTGCCAGCCTTGGCTGGCCCATAGCCTGGGTATTGATGTTAATTTGCTGACCAAAAACCAACACCGGCACTGTATCGGGAATATACCGGCGAGCATTGCTGGCCAATGGCATATCGTTAAAACGCTCGATGGTAATCATGGCTACTGGGTTAATGGTGCTACAGATGTGCTGTAATTCGTGAGCGCCATACTGCACCGCGGCTGGAGAGATTATCGCGCCCAACTTGCTAATAGCCAAATAGCTGACCACTAGCTCGGTGATATTGGGCAGCTGAACCAAGACAGTATCCTGCTGCTTAACCCCGGCTGACAATAGCTCGGCAGCCAGATTATCACTGGCGCGATCGAGATCTCTAAATGACAATCGAAAGGGTTTGTCACCAGTTAAATCTGCGCGATTAGGCTGGTCGGCGACCGCCAATAAGTCGGGGTTCTGCTCGGCATGCTGGCGCATGCAACCGTGCAAGCTGAGATCTCCCCACCAGCCTTTTTCCCGATACTCGGCAATTCTCTGTGGCGATGATGTTTTCATTGATAGGCCTCCTGAGCTGCGCTGTATTCTTGTTGTAATTGATCCACGATCTCGGCAATTGACTGCCGCTTAATAGAGCCACCAACAGCTTGACCAGCGGCCCAGATGTCTCGCCAGCGCTTGACATCTCCTGCTGCCTCAAGAAAGTTGATATCTCCCGCAGGCGGCATATTTGTCGTGTCATAACCCGCATTGATCAGACTATCCCTGAGCCAGTTAGCTTTGACGCCTGTCACCGAATCTGAGGTCACAATATCCCCGGCCGAGGCGTCGATCACCATCTGTTTGTAGGCATCGGCAGCCAGAGACTCATGGCTGGGAATAAATCTGGTGCCCATATACACATAGTCGGCACCAAGAATTTCTGAGGCGAGAATAGCCCGACCATTGCTAATGGAGCCGGAGAGAATAATCTCGCCATCAAAAAACTGTCGCACCTCTTCCACAAAGGCAAAAGGTGATAGCTGCCCAGTATGGCCGCCAGCACCGGCGCAAATTAACGCTAGACCATCGACACCTGTGTCAGCAGCACGGCGAGCAAAATCAACCGTGTTGACGTCGGCAAAAATGCTGCCGCCATAACCATGCACCGCCTCGACAGCCTCTTTGGGACTGCCCAGCGCGGTAATAACGAGAGGCGCCTGGTATTTAATCGCTAGCTCAAGATCCGCATGTCGACGCGGGTTAGATCTGTGCATCACCAGATTGATTGCCCAGGGCGCCGCCTCGGAATCGTCTTTGAGTGCGCTGGTGATTTCAATAAGCCAGTCTTCGAGAATTTCCGGGCTGCGTGCATTGGGGCTAGGAAAAGAACCCACAATGCCGGCCCTGCAGCTGGCAATAACCATCTCGGGACCAGAGAGAAGAAACAGTGGCGCCTGAATAACTGGCAGGCGCAGCTTGGATAATGGCATGTAAAAAACCTGCTTTTGCAGCGTTATTATTGTTATAGATGCTGAGATATTAGCGAGATCAGGCGCAGCTGGCAACCGAGCAGTTGCCCTGTAAGCCACAAATTTCATATACTTGCATAATTAGACCTTTAATTAATAATGTCCAGCCAGTTAAGAATAATTAAAAATCAGGGGATACCACCATGAGCAGTAATGCCTTTGAAGTTACCGAAAAATGTCTTGGATCAGCACCGCTGTTTAACGACACTCAGCAATGGATTTACGAGCTGGATAACCCCTATCTACACGGCGCCTACGCCCCCACGACCGACGAAATTGCCGTGGATGAGCTTGAGGTTATAGGTGAGCTGCCAGAGGATTTATTTGGCGCCTACTATCGCAATGGCCCCAATCCGGTATTTAAACCAAAAAACCTTTATCACCCTTTTGATGGCGACGGTATGGTGCATGCGATCTATATTCGCGACGGTAAAGCCTCCTACCGCAATAGCTATATTCATACCTATGCCTTGCAGCGCGAACTGGCTGAAAATCAGGCTGTGTGGCCCGGGGTTATGGGGCCCTTTGATTTTTCCCTGCCAGACTCACCGATTAAAGACACTGGCAACACCGATGTGATTCTATTTAACGGCCAGCTGTTACCCACCTGGTACAACGCTGGCGTGCCCTACAGCATGAACCCATTGACGCTGGAAAACCGCGGTGTTTTTGATCTTGAAGGCCGCACCAGACGCAAGATGTCTGCCCACAGTCATGTGGACTGGAACACAGGTGAGCTGCTATTTATGGACTATGGCGATGAGGCTCCCTTTATGACCTATGGCGTTGCCAATCCAGATGGCACATTGCGCCAGGAGGTTGAAATTGAAATCCCCGGGCCTCGGCTACCCCATGACCTTGGGTTCACCACCAACTACACCATTCTCCATGATCTGCCGTTTTTCCATGATATCGATGTGCTGCGCAATCACAGTATGCGAGTGCTAAAGTTCCACCGTGATCTGCCTGCGCGCTTTGGTGTGATTCCCCGTTATGGTCAGTCAAATGATATTCGTTGGTTTGACTGTGAGCCCTGTTTTATTTTGCATGTCTCCAACTGCTGGGAAGAGGGCGACTGGGTGGTGATGGATGGTTGCCGTTCGGTCAACCCGATGCCCGATGCCTCCAACGACGAAGGGGCTCTATCCCATATGCTGGCCTATATGCGTCTGGAGGCCAATAATTATCGCTGGCGCTTTAATCTGGTAACTGGAGAAGTTCGAGAAGGTGATATCTGCGACCTAAATACCGAGTTTAATAAGGTCAATCAGATCTATCAGGGTATCAAGGGCAAATATGCCTATCATCAGCGCATTCCGCTGCTGGAAGAAGGCGGCCACACATTGCGCTTTAATGGACTTATTAAGTACAACAATGACACCGGCCAATATGACGAGTGGAGCTATGGCGAGGGTGTCTTTGGCAGTGAAACACCCTTTGCGCCAGTTAAAGGCGCGAACAGGGATACCCCCGAGGATCAAGGCTATGTGATGTCTCTGGTTACAGACAGCAACAACTGGACCTCCGAACTACAAATATTTGATGCTCAGGATATCTGCCAGGGTCCCATAGCCAGGGTCAAAATGCCCCAGCGCGTACCTCTGGGCTTTCATGCCTGGTGGAGCCGCGGTGAGGATCTTTGGAAGTAAGGGTAATTGAACTCAGATAGCAATAGCTTTGGCACCAGAGCAAGCTCTATTAATAGAGCTCTGGATCAGATAGGGGACAAATGGTGTCTGCTGATTTTGCAGGAAGTGTTCTGGGGGGTTAATACTTTTAGTCAAATGTTGGCGGGCACCGGCGCCTCAAAGGGCGTGCTGACTGATCGCCTCAACTGGTTGCAGAGCATCGACTGTCTGCGTAAAGAAACCTCTGGCCGCCATCCGGTCTATCATCTCACCAAAAAATCCATCGAGCTCTATCACAACGGCCTAATGGCCATGGTCTGGGAACGCACCCACTTTAGCAGCCCTGATCTGGATAAGGTTGAGTTGGTGCATGATCGCTGTGGCAAACCCTTTTGGCCAGTGATGCAATGCGGTCGCTGCGATAAGACCGTCGATTCCCGAGATATTAGCTTTAAGCCAGGACCCGGAGCCGCCGTTGATCAGCGCGCTACCAAAACCAGACGCCGCTCCCCCGCAGCGACCCGCAGTAGCAGCAAAGCCCTGTACCACAATCTGATCGACCTGCTGGGAGATCGCTGGACTGCCAATCTGGTGGCTCTGGCCTTTCACGGCTTAAAACGCTTCGACGAATTCCATCGAGAGCTGCCAGTGGCTACCAATATTCTCGCCGACCGACTCAAGCGGCTAGTTAACGAGGGCGTACTCTCACAACAACCCTATCAGCGCAGCCCATTGCGCTATGAATATCAGCTCACCGATAAGGGGCGCGATCTATTTCCCTATTTTGTCACTCTGTTAAGCTGGGGTAATAAATACTGCAGCACCGATGCTGGCGACCCTATGCTGCTAACCCACAGTTGCTGCGGCAATACATTACAGGCTCAGGTTCGCTGTGATCAATGCTCTGAGGTACTAATCGCCACAGAGGTCCATTTCCATCTCTGAGTTCAATCAGTTGCCAATACCCTTATGAGCGGCTTTCTGCGATAATTTATCGATTGGAACTAAGGCTAGAGGTTAGATAGGTGCAGACAATTCGCGTCTGGGAAAAGGTCGATTACGACCAATTTCACCAGGAAATTATTCCTCTTAACCAACCTGCTCATATTAAGTCTGTTGTCGGGCACTGGCCTGCGGTAACCGCCGGTTCTGACTCCCCAGAAGCCGTAGTTAATTACCTTAAACAGTACGACAGCGAAAAAGTGATTGCTGCCCTTGTAGGCGACCCCAGCATTAAAGGCCGTTTTTTCTATCAGCCGGGCCTGCAGGCGCTTAACTTTCAAAAGGCTCAGGTTACGCTGGGTATTGGTCTGGACCGTCTCCTGGCCATTCAGCACGACCGCAACCCCCACGCCATTGCCCTGCAGGCCATACCTGTGGATCAGGTAATGCCTGGATTTCAACAGCTGCATCGACAGCCCCTGTTGGATGAGAACATAGGGCCAACCATGTGGCTGGGCAACCGCGCCACTGTGGCTCCCCATTATGATATTCACGATAATCTCGCCTGCGTCGTCGCCGGTCGGCGTCAGTTTACGCTGTTCCCTCCAGAGCAAATCAATAACCTCTACCCGGGGCCAATGATGACTACCCCTGGTGGCGTGCCTGTGAGTATGGTCGATATTAGTAACCCGGATTTAGACCAGTACCCGAGATATACAGAGGCGGAAAAATCGGGACAACAGGCGATTCTGGAACCGGGCGATGGAATTTTTATCCCAGCGCTATGGTGGCATGGCGTGGAATCTCTGGACGCCTTAAACATTCTTATCAACTACTGGTGGGGCGGCATGAGCCAGAGCCAACTATCCGCCAATGATAGCCTGATGCACAGTATGCTGAGCATTGCCAGACTCAGCCCACACAAGCGCGCTGCTTGGCAGAGGTTTTTTGAATACTATGTGTTTAGAACAGAGTCTGATCCCGCGGCTCATCTACCAGCGCAACTAGAGGATTTAGTCACCCAGCTAAGCCCAGAACTTCAGGCTCAGCTGCGTGATTTTCTCAGCAAGCAGCTGAGATAGGCATTCAATTTTAATGCCCTAACTAGATTCCGTGACTACATTCCGTGACTACATGGCCTCGGAGCGACAGTAATGATTGAGGAATTGCTGATGACTGGGCAGCTGCTCAACCAGTCTATCCACATTAAATTTAATGTTTTCTAGGAAGCCTTTCAGCTCGTCATCGGACATCATATTGACGATGGAATGATACTGCTCGGGCATTAGGCCCTGCCCCAACATCACCTGAGTCCAGCTATTTTCGGCAAACACGTCACCCGCTTTTTGGAATACCTTGCCGGTTTCTTTAAACAGATCTATGCGATGCTGCAGAGAGTCTGGGATGGGCATATTTTTACAGTGCCGCCAGAACTGAGTATCCTCGCGCTCGGTGACCTTATAGTGCAAAACGATAAAGTCGCGAACAAACAAAAACTCTTCGCGCATCTGAGTATTGAACTCCTCAACATCTGGCTTGCGAATACCGTCAAAGGGGAACATCTGCAGCAATCGGACAATACCGCGCTGTACTAAATGGATACTGGTAGATTCCAACGGCTCAACAAAACCACTGGCCAGACCCAGAGCGATACAGTTTTTATTCCAGTGCTGACGGCGCTGACCTGTCCGGAATTTAATCACTCTAGGTTCGGTCAGGGTTTCGCCTTCGACATTGCTTAGCAGAGTTTTTATCGCCTCATCGTCAGATAGGTATTTGCTGCAAAACACCATGCCGTTGCCCACTCGAGACTGCAGCGGGATACGCCACTGCCAGCCCGCGTCTCGGGCTATGGATCTAGTGTAGGGAATAGGCTCAGATACTGACCTCGTCTGCACTGCAACAGCACTGTCACAGGGTAGGTAGTGAGACCAGTCGTCATAACCAGTGTGCAGAGTCTTATCGATTAGCAGGCCAATAAAGCCACTGCAGTCTATAAACAGGTCACCCTCAACTTTTTGGCCAGACGCTAGGCTGACATGGGTAATATCACCCGAGCTATGGTCTGTGCCAACCTCAATAATCTTACCCTCAATGCGCACCGCACCGCACTGCTCTGCGATATTGCGCAAGAACTTGGCATAGAGACCGGCATCCATATGGTAGGCGTAGTTCAGGCCATTGCGCTGCAGAACAGCAAACTTATTGGCCTTTGCCGCCTGAAGTTCGGCACAGTACTCGCCAAATTCTCCGCTGATACCACGCTCTTTACCTTTTAACCAAAAATGTTGAAAACCGGCCGCCCAGCAGTCTTCGCCTGTGAAGCCAAAGGAGTGTATATAGTCTTCACCGACGTTTTTCCAATTTTCGAATGAGATACCCAGTTTAAAGGTACCCTGCACTGCCTTCATAAATTCCTGCTCGTTAATTTTAAGCAGTTGATGAAGTGTAATCATGGTGGGAATAGTGGCCTCGCCAACACCCACGGTGCCAATCTCGTCAGACTCAATCAACGAAATATCGAGATTTTTACCGATGAGTTTAGACAGCGATGCCGCCGCCATCCAGCCCGCTGTGCCGCCGCCAACTATAACTACCTTCTTTACCTTTTGTGTTGCCACAGTGCGTCTCCAATTAGTCTTCGACTACTTTTGCGTTTGACTCTTTCCCTGCAGTTTTTAAAACTTAGGCCTTACCGAGCAGTGCGTTTTTCTTATCGATCAGCGCTCGTATTCGAGCGAAGGATGCCATCTGCATGTAGATCGCTTGCAGATAACCCTCTTTGTTGAGACGCTCCAAGGTGTCTCCCTTAAGGTTTAACATTTTCTCTTCATTGACAGTATAAAAACCCAACAACTGATTGTTAGAGCCGTCATTAAGCGTGATTTCCAACGTAAAGGGTTCCAGCAGCTCATTGTCTAACAATGCGGCTACAAAGGCTTTGTTGTGCTGGTGGCCAGTATGGATAGCTTCTAGTCTGTTCAGTGCCTGCTGCAGATACTCAGTCTGATGACCTTCCGCGGTGAAAAGGGCCTCGCCTTTTTCAGTATTGACCCTGGGGTTGTCCATATTGATCGAGGCAACTGCATTTTTCTCTTCTTCTGGGCCCTGGAAACCAATCAAAAATGGCTGCCGCTGAATCATCATAGGTATATAGGTTGCGTCCCAACCGCTATCACTGAGAAACAAATTTTCTTTTTCTTCAAAGCCAAATAAGGCGACGGGATAAAACTGACCTGTGTCTCCATCTTTGCTAAAGAAGATCGGATAGTTAGATTGAATATTTCTAAACTCCAGGGGAAAGGTCATCGCGAATTTGACGTTGTCGCCATATTCAGCGCTGCGCTCGGTGATAACTTTAGTATCAGCATGGGCAGTTTTATTCAGTACTTGGTAGTTACTCATGGTTTCTCCGGTAAAGCCTAGTGCCATTCAGTCACGGCTTTTGGTTAAAGGACCAGGGCTATATTTTTTGTAAGCCGTAGGCGTATATTTTATTAATAAGTTCACGGTTAGTCGGCAGCGAATCTTTTAGCTGCTCTGTGCGCCTAGCATTCTCTTGGAACAAACTGCCAGCGCGACTTAATGCTTCGACCTCTGAACGCCGCTGAGTGGCGCTTGGCTGCGTTTCAAAACCCATACCGTAGAGCACGTATTGAAAACTAGCCGAAGGAAACATTTCGTCCACATGGCTGGTATCTCTATGCCACGGACTCTGGTGGCGCCACAGCTCAACCTGCTCAGCGAGACGCTCTGGAATACTGCTAGCCTTACGGTTTTCGCGCCAGTAGTCCTCTGTGCGCTCACTGAGAATATAATGGAGCTTGAGGAAATCAATAATGCGATCCCAGCGATACAGAAACTTGTTGTTAAAACGCTTGGCGACCAGATCCATCATCTGCCGGTTAGCAGGAAGTTGTTCTGCAATCATCGCCGCGGACAGCTCTACCAGAACCAAAGCCGAGGCTTCGAGAGGCTCTATAAACCCAGCCGACATGCCGACGGCAACACAGTTTTTGTGCCAAAACTCGGCTCTATGCCCTGGATCAAACTGAATCTTACGCACCATCGCATCGGCTGCTGCCTGCTCACCGGCCGTGGCTTTTATATATCTGAGTAATTCTTTCCGAGCAATTTCTTCGCTGTTGTATCGATCGGAATACACATGGCCAATTCCCCGGCGAGTTGGTAGGCCTATATCCCAGATCCAGCCAGCAGTCTGCGCCGTGGACAGAGTAAAGGACTGGATCTCATCATCGTCTGATGCGTAGGGAACCTGAGCAGCCAGTGCTGTGTTATTAAACAGAATATGGTTCACACTGCGCAGGGGCACCTTATAGTGTTCGCCCAGTAGCAATGCTCTTGAGCCGCTGCAGTCAATAAACAGATCGCCTTCAATTTCACCGGCGACATCGGTCATTATTGCGGCTATATCCCCGTTTTCTGCAGTCCTAATCGACTGCATATTGGCTTTGATATGTGTCACGCCGAGTTTTTCCACGCAGTGCTTGCGTAAAAATTCGGCAAATTTTCCAGCGTCAAGATGATAGCCATAATTAAGCTGGAACGCGTATTCCGGTGTGGATATTTTTTTCGGCGCATAGTTTCCATCGGCCATTGCGCCCTGAGGACACACAGCATCCGCAAAGTTAACCTGATCTCTCACCCGCTGCCAATGGGGCGCGAGGTTGGTCTCCCCATAGCTATGGGGAACCGTAAACGGATGCGTATAGTAGTCTTCGCCACCAGCGGCCCAACCGGAGAAATAGGTGCCCTGTTTAAAGCTGGCACTGCACTCGCGGAAAAAGTCGGTCTCTGAAATACCCATTTTTTGCAGGGTGCTGCGCATGGACGGCCAGGTGCCCTCACCTACGCCTATGGTACTGATATCAGGTGACTCAACAATACTGAGCTGAAAACCCTCTTTGCTATCGGCGATATGGTGCTCTGCAGCGATAATACCTGCAGTTAGCCAACCGGCGGTTCCACCGCCTAAAATAACAACTCGTTGTATTTTATTGTTCATTGATACCAGTTAATTGTACTGGGTCTAAATACGCTTACGGCCCAGTCTTATTGATTATTTGAATCCTAGAATAGCCTCTGGTCACAGCGGCCACAATCTTTAACTCTACTTTGTATACGGTAGAAATAAAGAAGCCGCTTAAAAAATTAAGCGGCTTCTCTGTACTTCATACACTAACAGTAGTTACAACTTCTAGGGTTTAGAAAGTGTAACGAACTCCTAGGTTGTAGCGAGCACCAGTCTGACCGGCTTGCAACACCTGAGCTTCTTCACGGCCGTAGACGCGGAAGTCAGCTTCAAGGATGTTAATACCGTCAAGGAACACAGTCAGGTTGTCGTTCACTTCGTAGCTTGCGCTCATATCCAACTGACCGTAAGAACGGATATTAGTTGGGTTGATCGCTGAAGAGCCCTGGCTCTGGCCAATGCCAGCCAGGAACTTATCACGCCAGTTGTAGGCGAAACGAGCCTGGAAGCCGCCTTTGTCGTAGAAGCCAATCAAGTTAGCCGAGTCACTCAACCCGTTTAGAACGAACTGCGTCTCAAGCGCCAGCGGGTTGAACTCTAAGTCAGCGTTGGCGATGGTGGCGTTAACAATAAAGCCGTAACCCGTATCACCGAAGTTGTGCTGCCAGTTCATCTCAATACCATCGACCTTAGCGGTCTTTTCATTGGTAGGAACAGCAACAGTGAACAACAGTGGATCGTTGGCATCAGTAGCATAGTATCTGCCGTCTGCATCGAAGGCACCGCTCATCGCTTGACCAATCGCAGTGTACTGAGACCCGGGATCCAGACCTTCAGCTGCAGCTGTATCAGCATAGAGACCACCAGATGCTGGGTCATTTAGACCGAACAGAGGCATTTGCTTAAAGCCGTTACCGATAAAGTTGTCTACAGTCTTCTGATAGTAACCAACCGACAGGTAGTCAGCATCGCCGTAGTACCATTCAACAGACAGATCAAAGTTCTCTGCTTCAATCGGTAGCAGTGAAGGATCACCACCGCCAGCGCGAGCATCGCGGAACTTAAAGGTCTGACCATCTACAGTGATACCACCTTTGATGCTTTCATAGCTTGGACGAGTTACGGTCTTGCTCACAGAGGCGCGAACTACTAAATCGTCTCTTACATCAATCGCGATATCCAAGTTAGGTAACAGCAGGTCATATGAACCTTCGTAGTCGTCAAAGGCTGAACCAGCACCCTGAACCAGGTAGAACTCGTTACCACCTTCCCAGTACACGTCGTCATAGGTAGGCGCACGTGCTGCCGAGATTACGTCGGTGTTTTCGTAGCGCAGACCAGCACGCAGATTCACAGGCATATCATTAAACTCTGTGTCATGTGTCAGCTGTGCGTAGGCTACAGTTGTCTCTTCAGTTGTTCGCTTGTCACCGGCCCATGCTGTTGAGGCACAGTATGGCGTACCACAGTCACCCACTGCCTGAGCAGCTGGTACGGGTAGAGTTTCAGCGCGTGCCGCCAGATCTTCAAGAGCAACAGTGAAGAACTCTGACTGACGACGTGCGTCACCACCACCAGATACCTGGTCAAATGAACCAGCCATAGAGGCTCTGGTTAGCAGGTCACTGATGTAGCCAGGCTCTGAGATACCACCCCAGGTGCCGCGCTCAACAACTGCACTAGTGGTACGGTTGCTCACTTCAGTCAACTCGAGACCAAAGTCGATGCTGCTGCTGTCAGACATTTCGAAGGTACCGCTAAAGCGAGACTGAGTAATGTCCATGGCAGAGGCGTCATTGGCAAATACACTACCAGTGATGATCATGTCGTCTTTATATAGAGGACGCTCTGCACCATCGGCACCAGAGTTAAGGCCCAGCTCCAGAATCGGCAGATCCTGATCGTAGTAACCTGTAGTCACAACACGGTTAAAGCTAGCCATGGTAATCAGCGAGCTGGTACCAAAAGGATTGTTGGCACCTTTTTCTGCTGTGGAATCATGGTAGTCAAAGGCCAGTCTCAGCGTATCGCTGAACTGCCAGTCAAGATTGATACCGAACGATGAGTTTTCGCTAGTTACACCGTCATGGCCAACACCCATAGCAAAGTCACTATTGGGGCTAGCTTCGCTGTACATAAGAGGTGATGCAATCAGACCGTCGTCCCACACAGAGCTCTGCGTGTTGTTACCCAGGTTAAACCAGGCAGACAGGTCGTTGTATCTACGGTCCAGATCAAATTCAGAATAGGTGTAATCAACTGTGGCTGTGAACTCAGAAGATGGAGCCCACTGCAGAGTCAACTGACCATTTACACGATCAGACTCGTACTCAGAAAGGTTGTATGCAGTGCTCTGAGGAATCGACATATTGCCATTGGGGTCTGTGGGTCGATTCTGCTGCAGCTCGTTCATTGGAACAGAAGTCCAACCACCGTCGGTATCGCCAGCAGTGGTGTGCCAACCGCCAACGCTACCAGTGTTAACTGCATTGTTACGCTTCTGAGAAGAGGCGCTAATAGCGATACCTACGGTGTCATCAGCAAATGTCTTAGAGATAAGAGCAGACATCTCTGGAGTGACGCTGTCACCAGTCTCAGTAGATGAATCCATAGCCATCTTCGCACCGAAGGTTGCTATATCACCAGCTTCTAGAGGTTTAGTTGTAATGATATTTACAGTTGAACCTACACCACCGGTCGCTGCTGCAGCGTTACCAGTTTTGTGAACCACAACTGCTGAAATTCCTTCTGAGGCCAGATCACCGAAATCAAAAGAACGGTTAACACCGTTGTGAGTTGGCATCTGACGACCGTTAAGGGTCACGAGGTTGTACTCTGGACCGAAGCCACGAACTGTAATCTGGCTACCCTCACCGCGCTGACGATCAATAGATACACCGGTCACACGCTGCAGAGACTCTGCCAGGTTAGTGTCTGGGAACTTACCCATATCTTCTGCAGAGATTGCATCTGCAACACCAGCCGAGTCGCGTTTGATATCCATTGCACGCTTCAAACTCGCGCGAATACCACCCTCGACAATTACTTCCTCGATCTCAACACCATCTTGAGCGAATGCAGGTATCGTTGCGCCAACTAAAGCCAACGCCACGCTGCTAGAAAGAATTTTCTTTTTAAATACCATGTTGCTAAACCCCCTAAGTAGAAAAATAGTAAAACTGCGGACCCATTCTTATAAAATTTATAGATAGATAAGCCCAAGCTTATAAGTTACCTCGTCGGCTCCGCGAAATACACAGTATTTGAGACCAAATACAGAAATATGCGATAACAGGGGCCAAATCAGCAAAATTTGCTTATAAAGCCGCTATTTAAGGCCATATCTGCAAAATCAGCGGCGCGCAACCAGCCCGGCCATCTGGCCTAAACCTGCGTTTTTAGGCTTTTTTATAAGCGGTAACCGCCTAGTCTGCCGTCGCTGTACCCCAGTAATTGTAACCGGCAAATTTAGGCGTACTCGGCAGATACATTTCCTGCATAGACTGGATGCTAAACCCGGCTTGAGTGATAAGCTCGGGAATATCCCTATTGAGGTTGCAGCCACCGGCGATTTTACCCCAGACGGGGTTGATACGATTCTGCCACCTGGCCACATTTTGATCTGGCGCTGCGCCATGCTCACAAAAGATCATTCGCCCCCCCGGCTTGAGCACCCGACGAATTTCGCGGTTTGCTGCAGGTACATCTGGAATTGTGCAGAGGGTGTAGGTCAACATCACCGTATCCACGTGATCATCAGGCAGCGGGATATTCTCTGCGCCAGCAAGGATAAATTCGACCGGCATCTGGTGCTTGAGCGCAACTTTTTTGGCCAGCTCATTTAACTCAGACGAGGGGTCGAGGCCATAGAGCTTTTCAATATTGGCGCTCTGGTAAAAAGGAAGGTTGAGGCCAGAGCCGATGCCAATCTCTAACACCACGCCCTCAGCCAGAGGAACCACTTTTTGACGCTGATAATTGATTGGTTTAGAGCCGCAGGCGCAGTTTAAAAAATGCGGCAATATATATTTATCGTATAAACCCATGTTCGACACCCATCATTTCTTTGATTTTTATTGGCGGTCTAAAATAGCTTCCATCTCATCCATAATGGTGTTCATCCGCGTCACCAGAGCGCGATAGGGTGCCGGCGTTGCCATATCAATCCCCGCATTTTTCATCAGTTGATAGGGGTAATCCGAGCCACCGGCTTTCAGCAATTCAATAAAGTCTTGCTGAGCCTGAACGTCCTGACTGGAAATCCGTTCCGCCAGTCCCGCTGCTGCAGTAATCGATGTCGCATATTGAAAAACATAGAAGTCGCGGTAAAAATGTGGAATGAAAGCCCATTCCATAGCGTACAGATCGTCAATAGTCACCACACCTAGATCATGCCCATGATAACGCTTTAACAGTTCAAGATAGATCTTACTGAGCTTGGCGCCAGTCAATACGTTGCCGGCCTCGACCTCTTCGTTCATCTTTAACTCAAACTCTGCAAACATGGTCTGTCGGAAGAATGTACCGCGCAGTGATTCTAGGCCACTGCCCAGATAAAATAATTTTTCTTGGTCCGTCTGGGCTTCGGAAACCACCATATCTTGCAACAACATCTCATTCATAATGGATGCAGTTTCGGCAATAAAAGTAGAGTAGCCGGCATTTTCCCAAGTCTGGGTTTTGTTAGCCAACACCGAGTGCACTGCATGACCATACTCATGAGCAAAGGTCGAGGCACTGTCGTAGTCATCGTTGTGGTTGAGCAACACATAGGGATGCACATCATAGGCCCCACCGGACATATAGGCCCCAGAGCGCTTGCCCTCTGATGGATAGACATGCATCCAGCGACCCTCAACACCAGCGTCATAACCCGCCATATACTCGTCGCCCAGAGGCGCCAGTGCGCGGCGTGTCAAGGCTATCGAATCTTCAATGGAGAAGGTTTTATCTAAATCGACTAGCGGCGGATATATATCGTAGTAGCGCATATCATCTTTGATATTCAGCATGCGTTTGCGCAGCTTAAAGTAGCGGTGCAATGTTGGCAGTGCAGTATTAACCTCGGCTACCAGAGTTTGGTAAACAGCCTCTGGCATATTATCGTCGTACAGTGCGCGACCCAGAGAGCTCTCATAGTTGCGAACCTGGGTGCGGAATACCAACCCCTGCACATGGCTGTTCATCAGAGCACCAAGAGTGGCTTCAAAATCTTTCCAAACGCCCCAAAACGCATTGAAGACTGCTTTGCGGTCTTCCCGCACCGATGCTTGGCGACCCACAGAATAACCGGACTGACTCAGGCGCAATACTTCACCACTAGATAGAGTCACCTCTGGCCAGGGCAGGTTCGCATTGGCCAGCACCGAGTATACCGTCCCAGAGGTGCCCAGGAACTTGCTCGACTTGGCCAAGACAGTCTCAACCTCTTCACCCAGCGTATGAGGCGCCTGACGCAACGAATTCTCAATACCAAAAACATGCTTCTCAAACTCTGGTTCGGCGGCGATAAACTCGCGAATTTTTGCCTCACCCAGACTCAGTAGCTCAGGGCTATACCAGCTTACTGAAGCGCCAATATCACTGTAGAGATTCACTGCCAGTTGACGGCGTTCGGCGTTATCTGCATTGCCTGTGTCTTCATCAGCAAGCAGGCTGGCATAGATGTAAACACGCACCACTTCTTTATAGACTTCTGAGATAGTATCGGCAGCATAGAGAAATGATGCAGAGCTATCACCCAGAGTTCCTTTTAACGCGGCCAGCACCTGAGCCTTTTTCGCAGCGTCCAGGCGAGCTCTGTCCCAGGCCTGGTTATCTGGATACAGATCAGTCAGATCCCAGATATATTTTTCGTCCACTATTTGTTGTGCCGCGCCGTTGGCCGAACCTTCCGCCTGAGACGAGTTCTGAGGCTCCGAGCAAGAGATCAAAACTGCACAGACGAAAAAACCGCTAATAAGCTTGGCGTGCTGCAGTAACTTAGACATAGGTTTAACCCTGTTATTTTAATCGATGATAACCTTGAGACAGATTGTACCGGTAGCCACAGAGAAGGAAAGTCCCCTCTGTGGCTCAGGCTATGCTGCCGGTGCGCGGTGCCTAGGCGCCGAGGAACTGCTCTGCAGTTAGGTCGTAGCAGGTACTGTCCAATTCAGAGACCAGCGCAAGGCCTGCACAGGCCTTTGGGAGCTCGTAGCGGAAAAAGAATTGGGTGGCCGCCAGCTTACCCTGATAGAAGGCAGCATCCGCTGCACTGCCATTAGCCAAACCGTCGGACGCTGCAATGGCTTGTTTAAGCCACATCCAGGCGATAACTATATGGCCAGCCGCATCCAAGAAGATAGTTGCATTAGCCAAAGCCAGCGCCTTGTCTTCACAGGCAGCAACAATTTTCACTGTCTCTTCCATCTGGCTCAGTGCAGCTTCCAGCTTAGTCCACTGTCCTGTCAGTGCCTTATGACTGGCCGCAGCATCGATGGTGTTTTGAATTTCTTCGCGCAGTATTGCTACTGCAGCGCCGTCGTGCATCTGCACCTTGCGCCCAAGAATATCCAGGCCCTGAATACCCCAGGTACCCTCATGAATATGGTTGAGTCGATTGTCGCGATAAAGCCGTTCCACAGGATACTCGCGGGTATAGCCATACCCACCCAAAACCTGAATGGCGAGTTTGTTGGCTTCGAGGCAGTATTCGGAGGGCCAGGACTTACAGATAGGTGTCAGCAAATCCAGCAGTAGGCCCATGCGTTTATTTTGCTGGGTATCATCTGAGAGTTTTTGCTGATCGATAATTTGCGAGCTGTAGTACATCAACATCTGTGCGCCTTCAACAAAGGCCTTTTGGGTCATCAACATACGTTTTATATCGGCATGCTCACTGATCATTACCTGCGGCAACTGGGGATCTTTATTGGCTAGATCACGGCCCTGAGGGCGGTTGCGGGCATAGTCCAAACTATAGAGATAACCGCCTAATGCTGTCATCACTGCCGACATTCCCACTGAAATACGCGCCTCGTTCATCATGTGGAACATATTGGCAAGACCTTCGTTTTCATTGCCAACTAGGTAGCCGATTGAGTCTCCACCCTCGCCAAAATTGAGCAATGTGTTAGTGGCACCTCGACAGCCCATCTTGTGATTGAGTCCAGCCAGAGCGACATTGTTGCGCTCGCCCAGAGTGCCGTCGGCATTGACTCTGATCTTGGGCACCAGAAACAATGAGATACCTCTCACGCCTGCTGGGCCACCCGGGACCTTGGCCAGTACCATATGGATAATATTGTCGCTTAAATCCTGCTCGCCACCGGATATCCACATTTTGGTGCCAGTCAGTTTGTAGCTGCCGTCCGCTAAAGGCTCTGCTTTGGTGGTTATATCGGCAAGCGATGAGCCAGCCTGAGGCTCGGACAGACACATGGTGCCAAACCAGTCACCGGCAACCAACGGAGCCAGATACTTATCTTTTAGCTCATCTGAACCACAGGCATTGAGCATATTAGCTACGCCCTGAGTTAAAAACAGGTAGATATGTATGGGGTTGTTGGCGCAGACAAACATGCCATTTAACGCCTGATCGACCATCCAGGGTAGCTGCATACCACCAATGTCAGCGTCGTAGCCAGAGGCGCAGAGGCCTGCCTCTTTAAATGCACTGATCGCCTGTTTTACTTCAGGAATGGTTTCAACTGCACCATCGATAAACTGCGGCTCGTTGGCATCTAGCTTGCCGGCACAGGGTAAAAATTCTTCTTCGGCGATTGACTGGCAGAGATCAAACATTGCATCCAATGATTCGCGGTCGTAGTCAGAGTAGCGCTCCGACTGCAACACCTGCTCGAGCCCTAAAGCCTCGTAAAACATAAAGTCCAAATCGCGACGATTGACGATCATTGACATGATTTTTCTCTCTTATAAATTAAATAAACAGGGTTGACCAGGTTAGCTTGCAGCCGGCGCAACGCCATCGACCTGACAGCGAGCTTAATTTGACAGCTGCTGTGCTTCCCAGTCTTCAATTAACTGATGGGTATTCTGCTGCCAGGGATGAAAATCCTCACGGAAGAAATCTTTGTAAGGCCGCCAGGTGCCACGCAGCATCCCCTGCTTACCAAACAGAAACACCAGGCCAGAGGCCCAGACCTTTAGACTCCATAGTTTGCCATCGCGGCGCAGCATATGGCGAACCCCATGAAGAATATCCCAGGTCAGGAAAAAGGTACTGCGGCGCATGGCAGCGCGGCGCATTTTCTCGGTACCGCCAATAGCTCGGTATACATCAAAGGCGACTGATTTATGCTCCATCTCCTCGACAGCATGCCACTTCCAAAGCTTTGCCATCGCTGGATGGGCTTTGGCAAACAGGTTGTCTTCTCCAAGAGCCTTTTCCGCTAGCACTGCGGTCAGATGCTCAACTGCCGCCGTTCCTGCCAGCTGCTCGCGGGCTGGAACGTTCTTTTTTACCCAACTCATGCGCCGGCGCAGGGGGCCCTCCAAAGCTTCTAAATCATAGCCACGCTGAGCACAGAGCATTTCGTTGTAACGCTGATGTTCGCGCAGGTGCACTGCCTCCTGGCTGTAGAACTGACGCATTTCCTCCTGCAGCTTGGGGTCGCTGATACGGTCTCTATAGTGGCGCACAGAGTTTATAAAAAACTGTTCGCCCAATGGGAATGTGATCGACATAGCGTTAAACCAAGCTGTCGCAAAGACATGGTTGTCCATCCATTCGCCCTTGAGAGCCTCAGCAATATCCAGCTCAGGATTGCGCTTTTTGATCGGCACATTGGTTGGCGTAAAAGACTGCGGCTGATTCATTAGAAATAACCTCTACATGCGCTCGACAATAATGGCTGGCGCCATACCGCCACCGGCACACATGGTCACTAGGCCACGCTTTAAACCGCGACGCTCCAGCTCATCGATCATGGTGCCAATCAATACAGAGCCGGTGGCTCCAATGGGGTGGCCCAAAGCCATTGAGCCGCCATTGACATTAACCTTTTCACGATCCAGATCTAGGTCACGAATAAACTTCTCTGCAACCACCGCAAAGGCCTCGTTGATCTCCCATAGATCAATATCTTCTTTTTGCAGACCCGCTCTTTCGAGCACGCGCTTAGCTGAGGGTACTGGCGCGTTGAGCATCAGCGCCGGGCAGTCTCCCATGTTGCCATAGGCCACAACCTTGGCTCTGGGTTTCCATCCCTGCTTTTTTGCATAGTCAGGCGAGGCTAAAAGCAGTGCTGCCGCACCATCTACAACGCCAGAAGAATTGCCAGCGTGATGAACATGTTCAACCTTTACATCGGGGTATTTCTGGGCCATTAACTTGGCGTAGGTGGTACCCTCTTCATCTAGCGGCATATGGCTTAATGTTGCAAAAGAAGGCTTTAATTCAGCAAGGGTTTCCATCGTAGTGCCAGGGCGTGGAAACTCATCTCTGTCCAGCGCTAAAGTACCGTCATCCTTATACACAGGCACCAGACTTTTATCAAAGTAGCCGTTCTCGATGGCATGGGCAGCTCGGCGCTGGCTAGTCTCGGCCAATCGGTCGAGGTCTTCACGGGAGATCCCCTCAATAGTAGCAATGGTATCAGCACAGAGCCCCTGATGAGACTGGCCATACATTTCCCGTAGGTGCATATTGCCAGAGTCTACAAAGGGCATGGCATCGTTGCCGTGCCTGCCGTAACTGGACATCATTTCACAGCCACCGGCAATCACCAGATCTTCCATTCCCGACATAATGGATGCCGCAGCCATATTGACCGAGGTAATACCAGAGCCGCAGAAACGATCCAGAGTAACTCCACTCGAGGTGACGTCATAGCCAGCATCCAGAGCAGACATTCGACCCATATCATTGCTGTTCTGACCACGCTGAGCATTGCAGCCCCAGATAATATCTGCAACGTCCTCCGTCTTGAGGTTGTTGCGCTCGGCTAATGCCCTGAGCACAGTAGCACCGAGACGCTGAGGATGAATTTCGGTGAGTGCGCCACGGCCCGGCTTGCCAATCCCGCGAGGGGTGCGGCAGGCATCAATAATCCATGCTTCGGTCATACTTTGTACCTTTGTGGTGGGGCTCAGGCTGATTTTAAATGGATCGCTGAGCGATGTTTTTTTAGAATTTTTATGAACGCTACTGTATTTATTGGCCCGGTACTATTCAAGTTTTGTTATGACCAGC
>Ga0209653_1000006_pt1 | contig 245134 bp, 242 predicted proteins | sample SaaInl6LU_22_DNA_FD_184644 | JGI IMG/M metagenome (GOLD analysis project Ga0209653, IMG submission 184644) | Marine microbial communities from expanding oxygen minimum zones in the Saanich Inlet - ESP_116LU_22_DNA (SPAdes) (version 2) | ecosystem: Environmental > Aquatic > Marine > Intertidal... | reverse complement strand
TTCCGAACAGAGAAGTTAAGTCCACTAGCGCAGATGGTACTGCCATTTGGTGGGAGAGTATGTCGCCGCCTTCTTCGAAGACCCTTGCAGTTTTGTAAGGGTCTTTTTTTTTGATGTTATGCAAGGTCATACTAAATGTCATGAATCTCTTTTCATGGACGATCATAACGAAAATTGCACTCACGCTATTGAATAGGATATAATTGTATATTTAGGTTCAAATCTTTACCAAGCATGAGATACCCTACTAGCCAATGTGTAAATTGTGAGAACAACTATCGAAATGAGTCTAAGTTTTGCCCACACTGTGGACAACAAACTAGGGAAAAACTTACTGTAAGCTTACTTTTTTACAATACAATTACTAATTATTTTTCTGTAGATGCCCGATTTTTTAAAAGTATAGTACCACTATTATTTAGGCCAGGTCATTTGTCCAATTCATTTGTAAATGGCAGGAGGTCTCTTTATCTGCACCCAGCTCAATTATATTTGTTTTTGTCAGTACTTTTCTTCTTTTTAATGACAACACTGGTGATCAGAGATAATATAAAACTTATAGATAGCGTCATTAAAGATTCTGCTTTTTTAAATTCTCCAAAGGTATTAGATTCGTTAATTATGGAATCAGATTTTACTCAGATTGAAGAGAAAAAAATCACATCTGGTATTTCTGAATTTGAAAATTCACTTGATTCTATAGAAGAGAAAAAGGATAAATTTCTTCCGGTTAATGGATTTAAATTCAAAAAGTTAGATTCTTTAATAGCAAGTGGAGGAACTGATACAGATATTCTTAAACAAATGGGATTGAATGAAGATACTGGGGAATTCAACAAAAAAATGTATTCTCAATTTATTAAATTATATAGGGAAAGAAGTGGAGGAGAATTAATTCGAACCATCTTCGATACTTTTCCTGTAGCAATGTTTGTTTTGCTTCCAATATTTGCATTTCTTTTAAAATTATTTTTTTATAGACAAGGTACTTACGCGATTCACCTGGTATTTAGTTTTTATTTTTTTTCCTTTCTTTTCTTTATTTTCATTCTAATGCTATTGACAAATCATTTTTTGATGATCCCTTTTTGGATTGATTTTTTAATCATTTGTGCTATGGAGATTTATTTGATTCTAGCCATTAAAAAATGTTATAAATCCAGTTGGTTCTCCAGTGTTTTTAGGTCAGGAGTGATTACAATAATTTACTTTTTATTTGTAATACCTATTGCTTTTGTGATGGTCTCAGCCTATGGTTTTTGGATTTATTAATAAGAGCTATTGATTAATAAATTAGAAGGGAAACTAGAATTTGAGTTTATTGGTTTTCCGGATACAGTTGAATTGCGGTTTTTTGATGGATTAATTGGGATATAGTATAAGCAGCTGTACTAATAATTTGATTTAGGTTTTCCAGATCCAATTTAGATGCTTCATCTCCAGCTTTGTGATAAAAATCAAAATTTTTAAAGTCAAAAGAGGATAATGTTTGAGCAGGGATATTCATTTTTAGAAAAAAGGCATAATTGTCAGATCTTCGAAAGAGGTTTAGTTCTTTTGCTTCAGGGAGGAATTGGACAAAATTGGGAGCGATGGCGTTCATCTCATCAGCCATATTGGACTGATTAAAACCCGTAAGATATACTTGGTTAGGTCCTGTTGTTAGTTTAGTGCCGATCATTTCAAAATTGACCATATAATCCAAACTGATATTTTCATCAATAAAACGTTGTGCGAGATGATGCGATCCTTTCAATCCTTTTTCTTCCTCGGCAAATAGAGCTAAAAGAATATTCTGATCCCATGTGTAAGAAGCTAAAAAACGACTAAGCTGAAGTACAGCAGTTGCGCCAGCTGCATTATCGTTTGCTCCATTAAAAATAGAATCATTTTCATTGTGTTTAATACCAATATGATCCAAATGAGCTCCAATTAGAATGGTGTTTTTTTCTGGGTCAAATTCTCCTATTTGTCCCACAAGGTTGAAGGAAACAAGACTGTCTAAAACGAAAGAATCTCGATAATCTGGATAAAAGGGGTTTACGTTATGAGTTTTAAAATAAGATGAGACAAATTCTGCAGCTTTGAAATAGCCACCACTTTTCGTATCGCGACCCTTCATACTATCTGCTGCCAAAGTATAGAGTATGTGTTCGGTTTCCGAGAGTGAAATTTGCTGTTGAGTTGTCTTAAGGGTAATGGATTCAACGTTTGTACTCGATGAATTTTTACAACCAATTATAAAAAAGACGAATAGCAGACTTAGGACTTTATTCATTAGTTTTTTTTTAAAGGAGTATAAAGATAAGATTGTATTTTTATTAGATGAAAAAAATTCTGTTCATCTATTTAATAGCAACTTTTTATGCTTTTGGTCAAAAAGGAGAACGTTCTACTTTAATTATACCTCCCAAGCAGGTAGTTCAGATAGATTATCCTTTGTACCAGGGATTTAATGTTAAAATTTGGAACGAGTCCAAGTTTGTTTTGGGTGTTTCAGCTAGAGAAAAAGTGACAGATTCAGTTTGTAAAAGTTTTGGACTTGAAAAAGGGAAAAATGAGCTACTAGAAGTAAATAAAGGAATGTATTTACAATTTGAAAATCGGTTTTTAGCACCGCTCAAAGTTAGCTATACCCTTCGCAAAGGAAGTACTGGAAATAAAAAAACAACAGAATCGATTACTCCTCAGAGGGCTTTTTATTTGGAAAACAACACTGCCCAAACCCTACCACTTCGAATACCTGGAGTAATGAATCCTAATTTGACTCCCTTTAGCAGAAGTGGGGTAAATTTGACCAACGGACAAAAGGTTTATTTAGATCTGAATGGAAAACGTCTTTTGATTTTAACGGTTACTGATAGTATCCCCCATGGAGCAAGAATAGACTTGGCTTTTCTGATTAACCAAGCCTTAAATCAAGCAAACAATTAGTAGCGTACTACCGATTCAGAAGATAAGCAAAGACCAAAGGAGCAACTATGGTAGCATCCGATTCTATGATGAATTTTGGGGTATCTATATCTAACTTCCCCCAAGTTATTTTTTCATTGGGTACAGCACCAGAATAAGATCCATAACTTGTGGTAGAATCACTAATTTGACAGAAATAATTCCAAAAAGGTGTTTGTTCCTGCTCCAAGTCTTGATAGAGCATAGGTACTACACATATCGGAAAATCTCCAGCAATTCCTCCCCCGATTTGGAAGAAACCAATCCCTTTTTCAGAGTTTTGTAAATACCAATCAGCGAGATAGGTCATGTACTCAATACCAGATTTTACCGTATTGGCTTTAAGTTCCCCTTTAACTACATAACTGGCAAATATATTGCCCATTGTACTGTCCTCCCAACCAGGGACAACCATCGGCAGATTTGCTTGAGCTGCAGCATACATCCATGAGTCTTTTAAATCGATTTCATAGTATTCTTCTAATACACCCGAAAGCAACAATTGGTACATAAATTCATGAGGGAAATAACGTTTCCCTTCTTCTTCGGCCTTTTTCCATAATTTAAAAATGTGTTTTTGAAGCCTGCGAAATGCTTCCTCTTCTGGAATACAGGTATCAGTAACTCGATTCAACCCTTTTTCTAATAGATTCCATTCATCTTGGGGTGTTAAATCACGATAGTTTGGAATACGTTTATAATGAGAATGTGCCACTAAATTCATAACATCTTCTTCAAGGTTTGCACCTGTAGAAGAGATGATATGGACTTTTTGCTCCCGAATCACATCTGCAAAAATTTTACCTAATTCGGCTGTACTCATAGCACCTGCTAGTGAAACCAACATTTTACCTCCTTGCGCTAATTGGGTTTCATAACCCTTTGCTGCGTCAACTAATGCGGCGGCATTAAAATGTAGGTAATAAGTTTCTATAAACTGAGAAATTGCTCCTTTATTCGTTGTCATCATTTTTAAATTTTGGCAAAGATTCTTGCGTTTTATAATTGAAGCCTAGATCATAAAGTTCGGCTTCGGTCGTTTTGAATTTATAGCTCAACATTTTGTAGTATAATTTTGCGGCTAAAAAGTCAGAAGCATGTTGTGCTGGATCAGGACATAGTTCGACTAAATCAAAACCAACTACATTTTTTTCTTTAAAAAGTATTTTCAAAAAATCCAAAGTTTCATACCAAAACAAACCACCAGGTTCTGGTGTTCCTGTTGCTGGAAAAATGGAAGGATCTAAACCATCAAAATCAATAGTTAGGTAAATGTTGTCTGTCATCTTATCAATAGCCTGATCCATCCAATACGGATCGGTGGCCATGTCATGAGCAAAAAAGGTATTTTCTCGGTTCAGGAATCCTTTTTCTGAGGCATCCATGCTTCGAATTCCTATCTGAATAAGATTTGTAGTTTGACTGGCTTCATGGAGTGCACAAGCATGATTAAAAGGGGATCCTTCGTACGAAGGTCTTAAGTCGGCGTGAGCATCAATTTGAACTACTGTTAGGTTTTCAAAGCTCGCAGAAAAAGCCCGTATTGCTCCAATAGAAATGGAATGTTCTCCTCCAAAAAGTGTAACAAATTTATTTCTACTGAGGTAATTTCTAACCGTTTCTTCTACAGCATTTACCATAATTTCAGGAGTTTCCATGGAGTCTATAGGGTCACATAGATAAATACCATTCTTATAGACTTCAGAATCAGTTTCAATGTCGTATAATTCCATGTTTTCAGATGCTTTTAAAAATGCTTCTGGGCCTTTGTTTGCCCCTTTTTTCCATGTACTTGTGCCATCAAAAGGGACTGGGATTAATACAATTTTTGAATTTTCAGGAGTGGCATATTGTTCTGGTATTCCTGCATAAGTTGTTTTTGTTTTCATGTGTATTAAAAATAGAATGTTCTGTTAGTACCCTAAAAGGGCAAGAAAATCAGCTGCTGTTTGTTGTTCTTTAAAGAGAGAATGTTTTAGATTTCCTTTGGCATCTCTTTCGATTAAAATATGTTTTGGCTGTGGAATCAGACAGTGTTGTAATCCTCCAAATCCTCCTATAGATTCTTGATAAGCTCCTGTATTAAAAAAACCAATATACAATGGTTTTTCTTCGTTGTATCGAGGTAAATATATTGCATTGACATGCTGCTCACTATTGTAATAATCATCACTATCACAGGTAAGTCCACCTAGAAGCACTCTTTCATATTCATCGTCCCAGCGATTAATAGGAAGCATAATGAATCGTTTGTTAATTGCCCAAGTATCTGGAAGGGTTGTGATGAATGAGGAATTGATCATATTCCATTTTTCCCGATCATTTTGTTGTTTTTGGTGCAAGATTTGGTAAATCGCACCACCACTTTCTCCTACAGTGAAACTTCCAAATTCAGTAAAAATATTGGGTACTGAAACTTGAGCCTCCTCACAGGCTGATTTAATTTGACCAATAATTTCATCAGCCATATAGGCATAGTCATATTCGAAGCCCAATGAATTTTTGATTGGAAAACCACCTCCAATATTCAAACTGTCTAAGGTAGGACAGACCTTTTTTAAGGCCACATAGACTTTCATACACTTCATTAATTCATTCCAGTAATAAGATTGATCTTGGATCCCTGTATTGATAAAAAAATGAAGCATTTTTAAATTTGCTTTCGGATTTTTTTGAATGAAATTCTCGTAGTATGGAACAATATTCTTATAACCGATACCTAATCTTGAAGTGTAAAATTCAAACTTTGGCTCTTCTTCAGAAGCAATTCGTATTCCAATATCAAAAGGATGATTGACTGCTTCGGTCAGCAATTCCAACTCGTCATAATTGTCTAAAATAGGAATGCATGCTTTATGACCGTTATTGATAAGCCTTACAATGTTTTCCAAATATTGAGCCCGTTTAAATCCATTGCATAGCACATAGGTGTCTTGTGTGATTTGCCCTGTTTTAATGAGAGATTCAACAATATCAATATCAAAGGCTGAAGAAGTTTCAATGTGCACATTGTTAAGCAATACTTCATCAAGGATAAACTTGAAATGAGAGCTTTTTGTGCAGTAACAATAATTGTATTTTCCGCCATAATTATGTCGAACCATGGCTTCTTGGAACCACTGTTTGGCACGATTGATATTTTCAGATATTTTGGGCAAATATGTAAACTTCAAAGGTGCACCGTAGGTTGCAATCAATTCGGTTAAATCAATCCCATGAAAGTTGAGTTGATTGTTCGTTAGGTTAAAATCTTCTTGGGGAAAATCAAAGGTTTGTTCGATTAGATCGATGTATTTTGTTTTCATTATTTAAGTATTGAATGTGATTAAAAAAGACTGCTTTTTTGATTACACTCAAACCCGAATAATAAATAATGGAGTTGTAAAATAAAGATATGCCCTCCAAAATTGGAGTTTACAATAGATTTCAGAAGTCAGCCTGAGAATTCGGTTCCTTATCCCTAAGGCAGCTTTTGGAATAGACTTCTTTATCTTCCTAAGCCCGAACATGAAAAAATACTTCACAATAAAAGGCAATGCGTCTTCAATAGACTCATTATTAGTATGCGAATGTAGTTATTTTTTTAAAATATGGATGCTATTCCTCAGTTTACCAATCAAATAAATATTGAAACTTTAGATAGAGTTGACTATTTTCAATTCCGAATTTATTTTTGTTTTCGATTCGAGAATAGCCGTTGGTTCCTCCGATATAAAATATGGTGAAAGGATTTGGATTCCATTTGAGTAAAGGTTGGAAGAAAAAGGTTTTGTCAAAATCGCCATACTCTCCAACCAATCTGAATGAAATGGTTTGGGGTGTTAAAAATGTAAAGTGGAACTCAAGTCGCGACTAAATCTCCAGCTTTATTCTTTTGTGGAAGTACTGAATTCCCCATTAAATAGGTATCTACCTGATGTGCTGCTTCACGACCTTCAGAAATAGCCCATACGATTAATGACTGTCCCCTTCTACAATCACCTGCTGTGAAAATATTTTCTTTCAAGGTTTGGTAGTCATTTTCTCCTTTAATGTTTCCTCTTTCATCAAATGAAAGTCCGAATTGTTCAGGGAGTGTTTTTTCAGGACCTGTAAATCCAAGTGCTAAAAGTGCTAGATCACAAGGCCATTCTTTTTCAGAATCTTTTTTCTCAATGAGTTGCGGACGTTCACCGGGAATTTTTTTCCATTGGACCTCCACAGTTCTCAGTGCTTTTACATGACCTTTGGAATCTCCAATAAATTCTTTGGTAAGAATACTCCATTCACGATGACTTCCTTCTTCATGCGAAGAAGAGGTTTTTAGTTTAAAAGGCCAATAGGGCCATGGATGTTCTTCTGTTCTTGAATCTGCAGGCTTAGGCATGATTTCAAAATTAGTTACACTTGTTGCTCCCTGTCTGTTAGATGTACCGATACAGTCTGATCCAGTATCCCCACCACCAATCACGATAACATTTTTATCTGAAGCAAGGTATTTTTCATCTCTTTCGTGCTGTCCGTCCACAGCCTTATTGTTGTGAGGTAGAAATTCCATTGCCTGAACAACTCCTTTAAGATCAGCACCTGGGATAGGCATTTCTCTTTTGATGGTAGCTCCAGTTGCTAAAACTACAGCATCAAATTCTTTTTCTAATTCGGATGCTTCAATATCTTTTCCAATTTCTACACTGCATTTAAAAATGATTCCTTCTGCTTCTAAAACTTCTATACGTCGGTCAATAACGTTTTTTTCCATTTTAAAATCTGGAATTCCATAACGTAATAATCCACCTACTTTGTTATCTCTTTCAAAAACAGTTACAGTATGTCCAGCGCGATTGAGCTGTTGAGCTGCAGCAAGACCAGCGGGTCCTGAGCCAATTATAGCTACTGTTTTATTCGTTCTTTGTGTCGGTGGTTCTGGCTTTATCCATCCCTCAGAAAAACCTCGTTCTACAATATATTTTTCTATCAATTCTATTGAGACAGGAGGGTTAACGATACCCAATACACAAGCCTCTTCGCAAGGAGCGGGGCATAATCTTCCAGTAAACTCAGGGAAGTTATTTGTGGAGTGTAAAATTGTTAATGCACGTTTCCATTCATTTTTATAAACAGCATCGTTGAAATCAGGAATCAAATTCCCTAAAGGACAACCACTATGACAAAAAGGAACACCACAATCCATACATCGAGCTCCTTGTTCTTGAAGCTTTTCTGGCTTTGGAGCAATAGTAAATTCCTTGTAATTACCAATACGCTTCTTTGGGTCAATGACCGGCTCATTGAGTCGATCGTATTCCATAAAACCTTTAATTTTCCCCATTTCTAGATAGTTTTTTCAGTTGATTGATTGGTTAACATTTCCAAGGCACGCTTGTAATCTGTAGGCATTACTTTAATGAATTTTTTACTTGATTTAGGCCAGCCTTCAAGAATTTGTTTTGCTTTTGGGCTTTTGGTATAATCGACGTGATTTTGAAGTAACATTTGTACAGTTTCCAAGTCGCTTTCCATTAAGTTTTCTAATTCTACCATTTCAAGATTGAATTTTTTCTCGTCAAAAATTCCATTTTCACTGTATAGGTATGCGATTCCTCCACTCATTCCTGCAGCAAAATTTCTTCCAAATTCTCCTAAAATTAAAGCGATACCTCCTGTCATGTATTCACAACCATGATCTCCGATACCTTCTACAACGGCTTTGGCTCCAGAGTTACGAACACAAAATCGTTCCCCAGCAATTCCATTGATATAGGCTTCTCCACTGGTAGCTCCATAGAGTGCAACATTTCCAATGATAACATTTTCGTCAGGCACAAAAGTTGCTTTTTCAGGAACTTGAGCTATTAAAGTTGCTCCGGAGAGTCCTTTTCCAAAGTAGTCATTGGCAGTTCCTACAATTTTCATAAAAAGACCGTGTGTAGCAAATCCACCAAAACTTTGACCTGCTGTACCAGAAAATTTCAAACTAAGTGTATTTTTTGGTAAGCCATCTGCACCGTGAATTTTTGAAATTTCGTTACTTAGAATGGCCCCAACAGTACGGTTGGTATTTTTAATTTTATATTCCAAGTGTTGTTCTTCTTTTCTGTATAAAGCTGGATGGGCTTCACTGAGAATATCAAAATCCAAGACGTTTTGTAATTGATGATCTTGAGTTGTGGTATTGCGTTCCATCACATGGGAGGGTACATTAGGTTTGTACAAAACTTTAGAAAGGTCGATTCCCTGTGACTTGTAATGCTCAATTGCTTTTTTCATATTGAGCTTTTGAGACTGCCCCACCATTTCATCAATGGTTCTGAATCCGAGTTCTGCCATAATTTGACGTAATTCTTCAGCGACAAAATACATATAGTTGATTACGTGTTCGGGCTTTCCTTTAAAGTTTTTGCGTAATTCAGGATCTTGTGTTGCAATCCCTACAGGGCAGGTATTCAGATGACATGCACGCATCATAATACAACCTGAGGCAATCAGTGGAGCAGTAGAAAAACCAAATTCTTCAGCTCCTAGCAAACAGGCAATGGCTACATCCCTTCCTGTTTTCATTTGACCGTCACATTCTAGAACGATTCTACTTCGTAAATCGTTCATCACAAGTGTTTGTTGTGCTTCAGCTACACCTAATTCCCACGGAAGTCCAGCATGCTTTAGTGAAGTAAGTGGCGAAGCTCCAGTTCCGCCATCAAAACCTGAAATTAGGATTACATCTGCTTTTGCTTTTGCTACACCAGCAGCTATGGTTCCAACCCCAACTTCAGAAACTAATTTGACATTAATTCTTGCTTGTCGGTTTGCATTTTTTAAATCATAAATCAGTTGAGCCAAATCTTCGATAGAATAAATATCGTGATGTGGAGGAGGGGAAATTAATCCAACATATGGGGTCGAATTTCTTACTGAAGCGATATATGGATTTACTTTTGGACCCGGTAGTTGGCCACCTTCTCCTGGCTTGGCACCTTGCGCCATTTTTATTTGAATTTCTTTAGCAGAACTCAAATAATGACTCGATACACCAAAACGGCCTGAGGCAACTTGCTTTATTGCTGAGTTTTTCCAGTTTCCATCCTGATCTGGTTGAAAACGTCGAACATCTTCGCCTCCTTCACCTGAATTACTTTTACCACCAATTCGGTTCATGGCAATTGCCAAATTTTCATGAGCTTCCTGACTAATTGAACCTAATGACATTGCCCCAGTTTTGAATCGCTTAACGATTTCTGTCCAAGGTTCAACTTGATCAATCGGGATCGGGTCAAAACTAGAAAACTCAAAAAGACCCCTCAAGGTCATCAGCTTTTCATTTTGCTCGTTAATCATTTTTGCAAAAGTAGCATAGCTTTCCGGCTTGTTTTGTCTTACTGCTTGTTGTAAAGTAGCAATTGTTTGTGGATTAACAGCGTGTGCTTCTCCGTCTCGTCTCCAGCGGTAGTCTCCTCCAATCTCAAGGGGTAGGCCTAAGTTAGATTCGTGAACATACGCTTTGGTATGGCGTGAATTGATTTCCTTTTCTATTTCATACAATCCTATACCTTCAATTCGGGTTGCTGTATTGCAAAAGAAACGGTCAATTAGTTTTTGCGAAAGACCTAAGGCTTCGAAAATTTGAGAACCCCTATAAGAATGAAGAGTAGAAATCCCAATTTTATTCATCACTTTAACAATTCCTTTCGCAATAGCTTTGTTGAAATTATCAATGCCCTTATTTGCGTCCAATTCGATGTTACCTTCTTTAACTTGATGAATGATAATTTCATTCACCATGTAGGGGTTTATCGCACTGGCTCCATAACCGAATAGTAAGGCAAAATGATGTGGTTCTCTTGGTTCAGCAGATTCGATGATGATGCCAAATTTTGAACGCTTTTTAAGTTTTTTGAAGGCATGATGCGTATGCGATGTAGCGAGCAACATTGGAATTGGTGCATGTGAAGGAGAAACACCACGATCCGACAGGATGATAATATTCGCTCCCTTTTCTAAGGCCCGTTCAATATCCTTAATCATGTCCTCCAAAGCATTTTCGAGGCCATTCAGACCGGCTGCAATTTCATAAAGGGTGGAGATGGTCTCGGTTTTAAAATCATCGTGTTTAATGAATTTAATTTTATCTAAATCCTCGTTTGAAATCACAGGATTCTGAATGCTTAATTTTTTTGCATGATTGGAGCTAACATCAAATAGGTTGAATTCATTTCCGACACTTAGACTGGTGTCAGTCACGATTTCTTCTCTAATCCCATCTAGAGGTGGATTTGTAACTTGGGCAAAAAGTTGTTTAAAATAATTATACAACAACTGAGGGCGTTGAGAGAGGACTGCCAAAGGAGTGTCGGTACCCATTGACCCAATTGCTTCTTTACCTTCAAGACTCATTGGTGTGATAAGGGTTTTTAAATCTTCCTGGGTATATCCAAATATACGCATCCGAGTTTCAAAACCTTCTTTCTCAGTTGGACTAACATTTCCAGTATACGGAACCTCTTTTAAAGGCAATAAATTATCATCAAGCCATTTTTGATATGGACGCTTGCCTGTTATTTCTTTTTTTATTTCTTCGTCTTCGATAATACGGCCTTCATCCATATTCACCAAAAACATTTTACCAGGCTCTAGACGACCGTGTTTTTCAATATTTTCTGGGGCAATATCGAGCACCCCAGTTTCTGAGGACATTACTACATAACCGTCTTTTGTAACAGAATATCTGGAGGGTCGAAGCCCGTTTCTATCTAATAAGGCTCCTATAAATTTACCATCTGTAAATGGAATAGAGGCAGGGCCATCCCAGGGTTCCATAATACAGGCGTTGTATTTGTAAAAAGCAGTTTTGTCAGGATCCATATCAGCATGTTTTTCCCAAGCTTCTGGAACTAACATCATCATAACTTCTGGAAGAGTCCGACCCGTAGCCAAAAGTAATTCTACGACCATGTCCATAGAGGAGGAGTCTGATTTTCCAGGAAGGATTACTGGAAGTATTTTTTTGATGTCTGGGCCAAAGAAATCACTTTCTAAAAGTTCTTCCCTAGCCTGCATTCTACTTAGATTACCCCTGTACGTATTTATTTCTCCATTGTGACACATATAACGAAAAGGTTGTGCCAAATCCCATGTTGGGAATGTGTTGGTAGAAAAACGTTGGTGAACTAAAGCCAATCGAGTAACTACTGCTGGATCAGATAAATCTTTGTAATATCCCTTGATATCCTCTGGGATAAGAAGCCCTTTGTAAATTAAGGTGTGAGTGGAGAGACTAGGCAAGTAAAAATAAGAAGCCTCAGATAACTTTGAGCTAGAAATGATATGCTCTGAAATTTTGCGGGCGCAGAAAAGCTTTATATTAAATTCGTGATCAGAAAGACCAGTTTCCCCTCTGCCAACAAAAACTTGCATGATAAAAGGTTCTGTTTGCGCTGCAATACTTCCAACAACATCAGGATTTACAGGAACTTTTCTCCAGCCAAGGATTTCTAAGCCCTGTTTTTTTAATTCAGCCTCAAAAACACCAATACAGTAGGTTCGTTGGTTTTCCTTTTTAGGTAAAAAAACCATCCCCACTGCATATTGATTTAATTCAGGTAATTCGAAATCACATTGTTTGGATAGAAAATCATGAGGAATTTCAATTAAAATACCTGCTCCATCCCCTGTTTTTCCGTCTGCACTGACCGCACCTCGATGTTCTAGTTTATCTAGAATATCAAGTGCTTTGTGAATAATATCGTTGGTTTTCTTTCCCTGAAGGCTGCAGATAAATCCTGCACCACAGTTATCGTGTTCGTTTTCAGGGTTGTAAAGTCCTTGTTTCGCTGGCAACATATTTTTTTTTTTGAAGGGATACAAAAATAACAATCAATTTTGATCTACTGAATTAATAACAAATTAAAATCCAGTCCTCTGAGAATTTGACAATATATACAATGTATAGAGTAAATATCAATAATTTTTGATTGATAAATTGGATAAACCTTAATTTTCACTTCCTTTGTTTACGCACTAAACTTCATAATTTGAATCTTGTAGACTATAATGTTATCGGTGTGATGTCAGGAACTTCCTTAGATGGTTTGGATTTGGTAGCAGTTCGCTTTTCAAGAAAAAAAACCTGGAGTTTTTCAATAACAAAAGCAAAAACATATTCCTACAGCCCGTCTTGGAAGTCTGATTTATCCTCTCTAAGCGACAAAGAAGATTCAGAAATTGAATCTACAGAAATGAAATTCATAGAATTACTTGCTGAGTTTATAATTGATTTTAAAAAAGACCTTGGAGAGATTGATGCAATATGTTCTCATGGACATACCGTTTTCCATAAGCCTGATCAAGGAATCACCTTTCAAATTGGAAATAGGCAATTACTTTCGGATTTATTGAAATTACCTTTGGTTTGCGATTTTAGGACACAAGATGTTGCGTTAGGAGGCCAAGGTGCCCCCTTGGTGCCTATCGGGGACCGAGAATTATTTAGTCAATATTCAGCATGCTTAAATTTGGGGGGTTTTGCTAACCTATCTAGAACTGCTGATGTTGGAACTATTGCATACGATATTGGAGCGGTTAACACAGTGCTGAATCACTTAGCACAACAATTAGATTTGGAATATGATAATGGAGGAGAAATTGCAAAGAGAGGTATTTTTATACCGGAATTAGGGAAAAAGCTAGACTCGCTTCATTTTTATCAAAAACAACCTCCAAAATCCCTAGGAATTGAGTGGGTTAAATCTGAATTATTCCCTCTTTTTAAGGATTTTGAAAGCCATCCAATTGAAGATCTTTTGCATACTTATACGCAGCATATTGGAAATCAAATTGCTCAAAATTTTTCTGGAACAGATAAAGTTTTGTTTACTGGTGGAGGAGTAAAAAATAATTTTTTAATCGAAGTGATCTCAAGAGCGATAAAATGTAGTTTTACAATACCCGATCCTCAAATTATTGATTTTAAAGAGGCACTGATTTTTGGCTTTTTGGGAGTTCTTCGTTTGGAGAATGAAGTGAATTGTCTAGCGTCTGTAACGGGTAGCAGTATTGATCATAGTTCGGGGATAATTTTTTATCCTAATTTTTAATAAAGCGGTCTAGTTTTTTATATTTTAGCTAACAAACGAATTTAAACTCATGGAAACCATTATTATTTCCCTTTTTGTCCTGGGATATCTAGCTATCACGCTTGAGCACAATTTGAAAGTTGATAAATTGATCCCTGCCCTTGCGATGATGGCCTTGATGTGGGCCATTATTTCACTAGCCCATTTGCCTGTTTTTGACGTAAATACCGAATTGAAACAGCTAGAACCGTCCCATATTGATGAGATTTTATTGCATCATCTTGGCAAGACAGCCGAAATCATTATTTTTCTACTTGGAGCGATGACCATAGTTGAAATTATTGATTATTTCAATGGTTTTTACACAATAAAAAGTTTTATCAGAACCCGAAGTAAAAAGGGATTGCTCTGGATTTTTGGAATTTTAGCTTTCATACTCTCAGCTATAATTGATAACCTTACTGCTACGATAGTACTAATTACGATTCTTCAGAAAGTAATTCACGATCGAGATACTAGATTATGGTTTGCCGGACTGATCATTATTTGTGCTAATGCCGGAGGAGCTTGGTCCCCAATTGGAGATGTGACTACGACCATGCTTTGGATTGGTGATAAGGTAACAACCTTAAAGTTAATTAGCTACGTCTTGGTGCCCTCAATAATTTGTTTTGTGATTCCTGTAGGAGTTGCTTCTCTGTTACCGGCTTTTCAAGGAGAAATTGATACTGCTGAAGAGGATCCAAACATAGAAACTCACAAACGCGGAGGAACAATGTTGTATTTGGGATTATCAGCAATTGTTTTTGTTCCTGTTTTTAAAACTTTAACTCATTTGCCTCCCTATGTAGGAATGATGTTGTCTCTTGCTATTGTTGCTACTTTTGCTGAGATTTTTAGTAAAGCTAAAATCAATATCACCTCTTTAGATGAAGAGAGTGATGCACACCAAACTTCAAGTCCAGTTCATAAATCACTTTCCAAAATAGAATTACCTAGTATATTATTTTTTCTAGGAATTTTATTGGCAGTAGCTGCATTAGAATCATTAGGGATGCTATTTAATTTTGCAGAAGGACTGAATCAAGCCATTCCCAATACTGATGTAGTAATTGGATTATTAGGAATTGGATCTGCAGTTATTGATAATGTTCCACTAGTAGCTGCTAGTATGGGGATGTTCTCGATGGGCACTGATGATCCAGTATGGCATTTAATTGCTTATTCAGCAGGAACAGGAGGGAGTATGTTAATTATTGGTTCAGCCGCCGGAGTAGTAGCAATGGGAATGGAAAAAATTGATTTCTTTTGGTATGTTAAGAAAATCAGTTGGTTGGCATTGATTGGATTTTTGGGAGGCTTTATAGCATTTATTTTAATTCGAAATTTCGTGATTTAGATGAATTAAGAAAATTTTTCCTCGTTTTCCTCGTTTGATAATGTAATAGAATATAAAAGCATGTTACTATTTTTACTGCAAGAACCCGCTCCATTACAAACGGAGAAGACCTTATCATTAATTGAACTTATAAAAAACGGTGGTCTCGGTGGGCAGCTTATTATAGGTCTTTTATTCGTTTTACTTTTGATGGTTACCTATATTTATTTTGAGCGTTTGTTTGCTATTCGTTCAGCTGTAAAAGTGAGTCCTAATTTTATGCCTCAAATTCGTTCTTTTGTGATGAATGGTAAAATAGATGGCGCACAACAGCTTTGTATCCAAGAGAACGTTCCCGTGGCTCGTTTAATTTCTAAAGGTCTCTCTAGAATAGGTCGCCCTTTAGATGATATAAATACAGCCATTGAAAATGCTGGACGTTTGGAGGTTTATCAATTAGAGAAAAATATAAGCGTATTGGCAACCATTTCAGGAGCTGCTCCTATGTTAGGTTTTTTGGGGACCGTAATTGGGATGATTTTATCCATTTTTGAAATTTCAAATGCTGGGGGGAATATTGATATGCAACTCCTTGCAGACGGACTGTATACTGCCATGACGACTACTGTTGCTGGTCTCATAGTTGGGATTTTAGGATACATTTGTTACAACCATTTGGTGGTCAAAACCAACAAAGCAGTGTATCAAATGGAGGCATCCAGTTTAGAATTTCTCGATCTACTAAACGAACCAGCTTAAAAATGAAACTGAGAGGGAGAAATCAAATAAAACCTGAATTCAATATGTCGTCTATGACGGATGTTGTTTTTTTATTACTCATTTTTTTTATGATTGCTTCAACTCTTGCTAAACAGTTGAATACTATCGAGGTGAAGCTCCCCAAAGCTGATGGGAAAACAGAAAATAGAAATACAGTTGCTGTAACAATAAATAATAAAAATCAATTTTATCTAAATGCAGAGCGAGTTAATAAAAGTGCTTTAGAAAAGCAATTGATTCAAGTTTTAGCAAGTTCTAAAACCCCTTCTTTGGTTTTGAGAACCGAACAAAAAGTGGCAATACAAGAAGTTGTATATGTCATGAATATTGCGAATAAAAACGGCATCAAAGTAGTTCTTGCTGTAGACACCCCCCAATAAGGTTCCATGAAGCTACTAGATACTCCACATAAAAAGAAATCTGCTGTACTTACCACCTTATTGGGAATTCTCTTTTTGCTTTTATTTTTTCTTTTAGGACTAACGTATTATGATCCGCCTATAAGCTACGGAATGGAGGTAAATTTCGGCACTCTTGCTCAGGGAAGTGGAGCTATTCAACCAGTAAAAACCGTTCAAAAGAGTGTCTCTCAAGAAGAGCAACTAGTTGAAAAAGCTACGCAAAAAGAAGCAACACCTTCAGAAGTCAAAACACCTTCAGTTGAAAAAGAAGTACTCCAAGAAAAAGACTCACCAGTAGTACTACCAGAAAAAGAAGTTGTAAAACCACTTCAAGAACCAAATCCTGAAGAATCAGCGCCTTTGGAAGAACCTCCTGTTAAGAAAGAAGTTCCAAAAATTTCTGAGTCTACGAAGAATGTTGTTTCAAACTTAATAAATAGTAAACCCGAGGATGGAGAAGAAACAGAAGGAGAAGGGAATGATTTAGTTCAAGGAGATAAAGGAAAAATAGAGGGAAACCCCTATTCTAGTTCTTACTATAATACTGTTGGGCTGGGAGGTAAAGGCAAAGGATATGGATTGAACGGTAGAAATTTGCAGTCCAATGGGAAAGTAGTACAAGATTGCAATCAAGAAGGAACTGTAGTTGTACGTATAACAGTGAACAACCAAGGACAAGTCATTCGGGCTGAACCCGGGGTAAAGGGAAGTACAAATACCCACCCCTGTCTATTAGAGCCTGCAAAAAAAACAGCTCTACTACACCAATGGTATCCAGATAATAATGCTCCAGCAGAACAAGTCGGTTTTGTGGTGATTCAGTTTAAATTAGGAGAATAAAAATTGAAAACCTATCAAGAAACACTGAATTGGATGTTTTCTAAACTTCCAATGTATCAAAGGGTAGGAGAGGCTGCATATCGGCCTGGATTAGAAGGTATGATTGGTTTGGATATCCATTTAGGGAAACCACATCAATCTTTTAATTCCATTCATGTAGCTGGGACGAACGGAAAAGGATCAACTTCCCATATGATTGCCGCTGTACTCCAAAACGCGGGATATAAAGTAGGACTCTATACTTCACCCCATTTACTCGATTTCAGAGAACGTATAAAAATCAACGGTGAAAAAATTCCGGAGACTGAAGTGATTCGTTTTATTGAACAACACCAGATTTTTTTTAATAAACAGAAGCTCTCTTTTTTTGAAATGACTGTCGGGATGGCTTTTAATTATTTTCATGAGGTAAAAGTTGATTTTGCAATTGTAGAGGTTGGTCTAGGAGGACGTCTTGATGCCACAAATATAATTCGCCCAATTCTTTCAGTTATCACAAATATTGGTTTGGATCACACAGACTTTTTAGGTCCAACTCGGAAACACATTGCCAAGGAAAAGGCTGGAATTATCAAACACAAAGTCCCTGTCGTAATTGGCCAAAAAGACACGGAAACCCAAGAAGTTTTTGAAGCAATTGCATCTGCGAATTCAGCTCCACTTTATTATTCAAAATTGTTATCTAGTGATTGGGAAACAGATTTAAAAGGAAAATATCAAAAAGAAAATCTTCAAACAGCTGTAATGGCTTTAAATCAACTTAGTCTTGTTAGTCTAAATGAGGAGATCCTAAAAGAGGGATTGAAAACTGTCGTTTCTAGAACAGGTTTTCGAGGGCGTTGGCAGGTAATTAGAGAGGAACCCTATACTGTTTTAGATGTTGGCCACAATAAAGAGGGAATCTCTGAATTAGTAAATCAACTTAAAACAATAGATTATAATCAATTGCATATCGTTTTAGGATTTGTAAAAGGCAAAAATGTTTTGGAATTACTCTCTTTGTTTCCTGATACAGCAGAGTATTATATTTGTGCACCTAAAATTGCTCGTGCAATTTCCCTAGAAAGTTTGAGGGATGAGTTGGAGAATAGTCTTATGAATATTCATTACAGCGATTCAGTGGAAAAGGCATACATAAAGGCTGTAGAAGCAGCAGAATCTAAAGATATGATATTGATCTGTGGGAGTACTTTTGTTGTAGCTGAGGTTATGGAGTTCCTTCAGGATAAAAACCAGTTAAAATAAAGATTGGAATAGTAGAGAATTACTATATAAATTTTATATTTGCGTTCTCGTTTAGAGAAAAATTCGGGGCGCTTAGCTCAGTTGGTTCAGAGCACTTGGTTTACACCCAAGGGGTCAGGGGTTCGAATCCCTTAGCGCCCACAAAATTAACCTCAACATATCGTTGGGGTTTTTTTATTTATACACAAAAGGAAAATCGCTAACTAAGACTTTTACTTTATTCTGTTAAAGAATGTGATAATTCTATTATGATTTTTTAACATTTTTTTAAAACTTATAGGAAGTAACTTTTTGCTTTATAGGGAGTCTAATATGTAGATATGGTTTATGTAATCTGCCCGATTCTATACTTTTGATGGTTAATTAATAGTGTTTGTGAAAATCTTCAGATTTCGGGCAGATTTTTTTAACATCAATTATTCCTTATTTTAAAAATCTCTACATTAGAGAAAATTTTATCCGTGAAAAAAATTGGAATCACTGACCGAATGTCCTTCTTAATCTTAGGTATTTTCTATTGCCTTACATTTTCTGTTGGATATTTCTTTGTATCAGGACAGAAAAATGTTTCTTATAAGAGCCTTAAAAGCACTAAAAAATTGATTCATTTGGTTTTAATAGATTTCAAACCTTCAATGAGTGCGACAGACCTTCAGTTGGTTACTGACGGTGCGTATAGTCTTCAGCAAATACCTGGAGTTGAGGATCTTAATTTTGGATCGAATACATCGCCTGAAGGTTTAAATAGAGACTATACGCATAGCTTAACGATGAAATTTAATACATCTAGAGACAGAGATAGTATTTACTTACCTCACCCTATTCATCAGGCGTTTGTAAAGCTATTTGTGCCTTACACTGAATCTGTTTTGGTCTATGATTATTGGGAGTAATTCGGAATTTTAAGCTCCAATTATTTTTAAAATTTTTGCTTCTTCTTCTTTTGCTAATTCAGGGTCAACAAGTATTCTTCCGCTATGCTCATCCATAATTATTTTACTCCTAGAAGCAATTTCTAGCTGAACTTGAGCGGGGATTGAAAAATAGGATCCACCAGAAGCCCCTCTTGCTACGGGAACAATTGCCAATCCGTTTCTAACACTAGCACGAATACGTTTGTACGCAGTAATTAAACGCTCTTCAATTTGTTTTTCAAATTCTGCTGATTTTTTTTGAAGTATATCCTCCTCTTTGTGTGTTTCTTTTAAGATGGTATCGAGTTCTCCTTTTTTTGCTTTAAGGTGGTTATTGCGTTCTTCCAATCTAGTATTAATATCATTCAAAGCATCTTGTTTACTTTCAATACGCGCTGTATGCTCCTTGATTTTCTTTTCGGCTAACTGGATTTCAAGCTCCTGAAACTCTTGTTCTTTGACAATAGAGTTGTATTCTCTGTTATTTCGGACATTTTTTAATTTATCCTCATATTTTTTGAGAAGCTCTTTGGCATTTTCTATTGTTTGTTTTTTATCTGAAATCTCGTGTTCGTCCTCGCTTATTTCAGTATTTATTTTGTCTAACTTGGTGTTTAGCCCTTGAATTTCATTTTCTAAATCTTCAACTTCCAGAGGAAGTTCACCTCTAAGGTTTTTAATTTCGTCAATTCGAGAGTCAATTAATTGCAAGTCATAAAGTGCTCTTAATTTAGTTTCAACGGATACTTCAGTTTTTTTGGCCATAGCTAGAAATAGTTAACAGGATTTGTTTTTATACTTGATAAAACGATTGCAAAATTAGGCATTTTTTTGGTAAGATAATCAAATATCAAATTTTTGGTAAACTGTTCACTTTCATAATGTCCTACATCAAGTAGGAGTAAGTTATTTTCACCTTGATAAAACTGGTGATATTTGAGGTCTGCAGTAATAAAGGCATCTGCTTTTTGTTGTTTTGCATTAGGAATGGCAAAACTCCCAGAACCACCCAAAACGGCTACTGTTTTTATTTCTTTTCCGATAAGTGGACTGTGACGGATGAATTTAGTGTTGAGTTGTTTTTTAACATAAGCTAAAAAAAGAGTTTCCTCCATGGGTTTGGATAAGGTACCAATCCTTCCACCTCCAACACTAGTAAGCGTGTTGTCCAAACTAAAAACTTCGTAAGCAATATTTTCATATGGATGACTATCCATCAAAGCTTTCTGTATAGAATTTGTTAGGTGAGATTCAAAGACTACTTGAATCTGAACTTCATCTATTGTCATTTTCTCTAGGGGCTCTCCAAGATGAGGATTACTGGCTTGGTTTCCCGTAAAATGTCCTTTTCCTTCGAGTGTAAAACTACATTCGCTGTAATTCCCAATCGCCCCTGCTCCAGCTTTATGCAAAGCTTCCAGAACATAAGCACTGTTTTTTTTAGGGACATAAGTGCTTAATTTTTTTAGGCCCGAAGGTTTAGGAATTAAAATACGACTATCATTTAGTTTTAGTCTATCAATTAAAATCCGATTTACCCCATCAGGATGGTTGTCTAATCGAGTATGTAATGCAAAAATGGCAATATTGTGACGAATGGCTTTTAACACTACTCGCTCTACATAATCTTTGCCTGTAATTTTTTTTAATCCTGAAAAAACAATTGGATGGAAACAAACGATCAAATTACTTTTTGTTTGAATTGCTTCATCTACCACTGTTTCAATACAATCTAAACTCACCAGGATTCCAGAGCAAACCGATGTGGCATCTCCGATGAGCAGGCCGACATTGTCAAAATCTTCAGCATAGGCAGGAGGGGCCCATTGATCTAATATATCGATTATATGTTGTATTGTTCTCATATGAATGAATGATCACAAATATAATATTTATCTTCATGGCCATGATTAAGTTGCGAATTTTACTTTTTCCTTTAGTTTGGCTATACAGCCTGATATTAAGGTTTCGCAATAAATTATTTGATTGGGATGTACTTCGTAGTCATCAAATTCCTTTTCCTAGTATTGGAGTAGGCAACTTAGCAATAGGGGGCACAGGAAAATCTGTTGTTATAGAGTATCTGATTTCAAATTTCATTGAGACAAAAAGGATTGGGGTTTTGAGCCGGGGGTATGGAAGGCAAACACGTGGTGTAGTATTTGCAAACCCTTCGAGTACTGCAGCTTCAATAGGGGACGAGCCGTATCAGTTTTATTCAAAACACAATCATATTCAAGTTTTAGTCTCTGAAAAAAGAAGGCTGGGCGTTCAAAAGCTAGTCGAACAAGATTCCCAAATTAATTTATTGCTTCTAGATGATGTGATGCAACATCGGTATGTCAAACCGGATGTTATGATACTGACTACAACCTATCACAATCCTTTTTTTTTAGACACCCTTTTCCCCATAGGACACCTAAGAGAACCAAAGTCAGGCTATCATAGGGCAGACTTAATCTTGGTAACGAAATGTCCTGAAAACCTCAAAGAACATGAACTAATTAGTTTCAAAAAAGAATTGAACTTAGTGTCAAACCAAAAAGTGTTTTTTACAAAAATTAGTTACAGTTCCTATGTGTTCAATGGGGTAAAAAAGAAAATTTTAAGTAATCTCCCAGATGATTTTCTTTTAGTTACTGGTATTGCAGACCCATATCCACTTATCTTTTTTCTAAAAAAAATTGGCTTAAGGTTTAATCATCTTTCTTTTCCAGATCATCATGCTTTTTCATTAGAGGATGTATCTCGTATCAATAACAGCAGAAAAAAAGGCATTGTATTGACTACTGAAAAGGATTATACACGATTAAAGGACTCGCTTGAATTGGATGTTTTGTTTTATCTCCCTATTGAGATGAAGTTCTTGAATTTATCAATGGAAAAAGAATTTAAACAATGTCTTGATAGGAGTTTAAGTTCCTAAGCGATATGTTTATGAGCTTTGTAAGATGACCTGACAAGCGGCCCACTTTCTACATGCCTGAACCCTAGGTCTAAAGCAAACGTTTCAAGTTTTTTAAACTGATCAGGTGTAATAAATTCTTTGACAGGAAGGTGTTTTTTGCTTGGTTGTAAATATTGACCGATGGTAACCACATCTACATTTCTTGATCTCAGGTCGTGTAAGGCTTCCATTACTTCTTCTTCTGTTTCACCAAGACCAAGCATAATACCCGATTTAGTTCTCTTAATTCCCTGGTCTTTTAGATATTCAAGTGTGTTGAGACTAGTTTCATATTTGGCCTGAACACGAACCTTACGAGTTAGTCGTTTTACAGTTTCTATATTGTGAGATACAACTTCTGGTGCAACTTTTACGATACGGTCAATATTTCGAGTGTTTCCTTGAAAGTCAGGAATAAGCGTCTCCATAGTAGTCCCAGGACTTATCCGTCTTACAGCATTTACAGTTTCTGCCCATATAATAGATCCCATGTCTTTCAAGTCATCACGGTCTACAGATGTGATAACTGCATGTTTGATATTCATGATTTTAATAGAATTAGCGACTTTTTCAGGTTCAGCCCAATCTACAGCTCCAGGTCTTCCAGTTTGAACGCCACAAAACCCGCAAGAGCGCGTACAGATATTTCCTAAAATCATAAAGGTTGCTGTTCCTTCAGCCCAGCATTCTCCCATGTTAGGACAGCTTCCTGATGTACATATCGTATTTAGTTTGTACTGATCAACTAAGCCTCTTAATTCAGTATATTTTTTCCCAGTTGGGAGTTTAACACGAATCCAATCGGGTTTTTTTTGATGCTTAATTTCTTTTTCACTAACCTCCATCGACCTTCTTTTTGGCAAAGATACAAACTCTTCTTTAGAGACTCAAAAGATAAAAGAGAGTAAAACCTGTTAAAAAAAGTAATCCAGAAACACTAAGTATTCTGAGCCCTTTTTTGGGTTGGTGTTTTTTAGGCATTGAACTACTAATTACCAATCGGTAATTCAAAAAAGCATAGAGTGGAGCTGTAATAAATGAGAGTACTGTTGCAATTTGAACGAGTTGACCCATCTCAGAAAGTAAGAAAAAGAATATACTCGCCGTCCCAAAGGTGAGGACAGCCATCCAATGCAAGTAATAATTCTTATCTTCTTTTTTAAATAGAAGTTGAACTGTTTTAGACATTGCTCTAGGAGAAGCATCCAGAGTAGTAAGTGTAGTGCTGAGCATCGTTGTAAAAGCAGCAACGCCAATTATACCATAAGCTGCTTGACCCAGGCTGGAAGTATAAAGTTGGATTAATTGTTGAGCGAAAGCACCCCCTTGATTTGAAAATTGAGATCCAGATCCGTACATCACTAAAGCGCCCAGTCCCAAAAAACAAAGTGCAAGAATGATGGTGGCTATATAGCCTACATTAAAGTCAAAAAGACTTTCTTTGAGAGAATTCTTTGAGGATATTTTATTTTTTTCTAAGGTCCAAATAGAATGCCAAATCGAAATATCTAATGGAGCAGGCATCCAACCTAAAAATGCAATCAGAAAAAGTAAACCAGAGGATTCCGGAAAGACTTGATCTAGCGGGATAACAGTTTCGTTTTTAACAAACGCAACACTAACAGCCAAAATACTACTTATTGCAAGGGTTACCATGATGATTTTGATTAGTTTGTCCAACCATTGATATTTACCCAATACTAAAATCAAGCTACACAAAAATGTAATAATGATTCCCCAAGTTACAATATCTGTTGTCCAACCAAATAAAGTTGCAGCCAGTCCGGCTGTTACAATTGTGACGGCACTTTGAATGGTAAACATGGTTGCTAAATTCAAAATGAAATAAGCCCACAAATATCCTTTTCCAAGCTTGTAATACCCATCCAAAAGTGTTTCTCCAGTAGCTTGTGCATAGCGTGGGCCATACTGAAAAAAGGGATATTTAAACAGGTTAATTAATAAGAGTGCCCATACCAACCCCCATCCAAAATCTGCTCCAGCACGAGTGGACTGCACCAGATGTGAGACTCCAATAGCTGCACCAGCGAACAAAAGTCCAGGGCCTAATTTTGAAAGGTTTAACTTACTCAAGTTTTAACTTATTTGATAACATTTTTTTTGCCCTAAAAAGCTTTACTCGAACGTTAGAGGCAGGTTCATTTAAAGTTTCTTCAATTTGCTTTAGTGAAAGGTCGTCGAAATATCTTAATTTTAAAATTATACGATAATCTTCTTTTAAGGTTTTGATTTGGGTCAAAACGTGATCTAAATTTTGATTTGAGATCAGCAATTCCTCTGGTGAAGGGTCTAGACTAGAAATTTGAATTTTGCTTAATTCAGAAACACGATCTGTTTCTTTCTCATGTTTTTGAGAACTTCGGAATCTATCTATATGATGATTTTTTGCTATCGTAGTGATCCAAGAAACAAAAGATTGACTTTCGTCAAAACTGGATATACGATCAAATGCTTTAGAGAAAACTTCAATGGAGAGCTCCTCAGCTTTATTAGAGTCAGAAGTTCTGGAAATTAAAAAACCATATACTGTATCCCAATACTTGTTGAAAAGAGTGTTAAACGCAATTTGGTCATTTGCTTTGGCTTTTAATAAAATTTCTTTTTCCGGCTGCATGAATCAAAGCTAAATTCTTAATTATTAAGAGGGACCGGATTTTTACAATCTGATTCCTCAGGCATCTTTCCACAAAGACCACACGGTTTGTTATCCTTGTTTAAAAAAGGACTTTGACTAGCACATGTTCCGGCGAATTCACCATTTTTTTTCCCCCATATCTTAATTGAAATCCCAGCAAAAGCAAGAAAAATTAAGATGAAAGTGATAATAAATAATTCCATTAATTTTTAATTGAGTTACAAAAATACTAATCTTTCTACTACAATCTATTTGCATTAATAATTTTGGCCATCGTAAAACCGGATGGCTTACCTATAATCCAATCAAGGTATGGATGAATACAATTGGAAAATTATCCTTCAAAGACGAAGTAATAGAATTTAATAAAACCCAAAAATCCTATGTATAGAGTAAACTCCTTTCCCAAGAACGCCCTACATTTCGTGTAGAAAAGCATTAATATGTGCTGATGGCATAAACAACATTCATTAAATAAATATAGTGTTGTGGTTTGATTGAATTTTTGGCGAAAGGGGTTGCTTTATACTTTAAAAGAGAAATGCTCTAGCATTCCATAAAAAACGAAGGAAGTAAAAGCCAAAAGCTAGCCCTACAATAAACTTGAGAAATACACCGGATAAGAAACCAATTAGAGAACCAAAAGCAGCTTTTAATGCACCTTTTTTGTTTTGTTTATTAACAATTAGCTCTCCAAAAAAAGCGCCTAAAAAAGGGCCAAATAAAATTCCAAATGGACCTAAAAAAATAATCCCAATGAAAAGACCAACCGCTGCTCCATAGGTGCTTCCTTTTCCTCCTCCAAATTTTTTTGCTCCAACGATCGGTATAAAAATATCCAATAAAAAAATAAACAAGGCTATGGAAAAACTAATAATTAGAAAGTCTGTTGAGATGTAGACTTCAGAGATGAAACTAAGAATTAGTAATCCTATCCATGAAGTAAGGGGCCCGGGGATGACTGGAAGAAAGCTACCTGCGATACCCAATAAAATGAAAAATCCGGAGAGACAGATTAAAAAAAGGTCCATAAGTTTAAGTGTTGGTTTAGTTCCTAAATTGGAGTCTTATAACATGAAAAATAAATAAAAATCGTAACTTTATTAGATATTTCAATAAAAATGAAAAAAATCACACCTCACACTTCTCTCTATTTGATGCTCCCGGTGTTTTTGTTTTTCACAAGTTGTCATTTATTTGAATCAACCCAAGTTTCGACGAAAGAAATTGCTAAAGCCTCAAAATGGTCTGCTCAGGATATCGCCCCTAGTTTTGATGTTTGCGAGGGTTTAGAAGGGAATGATAATGAAGTGTGTTTTAAAGAACTTATAATTACAACTGTAAGTGACTATCTTAACAACAATATTCCTGAAGCAAATCGGCAAATTGAAGAAGTACTTTTGCTTATTATCACTGTAGATAAGGAAGGATATGTGAGTTTGAAAGATGTTGATTTTTCGAATGCGATCTTAGAAGCCATACCTAATTTAAATAATATTTTAGTTGATGCAATATATCAACTTCCACAGGCTAAACCAGCGATAAAGTCTAATGTTGGCTCTTTTGTTGTAGCGGAATTTCAATTACCTATTCGTATAGTAGCTCAGGAGCTTAACTAATGCAAGAAGAGCAAATCATTTTAGGTGTTGATCCAGGAACAACCATTATGGGGTTCGGATTAATAGCTGTAACTAAATCATCCATGCGGATGATTCAAATGCACGAATTGCAACTTAAGAAATATGATAATCATTTTTTGAAATTGCATCATATTTTTAAAAGAACTATTGAGTTGATTGATGAATATCATCCTGATGAAATGGCTCTTGAAGCCCCTTTTTATGGGAAAAATGTGCAGTCTATGCTCAAGTTAGGTAGGGCCCAAGGAGTTGCAATGGCAGCAGGTTTGTCAAGAGAACTTACCATAACAGAGTATTCTCCAAAAAAAATTAAAATGGCCATTACAGGAAATGGAAATGCTTCTAAAGAACAGGTTGCTAAAATGTTACAACAGTTGCTAAAATTTAAAACTCTTCCAAAAAACTTAGATGCAACTGATGGATTGGCAGCCGCAGTTTGTCATTACTATAATATGGGGAAGGAATCAAACGAGAAGAGCTATACAGGTTGGAGCGCTTTCGTAAATCAAAATCCAAAAAAAATTAAATCCTAATTCGGGTTCTTTTTTAGATGTCAAACTTATACTTTCACTTTCCCTTCTGCAAACAAGCTTGTCATTATTGTAATTTTCATTTTTCTACAAATACTAAAAACCAAGATTCTTTGTGGAAGGCCATGAATAAAGAATTGACTTTGCGTTCGGAAGAAATCAATTCACCTCTAGAAAGCATCTATTTTGGAGGAGGTTCACCTTCATTATTGGATCCCAAACAAATCGAAGAAATACTGACAGCTGTTCAGTCTCAATTTAAGGTTAACAAGCCTCTAGAGATCACCTTAGAAGTAAACCCGGACGATGTAAGCGCTGCTTATTTATCCGACTTAAAATACGCAGGAATTAATAGGTTGAGTCTTGGAGTGCAGTCCTTTTTAGATAAAGATTTGATCCTCATGAACAGAGCTCATAAAGCCGCACAGGCATTTGATGCTTTAGATTTGATTTCAAAAAAATTTACAAATTACACTTTGGATTTGATCTATGGATTACCCTATTCCACCCAAATGGAATGGGAACAGAATCTCGACTTGGCATTGAGTTATAATCCACCACACCTTTCTGCTTACGCATTGACAGTTGAAAAAAAAACGGTCTTATCTACACAAATCAAAAATAAAGAAGTGTTGCTATTGCCCGAAGAAGCTGTTGAAAATCAATATCAATTAATGGTTAGAAAAATGACAGATTTGGGTTATGTCAATTATGAATTTTCGAATTTCGGTAAACCCCATTTTTTTTCTCTGAACAATCAAAATTATTGGAAAGGGAAACCGTATGTTGGAATCGGTCCTGCTGCGCATAGCTATGATGGTGAAAAGATCAGAAAGTGGAATGTTTCTAATAACCACCTTTATCTAAAGGCTATTCAAGAGAATAAACTTTCTTTCGAGGAAGAGCAACTTACACTTAAAGATAGATATAATGAGTATCTAATGACTGGATTAAGAACGGTTGAAGGAATTTCACTCCTTTACGTTCAAGAAATATTTGGGAAACTTTTTGCTACCTATTTAGAGGAACAAGCCTCAAGACATTTAGAAGCACGATATTTCTATTGGGATGGAGATTACTTAAAAATTCATCAGAGTGCAAAGTTTCTAACGGATGGCTTAGCAGCCGATTTATTTATGGTTTAGATATTATTGCCATTTAGTTTACTGAAATGTTCGTAAAACTTTGGAATGGTTTCAATTCCCTTAAAAAAATTGAAAAGCCCATAATGTTCATTAGGGGAATGAATGGCGTCTGAGTCCAAACCAAATCCCATTAAAATAGATTTTACTCCTAATTCATTTTCAAACATTGGGACAATAGGAATACTTCCCCCTCCTCTGCTTGGGATAGGTGGAATCCCGAAAGTATCGAGATAAGCATGATGTGCGGCTTGGTAGGCAATATTATCTGTTGGAGTAACATAAGCATAGCCTCCGTGGTGAGTTTGAACATCTACTGTTACTCCTTCTGGTGCTATGGATTGGAAATGATTACTAAATAATTTGCTGATCTCGTTCCAGTCCTGATTGGGAACCAATCGCATAGAAATTTTAGCATGGGCTTTACTCGGGATAACTGTTTTTGCACCTTCACCGATATATCCACCCCATATTCCGTTTACGTCTAGTGTTGGGCGAATGGTTCTGCGTTCTTCATTAGAATAACTTGCTTCTCCAGAGACCTCTTTTATGCCAATAGAATTTTTAAATTCTTCTAAATCAAAAGGAGCTTCAGCCATCGCTGCTCTTTCATTTTCAGAAAGTGCTTCTACGTTATCATAAAAACCAGGAATAGTAATACGTTTTTTATCGTCGTGTAATTGGGCAATCATTTCACACAAAACATTAATTGGATTTGCGACTGCCCCTCCGTATAAGCCCGAATGCAAATCTCTATTAGGTCCTGTAACCGTAACTTCCATATAACTTAATCCGCGTAAACCAGTGGAGATTGAAGGCTGTTCTCTTGAAATCATTCCAGTATCGGAGATCAGGATAACATCGCAAGTTAATTTTTGTTTATTATTTTTCACAAAGTCTTCTAAATGATCACTCCCAACTTCTTCCTCGCCTTCGATCATAAATTTGATATTACAGCTTAATGATCCCTTCTTTTTCATGACTTCAAAAGCTTTTATGTGCATAAACATTTGTCCTTTATCATCACAAGCTCCTCTGGCAAACACAGCCCCTTCTGGATGGAGCGGGGTTGTTTTGATTATTGGTTCAAATGGTGGGCTATCCCATAATTCTAGAGGGTCCGGGGGTTGTACATCATAATGCCCATATACCAAAACCGTGGGGAGTTTGGGATCGATCAAATGCTCTCCATATACTATTGGGTGTCCGTTTGTTGGAATAATTTCTGTATGAACACAGCCGACATTCTCAAGGGCATCCTTCACCCATTCAGCAGCTTGAGCAACATCTTTTTTATAACTTGGATCTGCGCTAACTGATGGGATCTTTAAGAAATTCATCCATTCTTCTAAATAACGTTTTTGATCGTTTGTAAGTGTCATATTTAGGTCGTTTCGTAATGATACAAAGCTAACCATTGTATTTTTTTTAGAAGTGGAAATTTTATGCAAAAACTTAACTATATTTGCACCCACCAATATCTAAAAGCGGGTGTGGTGAAATTGGTAGACACGCTAGATTTAGGATCTAGTGCTTTACGGCTTGGGGGTTCGAGTCCCTTCACCCGCACAAAAACCCTCCATTAAGGAGGGTTTTTTTTGTTTCAATTCAGCTGGGTTCGCTTCAAAGGGATGAGTTTTAGACTCCTTAAATCTTAAATGCGCGAATCCTTCGGATGAGGCTAATTGATGGTTCTCAATTCTTTAAAATTTAGTTGAAAAATTATTTTTGCCTTTGGAAAGGGTATCGCTATTTGAATTTGTGAACCACAAATTATCAAAGTTACCCACGGATTCGATAGTTTATAAATAGTGGAGATTTTATCGAATAAAAAATTTATTCATTTATCTTTAAATGCACATTAGTACAAATCATATTCATTGAAAATCAAATTCGGTATACTTTATGGAAATTAAACCCAGACTGAAAAGGCAAATGGGTTTGATTGCGGTTATTGCTACTGGAGTGTCCTCTATGGTAGGAGCTTCTATAAATGTGGTTCCTTTTATGATTCACCGAAGTGTCCCATCCATCGGGCCAAATGTATTATGGGCATTCGCTTTTGCCGCTGTCCCTGCCTTATTTGCGGGACTAGCTTATTCTATTTTGTCCTCTGCTATGCCCAGAGCAGGAGGGAGTTATCTATATGCAAGCAGAGGATTAAATCCCTATTTTGGTTTTGTAGCAAGTTTTTCGCAGTGGTTTGGACTATCCATCGTTATTGGAGTGATTGCCTATATTTCAATTCCTTTTTTAAGAGATATTGCATACACTCATCAATTTTTTGGACTTTCTTCTTTGTTGGACATTCCTATCATTCGAGTAAGTTTAGCCTTAGGTCTAATCTGGGGATTTGTGTATCTCAATGTCAGAGGAATTAAGGCTTATACAAATCTTTTGATACCTATGGTCGTTATCATTTTTTGTTTGGGAAGTATCGTTATTTTTTCTAGTTTTTTCTTTGATTCTTCAGATTTTTTGGCTTCTGTAGCAGAAAAATCAGGAAATCCATTTGTTCCTAAATCAGATCCTCCTTTTAAATGGCTTAGCTTTTTGTCCGCCTCAGCAGTTTTATTTTCAAGCTTTATCGGTTTTGATGCAATCTCTCAAACAGGTAGTGAAGCCATAAATCCCAGGAGAAATCTGCCACTAGCAATACTAATTGCCATATTAGGAGTGGGCTTATTTTATTTTCTTTTCACGGCTGCTGTTTACAAGATTATTCCTTGGAGTTTTGTCGCTGAACAGGCTTTAGAGAAAGATATTTCTGCACCAGGATTACTCAGTTATGTCTTGCCCTATGGTTTAGATACACTTATTATAGTAGGCGCTACTATTGCGTTGATCAATGATTTACCAGCAATGTTATTATCTGTCTCACGACTTATGTTTGCTTGGGCAAAAGATGGTGTGGCTTCTTCACGTTTAACTTATATTCATCCAAAAAAGAATACCCCAGTAGTAGCCTTGGTCATTGCAGGGATTATGGCAAGTATTGGTGTGTTAGGTTCCAATTTTGCTGGTGATTTCTTTTTGGGAATTGACATTATGGTGACCTCTATGTTAGTTAATTTTTTATTGATGTGCGTTACCCTTATTACAATCAAAGAATATAATTTTAAATTATACAGTGAAATAGAAGTGATAAAATCAAGAAGGTTACAGTTAATTATAGGATGGGGAGGGATATTTTTTCTTTCTATTTTTTTGACAATACATTTATACAAAGACCTTGTTAGCGAAGTGGAGGCTTGGTATTTTCATTCTACCTATGTTTGGTTGATTGTAATGGGAGTTGCCAGTTTGGTTTTTTACTTACGATGGAAAAAATTAAAAATCCATGATAAAACTATTATGCAAAGGTTTAAAAACTTACCAATAGAATAGCAATGAAAAAAGAAGTTAAATTATCGTCATCACTATCTATACCCAGAATACTTATTGGTCTTTGGCAAATTGCGGATATGGAAAGGGATGAACAAAAGCTTGATTTACCACAAACTGCGTCTTATATGGATGACTATATAGCCGCAGGTTTTTCAACTTTTGATATGGCAGATCATTATGGATCTAGTGAAATTATAGCGGGACTTTGTAAAAACAATCATCCAACTCATGAAGGAATTCATTTGTTTACAAAATGGGTTCCAAAACCCGGAAAAATAGACAAAAAGCAAGTTCGAGATGCCATAGAAAAGGCGCTTAACAGAATGCAACAGAAACAGCTTGACTTGATACAGTTTCATGCTTGGCTTTATGCTGATCCTAGTTGGTTAGATGCACTCTTTTTTTTAAAAGAACTGAAGGAAGAGGGACTAATAAAGAATATTGGTGTTACAAATTTTGATGCACATCATTTACGTATAGCTCTTGCCAGTGGAATCCCTATCGTTAGTAATCAAATTTCTCATTCTGTAGTTGATCGCCGTGCGCTAGGAGCAATGAGAGAAGTTTGTGACCTTTATAACGTAAAGATTTTTGCTTATGGAACACTATTAGGTGGTTTTTTATCTGACCGATGGATAGGAGTAGAAGAGCCGAAGTTAGAGGCTTTAAAAACTTGGTCCCAGATGAAATATGTTCGTTTTATTCAGGCTGCTGGAGGATGGTCTTTGTTTCAGGAATTATTAAGTACAATGGATTTTATCGCTCAAAAAAAGAACACAACTATTTCCAATATTGCTAGTCGGTATGTGTTAGAAAATCAACATATAGCTTCCGTTATTATTGGTGCGAGACTAGGAGAAAGTTCTCATATCGACGCACATAAAGAATTACTAAATATAACTTTTGATTCCGAAGATGTTAAGATGCTTGAAGCTGTGATTGGTAAATTGAACCCTATACCTGGGAATTGTGGAGATGAATACCGACAGCCTCCTTTTTTAACAGCATCTGGTGATTTAAGCCATCATTTAGAAACCTTTCCTTCTGTTTATCCAATTGTAAAACAATCAGAAAATAGAACTCAAGTATATAGTGGAACAGTTTGGGAGTCTTTTGCAGGCTATTCAAGAGCAGTTAAAATAAATGATAGAATTAGTGTTTCAGGAACTACTGCTACTCATCAAAATGAGTGTATTGGTGGAAATGATGCTGCCGCCCAGACGCATTTTGTAATTGATAAAATTGAGGCCGCTATTACTTCTTTAGGAGGAAGCCTAAAAGATATTGTTAGAACCCGAATATATGTAAACGACATCAATGATTGGGAAGTAGTTGCTCAGGCTCATGGTCAACGATTCAAAGGGATCGATCCAGTAAATACTCTAGTGGAAGCTAAATTAGTTGGCCGAGGATATAAAGTAGAAATCGAAGCTGAGGCTGTGGTTACTTAATTCACTGCTCGGCTTCAAATGATTCCAGTAGATCTTTCCTGTCAATTTTAAACTGACTTACTTTTTTTTCAAAAAGGTCAATCAACAGTTCTCCTTTTTTTAATAATTGTAAATCTTGACTAGAAGGATTTCTGAGTCTTGCTTTAGAAAATTGCACTACATTTCTCATAACTGAAAAGGCTGTAATTTTCGCACTTTGCCATGCTCCAATTTGCCTATCTCTAGGTCTGTCGTTCACTTCATTTTTTAGTAACCTAAGATCTGAAAGGATTTCTTTTTTAACTTCAGAATTATCAGTTTTGGGATTTGTAGCGTTTAAAAATTTCTCATAATTTTCTAATTCTTTGTAAAGTAAGGTTAACCTTTCTACCTGAACATCTACTTGTTTTTGGAAAGAATATAAAGCTTCATCTACTTGGGAATCTAATTCAAATCTTGGGTCTGGGACTATCTTAATCAAAGTAGTTTTTAATTCGTTTTTGTACTCAATCTCAGCAACGTAGTTTCCTGGAAGTACAGGAATACCTCTTGATTCTTCATTGATCCATGAACCAGGGAGTGTTGAATTTTTTTCATCTAATTTCCAGGTAATATAGTTGAGACCGGGTTTAATATTTTTTGTAAAGACTGTATTTATTTCTTTTCCTTCTGAATTTTTAATCACAGCTGATACTGAATCTAATGCATTGGTTTCTTCATTAAGATAAAAAGGAATACTAACTTTTTGAAACACACGATTCTCACCTTCGAAAGTGGTATGAAAGCCTGACCAGATATTTCCTGGAGGAGCGATGAATAAGCCTTTTACTTGAACAACTTCATTTAGCGGCAGTGCAGTTAGTTTTTGTTTAGGAGGATTTGAAACAATTTCTCTAAGACTTAACAAATCGTCTAATACCCATATTGCTCTTCCAAAAGTACCTACAACCAATGCTGATTCCTTCTCTTGGATTACTAAATCCATAGTTGAAACAGAAGGGAAACCGTTTTTAAATTGAGTCCAATCTAATCCTTCATTTGTGCTAACCCACAAACCATTTTCCGTTCCAAGGAAAAGCAACTCTTTTTCTACTGGATCTTGAATAAAAGAAAGTGTATAGCCTTTTACATTATTTTCATTCACCATTGAACTCCAAGTCTTGCCATAGTCAGAAGTTTTAAATAAGTAGGGTTTGAAGTCTCCTTTTCTGTAATTATTTACGACCAACCAAGCTGTTTTTTTATCATATCTTGAGGCATGTATTCTAGCAATCCAAGCTTCTTTTGGCAATTCATTTATGTTTTCTGTAAGATTAGACCAAGTTTGACCTCCATCTCTGGTTAGCTGAACCTGCCCATCATCTGTTCCTACCCAAATGATTTCTTTGTCTAAATGACTGGGAGCAATGGCTAGGATACTTGTGTAATTTTCTGCTCCTGAAATATCGAGGGTAAGACCTCCATAATCACCCTTTTGGTATTCAGTGTTGTTTGTTGTTAGATCTGGGGAAATAATTTTCCAATTCGCACCTTTGTCAATTGATTTATGAACGTATTGTGAACCATAATAGACCCCATTTGAATCAAATGGATCTTTTGCAAAACCTGCATTCCAGTTAAAACGTAAAGGAGTATTTTTGTTAGGTGCTTGGGGACTAATACTCTGATAATAACCGGTTAATTTATCATAACGATAAAGATCACCATTTTGAGAAGTGCCAAAACCAAATCGTGAGTTTTCTATGTCAGGGGCTATATAAAACCCATCTCCTCCAACAAGATATTGCCAGTAGAGTGTTCGGATACCCCCTCTTTTCCATGTATAAGCTGGACCCGACCAGTTGCCGTTGTCTTGCATTCCCCCATATACATTAAATGGGGTATCATAATCAACATTAATTTGATAAAATTGTGCTACAGGAATGCTTTCAGGGAAATACCAACTTTTGCCATGATCAAAAGTAATCCCTAAACCTCCATCCCCACCAATAATGAAATGCTGTGGATCATTAGGATTAATCCATAGGGCATGAAAATCAGCATGAATACCCTTAGTTTCATCAGCAGGAATCATGGGCGTCGTATCGAATGTTTTTCCACCATCATAACTCACAGAAAGAGGCTGATATATATTGTATACTCTTTCTTGATCTTCAGTATCTACAGCTAAATCTTGAAAATAAAAAGGCCTGTTATTGGTAAATTTTGGATTGTCGTTGATTTGTTCCCACAATAATCCTCCGTCATCACTTCTATAAAGTGCATTTTTTTGTGCTTCAATTTTAGCGTAAATCCGATTAGGATTACTGGGTGCAATTGCAATTCCGATTCTACCAAGTTCACCAGATGGCAAGCCATTTTCGGCATTAATTTTTTTCCAAGTAGTGCCCCCATTATCAGTTAAATATAGGCCAGAGCCAGTTCCCCCAGACACAAAAGAAAAAGGAGTCCTTTTGTGATCGTATAGGGCTGCCAAAAGTTTTTTAGGATTTTTAGGATCCATTACCAAATCTGCAATTCCAGAGGATGAATTAGTCGAAAGAATTCTATACCAGTTTTCACCACCGTCAGTTGATTTATATAAACCTCTATGTTCATTTTCAGTAAAAGGATCCCCTAGAGCACCTACATAAATAGTATTCTCATCATCAGGATCTATAAGAATACGATGAATTGTTTTAGTAGCTTCAAGTCCCTTAAATTTCCATGTCTTGCCTGCGTCTTCTGATTTAAAAATACCCATTCCTAGGTTCATGGAGTTTCTGGGATTTCCTTCCCCAGTTCCAACCCAAATCACATCTGGATTACTTTGTTGAATGGCCAAGGCTCCAATATTTTGTGTAGGTTGATCATCAAAAACTGGAACCCAGGCTGAACCACCATTTTCTGATTTCCATACACCTCCCGATGCTGCACCTACATAAATTATTTTAGGATTTGCAGTCACCACATCTATGGCAGTTATTCGTCCGCTCATATTTGCTGGACCAACATTACGCATTTTTAAGTTTTCTAATTTGTCAAAGTTTATAGTCTGAGCTTGAATAGAGAGACAAAAGCAAATAAATAAAGGAAAATATAGTCGCATTTTATAAGGAATAATATCAGTTAGTCACAATGTAGTTAAAATTTGATACTTTTAATTTTTATCAAATAAACTAAAGCAAAAAAATTCAATATTCATATGCTCAATTTTTTACAAAACCAAAAGCTAATATATTTCAACTTATTTATATTGATTTCTTTTCTAGTGTTTGGAATAAGTAATGCACAGAGATATGGTCAATTCCAAAACCCTGAGCTTGTAAGCTTATTTAAAGATTGGCGTGCGTTTGAGGTACCCCCTATGAAAAATGGAGTGCCTGATTATTCTGAGGCTTCTTTTAATCAGAGATGGGAAACATACACTGTGTTAAGAGAGCGACTCGAAAAATTTAATAAAGAAACTTGGGAAGCTGAGCAGCAAGTTGATTGGCATTTGCTTTGGGCTGAAATGAATGGCTATGTTTTTAATGCTAAAATTTTAAAACCATGGCAACGAGATCCAGCATTTTATAAATCTATTTGGACCTCCAAAAGTGATGTTCCTGCTCACGAAGGGCCTACCCATCATTTTGTTATAGAACTTTGGCAATATAATTTTCCTCTGAATCAAAAAAGAAGAAACGATTTAATTTCCTCACTTAAAATGATTCCAGAATTAAATAATCAAGCTCAATTCAATCTTACTGGAAATGCGAAAGACCTATGGATTGCTGGAATTCGTGATATTCAAGATCAAGTAGAAGTACTGAAAGACATTCTCTTAAAACCAGATGTTAATGGAGATCGTATTTTAGTATCTGAAATTAATAAAGCGATAGCTTCAACTCAGTATTTTGTTAATTGGCTCAAAGAGGAAGCCCCAAAAAAAAATGGCCCTTCTGGAATAGGTAAGGAAAATTATACTTGGTATCAGCAAAACGTTCATCTCGTTCCATTAAGTTGGGACGATGAGGTTCTTTTACTTAAAAGAGAGTTAGCGCGAGCCTGGTCATCATTAAAGTTAGAAGAACATCGAAATAGGAATTTAGTAGAGATAAATCCTGCTGACTCTCCTGAGGCCTATGCCATTTTGGCTCAAAATGCAGCTAAAGAATTAATCAATTTTTTAGATCAGAATGATATTGTTACTGTGAAAGATTATTTTTCAAAAGCTCTAGAGCCTCATTTGGGAAAATATATACCCTCAGAGAAACGAAACTTCTTTTGGATTACAGCTCATTTAGATCCAAAGCCACTTTTTTCCCATTTTTATCATTGGTTTGAGCTCGAAAGAATGTTGGAAGAACCCCATCCAAATCCTATTCGAAGGGGAGCTCTACTGTATAATATTTTTGACTCAAGGAATGAAGGATTGGCTACAGGTGTAGAAGAAATGTTTATGCATGTCGGCCTTTATGATCAGAACCCAAGAGCAAGAGAAATTGTTTACATTCTAATCGCCCAAAGAGCAGCTAGGGGCCTTGGTTCGTTATACGCACACGCCAATATGTTGTCTATGGAAGAGGCAGGTAAAATCCATTCAGAATATACTCCCAGAGGCTGGATGAAAACAGAAAAAGAACTGCTTATTTTTGAACAGCATTTATACTTGAGACAGCCAGGTTATGGAACAAGTTACATCACAGGTAAATATTTAATCGAGGATATGATGATGGAATTTGCAAATAAACAAAAAGAAGATTTTACCTTGAAGCAGTTTTTTGATACACTCAATAGTATCGGTAATATTCCCGTCTCTCTTGGCAAGTGGGAAATGACAGGAGATGGTTCACAGATACAAAAAATTCAAAATTCCTTCAAAACTATAGACTATTGATTTGAAAATAATATTTTTCTAACCTATACTTATTCAACATTTAAATTTGCTTTAGCACATGACACACGAGATTAAAAATTTTATTGAACTAATATGGAAGTCCCATCAGCAAAACATAAAATCCGTTTTAGCAACTGTTGTCGCTTTAGAGGGTTCGTCTTATCGCAGACCTGGAGTTCGTATGTTGATTCAGGAAAATGGGCAAACGTTTGGAGCTGTGAGCGGCGGGTGTGTTGAAAAGGAAGTCATGAGACAAGCGCAGTCTGTTTTTGATTCTGATATTCCAAAAATAATGACATACGATGGCAGGTATAGACTAGGATGTGAAGGGATTATCTATATTCTTATAGAGCCCGTAAGACTTTCTGAGGATTTAAAGATTAAGTTTGAATCTGTTTTTATTCAACGAGAATCTTTTGAGAGCGAATCATTCTTCCAACTGGAGGAGGGTGTAAGCGAGGCTTTTGGGACACAATTTATTTTTTCAGGGAAACGATTTTCTTTGCGTGAAGGACTTTCCTTTTCAGAGCAACATCAATGTTTTAAACAATCGTTTTCTCCTTTGTTTCAGTTGTACCTCTTTGGAGCGGAACACGATACGGTTAGTTTGTGCAAAGCAGCGTCGAATTTAGGATGGCAAGTTACTGTTATTGCTGCTCCAGATGAAGCTAAAACGAAAGACTTTTTTGAAGGAGCTCATGAATTTATAACCCCAACATTTGAAGCTCTTAATGTCAGTTCAATTGATTCGCAGACAGCGGTTATGTTAATGTCTCACAGCTTCAATAGAGATGTGCAGTATCTTTTAACACTAGCAAATACTCAACCAGCTTATTTTGGAATTTTGGGTCCCAAGCATAGAAGAGAACGGGTGTTGGAAAAAGCTTTGGATTTTAACCCAGACTTATCAATTGAATTTTTAGAAAATCTTCATGGGCCTGCGGGTATAAATATTGGTGCTGAAAGTGCAGAAGAGATTGCCATATCAATCTTGTCTGAAATTTTAAGTGTGACTCGAAAACAGAAACCCGTACAATTAAAAGAAAAGAAAGGTAGGATACATGAGTAAAATCTCTCATATATTACTAGCTGCAGGAACTTCAAAGAGGATGGGAGAGCCAAAACAACTCCTGCCTTGGGGCTCCCAATCACTCATCCAATTTCAAGTAGAAAAAATTTTACCTACAACAGAGCATCTGTACGTAGTATTAGGAGCTTATGCAGATAGGGTAGAACCCCTTTTAAAAGGTTTAGATGTAGAGTCTATTCGATGTAAACATTGGGAAAAGGGCATGGGAGCTTCTTTGTCTTTTGTTATAAATGAAATTCTCAATACCAATAGTGATTTAGATGGAGTTCTCGTTTCTTTAATTGACCAACCATTAGTTTCAAGCGCACATTACTTAAAGATGAGAGCTCTCTTTCAAAAAGGAAATAATCAGATTATAGTCTCTGAGTCAGATTCAGGATGGTGTGGTGTTCCTGTTTTATTTGATTCTTGTTATTTTCACGATCTACAATCACTAAGTGGGGAAGAAGGAGCTAAAGTGATTTTTAAGAGAAACCTAGAAAATGTGGTTTATGTCAAATCAGGTAATTCTCTCGTAGACATGGATACACCCGAAATGTATCAAAAATTATTGAAAGAATTTAGCCCCCAATAGTAATCATACTTCTATTTTGTTGGTGCTGTTTTGGGTCTTCAAAGCTTTCTGGAGCATCCATGCCAGACCGAACAGCGAATTTACTTGAAACACTCTGACGAACTATGGATTCAATATCCTGATTATTTCTTAGAGCGGTCAGTAAATCATTTTCTTTTTTGGAAAACAAACAATTTTTTAAATGTCCATTCGCAGTTAAGCGGATGCGATTGCATTGATCACAAAAAGGATGCGTAACAGTACTAATTATTGCAAAGGTGCCTTGGTATCCTTTAATGCTATAGTTTTTTGCGGTATCGTTTGGTGCATCTTGGAGCCGAATGATTTGATCATCAGTATAATTCTCTTGAATTTTTTTCATGATTTCTAAATAGGAAACCGTTTTTTCTCTCTTCCACTGGTTACCATCAAAAGGCATGAATTCAATAAAACGAAATGCAACTGGGTGGTCTTTTGTAAAAGCAATAAAATCGAGAATTTCATCATCATTTACACCTCGCATTAGGACAGCATTGATTTTTACTTTAAATCCTTCATTTAAAAGATTTAATATATTTTGATATACTTTATCAAAATAATTTCTGAAAGTAATCGAATGAAACCGTTCAGCATTTAAAGTGTCTAAGCTGATGTTTACTGTTTTAACTCCGGTCTTTTTTAATAATTCAAAATGGCGGTCTATTGAAACAGCATTGCTCGTTATAGATAGGTCCACATTTAAGGTAGAAAGGAGTTCAATAATTTTGGGGAAATCTTTTCGAACTAGTGGTTCACCTCCTGTGAGTCTAATTTTGTCAACTCCAAATTTTACGAAAGTTTTAGCGATGGAATAAATTTCATCGGCATTCATTAGATGTTCTGCAGGACTGAGTTTCACACCATCTACGGGCATGCAGTAAGAGCATCGAAGATTACATCTTTCTGTAAGTGAAATCCGAAGGTAGTTATGATGCCTTCCGAAAGTGTCTGTCAAAGGAGAATTTGCTTGATTCATTTCTTGTGCTGTGCTCCTTTTAAAATATCAAAAAGGTGAAGGGCTTCTGGAAAAACTGCATTTAGAGATTCAATAGCCCCATTGGTAGATCCCGGTAAAGCCATAACTAAACTGTTTCCTATTAATCCTACAACACTTCTTGATAATGACGCATAAGGCGTTCGGTCTTGCCCGTATTTACGTATAGCTTCTTCTAGTCCAGGAATACGTTTTTCTAATAAAGGCATAATAGCTTCAGGCGTATGATCTCTGGGAGAAAGCCCTGTACCGCCAATGAATAAAATTATTGAAGCGTTAGCTTCTATTTGTTTTTTTAGATTGGAATGTATTTGATCAATTTCATCAGGAATTACTTGATAGTCTACAATTTCTACTCCCCAGTTTTCAAGAGCCTTGATCGCTTCTTTTCCAGCTTTATCCTTTTTCTCTCCTTTGGATACTGAATCAGAACAGACCATTACTGCACAGCTAATTTCTTCTTTTACGGAATGTCTATCGGTTTTTCCTCCTTTTTTGGAAACAAGTCTTATGGTTGAAATTTCAATCCCTTTGTCAAGTGGTTTAAGCATGTCATACATATTCAATGCAACAATACTTGCTCCATGCATGGCTTCTACTTCTACTCCTGTTTTATAAATTGTTTTTAGCGTACATGAAATTTTGATTTCCAGATCGTTAATTTCAAATTCAAAACCAGCATATTCAATAGGCAAGGGATGGCAATCGGGCAAAAGTTCGGGTGTTTTTTTAACTCCCAAAAGTCCGGCTGCACGACTCATTTCAAAAACATCTCCCTTGGGGACTGTTTTATTTTGAATGGCTTGAATTGTTGCTGACTTACTTACGGTAAGTAAAGCTTCTGCGGTTGCTATCCGGAGGGTATTTTTTTTATGTGTGATATCAACCATGACTACTGATTAACTTTCCATTGATGCGATTGATCTTCGAAGAATTCTTTTCCGAAAATAGGAAGTTTTGCTTTGATGTCATTAACTATTTCTGTCAAACTATCAAAAACAGGTGTACGGTGCGCGCTTGAAACAAAAACAAAAAAGCAAATTTCTCCACTATAAACCTTCCCCAGGCTATGGTAGATGTGCATGCAGCTAAGATCGTATTTGGAAAAAGCAGCCTCTCGAATTTCGTGGCAAACCTGATTAGCAATATCTATCTGAGCAGTATATTCTATTGCACTTACTTTTTTCTTATCAATTTGATCTGCTCTAACTTGTCCTAAAAAAATATTGTGCGCACCGATCTCAGTTTTGGACTGATGATGGGCAATAGATTCTGCAATTTTGGAGGGAGAAATTGCTCCTTCTACAAAAATGTTTTTGATTTTATCTTTCATATATTTTTTCTGGTTTTAAAGCCCCCATTCAATTAGTTGTTTAGCACCTTCTTTTAGGCTAAAACAATTTTCTATTCCTTTATCTTTCAATTTTTGTACAAAGACTTTACTCCTGATTCCTGTTTGACAAAAAGCAATAATTTTCCCTTCAAAATCACTAAAAATTTTCAAAGAAACGTCATTGCTTAATGGGTGTTCTACTACGTTGAGGTGAGTTACACGAGGCAATTCATCTTGTTCACGAACATCAATCCACATTATCATTTCTTGTGATGAAAGCTGAGTTAAAGATAATTCAAAATCCACGAAACAGTCTTGATTTTCAATTGGAATTACACTTCCTAATTTTTTTAGTCTGATGATTTCGTTTTCATTTTTTTCAAAATCAAAGATAGTGTTGGTGTGGTTTAAGAGATTTATACAAAGAAGCTTGCCGCTGAGCACATCTCCAATCTCTAAAATAATTTTTAGAGTCTCTGAGGCTTGATGCATTCCAATAACTCCAGGGACTACACCTAGAACACCCACTTCACTACAATTAGGGATTTCTCCTTTCCCAGGAGGTTTGGGGAAAAGACATCGATAACTGGGACCATTTTTGTAATTAAAAACAGAAACTTGACCTTCAAATTTATAAAGTGCACCATAGACCATTACCTTATTGAGTAAAACACACTGATCATTAATTAAATAACGCGTATAAAAGTTATCCGTTCCGTCTATCACCATATCGAATTTTGCTATGTGTTCTGCTGCATTTTCAACTGTTAAGGCAAAAGGATAAGATTTTATTTTTACATCAGAGTTTAATTTACTCAGATAGTGTTCAGCACAGAGCGCTTTATTCTTTCCAATATCATTTTCATTATAAAGAATTTGACGCTGAAGATTGGATACTGAAACTATGTCAGGATCCATAATTCCAATTATCCCAACACCTGACGCAGTTAGGTACTGCAGTGCGGGACAACCCAAACCTCCTGCACCAATTACAAGGACTTTGGCTTTTTTAATTTTATCTTGTCCAGTTTGACCGATTTCACTGAGCTGTATATGTCTTTGATAACGATTTTCCATAATCATCCGCCTGAAAATGGAGGTAACAAATCGATAAGGGTGCCATTCAAATCTGATAAATCTGAATCAATTTTATTGTCTTGAGCAATTTTAAAATTGATATTTTTCAGGTCTGGATAAATAGTTATTAGATGGGCTCTCAGACTTCCTATGGTATCAAACGGAAGGGTGAAAGACGCTTCTTTTACTCCTGTAATTTCTTGTAATTGCCCAAAGTAGCGAACTTTAATTTCCATATTAAAACAAGATAAGCTTAATTCCTGCTGAGGTCAATACTAAAACTAAAAAATATTCTAGCAGTCTGTTATTCCATTTCTGACTTCCAAGGTAGCTCCCAAAAAGGCCTCCAATTAACGCTAGAAAAACCAAAACAACAGTATCTATAGTTGGGGTAAATCCACTACTAAATTGCCCTAAGAGTCCAGCGAGTGAATTCACCCAAATAAATAAAGCAGAAACTGCTGCAGCTTCTTTTATATTGCCCCAATGAAACAATAAGATTAATGGGGTGAGGATGATACCGCCACCTATGCCTATGAGTCCAGAAATTAGTCCTATGCTTGCTCCTACAGATAGAGCTACTAAAAGCGGGATTTCTTTTATTTGATGGCTACTTTTTTGCTTATTAAAAAGCATCCTAACGATTGCAAAAAATAAAATACCACCTAATATTTTTTTATAAAGCCATGGATCTAAAGACCATAGACCGCCAATAAAAGCAGCAGGAACAGAGCCCAATGCAAAATATAAAAACAGTTTTTTATTGAAATATCCTGCTTTATAATAGTGGTAAAACGCAATCCCGGCAACAAATAAATTGAGTAATAATGCTGTGTATTTCATCGTTTCGCTAGGAAAGGAAAACACAGCCATTAAAGCCAAGTATCCACTAGCACCTCCATGTCCAACACTAGAATATAAGAATGCCACAAAAGGAATTAGCACATAAAATAATGAAGATTCAAAGTCCATGAGTTTTGCTTAGGTCAAAATCGTATTGGGTAAAATTAATACCTCAACAAGGGCTCCTCTTTTTAGTGAGACTCCATGTTCTGGGATATAGACAAGTGCATTTGCTTTTGCGAAGCTTATAAGCATGGAAGAATGTTGTCTATCCAATACGGTAACTGATTTATTTTGAATACTTGCTTTTAAAAATAATGCTCTTGGTTCATCGGAAATGAAATCATGAGTTAATGGAATTGATACACGAATTAATCCCTCACTCTGACCCCCTTTTAATCTTGCAAGTAGAGGAAGAAAGTAGACATAAAAGCAACTCAGCGTAGAGGCTGGATTACCGGGAAGGGCAAAGACGAAGCGGTTGTCTTTTTTCCCAAAAAACAACGGTTTTCCGGGACGCTGACGGACCTTATAAAAAATTTCCTCTACATCTAAATTATCTAGGGCTTGCTTTACAAAATCATAATCCCCTACTGAAATTCCACCAGAGATTAAAATAATATCAGCAGTTAAAAAAGCATTTTTGAGCACATTAATCGTTGCTTCTAAGGTATCTTCTGCAAAAGAAATAAGCTGGGTTTCAACCCCTTGTTGACGCAAAGCAGTTTCAAGTAATACGCTATTACTTTCAAAAATTTTACCTCGTGTGAGTTTTTCGTTTGGTTGGATTAATTCATTTCCTGTTAAAATCAGGGTTACTTTGGGAGCTCTGTATACTTCTACTTCTTTAATTCCCAAGCTTTGTAAAAAAGCCAAGCCAGAGGCTTGAAGTATTTGCCCCTTTTCAAGCGGGAAACTACTTTTTTTAACTTGTGAACCTATTGCTCTAATGTTCTGTTCTTTAGTTATGGGTGTTTCTACTCTGAGGATAGATTTTTCACGAATTGTTTTTTCTTGCATGATCACAGCATTTGCTGTATCAGGAACTGCAGCTCCAGTAAAAATTCGAACACATTCACCAGGAAGTAAAGTTGGATTTGTTTCATCTCCTGCTTTGACCTCTCCTTTGATTAAATAATCATTTGAATCGTGAATGCATAGCGCATAACCATCCATTGAAGACTGTCTAAAACTTGGTAAATCAATAGGTGCTTCAACGGCTTCCGCTAAGTTTCTGTTTAGACACTGTGAAATTGGAAGCTTTTCAGTTTCTGTTAAAGGGGAACTGTTTTTTAAAACTAGACTAAGTGCTTCATCTACTGCGATCATTAATGAAATAAATAAAACAGGAATCTATTTATACTAAAGTAAATTCCTGTCAGGATTATTCAAGGGTAAAAAATTAAATTTACCCTGCTAATGGTTTATCGGTGATAAAGGGTTGATTGTAATGTCTTACGCCTGTTGCTTTGTATAGTGCGTTTGCCATTGCTCCCATAATAGGAGGGAATGGAGGTTCTCCAAGACCAGTTGGGTCAATTTGATTATCTACAAAATGCACTTCAATTTCTTTAGGTGCTTCCCCGTGGCGAATAAGTCTGTATTTATCAAAATTATTTTGTTCTGGGACACCGTCTTTAAATGTCATAGCACTGTACATAGCATGTCCAATCCCATCTACTACTCCACCTTCTGCAAGATTCACAGCAGCATCTGGATTAACTACGATCCCACAATCAATAGCACAATACACTTTTTTGACAACAGGATTGCCGTTTTTCATTTCTAAATCTAAAACATTAGCTACATAGGAATTATGACAAAAATAAGCGGCAGTACCTCTGTAGATTTCTTTATTTGTTCCAGTCCAATTTGATTTTTCTTTGACTAACTCAAGAACTCCTGCATATCGAGAAGCATCATAATCGTTATTTTTACCCACAGGGTTTTTTTCTGCACGATCTAATAATTCTAATCTAAAATCTATAGGATCTTTCCCCATTGCTTCTGCTACTTCGTCAAGGAAAGCTTGTTCTGCTCCTGCGATGAAGTTTGAACGTGGTGCTCTGAAAGCTCCAACGGTAATGTTACTAGTTTCTGTCCATTCTTCAGCCATGTAATGATCAATTGCTCCTGCAGGAAATCGGTTTGCGGCTAAAGGACTTTCTGGGATTCCTCCTGTTTTCACATGAAAAGCGATAAGGTTATTATTTTCATCCAGTGCTGCTTTATAAAGTGCATGATATGCAGGACGATAAGTTCCTTGTGTCATATCATCTTCTCTAGAGTAGATCAGTTTTACAGGTTGCCCCATTTCTTTCGAAATTACTGCTGCCTCAGTCATAAAGTGCCCATAAAGACGTCTTCCAAAACCACCCCCCATTCGGGTCATTTGAACGTCAATTTTTTCTTTGTCCATTCCGAGTCGCTTAGCAACACTTCCTTCCATAATTTCAGGAGTCTGGATTGGACCAACTAGATTGGCTCGTTCGGAAGTGACATCTGCAAAAAAGTTCATGGGCTCCATGGTATTATGTGCTAGAAATGGGCAGGTATAGCTTCGTTCTATAATTTTAGCAGCTTTGCTGAACATCGTTTCAGGATCACCGTCTTTTCGGACAACTTTCCCTTTTTTCTTAGACATTGTATCAAAAACAAGACGATGATCTTTACTGCTTTCCAAACCGGCAGGAGTCTCAACGGTAACAGTTCTTCCAAAAAAGCTCAGTTCTTCTTTTTTAGCAGGAGCCAATTCCCATTCGGTTTTCAAAGCCTCTTTTGCTTTCATAACTTCCCAGGTAGAATTACCAACAACAACAGCGACCTCATTGAAAGCATCATTGTCAAAAGCACCGAGACTATAGCCTTCTTCATGAGTTTTTATTCTAAATACTTTTCTGATTCCTGGCATCGAAGCAGCCTGACTGTCATCAACAGACTTGAGTTGCATGCCGAATGCGGGCGGATGGACTACCATCGCGATAAGCATATTATCTGTAGAATAATCAAGGCCGTAAAGAGGTTGGCCTGTGACAATTTTCTGACCGTCTACATTGTTTCTTGAGGTTCCAATAATTTTAAAATCAGCAATTTCTTTTAAAGGGACTTCTTCAGGGATTTCCATTTCAGATGCTAGAGACGCCATTGGGCCATAACCTGATTTCTTTCCAGTGGCTTCGTGAATTAATTGACCCTCAATTGTTGTAATTTCACTTGCATCTACCTCCCAAGTCTTCGCAGCTGCTTGAATTAACATTGCTCGAGCAGTAGCTCCTGCCATACGCAAACTATTCCACCCTTGACGAATAGATTGACTTCCACCAGCCAATTGTCTTGTGAATACACTTGTATTTAAGGGTGCTTGTTCTACAATGACATCATCCCAGTTTACATCCAGTTCCTCTGCTACAAGCATTGGCATGGATGTTTTTACATTTTGACCAATTTCTGGATTTGGTGACATAATGGTTACTAATCCATTTTCCCCAATCTTTAAAAACCCATTGATTTTGAACCATTCTTTAGGGAGGGCCTTTACTTGATTTGGTGTCATGTCACATGAGGTCAGCCAATTAAAGCTTAGCATTATTCCGCCTCCAGCAAGGGTGCTTCTTTTTATAAAAGAGCGTCTTCCGATTGTTGTTTTGATTGTTTTCATAACTAATTTTTTAAGAATTTGAAGCGGTTTTAATCGCTGCTTTTATACGAGTATAAGTTCCACATCTACAGATGTTTCCATGCATTGCAGATTCAATTTCTTCATCTGAAGGATTGGCGTTGGCTTCTAGTAGGGCGGAGGCACTCATGATTTGTCCAGACTGACAATATCCGCATTGCGGTACGTCGTGTTCCAACCAGGCTTTTTGAACAGGATGATCTCCATTTTCTGACAAGCCTTCTATAGTGGTTAATTTGTTATTGCCCACAGAGGAAACTGGGAGCTGACATGAACGGACAGCGATACCGTTCAGATGAACAGTACAAGCACCGCATTGTGCAATTCCACAACCGTATTTTGTTCCTACAAGTTTTAAATGATCACGAAGTACCCAAAGAATAGGTGTTGTTGGGTCAACATTTACCTCGCGTATTTTGCCGTTAATATTGAGTTGAAATTGTGCCATGGGTATAATTATTTGGTTTTGAGTCTATTCTATGGTTAGAATTTTGTAATAAATATAAAAATTTATATGATTGAATTTAAACTTTGGAACTTTTAATATCAATTATTGAATTAGATTAAAATGAATTTAAGATCAGATATTAAACTTTTCTTAAAGAGCTCATTTACTTAGACTTGTTTACACTGATAAAGTTTAATATTCTCCATTCTAAAAGTGGGAGAGTGACCGTTCCTTTTTCAAGAACCTGTTCATGAAATTCACGAATATCAAATTGACTCCCCAATTCTTTTTCAGCTAAAGCCCTTAACTCACGAATCTTAAGTTCACCAATTTTATAAGACAATGCTTGTCCTGGCCAAGAGATATATCGATCAATTTCAGTATTCACCTCATGTAGAGATAGGGCTGTATTTTCTGCCATAAAATCAACAGCTTGTTCTCGGGACCATCCAAAGACATGCATTCCTGTATCAACCACTAGACGACAAGCACGCCACATTTCATAGGTCAGTTTTCCAAAATGTTCATAGGGTGAAGTATAGATTTCCATTTCATTGGCTAGAAATTCGGAGTAAAGTCCCCATCCTTCTCCGTAGGCAGAGAGGTATAAATTTCTTCTAAATTGAGGAATAGTTTCTGGCAGCTCTTGGTTCAAAGATCCTTGAAGATGGTGGCCAGGAACAGCTTCATGGGCTGTGAGTGATGGAATAGCATATAAAGGTCTGCTCGGGAGGTCATAGGTATTAACCCAATAGTATCCTGGATTGGTGCTTTCATATGAAGAGCCGACATAACGACCTGCTGTATATTTTGGCGCAATGGCATCAGGAACAGGGGCTACACCATAGGGTTTTCTTGGGAGTGTTTTAAAATAACGAGGTAATTGCTCGTCAAGTTTTTTTGCAATATTTCGTGCGTGCTTTAAAAGTTCTTCAGGTGTTTTAGCATAAAATTGAGGATCTGATCTTAGAAATTCAATGAACTCTTTAAGTGATCCTTTAAAGTTGACTTCTCTAACTATAGCCTCCATTTTTGCTTTAATACGCCCTACTTCCTCAAGTCCTTTTTGGTGAATTTGTTCAGGACTTAATTCAAGTGTGGTGTAATAATCAATTCGACTTTGATAGTATGCTTTTCCATTTGGGGTTTCAGAGACCCCAATTGTTTTTCGTGTATTTGGATAATATTCTTTTTCAAAAAATATTTTTACCGACTGAAAGCTAGGGATTACATCTTCTAGCATTACTTTTTTGGCTGCTTTAAGAAGAGAATCTTTCTCTGAAGGTGAGAGTATGTTGGGAAGATTTAAAAAAGGACTGTAGTAAAAATTTTCTTCTGCAGTTTTTGTGATGTGTTGTTGGTAGGTGGATTCATATCCTTTAAATATAACTAGGGGTTGTCCCATCCCAGCCTCAAGCCCTTTTCTTATGAGTTGGGTTTGTTGTTTGATATAGTTTGGAATTGCCTTCAATTTTTTCAAATAATTAAGGGCAGCTCCTTTACTTGTGATCGGCCTGACTTGGTATGTTAAACTTGAGTGAAATCCAGCGTCAGAAAGTATAGGATTCCAATGCGTTTTGAATTGGTAGTTAACTGCTGTTTCATTCAGTACAAACTTAAGAAGGGTGTAAGATATTTTGTCCTCTTCATCAAATGACAAAGTATCAATTTGCTTCAATTCGGTCAGAAGAGAATCGCAAAAAGCAGCATTATTTTTAAATTTTGATTCCCTATAATCACCCAATGGAAAATCGTTATCCTTCGTTTTTTTATGAGCGTGATAGGTATCAATTATTGATTCGAGTTGCTCCTTAGTAGTACTAGTTTGACATCCAATATTCAAAACTAAAAAGGCAATGAAAACAAGGTTTTTCATAGAAAAATATTTTGTAGAAGATTTTATTTCAAATGAAATCATACCTGAGGTTTCATCTGTAAGAAAATCAATGTATTATTCTTCTACAAGGTACAATTTTGAAGATAATCAAAATTATTTTCGATGTACATCAAATAGTTTGAATTTAATATCATCCAGTCCTTCATCGTCGAAAGGATATTCCATTTGATCCTGAATATTGTATAGTGAGATCAAAATAAATTCACTGAGAATCACGATGAAAAAGGTAAGCCAGCTTGGGTTGTCAACACCAATTTTATTAATAATAGTTGGGGTGTATATTACGGGAAAGATATAGATGAAAACCAAGCAATACGCCTTCAGACTGATAGGTGTTCGGTGCGCATGTATGGCGACTAAATTATCGGAGCTTTCAATAACATCTTTTAGAAAACGGAATATTTTTTCTTTACAACCTTTAGGGATAAACTCGTTCTTATTTTCAATAAATGCTGAAATAGAATTGATTGATGCATCTAAACCAGATGTATCCTCACTTGTAGTTGTCAAATGATCGTACAATTCATCATTAATTTTCCTTGTAATTACTAGGGCTTCTTCTTTTCCATTTGCATCTAGTTGAGAGGAGTGATTCAAAAAGTTTTCTACCGTCTTTAAACTTGCTCTAAACCTACTTAAATGCTCTAAAGCCTTTTCTCTCCTTCTAAAAGCGCCTCGAATAGTAAAAACTAAGGGGAATATAATCGCAATACTCATCAAGGTTAAATCAATATTATACACCACCCTAAATTGGTAGGCTAGAAATGTTACACCCACAGAGAGCAAAAGGGTAATAACTGTTCGAAAATTAATTATGATCAGATATCTTGACATGGATTGGTGTGTATTATTTATTATATTTGAGTGAATTTATTAACTATATTATGAATAAGCAAACGATAACCATATTCATTTTGTTATTGACAGGAATGTTAACGGGGCAAAATGTTCAAAAATCTGATAAATTATTTGAGGACCAGACGCCTATGGAAATTAAACTGGGCTATTCAAATAAGGATTTAAATAGAAATACGGATGATTCTACTTTTATTATAACAGCAATGGCCTATCTACACGAAGGTAAATGGAATGAAATTGAAGTAAATCTAAGAGCAAGAGGAAACTTTAGAAGAAATCAGTGTTATTTTCCGCCTGTTAAAATGAAAATCAAAAAAAATGAATACTCAGGAACTATTTTTGATGGGAATAAATCAATGAAATTAGTGTTGCCGTGTATGATTGAAAACGAAAATAACGACAATATTTTACAAGAATATATTGCTTATAAAATTTATGAAAGAGTTTCTCCCTTTCATTTTAAAACAAAGAGGGTAAACATAGAATTTACAGAACCCAAGGGAAAAAATAATAAAGTATTTCAACTTAAAGGGTTTCTAATAGAAGATGATAAGCGTGTTGCTGAACGGCATGAGGGGAAAGTTATGGAACGTTTTATTCACCCTATGGCTATGCAACATTTAACTTCCGTTCAAAATGCATTCTTTCAATTTTTACTTGGGAATACTGATTTTTCTGTAGCATATCAGCATAATGGTAAACTGTTGTATATCAATAAAGAAATCATCCCACTTCCGTATGATTTTGATATGACAGGATGGGTAAATCCAAGTTATGCAACTGTAAATACGACTTTAGGAATAAATTCAGTTCAAGACCGAAAGTATAGAGGATTTAAACGTGACCAAAAGTATTTTGATCAAGTTAGAGCACAGTTTATTGAAAGTAAGACCTCGTTAATGGAAATGGTAGCTTCTTACGAAAGCGAATTTTCAGATCCAAAAGAATTTGATAACATGTACAAATTCATGAAAGATTTTTACGAAGTTTTAGAGGACGATTCTAAATTTGAAAAAACAATTTTGGAAGAAGCCCGAACAAAGTAATTACTCTGCTTGAACAGCTTTTAGCATTTTATCAAATATCGCTGTGTTTTCGTATATTCCAGAAAACATTTCTGAGCCTGGTCCATAACTAAAAACAGGAACCATTGCAGCGGAGTGTCCTTCGGTAGAAAAACTTCCTCTGACCTTCCCCTTAGAAATATTTCCTCCATCTAACGTAAGCCCTCCTGTTTCGTGGTCTGCAGTCACAATAACGAGTGTATTTCCGTCTGCTTTGGCAAATTCAAGAACAGCTTTAATTGTTTTGTCGAATTCAACAAACTCTGTCAGCACATAATCCATTTCATTAGCGTGTCCACCCCAATCTATTTGCGAACCTTCTACCATCATGAAAAAAGGCTTTTCAGTAGCGTTCATTTTTTCTAAGCTGATTTCTGTAAGTTCATTTAAGGCTGGCTTTCTTCCTTCTATAAGTGAAGGTGGTTCTCCATCATAAGTGAGATAACCAATTTTTTTAGAATCACTTTTTTTAAATTCTTGAATGCTTTTTACAAAAGTATAATTATCCATCTCCGTAATTAAATTCCGTTTATCTTTCCGGTCTGCAAAAAACTTTTTGCCTCCTCCAACAAAAAGATCAACATTGTGCTCACTAAGTTGTAATGCAATAGCTTCATATTCTCTTCTTGAATGGATTTTAGCGTAAAAAGAGGCTGGAGTAGCATGAACAATACTCGAAGTTGCCAAAAGTGCCGTTTTATATCCAAGTTCACTACAATATTCTAAAATGCTTTTTTTTGCAACATTTTTTTCATCAATTCCTAGAACTCCATTAAAGGTTTTTACTCCTGCTGCCATTGCAGTTCCACTTGCTGCAGAATCCGTAACAAGTTGATCGGCTGCATATGTTTTTGAAAGACCAATGTATGGGAATTCTTCTAATACAGTTTGGTTGTTGTTAGCGTACATCCCAGAACTGATTTGAGTGAGTCCCATACCATCACCAATCAATAAAATAATATTGGGTGATTTTTCTTGAGCATAAGTTAGTAGGGCAATTAAAGAAAGTGCGAAAACAAGCGTTTTTTTCATTTTGTATAGTTGTTAGTTGTTCAAATATACAATTCCTTTTTTGTTGAATTTTTATAATCTAAAAACTTTGTAATTTTTATCCCATCGACAAATGCCTATCTTTGAGAGTTAATAAAAACTCTTGAAAAGTCTAAAAGAAATTGCAGTAGTTTCGATGGTTCGCAATGATACTTTCTTTGCGGATAAGTGGATTTCGTATTATGGAAATCAATTCGGGTTTCAGAATCTATTTCTTTTTATTGATGGTATGGATCAAGAGCTTCCAAGCTTGGCAGCAAAAATAAATTGTTTTCAAATTCCGCACGAAGAACTTTCTCGTGCAAAGGGTGATCGAAAACGTGTTCAGCATATTTCTAAATTTGCTAAATCTTTGTTTGAAAAATATCAAGTTGTTTTGGCAATGGATATTGATGAATTTCTTGTTTTAGATCCCGATCAAAATAAATCATTATTAACCTATTTGTCTCAAGATTTTAAAGTCCATTCGTTATCTGCCTTAGGCTTGGATGTTGGCCAACATCCAACTTTAGAGCTCCCCATAGATTTGAGTAAATCTTTTCTTTCTCAACGTTCATATGCTCAGGTCTCGGACCGGTATACCAAACCAGTAGTTGCTCTGAAACCACTAAATTGGGGCTCAGGATTTCATCGTGTTAAAGGCAAAAATTTCACGATAGATTCTCATTTATTTCTTTTTCATTTTGGGTTGGTTGATCTCGACCACGCCACTCAAAGCACTCAAAACGAACAATTACTTTCTTCGGGATGGGAAGGACATTTTAAAAGAAGGCATCAATTGTATGAAGCATTAAAATCTCAATCAGCACGAGATGGAGATACTTTTTTTAAAGTTGCGAGGGATTATTTTAAAAATCACAGAAAATGGTATGCTTGGAATAAACCAGCTCCACTTAGGGATCATGGAGTTATTTCGATTCCCAAACGATTTCAAACTTTGGTTTAAAGGATAGAAAGGTTTATTTTTTTAGTTTATTTGTAATAAAGTTAAGCACATGAAAAAAATCCAAATGGTGGATTTAAAAGGGCAGTATGATTTCATTCATCAGGAGGTAACTGAAGCGATGACTGAGGTCTTTGAAACAAGTTCATATATTAACGGCCCCATGGTTCAGAAATTCCAAAAGGATTTAGAAAACTATTTGGGAGTAAAGCATGTTATTCCATGCGCAAATGGTACAGACGCATTACAAATCGCTTTGATGGGTCTTAAATTGGAACCTGGTGATGAGGTCATTACTACGGATTTTACTTTTGCAGCTACAGTAGAAGTAATTTCTCTATTGAAGTTAAAACCCGTTTTAGTGGATGTAGATCCGCAAACATTTAACATTGCTCCAAAAGCTATTGAAAAAGCGATCACTACGAAAACAAAAGCCATTATACCGGTACATCTTTTTGGGCAATGCGCAAATATGGATGAAATTTTGGCTCTAGCAAAAAAGCACAAATTATATGTTGTAGAAGACAATGCTCAAGGTATTGGAGCCACTTATACTTTTCCTGATGGAAGTAAGGCTAAAACAGGAACCCTGGGTCATGTTGCTGCGACATCTTTTTTTCCTTCGAAAAACCTTGGGGCCTATGGAGACGGAGGGGCTATTTTTACTAATGATGATGAATTAGCTCATTTTATTAGAGGAATTGTAAATCACGGGATGTATACTCGATATTATCACGATGTGGTTGGTGTCAATTCCCGATTGGATGCACTTCAAGCAGCGGTTTTAAAAATAAAACTACAATATTTAGACTTTTATAATGAACGCCGAAAAGAAGCGGCGTTACGATATAATAATTATTTCAATGATCATCCAAATCTTATAATCCCTCACAGAGAAGCAGATTGTGATTCGCATGTTTATCATCAGTACACTCTTCGTGTTATTGATGCAGACCGAGACGCATTGGTGGTTTATCTAGGTGAACATGAAATCCCTTGTGGGGTATATTATCCTGTACCTTTGCATGCACAAAAAGCGTATAAAGATTCCAATATAGATCCCAAAGCATTCCCCGTAACCAATCAATTAGTTAAAGAGGTCATTTCTTTGCCAATGCATACTGAATTGACGAAAGATCAAATTGACTTTATTGCATCTAAAGTTTTAGAATTCTTTTAAATAAAGATATTTTAGTCTATATCTAGTACTGAACTGTTGCTTTTTATAACCAGCTTTAAAAAGCTATTTTGAAATTAAAATTGGGAAAATCTAAAAGAAGTAAATATTATACTCCCGATGCAGTTTCCATATTCCGATCGATCTTCTTAACCAGACCTTGGAGTACTTTACCAGGACCAACTTCTGTAAAATGGGTTGCACCGTCTGCAATCATTTGTTGAACACTTTGTGTCCATCGTACGGGTGCTGTTAGCTGAGACACTAAATTTTCTTTGATCTCTTCAGCATCCAAAGTCCCTTGGGCTGTTACATTCTGATAAACTGGACAGCGAGGTGTTTTAAAACTTGATTGTGCTATTGCTTTAGCAAGTCGCTCTTTTGCGGGCTCCATCAAAGGGGAGTGAAAAGCGCCACCAACAGGTAAAAGAAGTGCCCTTCTTGCTCCAGCTTCTTTGAATGCTTCGCATGCGTTTTCAACAGATTCAAAAGCTCCAGAAATTACTAATTGACCTGGGCAGTTGTAATTCGCAGCAACTACGATCCCATTGATGGACTCACATATGGACTCAACTTTTTGGTCTTCGAGTCCTAAAATTGCTGCCATAGTGCCAGGCTGCTCATTGCATGCTGCTTGCATGGCCAATGCTCTCTCGCTAACAAGAGAAAGACCTTCTTCAAAGCTTAATGCACCACTAGCTACTAAAGCGGAAAACTCTCCCAGAGAATGTCCAGCCAACATTTCAGGCTGAAAACGGCTTCCCATGACTTCACCAAGGATGGTAGAATGGAGAAAGATTGCAGGCTGTGTTACTTCAGTTTTTTTAAGTGCCTCAGCATCATCACCAAACATAATTTGGGTGATTTCAAATCCTAAAATTTCATTCGCTTGATGAAAACGTTTTTGGGCAGCAGAACTGTTTTCGAAAAGGTCTTTTCCCATACCTGGAAATTGAGCTCCTTGTCCTGGAAATACAAATGCATTCATTAGTGTATTTTTTTATAAGTCAAATAAGAATAATCATAAGGTTGTTCTGACGTACCTAGGTGTTTTTCTTCATTAATTAATGTCCAATTTTGAAAATTAATTTCAGGAAAAAAAGTATCTGCTTCAAATGTGCTGTGCACTCGTGTAAGCTCAATTTTATTTGTATACGGTAGAAGTAAGCTATATATTTCTCCTCCACCAATAATAAACGGTTGAAGATCCCCTTCAGTAAGTTGTAACGCCTCTTCTATAGTGTGTGCGATCCAAGCACCCTCAGCTCGATATACTTGGTTTCGTGTTAAGATGATGTTTTTTCTGTTTGGAAGTGCTTTGGGCATAGACTCAAATGTCTTTCTTCCCATAATTACGGCATGTCCTTGTGTAAGTCGCTTAAAGCGCTTTAGGTCATCTGAGAGGTGCCATATTAACTGATTATCTTTGCCCAGGGCATTATTTTCAGATGTTGCAGCAATTAATGTAATTTCTTTTGAGAATTCTGATTCATCCATCTCACTAAAAGATTAAATTTGAGGCAAAAATACACATTCTTCTGAACCAATGGCATTACAACATTTTCCTTTATTAACAAATACAACCTACCTTAACACTGCTTATGTAGGGCTAATGTCTTCAGAACTGGCAAGTTTCAGAAGAGATAATGAGACTTTTTATGTTTCCAACGGAGGAGATCATTACAAAATAAAAGCCTATGAAGAATTGGCTGAGATACATCAGAAAATGTCTTCTTTTTTTGGGCTTAGTTCCGAACGTTGTTTTGGGGTTTCTAACTTTTCATCTGGAATTAGAGAAACAATTTCATTTTTACCAAAGGGACTTAAAGTTTTACTAATTGAAGAAGATTATCCCTCACTATCGAATGCATTTATAGAGCAAAATTTTTCATGCACCTCTATTCCAATGCAACCAGAAATTGAGGTGGAAATAGAGAAACAATTGGAAAAGGGAAAAGTGGATATTCTTGCAATTAGCATTGTACAGTATACCTCAGGTTTATTAATTGATCAAGACTTTTTAAAAAAGCTAAAATTGAATTATCCAGATTTACTGATTGTGGGTGATGGGACACAATTCCTTGGTGCACATGAATTTCACTTTGATAATTCTCCTTTTGATATTGTCGCAGCTAGTGGTTACAAATGGATATTAGCAGGTTTTGGGAATGGGGTTGTCATGATTTCCCCCTCTTTTTTAGAACGTGCAACTTTGGATGCCACAGCTATGAGAGAACGTTTTTTTCAAGGACACTTTAATATACTGGGTATGGCTAGTTTGGGCTTTGCAATTGATCAGTTGAGAAATAATAATTTTCAGGAATTGATAAAAAAGAAAACGGAATTAGGGTTAAAAGCAAAAAAACAGCTAACTGATGAAGGATTTTTGCCTACCTGGGTAGCTGCTCGTCCAAATCATAGTACAATTTTCAGTATCAATGGAGGAGAAGAACTCCATGATTTCCTCCAGAATAAAAATATAAGAGTAGTATTGAGGGGCTCAGGAGTTCGGGTTTCATTTCATTGGTACAATACAGATCAAGACTTATTCAATTTGGTTACAGCACTCAAAGAGTTTAAAGCTTAGATTGCTACTTTTCCTTTAATTAAAGGGTGTGGATCGTAATTGAGCAATTCAAAATCTTCATAAGTAAAATCAAAAATATTTTTCACCTCTGGGTTGAGTTTCATAATAGGAAGTGGTTTTGGAGTCCTAGAAAGCTGTTCTTTGATTTGTTCTTGATGATTGGAATAAATATGGACATCGCCAAAAGAGTGAATGAAGTCCCCGGCTTCGTATCCACATACTTGAGCAACCATCATTGTAAGGAGTGCATATGAAGCAATGTTAAAAGGCACTCCCAAAAATACGTCAGCACTTCTCTGATAAAGTTGACAAGAAAGTTTATTATCAGCGACATAAAATTGAAAAAATGCATGACAAGGAGGTAGCGCTGCTTTGTTATTTTTGACATTTTCTGCAAAAGAAACAGTTGCATCTGGAAGCACACTTGGATTCCAAGCGGAGACTAACATTCTCCTGCTGTCAGGATTTGTTTTCAATGAGTTTATTACCATTTCAATTTGGTCTATACCTTCGCTATTCCAATTGCGCCATTGATGTCCATAAACGGGCCCTAGGTTTCCATTTTCATCAGCCCATTCATTCCAGATCCTAACACCGTTTTCTTGAAGGTAATCAATATTTGTAGAGCCTTTTAAGAACCATAGTAGTTCATGAATGACTGATTTTACATGAATTTTTTTTGTTGTTACCAAGGGGAATCCTTCTGAGAGATCGAATCGCATTTGATATCCGAAAACACTCTTTGTACCCGTACCAGTTCTGTCTGTCTTTTCTGCTCCATGAGTGCTTATATGTTGCACCAAATCTAAATATTGTTTCACACGAATAAATTTTCTCTAAAATAGGGGCATTTGTAAGAATAGAAAACGCTCTTATGAAAAAATTGTTCAAAAAAAATTAACAAATGAAATTAGCTTTATCGCTTAGAAAGTTCGTCTCTGACTTGTGCCGCTTTTTCGTAATCTTCTTGAAGTACCAAAGTGGCTAAAAGATCTTTTAGTTTTTTAACAGAAAGTTTTTTTAAGTCCTCATTTGAAGTTGTCTTTTTACTCTGTTCTGTTACAAAATTTTGAATCCAATTGTCTTCTGATAGTTTTTTCTCTCCTGAAGAAATGGCTGCAGTAAAACCTGCTTTTTTTAAAATAGAATCGTAAGTATAAATCGGGGCTTTATATCGGAGTGCCAATGCTATAGCATCGGATGTTCTAGAATCTATTATTTCTTCAATTTTATCTCGCTCACAAATAAGGCTAGCAAAGAAAATACCATCTACTAATTTGTGGATAATGACTTGTTTGACTACAATATTAAACCGTTCACCAAAGCTTTTAAAGAGATCGTGCGTTAAGGGTCTGCTTGGCTTTACTTCTTGCTCTAAAGCAATAGCAATAGATTGCGCTTCAAATCCACCTATGATGACGGGTAATTTTCTATCTCCTTCACTTTCACTTAAAATAAGAGCATAAGCTCCTGTTTGTGTTTCGCTGTAGGAGATTCCTTTGACCTTCATTTGTATTAGCTTCATCTGGCAAATTTAAATTTTTAAATAGTGTTTTTAAAAATAATATTGTGACTGTTTTTATTCAAACGTTAATTTTCCCTTATTATTGAGTCGATTAAATAGATAATTATTGATTAAATTTGCACCTCAATGATATCAATTAGATGAAGACCATACAATTTAGACAAGCAATCGCAGAAGCAATGACTGAAGAGATGCGACGAGACGAGACCATTTATTTAATGGGAGAGGAAGTTGCAGAATACAACGGAGCATACAAAGCCTCCAAGGGTATGCTTGATGAATTTGGGGCCAAAAGAGTAATTGACACACCCATTTCAGAGTTAGGATTTTCTGGTATTGGTGTGGGTTCTACTATGACCGGTAATCGTCCTATAATAGAATTCATGACTTTTAATTTTGCTCTTGTCGGAATTGATCAAATCATTAATAACGCAGCAAAAATTCGTCAAATGTCTGGGGGGCAGTTTCCCTGTCCAATTGTATTTAGGGGGCCTACGGGATCTGCAGGGCAATTAGCTGCAACACATTCCCAAGCCTTTGAAAGTTGGTATGCCAACTGCCCAGGGCTAAAGGTCATCGTTCCTTCGAATCCATACGATGCAAAAGGACTTTTGAAATCTGCTATTCGTGACAATGATCCTGTAATCTTTATGGAGTCTGAACAGATGTATGGAGATAAAGGTGAAGTTCCTGAAGGAGAATATACCCTTCCTATTGGTGTTGCTGATGTAAAACGAGTAGGAAAAGATGTTACCATAGTTTCTTTTGGAAAAATATTAAAAGAGGCGATCAAGGCTGCTGAAGAGTTGGCTAAAGAAAATATTGATTGTGAGGTAATCGATTTAAGAACAATTCGCCCCATGGATTATAAAACTATTTTTGAATCTGTAAAAAAAACCAATCGCCTCGTTATTCTTGAGGAGTCTTGGCCTTTTGGGAACATCTCTACTGAAATCACATATCAGGTTCAAAGTGAGCTCTTTGACTATTTAGATGCTCCTATAGAAAAAATTAACACGGCCGATACACCTGCACCGTATTCACCAGTACTTTTGAAGGAGTGGTTGCCAGATGCTGAAGATGTAATCAACTCGGTTAAAAAAGTACTCTATAAATAATTTTCAAAATCAAGGAAATACAACTATTAAAAACGATAGGTTTCACAAATAAAAGACTTGGTTTTGTATTCAGTATTGTTTTACTATTTTTACCCACTAAATAAAAAAATTAATCACAAAAAAATATCATGGAATTAATCATTAAAATTTTACCTGCTTTTGGAGTTTTGGCGCTTCTCTTTGTTTTCTTAAAAAACAATTGGGTTAGTAAGCAAGATGTAGGAAGTGAAAAAATGGCTAAAATCGCGAAAAATATTGCAGATGGAGCGATGTCTTTCCTAAAAGCAGAATACAAAATATTATCCATTTTTGTTCTTGCAGTAGCCATTCTTTTGTATTTCAAAGGTGCCAATGAGGTTGGGTCAAATGGAATGGTAGCAGTTTCCTTTATCGTAGGAGCGATTTGTTCTGCATTAGCAGGATTTATCGGGATGAAAGTTGCAACTAAGGCTAACGTAAGAACTACTCAAGCTGCAAGAGCTTCTTTAGGTAGAGCGTTAGAAGTAGCCTTTGCTGGTGGATCTGTTATGGGTCTTGGCGTAGTTGGATTAGGTGTTTTAGGATTAAGTGGTCTTTTTGCAATTTATCAAGGGATCTGGCCTGGTGCAGACAATTTAGGAATGGTATTAAACGTTTTAACTGGTTTTTCCATGGGAGCTTCATCTATCGCTCTTTTTGCCAGAGTTGGTGGTGGAATTTATACCAAGGCAGCCGATGTAGGTGCTGACCTTGTTGGAAAAGTAGAAGCAGGTATCCCAGAGGATCACCCTTTGAATCCCGCAACAATTGCTGATAACGTAGGAGATAATGTAGGTGATGTTGCTGGAATGGGAGCAGATTTATTTGAATCTTATGTTGGTTCTATTATAGGAACAATGGTTTTAGGAGCTTTCATCATTACCCCTGACTTTAACGGATTAGGAGCAGTTTACTTACCTTTAGTTTTAGCTGCTGTTGGAATTGTAATGTCAATAATAGGAACCTTCTTTGTAAGAGTAAAAGAGGGAGGAAATCCTCAAACTGCCTTGAATGTTGGTGAATTTGGATCAGCAGGTTTAATGGTTATCGCCTCATACTTTATTATAAACACCATGATCCCAGATGCTGTTGAGGGACTGCCTTTTGGAGCTATGGGGATTTTTTGGGCAACCATTGCTGGTCTTGTTGCTGGCTTAGGTGTTGGAAAAATTACAGAATACTATACTGGAACAGGTACAAAACCTGTGAAGTCTATTGTTGCTCAATCAGAGACAGGAGCAGCGACTAATATTATTGCAGGTTTAGGAGTTGGAATGATGTCCACAATGATTCCTATCCTTTTGATTGCTGCTGCGATATTAGTATCACATCATTTTGCAGGTCTTTACGGAATAGCAATTGCTGCAGTAGGGATGTTAGCAAATACAGGAATTCAATTAGCAGTAGATGCATATGGTCCAATTTCAGATAATGCGGGAGGTATTGCAGAAATGGCAGAGCTTCCAAATGAAGTTAGAGAAAGAACAGATACCCTAGATGCTGTTGGGAATACTACTGCTGCAATCGGGAAAGGATTTGCGATTGCTTCAGCAGCACTTACAGCTCTGGCATTATTTTCTGCTTTTATGCAGGTTGCTAATGTAACTAGCATTGATGTTTCTAAACCAAGAATTATGGCGGGACTCCTTGTAGGAGGGATGTTGCCTTTTGTTTTTTCAGCCCTTTCAATGAATGCGGTAGGGAGAGCTGCCATGGCGATGATTGAAGAGGTAAGAAGACAATTTAAAAATATCCCTGAGCTTAAAGCAGCTTTGGTGGTAATGAGAAAATACGACTCTGACATGTCTAAAGCATCTAAAGAAGATCGCGCTATATTCGATGCGGCAGATGGTTGTGCAGATTATGCAAAATGTGTTGAGATTTCTACACAAGCCTCAATAAAAGAAATGGTTATGCCAGGCTTATTAGCCATTGCAGTTCCTGTAGCTGTTGGATTTATTGGTGGTGCAGAAATGTTAGGAGGTTTACTTGCGGGTGTGACTACTTGTGGAGTACTTATGGCAATATTCCAATCAAATGCAGGAGGTGCTTGGGACAATGCTAAGAAGATGATTGAATCTGACGGTAGAAAAGGATCAGATGCCCACAAAGCTTCTGTAGTGGGGGATACTGTTGGAGATCCTTTTAAAGATACCTCAGGACCTTCTTTAAATATCTTACTCAAATTAATGTCAGTTGTTGCCCTTGTGATTGCACCAAGTATCGCAATGCAAAATGACGATGTTACAGCTTACATTGAAAATAAGATCAACGGAGAACAAACCATAGAACTTGTTGTTCCTGCTAGTGATTCAGAAGAACTAGTAGAAGTAAGCATTAGTTCTGACGAAGGTGAGAAGCAAATGACAGTTCAAGTTTCAGCCAAATCTAAGGAGTCCTCAGAAATGCACAAGCATGATGAAAACAACCCTCAGGAATAAAAAATAATTTTTAAGGATATTAAAGGTCGGTTTTTCCGGCCTTTTTTGTTTTAGGAAATCTTAGCTAAGCCTTCGTCGATTTTAGAGATAATCGTTTTTAAGTCATCTTTATTATCTACAAAATCAATATCATCAACATCAATAATTACCATTTTATTTTGATCATAAGTACTGATCCAAGCTTCATAGCGCTCATTTAACCGACTTAAATATTCTATGCTGATAGAGTTTTCGTAATCCCTCCCGCGTTTATGGATTTTATTTACCAAATTGGGAATGCTGCTACGTAAATAAATTAACAAGTCAGGACCGTCAACCAAGGATTCCATTAGATTAAACAAATCATAATAATTTTTAAAATCACGCTGACTCATTAAGCCCATTGCATTGAGGTTGGGTGCGAATATATGCGCATCTTCATAAACGGTTCTGTCTTGAACAACATTTTTGGGACTATTCTTAAAAGCCAATAATTGCTGAAATCTACTTTTAAGAAAGTAAATCTGCAGGTTGAATGACCAGCGTTCCATATGGGTGTAAAAATCGTCGAGATAGGGATTGTCTATTACGTCTTCAAAATGAGCTTCCCAACCGTAATGTTTTGCGATCAGTTCCGTGAGACTTGTTTTGCCTGCTCCAATATTTCCTGCTATAGCAATGTGCATTATTAACTATTATAGTGTTACTGCAAATTAGTTGCTTTTTTGAAAACAAAAAAACAATCTGCTTTTAAATAAATTTAAATGATATTTTTTTTGTTCAAATATTGCTTTTAAAAAAAAACATGTACATTTGCGGTGTTAAACGAGGAAGGATTTGACTGATTGCAGCCTCGATAAAAAATTGCTAAACCAGTGTTGCTTTTAAACACAACGTTAAAATCCTTCCGTAAAGCAACTTATAAATGTCATATTTTTTTACTTCAGAATCGGTAAGCGAAGGCCATCCCGATAAAATTTCAGATCAAATTAGTGATGCATTATTAGATCATTTTTTAGCATTTGACCCTGAGAGTAAAGTAGCTTGTGAAACCATGGTTACCACAGGTCAAGTAATTTTAGCTGGAGAGGTGAAGAGTGCAACCTATTTGGATGTGCAATCTATTGCGCGAGAAACTATTAACGATATCGGATACACCAAAGGAGCCTATCAATTTAGTGGAGATTCTTGTGGAGTGATTTCTTTAATACACGAACAATCACAAGATATTAATCGCGGAGTAGATCGTGATGAAAAAGAAGCACAAGGAGCAGGAGACCAAGGGATAATGTTTGGTTATGCTACAACAGAAACGGATTCTTATATTCCTTTGGCGCTTGATCTCTCGCATAAGATTTTAATTGAATTGGCTGCACTTCGAAGAGAGAATAAGGAAATTTCTTATCTCCGTCCAGATGCAAAATCACAAGTAACGATAGAATACGATGATCAAAACCAACCTTTACGGATCGATACGATAGTTGTTTCTACGCAGCATGATGATTTTAATTCTGATGAAATCATCATGTTGGAAAAAATTAAATCCGATATTATTTCCGTTTTAATTCCACGTGTATTAGCTAAATGTGAACCCCGAGTTCAAAAGCTTTTTGGAAAGGACATTACATACCATGTTAATCCAACAGGGAAATTTGTTATTGGAGGACCTCATGGAGATACTGGACTGACTGGAAGAAAAATTATCGTAGATACCTATGGTGGAAAAGGGGGACACGGTGGTGGAGCTTTTAGTGGAAAAGATCCAAGTAAAGTAGATCGCAGTGCAGCATACGCTTCTAGGCATATGGCTAAAAACCTTGTCGCCGCTGGTGTTGCAGATGAAATTTTGGTTCAGTTAAGTTATGCAATTGGAGTGGTAGAACCTACCTCAGTATATATAAATACTTATGGAACATCGAAGGTAGCATTAACTGATTCTGAAATTGCTGATAAGGCAGTTAGTTTATTTGATTTGAGACCTTATGCAATAGAGCAGCGTCTGAAATTGAGAAATCCAATGTATTTAGAAACGGCTTCATATGGTCATATGGGGCGGACGCCTCATATTGTAACCAAAACGTTTGAATCCCCTTATAACGGAAAAGTGTCGAAGAAAGTAGAGCTTTTCACATGGGAAAAATTAGACTATATAGACATCATTAAAAAATCATTTCAATTATGAGTAATCAATTAGCAACTCAAGCACTTCATGCAGGTCATGATGCTTCAAATACCCAAGGAACTCAAGCGGTTCCAATTTATCAAACAACATCTTATGTGTTCAATAATTCTGATCATGCAGCCAATTTATTTTCTTTGGCTGAACCAGGATTTATCTACACCAGATTAAACAATCCAACAAACGACGTTTTAGAACAAAGGTTGGCTGCTATGGAAGGTGGAGTGGCTGCTGTAGCTACTGCTTCAGGAACAGCGGCTATTGCAACTACACTGATGGTAATTCTTAAAGCAGGTGATCATATCGTAGCTTCAAACAGTTTATATGGTGGAACATATAATTTGCTTGCAAACACCTTACCTCGTTTTGGTATTACAACAACTTTTGTAGATCCAGATGTTCCCGAAAATTTCACCAATGCAGTAGCTTCCAATACACGCGCTTTTTTTGCTGAATCTTTAGGAAATCCGAAATTAGATGTATTGGATTTAAAAGCAATTGCGGATACAGCTAAAGCAGCTAAAGTTCCTTTTATTGTAGATAATACAGTGGCGTCTCCTGCTCTATTGAATCCAATTGCTCATGGTGCAAATATTGTGATTCATTCCTTGACAAAATACCTCACTGGTAATGGAACTTCTTTAGGAGGAATCATCATCGATGCTGGGACTTTTGACTGGGCTAACGGGAATTTTCCTGAATTTACGGAACCTAATCCAAGTTATCACGGACTTAACTACCACGAAGCATTAGGAGCTATTGCTTTTATCGCAAAAGTAAGGATTGAAGGCTTGAGGGATTTAGGAAGTGCTCCAAGTCCTTTCAATAGTTTTCAAACGATACAGGGGATAGAGACTCTTGACATCAGAATGAAAAAGCATTCTGAAAATGCACTTAAAATTGCAGCTTGGCTTTCTACTAAAGAAGAAGTAGCTTGGGTAAACTATCCAGGACTTAAAAGTTCTACATACAATGGTTTAGCTCAAAAGTATTTACCTAAAGGGCAAAGTGGGATTGTGACCTTCGGACTCAAAAAAGGTTTTGAAGGAGGTAAAGTTGTAGCTGATCAAACTAAGTTATTTGCACTTTTGGCTAATATTGGAGACACAAAATCTTTAATTATTCACCCAGCAAGTACAACGCACCAGCAATTGGATGAGGCTGCTCAGCAGGCAACAGGAGTAACTCCAGATCTGATTCGTCTGTCGATAGGTTTAGAAGATGTAAACGATTTAATTGCAGATTTAGAAAACGCTTTCGAGTCACTTTAAACTCCGCAAATTGGTTCAATCTTTATCTCTTTCTGATTTAAAAACACATTCAGGAATTCAATTGGCTTCCCTTAAGTTGTATTACCAACATTTTGGGCAGCCTTTAGAAAAAGCTCCTGTAGTGTTAATCAATCACTCCCTGACCAGCGACGCTAATGTTGCTGGTTTGAGGGGATGGTGGAAAGAACTCGTTGGTCCAGAAAAAACAATTGATACAAATCATTTTGCAATTTTAGCATTCAATATTCCAGGGAATGGAGTTGAGGATCAAATATTTTCGAATCCAAAAGATTTTAACACGGGAGATATTGCAGTCTTTTTTTTAAAAGGGCTCAAACAATTAGGAGTTTCAAAGCTCCATGCGCTCATAGGAGGATCAATAGGAGGAGGAATTGCATGGGAAATGGCTGTGCAAGAACCAAATTTATGTAAGTATTTTATTCCCATTGCAGCAGATTGGAAAGCCTCAGATTGGATCCTTGCCAATACATTTTTACAGAATCGAATTTTAGAAAACTCATCAAATCCTCTGGAAGACGCAAGGATTCATGCTATGTTAACCTATAGAACACCCAAATCATTTGACCAACGTTTTGGAAGAACAGTCAATGAAGAGTCGGGGATATATAATGTTGAGAGTTGGCTTATTCATCATGGGAAAAAATTAGCAGGAAGATTTCATTTAGAGGCCTATATCTTAGTGAATCACTTGCTCTCTACAATAAACATTGAACGTAATGGTGGTAGAGCAGTTGATCTTATAAAAGAAATTAATGCTGAAATTCATCTTATTGCGATAGACAGTGATTTATTTTTCACTCCTGATGAAGATCAGAAGACTTTTGCAATGGTAAAACCTTTTAAGGATTCGATATATTATCACGAACTGAAATCCATTCATGGTCATGATGCGTTTTTAATTGAAAATGAATCCATGTCAGAAATTTTAACCCCCCTTTTTCATATTTCAAAAGCATAAATTATGGAAGTATCTCTGGAAAGAATTAATGAAGATTATCTGTTTGAAGTCACCAATTCAAATGGACATAAAGTCCTTTTAGATAACAAATCCAAAACCAGTGGTGAAGTACAAGGTGTAAGTCCCATGGAGCTCTTATTGATGGGTTTAGCAGGATGTAGCGCCATTGATATTGTTGCGATTTTAAACAAGCAAAAAATAAATCCTACGGTTTTAAAAATGGAGGTAAAAGGTCACCGTCTCGCCGATGAAGTGCCTTCTCTTTTTCATCAAATCGATATTTTGATTCATCTGTCTGGCGATTTTTCACCTGAAAAAGCTAAACGGGCAGCACAATTATCTTATGATAAATATTGTTCTGTTTCTAAGACATTGGAACCTACTGCCAAAATAAATCATAAAGTCATTTTAAATGGAAAAGAAGTCTAAGTTCAAATTTGAAACATCGGCCATAAGAACTCAAATGGAACGCTCATCATTTTCTGAGCATTCAGCCCCACTTCATCTGACCTCTAGTTTTGTTTTTGAAGATGCAGAGGAAATGCGGGCTTCTTTTGCAGAGGAAAAAGAAAGAAATATTTATAGTCGTTTTTCGAATCCTAATACTTCAGAATTTATTCAAAAAGTTACGCAAATGGAGGAAGCCGAAGACGGCGTTGCTTTTGCCAGCGGTATGGGTGCTGTTTTTGCAAGTTTTGCAACCTTCTTAAATACAGGGGATCATGTGCTTTCTGCTCGAGCTGTTTTTGGTTCTACACATGCCTTATTTACAAAGTATCTCCCTAAGTGGGGAATAGATACAACTTATTTTGCTGTGGATGCGATCGATAGTTTGGAAAACCTGATCCAACCAAACACCAAATGTATTTATGTAGAATCTCCGACCAATCCAGGAGTTGATATATTGGATTTGGAGGCTTTGGGGAAATTTGCAAAAAAGCATCAAATCTTATTTATCGTAGACAATTGTTTTGCTACACCATATCTTCAACAACCGATACGTTTCGGAGCAGATTTGGTCATTCATTCAGCGACGAAACTTATGGATGGTCAAGGACGTGTCTTAGGAGGGATCACAGTTGGAAAAAGAGAATTAATTAGAGAACTCTATCTTTTTGCCCGAAATACTGGAGCTTCTTTATCACCTTTCAACGCTTGGGTATTGTCTAAAAGCCTAGAAACACTTGCTGTTCGGGTAGACAGACATTGTGATAGCGCTTTAATAATTGCTGAGAAATTGGAAAAACATCCCCAAGTAAATTGGGTGAAGTATCCTTTTTTACCCTCTCATCCTCAACATGCCCTTGCGTTAAAACAAATGAAAAAAGGTGGAAATATTATTTCGTTTGAAGTCAAAGGAGGACTTGACTCGGGAAGAAAATTCATCAATAAGATTCAGTTGTGTTCTCTATCTGCAAATCTAGGAGATTCTAGATCTATTATTACGCACCCTTCCTCTACAACTCATAGTAAGTTGTCTGAAACTGAACAATTGGAGGTAGGTATTACTCCAGGAATGATCAGACTTTCAGTCGGACTTGAACACAATGAAGATATTTGGAACGACTTAAATAAGGCTTTACATGCATAAACCCGAAATAAAAAAGGAATTAGAAAAAAGAATTTTGGTTTTAGACGGTGCTATGGGAACTATGATTCAGCAACACCCGCTTGAAGAAGCTGATTTTCGATCCAAACGTTTTGCAAACCACCCATCTCCGCTGAAAGGAAATAATGATTTGCTTTCTTTGACACAGCCTGATATAATTCGTGAAATTCACCATGCTTATTTCGAAGCCGGTGCTGATATAGTGGAAACCAATACATTCTCTTCTACTTCTATAGGAATGGCAGATTATCAAATGGAAAATTTGGCGTATGAATTAAATTATGAAAGTGCAAAAATTGCGATAGAAACTGCTTCAGAATTTACTAAAAGAACACCGAATCAACCGCGTTATGTAGCAGGTTCTATTGGACCTACGAATAGAACTGCAAGTATGTCACCAGACGTAAATGATCCTGGATATCGGGCAGTTACTTTTGATGATTTAGTTAAAGCGTATCAAGAGCAAGTGAAAGGATTGATAGATGGTGGTGTAGACATACTCTTAGTAGAAACTATTTTTGACACCTTAAATGCAAAAGCCGCATTGTATGCTATCGATTTAGTGAAAACAGAAAAGCAAGTAGACATTCCAATTATGATTAGTGGAACAATTACAGACGCTAGCGGTAGGACACTTTCAGGACAAACCGTAGAAGCATTTCGTATATCGGTAAGCCATGTTCCAATCCTCAGCATTGGATTTAATTGTGCTCTAGGTGCGGATCAATTATTGCCTTATTTAAAAAGACTTTCTTCCAAGAGTGATAGTTATATTTCTGCCCATCCGAACGCAGGTCTTCCAAATGCTTTTGGGGAATACGACCAAACACCGGAGGAGATGCGAGATTTGATAGAGGACTATCTCAAACAAAATGTAGTTAATATAATTGGAGGTTGTTGTGGAACAACACCAGAGCATATTCGACTAATTGCTGAAGTTGCTAAAAAATATCCCGCTAGAAATCCTAAACTATTTCATGATGTCTAATTTCAAGAAAAAACCGTTGCTGTTATCTGGTTTGGAGCCACTAGTAATTGACGAGACTACAAACTTTGTCAATGTAGGAGAGCGAACGAATGTGACCGGTTCCAGAAAATTTTTACGGTTGATTGAAAGTCAAAATTACATTGAAGCGGTAGAGGTTGCTCGAGATCAAGTTTTGGGTGGGGCACAGATCATTGATGTGAACATGGACGAAGGAATGATCGATGGGGCTTCAGCAATGACTACTTTTCTCAATCTTATCGCTGCTGAACCTGATATTGCTCGTGTTCCTGTTATGATTGATAGTTCCAAATGGGAGATCATCGAAGCAGGACTCAAAGTTGTTCAAGGAAAATGTGTTGTAAATTCTATTAGTTTAAAAGAAGGGGAAGCCAATTTTTTAGAACAAGCTACGATCATCAATAAATTTGGTGCAGCAGTTATTGTCATGGCATTTGATGAAAATGGGCAAGCGGATACCTTAGAACGTCGAATTGAAATTTGTAAACGCTCTTATGACCTATTGGTTAATTCTATCAATTTTGCTCCTGAGGATATTATTTTTGATCCCAATATTTTTCCTGTTGCAACAGGGATGGAAGAGCATCGAAAGAATGCACTTGATTTCTTTTTGGCAACACAATGGATACGAGAAAATTTACCCCATGCCAGTGTTAGTGGCGGAGTTAGTAATGTTTCATTTTCTTTTCGAGGAAATAACACAGTTAGAGAAGCCATGCATGCCTCCTTCCTTTATCATGCCATCCAGCATGGGATGAATATGGGAATTGTAAACCCAACACTTTTGGAAGTTTATGATGAAGTGCCAAAGGAGCTCATGGAATACGTAGAGGACGTAATCTTAGATCGAAGAGATGATGCAACCGAGCGTTTACTTGATTATGCTGAGCAGCTTATAACTACTACAAAAACTAGAAAAAAGCAGAATGATGCATGGCGAGATGAAGATCTTAAGAGTCGAATTAACCATGCACTAATCAAAGGTATAGATACTTTTATAGAACAGGATACCGAAGAAGCTCGTCTTGAAGCAAATCGACCGATTGAAGTCATCGAAGGCCCACTGATGGATGGTATGAATGTGGTTGGAGATTTATTTGGAGCAGGAAAAATGTTTCTTCCTCAGGTAGTAAAATCAGCCAGAGTTATGAAGAAAGCGGTAGCCTACCTCCAGCCTTTTATTGAAGCTGAAAAAAACGAAGGTTCACAATTTGCTGGGAAAGTTTTGATGGCCACTGTTAAAGGTGATGTACACGATATCGGTAAGAATATAGTGAGTGTTGTTTTGGCGTGTAATAATTATGAAATCATTGATTTAGGGGTTATGGTTCCTCCAGAAATTATTATTCAGCGCGCAATAGAAGAACAAGTTGATGTGATCGGACTCTCTGGATTAATAACGCCTTCTTTGGATGAGATGGTTTATTTAGCTAAGGAATTGGATCGTCAAAACATTAAAATTCCTGTATTGATTGGTGGTGCAACAACTTCGAAAGCACACACTGCCGTTAAAATAGCTCCGTTTTCTGCGGCACCAGTGATTCACGTAAACGATGCTTCTCGAGCGGTAGGTGTTGTAAGTAATTTATTGCAAAAGGATACAAAAGAAGCCTACGTACTCAAAATCAGAGAAGAGTATGAAATTTTTAAAGAAAAGTTTTTGGATCGCACCTCTGAAAAATCTTACGTTACTCTAGTTGAAGCCCGAAAAAATCCATTCCCTATAGATTGGGAAAAATTCCAATCGTGTGTTCCGAATCATTTGGGAACACATACCATTGAACATCAGGATTTGAAAGAATTGGTTCCATACATCGACTGGAGTCCTTTTTTCCGTTCATGGGATTTACACGGAAAATATCCGGAAATATTAACCGATAATGTAGTTGGAGAACAAGCACGTGATTTATACAAGGATGCTCAGGAAATGCTTCAAAAGATTATTGAAGAAAAATGGCTGACCGCAAAAGCTCGCTTCGGATTATTTCCAGCAAATGCAGTAGGAGATGATATAGAGCTATATACCGATGAAGATCGGAAAGCAGTAGCTGGAAAATGGATCAGTTTAAGACAACAACTAAAGAAGAGAACAGGACAACCCAATATTGCACTTGCTGATTTTATTGCTCCAAAACATTCTTCAAAAGCAGATTATATGGGTGCTTTTTGTGTAACTACAGGTTTTGGCACGGATGAACGCGCTCAGGCCTTTGAAAATGAAAACGACGATTATAGTTCTATTATGATTAAAGCTTTAGCGGATAGACTTGCGGAGGCTTTTGCAGAATTTTTGCACAAAGAGGTACGTACCCATTATTGGGGCTATGCCGTACAAGAAAATTTATCAAATGAAGATTTGATAAAGGAAACCTATTCAGGAATTCGACCAGCACCGGGCTATCCAGCCTGTCCTGATCATCTGGAGAAAAAAACAATTTGGGACATTTTGGAAGTAAAAGAAACCATAGGGGTGACACTTACTGAAAGCCTTGCCATGTGGCCTGCTTCTTCCGTTTCTGGATATTATTTTGCTAATCCAGATGCGCGTTATTTTGGTTTGGGAAAAATTAAGGAAGATCAGTTGATTTCCTATAGTAAGAGAAGAGGAATTTCAATTGAGGAAGCAAGAAAATGGTTAAGTCCAAATTTGGCTGACTAATGCATTATTAAAAGAAAACTAGAATGAAAATAACAGAACATATTGCCCAGTCATCAGGAGTAACACAATTTACTTTTGAGATTTTACCCCCACTTAAAGGGCAAAGTATTCATGCACTTTTTAATGTCATAGATGAATTAATGGAATTCAATCCTCCTTTTATAGACGTGACCTATCATCGAGAGGAGCATGTTTATAAGGAAGTCGGGAATGGTTTACTTGAAAAGAAAGTAATAAAAAAACGTCCCGGAACGGTGGGTATTTGTGCTGCAATTCAGGGGAAATATAAGGTTGACGCCATTCCCCATATTCTTTGCGGTGGTTTTTCCAAAGAGGATACCGAAAACTTTCTGATTGATTTAGACTTTTTGGAAATCGATAATGTTGTAGCACTTCGTGGAGATGCATTAAGCAATGAAACCTATTTTACAGCTGAGGAAGACGGGCATCGTTACGCGAATGAACTAGTTGAGCAAATTACGGCTTTAAACCAAGGAACTTATTTGGATGAAGCACTTCTCAATTCTCATGCAACCAATTTTTGTATTGGTGTGTCTGGTTATCCAGAAAAACACATGGAGGCACCCAGTCTGGATAGTGATATCCATTTTTTAAAGAAAAAAGTAGCAGCAGGAGCGGAGTATGTGGTTACCCAGATGTTTTTCGACAATCAGAAATATTTTGACTTTGTCCGTAAAGTAAGAGCTGAAGGTATCAATATTCCAATCATCCCTGGCTTAAAACCATTATCTACCTTAAAACAGCTCAACATGATTCCGCATCGTTTTCATGTGGATCTTCCAGAAACCTTGGTGAAAGAGGTAATTAAATGCAAAGATAATAATGCGGTAAAACAGGTGGGAATAGAATGGTGCATCGAACAAAGTAAAGAGCTCAAAGAATCGAATGTTCCTTTTTTACATTACTACTCCATGAGTAAATCAGACAATATCAAAGCGATAGCTAAAGAGATTTTTTAGTTTATACATAAAGCATAGCTTGATTTTGCTACTAAAAATTTAAACTTTCAATTCAATGCTTTTAGATTGAATTATTCAGTGAGAAGTTAACTCATTAAATAGTGCTTCAAGGCTTTCATTTTTCAATTGGAGGTTTAATATTTTAAGTCCGTTATCGTGGGCAAAATCAAAAACGGCAGTACGCATATCTTTTATTCCAGTCATGTGCAATTCGTAATCAAAATCATGTGGATTTTTTACCAGATCCACATTGGGAATACGCGCAAGAGCTTCAGTCTCCACACGATAGTCAAAACTAACTTCTATAATTTGTTTTTGTTTTTTTTGCAGACTTGCTAGGGGTTGATCTAAGACAATCTTCCCTTGGTTTATAATGACTACACGGTCGCAAATTGCATCTACTTCTTGCAGTATATGGGTGGAGAGAATGACCGTTTTGTTTTTCCCCAATTCACGAATTAGTTTCCGTATTTCAATCAGTTGGTTGGGGTCTAGCCCTGTAGTAGGCTCGTCTAAGATTACTACCTCAGGATCATGAAGTAAGGCTGCAGCAAGTCCAACACGTTGACGGTATCCTTTAGAAAGTGTGCTGATTTTGTTTTTTAAATGGGTCTCTAAACCTGTTTTTCGGACAATTTCTTTCAATGGCGGATTTGCTATTTTATATAAATCTGCGACGTATTTTAAATATTCAACCACGTACATTTCAGGATAGAGTGGATTGTTTTCAGGAAGATAACCTGTTTTTTTCTGAATACTCTGAAGTTCCGATCTGAGATCTTGATCTAAAAAATGAATTTCCCCTTCCCATTCCGAATAGTACCCTGTTAGGATTTTCATGAGTGTTGATTTTCCAGCTCCATTTGGGCCTAATAAACCGACAATTTCTCCTTTTTTTAAATGTAAATTGATCCCTTTCAGTGCCTGAAAGTTGCCGTAATTCTTCGACACATTTTCAATGACCAGACTCATATTTTTTTGTTTAAAGATACTTTTTTCTCCGGTTTTGTTTGGGTGCTTTTTTGTTCAATAAATACGGTCATAAAAATTAATAGCCCACCAATTATGCTACGGAAAGAAGGGATTTCACTTAAAAAAACTATACCAAAAAGGATGCCGTAAATGGGTTGGATGCTACTCATGATGCTAACTGTTCCAATGCTAAAATTCTTAAAGCTGTTTAAAAAAAGAGTATGCCCAACTGCGGTAGTCAATATCCCTAAGAGGAGAATAAATGGAAGTTTGTCCTGATAGGTTGTCATTTCAAAATAGCTCAGGGCAGGGAGCAGAAGTACTGCAGAGACTCCCATTTGGTAAAACATTAAAACGGATCCATCGATGGTGGCAATTCGTTTTTTGAGTAGTACATTTCTGAGGGAGTAACACAAAGAAGAGAACAGACCAACTAGGATACCTTTAGTGATATCGTTTTCTAAATCATAAGAGGGAGCCAACAAAAATACTCCTAGTAAAATCATGATACCAAGCCATAAATGTCTTTTTTGATATTGAACAGGGAAGAAAAAGGGTTCCATCAAAATAGTTAATATAGGATATGTAAATAGAGACAACATTCCTATGGCGACATTACTCCATTGGAGTGCAAAAAAATAGGCAATCCAGTGACCAGCCATCAAGATTCCACTGAAGACTACCGTGCCCCCATTTTTTTTAAAGTCGATATTAAATGATTTTTTTTTAAAAAGCACATATCCACCTAGTAAAATAAAAGCGATTATTGATCGTGACCAGATCGTTAGCGGAGGTGGTAAGTTAATATAACGCCCCAAAACACCCGAGGTACTGATAAAGAGCATTGCAATATTTAAAATGATAAAATGTTGAAGATGTGTTTTTTGCATAGTAATCCGATCCAGATATGAAATAAAAATAGTGCGCTACAGATGAATGAAGATAGTTTTTTTGTCTTTGATTTAAACCATCAGCAAGTGAATTTGGTTATTTTGGGCAATAAATATTCAAAAAAAATGTGGAAGTGTTTGTTTTTTTAAAAAGCAATGCTACATTTGTGACGATTTATACGGAATGAAAAACAATTTCTCTTACTACAATGCTTTCTATTACTTCTATACAGAAGCTAACAGGACTTTATAGTAAGATTATTATATCATAAACACTAAAGAGTCCTGATTTATCGGGACTTTTTTTTTGAGTACAATGGAAAAACAAAAAATAGCTATTCAGGGGAATAAAGGGTCATTTCATCACGTTGTCGTGGGGGAGTATTTTTCCGAAGGTTATACTTTGGTAATTTGTGAAACCTTTGATGAAACAGTCAATGCATTATTAAATGGTTCTGCAGATCAAGCGGTAATGGCTATTGAAAATTCTATTGCGGGATCCATTATCCCAAACTATGCACTGATTGATCGTAATGAGCTTCAGATTGTAGGGGAGTATAGTTTAAGTATTCATCACCAACTAATGGGACTGCCTGGTCAATCTATCAGTGACATTAAAGAGGTGCATTCTCATCCTATGGCGCTACTCCAATGTAAAGACTTCTTTCACCAATATCCTCATATTCGATTGGTTGAAGCAGAAGATACGGCTGATGAAGCTCGACGAATTTCTGAATTACAGCTCAAAGGAATAGGTGCCATTGCAAGTCAACAAGCTGCTGATTTATACGGGATGGAAGTTTTTGCCTCTTCGATACAAACAATTAAAAATAACGTTACTCGATTTGTGATTATTCAAAGTAAAGGGATCTTGATTCCAAAAGAACAAATCAATAAAGCGGCGTTGAAATTTATTCTAGATCATCAGCGAGGAAGCCTAGCTGCTGTATTGAATGTGATGAGTGATTGTCAGCTAAATTTGACAAAAATTCAATCACTTCCCGTCATAGAAACTCCTGGAAAGTACGCCTTTTTTGTAGACGTCACTTTTGATGATTTTGCCCATTATGAAAAAGCAAGAAAACTGATTGAGATCATGGCATCTGAATTTAAAATATTAGGCGAATACGCTCAGCACCAAAGATGAAAACAACTGCTAAACGTTTAGAAAGTGTCCAAGAATACTACTTCTCTAGAAAATTGAGAGAGGTTGGGCAGATGATTCAAGCCGGTCATCCAATTATAAATATGGGAATAGGCAGTCCTGATATAGCGCCTCATCCCAACGTGGTACTTGCCTTACAAAAAGCATTGGAGCATCCAAAAGCACACATGTATCAAAGTTACCAAGGGCTCCCAGAATTAAGAGAAGCGATTGCAACTTTTTATCGAAACTATTACCAAGTTAGTTTAAATCCTGATTCGGAAATTCTTCCACTGATGGGTTCCAAGGAAGGGATTATGCATATCTCCCTTGCCTTTTTAAATCCAGGGGATGAAGTATTGATTCCCAATCCTGGTTACCCAACCTATGAGTCGGTTAGTCGTTTGGCAGAAGCATCTCCAATTTTTTATGACCTGAAAGAGACTAATCAGTGGCAACCAGAATTTGAAGCTCTAGAGGCATTGGATACTCGTAGGATAAAAATTATGTGGTTAAATTATCCCCATATGCCAACTGGCACTCCTATCAATATTGAAACTTTTGATCGATTAATTGCATGGGCAAAGGAACGTGAAATCCTTTTGATTAATGACAACCCTTATAGTTTTGTATTAACAGAAAAACCTCAGAGTATTTTATCTCGTCCCGGAGGAAAGGATGTTGCGATAGAGCTCAATTCATTGAGTAAGTCATTTAATATGGCGGGCTGGAGAGTGGGCATGCTTACTGGAAAAGGCGATACAATTCAAGCGATACTCAAGGTAAAAAGCAATATGGATTCAGGAATGTTTTATGGAATCCAGCAGGGAGCAATTGCAGCCTTAAAAATGACTCCAGATTGGTTTGAAGGATTAAATGCTATTTATCGAAAAAGAAGAAATTTAGTTGAAATTTTAGCTTCGAAATTAGGAGCTACTACTGACCCTAGTAGCGTTGGTCTTTTTGTTTGGGCAAAATTACCGTCCAACGCTCCTAACGCAGAGGAATTTATTGATCAAATTCTTAAAGAAAAGCATATTTTCATTACACCTGGAACTATTTTTGGGAGTAATGGTGCAGGATATATCCGTTTTTCATTGTGTGTTCCCGAAGCGACGATAGAGGAAGCTATAAATCGAATAGACGCATGAAAATAGGAATCATTGGTTTAGGATTAATAGGAGGATCATTTGCTTTGGCTGCTAAAAAACACGCTTTAGATGTAGATCTTTACGGTGAAGACAAAAATGAAGAGCATCTTAATACTGCACTAGAACTTGGAATTGTCCAACATACTCTAGCTCCAAAAATGTATGCTCAGATGGATGTCATTTTACTTGGAATCCCTGTTGATGCTGCTTCAGCTTGTGTTATAGAATTGCTGGATGCTATGAATGATAACGCATTGCTTTTTGATGTAGGTTCTACCAAAGCCTCAATTTGTGAAAAGGTTGCATTACACCCAAAACGGAATCAATTTTTGGCAACGCATCCTATTGCAGGTACAGAATTTTCAGGACCTAGTGCTGCTTTTGCAGAATTGTTTGTTAATCAAACTCAAATTTTATGTGAAACTCACAAAACACGTCCTGATTTATTAGAATGGGCAATGCAATTCTTTCGCTCCTTACAAATGCAAATTGAAGAAATGGATCCTCATGCCCATGATCAGCATATCGCATATGTTTCTCATTTGTCGCATATTTCCTCATTTATGTTAGGGAAAACAGTAATGGAAAAGGAAGAAGATGAACGCGCTATATTCGGAATGGCAGGAAGTGGATTTGCATCTACAGTCCGATTGGCTAAAAGTTCTCCTGAAATGTGGGCGCCTATTTTTAGACAGAACAAAAAAAATATATTAGACGTCCTGCAAGAATATATCTCCAATTTGGAGCAGTTTAAAATCCTTTTAGAAAATGGGGATTGGGAGCAAATGCGTTTACAGATGAAAAAAATTAATGCAATTCAAATTATTTTGGAAGGCATACCCGAACGAAATAACAATAAAAACTAAAACGAACAAATACTTGATATAATGGAAAATAAAAAAGAAATGCGCCAATGGTTAGATAATTTTGGATTAGATCACCCTTTGGTGATTGGTGGTCCCTGTAGCGCTGAAACAGAAGAGCAAGTTTTAAAAATAGCTCATGAACTTAAGGATACAGATGTTACTGTTTATCGTGCTGGAATATGGAAACCCAGAACGCGCCCTGGAATGTTTGAAGGTGTTGGAGCCATTGGTTTAGGTTGGCTGAAAAAAGTTAAGGAAGAAACAGGTTTACTCACAGCTACTGAGGTTGCGAACAAAGATCATGTTAAATTGGCATTAGATTACGATGTTGATATTCTTTGGATAGGAGCCCGCTCCACAGTGAGTCCTTTTATCATGCAAGAAATTGCAGATGCTCTAGAGGGGACAGATAAAATTGTCTTAGTTAAAAACCCCGTAAATCCAGATTTAGCACTTTGGCTAGGTGGGGTTGAGCGCTTGTATACCGCGAATATCAAAAAGTTAGGATTAATTCACCGTGGTTTTTCTACTTATGAAAAGACTAAATATCGAAATATTCCTGAATGGCAGATCGCCATTGAAGTAAAAAATAAGTTTCCAGACCTACCAATGATCTGTGATCCATCTCATATCGCAGGTCGTCGTGATTTAATTTTTGATGTATCGCAAGCAGCTTTAGATTTGAATTTTGATGGTTTGATGATAGAAACTCATTGGGATCCTGATAATGCGTGGAGTGATGCTGCTCAGCAGGTTACTCCTTCTAGATTAGTGGAAATTATGCGTGATCTTAAAGTAAGAAAGCAGACTACAAATGAGGAGGCATACTTACATTCACTGACTAATTTGAGAGCGCAAATAGATATTTTGGATCAGACTTTGTTGGATACTATGGGAAAAAGAATGAAGGTCGCAATGGAAATCGGGACTTTAAAGAAAACTAATAATGTCGCTGTACTTCAGAACAAAAGATGGAATGAAATTCTGGGGAAAATGATTTTAGAAGGCCAAGACCGCCAACTATCAGAAGAATTTATTTTGAAAGTATTTAAGGCAATTCATCAGGAGTCTATCAATAAACAGGAAAAAATTCTAAATGCATAAGAAAATTAGTAAATTCATAATCTCAATCTTAGACTTATGAATTTATTATACTTAATGCGTCAATCTCGGGAAAAATTAAAACCCCATTGGATTATCGCTGTTCTTGTGTGTTTTATCTATGCAATTGCAGTTGGTGTCCCAACTGAATTGAATGCTTATGGAGAGTTCCTTTCGTATTTACTTGCAGGACCTCTTCAGTTGGGGATGAGTGTTTATTTTTTAAACATCCTAAATGAACGTCCAGCATCAATAGAAAATCTTTTAGAGGGGTTCAAACCCCTTTTAAAGGTTCTTTTGGTTTATTTGGTCATTTCAATTGGAACATTTTTAGGAATTATCCTTTTAATTATTCCTGGAATAATTGTGTCTTTGGGATTGTCCATGAGCTTTTATATACTTTTTGAAAACCCAGATCTGACAATCGAAGAAGTCCTTAAAGAAAGCTGGAATCTTACCAATGGTTATAAAATGGAATTGTTCTTTTTACATATCCGATTTATTCCATGGTATTTATTGGGTTTACTTTGTTTTTTCGTTGGAATATTTGTGGTAATGCCTTGGCATCAACTTACGATAACGATGTATTACAGTTATTTAAAAGAACAAAAAGCAATCAACTGACTCTTTTATTTTTTGGATTTTGATAAGGGATTTTTTCTAAAATATGAGAAATAGCCTGTAGTCTTGCGGTTGATTTTTTATTGGCATCAATTATATGCCAAGGTGCTATTTCAGTATTTGTTGCTTCAAACATTTTCTTTTTATACTTTGTGTAATCATCCCATAATAACTGAGCTTTTTCATCTAATGGTGTAATTTTCCAACGCTTTAAAGGATTTTTTTTAATTTCTTCAAACCTACTTTCTTGTTCTGGTTTTGAGATGGAGAAATACAATTTAACAAGGTGCGTATTTGATTGGATCAGCATGTTTTCAAAATCGTTTACTTGCGACATAAAAACATCGTATTCTTTTTTAGTACAAAAATTATTTACAGGTTCGACTACGGCTCTGTTGTACCAGCTTCGATCAAAAAAAACGATTTCACCCGGTTTGGGTAAGCGATTGATGTAGCGTTGAAAAAACCACTGCTTGCGTTCGTCTTTGGTAGGGACGTTTAAAGCAAAAATCCTATAGTGTCTCGGATTTATGTGTTCCGTAATTCTGCGGATAGCACCTGTTTTTCCTGCGGCATCTCTTCCCTCAAAAAGCACTACGATTTTTTGATTTTGTTCTATTACCCAATTATGAAGCTTTATTAGCTCTTGCTGTTTTTCTTTTAAGGTAGTGAGGTAGTTTAATTCCTCTAACGTTTTTCGTGGGTTAACTTTCTTGTTCTTTAGTAATGTATATAAGCCAAGCGGGGAGTTAAGTAGTAGTAGTTCTTTGTCTGTAAATTGGTTTGAGGGCTTCATATTTTAAATTTAAATATCAATTTGAACTGCGGACCTATGGTATCTCAAAATGACATTAGGGTCTGGTAGCAGTGTAATTTTAGACTCCCCTTTTCCGCTATAATCAAATTGAGAAAGAACGTAGCGCATACTTTCGAGTCTGGCTTCTTTTTTGTCGTTTGTTTTTACAATCATCCAAGGGCTAAAATTAGTATGTGTTTTACTAAACATTTCTTCTTTGTAACGGGTATATCTGTCCCAAAGTTCTTGTCCTTTCAAGTCTACAGGACTGAACTTCCAAAATTTTAGTGCGTTTTTAAGTCGGGAATCAAAGCGTTTTTTTTGTTCTTCTTTTGAAATGGAAAACCAAAATTTAATGATTTTTAGATTGTCTTCATAGAGTAAATGTTCAAATTCAGGAACTTGTGCCATGTATTTTTGGTATTGTTCTTTGGTACAGAAGCCCATAACAGGTTCTACAACGGCTCGATTATACCAACTTCGATCAAAGAAAACAATTTCTCCAGGATTGGGTAATTCTTTGATATAACGTCTAAAATACCATTGCCCTTGTTCTATATCGGTTGGTTTTGAAAGCGCTACAACTCTTGAGGTTCTTGGATTTAAATGTTCTTTAAAACGTTTAATGGATCCACCTTTTCCTGCGGCGTCTCTACCTTCAAAAATAATCGCAACACGCATTTTTTTGTGAGCAATCCATTTCTGAAAATTCACAAATTCAGATTGTAATTTGCTCAACTCTATTTCATATTTAATTTTTTTTAACGCTTTATTTATAGGGATACCGTTCTCCTGAGCTATCCTGACTAGGTCAGCTCTTTTTTGGATTTTTGAAAAATGCTCTTCGGTTAACTTCATGGTTTTTTGGGCTTTGTAAAATATGATATGCGTGGGCTTACTTAAGATTACACTCTTCTTATAAAGTCATTTTTAATGACCTTGTAGAGGGCTATTTAAGCAATTTGTATTTTAGGAAATTTGAATTGTAGGCACATAGACTTTGGGTATTCTTCACATAAATATAAAATATATTTAATAGGTGAGGAGTAATGACCTATTAAAAATACTCATTTTTTTTTCTTATTTCAGTGCTTCGGCAATCCGACTTACAGCAGTACGGATATTTTCTTCAGAGGCAGCATAAGAAATTCGAATACAATTGTCATTCCCAAAGGCTTCACCAGTTACTGTAGCCACATGAGCCTCTTCAAGTAAGAAGAACGCAAAGTCTGAAGCATTATCGATTTTTTTTCCTTTTACTGTTTTACCGAAGTAATAAGAAATATCAGGAAAAACATAAAAAGCTCCTTGGGGCTGATTCATTTTAAAGCCAGAAATTTCACTGAGTAATTCAATAATGATTTCTCGACGCGATGCAAATTCATCAACCATATATTGGATGGCACTTACAGGGGCAGAGACTGCGGCTATTGTAGCTCTCTGAGCAATACAGTTAGCGCCACTAGTAATCTGACCTTGCATTTTATTACAAGCTTTGGCTATCCAATCTGGTGCTCCGATGTAACCAATTCTCCAACCTGTCATTGCAAAGGCTTTTGCAACACCATTTACAGTAATTGTTCTGTCGTATAATTCTGGAATTGCTGCGATGCTGAAATGAGGGGTACCGTAGTTTATGTGCTCATATATTTCATCTGAAAGGATATAGATGTCAGGATATTTTTCCAACACTTTCCCCAGAGCTCTGTATTCCGATTCTGTATATATCGTTCCGCTTGGATTATTTGGGGAATTAAACATGATCAACTTCGTTTTTGGTGTAATTGCAGCCTCTAGTTGATCGGGAGTAATTTTGAAATCAGTTTCTATACTGGATGGAATGATCGTTGATTTTGCTTCAGCTAGTGTAGCAATTGCAGAATAGCTTACCCAATAAGGAGCAGGTAAAAGCACTTCGTCACCAGGGTTCAATAATACCATGCACACATTAGCGATAGATTGTTTTGCTCCTGTAGAAACCACAATTTGTGAAGGTGTGTAGGATATTTTGTTATCTCGTTTGAATTTCTCACAGATAGCTTCCTTAAGGTCGGCATAACCATCTACTGGGGAATACGAATTCCAATTGTCATTGACTGCTTGAACAGCAGCTTCTTTGATGAATTCGGGAGTATTAAAATCTGGCTCACCTAAACTGAGTCCGATAATATCTATCCCTTGGTTTTTTAATTCTCTGGCCTTCGCGGCCATTGCGAGTGTTTCAGATACAGGAAGACTGTTGATTCTTTGTGATAATGCGTCCATTAAATTGGATTAGCTGGGTTGCATACCCATTTGTTTTAAATATTTAAAATGCGATAAAACAGCACTTCGTGTTGTTTTGTATTCGTTATATGGTAGATTAAATTCTTGAGCTGTTTTTTTAACAATTTTAGCAATCTTTGTGTAGTGTATGTGGCTTATATGTGGAAAAATATGGTGCTCAATCTGATGGTTTAGCCCTCCTGTAAACCAATTTACAATTCTGTTTTTAGTGGAAAAATTGACTGTGGTTGTTAATTGATGAATCGCCCAAGTATTTTTCATTGTACCAGTTTTATCGGGTTCTGGCATCTCTGCATCTTCCATTACATGGGCCAACTGAAATACGACACTTAAAATTAAGCCTGCGGTATAATGCATGACTACAAAACCAATTAGTACGGACCACCAAGGGGCATCAATGAGAATCATTGGTAATACAATCCAGATGGAGAAATACAGAATTTTTGATAAAAATAATCCGATCCATTGCATGCTAGGTTTTTTGCTATTTAGATAGGATAGTTTTCTTTTAGTATACCGTTTCATTTGCTGAAAATCAGTAGTTATAGCCCAATTTAAAGTCAGTAAACCGTATAATATAATGGAATAATAATGTTGAAATTTGTGATGAGGCATCCACTCTGAATGTTTTGAGAAACGGAGTATTCTTCCGGCCTCTAGATCTTCATCATGACCGTGAATATTTGTGTAGGTATGGTGTAATACATTATGCTGTATTTTCCAATTAAAAACATTTCCAGCTAATAAGTAAATACTACTCCCCATAAAAGTGTTTACCCAAGGGTATTTAGAATAGGAACCATGATTACCATCGTGCATCACATTCATTCCAATTCCTGCCATTCCTATGCCCATAACCATACAAAGCACTAACTTAAGCCAAGGATTTAAGCTTAATGTAATCACAAGTACATAGGGTGCGATCATCAAAGCAAACATCACAATAGTTTTGAGATATAATTTCCAATTCCCTGTTTTTTCAATTTTATTCTCCTTGAAGTATTGATTTACACGGATATTTAAAGTTTTAAAAAATTCTTTGGGATCTTTTCTTGAAAAGCGGAGTCTTTGTTTAGCTTGCATAAAGATTGTTTATATGTAAAAATAGGTCAAATTTTGCAATAATAACACTCCTTTTGAAAAAACACTATGGATAAAATCTCTCACGCTTTCCCGAATCTTACCGAAAAACAACAATCACAGTTTTCTTTACTTGAAAAGTTGTACCGCGATTGGAATGCTCAAATCAATGTAATTTCAAGAAAGGATTTGAGTGAGTTTTATGAACGGCACGTACTCCATGCGCTTGGAATTGCCAAAATTATTACATTCAAAAGAGGAGCTCGTGTTTTGGATGTGGGTACAGGAGGAGGATTCCCTGGAATCCCTTTGGCTATACTTTTCCCGGAGACTCGATTTATTCTTATAGATTCTATTGGAAAAAAAATAAAGGTGGTCAATGCAGTTCATGAATCTTTGGGATTAAAGAATGTTGAGGCTTCTCAAGTTCGAGCGGAAGATTTTAAAGGGAAAGTTGATTTTATTGTCAGCAGGGCAGTTACAAAAATGGATTCTTTTGTCCCATGGGTCAAAAAAAATATTAGTCCAAAACATAAGCATGCAATGAAAAATGGAATTCTTTATCTCAAAGGGGGAGAACTCTCAGAGGAATTATTGAATTTTCCAAAAGCGGAATGTTTTGATCTCAAGGATTATTTTGACACACCTTTTTTTGAAACTAAAAAAGTGGTTTACTTACCATTATAATTTTTTATTTTTCTAAAAAAGGATAGCGATAGTCTTTTGCTGGGACAAAAGTTTCTTTAATCAAGCGAGGGGAAACCCAACGGAGTAAATTTGAAGCAGATCCAGCTTTATCATTGGTCCCTGAGCCTCTGGCTCCTCCAAAAGGTTGCTGTCCTACAACAGCTCCAGTTGGTTTATCATTTATATAAAAGTTTCCAGCGCTTTGTTCTAAAGCTTTTAGAGCTTCCTCAAGAGCATAGCGATCTTGTGAATAGACAGCACCAGTTAAAGCGTATTCAGAAGTTTGATCTACCAATTCAAGTGTTTCTGACCATTTATTGTCAGGGTAAACATAAAGTGTGACTAGAGGACCAAACAATTCTCTGGTCATAGTAGTGTAATTAGGGTTAGTAGTTCGAACCACAGTCGGTGCTACAAAATAACCAACACTATCATCGAAAGTTCCTCCTGCAATAATTTCTGCATCATCATCTTTTTGAACTTGTTTAATCGCTTTTGTCAAACGATCAAAAGCTCCTTTATGAATAAGCGCAGTCATAAAGTTACCGAAGTCCTCAGGAGACCCCATCTTGATAGTTTCCAAATCCGTTTTAACCAATGAAATGATTTCATCAGCAATTGATTCTGGCAAATAAACTCTAGAAGCTGCAGAGCATTTTTGACCTTGAAATTCAAAAGCACCTCGTATTATTCCAGTAGCGACTTCTTTAGGTTTTGCGGAAGGATGGGCTACAATAAAATCTTTACCACCGGTTTCCCCCACTATTCTTGGGTATGTTTTATAACGTCTAATTTGTGTCCCAATTTTCCCCCAAATTCCTTTAAAAACTTCAGTAGATCCAGTGTAATGAATACCTGCAAAATCTGGGCTTTCTAGTACTACATTGGTGATCATTTCGGGATCGCCAAAGACCATGTTTATGACTCCGTCTGGCAGTCCTGCTTCAATGAAAATTTCCATTAACACCTGAGCGGAAAAAACCTGATGGTCACTCGGTTTCCAGATAACAGTATTTCCCATCATGGCCGCGCTAGCACATAAATTCCCAGCAATAGCTGTAAAGTTAAAGGGGCTCACAGCATAAACGAATCCTTCCAGAGGGCGGTAGCTTATTCTGTTCCATATTCCAGGACTGTTTTTAGGCTGATTTTCATAGATTTCCTGCATAAATGAAACATTAAATCTCAAAAAATCTATGTATTCACATGCAGCATCGATTTCAGCTTGGTGAATTGTTTTTGACTGGGCTAACATCGTAGCAGCGTTTATTTTTGCTCGATAAGGACCCGCGACTAATTCTGCTGCTTTTAAAAAAATTGAAGCACGAGATTCCCAAGGCATTTCGCTCCATGCTTTTTTTGCATCCAAGGAGGCTTGTATGGCCTCTTTTATATGTACTTCTTCAGCTTTATGATAAACCCCTAGGCTGTGCTTGTGGTCGTGAGGAGGGTTCATGCTTGAAGTGTTTCCACTTCGAACGTCTTTATTTCCAATTCTCATCGGAATTTCCAAATTACTGTTGTATAATGTTCTGTACATTTTTAAAACATCTTCTTTTTCTGGGCTTCCAGGAGCATACTCTAAGATTGTTTCGTTTTTAGGAAATGGTACCTTAAAAATACTGTGAGACATAATTCAGATTTTTTGCCAAAAGTAAAAAATTATAACAGGAAAAAGATAAATGAATCAGTGATTCAATTCAAAATATAAGGAACGCTGAGTCTAAAATTAGGTACTTCAACATTGAATTTTTTTGCAGTAGTAAAGTTGATCATAATATAAGTTCCTGACATTGAGCCTAGTGGTGAAGTAATTAAACTGCCAGATTGGTAAGTATGACTCTCGCCGGGGCGGATGATGGGTTTTTTTCCTACCACACCATTTCCGTTTATGTACTGTGGCCTACTGACCGATTCAAGAATTTTCCAATGACGTGATAGCAGTTGAACAACATCTTTACTTTGATTTTCAATGGTGATAGAATACAAAAATGCATGATGAAGGATTTGCTCTTTCAGAAAGCTTCCTTCAAATTTAGTCTCTACTGAGATTTTAATTCCTCTTGTAATTTGTTGTATCACACCTGTTTATTATGAAAAATAACGCCATATAAAGGTATAAAAAAACCCCCATAACACAAAAAATTAAAATTTAATTTTGTAATTCAAAAGAATTTGTGCGTCCGATCCCTACAAGTGCGTCGTATTGCGAGCCTATGTCCCTGTAATAGAGTAGTATAAGATAATCATTCTCAGTAGTAGAATGAGTGCCGCTGATGCTATTTTTGGAAATTTCTTCTCCCTGTTTTAGAATGTATTTATAATTATAAAATCCTTGTTTCAGGAGCAAGACACCTTCATAAAGATCTATTGCTGGATTATAGTACAATTTATTGAGGTCTTTCAATTCAAAATTATTAAAGGCTCCATAGATATAAATTGATTCATTTTCTTTTAATTCAAAAGGGTATGCGAGACTAAAATAAACAAAACTATAATCTGCTTCAATATTGGAATCCCCGGGACGCATTATGTTACGAATCTCATAATTTCCATTGATATCAGGAGCAAAAGTATAATTTGTGAAATTCCTTGCAATGTCAATGTTTAGATAGGTCTCGTACAGGTTTGCTCTGTTTGAATAGCTAATTCTAGGAGTTGTAATACGGAGGTCTTTCGTGTCAAAAAATAAATATTCATTGCCTCCTTCGAACTGAGATGGGGTTTCATAGCGATATTCTAGAGTATTTCCAGAATAATACTGTGGCTTCAAATTACTTATCACACTATTCCATTGTTGGTTTTGGAGTAGGACTACTTTTACGTTCTCTTCAGGATTTACAAAAAACTTCGTCTTGGGAGTTGCAGCAAATCGGACGGATTGATGGGTGGCAAAACGATCCATATTTTGAGGTCTATAAACTGCAGCTTGAACTGACGCGGTGTTATCATACACACAAAATCTTCTGGAAAAGATTAATTCGTCATAAGCTGAAAAAATTTCAATCATATAATTTCCAGAAACTTTAAGTTGTATATCAGAATTTGGGATTTTTAGTTGGTAGTGAGTGTAACTTTGAAGGGTATTAAAAGAAGTTTGATAATTAGTGATCCTTAAATTGTCATAACCTTCTATATACTCATTCTGGAAAAGAATGGAAGGGGTCCAATCATAATTAAAATATTTGATTTTGTAATAGTAATCTGCCTCGTCTGCATTTAGGTCATCGAAATGAATAGTGAATTGTTCCCCTAAGGCTATCACAGGAAAAATATCTCTTCTTTCTGCACTTGAGAATTGAATCGATTTGATGTGATCCCCAATTGTAATTTCTTTTTGTTCCTGAGCTAAAGAAAAATTTGTTACAAAAAGTAGGATGACTAAGAATAAATTTGCTAGTAATTTCATTGTTTGTAAATGTAGATGTTCAGTTTGTGATGTCCAAATTGCACCATTATTATCAAAATGATTAAACAGCTATTTAGAATCAATATAAATAGCTTTTTTCCTTTAATTTTACTTCTATTAAAGAGCGGTTTATTAGTAAATTTGCCTGATTTTAGATTATAACTTTTAATGGAAATAATTAAAAAAATTCATACCCAAAGGGGTGCAAAGCTCAACATCAAAGGTGGAGCTGATAAAATTTTTGGTAACGCACTCCCCTCCCCAACGTTTTCAATTAATCCTGATGATTTTTTTGGATCAATACCCAAGCTTTTAAAGAAAGAAGGCGAAAAAATTGCTGCAGGAGAGTCTCTTTTCTTCAGCAAGAACGATCCTCAGATTAAATTTGTCTCTCCAGTATCAGGAGTAGTTCAAACTATCCAAAGGGGTGCAAGACGAAAAATAGAAAAAATCATCATTGCTGCAGATGGTACTGATGAATCAGTAACCCATAAAGTTGAAAATTGGGAGAAATTGGATCGAGAGGGATTGAAATCTCTATTATTGGAAAGTGGAAACTGGCCTTTTATTCATCAACGCCCTTATGGAACTTTAGCCAACCCCACAGATACTCCAAAAGCGATTTTTGTATCAACTTTTAAAACGTGTCCGTTAAGTCCTGACTATAGTTTTATTCTCAATGACGAAAGGGAATCCTTTCAAGCTGGGATCGATGTTTTAAATTCAATGGTTGATCAAAAAGTCTTTTTAGGAACAGACGCCTCTTTTGCAGGAATGTTTGGAGATATAAAAGACGTTCAGCATTATACAATAGCAGGACCACATCCTGCTGGAAATTTAAGTTTACACATTCAAGAACTCGCACCTCTTAACATGGGTGATCGAGTATGGACAGTAAATCCTGAAGATGTTGTGAATATTGGAAGATTTATGAATAGTGGAAAGTTTAGTTCTAGTCGAACTGTTGCTGTAACTGGGAATGCAATCGAAAAAGCACATTATATCAGAACAAGATTAGGTGCTGAAATCCAACCAATTCTGGACTATTTTACCCCCAAAAGTTCTCAATTTAGAGTGATTAATGGTGATGTTTTAACTGGGACTTCTGTTTCAGAAGCTGGTCATTTGGGATACTATAATAACCAACTTACTGTTATTCCGGAGGGGAATACCTATAGAATGTTTGGATGGTTACCATTTAAGGATAATAATATTTTGAGCTTATCAAACACGTCTTTTTCTAGACTTTTTAACAAAAGTGGGTTTGAGGTGAATACCAATCTCAATGGTGAAGAACGTGCTTTAGTTGTTACAGGTGAAATGGAAAAAGTATTTCCATTAGATGTCTATCCAATGCAGTTAATCAAAGCATGTTTAATAGAAGATATAGAGAAAATGGAGGCTTTGGGAATTTATGAGGTAGTGCCAGAAGATTTTGGCCTGATAGATTATGCAAATACTTCAAAACTTGAAGCTCAAGAAATTATCCGTGAGGGTATTGAACTAATGATAAATGAAGTAGGATAAAATTAATTGTATGAATGCATTAAGAAAAACTTTAGACTCAATAAAAAAGCCTTTTGGAAAAGGTCAGAAATTAGAAAAATTTGCACCAGCAATCAACGCCTTTGATACCTTTCTATTTGTACCTAATCATACGACTAAGAAGGGTGCCCATATCCGTGATGCTGTAGATTTGAAACGCACAATGGTTACTGTAATCATTGCATTATTACCGGCCTTGATTTATGGAATTTACAATACCGGATATCAATATTATATTCAAACAGACACCCCATTCACTTTTTTAGATGCATTTATTCATGGTGCTTGGAAAATAGTTCCCATGATTATAGTGTCCTATGTAGTAGGGCTTTCCATTGAGTTTGGCTTTGCTGTGTATCGTGGACATGAAGTTAATGAAGGTTATTTGGTAACTGGTTTACTGATTCCTATGATCATGCCTGTAGATATTCCACTATGGATGGTAGGAATATCAACTGCTTTTGCAGTTTTAATTGCAAAAGAAGCCTTTGGAGGTACAGGGATGAATATTTTGAATCCTGCACTTACCGCAAGAGCTTTTGCCTTTTTTGCTTATCCAACTTATATGTCAGGTAATAAAGTATGGGTTTCTGAAGCAGGTTCAGTTGATGCTATTTCAGGAGAGACAATACTCGGAAGCCTAGCAGCAGGACAAGATGTCAATTATTCTATGATGGAAATGTTCCAAGGATCCATACCAGGATCTATCGCAGAAACATCGACCCTTTGGGTTGGAGTAGGCGCCTTGATTTTGATTGTTACAGGAATCGGAAGTTGGAGAATAATAACTGGGGGTATTTTGGGTGCTGCTGTTATGGGATTGTTATTTAATCTATGGGGGGCTAATGCTTTAATGAGTTTTTCATGGATGAATCACCTGGTTGTTGGAGGTTTTGCTTTTGGAATTGTTTTTATGGCTACAGATCCCGTATCTGCAGCACAAACGAATAAAGGCAAATGGATCTACGGGATTTTGGTAGGAATTTTCTGTATCATGATTCGGGTGTTTAACCCAGCTTATCCAGAGGGTGTCATGTTAGCCATTTTATTAATGAATGTATTTGCTCCAACCATAGACCATTATGTGGTGAATGGAAATATCAAGAAAAGAAAAAAACGTTGGAATAGTGCACAAGAACTTAAAACTGCATAGAGATGAACAGAGATAGTAATGCTTACACTTTTTTATTTGCTACCCTGATGGTTTTGGTAGTTGCTTCTGCATTGGCTTTTACAGCTAGTTCGTTGAAGGATCTTCAAGCATCAAATGTGCGTAAAGAAAAAATGCAGAATATTTTAGCTACGATTGGAATTGAAACCGACCGAGAACAGGCTGAAAAATTATATAATGAATATATCATATCAGAACTTTCCCTAACATCCTCTGGAGATGTTGATCAGGAGGTTCAAGCGTTTGAGATTAAACTCAATAATGAACTTAAAAAGCCTGTAGACGAACAGCGATTTCCATTGTACGAGGCTTCAGTTCAAGGAACTAAATATTATATAGTTCCGTTGAGAGGGGCTGGATTATGGAATGCTATTTGGGGATATATCGCACTGAAAGAAGACAAGAATACCATCCAAGGAGCTGTTTTTGATCACACTGGAGAGACTGCAGGTCTGGGTGCTGAGATTACTCAACAGTGGTTTCAAGACCGTTTTGTTGGCGAGAAAGTTTTCAATAAAGAAGGTAAATTGGTTGGAATTAATGTTTCGAAAACCAATAATGACCCTAAGGATACAGATAAAGACGATCACGAGGTTGATGCCATTTCAGGGGCAACAATAACAGGTGATGGAGTAACTGCTATGATAATTGAACGATTGACGCATTACCTTCCTTATTTAAAAGGAGATAATGTTGTAGCATTAAACCAATAATTGAATGGAAGATAAAAAAACAACTCCCACTGAGAAAACGACCCTTCTTTTTGTAAACAAAGAAAAAGAACCTTTGTTTTCCAAAAAGAATAGAAAGTTACTTTCAGATCCTATGGATGACAATAACCCAATTACCGTGCAGGTTTTGGGAATATGTTCAGCGCTCGCTATTACAGTACAGTTGAAGCCAGCGGTGGTCATGAGTATTTCAGTAATGGCTGTTATGGCAGCAAGTAATGTCATTATATCGCTTTTAAGAAACTTAATCCCTAACCGAATTCGAATCATAGTACAACTAGTAGTTGTTGCTTCTATGGTGATTTTGGTAGATCAAATACTTAGAGCATATGCCTATGATGTCAGTAAAGAACTTTCAATATTTATTGGACTGATAATTACAAACTGTATTGTTATGGGAAGATTGGAGGCATTTGCTTTGGGGAATGGCGTGTGGAAATCTTTTCTAGATGGGATTGGAAATGCAGCTGGATATGGGGTTATTTTGATCATTGTAGCCTTCTTCAGAGAGCTTTTTGGTTCAGGAAAACTTTTTGGTTTTCAAGTAATACCAGATGCAGTATATGAATTAGGATATGTTAATAATGGTTTAATGTTACTATCCCCTATGGCATTGATTACGGTAGGAATTCTTATTTGGATTCAGCGGTCACGTAACCGAACATTAATTGAAAAAAATTAAGACTCGACTATGGAAGCGTATTTAAATTTATTTGTAAAAAGTATCTTTATTGAGAACATGATCTTTGCCTATTTCTTGGGAATGTGTTCTTACTTAGCCGTTTCAAAAACGGTAAAAACAGCAGTTGGTCTTGGTCTTGCAGTTATCTTTGTCTTGGCTATAACTGTTCCTATTAACTTTTTGTTAGACACGTATTTACTCCGACCAGGAGCATTGTCTTGGCTGAGTACAGAATATGCAGATCTTGATTTAAGTTTTCTAAGTTTTATCATGTTTATTGCCGTAATCGCCTCAATGGTTCAATTGGTTGAAATGATAGTAGAAAAATTTGCACCAGCTCTTTACGGTGCTTTGGGAATATTTCTTCCTCTTATTGCAGTAAACTGTGCCATCTTAGGGGGATCACTTTTTATGCAACAAAAAGATTTTTCTGGAGTTGCAGAGTCTGCTGTTTATGGCTTGGGTTCAGGTATAGGATGGTTATTAGCCATACTTGCAATTGCAGCAATTCGAGAAAAAATTACATATTCCAACGTGCCTGCACCATTGCGCGGATTAGGAATTACTTTTATTATTACAGGCTTAATGGCTTTAGGATTTATGAGTTTTATGGGAATTAAATTATAATGTGAGATGGATTATTCAGTTGTAGTAGCAAGTATCGTTGTTTTTTTAATCATAACTTTTTTATTGGTAGGGATGCTACTTGGAGCAAAAGCAAAATTATTGCCTTCAGGACCTGTATCACTATTGATAAATGGAGATAATCAAGTGGAGGTTTCATCTGGGAGTACTTTATTAAGTACCCTTGGAAATAATAAAATTTTCTTGCCCTCAGCTTGTGGTGGTGGTGGAACCTGTATCCAGTGTAAATGTCAGGTACTTGAAGGTGGAGGGGAAATTCTTCCTACTGAAGCGCCCCATTTTTCAAGAAAAGAAGTTGCTGAAGGCTGGCGTTTGGGGTGCCAAGTCAAAGTGAAACAAGACATGGTTATTCAAGTTCCTGAAGAAGTTTTTGGGATTAAAAAGTACGAGGCTAAGGTTGTTAGAAACTGGAATGTAGCTTCATTTATTAAAGAATTTGTGGTTGAAATTCCAGAAGCAATGGATTACAAAGCGGGAGGGTATATTCAGATTGAGATTCCCCCTTGTGAAGTAAAATATGAGGAAATTGATATTTCAGCTCATCCCGAAGAGCATCCAGGTGAACCAGATAAATTCAAATTGGAGTGGGATAAGTTTAAATTATGGCCTCTTGTCATGAAAAACACTGAGACTGTAGAACGTGCCTATTCTATGGCTTCTTTTCCTGCTGAGGGAAAAGAAATCATGCTTAATGTTAGGATTGCTACACCCCCTTTTGATAGAGCAAAAAATGATTGGAGTGATTTAAATCCAGGAGTTGCTTCTTCATATATTTTTTCAAAAAAAGCTGGAGATACAGTAACCATATCAGGTCCTTACGGAGAATTTTTTATCAATGAGTCAGAGGCAGAAATGCTATATGTTGGTGGAGGTGCTGGAATGGCTCCAATGCGATCTCATCTTTACGAACTTTTCAGAACTTTAAAAACGGGTAGAAAAGTTACTTTCTGGTATGGTGGTCGTTCGAAAAGAGAACTATTTTATATTGATCATTTTAGAGCACTTGAAAAAGACTTCCCAAATTTCAAATTTTACATTGCCTTGTCAGAACCAATGGAAGATGACAATTGGAAAGAGAAGGATAGTTTAGATGGAGATGGTGATGGATTTACTGGTTTTGTTCATCAAGTAGTTATTGATAATTACCTTTCTCATCACGAAGCACCAGAGGATATCGAGGTATATTTCTGTGGGCCTCCACTGATGAATCAGGCTATTGAAAGAATGGCTGAAGACTTTGGTGTCCCTCCAGAAAATGTTCGTTTTGATGACTTTGGAGGATAATCATTTATTAAAAAAAGAGGTTTTAAACCTCTTTTTTTAATTTTACCTGTAGAGCTTTAAAACTAATCTTTTACACGATCATGAGTCAGCTTACACCACAAGAAATCCATCAACTCGCAATGCAAGAAGTGGGGAATTATCTTGAATCCGAGGGTTACGAATTTTTGGCAGTTAATTCGCAGATAAAACGAACACCTCAGTTTGTTTGTGTTAAAGAAAAAAACTTATTTTTCATTTTAGTACAAGGAACGCGATACCCAGATGCACCTAAAAAGTTTGATCCAGATTTAATAAAAAAAGTAAAAGATCATGCTGACAAAAATAATGCTCAATTATTTCTAGCTGGAGTAGGTTTTGCAAATGCTGAAAATTATGACTTTCCATTAACTAAAAAAGACCCATATGCAGTCAATTTTCAAGGACTTCAAGAAATACAGTAGTCTTTTTATTGGTTTTATTATTTTCTTCAGTTGTGATTCGGAGGATCAGTCATTACAAAGAACACAGGGATATGCTTTGGGTACAACCTATTCAATTTCGTATGTCTCCAATACACTTACTCCAGAACAGCTTACCCATAGTGTAGATTCTCTATTTAAGGTATTGAACCAGTCCTTATCCACTTATATTCCAGATTCAGATATTTCGAAAATTAATAAGGGAGATAGTTTAGTAGTTGTTGACGATCATTTTGTTAAAGTTTATAGGAAAGCAACAGAAGTTTGGAAACGCACAAGAGGGTTTTTTGATCCTACAGTAGGAGCACTTGTAAATGCCTATGGCTTTGGCCCAGGTAAAAGACTAAAAACAGTCAGTCAAAATCAGAGAGATAGTATTTTAGTTTTTACGGGCTGGTCTAAAACAAAACTCACAGAGAAGTTTACTATATCTAAGAAGTATCCTAATATTTATTTTGATTTTAACGCTTTGGCTAAAGGCTATGCCGTAGATGTTTTAGCTCAATACTTAATACAGAGTCAAGTAGATTCTTTTCTTGTAGAAATTGGAGGGGAAATTGTTGCTCAAGGAAAAAGTCCAAGATCGGGTCAAAACTGGAAAATTGCAATAGACGATCCCAAACAAGGGGAAGAACGAAGTTTTATTCAAACCGTGAGTTTAAACAATCAAGCACTGGCAACTTCAGGTAATTACAGAAAGTTTGAAATAAATGAAGAAACTGGGTTACGATCAGCACACTCGATAAACCCAATTACTGGGGAAGCTATTCCTAGTAAAGTTTTGAGTGCTTCGGTGATTGCTCCAGACTGTATGACTGCTGATGCTTATGCAACCGCTCTGATGGTGATGCCAATTGAAGATTCACAAAAACTGATTGATTCCATACCTGAACTTGAAGCTTATTGGATTGTTTCGGATTCTAATAAGGGAGTGATGGAACTCTTTTCTTCAGGTTTTCCAAAGGAGGATTAACCATTTATTTTTTCGTAGCTACAGGAATTCTTTCTTTGTTGGGGAGTGCAAATCGTCTTTTTTCTTCTGCGCTGAGTTCTTCTAGAAAGTCAATTCCTTTTGCCAAGAAACCTACGCTGTTGAGTCTGTCATAATAATCTGTTCCATAAATCCTTACATGGTCGTATTGCCCGAAAATTTCAGTCCGTTTTGCTTTATCAGTGATGCTGTTATCTTCAAAGGTTTCTGAACGCATTTCTTCTAAAGGTACTTGAGCGATTAATGTTCCTTTTGGTTTCAGAACTCTAAAGAGTTCTTGCATTGCTTTACGATCATCTGGAATATGTTCTAATACGTGATTGCATAAAATCAGATCAAAATTGTTATCGCCAAACGGGAGCTCACAAATGTCTGCTTTTATATCAGCAAGAGGGGAGTGGAGGTCAGTAGTGGTATAGTCCCAATGAGAAAAAGTTTTGAATTTGCTAAAAAAAACTTGCTCAGGTGCAATATGTAATACTTTTAATGAATCATTTAGAAAAGTGGTTTTCTTTTTAATATAAAGCCACAACAAACGGTGTCGTTCTAAAGAGAGTGTTCCAGGACATAAGGCATTGGGTCTAGAAACTTTGTACCCATAAGATAAAAATCGACTGTATGAACTTCCGTCAATGGGATCGGTAAAGCGATTTCCTTTAAAATACCATTTGATTATTGGGCGAAACCAAATACTAAAAGTAATTAGCCAAGGCCTTGGAAATAAATTCAGAATTCCTTTCATAATACCAACGGATGGTTCCTGTAGGGAATTTCTTCATCACTAGTGATGCCTAAAGCTTTATATATAAATTCGAAAGTTGAAAGTAATTCAGGTTTACCATCTATTAAGGCTACATCGTGTTCAAAATGTGCTGATGGTTTCCCGTCTGCAGTGAGTATGGTCCAACCATCATTGAGTTGTTTGATTCGGTGCGTCCCCATATTGATCATTGGTTCAATTGCCAAAACCATACCATCTAAAAAAAGTTTCCCTCGACCACGTTTACCATAATTTGGGACCTCTGGACCTTCGTGCATCGTTGTTCCTAAACCGTGACCTACCAATTCTCTTACAACACCATAACCTTCTTTTTCACAGTGGTTTTGAATGGCGTATCCCATATCACCGATTCTATTTCCACGTTTGAATGCTTTAATTCCTTCGTAAAGGGATTCTTTGGTAATCTGCAATAGTTTTGCTGTAGCTTTAGGTATTTCACCTACAGCAAAGGTATAGGCGTGATCTCCGTAAAAGCCATTTTTGAGTGCTCCACAATCAATGGAAATAACATCACCCTCCACAAGTGGGGTGTTATTTGGGATTCCGTGTACAACTTGGGAGTTTGGACTCATGCACAGTGTGTTTGGAAAATCATAAAGTCCTAAAAAACCGGGTTCGGCGTCATGGTCTTTGATGAAATCATAGGCTAAAGCATCTAATTTTAAAGTGGTGACTCCTGGTTTTATTTCAGAAGCCAACATTCCTAATGTTTTAGATACAATGAGCGCACTTTCTCGCATCAATTCAATTTCTTCCCTAGTTTTTAGTATAATTCCAGCCATATTAAAAATCAGCGTAGGCGTCTTCGTAAGGTTCCTTTTTGAGGATTTTTGAAAAATCTTCTATCATGCTCTCCACAGGGAATTCTACAATTCGATTATTTTCTTTTCCATCCTCAAAAAATATCAGTGTCGGGATGTTTAAGATGTCGTATTCTTTTTCATAGCCGAGCGGACTGTCTTTTGCTTCAGAAATGGCATACATTTCTATGCGATCTTCAGTAACTCCTAATGCATCTAAAAGCTTGAACATACCTCCCAATTCTCTTTGTGTATCACCACACCAAGTTCCAAGAAATAATTTAAAATTTAGATTTTTTGAAAGTGGTGAATGTTCGGTTATCCAGCCTTCTGGAATTGTAAGTTGATCATATTCGGGCTGAAACCAAGCCATAAATTCCTCTGTATTAAGATTCGCTCTATTCATATACCCTAAAACTACGGTTTCACCTTCTTCTCCAATTAAGGTTTCCACTTTCATAGGTTCAGAACTGTATTTTGGCGTTTCAAGATTTTTACAATTTAAAAGTTGTAAACCTATAAAAAGAAGGATGAGATATTTCATGATTTAATAATTAGAGACTTTTGAGACATAATTTTGGGTTGTTCTATCCCCATTAGATCCAAGATAGTGGGAGCGATATCTCCTAAAATTCCAGAATTAATTTTCTTTTTTTCAGGATCTACCAAAATAACTGGTACTGGGTTTGTCGTATGTGCTGTGTTAGGGCTACCATCAGGATTTATCATGGTTTCACAATTTCCATGATCTGCAATAACCAAACTTGCATAACCTTGCTTTAATGCTGCGTTTAATACCTCTCCAGCACATTTGTCAACTACTTCACAGGCCTTTATGGCAGCTTTTAAATCACCAGTATGACCTACCATATCAGGATTTGCAAAGTTTAAACAAATAAAGTCTGGCGGATTATTTTTAATTTTTTCTACGATAGCATCACGAATTTCAAACGCACTCATTTCAGGTTTTAAATCATAGGTAGCAACTTTAGGAGAAGGGCATAAAATCCGTTCTTCACCTTCAAACGGTATTTCACGACCTCCGTTAAAAAAGAAGGTAACATGAGGGTATTTTTCAGTTTCTGCAATACGCACTTGTGTTTTCCCAGCTTTAGCTAAAACTTCACCTAAGGTATCTTTTAGGTTGTCCTTGTCAAATACCACTTTTACTCCTTTAAATGAGTCATCATAGTTTGTAAGAGTTACGTAATACAAATCCAAAGGAACTGTTTGATATTTAGGGAAGTCTTTTTGAGAGAGCATTTGAGTTAGTTCTCTACCTCGATCTGTCCTAAAGTTGAAAAACAAAACAACATCCCCCTCTTCAATTTTTGCAATGGCATTACCATTAGCATTTGTTTTGTAAAGAGGTTTGATAAATTCATCTGTAATTCCTTCGTCATAGCTTGATTGTAGACTTTTTTCAAAATCTGATGTTGGACTTCCTTTTCCATGAACTAAAAGATCATAGGCAAGTTTTACACGTTCCCAACGCTGATCTCGATCCATGGCGTAATAGCGTCCTATTAAGGAAGCAAAAATGGATCTTTTGTCGGCTAATTTATTTTCAATTTGCTTCACAAAATCTTTGCCTGATTGGGGATCTACATCTCTGCCGTCTGTGAATGCGTGAAGGTAAACTTGAGGAAGGTCATGGCTTTCTACTAAATCCAACAAACCCTCAAGATGTTTGATGTGAGAATGAACACCACCATTTGACAATAAACCAAGAAGATGAACTTTTTTACCTTCTTTTTTAGCGTATTTAAAACTATCGGTCAAAACTTTTTCGTCCTTTAATTCATTATTGGAAATCGCTAAATTGATTTTTGCTAAATCCTGATATACGATTCTTCCAGCACCTAAATTCATATGTCCTACCTCACTGTTTCCCATTTGACCCTCAGGTAAACCGACATGTAAACCGTCTGTGCGGAGACTATTAAAAGAGTAATTTTTGTAAAGGGTATCAATATTTGGTGTATTTGCTTGATCTAAAGCAGATACTTTAGGGTCAGGAGCGTTTCCCCAACCATCTAAGATCATTAAGAGTGTTTTTTGGGCCATTATTTTTTTGTAAAGATACAAATTTGTCTGCTCTTCATTAAATCCAGCAAGCTGAAAAAAAAACTGTTACTTTGTAAAAAAAGAGTTGAAAAAAGGCCTTGTTTACAGATCTACAGGAAGTTGGTATTCAGTTGAATCCGATGGTATTTTTTATGCCTGTAGGATTAAGGGCAAGCTGCGGTTAAAAGGAATCAAGAGTACTAATCCGATCGCTGTAGGCGACCATGTTTTATTTGAAGTAGATGAAAATGCCGAAGCTTCTGAGGGAACTATTGTAGAAATTGAGGAAAGACAAAATTATATCGTTAGAAAGTCCGTAAATCTTTCTAAACAAACACACATCATTGCCTCAAATATTGATCAAGTATTTCTTCTTATTACTCTTCATAATCCTCCTACTTTTACTGCTTTCATAGATCGTTTTTTAGTGACTGCAGAAGCTTATCATATTCCTTCAATATTAGTTTTTAATAAGTTGGATACTTGTACACCAATGCAAGAAAAAGAGATTGATGAATTGGCCTCGGTTTACACTAAAATTGGATATCCAACCTTAAAAATATCTGCTACCAACGGCATGAATGTTTCCAAAATCGAATCGATGATGGAAAATAAAGTGAGTATGTTTTCAGGTCATAGTGGAGTTGGAAAATCTACTTTAATTAATGCAATTGCTCCTGATTTAAATTTGAAAACGGGAGCTATATCTGAACAACATCAGCAAGGAATTCACACAACTACTTTTGCTGAAATGTTTGCTTTGTCAAATGGAATGAAACTAATAGATACCCCTGGAATAAAGGGCTTCGGTGTCGTTGATATGCAGTCTGATGAAATCGGAAAATATTTTCCAGAATTTATTTCATTCAAATCAGGGTGTAAGTTTCATAATTGTTTACATAAGAATGAACCTCAATGTGCCGTTATACAAGCTTTTGAAAATGGATCGATAGCAAAATCTCGTTATCAAAATTATATACAGATGTTAGAAAATGATAGTACATATCGCTAAACTTGAGCTATGAGAGTAGTGATTCAGAGAGTTCGTAAGGCTCAAGTTACAATAGAAGAAAATACAAGAGAACAGATTGGTCAGGGAATTTTGGTCTTATTAGGAATTGAAATGGCAGACGTTCAGGCAGATGTAGATTGGTTAATAAACAAAGTATTGAATTTGAGAATTTTTGATGATGAAAACGGGGTAATGAATAAGTCGTTATTGGAAATCAAAGGTGAACTCATGATAGTTAGTCAATTTACTTTAATGGCGGCTACTAAAAAAGGGAATCGTCCATCCTACATCAGAGCAGCAAATCATGAACATGCCATTCCTTTGTATGAATCATTTGTAGAAAAAGCTAAAACTCTTTTAGATTCCAAAGTAGCTACTGGTTCTTTTGGAGCAATGATGCAAGTGTCATTAGAAAATGATGGGCCAGTTACTATTTTGATGGATTCAAAAAACAAAGAGTAATCTGAATACCTTTAAAGAATATTGACTTCTAGCTCAAGCTTAATGTCATATGCTAGTTTTACAGCACTTTGTATTTTGTTGGCCAATGCTAAAATATCCTTCCCTTTTGCGTTTCCTGTATTCACTATGACCAATGCCTGTTTTTCATGAACAGCAGCCCCTCCTAAATGAGTTCCTTTAAACCCAAGTTGATCTATCAACCAGGCAGCAGGAATTTTATACATACCGTTTGGGGAAGTGTAGTAGGGTAGTTCAAGATATTTTTTTGTCAGTTTCTCATAATGTAATTTAGAAATCAATGGATTTTTAAAAAAACTACCACTGTTACCTAAAATTTTTGGATCAGGAAGTTTTGATTCTCGAATTTCAATGACAGCTCTAGCTACTTCTTGAATGCTTGGACGTGTGTTTTCGAATTTTGTTTTCAAAGCACCGTAAGTAATTTTGATCTTGTGTGGAGATTTTTGTAGTTCAAAACACACTGAAGTAATAATGTAGTTTCCTTTTTGATGCGTTTTAAAAATAGAAGATCTATAATCAAATTCACAGTCTTTTTTTTCAATTATTTCTTCTTCAAGAGTATTGACATTGAACACTTTACAGGATTTAAAGACCGAGGTTAATTCAACACCGTATGCACCGATATTTTGAATTGGTGCAGCACCAACACTGCCAGGAATTAATGCTAAATTTTCGATTCCACCGTAGTTTTGATCTAAGCTCCAGCACACAAAGTCATGCCAGTTTTCACCTGCTTGTACTTCTACCAGAACAGTATCTGTTGTCTCTTTTAAAACCTCAATTCCTTTATTAGCAATAAGAAGAGTAAGTCCTTCAAAATTTTCTGTAAAAAGCACATTGCTTCCTCCCCCTATAATTCGAAAAGGTAAACTTTGGTTTTTAGCAACGATTTCTTTGAGTGAGGAGGTATTGGTTACTTTGTAAAAGTATTTGGTATACGCTTCAATCCCAAAGGTATTATAAGGCTTTAAAGAAACTTCCTCTTTGAATCTGAGCATATTTCAAGATACAAATTTCTCATAGGCTTTCAACGCTTTTTCTAAAATTGTTGCAGCTCGAATCAGTTTTTGTTGATCTAAAATAAATGCAATTCGCACTTCATTAAGCCCAACATTGGGAGTGGAATAAAATCCAGTAGCAGGAGCTAACATGACCGTTTGACGATCAAGATCAAAATCGGTGAGTAGGAACTTTGAAAAATCTTCAGCATCAGTTACGGGTAATTTTGCAATACAATAAAAGGCACCCATAGGATGAGAGACTTCTACATGTGGAATTTTTTCTAATTGTTTAATCAATACATTTCTTCTCTGTGTATATTCCTTGACCACATTTTGTAAATAAGAATCTGGTGCAGTAAGTGCGGCTTCACTTGCCATAAGTGCATAGGTAGGTGGGGAGAGTCTGAGGTGTGCAAATTTTAATACATTTTGTATTAATTTTTTATTTTTTGACACGATACAACCAACACGTGCTCCACACAAGCTATAGCGTTTAGAAACAGAATCAATCATCACAGTATGCTCTGCAGCTTTTTGATTTTTTAATACAGAATAATGCGGTTCTTCACCATGAATAAACTCCCTATATACTTCATCAACGATTAAGAAAATATCGTATTTGATAGCCAGTTCACAGAGCGTATCTACTTCATCTTTATTGTAAACATATCCAGTGGGGTTACTTGGGTTGCATAACAATATAGCCCTTGTTTTAGGAGTAATTTTCTTATTGATATTTTCAAGTGAGGGAAGCTCAAATTGGGAATTAAATTCTGAAATAACAGGAACTACTCGAACACTTGCAGCACTAGCAAACCCATTATAGTTTGCATAAAATGGTTCAGGGATAATAATTTCATCTCCTGCATCACAAATTACATTTAATGCAAAATTAAGTGCCTCACTAGCCCCAGTTGTCACTATAATGTCTTCAGTCGAAAGTGAAATTCCGTGTTTGTGATAATAAGCAACTAATTTTTCTCGGTAGGAGAGTGTTCCCTGGGAAGGACCATAGGGTAACAAATTAAGTTTGGAATTTTTTACTGCATCAATAGCTTCTATTGGAGCTGCTATATCAGGCTGGCCGATATTCAGATGGAGTACTTCTATACCCCTCTGTTTTGCTTGATCTGAATATTGAACCAGCTTACGGATGGGTGAAGTTGGGAGTTCTGTTCCTTTTTTAGATAATTGTGGCATAAGCTTAATAAAAAAGCAAAAATGCAAAATTATTAACTTAAACTATGCAGCACTAAATAATTTTTTAGAAAAGATATAAATTAGGAAGGATAGCGTACAGGAAAGTAAATTTTATTGAGCAGGAAGAACAGTTCCCTTGATTTTTAAAGCAATAATCGGATTACTTTCTTGATTTGTTGTTATTGTGATTGTTTTTCTAAATGGTCCAGTTCTCTTGGTGTCGTATCGAACAACAATTTCACTTCCCTCACCTGGTGCTATAGGCCCATCTGGTTTTTTAGGAATCGTACACCCGCAACTTGATTTTACATCTTTAATAATCAAATCTGCATTCCCCGTATTTTTAAAACTAAAAACACGTTCTCCATTACTTCCATTTTCAATAGTTCCATAGTCTAAAGTTGTTGTTTCAAATTGAATTTGGGATGAAGTTTCTTGAGCGTAAGCTGAGAAGCTACAAAGTGTCAAGAAAAGATAAATGTAGGTTGGTGATTTCATTGGTTATTTTTTAATGTTTAAAAATAATTTTTTCTTTATTTATTACTAGTTGTGTTTATAACGTTTGTGTTACTATTTTTGTATTTCAAAATTAGATTAAAAATTTTACATGGAAATTCCTTCCAAATTTGATGCCAAAGGCATAGAAAGTAAATGGTATGCCTATTGGCAGGAAAATAAGTTTTTTAAATCTCTTCCTGATAATCGCGAACCCTATACAATTGTTATTCCTCCTCCAAACGTAACTGGTATTTTACATATGGGGCATATGTTGAATAATTCCCTACAAGATATTATCATCCGTAGGGCAAGAATGAGGGGTTACAATGCTTGTTGGGTTCCAGGTACAGATCATGCTTCTATAGCAACTGAAGCTAAAGTTGTTGCTAAACTCAAGTCTGAGGGAATTGAAAAAAGTGATTTGACTCGCGAAGATTTTCTAAACCATGCTTGGGAATGGACTGAAAAATACGGTGGTGTAATTTTAGAACAACTCAAAAAATTAGGCTGTAGTTGTGATTGGGATCGAACTAAATTCACTTTAGATCCCGAAATGACAGAGTCTGTACTTCAGGTATTTGTGAAATTACACAATGATGGTCTAATTTACAGAGGCTATCGTATGGTGAATTGGGATCCAGAAGCACAGACAACACTTTCTGACGAAGAAGTGATTTACGAAGAGAAAAATGGCAATTTATATCATATTGCGTACCAAGTAGCAGATTCAGACGAGCACGTTATTATTGCAACTACTCGTCCAGAAACTTTACTTGGAGATACCGCTGTTTGTATTCATCCAGAAGACGAGCGTTATCATCATCTTAAAGGAAAGTCAGTTCGTGTCCCCCTTACAAACAGAATAATCCCTATTATAGAGGACGAATATGTTGCAATGGATTTTGGGACAGGGTGTTTAAAGGTAACTCCAGCTCACGACCAAAATGATAAGATTTTAGGAGAAAAACACAAGCTAGAGATCATCGATATTTTTAATTCAGACGCCAGTTTGAATGAGAATGGTGGAATTTATGAAGGATTGGATCGATTTAAGGCTCGAAAAATTATAGCAAAAGACCTTGAAGCTCAGAAATTTCTTGTTAAAGTTGAAACATACCTTCATAAAGTAGGAGTTTCAGAGAGGACCAAAGCAGTAATTGAACCTAGGCTTTCAGACCAGTGGTTTCTGAAAATGAAAGATCTTGCTGATCCTGCGATAGAAGCAGTATTAGAAACCAATGATATTGAATTACTTCCTGAGAAATTTAAAAACACTTACCGTCATTGGATGGAAAATATTCGAGATTGGAATATTTCAAGACAATTGTGGTGGGGACAGCGAATTCCGGCTTATTATTACGGGAAAGGCAATGAGGAATATGTTGTAGCAGTAACCCCCGAAGAAGCATTAAAACTCGCACAAGTAAAGAGTGGAAATTTAAATTTAAAATTAACTGATCTTGAGCAAGATCAAGATGTTTTAGACACTTGGTTTTCCTCCTGGCTTTGGCCAATTTCAGTTTTTGATGGAATTCGACACCCCGAAAATGAAGAAATTCAATATTATTATCCTACCCAAGATTTGGTTACAGGCCCAGATATTTTATTTTTCTGGGTAGCTAGGATGATTATGTCGGGTTATGCCTTTAGAGATGAAAGACCTTTTTCAAAAGTATATCTTACGGGATTGGTAAGAGATAAAAAGGGTCAAAAAATGTCAAAGCAACTTGGGAATTCTCCTGATGCCTTGAAACTTATAGAAGATTATGGTGCTGATGCTGTAAGAGTTGGACTTATGCTGAGTTCTGCAGCTGGTAACGATTTACTTTTTGATGAGGTCTTGTGTCAGCAAGGAAAAAACTTTGCCAACAAAATTTGGAATGCCTACAGGCTAATTGAAGGCTGGGAGATTAATGAGGATCTTAAATCGCCTAAAGTAGCTCAAGAGGCTTTGGATTGGTATGATAATCATTTTCAAAAAACCCTTGCTTGGGTAGATGAGAACTTTGATAAATATCGAATTTCAGACGCGTTAATGTCGATTTATAAATTGCTTTGGGAAGATTTTTGTTCTTGGCTATTGGAATTGATTAAGCCCGAATACGGCCAACCTATAGATCGTCAAACTTATGATAAAGCAATTGCCTTATTTGAAAATAACTTGAGGATATTACATCCATTTATGCCATTTATCACCGAAGAATTATGGCATTTTATTTCTACACGTAAATCAGAGGAGGCGTTGACAGTTTCATCTTGGCCCATTGTAGAAAGCTTCGATTCAAAACAAATAACTAATTTTGAATTTGCTCAAGAAATCATAGGAGGCATACGGAACTTTAGAAAAGAGAAAAATATTTCTTTTAAAGAAGGGATTTCACTTTATGTAAATACCACAGCTGATGAATTTAATTATGAGGCCAGTATTTTGAAATTAGGTGGAGTAAATGAAATTCACTACTCATCTGCTCCAGATGATCTTTTAGGGGGAAGTTTCAGAATAAATAATCTGGAATTTTTTATACCTACAAATGCTGCTGAAGACCCAGAGGCGGAAAAAGCAAAATTAACAGAAGAGTTGCGCTATACTCGAGGATTTTTAGCTTCTGTTGAAAAAAAGTTAGCTAATGAGCGATTTGTGGCTAACGCTCCTGCTCAAGTGATTGATTTAGAGCGAAAAAAGGCAGCTGATGCAATAGAAAAAATAAGTCTTTTAGAAAAAAGTTTGAAATCCTTTTAGGGGAGATGCGCTACGGGCTGAACCCCTCCTTTAACGACATCGCCTAAAGAGATATCTAATTTGGTTCCAATCGGAAGAAATAAATCTACACGAGAACCAAACTTGATAAATCCAGCATCTTCTCCTTGAACGATCTCCATCCCTTCTTGTGCGTAGTTTACTATTCTTCTCGCTACTGCGCCAGCAATTTGTCGGTAGAGAACCTCACCAAAACTTTTGTTTTTAAGAACCACAGTAGTCCGCTCATTCAGTTCAGAAGACTTTGGATGCCATGCAACTAAATATTTTCCAGGATGGTATTTACTAAAAACTACACTGCCACTCATAGTATATCTTGTAACATGCACATTTAAAGGTGACATAAAAATGGATACCTGAAGGCGTTGATCTTTAAAATATTCTTTTTCAAAGACCTCTTGTATAATCACAACCTTCCCGTCTACAGGTGCGATGAGTTGTTTCTCATTTTTTGGAGTTCTCCTTTTTGGGTTTCTGAAAAACTGGAGTACTAAGATAAAAAGGACCAAAGCAGCGGTTTGAATGATCATTTTTAGCCATTCAATATTTATGTAATATTCTGCGACGACAGCAATTGTCGAAACAATCAAAAATGTATTTATAATTATTTTATATCCTTCTCTATGAAACATATTCAGTAAATTTTAAAAATAAATAAACGAAGGGGGCGGAAAATAAAACACTATCCATTCGATCAAAAAAGCCACCATGCCCTGGAATTAAAGATCCGCTGTCTTTTACTTTTGCTTGTCTTTTAAATTTTGATTGAATAAGGTCTCCCACAGTTGCTGTAAAAACAATTAGCAGAGCTAATATAGGAAATGTCCATTTAGGGTAGTTAGAGTCAAGGAGCATGAAGCCAAAGCCTAAGATTAAGCACATCAGTGCCCCTCCCCAAAAACCTTCCCATGATTTTTTTGGTGAAATTGAGGGGAAAAGTTTGTTTTTCCCTAATCGTTTTCCAAACAAATAAGCAAAACTATTATTGGTCCATATCATGAGATACATGATGATGGTAATGGAGTTTTGTTGAATCCCTTCCAGTTTTACACATGCCAGTATGAAGTAGGCAGAACCAATCAAATAGAAAAATGTGAGAATACTTTTTTGGAAAGGTGCAGTAGGAATTTCTTTTTTAGCAAGAAGACAGTATGTAAGGTAAATACTCGTTAACAATGTAATGCCAAGGAGTATTTGATGAAGGTTTGGCTGAAGGTTTCCATTAAAAAGTTGATAGGTTAATAATCCAAACAAAACAAAAGATACTGGGCTTCTGTGATGGATAAGTCTTTGAAATTCCCAAAGCGCTAAAGAGGAAAAAATAAAAATGACAGTAAAGAAAGCCAAATCGGACCATCCAGCTGAAGTTACAAGAAGTGCCACATATAGTAATCCTGAAATACTTCTAATTTGAAGCTCTTTCATTCGATTATTTTTTTTGTTCTTTTAAAAAAATAACCAGCGATTTGTGAACAGTATGTAAGGGATTCGGTAAAAGAAGTTTGCATGAGTTCAAAAGTCTTGTAAAAGCAAATATATGTTTTTTGAATTGGAGTTAAGTTCTGGAGAACCCTTTTCCTCTTCTGAATCAGACTTTATTTTAAGAGTGGTGATATTTGTTGGGATTGAAGTAGCGTATTTGTTTTTGAGCAAGGTCATTCCTTGACTTACATCTCTAACCAATTGATCAAGTTTAGCAACAACAATTACGGTTTGAGGTAAATCAGTAAGTTTGAAGTGTTTGATTTGATTTTCACTCAATAAGATTTTCCCAGTATTTGAAATGAGATACTCACATCCTATAATGGCAGCCTTAAAAGATTTTAAATTACCTGAGTTTAGTTCTATGTAGCTAGACTGGAACTGCTGAGAAAGTTCCTCATTAAGTGCTAAAATGTGTGAAGGGTTCCAAGTGTTTTCGGTACAAATATTTTGGAAATTTTGAATAAGGCTGTCCTTAGATTCTACATAGAGAAAAAGCCCTCCTTTTTTTGTAAAATTTTTGGCAAATCCGATATCTAAAGGATCTTCTTCTGTTGGTAAAAAAGGACTGTTATGAGACTTTTTCTGTTTGTTTTTTCCAAAAAGATTGTCCCAAATTCCCATTTTAAATGCTAAATCATTTACTTTCCTTGGCTTCTTCTATTTTTTCCTCATTTGTTTTATAGGGTCTTTTTCCAAGGATTGTTTCTAAATCATCCTTAAAAATAACTTCTTTTTCTAAAAGTCGCTCAGCTAATTGAATTAATTTGTCTTTTGAGTCTGCTAGTAAATTAATTGCTCGTAGATATTGTTTTTCAATAATGCCTGAAATTTCATGATCAATTTTCTGAGCAGTTTCTTCGGAATAGGGTTTTGTAAAATTGTATTCCGATTGTCCCGAGGAATCATAATAAGTAATGTTTCCTAATTTTTCATTGAGACCATATACAGAAACCATAGCTCTAGCTTGACGCGTAACTTTTTCTAAATCGCTCAAAGCGCCGGTAGAAATTTTATCAAAAATCACTTTCTCAGCAGCTCGTCCACCTAGTGCAGCACACATTTCGTCTAGCATCTGTTCGGTTCTTACGATTTGCCTTTCTTCTGGAAGATACCAAGCTGCTCCTAAAGATTGACCTCTAGGGACTATTGTAACTTTTACCAGTGGGGCAGCGTGTTCTAATAACCAGCTCACAACTGCATGACCTGCCTCGTGAAAAGCAATTGTTTTTTTCTCTTCGGGAGTAATGATTTTATTTTTCTTTTCAAGTCCTCCTATGATACGATCTACTGCATCAAGAAAGTCTTGTTTGCCAACTGATTTTTTATTTTTTCTTGCTGCGATTAATGCAGCTTCATTACATACATTGGCTATATCAGCTCCAGAAAATCCGGGAGTTTGCTTAGCTAGAAAATCTACATCTAGATTTTTAACAGATTTTAATGGATTAAGATGAACTTTAAAGATTTCTTTGCGCTCGTTTAGGTCGGGTAAGTCAACGTAAATTTGTCGATCAAATCTACCTGCTCTCATCAAGGCTTTATCTAATACATCAGCACGGTTGGTTGCAGCGACTACAATTACATTGGTATTAGTTCCAAATCCATCCATTTCTGTTAATAGTTGGTTCAGAGTGTTTTCTCTTTCGTCATTAGACCCTGTGATGTTACTTTTTCCTCTAGCACGTCCTATAGCATCGATTTCATCAATAAAAATAATGGCAGGAGATTTGTCTTTTGCTTGTTTAAATAGGTCTCTTACTCGTGAGGCACCCACGCCGACAAACATTTCTACAAAATCAGATCCAGATAGAGAAAAGAATGGAACCTTAGCTTCACCAGCCACCGCTTTTGCAAGCAATGTTTTTCCTGTTCCTGGAGGTCCTACAAGGAGTGCTCCTTTTGGAATTTTTCCACCAAGAACGGTATATTTGCTGGGATTTTTCAGAAAGTCTACAATTTCTTGAATTTCTTCTTTTGCACCTTCCAGACCCGCAACGTCTTTAAAAGTAGTTTTGACGTCAGTATTTTTATCAAAAAGTTTTGCTTTGGATTTACCAATATTAAATATTTGACCTCCAGGGCCACCAGCACCTCCTCCAGACATTCTTCGCATTAAGAAAATCCAAACTCCAATAATAATTATAATAGGAAGAAAACCAACAATTGCGTCAATCCATCTATTTTCTACCGTCACGAATTCTAGTCGAAATGAAATACCTTTATCTTTAGCAGCCTGTAGTTTTCCCTCGAAAAGTTCTAAACTACCTACTTCAAACTGGTAGTGAGGACCTTGGGTGTTTTCTTGGCCAAAAATATTTTTTGAACTTAAGCCTTGATGATCACTTTTTCCCAGAGCATCTTGTTTTAAGGTGACACGCACACTACTTTTATTTCGAATTACGATGACCTCGCTTACATCTCCAGCATTGAGGTATCTTTCAAAATTGGAAACATTGGTTTTACTGATTGGCTGCCATGAATCACTACCTCCAAAAAGGCTCATGCCCAACAGTACAAAAACAATAGCGCCGTATATCCAATAAATATTGAACTTAGGAGTAATAGGTGGTTTTTTTTCTTCTTTCATAATTTTTTAATAGTTTGAGGCAATTTGAGTGCTTTTAGCATCACCCCATAGTTCCTCAATATTGTAATATTCACGAATTTGCTTTTGAAAAACGTGAACAACTACGTTAACATAATCCATCAGTACCCATTCTGCGTTATCGGATCCTTCTGTGTGAAATGGCTTTTCGTGCATGGATTTGCTCACTGTTTTTAAAACAGAGTTGACTATTGCTGAAACTTGTGTGTTTGAGTTTCCACTACAAATAATAAAAAAGTCACATGGGGTATTATCTAACTCTCTTAAGTCAAGTTGATGAATATCTTCTCCTTTTACATTTTCAATACCTAGTATGATTTCTTCAACTAACTGGATATCCTTCTCTTTTTTATCTGCCATTAAGCTATTTATTTACCGCAAATTTATTACTTTTTAAACCGCAATTCACCACATCCATGGGCAATTTTAATACAATCAAACTTAGTGCCACTACTTCGACTAATGAATATTTGAAGCAGAAGCGTTTTAATGATGATTGTCAGGATGGAGATCTAGTATGGACAACGCAACAAACAGAAGGTAGGGGAAGGTCTACTAACGTATGGGTATCTAGCCCACAAAAAAGCATAGCAGTCAGTATATATAGGCTATTTGATGAGGACGCACCTCAATTTCCCTTTACTATTTCATTAGCTTTTTCAGTGGCAATTATCAAAGCTCTCCAAAAACTTGGAATACCCGAAATTAAGATTAAATGGCCAAACGACATTTTGTCATGTAATCAAAAAATAGGGGGGATATTGATTGAAAATAAAATGAAAAGAGGAATTGTAAAAGATTCTATCATCGGATTTGGGCTAAACGTAAATCAGGAAAGCTTTTCTAATCTCCCGAATGCTGCATCTTTATATACCATGACTCAAAAAATGTGGGACTTAGATTTGGTCTTCAATATCCTTATCAAAGAAATTGAAGAAACACTTTATTCTGATTTTAATCAAAATCATAACACCCTCCTAAAAGAATTTAATTCCTACTTATGGCGAAAAAACATCCATTCTAAATTTGAAGGATCAAAGGGTTTATTTAAAGCAATTCCACTTGCTGTAGATTCTGATGGTAAATTGAAAATCCACAATCTTGATAAAGCAATTGAAGAATCGATAGATTTATCTCAAGCAAGAATGCTATACCTTGATGCTAAGGAGTCCAGTTAGCAGGATCCTCTCTCCAAATGCTTAAGTTTTTAGCTTCACTTTCAGTAATTTTATTCTGATGTAAAGCAGTTTCTAGAAGATGAGAATAGTTGCACAAAGTTTGAAGTGAAAGGTTGTTTTTTTCAAAGGCTTCGGTGGCAACTGGGAATTCATATGTAAACAAAGCCAACATGCCGAGGACTTCATTTCCAGCATCTCGAAGAGCATTGACAGCATTAAGACTGCTTTTTCCTGTGCTGATAAGATCTTCAATAACTACAACCTTTTGATTGGGCGCTAGTTTTCCTTCAATTTGATTTTGTCTTCCGTGCTTTTTAGGTTCAGGTCTTACATAAATAAATGGAAGGCCAAGTTGTTGGGCAACTAACATCCCAATTCCAATAGCACCTGTTGCAACACCCGCGATCACTATTTCTTTACCAAATTGGGTCTCAATTTCATTTGCCATTGTGGTACTTAAAAATGTCCTCACCTCAGGGTAGGAGAGTGCAATTCGGTTGTCACAATAAATTGGAGATTGCCATCCGCTAGCCCAAGTAAATGGATTTTTTGGATTCAATTTAATTGCATTAATTTGTAAAAGACATTCGGCGGTTTGCTGAGCTATATTTCTATTAATGATCATTTCTAAAATGTATAAAGTTTTTTACAATCAGAAGCCAATTTTTTTAACTTCAGAGTTGAATAAAAATTCAAATGAGTTCCCATTATTTTTTGCCAAATATACTACAGTTGGAGGCTTAATGAAAGCATTAAAGTCAAAGAAGGTTTCAGGAGCTTATTTTTATCATCCGATCATAGAAAAGGCAGAGAAGCATTTCATAAAGCTTTTTCCCAAAGTAGAAGCAGCAGGAGGATTGGTCTCACATACCGATGGGAAATATTTATTTATTTTTCGCAATGGGAAATGGGATCTGCCTAAAGGCAAAATTGAAAAAAAAGAGATTGTTTTAGATGCTGCAGTTCGAGAAGTCAATGAAGAAACTGGCGTTTCAGATTTAATCGTAAAAAAGCCTCTTCCAAGGACCTATCACATATACAAAGCGAATGGAAGATACAAGCTCAAACTGACTCATTGGTTCTTGATGAAAACGAATTATAAAGCCAAATTAGTTCCACAAATTGAAGAAAATATTCAAAAAGCGGAGTGGAAATCTAAAGATGAAATTTCAGAAACACTCAACAATGCTTACGAGAATATCAAAATTGTTGTGGAGTCAATACAATAAAACAAAACTATTTTTTGTCGTATCGAACTGATCTGGGAACTAGAGAGGAATAATCTCCTCCGTGTGTCATAATTTCTCTAACAATACTGCTGCTTACAAATGCATTTTCTGCTGAGGTCAAAAAGAAAATTGTATCTATTCCTGAGAGTTTCCTATTCATTTGAGCGATACTTTTTTCGAATTCAAAATCAGCTGGATTTCGAAGACCACGAACCAGTGCATTAGCCTTTACTTTTTTGCAAAAATCAATTGTTAATCCTTTGTAGGACTGAACAATTACTTTGGGATTATTTTTATTTGCCTTAATGATATACTGCATTCGATCTTCTAATGAAAATAATTGTTTTTTATCGTTATTTTCTCCTACAGCAATAATTAACTCATCGCAAAAATTGAGGGCTCGTTCAATAATTTCTTGATGACCTATGGTAATAGGGTCAAAGGAGCCTGGAAAAACAAATCTTTTCATGATTCTTTTAAATTAGTGTTCTAAAGCATTTTGCAAAAGGTAATTAAAAAAGTCTGAAAGCTTCATCCCCATGGTATCTACCTGTTGCGGTATAATACTCTTTGAGGTCATTCCTGGAACTGTATTGATTTCTAGGAAATGAGGAATACCTTCTACAAAGATGAATTCACTTCGGACGACCCCTTTCAAACCGAGCTTTTTATAAATGAATTTACTCCATTTCTGAACTTCTTCCTCCCACTCTTTTGGAATTTTGGCAGGGGTTATTTCTTGAGCTTTTCCTTCATATTTAGCGGCATAATCAAAAAAATCATTTTCACTGATAATTTCAGTGATTGGCAAAATTTGGATACTAGTATTGATGGTTGCAACACCTACGGATACTTCTCTACCAATAAGTGCACTTTCAATTAGTAATTGATTGTCTTCTTTGAAGGCATTTTGTATGGCGGTTTCTAAGTCCATTTGGTTATGAACTTTATAAACTCCAAAACTACTCCCGGCTCGATTTGCTTTAACAAAACAAGGAAATCCAACAGCATCCTCTATTTTTTGTAAATCAGTGGGGTCTCCTTGATCCAAAGTTATGTTTTTTGCACAAGGGACATTCCATTTTTTTAGTACTGCTAAACAATCTCTTTTGTTAAATGTTAATGCGGCATTATAACTATCACAACTTGAAAAAGGAATATTTAATAGTTCCCATAAAGCAGCCAACTGTCCGTTTTCACCAGGAGGACCGTGCACTGTGTTGAAAATCAGATCAAGTCTAACATTTTGTTCGGCTCTTTGTAAGGAAAAATCTCCTTTATTTACGTTGTATGCTATACCTTCATCATCGAGGGCTGTCCACAATTCTTTTCGAATAGTGATCAAGAAAACATCCCACAGATCTCGGTCTAATTCTTTAAATACAGTATTCCCACTTTGAATTGATATTTCAAATTCAGAGCTGAATCCACCACAAACAACACCAACCTTTTTTTTGATCATTAATATTCTGCTATTTTACAAAGGTATAGCATTTCAAAACAACCCAAAAAACATTGGTTTTATTATCTTTGAACAGAATTAAAATCATGAATTTTTTACGTTTTTTGTTTAGCACCTCTTTTTTAAAGCAATTATCCTATCTAATTTTTGCTGTTTTAGTTTTATTTGGGGTCGTTTCTTTTGTATTGAAAGTTTATACCCAGCACCAGGAATATTTGGAAGTTCCTGACTTGAAAGGTATTGATCTAGCAGCTCTTCCCTCCCTAATGCAACAACAACAATTACGTTTTGAAATTATTGATTCAACACGTTTTGTACCGGAGTTACCTCCGCTTTCCGTGATTGATCATTTGCCTACTGCAGGTAGTGAAGTCAAGAAGAATCGAAAAATTTATTTGACGATGAATCCTTCTGGATACAGAACAATTACGGTCCCCAATTTAATTCAGATTACGCGACGAAATGCAGAATCAATGATCAAGGCTGTAGGGTTTGAGTTGGGTCAAATAGAATATCAAGATAACATTGGAAAAGATATGGTTTTGGAGATAGGACATCAAGGCAAAAAAATATCTCCTGGTGCGTTACTACCCAAAACGAGTAAAATTGATTTAGTTTTGGGCAATGGAAAAAGATAGCTCAATACATGACAATGAATCTACAGATTCTGAAATGCTCTATGAACACTATGCATTTACCGCAGATTCTGGACAAGCCCCTTTAAGAGTCGATAAATTTTTGATGGCTAGGATCGAAAAAGCGACACGAAATAAGATCCAACAAGCCGCAAAAGCTGGGAGTATATTTGTAGCTGATCAGGCAGTAAAATCAAATTATAAAGTAAAAGGTGGAGATCATGTAAAAGTACTTTTTGCGCATCCTCCTTATGAACATCTTCTGGTTTCTGAGAATTTAGATTTGGAAATTGTTTACGAAGATGATGTTTTGGTTGTAATTAATAAACCCCCAGGGATGGTAGTTCATCCAGGGCACGGAAATTATTCTGGTACTCTTTTAAATGGGCTAATTCATCATTTTGAGCAGTTACCAAAAAATTCTAATGATCGTCCAGGTTTGGTGCATCGAATAGACAAAGATACTAGTGGCCTTTTGGTAGTTGCAAAAACCGAAAAAGCAATGACGCATCTCGCAAAGCAATTTTTTGATAAAACTTCAGAACGAAAATATATAGCCTTAGTTTGGGGCGATTTTGATGTAGAAGAAGGGACGGTGGTTGGAGCTATTGGTAGGCATCCAAAAAATAGATTGCAAATGACTGTTTTTGATGACAATAGCCAAGGGAAAGAAGCGGTTACTCATTTTAAGGTACTTGAAAGATTCGGGTATGTAACCCTTATTGAATGTCAGTTAGAAACGGGTAGAACACATCAGATCCGAGCCCATATGAAATTTATTGGACACACTCTTTTTAACGACTCACGTTATGGTGGAGATAAAATCTTAAAAGGAACTAGTTTTACCAAATACAAACAATTTGTAGAGAACTGTTTTGCTCTTATTCCTCGTCAAGCTTTACACGCAAAAACATTGGGTTTTATTCATCCTGATACGGGTAAGAAAATGCAATTTGATACCCCAATACCTGAAGACTTTGAGAATGCTATCCAGAAATGGCGTCAGTATGCTCAGCATAAGAATTTATAATAGTGTTATTCAAAGCTTTAATTTAGATTTTTTGGATAGGCAGTCAAAAGCCGTTACTTTTGAATAATGGAAAATATTCCTTCTGGAATCTTTCAATAAAAGACTAGAACTATGAAGCTATTAATTTCTCCTGCTAAATCACTTGACTTTGAAAAAGCACTGCCCTTCAACACAACTTCCACTCCAATTTTTAAAAAGGAAGCTGAGTATATCAATTCTGTTTTAAAAGAAAAAAAACCAAAGGACTTAAGTGATTTGATGCATATTTCAGATGCTTTGGCTTCATTAAACTGGGAGCGAAATCAGAATTTTAATGAAACGGCTAATCCTCATAATTCAAGAGCGGCTATTTATTCATTTAATGGGGATGTTTACGTGGGTTTAGACGCGTATACCCTTTCTAAAGTGCAACTTGATTCTTTACAAGATAAGCTTAGGATTTTATCTGGCTTGTACGGACTGCTCAAACCACTAGATCTTATTCGCCCTTATCGGCTAGAGATGGGGACTTCTTTGCAATTGGATACACACAAAAACTTGTATTCATTTTGGAAACAAAAGATTACCGATCAGTTAAATAAGGAATTAAAAGAAAATGAAGTCCTAGTAAACTTGGCAAGTAATGAGTATTTCAGTGCAGTAGATCACAAGGCAATAAAAGTTCCGATAATCACCCCACAATTTAAAGACTACAAAAATGGAAAACTTAAGGTCATTTCCTTTTTTGCTAAAAAAGCAAGAGGATTGATGGTGCGTCACTTAATTGAGCAAAACGGATCAACTATTGATGATATTAAAGGGTTTACCTCAGGAGGATATGCCTTTAGTGATTCTGAAACGGCAAATGATCAAAGCCCAGTATTTGTAAGATAATTATTTTTTTAAAGTCTTTTTTTTCGATTTCTTTCTGAGCCTTGTTACTCCGTAACTGCCTTTGAAGATTTTTCCTCTTCGAGTTTTTCGATCGCCTTTTCCCATGGTATTTTTAGATTTGGATACCACTAATTTACAATTTTTAAAACTATTTTAGAATCTCAGCAATCCCTAAAATATTTTCTTTGAAATAGGTAGAAATGAATTTTGAAGTCAAATGGGTACTTCCTTCTAGTCCATCGGTAATAAGTACTTTATTTAAATCCATTTTGACATATGATTTTAAAAGAGGAATTGAAAGAGGGGCATAGCTATAATGCCAAGGTTCATAATAAAAACCAGGCCTATCTGGGTTTTGTGTATAAGGTAAATAAAAACCATATTTAGCTGCATTTAGATCCATCCATTCTTTCATTCTGACATAAGGACCGTTTCCGTGAAATTTTTCTGCTACCAGTACATCTCCTTCTCTTTTTTTTGATCCATCAATCAAATCTATTTCAGTACCCCAATGATGTCTTGAAGTTCCTGGTAGTGTGGAATATTCAATAATTTTCTGAATATTTTCCTCTGGTGATAAACCGTTTGCTTTGTTGGTTTTAAATTTTCTATTCCAAATACTCTTTTGTCTATCATAGGAGCGGTAACCAGATACAATTTGTAAAAGAATGCCATCTTTCTTTGCCGCTTTTTGCATTTTAACAAATGCTTTTCCGGCCTTTAAAGTCAATGGGATACTGTCATTATAAAGAGTGAGTTCACTCATACCCAAAAGCATGTCATTTGAATATGACCTATTTAAATTATTTTGGGGAAACACATATAAAGAAATGAGCGCCAAAAATAATGAAAGTAAATAGCTACGATTCATGATTAATCCATTTAATAAAACGTTGGTGGGTTCCAATAGGCTCTATTTCAAAAGGGAGTCCTACAGGACTAAATCCGTTGTTCAAATATAAATCATTTGCGATGACCCTTGCATTCAACCAAACGATTTCGACAGATTGTTTTTCTTTTAGCTTAGAAAGAATAGCTTGGATTAATTGGGAAGCAATTTTCTTGCGTCTGAAATCAGGATGTACCGCCATAGCACGAAGTTGAACTGCTCTTCGAGTTTTATGTTCAGAACATTCGTTGTAAATGGCACTTAGGATTCCAACAAGACTGTATGCGTAGTAAGCTCCAAGATGAATAGTGTCAGTATCTTCATCTTTTTCTAGCTGACAACTCTCTATGGGCTGTCCTTTCCTGAGAAAAGGATGCCTTAGTTCGTATGTTTCCTTAGCCAAAATTTCTTTAATTTGTAATTCCATTATTAAAAAATTAACACCTAAAAAAGGAACATTTCCTTCAGGTAAAGCTATCTTTAAAGAATGAAATTTACAGTTTTTTTATCATTTTCTATTCTCTTTACCACTATCCTTTTAGGTCAAGACCGAAGACCTCTAAAAGGAAGTTTATTTTATAAGAATACAGCTGTAGTTGCTGCAAATGTTGTTAATAATACTGCACAGATTAATACAATAACGAATAGTGAAGGGGAGTTTGAGATCGAAGTTGCTGTAGGGGATGAAATCATTTTTTCCTCAGTTCAATATAAAATTAGAGCAGTAATAATCACACCAGAAGTATTGGCTAAAAATCGGTTGGTAGTTAGCGTTAATGAAAATATCACTGAGCTGAAAGAAGTGGTAGTAACCACAGAAGATGTAGAACGATTCTTAGACTTAAAAGAAGAAGAGTTTAAAGGGTTTGATTACGAACAAGATAAGTCCACTAGAATTAATAATAAACTGACAGACGACCGTGTTCTGACAAATGGAATCGATTTTGTTAACATTGCAAAACTGATTCTGAAAGCCATTAATTCGAAACCAGAAGAGGAGCAAATGCGAATCAAGCCAAGCGAAGTTTTACCTCTCGTTTTTGAAACCTCTTTTTTTGAGCAAGATTTAGAATTAAAAAAAGATCAGGTTGTTGGTTTTCTCGAGTATATAGATACACAGATGAAAACCAGCGCGTTATTAAAACAGAGTCAGCAATTTCAATTGATAGACTATTTAATCTCCCAAAGTAAGACCTACAAGGACATTCTTCAAGAATAAGGAACTACCATTATGCAAATCATTTTTTTTGTGAGTATGTTGTTTAATGCCATGACTGTAGTGGATCCTCCAGAGCATAAATTTTATGTCAGTACTACAGAAATTGAATTTAAATCCGACTCCAAAACACTTCAAATTACTTCACAACTCTTTATTGACGATATAGAATTACTTCTCAGAAATGAATTTGAGGATATCCGTTTGGCACCAGATTCGAACACAGAATTAATCGATAGTTTACTGAGTCAGTATTTCCGAAAAACACTTCAGTTTTATGCTCATGGAGAGCCATTAGTATTCTCTTTTTTGGGTAAAGAATACAAAAATGATATCGTTCAGTCTTATCTTGAACTTAAGCTCGATAAAATTCCTGATCAAATAGAATTAAGAAATACACTGCTTTTAAGTCTTTTTCAGGAGCAACAAAATATCGTTCACTTCAAAACCCAGAACAAACGCAAAAGTTTTTTACTCCATAAAAAAAAGCCAAGCGTTTTACTTGTAGTAGCCCACGAAAATTAGAACAATAGAAAACACTTAATTGTGTATATTTAAAAAAAACAATTTAACAAATGAAAAATTTAGGACGACTCAGCAATCTTACGCTATTTTTTATCATCATAAGTTCTGTTTTACTAAACGCTCAAATCCAACAAGGACACACAAATGGAAACAAGTTTAAGCAACTTTATGACCAATTTGCAGACCCTAATAAATATCATAATGCTTCAGGAGCTCCGGGTGTAGAATATTTTCAACAAAAGGTTGATTATGTTATGGATATTGAATTAGACGATGCTGAAAGTAAATTATACGGAGAAGAAACAATAACTTATACAAACAATTCTCCAGATGCCCTAACTTATTTATGGCTTCAGTTGGATCAAAATATCCGTAAAAAAGATGCCCCTGCCCTTGAAAAAAATGGAGCTGCAAATTCAGCTACCCTCAGACCTTCATCATTTGTTAGTAATTATGTAAATGAACCTTTTGATGGAGGATTTAATATTGATTGGATAAAGGACGCAAATGGAAGCGCTCTTTCTTATAAAATTAATCAGACCATGATGCGGGTGGATCTTCCTAAAGCGATTGAGCCAGGGGGGACTTATGTTTTTAAAATAAAATGGTGGTATAATATTAATGACCATGTGAATGGAAGAGGTCGTTCGGGCTATGAATTATTTGAAGAAGATGGGAATAAAGCATATGTCATTGCTCAGTTTTTTCCTAGACTTTGTGTTTATAATGATGTAGAAGGTTGGCAGAATTATCAGTTTTGGGGTAACGGAGAGTTTGCTCTAGAATTTGGTGATTATCAAGTAAATATCACTGTTCCTTCTGATCATATCATGGAAGCTACAGGCAGTTTACAGAATCCCAAAGAAGTATTAACCAAAGAAGAATATAAGCGTTTTACAGATTCTGAGAAGAGTTATGATAAGCCCCTTATTATCGTGACTGAAGGTGAAGCAAGAGCAAAGGAGTCTTCTTTTTCCAAAAAGAAAAGTACTTGGAAATACTATGCCAAGAATGTACGGGATTTCGGATTTGCTACTTCTAGAAAATTTATTTGGGAAAGACAAGCAGTACAACTTGGTACTCAAAAAGTCATGGCCGTTTCATTGTATCCAAAAGAGGGGAATCCTTTGTGGGAGGAGTACTCTACAAAAGCTGTAGTTCAGACCTTAGAGACCTACTCCAAATTCACATTTGATTATCCCTATCCTAAAGCAGTATCTGTTCATGCTAAAAATCAAGGGATGGAATATCCTATGATTTGTTGGAATTATGGACGACCTGACAAAGAAGGGAATTATTCTGACCGAACTAAATTTGGTATGATAAGCGTGATTATTCATGAAGTGGGGCATAATTTTTTCCCTATGATTGTTAACTCAGATGAGCGTCAGTGGGGTTGGATGGATGAAGGTTTGGATACTTTTGTACAGTATTTAACTGAGCAGGAGTTTGGAGAGAAGTATCCTGATGCAATTCCAGGATTTGACAAATACCCGTCTCGAAGAGGAGCTCCTCAAAATATAGTGCCTTATATGGCAGGGGATCAAGACTTTATTTCTCCAATCATGTCCAATCCTGAAAATGTTTATCAGCTCGGTCCAAATGCTTACGCAAAACCTGCTACTGCATTAAATATTCTTCGTGAAACAGTGATGGGAAGAGAAGCTTTTGATCATGCTTTTAAGACCTATGCACAACGTTGGATGTTTAAACACCCAACTCCCGAAGATTTTTTCAGAACTATGGAAGATGCTTCTGCAATTGATTTAGACTGGTTTTGGAGAGGTTGGTTTTACACTACTGATGTAGTAGACATCGGGGTAAAAAGAGTAAAAAAATACTATTATTCTGACACTCCGGATAAAAATGCAAAAGAACGATTAGAGGCCTATAATTATAACCTTAAAGATCTTCCAGAAATGGTTTTTAAAATAGATGAGGATAGTGAATCGTTTGATCCCAATGCAATTGCAAATAATTCACTTGAAGGATCAGAGATTTTAAAAAGACATCTAGAAGAAGAGGGAATCGATACCGCTACAATTCCTAAATATTTTTACGAAGTTGAATTTGAAAAACCTGGAGGTTTAGTCATGCCACTTATTGTAGAGTATGCCTATGCAGATGGAACTAACGAGCGCGTGACTTACCCTGTCCAGTTATGGAGAAAAAATGACACGAGTGTAAAAAAAATAATTACCTCAGATAAGGAGTTGATCGGAGTGACTGTGGACCCTGATCAAGAAACTGCAGATGTAAATTCTGATAATAACAGTTGGCCCAAAAAAGAGGCTCCTTCTGACTTTGATAAATTTAAAGAGAAAATAAAAGGATAATTTAATAGAAAACCCTTGAAACGTTTTTTTTTCAACGGTTTTTTTATGAAACATTCTATCTTTGTTTAAAATCTAGTACATGCTTTTATTTATTAGTGGAGCTGAAATTGTTTTTGTATTTTTTATTGTGCTGCTTGTTTTTGGCGCAGATAAAATACCATCCATTGCCAGAACTTTAGCAAAAGGAATGACGCAAGTACGTCAAGCAACGAATGACATTAAAAGCGAAATTCAAAAAACAGTAGATGTAGATATTGAGAATCCAACCAAATCTATCTCGAAAGAAATTAAAAACGAGGTAGACAGTGTTAAAAAAGACTTTCTTGATCTTGAGGACTCTATACGACGTGATTTGTAACCACACGACTCAGTGTAAGCCCATCTCTGAAGGGTAACAAAATTGTTTGAACTCGCTTATCTTCTTTTAATTTTGTGTTATATTTTTTCAAAGCGATGGTACTTAGATCTTTTGGATCAGCTTCGTGAAGTACTTTGCCACTCCATAGTACATTGTCTGAAAGGATTAATCCTCCTACATGCATTTTAGGAATTACTGCCTCAAAGTAAGCACTGTAATTTTCTTTATCCGCATCAATAAAAACTAAATCAAATGGTCCTTCTATTTGAGGAAGAATGTCTAATGCCTTGCCCAAGTGTCTTTTTATTTTATTAGAATAAGTACTTTTTTTAAAGTATCGTTCCTGAAAACTAACAAGTTCTTCATTACTATCAATGGTATGAATCACTCCGTTTTCGGCTAAACCTTCTGCTAAGCAAAGTGTAGCATAGCCAGTGTAGGTTCCTATTTCCACGATAGTTTGCGCCTGTATTAGATTTGCTAATAAACTAAGAAACCGTCCCTGAAGCCTACCACTCATCATACGGGGTTGCAATACCTTTTGATGTGTTTCTTTTTCTAGAGCAATCAACAATTCTGGTATTTGTTCGCTGTGATCCGTAGCATACGCAAACCAATTCGGATCGTGACCTTCTGTAATCAAAGTGGAATTATTTTTTTGGTCTGGCATATTCAAATCGGTCTAAAAGTTTGGGAAGTGCATATCCATCCAATCCATTGATACTGACTATTTCTCCTTGATCCAATTGTACCCATCCGTCTTCACCTAAAAGTTTGGAGTCTATATACAGGTGCTCAATTTGTCCAATGATCAGCAGGGTATTGTTTTCTTTAATCAGATATTCGTTGAGAAATCGGCATCCCATCTGAATCGGTGCTCCCTGAACGTAGGGTGCATCCCATCCTTTTTTTGTTTCTGATTTTAATGCAGTTTGATCAAATTCAGAAATATCTTCAGGGTATTTAGCTGAGGTATGGTGCGCGTCTTCAATCTGTGTTTTCGAAATTGCATTAAGTGTAAAAGTTCCTGTCGCTTTCATATTGGCGTGCGTATGCCTAGGAACCGTAGTAGGCCTTAATATGAATCCGATTAGTGCAGGATCGCTACCTAAGTGAACTACAGAACTAAAAACGGCTAAGTTTTTAGTTCCTTCGGCAGAAACGGTTCCTACCAAATGAGCAGATTTATATCCAGTTACGCTATTGATTAAATTGAGGCGGTAAATTTTTGAAAACCCCTCTAGATCTTCTTTTTGAAAATGTTGCATTTTTTATTCTAAGATAAGTACGATATTATGGAAGTGGTTTTAGGAATTGGACTTCTTGTCAAATTGGAGTACCATATAAATAAGGATTCCCACAGCGGCTATTAGAGCAATGATATAAAGATAATGATCGCTTGTTTCCCCGGTGGATAAGAAACCTTTTAGTACTTCATTGTCAAGAAGAGAGATAAAAAGCCCAAGGGGAAGTAGAATGAGTAAAAATCTGAATTTTTTCAATTGTTCTTAATTAAAATTGCATTTTTGCGAATATAGGAATAGATTTTTTAAATTTATGAAAACTAAAATTATTCATACATGACACTTTTCTATTCAACAATATTTTTTGTTTTTTCAATATTCACACAACCAGATTCTATTGAAGGCATATGGGTCTCTCAGGACGACGAAACGGGTAGAGAAAAATCAGAAGTTCTTATCTATAAAGAAGACGGTAAGCTTTACGGTAAAATCATAAATTTACTCCTGCCTGAAGATGAAGGTAAAAAATGCGTAAACTGCAAAGGCAGTAATAAAGGAAAGCCAATAGTAGGTATGGTGATTATTAATGATCTTCAGCTTGAAGATGACACTTGGGAAGAGGGCACTATTCTTGACCCTAAGTCAGGGAAAGTATATGATTGTACGATCAGTTTTGAAGACCCGAACACCCTTAATGTAAGAGGATATCTTGGTTTTTCACTTTTTGGAAGAACCCAAACTTGGAGACGGAAACAATAAATAAAAAAATCCGCCAAGATGTAAAGTCGTGGCGGATTTTAAAATTTAAACTAAAAACAAAAAATTGAATTAAATGAGCTAAAACCGTTAGCTTATTAAATATATTTCAAAGATACGTTCAATTGTATGATTTTAATTTAATGAATTACTCCAAATCAGCCTTTTTATTAAATTATCAATAATGACGATTTAAAATCATATTTTCTTAAGAAGGGAAGTACTGCTTTGTCGATATCTCAACTATTGGTGTTGAAATCCATTTGTCCGTCCCATACTTTTATAATTCTATAATGAACTTTCACTGACATAATCTTTTCCATGTCTTTAATCTTCACCATAAAAATTAAACACGCTTTTATTTTTTTAAAGTATGAGAGGATAAAATGCCTATTTCAGCTTCAGAATCGTTGACTTTTCATCCATGGAGAAAACCATACGTAGGATTTTTGGATTCAGGATAAATTATAAAACTTGGAGATTCTATATTTTATTTATTAATCAAAGCTTTTAACCCTTAGACTATGGGGTCAGAATTTGCTTAAAAAGTAATATATTTGACATCTAAATATATCAACGGTACTCAAGCCTCACTGTTTTTTATTTTAAGATTTTTAATTTGATATTTCGGGTGTTTAGCTCAGTTGGTTTAGAGCGCTACCTTGACAGGGTAGAGGTCATGGGTTCGAATCCCTTAACACCCACAAAGATTCACTCTTTTAGTTTGTATAGTAAATTCCGAGTAGGAATAAATAGTGTGTTTTTTTCCTTCTCAAGAGCCTCTAGAATCTTCCAGTCCAACCATTGAATTTTAACTTCAAACGATTCTTTTGTAATTTAAAATTATGAAAATGAAATGGCATAAAATTCTTGTCTTTTTGGGTTTTACCCAAATGATTGTGGTGAATTCTCTTGCTAATATTCTTCCCATCAATGGCATGACAACAGGCGATCTTTCAGATCAGCTTAAAAATTTATTTACACCTCAAGGAGCTACTTTTGCAATTTGGGGAGTGATCTATTCTTTGTTATTAGTTTTTACATTGAGAATCCTCATTAAGCCAACAGATGAAAAATTAGAACAATTGAGTAAATTTTTCATTCTGAATACACTTTTAAATAGTGGCTGGATCTTTGCTTGGCACTATCAGTATTTGATCGTTTCGCTAGCGTTGATGTTAGGACTTTTAATAAATCTAGTTCAAATAAACTTGCGATTAAAAAACACCTCTGGCTGGTCAAAAAAAATAACCCTTCAGCTTCCTTTTACTGTATATTTCAGTTGGATTTCAATAGCTACAATAGCCAATGTTACTGCTGTTTTAGTGGGCTACGAATGGAATAGATTCTCAATATCTGAAGAGCTGTGGACCCAAATTATTTTAGTTGTTGGAATTCTTGTTAGCTTAAGTCAAGTCATTTATTTTAAGCAAATCACTTATGTAATGGTCATTCTTTGGGCATATTTCGGAATCTACGAAAAGCATATAGGTATTTCAGGGTTTAACAATCAATATCCGAATATCATTATAGTTTTGATTATTTGTTTGGTTGTAATGTGTTTAGCTGCTTTAAGCCTTGTTTATTCCTCGTTTATAAAAAGATCCTGATTTGGTTTAAGGAGTTTGCAATTCTATTTTTGGAAAGGTTATTTTTCCCTCAGTTCAGAATTCGAAATAAAAGCCGAATAGAGAATTAATTTTCATCTCTTAATATTATTTTCTTAAATTGAACTTCAAAATTATAGGCAACAAAAATTCAAATACAAACCATGAGTCAATTTAAAATTCTTTTTTTTGTTGGATTAATTTCCATAAAACTGTTTGCTCAAAACAAAGAGTTCCAACTTGACTATCAAACAGAGTTGCCTTTTCAAACGGTTGTCGATTCTGACTATTACCATCTTGAATCAGCCATGTTACTGAGAAACATAACGAATGACATTTTTGAGATTATAAAGCGGGAAAAGAATTCTTCAAATGCGCTTCAGTTTAAATTACTTTTTAAAAGCCAGACAGGAGCCCAGCTCCCCGTAGATTATGCACAAAATCCGATTGCTTTGAAAGGTTATTTTGCCTCAAAAGAATCTCAGCTTTCCCTCAAAAAGGCAACATACGAATGGTTAAATAGGTCTTTTCGTTCTAACATTCCCTATAAAGAATAAGTTTCCTTCAAGTCTCAAATTTTTATTAATAATGACAATTCTTAGTATATAAATTAGAACTTCTGTATCTTTTTAACTTTAAAATATTTCTAGATGTCATTAAAAAGCACTAAAACTTATTGGAGGACAAATTTAAAGTACCTCTCAATATTGCTACTTATTTGGTTTGTTGTTTCCTTTCTCTTCGGAATTGTTCTTGCTGAAACTCTTAACCAATTTTATCTCGGCGGATTTCCTTTAGGATTTTGGTTTGCACATCAAGGATCCATTTACACATTTGTTATCTTGATCTTTATCTATGTATACTTGATGAATCGCTTGGATAAAAAATTTGATGTTGATGAGATTTAATACTATAATTTTATGAGTGCACAAACATGGACCTACCTTTTGGTTGGAGCCACTTTTTTGATATACATAATTATTGCCATCGTTTCACGAGCAGGCTCTACAAAAGAGTTTTATGTTGCAGGAGGAGGAGTTAGTCCAATAGCAAATGGGATGGCAACCGCAGCAGACTGGATGTCTGCAGCCTCTTTCCTCTCTATGACAGGATTAATTGCCTTTATGGGTTTTTCTGGAGGACAATATTTGATGGGTTGGACAGGAGGTTATGTGCTTCTAGCCCTTCTTTTGGCTCCTTACTTAAGAAAATTCGGGAAGTTTACCGTTCCTGATTTTATAGGAGAACGATATTATTCTAAAAACGCAAGACTCATTGCTTTAATTTGTGCTCTTTTTGTTTCCTTTACCTATGTGGTAGGTCAGATGAAAGGAGTAGGAGTCGCTTTTGCACGCTTTTTAAATGTCCCTTTCGATACAGGGGTTTTAATAGGTATAGGAATTGTTTTTTTCTATGCTGTTTTGGGGGGTATGAAAGGAATTACTTACACCCAAGTTGCACAATTCTGTGTATTAATTTTTGCCTTTACGGTTCCGGCAATTTTTATCTCATTACAAATGACTGGGAATCCAATTCCTCAGATGGGTTTTGGTTCTCGTGGAACCGACGGTGTCTTTTTACTTGAAAAATTAAATCAACTTTCTGTAGACCTAGGGTTTGATTCATACACCAGTATTGATAGAAACAATCTTGTAAATATGTTTTTTATAACAGCTGCTTTGATGTTTGGTACTGCTGGATTACCCCATGTGATCGTTCGGTTTTTTACAGTACCTCGAGTGAAAGATGCACGAATTTCAGCAGGATGGGCATTGTTATTTATTGCAATATTATACACTACAGCTCCTGCTGTAGCTGTTTTTGCACGAACAAACATTTTGAATACTCTTTCCAATGCCTCCTATTCAGAAGTGCCCAGTTGGTTTACCAATTGGGAAAGTACAGGACTTTTGTCTTTTGAAGACAAAAATCAAGACGGAAAAATTCAATATGTAGCTGATCCTATCGCTAATGAATTAACTGTAGATCAAGACATCATTGTGTTGGCAAACCCTGAAATAGCAAACCTTCCTGCATGGGTAATTGGTTTGGTTGTCGCAGGGGGCTTAGCCGCTGCACTTTCTACTGCTGCAGGTTTGTTATTGGTGATTTCAACTTCAATATCTCATGATTTATTGAAAAATTATCTCCGTCCCAGCATCAGTGAAAAAGGCGAATTGAATGCTGCGCGAGTCGCTATTGCTGTAGCTGTAGTTGCAGCTGGACTTGCTGGATTAAATCCACCAGGATTTGTCGCGCAAGTAGTTGCCTTAGCATTTGGGTTAGCCGCTTCCTCATTTTTTCCTGCCATCATTTTAGGTATTTTTGATAAGCGTATGAATAAAGAAGGGGCAATGACAGGAATGATTTTAGGAATCCTTTTTACTGCCAGTTATATTATTTATTTTAAACCACAATTGGGAGGACCTGGTCTAGCAGAAAATTTTTGGTGGGGAATTTCTCCTGAGGGTATTGGAACTTTAGGAATGATACTTAACTTTATAGTAGCATTGGTTGTTTCTAGACTGACAAGTCCTCCGCCTCAAGAGGTTTTGGAACTTACAGAGCGGATCCGAACGCCTAGAGGAGCTGAACAAGTTGCCGCTCTACATTAACAGAAAACTGATTATGAGTCAAAAAATTCAAACACTATCGGGTTATTTTCACGAATATCAAAAAAGCATTCACCAACCAGAACAATTTTGGAGTCGCATTGCGAATTCCTTTCATTGGAAAAAGCCCTGGGATAAAGTACTTTCATGGGATTTTAAGGGTCCGGATATAAAATGGTTCGAAAATGCTAAACTGAATCTAACCGAGAATATCTTTGAACGCCATCTTTTCACCCATAGCGAGAAAACTGCAATTATCTGGGAACCAAACGACCCCAATGAGGCAGAACGCAAAATCTCATACCGAGAGCTTTTTGAATTGACCTGTCAATTTTCTAATGCGCTCGAAGCTGAAGGAGTCCAAAAAGGCGATCGGGTCATTATTTACATGCCGATGATCCCGGAGGCTGCAATTGCAATGCTTGCCTGTGCTAGAATAGGAGCGGTTCATTCTGTAGTTTTTGCAGGTTTTTCTTCCAATGCCCTGGCTGATCGAATTGAGGATTGTAAGGCTAAAATGGTACTTACCTCAGACGGTAACTTTAGGGGAGCTAAAGACATTGAGGTAAAAGCAGTGGTCGATCAGGCACTTGAAAGCACGAATTGTGTCGAAAAAGTTATTGTTTGTAAACGTACTGAAACTCCTGTGGACATGAAGGCGGGGAGAGACTTATGGTGGCATGAAGTTATCGAAGGAAAAGCAACTTCTCATACAGCTGCAATTTTAGATGCAGAAGACTTATTGTTTATCTTGTATACTTCTGGATCTACAGGTAAACCTAAAGGTGTTGTTCATACTACAGCAGGATACATGGTTTACACTCATTATTCATTCACAAATGTGTTTCAATATGAACAGAATGATGTCTATTGGTGTACGGCAGATGTTGGCTGGATCACAGGACATTCCTATATTGTTTATGGTCCTCTGCTTGCAGGCGCAACAACAGTAATGTTCGAAGGAGTACCGACTTATCCAAATCCCGGTCGTTTTTGGGAAATTGTAGACAAGTATAAAGTCAATCAATTTTATACAGCACCAACAGCGATAAGAGCACTACAAGCTTATGGTCTAGAACCTCTAGAGGGTTATTCCTTAGATTCTCTTAAAGTTATAGGTTCTGTAGGAGAACCAATTAATGAAGAAGCTTGGCATTGGTATCATGATCACATAGGAAAAGGGAAGTGCCCACTAGTGGATACCTGGTGGCAAACAGAAACAGGAGGGATTATGATTTCTCCTTTAGCTGGAATTACACCAAACAAACCAGCCCATGCATCACTTCCTCTACCTGGAGTTCAGCCTATCATTGTTGATACAGATGGGAATGAATTAAAAGGGAATAATGTAGAAGGAAACTTGTGTATCAAATACCCATGGCCCTCTATGCTACGAACTACTTATGGGGATCATAAACGGTGTAAGGAGACTTATTTTTCTACTTATCCTGGACTTTATTTTACTGGAGATGGAGCTAAAAGAGATCATGATGGTTATTTGCGAATTTTAGGTAGAGTAGATGATGTGATCAATGTTTCTGGACACCGAATGGGAACAGCTGAAGTAGAAAATGCTATTAATGAACATCCTAAAGTGATTGAGTCAGCCGTAGTGGGGTATCCACATGACATAAAAGGACAAGGAATTTATGCTTATGTTATTTGTGATATGGAAGGAAGAACCGAGGAAGGTCTCATTGAAGAAATTAAAGACACGGTTCGAAAAATTATCGGCCCGATTGCAAAACCCGATGAAGTACAAATTGTTCCAGGATTGCCTAAGACCCGATCAGGAAAAATTATGCGAAGAATTTTAAGGAAAGTAGCAAGTAATGATATTTCTAATTTAGGAGATACTTCAACTTTATTGAATCCAGAGGTAGTAGATCAAATTATTGAAGGTGCGAAGCACTAGGATGTTTAAATCATTGAACAATATTCGTCTCCTAACTCAAAACTCTCGAAAACCTCCTTTGATACCCTTCCTTGCCTTACGCCATCATCTGGTATATTAGGCAAATTTTCTTCACCATATCCTATGAAATTTAAATCAGTTTGTAAAACAAATATATAGGAGTCTCCTTGAGATGTTTTTTGAATGATTGTTCCGCACCGATCATCTTCTTTTTGACAGCCCCAAAAAAGAAAAAGGACAATAATGAATTGGATTTGTTTCATGGGTTCAGTAATTTTTCAAAAAAGGGAATTAATTTCTCAAGCGTTAATGCCCTAGATCCCTTAATCAGAACTGCTGAAAACGTCCATGGGGTTGATTCTAAATGTCCCATTAATAATTCAAGTGACTGAAACTTTGAAATACGATCATCTTTTAGGGCTGTTGAACTAAAATTTGGGCCAATCGCATAGATATGATTTATGGATAATTCTAAACAATTCTTGAGAAGTGAAAGATGCTCTTGGTCAGACATATTCCCTAATTCCTTCATATCGCCTAAAATGACTGCTTTTTTAGTTTTTCTGTTTTTATCAAAGGCATTTAATGCAACTCTCATACTACTTGGATTGGCATTATAGGCATCCAAAATGAATTGTGTTTGATGAATTTGAATAAGTTGTGATCTGTTATTCTTAGACACATAGCTGGAAAGTCCCTTCTGTCTGTCTTTAGGAGAAACTTTGAATAGTGCTGCGAAAGTTAATGCAGCAGCGATATTATTAAGATTATATTCACCGTAAAGTGCTGCGGTATATATTTTATTTTGAAATTGTATTGATAAACAGTCCTCGCTTGTTTTGATTTCATTCCATTGATAATCAGCCTCTTCATTATTCCCAAATGCCAAAACGTTATAATCTCCGACTTGTTTAATTTGTTCGTAATCGTCAGCGTTAATTAAAATGTTTTTTTGATGTTTTATCTGATGACGATACATTTCAGATTTGGAACGAATGACTCCATCAATACCTCCAAAACCTTCCAAATGTGCTTTCCCAAAGTTTGTAATATAACCCCAATCTGGTAATGTAATTTCACATAATTGAGCAATTTCATTAGGATGATTTGCACCCATTTCAATAATTCCAATCTGGTGATTAGCATTCAATTTCAATAGGGTAAGGGGAACTCCTATATGATTATTCAGATTTCCTTCGGTTGCCAAAACATGATACTTTTCGGAAAGTACTGCCCTGATTAATTCTTTGGTTGTTGTTTTACCATTACTTCCTGTTAAAGCAATTATAGGTGTTTTCAGTTTTAATCGATGGTAAGTAGCCAGGGCTTGGAGTGTTTCCAAGGCATTGTCTACCAAATAAACGTTTTTACTTTTGAGTTGCAAATTAGGATCATCGATGACTACTGCGACTGCCCCATCTTCAAGTGCTTTTTTTGCAAAACTGTTGCCGTTAAAGTTTAATCCCTGTAAAGCAAAAAATAAAGTTCCTTTTTTGAAGTTTCTTGTATCTGTACAAATCCCTTTAGATTTTACAAAGGCAGCGTAAAGTGATGCTATATCCATGATAAAAAAAAGCATCTTAGTACTAAGATGCTTGTTTTTAATTTTTTGTTATCCTCGTCTTTTGTGTCGAGCAGTCTTTTTGACTTGACTTTTTGATCCCATACGAGACATAGCACATCTAAAACCAATATAGTCTGTGGCAATATACTGCGGAAGGTATCTTCGTTGTGCGGGATCTAACCAGTATGCTCTATCTTTCCAAGACCCTCCTTTGTAGACCCTTACTTCATCTGTAATTAGTGTTGTTCTTTTGGAAGATTCATCAATTTGTCTTACGGCTTCTCCATTATCATTGAATGTAACTTTTGCGGGCTGAGGCGCATCATACATTAATGATGTTTCAGGTTTTGAGTTTTCTGAAGAGTTATCTGGTTTTCCAGAGGCAAAATTTCTAGAGGATTCTATATCTCCATCACGGAAGTTTCTATTATCGCTTTCAGAAAAATTTTGTCTAAGAAAAGTTTCTTCTTCATCTATAGCAACCTTATCTAGGTCTCCGGGTAGTCTTTTGAGTAAGACTTTTCCATTAGGAAGAGTATCAAAAACCAACTGATCAGGGGATATAATTGATGCTTTTCCATCTTCTCCGATCACGTTTTTGAGATACACATTGCCTCTGTAGTAATTAAAATCATTTGCTTCATCATCTACAATGGGACGGTAAACATCAGAAACCCATTCGGCAACATTACCCGCCATATCGTATATTCCAAAATCATTTGGAGGATATTGTTTGACTTGAATGGTTATGTCTGCTCCATCATCAGACCATCCAGCAATTCCACCATAATCTCCTTTTCCGAGTTTAAAGTTTGCAAGTTGATCTCCCTCAGTTCTTCTGTCACTTGAGCGGGTATATTCACCAGACCAAGGATATTTCTTTTTACCTCTATAGGTATTGTACTCACGATCCCCTACTAGGGCAAGTGCGGCATATTCCCATTCTGTTTCTGTTGGAAGTCTATATGAAGGGAGTAAAATTCCTTTTTCTATTCCAGCATATACTTTGACAATAGAATCCCCCTTTTTTTCTTCTCCTCTTTTTCCAGTAAGACTATCTATTTTACCTCCGTAAGCAGATTCAGGTCTTTTCAGGTAAGCATCAGTATTAAATGTAGAGTTAGTTTCTACGTTATTGTAACGTACATCTTTTTCTACATAAGCTTCGCGCTCTAAAATATATTCGTTTACACGGTCAGTTCTCCATTCAGCATACTGAACAGCTTGTAGCCAATTCACACCCACTACTGGATATTCAGCGTAGGCAGGGTGACGAAGGTAGTTGGTCGTTAATTCTTCAACATAACTCAATTGATTTCTCCAAACAAGGGTATCGGGAAGAGCTCCTTCATAGATTTGTCTATATCGAGGCTCACTTGTAGGGAATACGTATTCAAGCCAGTCCAGATATTCCATGTACATCAAGTTGGTTACTTCTGTTTCATCAATGTAGAAGGACATGACATGCTGTTTGTTTGGGGTGTTATTCCAATCGTGCATAACGTCGTCTTGGACTTGCCCTTTGGTAAAGGTTCCTCCTTCAATAAAAACAAGTCCGGGTCCGGTTTCTTGATCTTCAAATTCAACATTGAATTGGAATCCTCCTTTTTTAGAATTGATGTCCCAGCCAGTAGCTCTTGAGGCGTTATTTCCTCCTCCGCAGGCAGAGAATAATAAAAATCCAAAACAAGGGATTAATAGTTGTTTAAAGTGACTCAATTTCATATAGTTCTATCTTATTTTCAAAAGATTATGCAATATACAAATAATCGTTTTCTTTGAAAGAATTGAATTTCAATTATATTCTAACTAGTTTATCATTTAACGTCTTTACTCACAAAATATTGTAACCAAGCCGTTAAATCATAAAAAAAATGTTTGGTGTATAAGAAATCGTGATTTTACACGTTTTTAATGTTACAATTATATAATGTAATGCTCAATCCAATCAAAACCTACGTCTTACTTTGTTTTAGTTTTGTTTTGTTTTCGGTCTCAGGACAAAATTCCAATCGAGTGATCACAACGAGCGTTCCCTTTCTTTTGATTACTCCTGACGCAAGAGCTGCTGGAATGGGAGAGCTTGGTGTTGCTACTGCTGCAGATGCCTACTCTCAGCAATGGAATCCTGCAAAATATGCTTTTGCATCCTCTGAAAAAAGTATTGGAATTAGTTATACCCCTTATTTAAGTAAACTTGTCGATGATATTTTTTTAGGAAATGTTACTTTTTACAGAAAAGTCAACGATCGTAGTGCTTGGGCTACAAGTTTAAAATACTTTAGTTTAGGAGATATTCAATTTAATGAATTTATAGGAGGATCAATTGTAGATCAAGGACAAGAGCGTCCATCAGAGTTGACTTTGGATTTGTCGTATTCCCTAAAGCTAAGTGAACAATTTTCTATGGCAGTAGCAGGGAGGTATATTCGATCTGACCTCAGGATAGCTACTGATGCTGACACTTCTTCAGCAAATACTTTAGGAGTTGATATTGCAGGATTTTATCAAAGTAAAATATTCGATTTAGGAGCTCAAAATGCTATTTTTAGAAGTGGTATTAACATATCAAATGTTGGTCCTCGATTGAATTACGATGTTGGAGGACAAAAAAGTTTTATTCCTACAAATCTGAAGATGGGTTTTGGTCTTGATTTATTTTTTGACGATCAAAATAGTTTTGGAATTTATACAGAGTTCAATAAACTACTAGTGCCCACTCCTGTTGCTGTTTATGATGCTGAGGGTCTGCTTTTAGGATATCAGCAGCCTGACATCGATTTTGTCAATGGCATGATTACTTCCTTTTCTGATGCACCCGGGGGATTCAGCGAAGAGTTGAATGAAATCACAGCTGCTATTGGTCTTGAGTACCAATTTCAAGATGTATTTTCATTACGAACAGGATATTTTAATGAAAGTAAAGAAAAAGGGTCAAGAAGATATTTAACACTTGGAGCAGGATTTGATTTGAATTTTATTAATATTGATATTTCCTACCTCTTTTCTACCTCCAATGTCCGAAACCCATTAGAAAACACCATCCGATTTTCTCTTTCTCTAGATTTGGAGAGCTCTATTCCACAGACTGAAGCTGAGGTAGTAAGTCAGTAAACAAAATTCACTTAAAGAATAAATTTAAGGGAATGTTTTACCTTAAGGATAGAAATGAGTAATTTCGCAGACACTAATTGGGATTATTTATTAGGATTTTATGAAGAAAATAACAAAACAAACTTACTTAGATTGGTATGAAAACATGCTTTTTTGGAGAAAGTTTGAGGACAAGTTAGCTGCAGTTTATATTCAACAAAAAGTACGTGGATTTCTTCACTTGTACAATGGTCAAGAGGCAGTTTTAGCGGGATCATTGCATGCAATGGAGATTGGGAAAGACAGAATGATAACAGCATATAGAAATCACGTTCAGCCAATAGGTATGGGTGTGGATCCCAAACGTGTAATGGCAGAATTATATGGAAAAGCAACAGGAACCTCTCAAGGACTTGGGGGTTCTATGCATATCTTTTCTAAAGAGCATAAATTTCACGGTGGTCATGGAATAGTTGGAGGTCAAATACCATTAGGAGCTGGAATGGCTTTTGGGGATAAATATTTTGAAAGAGACAATGTCACACTTTGTTTTATGGGTGATGGTGCTGTACGCCAAGGGTCCCTCCATGAAACTTTAAATTTAGCAACACTCTGGCAGCTTCCAGTTGTCTTTGTAGTAGAGAACAATGGCTATGCTATGGGAACATCAGTAGCAAGAACAGCTTCACATGAAGAAATATGGAAATTGGGATTAGGCTACGACATGCCTTGCGAACCTTGTGACGGAATGGATCCTGTTGCAGTTGCAAAAACTATGGATAAAGCCATAAGTTTGGCACGCTCTGGGGGAGGACCTTCTTTTATTGAAATGAAAACCTATCGCTACAGAGGTCACTCTATGTCTGATGCACAGCATTACCGTACTAAAGACGAGGTAGAGGAATACCGAAAAATTGACCCAATAACACAAGTAAAAGAAGTAATTCTTTCTAAAAAATATGCTACTCAAGAAACTTTAGATGCAGTAGATAAATCAATAAAAGAGCGCGTCATTGAATGCGAGAAATTTGCAGAATCATCCCCTTACCCAGAGCATAGCTTGATGTATGATGCGGTATACGAACAAGAAGATTATCCTTTTATAAAACACAAATTATAGTAGATGGCTGAAATTATTAACATGCCCAGGTTGAGTGATACCATGGAAGAAGGAACCGTGGCGAAATGGTTTAAGAAAGTCGGTGATGCCGTTAGTGAAGGTGATATTTTAGCTGAAATTGAAACGGATAAAGCCACTATGGAATTTGAATCGTTTAATGAAGGCGAATTACTCCATATTGGTATTCAAGAGGGAGGAACAGCGCCTGTAGATACTTTGCTTGCTATAATTGGTGAAAAAGGAGAAGATATTACGAGTCTGATTTCAGGAGGTGTTGCCTCAGAAGATTCTGAAAAGGCTGCAGTTTCTGAACCTAAGGAGGAAGAACCAGCAGTAAGTGTTTCTTCTGAAATTCCTGAAGGAGTGGAAATCATTACCATGCCTCGTTTGAGTGACACCATGGAGGAAGGAACCGTTGCTAAATGGAATAAAAAAGTCGGTGATACTGTAAGTGAAGGAGATATTTTAGCTGAAATCGAAACGGATAAGGCTACTATGGAATTTGAATCCTTTTATCAAGGTACCTTGTTGCATATTGGACTAAACGAAGGAGAATCTGCACCTGTAGACAGTGTTTTAGCAATCATTGGAAAAAAAGGAACGGATATAAGTGCTGTTTTGACGAAACAAGCAAGTCCTTCAGCGGATACACAAAAAGCTGAACCAACTTCAAAAGTTCCTTCACCTAAAGTTGAGGTGTTGCCAGAAGTAAAAGCTACTCCTCAAGTAGCGGCTGTAAATAAGCCTTCTAATGGGAGAATAGTAGCTTCACCTCTCGCTAAAAAATTAGCTAGCGAGAAAGGGATAGACCTTTCTAGAGTCCAAGGATCAGGAGATCATGGCAGAATTGTAAAAAAAGATATAGACAATTATCAGCCTCAAGTAGGAGGTGGTGTTCAGGTCTTTACCCCTAGTGGAACAGAATCGGTAACAGAAATTGCTAATTCTCAAATGAGAAAAACCATAGCTAAACGTTTGTCTGCCTCAAAATTTTCTGCACCACATTATTATCTTGGTGTAGAGTTTGACATGGATAATGCTATTGCTTTTCGAACACAATACAATTCAATACCAGACACCAAAATTTCTTTCAATGATATCGTTGTGAAAGCAGTTGCTCTTGCCTTGAAGCAGCACCCTCAAGTCAATGCAAAATGGGAAGATCATCAAATTACTCAGCACCACCATGTCCATGTTGGAGTAGCCGTTGCGGTTGAAGACGGTTTGGTTGTTCCTGTGGTGAAATTTACTAATGAACAAAGTCTTCCACAGATTGGTGCAGCGGTTAAAGACTATGCTATTCGTGCTCGTGACAAAAAATTAAAGCCTGAAGAAATGGACGGTAGTACTTTTACTATTTCAAATTTAGGAATGTTTGGAATTCAAGAATTTACCTCGATCATTAACCAACCAAACGGAGCCATTTTATCTGTCGGTGCAATAGTTCAAAAACCGGTTGTTAAAGAAGGTACTATCATGGTTGGGAATGTGATGAAATTAACTTTAGCATGTGACCACCGAGTTGTAGATGGCGCTACTGGAGCTCAGTTTTTACAAACACTTCGAGCATTTGTTGAGAATCCACTTACGATGGTAGTATAGTTTTAATCTAATTGGTTCATCCACCAGTTTCGATTTCTTATCTACTGACATCATCTAGTTATAGTTAGTATATTGTAGCAACTATCACCATATTCCTCATGTTTATTTTTATTACCTTTAAATCATGTTGAAAACACTCGTTATTACTGGTGCAAGCCGAGGTATTGGTCATGCTTTGGCAAAGCTCGCATCAGAAGCTGGACATTCTGTATATGCCCTTTCTCGCAACATAGAAACTCTTGAAAGAACGGCAACTCTTTTCCCAATTTCTATAGACCTTACTGATGAAAAAGCCATTGTAGAATTTGCGGATCAACTCAAGGAGGAAGGAGTAGTTATAGATGCGTTGATAAACAATGCAGGGGCTCTTATCAATAAACCGTTTAGTGAAACCTCAGCTAAGGATTTTGAGTCAGTGTATCGAGTCAATGTTTTTGGGTTAGCTTCATTAACACGAATCTTAATTCCTTTTATTGAGCTTAAAGGACATGTTGTAAATATCAGTAGTATGGGTGGGCTACAAGGTAGTTCAAAATTTCCTGGACTAGCAGCATACAGTAGTAGTAAAGCCGCGGTTAATATCCTAACAGAATTGTTGGCTGAAGAATATAAAAATACGGGTCCAGCATTTAATGGATTGGCCTTAGGTGCAGTACAAACAGAAATGTTGGAAGCTGCTTTCCCAGGTTTCAAAGCACCCGTAACTGCACAACAAATGGCAAAATACATCCTTCAATTTGCTTTACAAGGACAACAGTTTTATAATGGTAAAATTTTACCAGTTTCTTCTTCTACCCCCTAGTTTGTTTTATGGAAAAAGTATTGTCTTATGTTCCTCAAAAGGCTAGAAAACAAGTTCAAGCGGTATTGGAAGAATCGCATGTTGGTGTTAAGATTACTAGAAAACGGTTAACGAAGCACGGGGATTTTCGGAAACTACAAAACGGAACATCTTTAATCACGATAAACGCAACACCAAATCCCTATCGTTTTTTAATCACTTTACTTCATGAATTAGCACATTTTAAAGTTTCTCAGTCTCAAAGATACCGTGTAAAGCCTCATGGGATTGAATGGAAAATGGCATACAGACAAACATTACTTCCATTTTTAAATCCTGAAATTTTTCCAGAACCCCTTTGTGGTTTACTGGCTTCACACATGAAAAATCCTAAAGCAAGTACGGATCGAGATTTTAATTTAGTTATGGCATTAAGAAACTATGATTCTAATACTGGTCAAACATCTGTTTTTGAATTACAGGACGGGCAACATTTTCAGTTAGAGAATGGTAGAGGTTTTGTTAGATTGAAAAAGAGAAGAACCCGAATTGAATGCAGGGAACTAAGTAGCGGGAGAATCTATCTTTTTAGCCCTCATGCTGAGGTGGAACCCCTTTTATCTTCTTCGAGATAAGCCAAGCGAACTTTTTTAAATAAATCAGAAGAATAAACAAAATTTGTCACTGCTTCATTTTCAGTAATAAAAATTTCTTTATTATTTCCTTCCCAAGCTTTTATTCCGTTTTGCAAAAAGACAATCTTTTCTCCAATCTCCATTACAGAATTCATATCGTGGGTATTGATAACGGTAGTAATGTTGTATTCTTCTGTAATTTCTTGAATCAAATTATCAATGAGGATAGCTGTCCTAGGATCTAAACCTGAGTTGGGTTCATCACAAAAGAGGTATTTTGGATTCATGACGATGGCACGAGCTATGGCAACTCTTTTTTTCATTCCTCCAGAAATTTCATCAGGAAATTTCTCATTGGCATTGACAAGGTTTACCCTTTTAATCACCGAATTTGCTCGATCTCTAATTTCTTCATTTTTCTTTTGGGTAAACATTTGCATGGGAAACATAATATTTTCCTCAACTGTCATGGAATCAAACAATGCACTCCCTTGGAAAACCATTCCCATTTCTTGACGTAAAACAGAACGTTCCTTGACAGACATTTTCTTCAATCTTTTGCCTTCAAATAAAATTTTACCACTATCTGCTTCAAAGAGACCCAATAAGCATTTTAAGAATACAGTTTTACCAGAACCACTTTGTCCTATTATCAAATTGGTTTTTCCTTTTTCAAAAACAGTTGAAATTCCTTTAAGAACCTCTGTTCCCTCAAATGATTTTGTTATGTTCTGAACTTCAATCATTTAAGTAAGTAAAAGTTGAGTGATTAAATAATTTAAAAGAATAATGATGACACTAGTCCAAACAAAAGAAATCGTACTTGCTTTTCCTACTTCTAAGGCTCCACCTGTCATAAAATAACCATGATAGGAAGGAACGGTTGCTAGTATAAATGAAAAGAAAGCAGTTTTAATAAAAGCATAGGTAATGTGAAAAGGGAAAAAATCCATTTGGATTCCTTCAATAAATTCTGTGCTGGATGAAAATCCACCATATACACAAGCTATGTAACCTCCAAACACCCCCAAAAACATAGATATACAAATAACTAAAGGATAGAGTGATAGGGCTACTATCTTGGGAAAAATGAGATAGTTGTAAGTATTGATTCCCATTACTTCAAGTGCATCAATTTGTTCTGTTACACGCATAGTGCCAATACTTGACGTGATGTAAGACCCTACTTTACCTGCCATAATAACTGAGATAAAGGTTGGAGCAAATTCTAGAATAACTGATTGTCGAGTGGCGAAACCGATTAAATTTTTTGGAAGTAATGGATTTTCAAGATTTAAAGCAGTTTGTATCGCTACAACTCCACCAACAAAAAACGAAATAAAAGAGACAATGCCTAAAGACCCAATAATGAGAGTGTCAATGTCTTTTAGAATAAGTTGTTTTAGGATTTTCCACTTAGTAAATTTTCCAAAAACACTTTTGAGCATCAAGAAATATTTACCAATTTTTGCAAGGATTTTCATACCCTTCCAAAGGTAGTAATTTAAACTAAAATGTATTTGTCTTAAAACAAATTCTTATTTACATTCTGTAAGTGATGGCATTGATGTTCATGCCTGCGCCTACTGAGGCAAAAATGATTAGATCTCCAGGGTGTAATTGATGACCTTTATAGTTTTCTTTTCGAATAAGGTCAAAGAGGGTAGGTACCGTAGCTACGGAGCTATTCCCAAATTCCTGAATATTCATAGGAAGTACCCCTTCTGGCATTGGTTTTTTATAAAGTCTGTATAAACGTTTGATTATGGCATCGTCCATTTTGAGGTTGGCCTGATGTATAAATATTTTTTTAACATCCTCTATGGACTCTCCAGATGCATCTAAACAATTCTGAATAGCTGCAGGTACATTACTTAAAGCAAATTCATAAACTTTACGCCCATGCATTTTGATGTATTTTGTTCCTTTTCCGCTTTGGTTTGAAGGACCGTAAAAAATAAATTCAGCTTCTCCATCAAAAGTATAGGTCGCTGTTTTATGAGATAAAATTCCCCCTTCAGCATCGCATTCCTCAATAACGGTTGCTCCAGCACCATCAGCATAAATCATAGAATCTCGATCAGTTTGATCCAAGACTCTGGAGAGCGTATCTGCTCCAATAACTAAACATTTTTTAGCCATACCAGCTTTGATAAATGCTTTCGCTTGGATTACACCTTCTACCCATCCTGGGCATCCAAACAAAATGTCGTAAGCAACACAGTCAGGGTTTTTGATACGAAGTCCTGCTTTTACTTTTGAGGCTAAACTTGGGAGGGTGTTAACTTGGTTTGTATTTAGAGCAATATCTCCTACGTTATGAGCAACAATGATATAATCAAGTGTTTCTGGATCTAATTTTGCATCATTTATAGCGCGTTTTGCAGCTTCTACAGCGATATCAGAAACAGTTTCATTTTCTTTGATATAACGTCTTTGTTCTATGCCTGTAATGGCTTTGAACTTTTCGATGATTTCTTCATTAGGATTTGAGATTCGCTTCCCATCAGCATCATAAAAAGAGTTTAGAGAAAACTCAGAATTTAACTGAATTTGGTCAGGGATACTACTTCCGCTACCTGTGATTTTAATATTCATAATAGGTAAAGCAAAAATACTTCTTTGAGCAGGATAAGTATAGAGAAGCTAAAAATCGCTACGAAGTCTAAAGCATAGAATTTGGAGCTAATTACAGTATTTAATATACTTTTAAATGCTGTATATCAGGCATTTATGTATGATTCTATAGGTGAACAACTACAGACTAAATTACGGTCTCCATAGGCTTCATCTACTCGTCTTACACTTGGCCAGAATTTATTTTCATGCACAAATTCCAGTGGGAATGCTGCTTTTTGTCTAGAATAAGGAAATTCCCATTCATCAGAAGTTATCATTGCTAAAGTATGTGGTGCATTTTTTAATAACGCATGATCATGTGGGTTTTCAGAAGCAATTTCCATTCTTATTGAAATCATTGCATCGCAAAAACGATCTATTTCTGCCAGATTTTCACTTTCTGTTGGTTCTATCATCATAGTTCCTGCTACAGGGAAGGAAACCGTTGGTGCATGAAATCCGTAGTCCATGAGGCGTTTAGCAATATCGGTAACTTCAATATTAAATTCTTTAAACGGACGGCAGTCGATGATCAGTTCGTGAGCGGCTCTTCCTTTTTCTCCGGTGTAAAGAATTTGATAAGCACCTTCAATACGTTTTTGAATATAGTTTGCATTCAGAATAGCTATCTCTGTAGCTCTTTTGAGTCCTGATGAACCAAGCATTTTGATGTATCCATATGAAATTAAACATGCTAACGCAGAGCCAAAAGGAGCTCCAGAAATAGCAGAAATGGCTTCACTTCCTCCTGTTGGAACAACTGGGTTTCCTGGTAAAAATGGTGCTAGATGTTTAGCAACGCAAATTGGGCCTACTCCAGGCCCACCACCACCGTGAGGAATAGCAAATGTTTTGTGTAAGTTCAGATGACAAACATCTGCTCCAATTTCAGCTGGACTTGTTAATCCTACTTGGGCATTCATATTGGCACCATCCATATAGACTTGTCCTCCACAATCATGAATCAACTTGGTAATATCTTTTATCTTAGCCTCAAATACACCGTGTGTGCTTGGATATGTTATCATTAATCCAGCAAGATTGTCTTTGTGTTCTATCGCTTTTTGGTGAAGGTCATTCCAGTCAATATTTCCTCTATCATCTGTTCCGGTTACCACAACTTTCATTCCAGCCATTACTGCAGAGGCTGGGTTAGTTCCGTGTGCTGAAGCAGGGATTAAACAAATGTTTCTGTGAGAATCATTTCGCGACTCGTGATAGGCACGTATAACCATTAACCCTGAATATTCACCTTGAGCACCGGAATTAGGTTGTAAAGAAGTCGCTGCAAATCCTGTAATGACATTCAATTGTTTGGTCAGTTTTTCAAGCATTTCATGATATCCTTTCGCTTGTTCTATAGGAACGAAGGGGTGTACACTTCCCCAATTGGGATCACTTAATGGGAGCATTTCAGAAGCAGCATTAAGTTTCATAGTACAAGATCCTAACGAAATCATAGAATGATTTAAAGCTAGGTCTTTACGTTCTAAGCTTTTTATATAACGCATTAACGCTGTCTCCGAGTGATAGGAATTAAAAATAGCATGCGTTAAAAACAGACTTTTTCTTTTTTGATTATTTGGGATGGTTTGAGTTAGCTCTCCAGTAAGAGGGGGTACCTCTTTATTTACAACTTCAGCAAAAACAGAAGCAATTTGTTGAATTTCATCTTCAGAAGTTGTTTCATTGAGAGAAATACAGACTGTATTTGTGTCTGGATAATAAAAATTAAGTTGTTGCTTTTCTGCTATTTTTTTTATTGCAGTTGCATCTATTTCAACTTGAAGTGTATCAAAAAAGTGGTCATTTTTTTGGTTCAATCCTATGCCTTTTAGCAAGGTGTTTAATTGACTGGCTTTATTATGTATGTTTCTTGCGATAAAGCTCAGTCCATTTGGGCCATGGTATACTGCATACATACCAGCCATAACAGCTAATAAAACTTGGGCTGTACAAATGTTAGAAGTAGCTCGATCGCGTTTGATGTGCTGTTCTCTAGTTTGTAGCGCCATACGTAGTGCAGGATTTTCATCAAGATCCTTTGTTTGTCCAATAATTCGACCAGGAATATTTCTTTTGTAGTGACTTTTAGTGGCAAAAAAAGCAGCATGAGGACCTCCGTATCCCAATGGAATCCCAAAACGCTGTGTAGTTCCAACGACAACATCTGCTCCATAAGACCCCGGATTTTCAAGAAGTACAAGACTCATTATATCGGCTGCTACAACAGTAGATATTCCAAATTCTTGTGCTTTATCCATCCAGGATTTAAGGTCAGGAAGGGCTCCGTTTTTGCCTGGATATTGAAATATGGAACCAAAATAGTTCTCTGAAAAAGTACTTGTGTTAGGGTCACCAACAGTCAGTTCTATTCCCATAGGGTTGGCTCTTGTTTTGAGCAAGGACAATGTTTGAGGCAAAATATTTTCATCTACAAAAAATTGACAAGCATCCTGCTTTTTTTGTTCTCTTGTACGGGAACCAAATAGCATAGTCATTGCCTCTGCTGCGGCTGTACTTTCATCCAATAAAGAAGCGTTAGCGAGCTCCATTCCTGTTAAATCACAAACTACTGTTTGAAAATTAAAAAGTGCTTCCAGACGACCTTGTGCAATTTCTGCTTGGTAAGGGGTATATGCGGTATACCATCCTGGGTTTTCAAGTATATTCCTTTGGATTACAGCTGGAGTAATTGTTGGGTGATATCCCAAACCAATAAAGTTGGAAAATTTTTTATTTTTCCTCCCTAATTCCTGAATGTGCTTTGAGAATTCAAACTCGCTTATTTCACGCTCAAGATTGAGAGGTTCATTGAGTCTAATACTTTCAGGTATAGTCTGATCTAGCAATTCATCAATAGAGTTTGCATTGATTTTAGCTAACATTTTTTGTACTTCTACTTCATTTGGTCCGATATGTCTTTCAACAAATTTGTCCGTTCTCATAACCATTTATTAGACCTCAAAAATAAGTCATATAAATTAAATTTTTTTACTCTTTTTTTCATTCTAACAAAACTTTTTAAAAATTTTAAAACATCTGCTTTAAAGTTGCGATATTTACATGTGCGAAATGTCTTAAAAACTATTTTTGATTTTTATATTAAATCGAGTATTCACGTAGCTTTATCAGTACTTTCTCTTTCAAAAATAAGTTTGTTTGTTTTAGGTTCAGATGGGACTGAACTATTGTTAATATTTATTTTTTTTGCTGCCCTTTCGGCCTATAATTTCATCAAGTTTTTTCCTCTTTTGATCACAAAAAAAATAAGCTTAGAGTATAGGCTAATTTTATTACTCACCCTAGCAGGAATACTTACTTGTATTACGGCTATTTTTTATCTGCCTTTGAAGATTTTATTTTTTGTTTTAATTGGGGGTTTCTTTGTGATTGGATATTCTATTCCTTTTCAATCTAAAACTTCTAATTGGAGAAACAGAAAAGGTTGGAAAATATATCTTGTCGTTTTGAGTTGGGTATGTCTTACAGTCGGAGTTCCACTGGCATATCCTAGCTCTTTTGAAATCTTGCTTTTTATAAAATTAGCAATACTTCAAGGGATTTATATTTTAGTTGCCATAATCCCTTTTGAAATTGGTGATTTAGAATCAGATAATTTTGGTTTGCAAACACTACCACAAAAATTTGGGATTTTAAATGCAAAAAAAATGGGACTTGCTCTTCTAGTAGGCGGTTATTTTGTTACAGTAGGAATGTTTGGATTCAGTTCAGTAATTGCGGTTAGTACTCTCATTACTTTTGTCCTTTTAGGAATTGGCTTATGGGGAAGTCATAAAGACCAGTCAGTATATTACGCTCGTTTTTGGGTGGAATCCATTCCAATCCTGTGGTGTTTTATAATTCATTATTTTTAGGGATTAATTCTTTTCTCAAACTATATTATAAGATGAAAAAACTCATTCTGCTCCTTTTTGTTGCTTGTGCACAAGAACTTCCAATTGTGGAGACCGTTGAAAAAGTGACCTTTCAACAATTGATGGAAAACAATTACCCTTTAATTGATGTTCGTACTCCTCAAGAATTTCAAGGAGGGCATATTGAAAATGCGACCAATATAGATTTTAATGCCGCAGATTTTACGGATAAAATCTCAGCTCTAGATAAAGAGACCCCATTTTTGATTTATTGTGCGGTGGGTGGTCGAAGTGCCAGGGCTGCATCCTTAATGAAATCATTGGGATTTAAAAAAGTTTATGAACTCAAGGGTGGGTATAATAATTGGTAACCCCTACCTCTTATTCAACTGTTTTTTTAATTCGTTAATTTCGTGCTGTTGTGTTTTGAGTGCTTCAACTAAAATAGGTATCTTCAAATGCAATATGAAGTTCATTTCTAGAACTTACATAGAGGTCTCCATGAATGGCAAATTGTCCCCAGCCAGTTATAGAATAAGTTAAAATAACCAAAAAAAATAAATGTTTTATCCAAAGGGGCATGTTGTTTCATATGATTAAAACAACAATTTTAATAAAAAAGACAATTCAAATCAAGTTAATCCGGCTCTTCGAAGTAAAGCAGATGGATCAGGTTCTTTTCCTCTAAACCTTTTATAAAGTGTCATAGGATGTTCAGTGCCTCCTTTTGAAAGGATATTTTCCAAAAAGGATTTTGCTGTAAGTGGTTCAAAAATTCCTTTTTCAAGAAATAATTCAAATGCATCAGCATCTAATACCTCTGCCCATTTGTAACTGTAATATCCAGCAGAATATCCTCCTTGAAAAATATGCGAAAATGCAGTACTCATACAGTTTTCAGCAGTGTCTTCAGTGAATTGAAGATGCTGAATTTGATTTTTTTCATGACGCTTTATATCGTCGATTAAATCTGCATTTTTGTCATGATATGATAAATCTAAATAGCCAAAGCTCAGCTGTCTTAAGGTTTGAAGTCCTTGTTGAAAGTGGGCTGCTTTTTTAATTTTTTCTATCAACTCGTGAGGAATCACTTCACCTGTCTTAAAATGTTTTGCATAGAGTTTCAGTGCTTCTGGCTGATAACACCAGTTTTCCATAATCTGACTTGGTAATTCTACAAAATCCCAATAAACACTTGTACCACTCAAAGAACTGTAAGTGGTGTTTGCTAATATTCCATGAAGTGCATGACCAAATTCGTGAAAAAGTGTAGTCACCTCTTGAAAGGTTAATAAGGAAGGCTCTGTATGAGTTGGTTTAGAAAAGTTACAGACAATTGAAATGTGAGGTCGTTTTCCTTTTTTTTGAGAGCGATAACTTGTCATCCATGCTCCATTACGTTTCCCTGGTCGAGGAAAAAAATCGGTGTATAATAAAGCATAAGGCATATTATCTTTATGAACTTCAAAAACTTCAACATCTTTATGATAGACGGATACCTCTTTGTTTTTACGCAATTCTATACCGTAAAGTTTTTTAACAATTTCAAAAAGGCCATGAAGAACATTATTTAGAAGAAAATATGGTTTGAGCTCTTGTTCGTTTAGATCTAATTGTGCTTGTTTTAGTTTTTCTGAAACAAATGCGGTATCCCATTTTTCCAGTTTTTCTAAATCAAGTTTTTCAGAGGCAAACGCTTCCATGGCTTTCCATTCGCTTTCTGCAGCAGGTTTTGCTTTAGTAGCTAATTCATCTAAAAATGTTTTTACGTTCTGCTCGGATTGTGCCATACGTTCTTCCAAAACAAATGCAGCATGAGAATCATAACCCAATAATTGAGCTCTTTCTTTTCTGAGTTTCACAAGTTCTATAATAATGTCATTATTGTTTTGTTCGTTGTCTTTAAATCCACGTTGACCAAAAGCAATACTCATTTTTTTTCTAAGCTCCCTGTTTTCAGAATAGGTCATAAAAGGAACATAGCTTGGGTAGTCTAGGGTAAAAACCCATCCTTTTTTAATTTTTTTGTTTGCTTCTTCCTCTGCCATTTCAATAACCGATGGGGGCAAGCCGATTAACTCTTCCTTTTTCTCAATATGGAGAGAAAACGCTTGAGTATCGGCTAAGACATGTTCTCCAAAAGTTAGGCTCAATTTTGCTAATTGTGTATCAATCACCCTTAGTTTTTCTTTAGACGTATTGTCTAAATTTGCGCCGTTTCGAACAAAATTTTTATACTCTTTTTCTAGGAGTGTATTTTGTTCAGCAGTAAGTTTCTTTCTATCCTCATTTTGGTAAACAAATTTAATCCTTTCAAATAAGGTATCATTGAGTCGGATATCATTTTGGAATTGTGTTAATAGGGGAGATGCTTCTTGGGCAGTCTTTTGAAGTTGCTCACTCGTTTCAGCACTATTCAGGTTAAATAAAAGCGAAGTGTTTCTATCAATAAGGGTTCCACAGTTCTCCAGTTTTTCTATAGTGTTTTCAAAGGTTGGAGATTCCTTTTGCTGAGTAATAGAATCAATTTCTTTTAAAGCAATTTCTATACTTTTCTGAATAGCAGGAATAAAGTGTTCGATTTTGATTTTGTCAAAAGGAGCTGATTCGAAAGGTGTTTGGAATTTTTTTAATAATGGGTTGTCCAAAGGGTTTATTTTTTGATGTTTTTACTACTCTCCAGTACTTTTGTTTGGAGGTCTTTTTTGTACTCAATGATTCGGTTTTGAATTTCTGGATGATGACTTCCAATAATTTGAGCTGCCAAAATCCCTGCATTTTTTGCGCCATTTAGTGCTACAGTAGCAACGGGAACCCCTCCAGGCATTTGAAGAATGGATAAAACAGAATCCCAGCCGTCAATAGAATTTGATGATTTAATAGGAACTCCGATGACAGGTAAGGGAGTTAATGATGCAATCATACCGGGCAGATGTGCAGCACCTCCAGCACCAGCAATGATTACCTTAATTCCTCTTGAATGTGCTTTGGTTCCATATTCCATCATTTTTTCGGGTGTTCGATGAGCAGAAACAATATCTACTTCAATTTCAATTTGAAATGCTTTTAAAATAGCAACTGCTTCTTCCATGATAGGGAGGTCCGATTGGCTTCCCATAATAATTCCAACTTCAGCCATATTATTTTGATATTACTTTAATGGTTTCTTTTACTTGCTCTGCAATCTGTCTCGCAATTTCGAGCTCTTCATTCACTATAGTGATGTGACCCATTTTACGAAAAGGTCGAGTTTCTTTCTTGCCATAAATATGAGGGTTTACACCTTCTATAGCCATGATGTGTTCAATGTTTTTGTAATGTACAGGTCCTTTGTGATTTATACTTCCAACTAGATTTACCATCACGCCTGATACTTTATTTTGTGTACTTCCCAAAGGCAAATCCAGTAAGGCTCTAATATGTTGCTCAAATTGGGATGTGTATGATGCTTCAATACTATAGTGTCCACTATTGTGTGGTCTTGGAGCAACTTCATTTACCCAGATTTCACCATCTTTAGTTAAAAATAATTCTACGGCCAATAAACCTACATGTTCATATGATTGAGAAACTTGAAGTGCAACCTCCTGTGCTTTTTTCTCTATCTGTTTTGGAATGCGTGCTGGACTGAGTACGTATTCTACTTGATTTGCTGTAGGGTGAAATTCCATTTCCACACTTGGATAGCTTACTGTTTCTCCACTTGGGTTTCTACAAACTATAATACCAATTTCTTTGTCTATATTAACCAAATCTTCTGCTAAACAGCCTCCTTCATTCACTTTTTCAAGGTCTTGATTGGATCGGATCATTTTGACACCATAACCATCGTATCCCATAGATTCAGATTTCCAAACAAAGGGGAAAGAAACTAGACCTCTTGCTACGGCATCTTTGAGCGCTTCTTTTGACTCGAACAACTGAAATGCTGCTGTTGGAATCTTATTTTTTTTATAAAAGACTTTTTGATGACATTTATTTTGGATAATCTCAATAACCTTCGCTTGGGGGTAAACTTTGACTCCCTGTTTTTCTAAATCTGCTAAAGCGCTTGAATTTACATTTTCAATTTCTATGGTAAGAATATCAGTATTTTTCCCAAAGTCCATGACTGTTTGATAATCCATCAGGTCACCCTGAACAAATTTATTACAAGCAATACGAGCAGGGGCTTCGGCACTGGGATCCAAAACATGCGTATTGATGTCCCATTGACGAGTTGTATTGAGTAGCATTTTGCCTAATTGCCCACCTCCTAAGATTCCGATTGTTTTTGTGGTTGAGAAGAATCCCATCATATCCTTTTGGCAAAAATACGCATAAGTTTTTTGGAATGGAAAAAAGCCATCTAAATTGGGTATCTTTGTGTAAAATTTTTAACATGATTAATCTTGTTTTATTTGGAAAACCAGGAGCTGGAAAGGGAACTCAAGCTTCATTTTTAAAATCAGAATTTAATTTGGTTCATATATCTACAGGAGATTTATTCAGGAATCATATTTCAAATCAGACTGATTTGGGAAAACTTGCAAAATCCTATATGGATCAAGGCGATCTTGTTCCAGATCAGGTCACGATTGATATGCTAGAAAACGAGGTTGATCAAAATAAGCAAGCAAAGGGGTTTATTTTTGATGGTTTTCCCCGAACCGAAGCTCAAGCAGAAGCATTAGATGTTTTTTTAACTAAAAAAGGCATGAAAATAAATGCAACTATTGCTCTTGAGGCAGATGATGATATTCTTGTGCAGCGCCTATTAGAACGAGGAAAAAGTAGTGGAAGAACAGATGATCAGGACGAAGGTAAAATCCGAAATCGATTTGATGAATACAACTCCAAAACAGCACCCCTAAGAACCTACTATAACAATCAGCAAAAATTTCATAGTATTAATGGTATTGGTACTATAGAAGAAATAACAGCTCGATTGACAGAATTAATTAATAGTTTATAGCCTCACATGACAGAAGGGAACTTTGTTGATTATGTTAAATTACAAGTAAGCTCTGGTAAAGGAGGAAAAGGATCGATTCACCTTCATAGAGAAAAATTTATAACCAAAGGGGGCCCCGATGGTGGAGATGGTGGAAGAGGCGGACATGTTATTGTCAGAGCTAATGAGCAACTGTGGACACTTTATTCTTTTAAGTTTAAAAAACACTTTGGTGCAGGACACGGAGGAGATGGGAGTAAAAACAGAAGTAGTGGTGCTCAAGGGGAAGACATCTATATTGATGTGCCTGTAGGAACTGTAGTCCGAAATACAGAAGATAACACGATACTTTTCGAAATCACCGAAATTGGTCAAGAGGAAATTTTATTGGAAGGAGGTTTAGGTGGTAGAGGAAACTGGCATTTTAAATCTTCAACTCGACAAACACCTCGTTATGCCCAACCAGGTATGGAGGGGCTTACCATTCCAATAACTCTAGAATTGAAAGTTTTGGCAGATGTAGGGCTAGTTGGTTTTCCAAATGCCGGAAAATCAACACTTTTAGCAGCATTGACCGCAGCAAAACCAAAGATAGCAGATTATGAATTTACTACACTAAAACCTAATTTAGGTATTGTAGAATATAGAGATTATAGGTCTTTTGTGATGGCAGATATTCCTGGAATCATTGAAGGAGCTGCAGAGGGAAAAGGTTTAGGACATTATTTTTTAAGACATATTGAACGAAATTCAATTTTACTCTATCTCATTCCAGCAGATACTCCGGATGTAAAAAAAGCTTTCACTATCCTCCAAAATGAATTGATCAAATACAATCCAGAATTATTAGATAAACAATATACCGTAGTACTCTCAAAAGCAGATTTATTAGACGAAGAATTACTGATAGAATACCAAAGAGAAATGAAAGAGGTATTTGGTGATATTCCTCATTTGATTATATCAAGTGTAAGTCAATATCAATTAATGGAGTTGAAAGATTTACTCTGGAAACAGCTAAACCCTTAATTCCAAAACATGCGATTACATTTCATTGCTATAGGAGGAAGCGCCATGCATAGTTTGGCATTGGAGATGATGTCTTTAGGACATGAGGTTACAGGTAGTGATGATGCCATTTTCGAGCCCTCTAAATCGAAGTTAGAATCAGCTGGACTTTTACCTCAAAAAATGGGTTGGTTTCCTGAAAAATTATCTAAAGTAATCGATGTAGTTGTTTTAGGGATGCATGCAAAAAGTGATAATCCCGAACTCAAAAAAGCACAGGATTTGGATTTAAAAATCCAATCTTATCCGGAGTTTTTGGCTTCTTTGACTAAAGAAAAAACCAGAGTAGTTATTGCCGGGAGTCATGGAAAAACGACCATTACATCCATGATATTACACGCTTTAAGGTATCATGAAATCGATACGGACTTTATGGTAGGGGCTTCAGTGTCTAAAGACTCGAAAACTCTCGCTCTTTCAGAAGAAAATGATTTTGTATTGCTGGAGGGTGATGAATATTTGTCTTCAGCTATAGATTCACAGCCAAAATTTTTGTGGTACAAACCTGAGATAACACTCATTAGTGGTATTGCTTGGGATCACGTGAATGTGTTTCCAACATTTGAAAACTATGTGAGTCAATTCGAACGTTTTATTTATTCTATTCAAGCTGGCGGAGTGTTAATATACAATGAAGAAGATGAGGTGCTAAAAGATTTAGTGAATTCTGTTGAGCATCCAATAAAAAAAATTAGTTACAAAACACCTGAACATTTCATTAGTGAAGGGACTACCTATTTAGAAACTTCAGAGGGGAGTTTGCCTTTAATGATTTTTGGATCCCATAACCTTTTAAATCTTGCTGGGGCTCAATGGATCGCACAATTGATGGGGCTTGACTCCTCCGATTTTTATGAGGCAATACCAAGTTTTAAGGGAGCTTCAAAACGACTGGAGTTACTCGTGAAAAGCGCTACAGCTTTTTTGTATAAAGATTTTGCCCATGCTCCTAGTAAGGTAAAAGCCACTTCTTCTGCTCTAAAAGCACAATTTCCAAGAAAAAAAATCACCGTTTGTGTGGAGCTCCATACCTATAGCAGTCTGGATTCGAAATTTATTATTCAGTATGCTAACACATTGGATGCTGCAGATGAGGTAATGGTGTTTTATGATCCAGAAGCATTGAAAATTAAAAACAGAGATGCAATCCCGCCTGAAACAATAAAACGCGCTTTTGATCATCCAGTACTCGAGGTTTTTACCCAGACTGCAAGTCTAGAAAGTAAGTTGTTAGAAACGGATTACAACGAAGAGGTGCTCGTAATGATGAGTTCTGGAAATTTTGGAGGACTGAATTGGGAAGCACTTCAATCTAGGTTTACCTAATTGCACATTCGAACAGTTTTTTTTAAAGTTGATTATTTTTTAAATTGTTGGTTATAACCGTGCCCCATGACAACAATACCAGAAAAATTTACAATCAAAGATTGGGATGAATCCGATCGGCCAAGAGAAAAATTGTGTCGATTAGGAGCATCTAATCTCTCTAATGCTGAACTTTTTGCAATTTTAATTGGTAGTGGAAGTTTAAATGATAGTGCTATTGGATTGATGCAGCGCATTCTCAATAGTGTAGAAAATGATTTGATAAAACTCCACCAACTCCCTTTGGAACACTTATTAAAATTTAACGGAATTGGGATGGCAAAGGCAGTTAAGGTTAAGGCAGCTCTTGAACTGAGTAAAAGAATGAATCAAAGGAATGAGCAAAAAACGTTGGTGCTTAATCACAGTAAGGTAGTCTATGAATGTTTGCAATATGAATTGGCGGAATTAGAACATGAAGAATTTTGGGTTCTATACTTGAATCAATCTTCTAAGCTGTTAGAAAAACACCGACTCAGTCAAGGAGGGATTACCCAAACTTCAGTAGACATAAGACTGGCATTAAAAAGGGCATTTGAAGTTGGAGCTACAGCATTGATTCTTGCACACAATCATCCCTCAGGAAATTTGAAACCTAGTCAAAGTGATAAAGATATCACTCATAAATTTTCTGCTGCGGCAAAGCTTGTGGATCTATCCGTTTTGGATCATTTGATTATTTCAGAAAAAGGTTACTTTAGCTTTGCTGACGAAGATCTCATGTAAATGCTACTGGTTTATACACATAAAATTACTCCCAGAATTACATATATATTCAAGCATGTTTTTGAAAACATGTTGAGCATTCCTTTGGGTTTTACTAGTACGGTAGAAAATTTTGTAGCCCATGCAGGTCCTAAAATGAGCTACACAACTAAACCATTAGGAGATGAGTTTTTTGTTGCCTCTCACCCCTTACTTTTTGAAAAAGGTATTTCTGATCAAAATATTGTAGTAGAAGACTGGCAAGGAGTCCCTGCTTTTTTCAAAACAGCCCCTTTAAATTTAATTCCTCACGATATTTTCGCAGCCAGTTTCTTTTTGCTCTCTCGCTACGAAGAATCATTACCTCATAGAAAAAAAGCAGAAGGTTATTTTGATCCCCATCATAGTTTGGCTTATCAGCATAATTTTATTGAAATTCCACTTGTAGATCATTGGGTCTTAAATTTTTATAAAGTGTTGTGTAAAATTTTTCCAGATCTTGAGGGAAAAAATGAAGCAAGCCCTAAAAAGGAAATTGTGATTGATGTTCCTTTGGCTTTTCGCTATCGCCATCGATCTTTATTAGTTATTTTTCAGACATTTTTACAGTCTATATGGGTATTTGATATTTTAAAAATTGTAGATCAGATCATGGTTCTTTTGAGGCTTGATGCTGATCCTTATGACAGTTTTCTGGATTGGGAGCGTTGGTTTGGAAAGAGTACCATCAAACCTAAAGTATTCTTTTTGTATTCCAATAGTTCTTCCTTTGAATCCAATATTTCTATACTCAATAAACATTTACAAGAGCGAATAAAAAATACTGGAGATCTTTTTACACTGGGATTGTTGCCCTCTATTCAGGCTCAGTTAAAACCAGAACGTTATCTTAAAAAAGAAATAAAGAATTTTCAAGCACTAACACACAGACAAGTCCAGATGAGTAGGATCCCTCAAAGTATGAGATCTCTTTCAGAAGTGTACTCAGATCTAGTTGATGCCGAATTCACTTCGGATTACAGTATGGGTTATCCAAATGAAATCGGATTTAGGGCAAGTACTGCAGTGCCTTTTTATTTTTACGATATTTCAAACGAATTTCAGTTGCCTCTTAAAATTCATCCGATTGTGGCGAATGAAAAAACTATTATAGATGGGAAGGAAAATGGGGTTTTCAAAAGACTGGATGAAATTTTTAAAAACTTACCCTTAACTTGTAGCCAATTAACAATTGCTATTGGAAATGGATTTCTTCACAAACGATTTTATAAAGATCCTTTGCAAAATGCATTTAAGGAGCACTATATAAAATGATTAAGTTTCAAGCCGAATTGACAGATGTTTTTTTTGATTTAGATCATACGCTTTGGGATTTTGAGAAAAATTCAATGCTCACATTTGAGAAAATATTTGCTCAATTGGATTTGTCTGTAGAGTTAAGTCAATTTCTAGCAACTTATAATCCCATAAATCACGCTTATTGGAAATTATACAGAGAGAATCAAATTACCCAACAAGAGCTTCGACATAATCGTTTGGCAGATACTTTTTCTAAAATTAATATGAAAGCTTCAACTCAGATGGTTGATGAAATTTCGGAGCAATATATCAATCATCTTTCTACTTTTCCACATTTGTTTGAAGGAGTCATTTCTCTTTTAGAAAATTTACAAAAGCGATTTCGACTTCATATAATTACAAATGGTTTTGATCAGATACAGCATTACAAAATAAAAAATTCAGGACTTGAACCTTTTTTCGAAAAAGTATTTACTTCCGATAAAGTAGGTTTTAAGAAACCCCATCCTCAAATATTTAAAGAGGCCTTGAGGCAAACCCAAGCAAAAGCAGAAAAATCCTTGATGATTGGTGATAGTTTGGAAGCAGATATTTTAGGCGCTTTAGCACAAGGGATGCATGCTATTCATTTTAATTCTCATAATGAACCACATCATGATATCTGTCCGATAGTATATTCTTTGGATGAGGTTAACGCTTTTTTTTAAGTCTGTTTACTTCCGCATTCTCAATGCCAAGATTTATCGTTATTTTTGACCATGGATTTAAAAGGAGCACAAGAAAAAGTGGATGAATGGATTCAAACACATGGGGTCCGATATTTCGATGAATTAACAAATATGGCACAGCTTACAGAGGAGGTAGGCGAGGTTGCTCGAATCATCGCAAGAAGATACGGAGAGCAATCTGAAAAGGAGAGTGATAAAAGCAAAGATTTGGGTGAAGAATTAGCTGACGTGATTTTTGTTGCGATCTGTTTGGCAAACCAAACGGGTGTGGATCTTCAATCTGCCTTTACCAAAAAACTAGATTTTAAATCTGATCGGGACCATGATCGACATCAAAATAACCCAAAACTCAAAAAGTAAATGAATGTAGTTCTTTCGCATCCATCAAAAAAATCCAATGGGAAACTGAGTATTACAGGCTCTAAAAGTGAAACAAATAGACTATTGCTTCTTCAAGCATTGTTTTCAGGATTCTCTATAGAAAACAGTTCTGAATCAGATGACAGTGAGGCAATGCAAGTTGCTCTTAGCACTAAAGACAATGTGATTGATGTTCATCATGCTGGTACGGCAATGCGCTTTCTCACGGCATATTTTTCTCATCAAGAAGGGAGAGATATAATTTTAACAGGTTCTGAAAGAATGCAAGAGCGCCCAATTAAAATTCTCGTAGAGGCACTGCGTTCCATTGGTGCTTCAATTTCTTATCAAAAAAGGGAAGGATATCCACCATTGATAATTCATGGAAAAAAATTAAGCGGAGGTATGGTTGAGCTTCCGGCCGATATAAGTAGTCAGTATATCTCTGCACTTTTGATGATAGGTCCTGTTTTAGAAAAAGGAATTCAATTAAAATTGATTGGAAAAATCACATCAGTACCTTATATAAATATGACCCTAGCTTTACTCAATGGTTTTGGTGTAAAGACCAGTTTTGAAGGACAGAATATTGAAGTGGAACCACAGAAAAATCCGATTCGAAAAACACAGATTGTGGAGTCAGATTGGAGTTCTGCATCTTATTATTTTAGTATTGCAGCCTTGTCAGAAGAAAGTGAAATTGAGCTAAATAGTTATAAAGAGGATAGCCTTCAAGGAGATAAAGTGTTGAGAGAAATTTATCGTGAATTGGGCGTATTATCCAAATTAGAAGATCAGAAATTAGTCTTGAAAAAAGTGCCTGTGTCGCTTCCAGATTCCATCCATTGGGATTTATCAAAAGCCCCTGATATTGCTCAAACGATCGTTGTGAGTTGCTATGGTTTGGGAATCGGATGTACGTTGGTGGGTTTACATACATTAAAGATTAAAGAAACAGACCGTTTACAAGCTTTATATAATGAGCTGACAAAATTAGGAGCTACTATTTCAATTACTGAAGAAAGCCTCCATTTAGAACCAGGTTCAAATTTTGTTGAAGGATGTAGTTTGCCTACTTATAAAGACCATCGTATGGCAATGGCTTTCGCTCCACTTTCTTTAAAAGTTCCTTTAACGATAGAGGATGCTGAAGTGGTATCAAAGTCTTATCCAGCATTTTGGGAAGACTTGAAAAAAATTAATTTCATTGTTCAAGAGAGATAAACCTCTTTTTACTTGACAAGGCCTATGTTGAGGTGGTATATTTGCCACCTAAAAATATTCAATGAAATTATCTCATTTTCAATTCGAACTCCCTAAAGCACTTTTGGCGCAACGTCCCGCAGTAGATAGAGACGAATCCCGTCTGATGGTTCTAAACCGTAAAGAAGAAAAAATTGAACACCGTTCCTTTAAAGAAGTTATTGACTACTTTGACGAAGGCGATGTCATGGTATTAAATAATACTAAAGTTTTTCCCGCCCGTTTGTTTGGGAACAAAGAAAAAACTGGAGCTCGAATTGAAGTGTTTTTGCTTCGAGAATTAAATCAAGAACAAAGACTTTGGGACGTTTTAGTTGATCCAGCTCGAAAAATCAGAATTGGAAATAAACTATATTTTGGTGAAGATGAAAGCTTAGTTGCTGAAGTTATTGATAACACTACTTCTAGAGGAAGAACATTGCGTTTTTTGTTTGATGGAAGTTATGCAGAATTTAGAACTAAGCTTAAAGAACTGGGCGAAACTCCTTTGCCTAAATACATCAAACGTCCGACGGACGAAGAAGATCGTGAACGTTATCAAACAATATATGCAAAGCACGAGGGCGCAGTTGCTGCTCCAACAGCGGGGTTGCATTTTTCCAAGCATCTACTTAAGCGACTTGAGATTAAGGGAATAGATCTAGCCGAACTAACATTGCATGTAGGTTTAGGAACTTTTAGTGCCGTAGAAGTAGAAGACCTTTCTAAGCATAAAATGGATTCTGAAGAATTAATTATTGATGCTTTAGCTGTAGCAAAAGTCAATAAAGCAAAAGCAGAGCGGCGTAAAATTTGTGCTGTTGGAACCACCGTAATGAGGGGCCTAGAAAGCTCTGTTTCTTCTGCAGGTCTCTTAAATGAATATCAAGGATGGACACATAAATTTATTTTTCCACCGCATGATTTTTCTATCGCCAATTGTATGATTACTAATTTTCATACACCAAAATCTACCTTGTTAATGATGGTATCTGCTTTTGCTGATCCTGACTTTATCAAACATGCATACAGTGTCGCTATCAAAGAGAAATACAATTTTTACTCTTATGGTGATGCGATGTTGATTTTATAGTAATCTAAAACCGCTTTATTGCGGTTTTTTTATTCTCAATTCATTGGAAGAATCAAAAAAAGATATTCGTGCCCTTAGTAAAGATGAGTTAATTGCTTTTTTTGAAACTCATGGAATTTCTTCATTTAGAGGAAAGCAGGTTTATCAGTGGTTATGGCAAAAAGGAGTGCACGACTTTGATTTAATGACCAACCTGACTTTGGAACATCGTGAACTTTTAAAAACACACTTTGAAATCAATCATATTCGGATTGATGTTCAACAAAAAAGTAAGGATGGAACCGTTAAAAATGCAATAAAACTTCACGATCAATTAGTTGTAGAGTCCGTATTGATTCCAACTTCCACCAGAAGTACCGCTTGTGTTTCTTCACAGGTTGGCTGTAGTTTGGATTGTACTTTTTGTGCTACCGCATCACTAAAGCGAATGCGAAATTTGAACCCAGATGAGATATACGATCAAGTGGTGACTATAAATCAACAAAGTCTATTGTATCATCAGCGTCCACTGTCTAATATCGTGTTTATGGGAATGGGTGAGCCGTTAATGAATTATAAAAACGTTTTGGCCTCTATTGAAAAAATAACAGACCCTGAGGGCTTAGGGATGTCTCCAAAGAGAATTACAGTTTCTACATCTGGGATTCCTAAAATGATCAGAAAAATGGCAGAGGATAAAGTGAAATTCCGATTGGCAGTTTCTTTGCACAGTGCCAGACAAGAAATAAGGGAGCAGATTATGCCTTTTGCGGAAAAGTTTCCTTTGGATGAATTATTAGATTCTTTGCAATATTGGTATGAACAAACTAAAAAGATTATAACTTTTGAATATGTAGTTTGGGAAGGGATAAACGATACGCGTGAGGATATTCAGGCTCTAGTAAAGTTTTGTTTGAAAGTTCCCTCAAAAGTGAATTTGATTCAATACAATCCCATAGACAGTTCATCCATGAAGCAAGCTGCACCAGCAGTTTTAGACGCCTACATTAAAACCCTAACCGATTCTCGAATACAGGTTACTTATAGACGCTCTAGAGGCGAAGACATTGATGCGGCATGTGGTCAATTGGCAAATAAATAATACCTAAGCCAATAACGATAATATGAGGAAGTCTCTATAGAATTGATATCTTTACTACCCTATGAAAGTTGTTGAGCAAATCAAAAAACCGATTTATGGTGAGATGGAGCTTTTTGAAGAAAAGTTTACTCAATCTATGTCGTCCCAAGTTGCACTATTAAATAGAATCACCCATTTTATTATCAATAGAAAAGGGAAGCAAATGCGTCCAATGTTTGTTTTTTTGGTCGCAAAACTCTTAGGAAATGGAAAGGTAAATGAACGTACCTACAGAGGTGCATCAGTAATAGAATTGATTCATACCGCTACTTTAGTTCATGATGATGTCGTAGATGACAGTAATAAAAGAAGGGGATTCTTTTCTATAAATGCCTTGTGGAAAAATAAAATAGCTGTATTGGTAGGAGATTTTTTGCTTTCAAAAGGTTTATTACTTTCTATAGAAAATGAGGATTTTGATCTGCTTAAAATTATTTCGGTAGCTGTCAGAGAAATGAGTCAGGGTGAGCTCCTCCAAATAGAAAAAGCAAGAGATCTAGATATTACAGAAGAAATTTATTACGAAATTATTCGTCAAAAAACAGCGACCCTTTTAGCTTCTTGTTGTGCTTTAGGCGCACAATCTGTTGACGCTTCAGCTGAGGATGTAAAAAAAATGCATCGTTTTGGTGAGCTTTTGGGCATGGCCTTCCAAATAAAGGACGATTTATTTGATTATGGCGAACGCAAAATCGGTAAGCCTGTAGGGATTGATATTAAAGAACGTAAAATGACACTTCCTCTGATATATACAATTAATGTTGTGAGTAAAGAAGAAAAAAAGAATCTAATCAATACTGTAAAAAACCATAATAAAAATAAAGTTAAAGTCAATGCTTTGATTCAGACTGTAAAAGAAAAAGGCGGTTTGGATTTTGCTTTAAAACAAATGGAGGACTACAGAGATCAAGCTATAGCGATCCTCATGGGTTTTCCCAAAAATGAATATCGAGATGCGCTTGAATTGATGGTGAATTATGTTATCGAGCGAAAGATTTAAATCTTGGGTTTGGGAAGGATTTTCTTCAATAATGCATAAATTTATACAAAACACCTTTCTTTGATTACACGAAGCACCATAGATCAAGTATATGAAACTGCCCGAGTAGAGGAGGTCATCGGTGATTTCGTTGTATTAAAAAAATCCGGATCCAATTTCAAGGGCTTAAGCCCTTTTTCTCAAGAAAGGACTCCCAGTTTTATGGTCTCTCCCGTAAAACAGATATGGAAAGATTTTAGTAGTGGAAAAGGAGGTAATGTAGTTGCTTTTTTAATGGAGCATGAGCATTTTTCCTATCCAGAAGCAATTCGTTTTCTTGCGAAGCGGTACAATATTGAAATTGAAGAAACACAACAAACTGAAGAAGAAAAGGAAAAAGCAAACGCTAAAGAAAGTCTCTATTTAGTTAATCAGTTCGCTCAAGAATCTTTTGAAAAAGACTTGTGGGAATATCCAGAAGGGATGGCAATTGGATTGAGTTATTATAGAGAGCGTGGCTTTAAAGATGAAACAATCCGCTTTTTTGGGCTTGGCTATGCAGTTGATCAAAAAGATTTCTTTTATAAAAAAGCACTAAAGGCAGGGTATTCGGAAGAATATTTGGTGGCCACCGGTTTGGTGATTAAAAACGATTATGGAGGAGTAGACCGTTTTAGGGGGAGGGTAATCTTCCCAATTCGAAGTATGGGAGGTCGTGTGCAAGGGTTTGGGGGGCGTATTCTTTCTTCTACTACCAAAACGGCTAAATATCTCAATTCTCCTGAAAGCGATGTGTATCATAAAAGTCAAGTATTATATGGACTCTACGAGTCTAAAAAAGCCATTGCAAAAGAAGATGTTTGTTATCTAGTAGAGGGATATACAGATGTGATTCAGATGTATCAAAATGGAATTGAAAATGTAGTGTCCTCATCTGGAACAGCACTTACACCCGAACAGATTCGTCTAATTAGACGGCTAACCTCAAACATTGTTGTCTTATTTGACGGAGATGCAGCTGGACTTCGAGCTGCGTTAAGAGGAGTAGATTTAATTTTAGAACAAGGAATGAATGTGAAAATTTGCACATTCCCTGACGGAGAAGATCCGGATAGTTTTGCTAAAGCTCATAGTGAGGAAGAGATCAAAGACTATTTAATAGACTCAGCTAAAGACTTTATTGAGTTCAAAACAGACATTCTTTTAAAAGATGCAAATAATGACCCCGTCAAGAAAGCAGCTACTGTCCGAGAGATTGTTATGAGTATTTCAAAAATTCCTGATCCAATTCAGCAGGAAATTTATATAAAGCAATGTGCTGCTTCAATGGAGGTTTCAGAGCCTGTCTTGTTTAATGCGTTAGCACAAGAGCAAAATAAAACACAAAAGCCTGTTCGTAAAATCAGTAATATACAGGGACAAGAAGGCTCAGTAATTCAGAAGGCATCTCAAGTGGAACAGGCAGTCAATCCTCTTTTTTATCTTGAAAGACAAATCATTAATATTTTAATCCAGTACGGAAATCATGAAGCAACTTTTGATGAATTAATCATGAGTTCAGACGAGGAAGGAAATTTAATTGAGGAGTCTAAAACCATACTTTCAAAAGTTCATGAAAAGGTATTTTTGGATTTGCAGCAAGATGAAGTAGAACTTATCCAGCCTGAATTTCAATCGCTATATTCTCAACTAATAGAATCTTATCAATTGGAGGGAGAATTGAAGCTTGAAAAGATCATGCAACAGGAGGATCCGGGTTTAGGAAAAATTATCTCAGACATATTATTGGCTGATGAAGTGCATCAACTTCATGATTGGGAAAAGAAAAACATCTTCGTTAAAGATCGTCAAAATTCTGTAGGACAATTAGTTAGTGAAACTATACTTACTTTCAGGAGGTATCTGATTGATCAGAAAATTCAAAGTTTACTCGAAGAGGTAAAGGAAAAAAAATCGGGGAAATTGGAAACAGAATTTCTAGAAGATGTGATGCAATATCAATCACTAAAAAAACTTCTTTCTAAAAAGCTCAATCGAGTACTTTAGATCAAATCGTAATTTTTTGCTTCTTGAAATAAGTCTACTGGATTTTCAACCTCAAGCTTTTTCATTAACCTAGTTTTATAGGTGTTCACGGTTTTTTGATTAATATTTAAAGTGTCTGCAATTTGAATATTTTTCTTCCCTTTACTTAAAAGTTTAAGTACCTCAATTTCTCTAGGGGAGAGTGTTTCATATGCATTACGTGTTCTGCTAAGATCTACATTGTTATTGATACCATTTGCAAAATTGGATGTTATTTGAAAACCGTGTTTAGCAACTTTTTCTATGGCCTCTGTCATTACTGTTTTGTTTATTTCTTTAGAAAGATAGCCGGATGCTCCAGCTTTAAGTAAGGAAATCCCGAAAACTGATTGGGGGAGTGAAGTGAAGATTATAACCGCTGTTTTGGGAAATTCAATTTTCATTCTTTTTATAATTCTAACAGCACTTTCATCGGGGAGTTCCAATTCAGTGACCAATACATCAATCGGATTGGTGTTTATATAATCAAATAAATCAGAGGAATTTCTAAAGGTTTCTGCAACGTTAATTTGATCGTTTTTTCTGAAAAATGATTTGAATCCTTTATGAACGATCGGATGTGGGTCTAGTAAAGCAATAGTTATCATACGATGTAAGATTTGGGAAAACATCGTATACAATATACCCTTTTTTTAAATATACTCCGTGGGAATTTTGCAAACAGGGATTGGTTGCATTTTGTGCTGATTTTTATCGAAATGAGATTTAAAAATTTCAAATACTTCTTTTTGTCTCGAATCAAAATTTGAGGAAGGTATTTTTTTCTCGTATGCTTCCATTGCCCATTCAAGTTCAGGATATGAAGCACCTAATTGTTCCTCATCTGTCCTTTCATCTCCCCAAAGTCCGTCTGTTGGAGGTGCTTTTTGGATAATTTCTATAATACCTAGGTGTTTTGCTAATGCAAAAACTTGAGTTTTAGTTAAATCCGCAATGGGGCTTATGTCTACTCCTCCGTCTCCATATTTTGTGTAAAATCCTACTCCAAAATCTTCAACTTTGTTGCCAGTACCCGCTACTAAATGATTGTTTAAAGCAGCAAAATAATACAAGCTTGTCATTCTTAAACGAGCTCTAGTATTGGCAAGACTTAGATTGTGTGCTTCTTGTTCTTTTGGAGATGGTAAAAGGTTACAAAAGGAATCAAAAACTGTATCTAATTCAAGACGTTGAGCACTGACATTGGGAAATTGAGATTTGAGCCATTTTATGTGATCTTCAGCTCTACTTAATTGACCAATATCTTGCTTAATTGGCATCTCTAAACAGATGACATTTTGACCAGTTTTTGCACATAATGTTGAAGTGACCGCTGAGTCTATACCACCAGAAACACCTACAACAAACCCCTTCATTTTAGAAGTTTTACTATAGTGATTTAACCATTCAATGATATGATTTTCTACTTTTTCAGGTGATTCCATTATTAAATCGATTTAAGCTAGTAAATTTGTTTAAAATTAAGCTATTTGAAGGGATTGAAAAATTACAAATGAAAAGACTCACTTTATTTTTTTGCAAAATTCAACAAAGTGTACTTTTTGTACTGCTTGTGCCCTTTTTTTTTGCTTGCCAATCGGACGCCAAAAATGAAACTGAAATAGAGTCCTTGGGCGTAGAAATAAAGCTAGATCGCTTTGATCTTAAGTTTTATAATCAGCCACCTGAAGTAATTCCTTCACTTAAAAATGAATTTCCGTACCTCTTTCCTAAACAATTTTCAGATAGTGTTTGGATAGCACGTCAAAAAGATAGTTTACAACTTTTGCTACAAGGAGCAGTTCAGAAGGTATTCTATGATAATACCGCTTTAGAAAACAAAATCAGTCATCTGTTCAAGCATATAAAATATCATTTTCCTAGTACAAAAATACCTCAGGTTGTAACGCTGACTAATAATGTGGATTATCAAATTAAAACGGTCTACTCTGATAGCTTATTAATTATCTCACTGGATACTTTTTTGGGGGCAGATCATCCATTTTACGATGGAATCCCCAGCTATATCAGGAAAGAGCTGGATCCAAAATACATATTAAGTCAAATAGTCGAAAAATTTGCATCTTATGTTATTCCTCCTGTAGAAGAACGAACTTTTTTAGCACAAATGCTCTACGAAGGAAAGAAATTGTATTTACAAGATCTGCTTTTGCCTCATGAAAAAAAGGGAATAAAAATTGGTTACACGGATAGCGAATTAGAATGGGTTAAAGAAAATGAACTGTATATTTGGCAATACTTTGTAGAACGACAAGTTTTGTATCAAACCGAAGTAGAATGGGTTCAGAGATTTTTAGAGCCTGCACCTTTTTCTAAGTTTTATTTACAGTTAGACAATGAGTCTCCAGGAAGAGTAGGGAGATGGATCGGATGGCAGATTATTGATAACTACATGTCCCAATATCCTGAAACTTCTTTAGAAGAGCTTCTCAGAATGCCTGCTCAAAAACTTTTTAATTTATCAAAATACAAACCAAAACGATAATGGCTATTGTAAAAAAAACACAAGTAAAAATAGACGTAGGTCTTGATGAAAACAATATTCCCGAGGAAATGCAGTGGACTGCGCCTGATGGGGGAGTTTTAGATATGGAAACCAAAGCAATGCTTTTATCTTTTTGGGATGCAGAGAAACAAGAGACATTAAAAATGGATTTGTGGGTCAAAGACATGCCTATGGATCAAATGCAGCTTTTTTTTCATCAAACATTGATGTCCTTAAGCGATACCTATTATCGGGCTACACAAGATGAAAAAATGACCGCTTCGATGAAAGATTTCTGTGACTTTTTTGCAGAAAAACTAGCTTTAAAGAAAAGTTAAGAGTGTTGTTCCTTTTTTAGACTTTGATTCAAAGAATCAATATAGCTCAACACATCTTCTACACCAGAGCGGTGCAGTGAAGAGGTTACAAATCTTGGAGGTAATTCCTGCCAGCTCTCTAACAGTTTTTCACAGTATTCTTTTTCTTGCTTTTCAAGTGCTTTAGGTTTTAGCTTATCAGCTTTGGTAAACACAATAGCAAATGGAATTTGATTTTCTCCCAACCATTCCATAAAACGAAGATCAATAGGTTGAGGTTCGTGTCGGATATCGATTAATAAAAAAGCACTGACCAATTGAGTTCGTTCTTTAAAATAATTTGTTACAAATTTTTGAAAAACTTTCTTTTGTGTTTTTGACACTCTTGCATAACCAAAGCCTGGAAGATCCACTAAATGCCAATTTTCATTGATCAAAAAATGATTAATCAATTGTGTCTTGCCTGGGCGTGAGGATGTTTTTGCAAGACTTTTTTTGTTACACAGTGCGTTGATAAGAGATGATTTTCCAACATTTGAACGTCCAATAAAGGCATATTCTGGAAGTCTACTTTGAGGGCATTTAGAAACCTCAGTATTACTGATTACAAAACTTGCTGACTTGACTTTCATTTGGGTGGTTTAAAACTTTCTTAGTTCAAACCATTGTTCCAAAATTTCGTTAAACCGATGAGGATGTTCCATCATAGGCGCATGCCCACATTTTTTGATCCAATATAGGTTAGAATCTGGAAGGAGTTGGTTAAATTCTTCCGCAACATTTGGAGGGGTTACAGAGTCTTCAGCCCCCCAGATAATGGCAGTGGGTGTTTTCATATTTGGCAATTCTTTTGCCATATTATGACGAATGGCACTTTTAGCTAGTGCCAAGGTTCTTACAAGTTTATTGCGATCATTTACAGATTCAAATACTTCATCTACAATTTCTTTGGTTGCAACCTCTGGGTCATAGAAAACATCTTGACTTTTCTTTTTGATATATTCGTAATCACCCCGTTTTGGATAGCCGTCACCTAAATTATTTTCATAAAGACCAGAGCTACCAGTTATAACCAATCCTTTAACAAATTCTGGATAATTTTTTGTGTAAAGAAGTCCGATATGACCTCCGAGTGAATTTCCAAGCAGAATCACATCTTTGAGTTCTTTGTGAACAATGAAGTCATGAAGAAATTCAGATAACGATTTCACTGAGGTACTTAAGACAGGCATAGTATAGACTGGAAGTTCAGGGATAATTACACGATAACCTTTTGGGGAAAAGTAATTCATCACACCTTCAAAATTACTCAAACCACCCATCAATCCGTGTAAAATAACAATAGGCTGACCCTTACCCGCTTCTATATAACGGAAAGTATCTTCTTGTACAATTTGATTCATCATTCTAACCGGAATTAATCCCTAAATATAGACAATTCCCTTTTAGTTCAAGGTTTTAATTTCAACCAAGGGAATTATTGCATATTTTATTAGGTGGTAAAACTTATTAACAATGTGGTAAATTGTGGTAAAAAGTGGTAAATATCTTTTATATTTGATAGCAAATCTCAATACCACAGTGCAGCACTTAGTAGGAACATATGAATGTAAGGCAGACACCAAAGGCCGAATCATGATGCCTATTGCCATAAAAAAGCAATTAGCAGCTAATTTATCGGATGGCTTTGTGTTAAAGCGTGCTGTATTCAACACCTGTCTTGAGCTTTATCCTATGAAAGAATGGATGCAATTAATGGAAAAGGTGAATGACTTAAATCGTTTTAATAAAAAGAATAATGATTTTATTCGTCGTTTTACTGCCGGTGTAAAGACAGTTGAGATGGATGTGTCTGGACGGCTTTTGATACCAAAAGACTTAGTTCACTATGCTCAAATTAGCAAAGAAGTTGTGGTTTCATCCACAGTTAATATTCTAGAGATTTGGGATAAGTCGCTTTATGAAAATGCGATAGACGAAGCAGCACTAGATTTTGGCGTTTTGGCCGAAGAAGTTATGGGAGATAAAAATGACGACTCAATATCATAATCCGGTACTCCTTCAGTCTGCTCTTGAGGGACTGAACATAAAGCCTAAAGGGACTTATGTCGATGTAACTTTTGGTGGAGGTGGCCATTCTCGGGCCATTATTAATCAGCTTGATACTGAAGGACGATTGTTTGGTTTTGATCAAGACCAAGACGCTATATCAAATAAGATTGAGGATGATCGTTTCGAGTTGATTGCAGCTAATTTTGGACATCTTATACAATATTTAAAATTCCATAGAGTGAATTCTGTGGATGGGATCTTGGCTGATTTTGGAGTTTCTTCTCATCAATTCGATACCTCGGAGAGAGGGTTCTCTATTCGTAGTGAAGGCCGTTTGGATATGCGAATGAACCAGTCTCAAGATTTGGACGCATATGCTGTCATTAATTTATATGAAGAAGAACAATTGGCGACTATTTTTTCAGCATATGGAGAGTTACGAAATGCCAAAGCACTTGCGAGAGCTATTGTAGTTGCAAGAACCGATAAGAAAATTGTAACAACGCTAGATTTAATTGCTATTGTAAAATCTTTAGTACCACAGCGCATCGAAAATAAAATCCTAGCGCAGCTTTTTCAGGCTATACGAATTGAGGTGAATGCTGAGTTAGAAGTTCTTCAGTCTTTTTTGCTTCAAGCAATAGAGGTTTTAAAGCCTGGAGGCCGATTAGTTTGTATATCATATCATTCCCTTGAGGATCGATTGGTCAAGCGGTTTTTTCAAACTGGAAATTTTGAAGGTGAAGTAAAAAAAGATTTTTATGGAAACCCAATTGTCTCTGTCAAAAAAATTGGAAAGTTAACGGTGCCCACTGAAGAGGAAATCAGAAGTAATGGTCGCGCTAGAAGTGCAAAATTAAGAGTAGCTGAAAAAATATGAAGAAGTTGCTATCCATACTGAATATTGATTTTTTGATTCATAACGATGCTTTAAAAAATTGGCGTATGATTTTGTTTTTATCTGTGCTTACACTTGTGATGATCTCTAGTGGACATAGTGCGGATAGAAAGATTTTTAAAATTGCAGCACTTAATTCAGAATTGAAAACGTTAAAAAGTGATTTTATAGAGGCTAAAAAACAGTTGTTGGTTTTGAGAAAAGAAACCAATGTGATACGAATTTTAGCTGATAAAGGCATAGGCCCAGCAAAGTCCCCACCGATTAAAATTTTAGTTATCAATGAATGAGTTGAACCAAAATGATGGATTTAAAAAATCAAGATTTTATCTATTGATTGGTTTTTTAGTGCTATTTGGTTTCGTACTTATTGGAAAACTAATTTACCTCCAATTTTATTCAAACAATGAGGGTCTGGGAATTGCTCCAGAGACATTAGTGAAAAATGTAATTCTAGAGCCCAGTAGAGGTGATATCTATGCTGCAGATGGTAATATTTTAGCAACTACTGTAGCACGCTATGCTTTGTATTGGGATGCAGTTACTCCTTCGAATTCTGTTTTTAACACTAATAAAAAAGCACTTTCCGATTCTATTGCTGCACTTACTAATCAGACTCCATCAGACGTTTTGAAAGGTATAGAAAGAGCACGAAATATAAAAAGTAGGTATTACCCGATAGCCAAAGACATTTCTTATGCGACTTATAAACGCTACAAATCCTTTCCAATCTTCAATAAAAACACCTACAGAGGAGGATTGATAGTAGAACAAGAATTAAAAAGAGAGCATCCTTTAGGTAAAATAGCCGAACGGACAATTGGATACGAAAAGAAAGATAAAGACGGCACATATTTTAGAGTAGGTTTGGAGGGAGCATTTTCTCAGTATTTGAGGGGCGATTCGGGCTTACGTTTAAAACAAAAAATCGCAAATGGTCAGTGGAAGCCAATAAGTGACTCCAATGAAAAGGAACCTACCGAAGGTTATGATCTTCATACAACTTTAGACGTAAATATTCAAGATATCGCTCACAATGCGCTTTTAGAACAGTTGGAGTATTATGAAGCAGATCATGGAACTGTAGTCGTAATGGAGGTGAAAACAGGTGCAATAAAAGCAATAGCAAATTTGGGAAGAACAACAGATGGAAAGTATTTTGAAAAATTAAATTATGCTGTAGGAGAGGCTCACGAACCTGGATCTACATTCAAGCTGATGGGCATGATTGCAGCCTTGGAGGATAAGGTTATAGATGAAAATAGTTTAATCGAAACAGGAAACGGTGAGATGACTTTTTTCGGAAAATACAAAGTTAGAGATTCAAAAAGAGGGGGCTATGGAACGATTAGCGCAGCGCATGCTTTTGAGGTTTCTTCAAACGTAGGCTTAGTTAAAATTGTTTACGATAACTACAAAGACAATCCCAAACAATTTGTAGACCGTCTGTACAATATGGGTCTGAATAAAAATTTAGGTTTACCAATACTCGGGGAAGGTGATCCAAAAATCCCTTATCCTACAGATATTGATTGGGATGGTCTTGATTTACCCTGGATGGCTTACGGCTATGGAGTGAGTTTAACTCCTTTGCAGACACTGACCTTTTATAACGCTATTGCAAATAAGGGCGAAATGGTTAAGCCAAGGTTTTTAACTGAGATTAGTAATCTTGGTAACGTTCCCACAAAAGTATTTTCAAAACAAGTTCTCAACCCCTCAATATGTTCTCAGGAAACATTGGAAAAGGTGCAGCAGATGATGTTTAATGTGGTTGATAAAAAATGGGGCACAGGCTATAGTATAAAGGATTCACAGTTGAGCATGGCAGGTAAGACAGGAACCTGTCAGGTGGATTATACTTCTGAAACTGTTCAATATATATCAAGTTTTGTGGGCTATTTTCCTGCAGAGAAACCGAAGTATTCTAGTATTGTAGTTATTCATAGACCTGATAAATCAAAGGGGTATTACGGGGCTACTGTCGCGGCACCAGTTTTTAAGAAAATTGCAAAGAAAATATTTAATGATATCCCTCAACAAGTTACGCTACCTGTATCTAAGATTTCTGAATTAGTTAATAATAGCCAACTACAATCAGATATTAGAATGCCCGATTTAGCTGGGCTCACAAAAAAAGAAGCTATTGAGCGATTAAGTCAATTGGGATTGAAGGCAAAATGGAATGGTGAAGGGAATGTAAAACAGCAAAATCCTGAAGCAGGCTCAAAAGTCAAAATAAACCAAAAGATAATTCTTGATCTATCATGAAAAAGTTACAAGACATATTGTATGGAGTAACTATAGACAAGATAATAGGGAGCACTGCGTTGAAGATAGATTCTATTGATTTTGACAGTCGAAAGATTACCAAAGGAGCATTATTTATTGCCCAAAAAGGAGCGGTTGTTGACGGACATGATTATATCCACCAAGCAATTGAAAAAGGAGCGATAGCGATAATTTGTGAAGAATTACCTTCTGTTTGTGTTGATGGGATAGTCTATGTGGTCACCTCAGATGCTTCTGGAGCTTTGGGTATTATGGCCTCAAATTTTTATGGAAACCCTTCAGAACAAATGGTTCTCGTTGGGGTTACGGGAACGAATGGAAAAACAACGATATCATCTCTTTTGTACCAACTTTTCAAAGGTCTTGGTTATCCCTGTGGACTGATTTCTACAGTGAAAATTCAATACCAAAATAAAAAGTTGAAAAATACACATACCACTCCGGATGCACTTACTTTAAATTACCATTTATCAAAAATGGTTGAAGCTGGAATTTCTCATTGTTTTATGGAAGTTTCCTCCCATGGGATTGCACAAAAAAGAATTCATGGTTTAACTTTTTCTGGGGCTATTTTTTCGAATCTAAGTCACGATCATTTAGATTATCATGGAGACTTTAAGACTTATAGAGATACTAAAAAACTATTTTTTGATTTTCTTCCCAAATCCGCATTTGCTCTCACAAATATAGATGATAAGAACGGTGCTTTTATGCTTCAAAATACGAAAGCAAAAAAAGTCTCCTATGCCGTAAAGCAATATGCTGACTACAAAGCTCAAATCTTGGAATGTCAATTTTCGGGAATGCTTTTAAAAATTCAAGATCAAGAAGTCTGGACGAGCCTTGTAGGAGAATTTAATGTACAGAATTTACTTGCAGTTTATACTGTTGCAGATCTTTTAGGAGAATCTTCACTATCAATTTTAAAACAGCTTAGTCTTTTGAAATTTGTTCCTGGACGTTTTGAAACATTTCAAACAAATCAAAATGTGACGGTTGTTATTGATTATGCGCATACCCCAGATGCATTGGAAAATGTTTTGACAACAATAAATCAGATTCGGACCAAAAATGAAACTCTGATCACGGTGGTGGGATGTGGTGGAAATAGAGATAAAGATAAACGCCCTATGATGGGTAAAAAGGCTACTGATTTAAGTGATAAAGTCATTTTCACTTCCGATAATCCTCGAGACGAAGATCCTACTGAAATTATCTCAGAAATTATGAATGGAGTAGCTCCAGAAAATTTTAGAAAAACGATCAAAGTGACACAACGAGATGAAGCAATTGCAGTAGCTGGAAACCTTGTTAAACCAGGTGATATAGTTCTTATTGCTGGGAAGGGACATGAAGAATATCAGGAGATTGGTGGGAAGAAACTCCCATTTAGCGATCTAAAAATGGCACATAAAATATTTTTAAATAACGACGTGTAATGCTGTATTATCTATTTGAATTTTTAGAACAACAATACGAATTGACAGGAGCAAGCGTGTTTAGATTCCTTTCTTTTAGAGCAGCGTTAGCAGTCATTTTTTCGTTAGGATTCTCACTTATCACAGGAAAGCGAATTATTGATTTTTTGAAAAGAAAACAAATAGGTGAAACAGTTAGGGATCTTGGTCTGACTGGTCAAAAAGAAAAAGAAGGGACGCCAACAATGGGTGGACTTATCATAATATTCAGTACGTTATTGCCAGTTTTACTTTTATCTAGATTAGATAATATCTATATCCTTTTACTCATAGTCAGCATGGGTTGGATGGGATTTGTAGGATGGATGGACGATTATATCAAAATTTTCAAAAAAGACAAAAATGGTTTAAAAGGCATTTTTAAGGTAATGGGGCAGATATTACTGGGTATACTGGTAGGTGCTACACTCTTTTTTCATCAAGATGTAACTGTAAGAACTGAAGCTAGTTCATTGAATTCTGTTGCTCAGGTTGAAAACTCAATAAAATCAAAAACTCAAGATAGTAAAGCAACGCTTACGACAATACCTTTTTTAAAAAATAATGAGTTTGATTACCATTTATTAATCGGATGGATGGGGATTCCTTCGGGAAGTTATACTTGGCTAATTTTTATTCCTATTGTAATTTTTATCATTACTGCTGTTTCTAATGGCGCTAACCTAACAGACGGAATTGATGGATTAGCAGCTGGAACTTCCGCAATAATTGTTTTTGCTCTTGGTGTTTTTGCATGGGTTTCTGGGAACGTGAATTTTGCATCTTATCTCAACATCATGTATATCCCTAATGTAGGCGAAATAGCCGTTTTTATTGCAGCGTTTTTAGGTGCACTGATAGGATTTTTGTGGTACAATACCTATCCAGCATCCGTTTTTATGGGCGATACGGGAAGTTTATCAATAGGTGCAGTGATTTCTGTAATAGCGATTATTGTTAGAAAAGAATTGCTAATTCCACTTTTATGTGGCGTGTTTTTTATAGAAACATTATCAGTGATTATGCAAGTAAGTTATTTCAAATATACTCGGGCGAAGAGTGGAGTTGGACAACGCATTTTTAAAATGGCTCCTTTACACCATCATTTTCAAAAACTTGGATTACATGAAAGTAAGATCGTAGCTCGTTTTTGGATTATAGGAATTGTATTGGCAGTATTAAGTATTGTTACCCTTAAACTCAGATGATGAAAGAAAAATTAGTTGTTTTAGGGGCAGGAGAAAGTGGTGTTGGTGCGGCTATTTTAGCAAAACACCAAGGATTTGAAGTTTTTGTCTCTGATAAAAATACAATTCCTGTTAATCTTCAAAAAATTCTTGATGAAAAAGGGATTCAGTGGGAGTCAGGTCAGCATTCCATGGCTTCTCTGAGCGAAGCAAAAATTGCGATAAAAAGTCCAGGCATACCTGGCGATATTCCATTAATACAATCCCTCAAGAAAAGCGGAGCTAGAATTTTGTCTGAAATTGAATTTGCTGCTAAGTATACTTCCGCAATTTTAATTGGTATCACTGGGACTAATGGAAAAACAACGACAACTTTAATGACCTATGAAATTCTAAAAAAAGCAGGATTAAATGTAGGTTTGGCAGGAAACATAGGGGTCAGTTTTGCTAAGCAAGTGGCGGAACATGATTTTGATTACTATGTATTGGAAATCAGTAGTTTTCAGCTGGATGACATTGAAAATTTTGCTCCACATATTGCTCTTATTACGAACATTACACCGGATCATTTAGATCGATATAATTACAGTTTTGAATCTTATATCCAGGCCAAATTAAAAATTGCAAAGAATCAAACAGAAACAAATTTCTTTTTGTTCAATTCAGATGATGAAACTCTTGTTGACTCATTGAAAAACATAGCGATAAAATCGCAAAAAATTCCGTTTAGTATCGAACCTAAAGACGATTCATTGTCCTATTTAGAGGAAGATCAAATCATTTTAAATCATAAAAAAAAATCCACTATGATACATTCAGCAGAATTTCCTTTTGCGGGGAGACATAATTTACTCAATGCGATGGCTGCCGCTACAATTGGAAATATATTGTCTATAAGCAAGGAATCTATCCGTGAAAGTCTAATTCATTTTAAAGGGGCACCACATCGAATGGAAAACGTCTTGACTATTCAGAGAGTATCTTATATCAATGATTCAAAAGCTACAAATATCAACGCGACCTATTTTGCTATTGAGAGTGTAAATACACCACTTATATGGATCGTTGGAGGTGTTGATAAAGGAAATGACTATGAGGTGTTATTGCCCATGATCAGGAGAAAGGCCAAAGCAATTATTTGTTTGGGTATTGACAATTCAAAACTGCGTTCCACTTTCGAGGGGACGAGTGAGGTTTTTATTGAAACAGAATCAATGGATGAAGCTGTTAAAATCGCACATAAATTGGCGCAACCTAAAGATACAGTGCTTCTATCTCCAGCTTGTGCTAGTTTCGATTTATTTAAGAATTATGAAGATAGAGGAGATCAATTTAAGGCCGCAGTAAGAAATTTATAAGTTATGTTTAATCTAATAAAAGGGGATAAAGTTTTGTGGGGCATATTGGCTCTATTGGCTATTTTCTCTTTTTTACCGGTATTTAGTGCAAGCTCTAATTTGGTATATGTAGTGGGTAGGGGAAGCCCTTGGGGATACCTCGTAAAACATTTTGTGATTTTAGTTATTGGTTTTATTTTAATGTATTCGGTGCATAAAATACCATATTTCTACTTTAAGGGAATCTCAATTTTAATGCTCCCTGTTGTACTGATTCTATTGCTATATACAGCAAGTCAAGGGACAGTAATTGATGGTGCCAATGCAAGTAGATGGATTAAAATACCCATAATTGGTTTGAGTTTCCAAACCTCAACCTTAGCTGCGGTTGTGCTGATGATTTTTACAGCAAATCATTTGGCTAAACCGAATTTAAGACAAATAAAATTTTCTCAATCACTCCTTCAGTTATGGCTTCCTGTTTTGGGCGTTGTATTGCTGATTTTCCCTTCAAACCTTTCCACAGCAGCACTCTTGTTTACCATGGTAATAATTTTAGCATTTATAGCTCATTATCCAATGCGTTATTTGCTTACAATTTGTGGGATGGGGTTGGCTTTTGTACTCTTATTCTTTTTATTGGTTAAAGCATTTCCGGGTAGTTTTCCAAATCGGATAGATACATGGGTAAATCGAATTGAAAATTTTAGTTCAGGAAAAAGTACTGATGGTAATTATCAAGTAGCACGCGCTAAAACTGCCATTGTTAGCGGAAAAATATTTGGGTTAGGAGCAGGAAAAAGTAGAATGAAAAATTTCTTACCGCAGAGTTCTTCTGATTTTATTTATGCGATAATTGTTGAAGAGTTTGGACTCATTGGGGGTATTGGTTTAATTGTGCTTTATATGTTACTCCTCTTTCGGGTGGTAGTAATTGCTCATAACACACATAATTTATTTGGAAAACTAACCGTGATAGGACTTGGAATTCCAATCATTTTTCAAGCTTTTATCAACATAGGAGTTGCACTTCAAGTACTTCCTGTAACCGGGCAAAACCTTCCGATGATCAGTAGTGGAGGAACCTCAGCCTGGATGACCTGTATTGCAATGGGTGTCATTTTAAGTATAAGCGTGAAGAGGGATACTGATGAAGTAAATGAGGACGGACAAGAACAAATTAATAATCCAATACATATACTCAGTGAAACCCATTAGATTAATTGTTTCTGGAGGTGGTACAGGTGGACATATATATCCTGCACTTGCTATTGCAACTGAGTTGAAGAATAAAATTTCTGGTTCTGAAGTATTATTTGTAGGTGCCCTAGGTAAAATGGAAATGGAAAAAGTTCCCAAGGCTGGTTATCAAATAAAAGGTGTTTGGATTAGTGGATTTCAACGATCTCTCTCACTACAAAACATATTGTTTCCTTTGAAGCTAATTGTTAGTTTGTTTCAGGCATTTTTTATCATCAAGCAATTTAAGCCAACTATCGTAGTGGGTACTGGTGGTTTTGCAAGTGGTCCAGTATTACAAGTAGCACAATGGTTGGGGCTTCCTACATTGATTCAGGAACAAAATTCGTATCCTGGAATTACCAATAGGTTGCTCAGTAAAAAAGTAGATTCTATCTGTGTGGCATTTGAAGGGATGGATCGCTTTTTCCCTTTGCATAAAATTAAAATGACAGGAAATCCAATACGATCTATGGATCTGAATGTAAATTCTTCAAAAGACGCCAAGCAATTTTTTGGATTGGATAAGAATAAAAAAACCTTAGCTATCATTGGGGGTAGTTTGGGCGCTAAAAAAATTAACGAATTGATAGCCTCCAAAATTGAATTTATTAAACATCTTGATCTTCAAATTCTCTGGCAGTGTGGTGAACTCTACTATGAAGAATTTAAAAATAAGGCACAAGAATCTGTGGTTATTCAGCCATTTGTCTATGACATGAATCAGTTTTATAATGCCGCTGATTTCATTATTTCTAGAGCTGGAGCTGGGAGTTTATCTGAACTATGCAGTGTAGGAAAACCACTAATCTTGATTCCATCCCCAAATGTGACTGCTAACCATCAATTTCATAATGCTGATGCCTTAGCTCGAAAAGGTGCTGCAATGGTCATTAAAGAAAACGAGCTTCCTGCTCAATTCGAAACTGTATTTACTTCTTTAGTCACTGACAATGAGGCTCAGGCAAAGATGAGTTTAGCTTTAAAATCATTGGCTAAAACGGATGCTTCAAAAGCTATTGTAAACGAAATGATTGCCCTTTTATGAAGCTTTTAAAAACGACATATTACTTCATTGGTATTGGCGGAGTCGGGATGTCAGCCTTGGCACGTTTATGTGTTTTGAGGGGGGCTCATGTTTTTGGCTATGATCGAGTTCAATCTAAAGTAACTCTCGAATTGGAAAAAATTGGAATCACCATAGTGTATGATGAGCGTTTAGAAGCCATCCCCCCTTCAGTTTTAGATAAGCAAACAGGAATAGTTTATACAGCTGCAATTCCTAACACTCATCCACAGTTAAATTATTTTATAAAAGAGGGATTCTCTGTTAAAAAAAGAGCTCTTTTTCTAGCCGAGTTATGTGAAGGAAAAACGACCCTTGCTGTTGGTGGTACTCATGGAAAGACTACAACAACAGCCTTTTTAACACATATGTGCGCATATGCTGATTTACCGTTTACTTCTTTGATGGGCGGTTTTTTCAGTAATGATTCGTCCAATTTAATTCGAACAGGAGATACGTATATGATAGTCGAAGCAGATGAATACGATCGATCATTCTTGAATTTATACCCTACTATTGCTGGAGTAACTTCAATAGACGCTGATCATCTTGATATATATCAAACTCCTCAATCCTTTCAGGAGGCTTTTTCAATATTTGCTTCTCAAGTCAGTCAAAAATTAATTGTAGCACATGGGTTACCTTTTGATGGGTTGACTTATGGTGTTGAAGTTGCTGCGGATTATCGCATCGAAAAGGTTCAAAAAATTGATGACGGTTATCTGTTTAACCTTTTCACCCCCAATGAAGAGTTTGTTGGTGTAAAATTAAATCAACTTGGAGTACATAACTTGTCAAACATGTTGTGTGCTTTGGCTATCGTGGATCAGGTTGGGGTTTCACCTAAAAAGGCCTTGAGTTCGCTAGAAACTTTTCCTGGGGTCTATAGAAGAATGAATGTATTAAGATGGAAAAATGCTTGGATCATCGATGATTATGCGCATCATCCAACAGAAATTAACACTGTTTTTGAAACTCTAAATAGTTTTTATCCTGAACAGAAAAATTGTGTGGTTTTTCAACCTCATTTATTCTCTAGAACACAAGATTTCTATACCGAATTTATCGAAGTTTTATCTCAGTTTGATGAAATTGTTTTACTGAACATTTATCCTGCACGCGAAAAACCTATTGAAGGGATCAGCTCACAAAATATGCTAAATGACCTCAATCATCCCAATAAAAAATTAATTGAAAAATCCAAAATTGCTGAGGCAATGGAAGAAAGTGATGCTCAGGTTTTTGCCTTACTGGGAGCAGGAGATATTGGAGAACAAATTCATTTATTAAAAGCAAAACTAGAAATCTTATGAAGCGGTTTTCATCTTATATATTTTTAGGTTTCATGGTTGTATTGATGGTAGGGAGTTACTGGTTTTCTCAGTATAAAAATCAAGCTAGAACTGTAAGCGAAATTGAGATTAATTTCACTAGTCCTGCACTTCTTTTAGCTCCACTCTTGGTTAATAAATTGTTAACACAAAACTTAGATCAACAGTCAAAGAAGAATAAAGAAAGTTTAGATTTGAATATGCTCGAAGCTCAATTGAAACGTACTCCAGAGATAAAAAACGCGGAAGTTTTTAAGCTCCCACAAGGCGGACTTTCTGTAGAAGTTACTGAAAGAAAACCACTTTTTATAGTAGAATCAGATCCTCCCTATTTCGGTGATGAAGAAGGCATATTGTTTAAGTACAAAACGATTGATAGTTTAAGCTTCCCGGTTTTCAAAAAAAACTCAATTGATAGTTCTTTGAGTCTAAGTGCTGCACTTATTTCTCGTTTAAAGAAAGACCCATTATTAGCCTCCGAATTGGAAGTTATTTCACTAGAAGACAACCATTATACCTTGGAATTGAGATCCTTTCCTTTCAAGGTTATTTTAGGAGACGCATCACAGTTGAATGAAAAGTTAGAAAAGTTAAAGGTTTTTTGTGCTTTTCAATTGAATCAAGATAGTTTGAAAGGATATGATAAAATTAATTTAAGCTATGACAAACAAGTTGTGGCAACAACACTTTAGATTATGGAAGACACAAATATTTCAGTTGGACTAGACATTGGAACTACCAAAATAGTCGCTCTCGTTGGTAAAAAAAATGAATTCAATAAAGTTGAAATTCTAGGTATAGGGAAGTCTAAAAGTCTAGGAGTACATCGAGGTGTGGTAAATAATATCACACAGACCATTCAGTCTATTCAGCAAGCTGTAGATGATGCTAAATTAAATTCGGGACATGAGATTTCAGATGTAGTGGTTGGGATAGCTGGCCAGCATATCCGAAGTATTCAACACAGTGATTACATCACTAGAGAAAATCCTGAAGAGGTTATCAATGAAGAGGATATTCAGCTTTTGATTCAGCAAGTATATAAATTGGTGATGCTTCCAGGAGAGGAGATTATTCATGTACTTCCACAAGAATACAAAGTAGATGGACAGGCTGAAATTAAAGAACCTGTCGGAATGCATGGAGGACGATTAGAAGCAAATTTTCATGTGGTAGTAGGTCAAGTTTCTTCAATAAAAAATATTGGTAGATGTATTAAGAGTGCCGGATTGAACATGGCCAACATCACTTTAGAACCTTTGGCTTCATCCGAAGCAGTTTTGAGTTTTGAAGAAAAAGAAGCAGGTGTTGCCCTCATCGATATTGGTGGAGGGACTACGGATCTTGCAATTTTTAAAGACGGTATCATACGTCATACTGCCGTGATCCCATTTGGAGGAAATGTAATAACCGAGGACATTAAAGAAGGATGTTCTATAATAGAAAAACAAGCCGAACTTCTTAAAATCAAATTTGGTTCTGCTTGGCCAGGAGAAAATAGAGAAACAGAAATCGTTTCTATACCTGGACTTAGAGGAAGAGATCCAAAAGAGATTTCTTTAAAAACACTTTCAAAAATCATCAATGCCCGTGTAGTTGAAATTATTGAGCAAGTATATTTGGAGATAAAAAATTATGGCCATAACGAGCAAAAGAAAAAACTGATAGCAGGAATTGTCCTTACTGGAGGAGGGAGTCAGCTTAAACATTTAAAGCAATTGGTAGAATACATTACAGGGATGGATACTCGTGTGGGTTATCCCAGTGAGCATCTTGCTGGCGACACCCAAGAAACAGTTTCTAGCCCACTTTTTGCCACTTCTGTAGGTTTATTAATGAATGCCTTACAGGATAAACAATTTGAAGCGCCAACCTCAGAACATGAGACGGAGCTTGAACATGAAGAAAAGGAAGAAGTATATACTGAGGTGGCAATTAAGCGTAAATCGATCCTCGATCGGTTTGGAGATAAGTTAAAGGAATTTTTAGATAATGCATAATTAGTATTCGATATGGATCAGGAAGAAAATAAAGGAATCAATTTTGATTTGCCCAAAAACAGAAGCAATGTCATTAAAGTAATGGGCGTTGGAGGTGGAGGAAGCAATGCAATCAATTATATGTTTCAGCAAGGCATCAAAGGTGTGGATTTCATCATCAGTAATACAGATGCACAAGCACTTTCAGAAAGTGGAGTACCTACAAAAATTCAGCTTGGAGCAAGTTTAACAGAAGGCCTTGGAGCAGGTGCCAATCCAGAAGTTGGAGCCAAAGCTGCACAAGAAAGTCATGAAGAGATTCATAGTATTTTGTCTACTCAAACTAAAATGATTTTCATTACTGCCGGAATGGGAGGTGGAACTGGAACTGGTGCAGCACCCATTATTGCTCAGATGGCAAAATCAATGGATATTTTGACTGTTGGAATTGTGACTATGCCCTTTCAGTTTGAAGGAAAATTGCGTTTAGAACAAGCCCAAAAAGGACTTGAAAAAATTAAGGGAGCAGTGGATGCATTAATTGTGATCAACAATAACAAGCTGCGAGAAGTATATGGTAATCTAGGTTTTAAAGCAGGATTTGCGAAAGCTGATGAGGTACTCGCTACTGCAGCCCGAGGTATCGCTGAAGTTATAACACATCATTACACTCAAAATATAGATTTAAAAGATGCCAAAACAGTATTGACCAATTCAGGCACCGCCATTATGGGTTCTGGATCTGCATCAGGAAGCAATAGGGCTCAGGAAGCAATAGTAAAAGCATTGGATTCACCTTTGCTAAACGATAATAAAATTACAGGCTGTAAAAATGTACTGCTTTTGATCGTTTCAGGTTCGGAAGAAATCACCATAGATGAAATCGGTGAGATTAATGATTATATCCAATCTGAAGCAGGAAACCATACCAACATCATTATGGGAGTAGGGGATGATGCGAGTCTGGGGAATGAAGTCTCCGTTACTGTTATTGCTACCGGTTTTGGTCAGGAGCAGCAGAATGAAATTTCAAATACTGAAGCTAAAAAAATCATCCATTCTTTAGAGGACGAGCAAAAAGTAGTTCATGATCTAAGTGAAAAATCTCAAACGGAGGAACAGATTCAATTTAAAGAACCACTAACTGTATCCGACCTTTCTGAATTTGATTTTGCTACTCCAGCTGTATCATCTGAAAATGAGAACCCACTTATAGCAATGAATGCTTTGCTACAAGATTTGGAAGTTGACTATGAAGTTGTCGATGATCCAGTGAAACAAACTCCAGTTGAGGCTGAAAAAGTTGAAAAACACCTCTTAATGGAAGAATCGGTTGAAGAATCGATGGAAGAAGAACGAACAGTTGAAAGTGATCTTTTAGGTTTTACATTGGAAGACACTCACATTGAAACGAACGTTCCTGAAATAGAAACGTATCCAATAGAACTTGAGGAGCCTCAACCTGATTTTGAATTGAATTCTTCTTTTTTTGAGGAGGAAACAGAGGAAAATATCCAAACGACTGAGGCATCTGATGGTGATCAATCTTTAGAGTCAGAGATCAAATCAGAAGAAACCCCAGAAATTTTAGCTGTCGATAAAGGGTTTGAAGTTCCTGAAATCAAATCTTTGGATAGTCAATTGGAGGAAGAGGAAGAATTTGTTTTTAATGAAGTAGAACCAAAGGACTTGTTTGAAATGGAAGTCGTAGATCCAGAATTTGTAGCTTCTGAAAGTCAAATTCAGATGGAATTTGAGCTACCCCTTGCGTCTAAGACTTCTCCAAATAAAATTGATTTGGATCAAGAAGCTCAACAGGAATCTGATGTACAAGAAAAAACAATTAAGGATTTTGACGAGGCCGCACTAGAGATCAAATTTGAGATCAAAAATCTTGAAGAAAAGGAGGCAACTGCTGAGTCGAAGCTAGAAGAAAATGAAACCCCTTTAGAATCAATTGAAGCTGAAACCGAAGAAATGAATCCGTTTGACAAGTCTATAGATCATACCTTTTCAGCTCAAAATGAAAAACGGAAAGCACATTTAAAAGCTTACAATCATAAGTTTATGCATCAATTACAACGTATAGATGATATGGAAAAACAACCAGCTTATAAAAGGCAAGGGATGGAAATTGATCCCGAAGTGTCCGAAAAACCCTCAAGAACTTCAGTCAATTCCGATAGTAATGACGATTTGCATTTGCGATCAAACAATTCTTTCTTACACGATAACGTAGATTAATAAATTAAAATTATGGGAGTACTTAGTGGCCTAACCGAGGAAATAAAAAATGCAATGAGAAGTAAGGATAGTTTAAAGCTTGAATCGTTAAGGGCGATTAAGTCAGCCGTTCTTCTTTCTGAAACTGCCAGTGGTAGCTCAGGAACGATGACTGATGAAGAAGCTATTAAATTGCTACAGCGTTTGGTAAAACAACGAAAAGACAGCGCAAAAATATTCATTGAGCAAAACCGTCCAGACCTTGCAGAACCTGAGGAAGCTCAAGCTGCTGTGATTGAAACTTTTTTGCCCCCTCAACTTTCAGACGAAGAGCTTAACAAAGTTATCTTGGAGGTTATTTCCAGTTCTGGAGCTGAAGGAATGAAGGATATGGGGAAAGTGATGGGTATGGCTTCTAAACAACTAGCAGGTAAAGCTGATGGTAAGAGAATATCAGATTTAGTTAAGAAAAACTTGAGCACTTAGAGCCATAATTCTGAATCTCTTTTAGTCTCACATCTTCTGCATATTTTAAAGGGTTTCTTTTTTTGAGAAGCATTAAAACGAAACTCTTTGATTGATTTTTCCTTTTTACACAAAGAGCATTTTTGTTTTTCCATCAGTGCAATTTAAAAAAGTTTCTAAACAACTACTTTTAAATCAATTTAAGTAAGTTCGTTTTCTTTCATCTTATAAATAAAAAAAACCTCCTTTTTGAGGAGGTTTTTTAAATTACATTAATGAAAATTAATCGAGATAATCAACCAATCTGAAAATATCGGATGATTTTAATGTTCGAATTTGATCCATCTTTTTATTTGTATTGATTGCTTCTTTAGTCATTGCAGCTGTATTCGATCGAATTAAATAAACTTCGTCTAAAGTATCGTAGAAATCCACAGTCATATAATTGATTTCACGATCAGCACCAAAATGGTTTAGCACTTTAGTGAGTCCCCATGCTTTCATACCATTCTTTTTGTTAATTGGCATGAATGTTTTGAGTTCCATATTTTCATATTCATATGCTTTATACCAATTCACATTCATATAATTGATAACAGCGATATCAGCCGGTTTTGCTTCAGATGTAGAATTATTGAACCCTCCTTTATAGGCAACATCCACAGAGAATATTTTGGTAAATCGATCTAGATGATTTTCTCTGATCTGATCCCATGCAACTTGATCCATTCCTTCTGGGATTCCGCGAATAGAGTTTTTACTCTCTCTATTTTCTTTAGAATACATTTTTACATAAAGATAAGTAGTTTCTAAATCGTCATTGTAAGGGTTGATTAATTCCCACATTTCCCAACCAGAGAGCATTCCTGCATCTTTTTGTTGTTGCCACATTTCTTTAAAATACTTTTCATTTTTTAGATGCTCTTGAACATCTTGATTGCTGATTGTACCATACCACATATTAATTCTAAGTTCGTCCTGAGCAGTTAGTGATAAAAAAACTGAAAAGAATACAAGGGTAAATAATTTTCTCATTGTTTTGATTTATGATTAAAAAATAAATGTAGCTAAATTTATAATAATGATTGTTTCAAATAAGAATTTTTGATCAGTAAGTGTCTCATGGGCGTTTATATTTCCTCTAATGAATAAACAACATAGACAAACTGGGTTCCTTCTGGATTCCATGAAGGCACGTTAATCGTACCCTGCCCGCCGTAAAATACTGGAGTCAAATCAGTTACTTCTTTTGTATTTAAATCCAGTAACCGCAGTTTCACTTGTTTCCCGAAGGGATGTTGATTTTTTTGATCTTCAATGTAGCTTATAAAGACTGCATTCTGATTATGTGGTGCGATGTGTGCGAACCAATTTGAATAGTTATCAAAGGTCATTTGTTCTTTTTCAGAGCCATCTGCTAACATTCTCCAAATTTGCATTTTTCCTGTTCTAAAGGAGTTAAAGTAAATGTATTTTCCATCAGGTGAATATTCAGGACCATCATCTAAACCCTCAGCAGTGGTAAGTTTAATTTCTTCTCCACCATTCGAACTCATTTTGTAAACGTCGTAGTTTCCATTTCGAGCTGCACAATAAACGATGTCCTTGCCATCTGGTGATACCCCATGCCAATATGAAGGTGAAAGAGGGGTTAATAATTCAGGAATTCCTCCTTGAATAGGCATCTTATATATAAAAGAACTATGCTCCTTAATTTCATTTTTCCCACTAGATATGAACAAGGTTCTTCCGTCGAATGAAATACCATGATCATTATTGCATTTACTTATTTCGCCAGTATCTAAAACTTGAATCTTTTCTCCTTTTATTGAATATTTTTCAATTTTCCCACCACTATTGATTAACAAATAAGTTCCATTTGGAGCCCAATTGGGTGCTTCAAAATGTCTATTCTCTGTTGTTAAAAGGGTCGATTTTTTTTCGATTAGATCGTACAGATATAACGAACTAATCACTTTTTTACCTTCTGGGATCTGAGCTGAAATAAATTGAACACATAATATTCCGATAATGATTTTTTTCATTTTTAAATAATAGTTTTTATTAAGTTACATTTTAAAAAAAAGATGTTTTGCCCATAGGAATTTAGCATTTACAAATTAAAAAATTTGTTTCACGTTTCAATTGAATTATATGTATTTTTGATCTCTTGCTTGGCCCAGTAGTTCAACTGGATAGAATATCAGATTTCGGCTCTGAGGGTTGGGGGTTCGAATCCTCCCTGGGTCACTCAAAAAAAAGCTAATTGGTTCATTGTCAGTTAGCTTTTTTCATTTTGGGCACGAAATAGACCACAATATTAAATCTTCACCCCTTATGGGTACCTAAGTGTAAATTTATTTTTGGGTCCAGTTGATTTTCAATTATTTTAAGATTAAAAAATTGAAGTTGTGATTAATGAGATTTGATTATCTTTCTATTTCAATATTAAATTTATTTTGAGCCAAAAAGAATTATTTGAAACAACCTATCATTGGATTTATCCCTTTTTAAAAAAATTCTATGATTTGAGTGGAACTTTGACGCCGCTTGCAGGTGAAATTGATCTAAACTTTAAAATTGAGACTAATCAAGGGGAGGTATTTTTACTTAAGCTCTATGATCCCAATACAGATCTAGATTTCTTAGATTTTCAGGAGGCAATTTTGAAATATCTTAACGGTGAGAGTCACAAACTACCAGTACCTGAAATCATTTTAAATAAAGAGGGTCATTCAACATCAGTTTTTAAGGAAGATGAGTTTAATATAAGGAAAACTCGATTGCTCAGCTGGTTGGATGGTCGGCTCTATAATGATGTAAACCCCCAAAAAGAAAACTTACGCTATTCATTAGGTCTTTTTTGTGGACTATTGTCGAACTCTTTAGATAATTTTGATCATCCGTATGCCCATCGAGAATATCCTTGGGATATCGCTCAAGGGCTTTGGACACAAGATCATTTGGATTTATTCAACTCTGAAGAGCGAAATATATTAGATTATTTTCTAAATCAATTTAGTAGCATAAAGCAACAATATGATTTACTAAGAAAAGCTGTTGTACATAATGACGCTAATGATTATAACTGTATAGTTTCAGAGGATTTAGTAGACCCACAAGTTGTTGCCTTAATAGATTTTGGTGATGCAATTTATACACAAGTGATAAATGACGTTGCGATTGCTTGTACTTATGCTATTATGGGATTTGAAGATCCTCTTGAAGCTGCCATACCCTTGCTGAAAGGATATCACGCTTCATACCCCTTGCAAGAAGACGAATTAGAAGTCTTGTACCATTGTATTGCGATTCGTTTGGTAATCTCTGTGACAAAAGCGAGGATCAATAAACTCAGTGATCCTGACAACCCCTATTTGCAGATAAGTGAAAGACCTGCTTGGGAACTTCTTCGAAAATGGATTCGAATAAATTCTGAATATGCAAAGTATGCTTTTCGAGATGCCTGTGGTTTTTCAGCTCATCCAGAAAGAGAACGTTTTGATCAATGGGCAAATCAGCGGTCATTTTCTTTAACGGCACTTTTTCCAACTTTGACGAAGCAGGAGGTTTACTCATTAGATCTTAGTGTGTTCAGTCCTTGGCTAGGACCTGCCTTAGAATTCAATAATTTGGATTGGTTCGCCTATCAGATCGGACAGTTTCAAAAAGAAAACCCCACTAAAATTCTAGCAGGAGGGTATTTGGAACCTAGACCACTTTATACAGAATCCTCCTACGATAAAATAGGAAATAACGGCCTAGAAAGTCGATGTGTACATTTAGGAGTCGATTTTTGGATACCAAAAAAAACGCCAGTACATACCCTTTTTGATGGTGAGGTAGTAATTGCTGAAAATGACGCAGGAAATAAAAAATACGGAGGATTGGTGGTTCTCCTTCATAATGAAGAGAGCTTTTCCTTTTATTCATTATATGGGCATTTATCTATATCGCAAGGGGCAAATTTAAAAATTGGTGATCGGCTCAATAAAGGGGATCTTATCGGATATATTGGAGATTCAGATGAAAATGGGAATTGGGTTCCTCACTTGCATTTTCAATTGATGTTAACTTTACTGGATTTTAAAACTGATTTTCCAGGGGTGGGATATTACAGTCAAAAGTCCATTTGGGAATCGATGTGCCCCAATCCCAATGCACTTTTTAAAATAAGGGAATTGGATCAGAGTCAAGGGCCAAATAAAGAAGATATTTTGAAAAAGCGTCAAGCTTATCTCGGAAAGGGAATGAGTTTGCAGTACCGAGAACCATTGCATATTGTTCGAGGTTTTGGTGTTTATCTGATTGATCAGAATGGGAGAAAGTATTTGGATACTGTAAATAATGTTGCCCATGTTGGTCACGAGCATCCAGGAGTCGTTCAGGTTGGGCAACGTCAAATGGGGGTATTGAATACAAATTCACGTTATATCCATCCAAATATTACTGCCCTTGCAGATGAATTGATGAAAACGTTACCCAAGGAGCTGAGCGTCTTTCATTTTGTAAATTCTGGAAGTGAAGCAAATGAACTTGCATTAAGAATGGTAAAAGCAGCTACTGGCTCAGAGGAGATGTTCGTTTCAGAGGTAGGATATCATGGAAATACGAATGGGTGTATAGCTATTAGCTCCTATAAATTTGATGGAGCAGGAGGTAAGGGTGCACCAGAAAATACGCATGTTTTTCCGATGCCAGATGCTTTCAGGGGTAAATACAGAGGAGAAAAAACAGCTTCTAACTATTGTGATGAAATTCAACTTTTATTAGACAACCTCCATGCAAATGGCAAAAAATTGGGTGGTTTTATTATTGAGCCCATTTTAAGTTGCGGAGGTCAAGTGGAACTCCCTGTTGGTTTTTTAGAAAATGTTTATCCTCTTATAAAAAACTCAGGGGGGTTATGTATTTCAGATGAAGTGCAAACAGGTTGTGGACGAATGGGTAAAACCTTTTGGGGGTTTGAATTACACGGGGTAATACCAGATATCGTTACCATAGGTAAACCACTAGGCAATGGGCATCCAGTTGCCGCAGTAGTATGTACTGAGGAGGTCGCTAAAAAATTTGCAAATGGGATGGAATTTTTTAACACTTTTGGAGGAAATCCCGTTTCATGTGCGATTGCGGCAAAAGTGCTGCAGGTAGTTCGTGAAGAAAAGCTACAACAAAATGCACATGAGGTCGGAAATTATCTAAAAACAGAATTAAAGCTACTGGCTGAGAAATATTCAATTTTGGGTTCTATTCGTGGCCAAGGACTCTTTTTAGGAGTTGAATTAATTGATTCTGACGGAAATCCAACGGCAACCCAAACTTCCTATTTGGTTGATAGAATGAAGGATTATGGGATTTTAATGAGTATTGATGGTCCAGATCACAATGTCATCAAAATTAAGCCCCCACTAATTTTTTCAAAATCCAATGCTCAATTTCTTTTGCAGACTTTAAGACAAGTACTGGATGAAAATGCAATGCATTTTTAAATCAAAATAATTTTGATACCATTTTTTTTTGTACTTTGTATCTTACTATTTTAAGATATTTTAAGATGAATGAAATTGTAATTGTAATTATAGGAGCTTTTGTTTTGGTTGGTGGTGTTATTTTGTATGCTGTGATTTCTACTACTACAGGTATGGAAAAAGATGAAAATCAAAATTATATCCCTGATTGGATTGAGAAAAAGTTTCCTAAAATTTTCAAATCAAGTAAGGATTTAGATTGATTCTATAATTCATTTCTCCCCACAAATCAAGGGTTTTATAGAACTTTCATACTTTTATAGAAAATAATATTAATTTCAAATTGATGAAACGTTTTGTATTGATCCTTGCAGTTCTTATAACTACACAATTTTTATTTTCTCAAACTGCTGATAATCCCTGGAAATTTAGCCTTGGAATAAACATTGTAGATACCTATCCAACTGGTGAAACTGAAAATGCACTTGGTGAAACCGGTACTCTTTTTGAGTCATTTTTGGATGTTGGGGGACATTGGAACGTCGGAGGTCCTAGTATAGAAATTTCCCGATATATAAGTTCTGGAATATCGTTAGGCCTTCAAGGGGGCGTGAATTCAATTTCTAAAATACAAGGGTTAGCTAATGTAACCTACCCTTATTTTAATTCCGATCTATTTGCTTCTTTTAATCCGTTTGAAAATAAAAAATTAAGTCCTTTTTTAAAACTTGGATATGGTTTGTCAAGTTTTGGTATAAACACAAATCTTGATTCCTCTTTTTTATCCAAAAATATATCTAAAACTATTTTTTATGGGTTAGGATTAAACTATGCAATTACTGAAGATTTTGGAATTTCGATTCAGTCTTCCTACAGAAATTCCTACGAGCGCTACAGTCCCATACACTTTCAGCATCAAGTAGGAATGTATTACAGTCTGAGTTCTTCAGATACGGATAATGACGGTGTGCCTGATAAAAAAGATGCATGCCCTGAGGTTCCTGGATTAAAAGAATTTGATGGTTGCCCTGACACAGATGGAGACTCTATCATTGATAAAGAAGATAATTGTCCAGAAGAAGCAGGATTAGCAGAATTTCAAGGTTGCCCAGATACCGATGGAGACGGTGTACCAGACCCTGATGATAGTTGTCCAACTATCCCCGGATTAAAGGCATTGAATGGCTGTCTAGATACAGATAGTGATGGTATTTCTGATGATAAAGACAAATGTGTAGAACGAGCAGGTCCTATTGAAAACGAAGGATGTCCTTGGCCTGATAAGGATGCTGATGGAATTCCAGATAAAGACGATTTATGTCCAGAAGAAAAAGGAACTTCAGAAAATAATGGATGTCCAGAGCTTTCCTCAGAAATTATTGAAACCATCAATCAATTTGGGTCCAAGATCTTTTTCCCTGCCAATAGTAGTCGTATTTTGGGTAGAAAAACGAAAGAAGTACTGGATCAAATCAAAAAAATTCTGATGGAAAACCCAAATGGTACTCTGATTATTGAGGGCTATACATCAGCAGATGGTAATGAAGACTATAATATTGATCTATCTGTAAGACGAGCTGAAGCTGTTCTTGACTATCTCATCGGACTTGGTGTTTCACCTAATCGACTCGAGGTGCAAGGTTATGGAGAAGAAGCTCCTCTAGAAGATAATTCCAACCCGAAAGGAAGAGCAAAAAACAGAAGAGTTCAGTTTAAGGCCAAAAGAAATTAACCGAGTTCTTTCAGCGTTTTAATTTTTTGTTTTGGATCGTCAGATTTGAACACATGGCTTCCAGCTACGAGAACATCTGCTCCACATGAACTTAATTTAGCAGCATTTTTATCTGTAACCCCTCCATCAATTTCAATAATACAGCTTGTGTTTTTTTGGTCAATTAAGGATTTGAGTTCTTGAATTTTACCATATGTATTCTCAATAAAAGACTGGCCACCAAAACCAGGATTTACACTCATCAGACATACTAAATCGATGTCTTGGATGACATCCGCTAGTAAGTTGATAGGTGTATGAGGATTCAAAGCTACTCCAGCTTTCATTCCATACGATTTAATGCTTTGAATAGTCCGGTGTAAATGATCACAAGCTTCGTAATGAACTGTAAGAACTGCTGCGCCCAATTCATAAAAATTTTTGATGTAACGGTCAGGATCTACGATCATCAAATGGACATCTAAAGGTTTTTTAGCGTGTTTTTGTATTGCAGCGAGAACAGGCATGCCAAAAGAGATGTTAGGAACAAAAACACCATCCATAATATCGATATGAAACCAATCGGCTTCACTGCTATTGATCATATTAGAATCACGTTCAAGATTTCCAAAGTCAGCGGCTAAAACGGAAGGTGCAATAAGTACTGGCATAAGCTTATTTAATTTAAAGGTACAAAAAAAGGCAACTTGATCAAGTTGCCTTTTTTATTAACCTAAATAGGTTTTGAGAATTTTACTTCTTGAAGTATGTTTTAATCTTCGAATTGCTTTTTCTTTAATTTGTCGAACACGTTCCCGTGTAAGGTCAAATGTTTCTCCAATTTCTTCAAGAGTCATTGCGTGTTGATCTGCTAAACCAAAATACAAACGAACCACATCAGCTTCCCTTGGAGTAAGAGTTTCTAAGGCTCTTTCAATTTCAGTTCTCAGTGATTCATGTAACAATAATCTGTCAGGATTTGGTGATTCCCCACTATTGAGTACATCATAAAGGTTAGAATCTTCCCCTTCTACAAGAGGTGCGTCCATTGATACATGACGTCCAGAATTTTTTAATGATTCTTTGACATCATTGATGGTCATGTCTAATTCTTTAGCGATTTCTTCAGCCGAGGGAGCCCGTTCATGAGCTTGTTCAAGAAAAGCATAGGTTTTATTGATTTTGTTGATAGAACCAATTTTATTTAGCGGAAGCCTTACAATTCTAGATTGTTCAGCCAGGGCTTGTAAAATTGATTGTCTAATCCACCAAACGGCATATGAAATAAACTTGAATCCTCGAGTTTCATCAAAACGCTGTGCCGCTTTTATTAAACCTAAATTTCCTTCGTTTATTAAATCAGGAAGTGTAAGTCCTTGATTTTGATACTGCTTGGCTACGGATACTACAAATCGTAAATTGGCTTTCGTCAATTTTTCTAATGCAATTTGATCACCAGCTTTTATACGTTGAGCTAATTCTACTTCTTCTTCAGCAGTAATCAAATCAACTTTTCCGATTTCTTGAAGATATTTATCAAGTGAAGCTGTTTCTCTGTTGGTTACCTGTTTGGTAATTTTAAGTTGTCTCATGCAATTAGATCGTTTATTGTATTAGTATTACGTTAGAATCAATAAAATGTTACAAAATTGTAAAACTAAATTAATCTTTTTTCTCAGGCCTTGGTAACAAAGCTTTCCGAGAAACCTTTTCTTTTCTTGTTCTAGAATCAATTCCAAAATATTTTACCTCAAGAATATCCCCTAAATTAACAACATCAGATACGTTTTCAGTTCGTTCCCATGCAAGTTCACTTACGTGTAACAATACTTCATTTCCTGGTGCTTCTGTATATTCAACTACGGCTCCAAAGTCAAGCATTTTGATAACTTTAACTTCATAGGTATTTCCAACTTTCGGTTTGAAAGTGACAGAATCAATTTTAGCTTCAACCATAGCGATTCCTTCAGGAGAAGTTCCTAAAATTTCTATTATACCTTCCTCTGTAACTGGGTCTTCAGTGATCACGATAGTACAACCAGATTCTTTCTGAAGTTCTTGAATTACTTTACCTCCAGGACCAATCATAGCTCCAATGTATTCATTTGGAATACGTCTGTTAATCATTTTAGGAGCATGTGATTTTACATCCTCATTTGGAGTTGCAATAGTATCTGTAAGGTGTTTTAAAATATGAAGTCTTCCTTCTCTTGCTTGGTTTAAGGCTTCAGTCATGATGTCAAAACGCAATCCTTTGATTTTGATATCCATTTGACAAGCGGTTATACCGTCTGCAGTACCAGTGACTTTAAAGTCCATGTCTCCTAGGTGGTCTTCATCTCCAAGAATGTCTGAAAGTACCGCAAAACGGTCTCCCTCTGTGATTAAACCCATGGCGATACCAGAGACCGGCTTTTTTAGTTGAACTCCAGCATCCATAAGTGCCATGGTACCAGCACAAACAGTTGCCATCGAAGATGATCCATTTGATTCAAGTACTTCAGAAACAACACGAACAGTATATGGACAGTCGTCTGGCATTACTTTTTTTAGAGCTCTCTGAGCAAGATTTCCATGTCCAACTTCACGTCTGGATGTACCTCTCAAAGGTCTCGCTTCTCCAGTGGAGAAAGGAGGGAAATTGTAGTGTAAATAAAAGTTTTCTTCACCTTGATTAGTCGGTGAATCGATCATGTTAGATTCTCTTGAGGTTCCCAAGGTCGCTGTTGCAAGTGCTTGTGTCTCTCCTCTGGTAAACAGTGCAGACCCATGTGTTGAGGGTAAATAATCTACTTCACACCAGATAGGTCTGATATCAGTTGTTTTTCTACCATCTAATCGGATACCTTCAGCCAGTACCAAATCTCGTACTGCTTTTTTCTGAGCACTATTTAAGTAACGACTAATAAGTTCTGATTTTTCACTAATTTCTTCTTCTGAAAAGGTTGCTAGATAGTTTTCTTTGATTTCAGAAAACTTTTCAGAACGATCAGCTTTTGATAAGCCTTCTTTTGCAATTTGGTAATAAGCGTCATAAGTAGCCTTTTGAATAGCTTTTTCTAAAGTTTCATCATGATCTTCTTCTTCGTAAGAACGTGTTTCTTTTTTCCCAAATGCTTCTGCAAGAGCTACTTGAGCTTTAATTTGATCCTTAATAGCTTCATGTCCAAAAGAAATAGCATCGAGCATTTCTTCTTCAGAAATCTCATCAAACTCTCCTTCTACCATAGCTACAGAATCTTGACTAGCACCAATCATAATATCAATATCTGATGTAGCAAGTTGTTCTCTACTAGGATTAATCACGAACATACCATCTACCCGAGCTACTCTTACTTCTGAAATAGGGTATTCAAATGGAATGTCAGATAATTGAATTGCAGTCGATGCTGCTAATCCAGCAAGGGCATCAGGCATTACTGAATCATCATGAGACATCAGCTGAATCATCACTTGTGTTTCAGCGTGATAATCTTTAGGGAATAAAGGACGCAACACACGGTCAACAAGTCTCATGGTAAGAACTTCTTGATCACTTGGACGTGCCTCACGTTTGAAGAAACCTCCTGGGAATCTACCAGCTGCAGCAAATTTCTCTCTATAATCTACCGTTAGCGGTAAAAAGTCTACAGGACTTGCCTTTCTTGCAGATACTGCAGTGGCTAGCAGCATACAATTTCCCATACGGACTACTACTGAACCGTCTGCTTGCTTTGCAAGTTTTCCAGTTTCTAATGTAATTGTTCTACCGTCTTCAAGACGGATTTCTTGTGTAAATGTTTTTGGAATCATTTTTCATTATTTGGTTAAAACAGTGTTGTGTGTTGTGGCAACCAATGAAAAACTAAGATTCAGTTTTCGAAGAAATAAGGTTTTACTTACGTAAACCTAATTCTTTGACAATCGAACGATAACGTGTTATGTCTTTAGCTTTTAAGTAGTCTAATAAACTTCTTCGTTTCCCTACCAATCGAACTAAAGAGCGTTCCGTATTAAAATCTTTACGATTACTTTTTAGGTGGTTAGATAGGTGTTCAATACGGTGAGTGAAAAGCGCAATTTGTCCTTCTGCAGAACCTGTGTCATTTTCAGATTTCCCGTGTTTTTTAAAAATAGTTTCTTTTACTTCTTTTGAAATGTACATGCCAATATTAGTTTTAATGATTTTTATGTAGTTTTTTTTACGAGCCGCAAATATACAACTTAAGGCGTATTATACAATACTTTTAATTTTATTTAAATTTTGAAAATCAGCAACTTACTTCCTTAAGGGTTGATTCAGTATCAAATCGATATATAAATTGATCTGCATTTTCAACTCATTGCGATGGGAAATAAAATCTAGAAACCCTTTTTCTAGTAAAAACTCACTGGTTTGAAATCCTTCAGGAAGTTCTTTTCCAGTGGTATCTTTTACAACTCTAGGCCCTGCAAATGCTATTAATGCTTTGGGTTCTGCAATATTGATATCTCCTAACATGGCATAGGAAGCCGTAGTTCCTCCTGTAGTTGGGTCAGTGCACAGAGAAATATATGGTAGTTTAGCTTCTGCTAATTGAGCTAATTTTGCAGAGGTTTTTGCCATTTGCATTAATGATGTTGCTGATTCCATCATTCGGGCACCTCCAGATTTTGAAATGATCACCAAAGGGAGACTGTGTTTTATTGCATAATCAACAGCTCGAGCAATTTTTTCGCCTACTACAGAACCCATTGATCCTCCAATAAATTTAAAATCCATACAAGCAACAACCATTTCTTTCCCTTGTGAGGGCCCCACAGCGGTTCTTATTGCATCATATAAACCAGTTTTCTTATGAGCATCTCTAAGACGGTCTATATATTTTTTAGAATCCTCAAACTTTAGAAAGTCTTTTGATTTAAGTTGATTATCCAACTCTTTGAATTGATTATCATCAAAGAGGATTTCAAAATATTCTTTACTTCCAATGTGAACATGAAAATCATCTTCTGGGCTTACATAATTATTCTCTGCTAATTCTTGAGACTCAATTATCTTCCCAGTAGTTGTTCTATACCAGAGGCCTTTAGGAATATCCTTTTTCTCTTCGGTTTTGGTTTGAATTCCTTTTTCACTTCGTTTGAACCAACTCATGTGTGATGTAATTTACCTCAAATATAGAAATTAATGGACACTATAAAGTGTTCACATTATTTAGGTCTTCAAAAGCTTTCTTTAAACGCGCTTTGAATGTTTCTTCTCCTAAACGCAACCATTTTCTTGGATCGTAGTATTTTTTATTTGGCTGATCAGCACCGTCAGGGTTACCAATCTGGTTTCTAAGGTAATCAATTTTATCATTCATATAATCACGAATCCCTTCAGTAAATGCATATTGAAGGTCAGTATCTATATTCATTTTGATAACTCCATAACCGATAGACTCTTCTATTTCAGCTTGAGTGGAGCCTGATCCACCATGAAATACAAAGTCAACAGAATTTTGTTCCAAATTGTATTTTTCTGAAATAAAGGTCTGAGAGTTTTTTAAGATTTTGGGAGTTAATTTAACATTTCCTGGTTTGTATACTCCATGAACATTCCCAAATGCTGCTGCTATGGTAAATTGAGGACTTATTTTACTGAGTTCTTCATAAGCATAAGCTACCTCTTCGGGTTGCGTGTAAAGTTTTGATGCATCTACATCGCTATTATCTACACCATCTTCTTCGCCTCCAGTGATTCCTAGTTCGATTTCTAAAGTCATGTCCATTTTAGACATTCGTTCTAAGTAGGTTTTGCAGATGGCAATATTTTCTTCTAAAGGTTCTTCTGATAGGTCTATCATGTGAGAGCTGAACAATGATTTTCCGTGTTGTGCATAAAAAGTTTCACTAGCATCAAGAAGTCCATCAATCCAAGGGAGTAATTTTTTTGCACAATGATCAGTGTGAAGAATTACGGTAGCACCATAGGCTTCTGCAAGTTCGTGTATATGTTTTGCTCCAGCTACAGCTCCTGCGATTGCTGCTTTTTCATTGGCATTAGAGAGTCCTTTTCCAGCATTGAACTGAGCACCACCATTTGAAAATTGAATTATAACAGGGCTATTTAATTCAGCCGCTGTCTCCAAAACAGCGTTAATTGTGTTGCTTCCTATTACGTTTACGGCTGGGAGAGCAAAAGCTTTTGATTTAGCGAGTTGAAATACTTCTTGAACTTGTTTTCCGGTAATAACTCCAGAAGGAATAGAATGATTCATTTATTTTAGTTTGGGGCAAAAATATTAAACTTATTTGACTTAGAAGGGATAATTAATTCCGATGTTAAACACAGCACTTTTTAAGTTGTATTCTTTCCACCATCTTTCTCCCTGAGGTAAGGCTGGATTGTAGGTTTTGAACCCTGTGTCGAAACGAAACACAAAAAAATCAAAGTCATATCGTAAACCAATCCCCGATCCTATGGCAATTTCAGAAAGATCTTGTACCCCGTCAAATCGAAATTCAGAATCTTCAATGTCATCAAAAATATTCCAAACATTTCCAGCATCAATAAAAAATCCACCCTTTAATGGGCCTGAAAGAGGAAAACGGTATTCTATATTAAAAGCCAATTTAAAGTTAGCTTCATTAAATTCATTGATGTTGTTACTACTTCCAGGCCCTAATTTATATGCTTTCCACGCACGATTATCGTTTGAGCCTCCAGAGAAATATGAACGAGAGAAAGGCATATTGGTTGCATTTCCGTAGGGAATTGCGATTCCTCCAAAAGCATGAAAAGCAATTACCCTTTCTTTTCCCAAGGGCCAGTGTTTGATATAGTCTACTTCTGTTTTTACATATTGTGAGGGACTTACTCCACCTAAAAGTGTTTGTCCTTGTTCATTTTCTGATGCATTAATTGCTCTTAGGAAACCATTAAGCAGGTTTCCAACCCAATCTATTTTCCAGCGGAGTTGGTAAAAATTTTCATCAAAAATACTTTCTTGACTATTGAAGTTCATGCTTAACGAAGAACCTAAGATTAGATTATTGGCTGTAAGTCTGTCTTGTCTCTCTTTTACGGTATTGACAATTTTGTAATCATCATCATCCTGATCGAGTATAGTTTCATTATTCAATACCGCATTGATGAATCCTTCAGTGCCATCGGGAATGGAGAGATTTCCCTGAACATCCACGAATTTTGGTTGTATGTTAAATGTATCTGCAATGGTGTTGAGTCTGTCATATGAGTTTTTGTAAACATTAAAATAATTTGAAAGGTTTCTGTTGTTTACAAATTCAAGTTCGATCCATTTTATTTGAACTTTTTTGTTCTTTTTTGGTTGCCAATCGAACTGATACGTGGCTTTAAAAAACTGCTTGTCTAGACCGATGTTTTGCTGAATACTACTTCCTAAAATCATTTGGGTTACTGGATTCATATCTACCGACGCCCAAGTATTTTCAAAAAAGGGAAATACGAGCCTGGGAAAACTCAGTTTTAAATCAGCTCCCAATTCGAATAAATTGAAAAATTGATCTCCAGCCTGTGCAATATCTCGGGAGGCTCCTAAAGTATTTTTAATATTAAGTTCTAATGATTCTGCTCCTTTAAAAACATTACGAATACCGAGACCTCCACCCAATCCAATTCCAAAATCTTGAATGTTGGAGTGTGAAAAGTCCAGATCGAAGCCTAAAGAAAAACGTTCTCTTGGCGTAAGAAAAATGGAAGCTTTGAGTTGGTCTTCTTCATCTGAAAGAAGACTGTAATTAATACTTGGATATTTAAAATTTTTCAGATTTGTAAAATACCGATAAGTAAGTGTTCTGTCAAAATCACTGTATGGCTGATTTTTTTGAATGGCAATACCTGACGTAATGGCTTGGGGTTTGTATTTTAGTTTCCCTTTACTGAAAAGGGTAATGTCATTGTATCTTATGGAATCTGTAAACTCATTGGTAATATTTTGGCTGTTAAGATTATCAATAAATACCTCTATCTCTTTAACATTGAAGTTTCGATAAGGTATTTTAGTTGAAACTTCATTAATTCTTTGTTGGGGATCCTCAATTTGAATGGTTACAGGGATTTTTAAATCTTTTCCAGTACTGTCAATTGCTGCAATAAATTGAATACTATTTTGTTGAAAGTTATAGATCCCATTATTTCTAAATAAGGTGAAAAGGCGTTCTCTTTCTTTTTCGAAATTATTTATTTCAAAGATATCTCCTTGTTTTATGGCAGCGTTAGTGGTGTTGGAATTATATATGGATTCAATCTCAGGAGAATCGATATTGGTTTTTATAGAGTCAATTTCATATTGTTTGTCTGGGTAGATTTGGTATTTTAAGACTACTTGTTTTGGTTTTATATGCAGGGTGTCGTGTTCAACTACTACGTTATAATATCCTAAGTTTTTATAGTATTTTTCAATTCTGTTTTTTGATGCTTTAATTGCGCTTGAGTCATATACTGCAGCAGGTTCCCCATTATTTTTAAGCCAATCATTGAATTTTACTGTATAGTTCTTTAATGCCAACACTTGCTTTGGAGAAAGCAATCGATTCAAACGTTTCTTGCGGTTATCTTTTTTACTTAACCAAGCATCAAATTTTTCTTCTGGTTCGGGATGTGCTTTTTCATAAAGTATTCTTTTTATGGGAATCCCCAGGAATTTTTTATTAGCAGGTGTGGTGATTATAAAGTTAACTGGATCGTTTTTTAGTAATTCAGTATCTTGATAAATCTCATTTTTATTAATCAGTACTTGCGGTGTCCTATAAGCTCTTGTTCCAGAACATCCTACAAGAGTTAGGCCTGTAAGAATTAGAATGATTAATTTAGCTTGTGGACGATACACACTTTGGAATTTAATTCAAAAATAAGTCATTTTTATGCTCTCTAAGAATCAACGCAAGCAAATACTTCAATTAAGCCAAAAAAAACACCGCTTAGCAAGTGGACTTTTTGTAGCAGAGGGGGAAAAAGTGGTGAGTGAATTGATTACAGCAAACTGGGAAGCAAAGATGCTATTTACCACTGATACCGATTTTCTTGAAATTGCCGAAAATATTGGGTGGGAGGAGATGAAAAAAATCACTCATTTTAAAACCCCAAGTCCAGTTCTAGGAGTTTTTAAAATTCCTTTAAAGAAAGAAATGTTAAATGAGTCTGTTACAATTGCTGTAGATGGTGTTAGTGATCCGGGTAATCTAGGAACTCTAATCCGACTATGTGATTGGTTTGGATTGTCTGAATTAATTTGTAGTCAGACAACGGTTGATTGTTATAACCCTAAGGTCATCCAAGCTTCTATGGGTTCTGTTGTTAGGGTACAGTGTCATTATCTAGCTGATTTAGGAGCTTATTTAGAGTCTTTGGAAAAACCTATTTTTGGAGCTACCGCAAAAGGAAATTCGATTTATAAAACGACCCTTCCAAAACAAGCAACCTATGTTTTTGGTAGTGAGTCTCATGGGATCTCTGAAGTTGTTTCTCCTTATTTGAGCACATCCCTTTCTATTCCAAATTTTCGTGCGGGAGATCAAGCTGAAAGTTTAAATGTAGCAACAGCTACTGCAATTGTATTGAGTGAAATATTTAGATCTCGCTGATTTACTCAAAAGTAATAACAACGGCAACCCCTCTAGAGAACATATTAAGAATTTTTCCTGTCCAAGGACTTTCTATATCCGCATCCGGAATTAATTCGTTCTGAACAGAAAAAATTCCACGGATTGATGGGGAGAATTTGAAGTAATACAAGTAAAAATCAAAACCCAATCCCAATTCGTAATTATAAGATTGATTATAAACTCTGAATACATTACTTGCGTTATCATCAGAGTTTTTTTGGTTGCTTGAAAGGTTAAAGTCTGTAGAAACTCCTCCGATTATGAAGGGTCTAAAATTGTTTATTCGTTTAGTACTTACTTTAAGAAGTAAAGGCAAATGGATGTAAGTTGATTTGATTTCTCTCGTTAAATCTGATTCTCTTGTGAATTCTGGGAATTCAGGATATTGTAAAATTCGCTGGTTATAAAACAAACCCGGTTCAAAACGTAAATTAAAGTATTCATTGATGCGTAAATCAGCAAGTATGCCTACTAAAAATCCTTTTTTTTGTTCTACTGCAACATCCTTATATTGAAGATCCTTGTAGTAGGTGGGTATATATTCAAACTTAAAATCATAAGTGTTTGATCCCAAAAAATATCCAAAATGGATTGTTTTTTTATCAAAGTTAGGGAGGTTAATTATTCGTTCTTTCACCACAGGATACTGTGCGAGAGAGATGCTTACGTTTAGGAGAGCAAAAACATATAAAAATGTATTTAAGAAAGAACTACGGTTTTTTCGCAAAATAAATGGAAGACACCCCTAGGGTTTGTGGGTAATCTTTCACTTTTATAAACCCATTTTTACGTAAAATATTGTTGAAGTTCTCTCCACAAGGAAATGATGCGGCAGAATCAGACAGATATTGGTATGCGGATCGGTCTTTGGAAAAGAGTTTTCCAATAAAAGGCATGATTTGTTGGGTGTAAAATGAATAAAACCTTTTTAGGATTGGATTTTTTGGGACAGCAGTTTCTAAAACAATAATAGTACCGTTAGGTTTTAAAACTCTAAAAATTTCTTGCAAACCTAAATCCAGATTCTCAAAATTCCGCACACCAAAGGCAATGGTTACCCCATCAAAACTTGAATCTTCGAAGATTAGGGCTTCGGAGTCTCCTAATTGCATCTCAATACGATTATCTAAATTGTTTTTTTTAACCTTTTGCCTTCCTATCTCTAACATACCTGGAGAAATGTCTAGCCCAATGATCTTTTCTGCATCTATAGAAGCAAGTTCAATAACGAGATCTCCCGTTCCAGTGGCAATATCCAATATGCTTTTAGGTTGTTCTTTTTTAAGCAAACGCACCACTCGTTTACGCCAGATCACATCGATTCCAAGAGTTATTATTCTATTCAGAATATCGTAGCTCTTGGAAATACCATCAAACATTTTAGTTACCTGATTTTTTTTGGTGTCAGGGTGGTTTTGATTCGGTTTGATAGATTCTTTCATAGGCAAGCAAAGATACATATTTGGTATTTATGAACGTTTTAATTTTTACGCTTCAATACCTAATATTTGTATATTTGTTCGGTATTTCGATACAATCATATGAAAATCGTAATTGCAGGAGGCGGAGAAGTAGGATTCCATTTGGCTAAACTTCTCTCTTTCGAATCTTTAGACATCACCCTAATCGACACCGAAAAGGAGCGTTTAAACTATGCAGAATCCCACTTGGATATCAAAGCAATTAAAGGAGATGCACTTTCACTCTCCCTAATGCAAGAAGCCCAGGTAGCTTCTTCAGATCTTTTTATTGCAGTTACCTCAGAGGAAGCAACCAATATAACCATTTGTGCAATTGCAAAACAATTAGGTTGCAAGCGAACAATTGCTAGAATTTCAAACTTTGAATTTATTAAAGCGAAAGACACTATAAGCTTTCAGGAAATTGGAGTTGATGAGCTCATTTCTCCAGAAGAACTTGCTGCTGACGAAATTCAGCAATTATTAGATCAGTCTGCATTTACGAATAGTTATGAATTTGAAGAAGGAGCCTTGACTTTGATTGGGACTCGTTTAGATGAGCATGTACCATTTGTTGGTAAGAGTGTCAAAGAGGCCGCTTCGATTTTTCCTGATGTTCATTTTATGCCCATTGCGATTCAGCGTATGGGAACACAAACTACAATAATTCCAAGAGGTGATACTTGTTTTGAGACAGGGGATACAGTATTCTTTATTACGCTAAAAGAAGGAGTTGAGGAATTATATAAATTGACTGGAAAGAAAAAAACAGAAATAAAAAATGTAATGATTCTCGGTGGAGGAAAAATAGGATTCAATACCGCTAGGGAACTTTGCACCAAAAAATTTAATGTCACTGTTGTAGAGAAGAACAAGAAAAAAGCGTTTGAAATAGCAGACTTATTACCCAACGCATTGGTAATTCATGGTGATGGTAGAAATGTTGAACTATTGGATGAAGAAGAATTATCCAGTATGGATGCATTTATTTCAGTTACTGAAAATTCGGAAACCAATATCATGTCTTGTTTGATGGCAAAAACAAAAAATGTCAAGAAAACCATCGCATTGGTTGAAAACATGGATTATTTTCAATTATCCCATTCCATTGGCATAGATACACTAATAAACAAAAAATTACTTACTGCAAATACTATTTTTAGATACATAAGAAAAGGAGAAGTCGTTGATATGACAACTCTCAATAATCTAAATGCTGAAATTTTGGAGTTTTTAGTGAATGCAAATTCTAAAGTAGCAAATTACCGAATTAAAGATATTGATTTTCCAAGAACTGCAATTATTGGAGGGGTTATTAAAGATGGTGTTGGTGTTATTGCACTTGGAGATTATACCATTGAACCTGGTGATAGGATTGTAGTTTGCTGCCTTCCTCGCTCTATCAAACGTATTGAGCAGTTATTTTTATAAAAGGGAGATGCAAAAGCTGAATTATAAGATTGTCGTTTTCTTAATGGGTATTCTGCTGCTCTTTAATGGAGGTTTGATGTTGTTTTCCTCTCTTATCAGCTTTATTTATAAAGATGGGGTGACTTTTGAAATTACACTTGCTGCGTTTTTAGTTTTATCTATTGGTGCCTTGATGATGCTTTTTGGGCGACAACATGATAAGCAAATTCAAAAAAGAGAAGGGTATCTTATTGTCAGTCTAGGTTGGGTTTTGATGGCATTATCTGGTACATTCCCGTATTTACTTACGGGGACTTTTACAGATTTTTCCTCCAGTTTTTTTGAAACGATGTCTGGGTATACCACTACCGGAGCAACAGTTTTAAATGATATAGAAATTCTGCCTAAAGGTATTTTATTCTGGAGAAGTACTACTCACTGGATTGGTGGGATGGGAATCATTGTTTTAGCGATAGCGATACTTCCTTTTTTAGGAATTGGAGGGATTCAGCTTTTTACCGCTGAGGCTCCAGGTCCAGCTGGAGACAAGCTGCATCCTAGAATTACAGACACCGCAAAAAGACTTTGGTTAATTTATGTAGTCTATACTTTTTTGGAGACCTTATTACTTTATTTTGCAGGGATGTCATTTTTTGATGCAGTGAATCATGCCATGAGCACAGTCTCTACAGGTGGATTTTCAACAAAAAACAATAGTGTTGCTTTTTGGAATGATCAGCCTCTTATTCAATACATTATACTATTTTTCATGTTTTTGGCTGGGACAAATTTTGTATTGAGTTATTTTATTTTCACAGGTAAGTTTAAAAAGATATTTCAAGATGAGGAGTTTAAAGTTTATCTGAGCTTTATCTTATTTTTTTCCATTCTTTCAGCATTCATTATTTATAATACTCAAAGTGGATTTGCCCTGGGGAGTTCATGGACAAAAATAGAATTGAGTATTCGTGAAGCCCTCTTTCAAGTAGTAGCAGTGATTACTACTACTGGTTTTGTTTCTGCTGATTTCACCCAATGGACTCCTTTGCTTACGATTGTTTTCTTTGGGTTAATGTTCTTGGGAGGGTCTTCAGGGTCAACCTCAGGAGGAGTAAAAGTAGTGCGACATATGCTTATGATAAAAAGTGGTTTTTTAGAGTTTAAACGAGCACTGCATCCGAATGCAATTATTCAAGCTCGTTACAATAAAAAAACGGTTACTGATGCCATAGCGTATAATATTCTCGGTTTCTTCATATTGTATATGCTCAGTTTCATCATTGGAGCAGTTGGTTTTGGCACCTTAGGTTTAAATTTCGAGTCTGCTGTAGGGCTTTCTGCATCAACTCTAGGAAATGTAGGACCTGCATTAGGGGATTTTGGTCCCAGCAATACTTATGCCGCTCTACCCCAATTTGGGCAATGGTGGGCTTCTTTTTTAATGCTTTTAGGACGTTTGGAACTCTTTACAGTATTGATTCTCTTTTCTCCGTTTTTTTGGAAAAAAATTTAGTAACCGTATTTATTCTTCCATCTATTTTTTAAAAAATCTCGGATCGTTTTTTCTTTTGGATTTTCTGCGGGATCATAAAATTTTGTTCCGGCTATTTCTTTAGGAAGAAACTCTTGTTCCACGAATTGATCCTTGTAATCATGGGCATACCGATATCCATCTCCATATCCCATTTCTTTCATTAGTTTTGTGGGAGCATTTCTCAAATGCAATGGAACTGGAAGATTTCCAGTTTGTTTTACTTTTTCTAATGCAGTATCAATGGCTTTATATGCTTTATTGCTTTTAGGTGAAGTGGCAAGATAAAGCGCACATTCACTCAATAAAATCCTTCCTTCAGGGTATCCTACACTTGTAACAGCTTGAAAAGTACTGTTTGCCAAAACTAAAGCTGTGGGGTTAGCAATGCCAATATCCTCTGCAGCTAAAATTAGTAGCCGTCTTGCAATGAATGCAATGTCTTCCCCAGCTTCTATCATCCGTGCAAGCCAATAAACTGCTGCATTGGGATCGCTACCTCGTATGGACTTAATAAATGCTGAAACAATGTCGTAATGAAAATCTCCATTTTTATCAAAGAGAACGGTGTTTGTTTGAATAGTTTCAAAGACAAGCTTATTGTTAATTTCGATCGTTTTTTTTGGATTTGCTTGAATCACAAGTTCTAATAATGAAAGTAGTTTTCGCGCATCACCTCCTGCAAGTTCTATCAGAGCTTCGGACTCTTTAATTTTAATTTGTTTTTCCTTTAGTTGTGCGTCTTTTGTAATTGCTTTTTGTAAAATCTTCTCTAAGTCTACTTTTTCAAGTGCATTGAGTGTGTAAACTTGACAACGTGATAGAAGGGCGTTGATGACCTCAAAGCTTGGGTTTTCAGTAGTGGCTCCTATAAGTGTTATTATGCCTTTTTCTACAGCGTTTAATAAAGAGTCTTGTTGAGATTTGCTAAATCGGTGTATTTCATCAATAAAAAGAATAGGATTTTTTCCACTAAATAATCCTCCTGAATGTTCTGCTTTATGAATAATTTCACGTACTTCTTTTACCCCTGCATTTATGGCAGATAGTTGATAAAAAGGGCGTTCTTTTTCTTGGGCTAATAGCTGAGCTAATGTTGTTTTTCCCGTACCTGGTGGACCCCAGAATATTAACGAGGGAAATACTCCATTTGCTATCATTTGAGTCAAGCTTCCTTTAGGCCCCAAAAGATGCTCTTGACCAAAATAATCAGTTATTGATTTCGGGCGCATGCGTTCTGCTAGAGGAGTATTCATCTAACGAAGATAATAGTTTATCAAACCAGAGAGAAACCTTTCTTAATTTTCTGTGATATTCTATTCTTTTCTTTGAAAGAATTTAAAGTTTGGATCAAAAAAAAACCCACCAAAGTGGTGGGTTTTTTATTACAATCAGTTTTTCTCTTAGTAGCTACTTAACAAAGCAGTAGGCGTGAAAAACTCAGGAAGTGGATTAGGAATGTTTTCATTCGCATCTACTTCAGTTTGTGGATATAAGAATCTTTGTGGGAAATCAGAAGCTCCAGTACTACCTGTAGTCTTGTTAGGTACTCCAATAAAGTTTCTAGTTCTTCTTATGTCATGGAAAGTAACTAATTCTCCAATCAAAGCTAAATACTTTTCTTCAAGGATTTGCTTGAGTAAAGTATTACCACTTGCTGTGGAATCAGGGAATCCGTCAGCTGAGTCATATTGTACTCTTAAATCAGCACGTACATTATTTAAGTGCTCGAGAGCTCCAGATTCGTTTCCAGTTTTGAATTTAGCTTCAGCTAAAATCAATTGGTTTTCTACATAACTTGCTAATTTCATAGAGCTAGTCTGAGAAAATCTTCCACCTTCGTTAGTGTTAAGGATTGTTCTACTACCATCTGTTAAGAAATAGCTGTCAAACACTAAACTACTACCAGGAGTTTCTAGAGCTCTTGCAGTAGTACCGTTAAGCAATTTTACAGAGTGTGCATCAGTAGCAACAAGATAATCTTGTCTTTCATCAATAGCGAACTGGTAGAACAAGTTTCTGTTGTCTAATGAAGTTCCATGTAGAGAAACTAAGTCATTAGCGGTAGAGCTTACACCATTGTTAGCATAATTGATAGCTGCTGCATAGTCACCATTTATTAGGCTATAACGAGCTGCTAGTGTATTACCAGCTTCTGCCCAAGTACCACCAGCAAGACGATTACCACCGTAACCAGCAGCTACAGAAGAAGTTCCTACTTTGCCTATACCCGAAGCTATAATACCAATAGCTGAAGACATAACTGAAGCTTGACTATCATAAACAGGGTTTATGATTTCAGAGTCAACAGCTTCCGTAAAAGGAATATCTCCATACAAAGCTGCCATATCAGCAAACAATGTACCTTGGATTATTTCAGCAACACCTGCTATAGTTACACCAGCAGATTCATCTGCTAGGATAATACGAGTAGTTTTGATCCCTTGTGTATAGGTATCATTCCACATGTCATCATAGTTACCTCTGTTAGGAGAATAAGTATTCAGTGTTAAATACTGTCTGTCCCCACCACTCATTTGATTAGAGAAAACTGCAGCATAACGCGCATTGTTACTTCCCATGTGCTGAATAAATGTCAGCTGAGATTGTCCAATCAAGAGGTCAGATGCCGCAACAATAAATGCATTTGGATCATCATTTAGACCTTCCGTATAGCTTTCACAATTAACTAGTAAAAGTGAAGCAAAAAGTACGTAATATATTTTTTTAAATTTCATGATTCTTATGTTTTAGAATTGTAATCTTAGAGTAGTTAAAAAGGAGCTAGTACCAGGATTACTGAAGTACTCAAGACCTCTACCTCTAGATGCACCAGTTAGGTTGTTTTCAGGGTCAAATCCATCGATTGCAGACCATAAGAAAAGGTTTCTACCTGATACAGACAATGAAAGATTGGTAAGCCCTAGATCTTTCACAAAAGCTTCTGTGAAATTATAAGATAAACTTACTTCTCTCATTTTAATCCATGATCCATCCATGATGAAAGGTTCCCCTACATCACCGAATCCACCACCGTTAGTAGTCCACCATTCAGAGTCAACTGCTACTGGTCCACCACCAAAGTCTTCAAGATAACCTCTAAAGGTTGCACCAGCAGGGATTTCAGTACCTGCAGAGTTAACTATCGTAGCTCCAGTATCGTTTACAGTTTTGATAGCAGTGTCTTGATGGATACCGAAGTAATTTAATACTCCGTACGTTCCATTCCAAACGTCGTTACCTTGAGAAGTTTCGATTACTGAAGTCAAAGAAAGGTTTTTGTAATAAATGTTTATTCCAAAACCTGCTCTAAAGTCAGCATTAGGATCTCCTACACCGATTTCTTTTTCAGCAGCTGCATTTGGGAATCCATTTGCGTTAAGCACATAGTTACCACTAGCATCTGTTTCATATACACCAGATCTAAGAACTGCGAAAGGAAAACCTTCGGCAATACCTGAAGATGTACTTGTAAATCCATTTAAGATCGAGTAAGCACTTCCTTTAAGGTCAACAACTAAGTTTCTGTTTTGCGTATAGTTCGCATTTACAGAAATACCAAAGTCATTGGTTCTTAAGATTCTTGCAGTTACATCAAATTCTAAACCTTTGTTTGTGATAACTGCAGCATTTTGAAGTGTTGTAGTAAATCCACTAGACCCAGGAATAGGAAGCGCAATGATTCCATCTTTGGTTTCGTTTTGGTAATAAGTTGCATTTAAAGTAATTGCATTGTCAAACAATCTAAGGTCAAAACCAAATTCTGTTTCAGATTTTCTTTCCTCTTTAAGGTTTGGATTACCTCTAGAAGCAGACTGTGTAAATGGATTACCATAAAGATAACCACCTAAACCATCACCCCAAGAAGAGAATATTCCACCAGGGCCATATACAGTAGAAGTAGCGTATGGATTTGCTCCAATTCCAACTTCACCATAAGATACTCTTACTTTAGCAAAATCAACAGCATCACTGTTAATTAAGTCAGTTAATTTATATCCTAGGGATCCTGAAGGATAGAAAATCACTCCAGCACCTGGTAAAGTAGAAAGACTTTCTGCTCTTCCTGAAACTTGAAGAAGAATGTTGTCATAGATAGTAAAATCTAAAACTGCATAACCACCATTTTGTCTTGTTAAAGCATTATAAGAATCTGGATTTGAGTTCTCACTTGTTGTATTTCCAGTATTCAAGTATACTTGATCAGGATTTGTGAAATTAGTTTCACCCGCACTCAATCTTCTGTAGCTTTCTTCTGTTGCCTGATATCCTACAGTATAGTCCAAAGAAATTTGGTCAGTTATACTGGTATTTCCAAGAGCGAATAAGTTAAAGTTATTGATTTTGTTTGTAATTCTATCTTCACCCCATAAACCATTACTACCATCACCAGCAGAACCTGCAGGCCAGTAATCTGTTCTGTTATCTTGGAAGAAGTCAATACTATAACGTGCTATAATTTTTATGTTATCAGCAATATCGTAGTTTAATTCAGGAGAAAAAACAATTCGATCTACTGTGTTAAGGTTCTTTTGCTCGTTAATTGTCCAAAGTGGGTTATTATACGTTGGAGCAGCATAACTAAACGAACCTGTTTCGTTGTTAAACGTTCTGTAAGATCCAGTAGCTCTTCTATACCCTCTGTGAGAGTTAGGAGTCACTGAAGTAACACCGTCACTAATTCTGTAGTTAGTTCCTTTGTAGTCTCTAATATCAAAATCAGGAGATGATCTTAAATATCCTAGATATAGACCATTTAAGTTAGATCCAGTTTGAACTCGATTTGATTCAGAGGTACTGTATGTAGAAGACAACTTCACTTTTAGCTTGTCTGTCAAGTCAGTGTCGTTGTTCAATTTCAATGTATTTCTAACATAATCAGAAGCACCCTTAAGGATACCGTCTTGATCTAAGTTAGAGATTGAAATAAATGTTGATGATCTATCACCCTTGAATGAAAAACTTGCGTTTGTCTCCCAAGTGTACCCATCACCAAATATCGCATCTCTGTTTTCTTGGTTGTAAGTAGTTTTACTGTTTTTGTCAACTATAGGTCCAATTTGTCTTCCGTCAGGAGTTTCAAAATAACCTCCAGTTAGATCGTACGTATCATTTCCGCCGGGTCTTAAAGCAATTTCATCACCAAAAGAGAATCCAGTATTTTCTACGAAGTACCCTATTCCAGGCTCACCGTACCAAATTCCGTCATAACCTTGACCCCAAGTGTCTTGTTTGTCCCACTCTCTGTTAACTCTATCTACAGAAAGGGATGTTTTAACATTAAAACTCCAACCTTTAGATTCTTTAGAGCCTCTTTTAGTGTTGATAACCAATACACCATTCGCCGCACCAGTTCCGTAGAGTGCTGCTGCTGCTGCACCTTTAATTACAGATACTGATTCGATGTCTTCAGGGTTGATGTCATTTAAACGAGACTGCTGAACTACACCTGCTGTATTCCCTCCAATGTTGGCATTAGAAATAGGAGCACCGTCAAGGACAATTAATGGCGAGTTATCTCCGTTAATTGTATTTTGTCCACGAATCTGGATGTATGCACCAGAACCTGGATCACCAGAGTTTCTTGTGATTTGTACACCAGATGCTTTACCTGAAAGTCCTTGAAGAACTCCAGTTTCACCAGAACGTTGAAGTTGATCTACTTCAACAACTGAGGTACCTGAAAGATCATCGTCTTTCTTCTTTTCGATACCTAAAGCTGTAAGTACAACTTCGTCTAGTTCATTTGATGCAACTAAACTTATCGAGATTTGGTCTTGATTAGTAACTTCTTGATTTAAAGTTTGGTAACCAACGAAGCTAAAACTAAGAACATCTCCTTGGTTTGCTTGAATAGAAAAATTACCATCAAAATCTGAGGTAGTTCCTACATTAGTTCCAACAACCAATACTGTAGCGCCGGGAAGCGGAACTCCTTCATCATCGGTAATATTTCCCGAGATTGTACCTTGAGCAAATGTGATTTGAACACACAGCAATAAGGACATTAAAGTTAAAAAGTGTTTCATGTTAAATATATTTAGTTTGCAAATATACTTTTTTCTTATCGAAATGTTAAATTATAGTTAATAAATTTATGGAAAGCCAGAAAATTCATTGGTTTTGAGGCGTTTAAATAAATTTATATATCGTTAAACGACTTTAGTTTTTGTTCAGAAATGGGGTGAAAAGTGATAATATCTGAACCAGAAGAAGAATAGTCGCTAATTAATTGGGAAAGTATTGAAAACGTGAAGAACATCTTGATAGTCCTTGAATTTAAGTTTCTCTTCAGCTATAAACTTTTTTAAAAGTGCTTGTTTCTCTGGAAATAGTTTGATTATTGATTTTTTATTGATATTGACTAATTCAAGCATTTGTTTACTTTTAGAATAATGATAAAGAAATTGTTGGTCTTCAAATCTTGCTGGTAGTGAACCCCCCAGCCCCGAAGGTGCTGGCTTTTCATCAACAAATTTTTTCTTGTTATTTAAGTAAAGAGCATGATCTTCATTAGAGAACAATTCAAGCATGTAAGTAGTTTCCTTTTTATTATTTTTTGAGATTTCAATCAGTTGATAAAATTGATCACCGATGAGTGCAGCTACGTTTGGACTTTTCATTAAGATATTTGATGCTGTTTTTTGATTTGCATTTTTTGCAATTTCAATTTCATCTTTAAATGCATTATATCTCAAAAAAGTTTTTTCTTCAACTTTCTCTCCATTTAGAATTACGGTAGAATTCTGAAATTCAGAATTCAAATACATACTACCCTTAATGTTTTCAAGTGATGCTTCTTCTGTCTCAATTGAAGTTTTCAAGCTATTAAAATCATCTAAAGCTCTAGTGGAGGCGAATCGATCTGCCCCTGTAGCATCTACATAGCTTTGGCTACTTAAATGTACCGAGATCAGTAATAAAGGAAGTATTATAATATTTTTCATAAGGGTAAATGTACATAAATTAAGACAACATCCGTTGTCTTACAAGTTCGTAAAATGCGACACCACATGCGACAGAAACATTTAGTGAGTCTATTGATTCTGACATCGGAAGTTTCGCTTGGTCTGTTAAGATTTTTAAAAGTCCTTTTGAGATACCTATATCTTCAGCACCGAATACAATAGCAATAGGGCCTTTTAGGTCTTGTTCAAACAATGTTTTGTTTCCCTTTTCTGTGAGGCCTAGGGACGGAATTTCATGAGAATTCAAATAATAAATTACATCTTTAAGATGTTGCACTTTTGATATGGGGACATTGAAGGCTCCACCGGCCGAAGTCTTCACAACATCACCATTTAGGGGTGCGCTTCCGCTACTAGGGATAAAAATTGCATCCACATTAGTTGCTGCAGCAGATCTAATTATGGCTCCAAAATTTCTTGCGTCCGTAATCCCATCCAGTAAAACAAACACTGGATTTTTTTTAGAGGCTAATATTTTTTCAACCAAAGGTTCCATTTCATGGGTCTGAATAGCAGCAATTCTAGCTACAGCGCCTTGATGATTTTTGTCTGAAAAACGATCTAAACGTTCAACCGGTACAAAGCTGAAAGCAATATTTTTTGCTCTGAGTGAATGCATTAATTGTTCAGCAAGTGGACTTTTAGTTCCTTTTAATAACCATACCTTATCGATCGGTTTTTCCGATTGTATGGCCTCTAAAATTGCTCTTAATCCAAATATGGTAACTTTTTCCATTTCGCAAAAGTACTTTAATTTGTGGATGACTTGACTAGTGATTCATTATAAATTTATTTCATAAATGGAATATTTTTTGTTTTTAAAATTGTAGGAGACGTATAATCGAATTTGAAAGAAATGACATAGGAAGTCCTTTTTTTAAAGAATTGTCAAAATTTTGTAATTGAACGGTTTGAAACCAAGAAAAAAAATTCTACATTTGCACGCCCATAAAAATGGGGAATTATATAAAATTTATGCCAACGATTGCACAATTAGTACGAAAAGGAAGAGTTACGATTACCAAGAAGAGTAAATCGGCTGCTTTGGATTCGTGTCCACAACGACGTGGGGTTTGTACTCGTGTTTACACGACAACCCCTAAAAAACCGAACTCAGCAATGCGTAAAGTAGCGCGTGTTCGATTGACTAACGGAAAGGAAGTCAATGCATATATACCCGGAGAAGGACACAACCTCCAAGAGCACTCGATAGTATTGGTTCGTGGCGGAAGAGTTAAAGATTTGCCGGGGGTCCGTTACCACATAGTTCGTGGGGCGCTGGATACTGCCGGAGTAGAAGGACGTTTGCAAAGACGCTCAAAATACGGTGCCAAAAGACCCAAAAAATAAAAGGTAATTTCTTTTACAACTGAATCATGAGAAAAAAACAAGCAAAAAAACGTCCCCTATTACCCGATCCCAAGTTTAATGACCAATTGGTAACCCGATTTGTCAATAACTTGATGTGGGACGGAAAAAAATCCACTGCATTCAAAATATTTTATGATGCTATAGAAATCATAGAAGAACGCAAACAAGACGAAGAAAAATCAGCACTAGATGTTTGGAAAGAAGGATTGTCTAACGTCATGCCTCACGTTGAGGTTCGAAGTAGACGTGTAGGAGGTGCTACCTTTCAGATCCCTATGCAAATTCGTCCGGATAGAAAAGTATCCCTAGCGATGAAATGGCTCATTAGTTTTTCTAGAAAACGTAACGAAAAATCAATGGCCCTCCGTTTGGCTAATGAAGTTTTGGCTGCTGCGAAAGAAGAAGGTGCTGCTGTGAAGAAACGTCAAGATACTCACAAAATGGCAGAAGCAAATAAAGCCTTTTCACATTTTAGATTTTAATACACCAAAACGCACATTGAATATCAGCCATGGCTAGAGATTTAAAATACACAAGAAACATTGGAATTGCAGCCCATATTGATGCTGGAAAAACCACAACAACAGAACGCGTTCTATTCTATACTGGAGTAAGCCATAAAATTGGTGAAGTTCATGATGGAGCAGCAACGATGGACTGGATGGAGCAAGAGCAGGAAAGAGGAATTACAATTACTTCTGCTGCTACCACTTGTACTTGGGACTTCCCTCAGTATCAAGGAAAACCAACAGCAGATTCCAAGCCATATCACTTTAATATTATAGACACCCCCGGCCACGTAGATTTTACAGTGGAAGTAAACCGATCCCTTCGAGTACTAGATGGATTGGTTTTTTTGTTTTCTGCAGTTGATGGTGTTGAGCCACAATCAGAAACAAACTGGAGACTCGCGGACAATTATAAAGTACCACGTATTGGTTTTGTAAATAAAATGGACCGTCAAGGTGCTAACTTCTTGAATGTAAGTACTCAGGTTCGTGAAATGCTTAAATCCAATGCTGTACCAATTGTTCTTAACATTGGAGACGAAGAAGATTTTAGAGGAATTGTTGATCTTGTAACCAACAAAGCCATTGTATGGCATGAAGACAATTTTGGTTCCACTTTTGACGAAGTGCCTATCCCTGAGGATATGCTAGAGGATGTCGAAAAATATCGTGCAGAGCTTATCGAAGCTGTTGCAGAATACGATGAAGGCCTTTTAGAAAAATTCTTTGAAGATCCTGATTCGATCAGTCCAGACGAAATTCACGAGGCATTGCGTGCTGCTACTCAAGATATGAGTATAATCCCAATGATTTGTGGTTCCTCTTTCAAAAATAAAGGAGTGCAGTTTCTTTTAGACGCAGTATGTCGCTACTTGCCTTCTCCAGAAGATAAAGAAGCAATCATAGGAACACATCCTGATACAGATGAAGAAATTTCTCGTAAACCTTCTGTTAGTGAACCTTTTTCAGCACTAGCTTTCAAAATTGCTACCGATCCTTTTGTGGGACGTCTTGCATTTTTCCGCGCATATTCTGGTCGTTTAGATGCAGGATCTTATGTGTTGAATAATCGTTCTGGTAATAAAGAACGTATATCTAGAATTTATCAGATGCACTCCAATAAACAAAATTCTATCGATTTTATAGAAGCAGGAGATATTGGAGCTGCTGTAGGATTTAAAGATATTAAAACAGGAGATACACTTTCGGCCGAAAAGTCACCCATTATTCTCGAAAGTATGGTATTCCCTGATCCTGTAATCGGGATTGCTGTTGAACCCAAAACAAAGGCTGATGTCGATAAACTTGGGATGTCTTTAGCAAAACTCGCAGAAGAGGATCCAACTTTTCAAGTAAAAACAGACGAAGCTTCAGGCCAAACAATTATATCTGGAATGGGAGAATTGCATTTGGATATCATTGTTGACCGTTTACGTCGAGAATTTAAAGTTGAAGTAAACCAAGGGCAACCTCAGGTAGAATATAAAGAAGCTTTAACTGCTTCAGCGAAACACCGTGAAGTATACAAAAAGCAAACTGGAGGTAGAGGTAAGTTCGCTGACATTGTTTTTGTAATCGAACCAGCGGAAGAAGGAAAAGTAGGTTTAGAATTCGTTAATTCTGTCAAAGGAGGAAACGTACCTAAAGAATATATCCCTTCTGTAGAAAAAGGATTTAGAGAGGCAATGAAAAATGGTCCACTAGCTGGGTTTGAACTCGATGCCATGAAAATCACACTTGAAGACGGATCATTCCACCCTGTGGATTCAGATTCGTTATCATTTGAATTGGCTGCTAAACTTGGATTTAAAGTATCTGCCAAAGCAGCAAAAGCAGTAATTATGGAACCCATTATGAAACTTGAGGTTTTGACACCTGAAGAAAACATGGGAGATATTGTAGGAGATTTAAATCGACGTCGTGGTCAAGTAAATTCCATGGATGATCGAGCGGGATCTAAGGTTGTAAGAGCTGAAGTCCCTCTTTCGGAAATGTTTGGATACGTTACATCGTTACGTACACTTTCTTCCGGTCGTGCAACTTCTACAATGGAATTTTCACATTATGCAGAAACACCTTCTAATATTTCAGAGAGTGTCATTGCAGATGTAAATGGTAAAAAAGCATAAATCAAATCGCATGAGCCAAAAAATTAGAATCAAATTAAAATCATACGACCATAATCTAGTAGATAAGTCGGCAGATAAAATTGTAAAAACAGTTAAAACTACTGGAGCTATTGTAACTGGTCCTATACCATTACCAACTCACAAGAAAATTTTTACTGTTTTACGTTCTCCTCACGTTAACAAGAAATCAAGAGAACAGTTTAAATTATGTTCTTACAAACGCTTGTTGGACATTTATAGTTCCTCTTCAAAAACCATTGATGCGTTGATGAAATTGGAATTACCAAGTGGAGTAGAAGTAGAAATTAAAGTATAATTACAAACAACAATAATATTAATTAATAACTAAAAACAATGTCTGGGTTAATAGGAAAAAAAATCGGTATGACCAGTCTCTTTGACGAAAATGGGAAAAATATTCCCTGCACCGTTCTTGAGTTAGGTCCATGCGTGGTTACCCAAGTCAGAACCAAAGAGGTTGACGGGTATGAAGCACTTCAACTGGGTTTCGATGACAAGGCACAAAAAGGAGTTACTAAGGCTGCCCAAGGGCACTTTAAAAAGGCCAATACTACTCCTAAAAGAAAGCTAGTCGAATTCCAGAATTTTGAAGAAGATTTAAATTTAGGAGATACCATTACGGTAACTCATTTTAATGAAGGAGAATTTGTTGATGTCTCAGGGACATCGAAAGGAAAAGGTTTCCAAGGAGTTGTGAAAAGACACGGTTTTGCCGGGGTTGGTCAAGCAACTCATGGACAGCACAATCGTCTTAGAGCACCAGGTTCTATTGGAGCGGCGTCTTATCCTGCACGTGTATTCAAAGGAATGCGTATGGCAGGTCAGATGGGAAATGAGAAGGTTAAAGTTCAAAACCTTAGAGTCATCAAAGTAGTGCCCGAGAAAAACCTCCTTTTAGTTAAAGGATGTGTACCTGGTCACAAAAACGCATACGTAATAGTTCAGAAATAATGGAAGTAAACGTACTCAACATAGAAGGAAAAGAGACCGGAAGAAAGGTTAAACTAGATAAATCAGTTTTTGGTATTGAACCCAATGATCACGTAATTTATTTAGACGTAAAACAACATTTAGCAAACAAACGTCAAGGAACTCACAAGTCCAAACAGCGTGCTGAAATCGTTGGAAGTACTCGTAAGATCAAAAAACAAAAAGGAACTGGTACTGCCCGTGCAGGAAGCATTAAGAATCCACTTTTTAAAGGAGGAGGACGTGTATTTGGACCAACGCCTAGAGACTACAGTCAGAAAGTCAATAAAAAGGTAAAGCGTTTGGCTCGTAAATCAGCACTTAGTATTAAAGCAAAACAAAATTCAATTATTGTTTTAGAAGATATTCAATGGGATGCACCAAAAACTAAGAATTACCTTCAAATGCTTTCAGCTCTTGGTTTGGCAGACAAAAAAAGCCTCTTGGTGTTGGGGGACTTGAATAAAAATGTATATTTGTCGTCTCGTAATTTAAAGAACTCTAAAGTTGTAATCAACTCAGAACTAAACACTTACGGCATTTCAAATGCAAATAGTTTGATTCTTAGTGAGAGTTCAATTGCAGGTTTAGAATCAATTTTGAATAAATAACAATGAGTGTATTAATAAAACCAATCATCACAGAGAAAGCTACTTTAGGAAGTGAGCTTCATAATCGATATACTTTTTTGGTACACCCAAAGTCAAACAAAGTTGAGATCAAAAAAGCAGTAGAAGCCGCTTATGGTGTAAGCGTTAATAAAGTTCGAACACTTAACAGTGGTCCCGAACGTAAGACTCGCTACACCAAAACAGGGATTCAGAAAGGTAAAACCAATGCAACTAAGAAAGCTATTGTTCATGTTGCAGAAGGAGATACTATAGATTTTTACAGTAATTTATAATCGCGCCAGATGTCAGTAAGAAAATTAAAACCGATAACTCCTGCGCAACGTTTTAGAGTAGTAAACGGATTCGATGCCATTACTACCGATAAACCCGAGAAGAGTTTGTTAAGTCCCAAGAAAAGATCTGGGGGTAGAAATAATAAAGGTAAAATGACTTCACGTCACATTGGTGGTGGTCACAAAAAGCGTTACCGTATTATTGACTTTAAAAGAAACAAATTCAATTTCGAAGCGGAGGTTAAAAGCATAGAATACGATCCAAACCGATCTGCATTTATTGCTCTTGTAGAATATACAGACGGCGAAAAGCGTTATGTGATTGCTCAGAGTGGTCTCCAGGTTGGACAAAAAATTAGTTCTGGCGAAGGTGTTGCTCCTGAAGTAGGAAACGCTCTTTATTTATCTCAAATTCCATTGGGTACAATTATTTCATGTATCGAGCTTGTTCCAGGACGTGGTGCGGTTATCGCAAGAAGCGCTGGATCATTTGCTCAGTTGATGGCAAGAGATGGCAAATTTGCAACAGTTAAAATGCCTTCGGGGGAAACTCGAATGATTCTAGTTACTTGTATGGCAACTGTAGGCGTTGTATCCAATTCCGATCACCAATTATTGGTATCAGGTAAAGCGGGACGCTCCAGATGGTTAGGTAGAAGACCTAGAACACGACCTGTAGCGATGAACCCTGTAGATCACCCAATGGGTGGTGGAGAAGGACGTGCTTCTGGAGGTCATCCAAGATCACGTAATGGAATTCCTGCAAAAGGATTCAGAACTCGTTCTAAAAAGAAATCTAGTAATAAGTTCATTATTGAACGTAGAAAAAAATAATATAACATGGCTCGTTCATTAAAAAAAGGACCCTTTGTGCACCACAGTCTCGAAAGAAAAGTGGAAAAAAACATTGAAGAAAACAAAAAGACGGTTATCAAAACTTGGTCTCGCGCCTCATTAATTACTCCAGATTTTGTAGGTCAAACGTTTGGTGTTCATAATGGGAAAACTTTTGTTCCTGTATATGTTACTGAAAACATGGTAGGACACAAATTAGGAGAATTTTCTTTGACAAGAAACTTCCGCGGTCACTCGGGAGCAAAAAATAAAGGCAAAAAATAAAAGTACTCATGGGAAATCGAAAGAGACAATCCGCACAAGCGCTTAAAGAAGCCAAAAAAACGTTGGCATTTGCCAAACTTAATAATTGTCCAACCTCACCTAGAAAAATGCGTTTGGTTGCTGATCAAGTAAGAGGAGAATCTATAGATAAAGCTTTAGCAATATTGAAGTTTAGTCCTAAAGAAGCCTCTAAACGTTTAGAGAAACTACTACTTTCTGCCATTGCCAATTGGCAATCTAAAAACGAATCTGAAGACATCGAAAAAGCAGGTCTTTTTGTTTCTGAAATTCGTGTAGATGGTGGAAGTATGTTAAAAAGATTACGCCCTGCACCGCAAGGAAGAGCACATAGAATTCGCAAACGCTCCAATCACGTTACTTTGGTTGTGGGCTCAAACACTATAGAAGCATAATATGGGACAAAAAACAAACCCTATTGGAAATCGTTTAGGAATCATCAGAGGATGGGATTCTAATTGGTACGGAGGTAGAGATTACGGAGATAAAATCGCAGAAGATGATAAAATCCGTAAATACATTCACGCTCGTTTGTCTAAAGCAAGTGTATCTAACGTAATCATAGAACGTACACTTAAGATTATTACCATCACGATCACAACAGCACGTCCAGGTATTATTATTGGAAAAGCTGGTCAAGAAGTTGATAAACTTAAAGAAGAACTAAGAAAAATCACAGGTAAAGAAATTCAACTGAATATATTTGAAATTAAAAGACCTGAATTAGATGCTCAATTAGTTGGTGCAAGTGTTGCTAGACAAATTGAAAGTAGAATATCTTACAGAAGAGCTATCAAAATGGCTATTGCTGCTGCTATTCGTATGAATGCAGAAGGAATTAAAATTCAAATTTCTGGTAGATTGAATGGTGCTGAGATGGCACGTTCAGAATCTTATAAAGAAGGACGGATTCCGCTCTCAACCTTTAGAGCCGATATTGATTACGCTTTAGTTGAAGCCCACACTACATACGGTAGATTAGGGATTAAAGTATGGATCATGAAAGGTGAAGTATATGGTAAGCGTGAACTTTCTCCACTAGTAGGAATGACAAAAAAATCTGGTCAAGGAGAAGGAAATTCAAAAGGTAACAATCGTCAAAGAAGACGTAAATAATTATAATAGGAACAAGAAATCATGTTACAACCGAAAAAGACAAAATTTCGAAAAGCCCAGAAAGGTCGCATGAAAGGACTCTCTCAAAGAGGTCATCAACTTTCGAATGGTATGTTTGGGATCAAAGCATTGGACTCTGTATTCATTACTTCAAGACAAATAGAAGCAGCGCGGATTGCAGCAACCCGTTACATGAAAAGAGAAGGACAACTTTGGATTAAAATATTCCCAGACAAGCCAATCACCAAGAAACCTCTTGAGGTACGTATGGGTAAAGGTAAAGGGGCTCCAGAATATTTTGTAGCTGTGACTAGAGCCGGTAGAATCATGTTTGAAGTAGCAGGTGTTCCACACGATATTGCTAAAGAAGCACTTCGTTTGGCAGCTCAAAAACTTCCAGTTAAAACAAAATTTGTTGTCGCTCGTGATTACGAAGCATAAGTAGGAACTATGAAACAGACAGAAATAAATAAACTTTCTAAAGAAGACATCCAAGATAAATTGGTTGAAAGCCAAAAGCAATTGGAAGAACTGAAAATGACACATGCCATTTCCCCTTTAGAGAATCCGTTACAAATACGAGCTGCACGTCGGGTAATTGCAAGATTAAAAACAGCCCTTAGCAACCAAGAAGCATAAGCACATGGAAACAAGAAATTTAAGAAAAGAACGCGTTGGAGTAGTGACCAGCAACAAAATGGAGAAATCTATTGTTGTAGCAGAAGTCAAACGTGTGAAGCATCCGATGTATGGAAAATTCGTTTTGAAAACCAAAAAGTACATGGTGCACGACGAGAAAAATGACTGTAATATCGGAGATACAGTTAAAATTATGGAAACAAGACCAATGAGTAAATCAAAATGCTGGAGAATGGTTGAAATAATAGAAAGAGCGAAATAAGATGGTACAACAAGAATCAAGACTTAAAGTCGCAGATAACACTGGAGCAAAGGAAGTCCTTACAATCCGTGTTCTAGGAGGTACAAAAAGACGTTACGCCTCTATTGGTGATAAAATCGTTGTAACAGTAAAAGAAGCATCTCCTTCAGGTACAGTTAAAAAAGGTCAAGTGTCTACCGCTGTTGTAGTCCGTACTCGTAAAGAGATCAGAAGACCAGATGGTTCTTACATTCGCTTTGATGAAAATGCTTGTGTTTTACTAAACCCTACAGGTGAGATGAGAGGAACACGTGTTTTTGGTCCAGTAGCAAGAGAACTAAGGGACAAACAATTCATGAAAATTGTATCATTAGCACCTGAAGTATTATAAAAATTTAGATATGGCCACAAAATTAAAAATAAAAAAAGGAGATACTGTTCGTGTGATCACAGGTTCCAATAAAGGAACAGAAGGCACTGTATTAAGTGTTTCTCGTGAGACGAGCAAAGCCATAGTGGAAGGTGTTAATATGGTTAAGAAACATAACAAACCCAACGCCCAAAACCCACAAGGAGGTATTACAGAAAAAGAAGCGCCCATTCATGTTTCCAACTTATCATTGCTTACAAGCGATGGAAAAACTACCCGAGTAGGTTTTCGAATGGAGGAGGGAACAAAAGTTCGATTCGCTAAAAAAACCGATGAAGTCATCTAATTATGAGTTATACACCTAGACTTAAACAAGAATATAACGAACGTATTGTCAATACGTTGAAAGAAACGTTCAGTTATAAAAGCATCATGCAAGTCCCTAAAATGGAGAAGATCGTTCTTAGCCGTGGAGTAGGAGCTGCAGTTGCAGACAAGAAATTAATTGAGCATGCTGTAGATGAGTTGACCATGATCACTGGTCAAAAAGCTATCTCAACAATGTCCAAAAAAGATGTTGCAGCCTTTAAACTAAGAAAAGGAATGCCTATCGGTGCTAAAGTAACGCTCAGAGGAGAGCGCATGTATGAATTTTTAGATCGTTTGGTAACTACTGCACTTCCTCGTGTTCGAGATTTTCAGGGAGTTAAAGCTACAGGTTTTGATGGTAGAGGAAATTATACCCTTGGTGTAACAGAACAAATTATTTTTCCTGAAATTGATATTGATAAGGTCAACAGAATTAATGGGATGGATATCACTTTTGTTACTACTGCTCAGACCGATCAAGAAGCAAAATCATTATTAACCGAATTAGGAATCCCCTTTAAAAAGAATTAATATGGCTAAAGAATCTATGAAAGCACGTGAGGTTAAACGTGCGAAAACTGTTGCCAAATATGCTGAAAAACGCAAAGCATTAAAAGAAGCTGGAGATTATGAAGGTCTTCAGAAACTTCCAAAAAATGCTTCACCCATCCGCAAACACAATAGATGTAAGCTTACTGGAAGACCCAAAGGATATATGCGTCAGTTTGGAATATCCCGTGTAACTTTTCGTGAAATGGCTAACAAAGGCCTTATTCCCGGTGTAACAAAAGCCAGTTGGTAACCCTAAGAGATTAAAAACTATGTTCACAGATCCAATCGCAGATTTTTTAACACGTATCAGAAACGCAAATAGCGCTGGTCACCGTGTTGTAGATATTCCCGCATCCAATACCAAAAAAGAAATCACAAAAATTCTTTTTGATCAAGGGTATATTCTAAGTTATAAATTTGAAGAAACAGAAAACAATCAAGGCAGTATCAAAATTGCATTGAAATATGACAAGCTTACAAAAGAGCCTGTTATTAAAAAAATACAAAGAATCAGTACTCCAGGTTTACGAAAGTATTCTGGGTCAGACAGTCTTCCTCGTATCCTTAATGGATTAGGGATTTCTATTGTCTCTACCTCTCAGGGAGTAATGACAGGAAAACAAGCAGCCAAACAAAATGTTGGTGGAGAATTAATTTGTTACGTATACTAACATAAACAGTATTAAGCAATGTCAAGAATAGGAAATAATCCAATCACCATTCCAGAAGGAGTCACCATCGATCTCCAACCTACACAGATTACTGTGAAAGGTAAGTTGGGCGAATTGACCCAGGAATATAATGAAGTCGAGATAAAAATTGAGGACAACATAATTACTGTTCTTCGTCTTTCAGAAAAGAAATCAGTGAAGTCTAAACATGGACTCTACCGTTCTTTGATCGCAAATATGATCGAAGGGGTGTCCGTTGGTTTTACTAAAGAGCTAGAATTGGTAGGTGTAGGATATCGTGCAAGTAATCAAGGTCAGAAATTAGATTTAGCCCTCGGGTTTTCTCATAATATTTTACTAGATATTGCTCCTGAAATCAAAATCGAAACGGTTTCAGATAAAGGTAAGAATCCAATAATCAAACTCTCTTCCCACGACAAACAACTCGTCGGTTTTGTAGCAGCAAAAATTCGCTCGTTCAGAAAACCTGAACCATACAAAGGAAAAGGAATCAAGTTTGTAGGAGAACAAATAAGAAGAAAAGCAGGTAAATCAGCATAATAAATTATCATGGGTTTAACAAAATTAGATCGTAGAAATAGAATTCGTAGACGGATTCGAAAGATTGTCAGTGGAACATCTTCTACACCAAGAATGTCGGTTTACAGAAGTAATAAAGAAATTTATGCTCAATTAATTGACGACCAAACAGGAAAAACAATTGTAGCTGCTTCGTCTAGAGACAAAGAAATCGTAGATGCAAAGCTAACCACCAAAATCGAGATAGCTACTTCAGTTGGAGCAAGAATAGGTGAATTAGCAGGCAAAGCAGGAGTTACAGAAGTTAAATTTGACCGAGGTGGTTATCTGTATCACGGAAGAGTAAAAGCACTTGCTGACGGAGCTCGTGAAGGTGGATTAAAATTTTAAGAAAGAATATGTATCAAGATTATAAAAACGTAGAATTAGTAAAGCCCGCAGGTCTCGATTTAAAAGACCGTTTGGTAGGTGTTCAACGGGTAACGAAAGTAACCAAAGGTGGACGTGCATTTGGGTTTTCAGCTATTGTAGTTGTAGGAGATGAAAACGGTGTTGTTGGTCAAGGGCTAGGAAAATCAAAAGAAGTCTCAGAAGCAATTGCAAAAGCAGTTGAAGATGCTAAGAAAAATTTGATCCGTATTCCTATAGATAAAGGAACTCTACCTCATGAACAAAAAGGTAAATATGGAGGCGCTCGCGTTTTCTTGAAGCCTGCATCTGAAGGTACAGGGGTTATTGCTGGTGGTGCTGTACGTGCAGTACTGGAAGCTGTAGGAGTACACAATGTACTTTCTAAATCACAGGGCTCTTCTAATCCACACAATGTAGTTAAAGCAACTTTTGACGCCTTACTACAACTGCGTAATCCTCAGAGGATTGCTCAACAAAGAGGAATTTCACTAGACAAAGTCTTTAACGGTTAAGCGATTGAACAATGGCACAGATAAAAGTAAAACAAGTAAAAAGTAGTATCAAACGTATCAACAACCAGAAACTTACCCTTGCCGCACTTGGACTTAGAGGTATAGGGAAAGAGGTAACACACGATGCTACCCCAAGTATTTTGGGAATGATTGAAAAAGTTAAACATTTGGTCTTAGTTACCGAAGTATAAATAATTCATTATGAGTTTAGAAAATTTAACACCTGCAGCAGGATCTACAAAAAACGCTGGAAAACGTTTAGGAAGAGGTCAAGCTTCTGGAAAAGGAGGAACAGCTGCTAGAGGACATAAAGGTGCAAAGTCACGTTCAGGTTATTCAAAGAAAATTGGATTTGAAGGAGGACAAATGCCATTACAAAGACGTGTTCCTAAATTTGGTTTCAAAAATATCAATAGAAAAGAATACAAGGCTCTGAATCTAGATACACTTCAAGAGCTTTTGGCAGACAAAAAAATTAAAAAGGAATTGGATTTTGAAACAATGATCGAATTGCGTTTGGTTCACAAAAACGATTTGGTTAAAGTTTTAGGAAGAGGTAAACTCGAAAGTCCTATTAAAGTTTTCGCTCATAAATTTTCAGCAACTGCTAAGGCGGCCATTGAAGCAGCTGGAGGAGAAACTGTAATCCTATAATATTACCCCAATGAGAAAAGTATTAGAAACCCTTTATAACATTTACAAAATAGAAGAGCTCAGAGACCGTGTGTTGCTGACTCTAGGAATGTTATTGGTATACCGTCTTGGAGCCCAAGTCGTTTTACCCGGGATTGATCCCGTTCAGCTTGCTGCGTTAAGTAGTAGAACTGATGGAGGAGGTCTTTTAGGAATTCTAAATGCGTTTACAGGTGGAGCATTCGCAAATGCTTCAATATTTGCGTTGGGTATTATGCCTTATATATCTGCATCTATTGTGGTACAGTTAATGGGTATTGCAGTACCCTATCTGCAGAAACTTCAAAAAGAAGGTGAAAGTGGAAGGAAAAAGATTAATCAAATTACTAGATGGTTAACTATTCTCATCTGTATCGTTCAAGCACCAGCATATCTCTATGGTTTGAGTGCCTTAGGTGTTCCAGAAAGCGCTTTCATATTAGGCAAAGGTCCTTTATTCATTATTTCTTCAGTTATCATATTAGTGACTGGAACGATTTTCGCAATGTGGTTAGGTGAAAAAATTACAGATAAGGGAATCGGGAATGGTATTTCATTACTTATAATGGTTGGAATCATAGCTAATTTACCACTTGCCTTTACACAAGAATTTATTTCTAGAGTATCTGAAAACAATGGTGGTTTAATGCTAATATTGATTGAATTAGTCCTTTGGATTGTCATTATTTTACTCTCCATCCTTCTAACACTCGCTGTAAGAAGAATTCCAGTACAATATGCCAGAAGACAAGCTGGCGGGGCTGCTTCAGACCGTTCTGTATATGGTTCTCGTCAATACATTCCATTGAAACTCAATGCTTCTGGTGTTATGCCGATTATATTTGCACAAGCAATTATGTTTGCTCCTGCTTACATTGGTGGAGCTCTCGGAGATTCTGATGCAGGGCAGTGGATGCAAACAAATTTTTCAGACATTTTTGGGCTTTGGTATAATTTACTTTTTGCAATTTTAATTATTGTATTTACTTATTTCTATACCGCTATTACTGTTCCTACAAATAAAATGTCGGATGATTTAAAGCGAAGTGGTGGTTTTGTACCGGGTATACGTCCTGGAAACGAAACTTCAGAATATCTTGATACGGTAATGTCACATATCACTTTTCCTGGCTCATTGTTTTTAGCCGGAATTGCAATATTCCCAGCGTTAGTTGTAAAACTTATTGGGATTCAGCAAGGTTGGGCATTATTTTATGGAGGAACCTCTTTACTGATTATGGTTGGAGTCGCAATTGATACTATTCAGCAGGTAAATTCATATCTCTTGAACAGGCATTATGACGGCTTAATGAAAACAGGTAAAACAAGAAGAGGAACAAATTAATTTATGGCAAAGCAAGCAGCAATAGAACAAGAAGGAACAATTATTGAAGCATTGTCAAATGCGATGTTCCGCGTAGAACTTGAAAATGGTCATGTCGTTACAGCACACATTTCAGGTAAAATGCGTTTGCATTATATCAAATTATTGCCAGGAGATAAAGTCAAACTAGAAATGAGTCCTTATGATTTATCAAAAGCAAGGATCACTTTTAGATTTTAAAAAATAATTCATAGTTATGAAAGTAAGAGCATCAATAAAAAAACGCAGTGCAGACTGCAAAATCGTACGGCGAAATGGACGTTTGTATGTAATCAACAAAAAAAATCCTAGATTCAAACAAAGACAAGGTTAATTATGGCTAGAATATCAGGAGTAGACATTCCCAAGCAAAAAAGAGGCGTTATAGCCCTTACCTATATTTTCGGTATTGGTAGAAGTCGTGCACAATCTATTTTAGAATCGGCTAAAGTAGACGAAAACAAAAAAGTTTCAGAATGGACTGATGATGAAACAGGTCGTATCCGTGAGGCAGTAGGATCCTTCAAGATAGAAGGAGAGTTACGTTCTGAGGTACAACTTAACATAAAGCGTCTGATGGATATCGGATGCTACAGAGGAATTCGTCATAGATCAGGTCTTCCATTAAGAGGGCAAAGAACTAAAAATAATTCTCGTACACGTAAAGGAAAACGTAAAACAGTAGCAAACAAAAAGAAAGCAACTAAATAATAGTTTGTCATTATGGCTAAAACAGCAAGTAAAAAAAGGAAAGTTATTGTTGAATCAATTGGAGAGGCGCATATTACAGCTTCATTCAATAATATCATTATCTCATTAACCAATTCAAAAGGTGAAGTGATATCATGGTCATCTGCAGGAAAGATGGGATTCAGAGGCTCTAAAAAGAATACACCCTACGCAGCACAAACAGCTGCAGAAGATTGTGCAAAAGTTGCTCAAGAAGCAGGATTGCGCAAGGTAAAAGTCTTTGTGAAAGGACCCGGTAACGGTCGTGAATCTGCAATCAGAACACTACACAATAACGGAATTGAAGTAATGGAAATTATTGACGTAACTCCACTACCTCACAATGGATGTAGACCTCCAAAACGAAGAAGAGTTTAATTATTATTAATATCACAAGGCGTTTTTAAGCTATCGAAGGAAGTGACCTTAATTCATAGCAAACGTTTTAAAAAAAACCAATTATGGCAAGATATACTGGTCCAAAAACAAAAATTGCTCGAAAATTTGGCGAGCCTATTTTCGGAGATGATAAATCATTCGAAAAAAGAAATTACCCTCCCGGACAACACGGAAACGCAAGACGCAGAGGAAAAAAATCGGAATATGCTGTCCAGCTAATGGAAAAGCAGAAAGCTAAATTTACCTACGGTATTTTGGAGCGCCAATTTCGAAATCTTTTTGAAAAAGCAAGTAGAAGTAAGGGAGTAACAGGTGAAGTTTTACTTCAATTGTGTGAATCTAGACTTGACAATGTAGTTTATCGACTCGGTCTCTCTCCTTCAAGAAGCGGTGCCCGTCAATTAGTTTCTCACCGTCACATAACCGTAAATGGTTCCATCCTTAACATCCCTTCTTATCAAGTAAAAAAAGGTGATGTTATCGGAGTAAGAGAGAAATCGAAATCATTAAATATCATTTTAGAGGCAAATGGAAAAGATGCTTCTGCATATGAGTGGTTAAGTTGGAATAAAGACCAACTCCAAGGAACATTTGTTAGCGTTCCAGAGAGACTTCAGATCCCTGAAAACATCAAAGAACAATTAATCGTAGAATTATACTCTAAATAAGCAAACGGAAGAATATTATGGCAATATTGAATTTTCAAAAACCCGATAAAGTTATCATGATCGACTCTTCTGAGTTTGAAGGCAAATTTGAGTTTCGTCCTTTAGAACCTGGATATGGTCTGACCGTAGGTAACGCTTTGAGACGTGTTTTGTTATCTTCTTTAGAAGGTTTCGCAATAACTTCTGTTAAGCTAGAAAACGTAGAGCATGAATTCTCTACGATTTCTGGAGTAGTAGAAGACGTTACAGAAATTATCCTAAACCTCAAACAAGTTCGTTTTAAAAGACAAATAGATGATATTGAGGAAGAAAAAGTAACCATCTCTATTGGAGGACAAGAACAACTTAAAGCTGCAGATTTTCAGAAATTTATTTCTGGATTTCAGGTATTAAACCCTGATTTAGTTATTTGTAACTTGGGTAAAAGTGTCCAACTGAATATGGAAATTACCATCGAAAAAGGTAGAGGGTACGTTCCTGCAGAAGAAAATAAGAAAACAAACGCAGAGATTGGAGTCATTGCGATAGATTCAATTTTTACTCCTATCAAAAATGTTAAGTACAGTATTGAGAATTTTAGAGTAGAACAAAAAACAGATTACGAAAAATTAATTTTTGAAGTAATTACAGACGGCTCTATTCACCCTAAAGATGCATTAACTGAAGCTGCTAAAACATTAATTCATCACTTCTTATTATTCTCTGATGAGCGAATTACTCTTGAAGCTGATGAAATTGCTCAAGCTGAAACTTATGATGAAGAATCCCTTCACATGCGTCAGCTGTTGAAAACGAAATTAGTAGACATGGATCTTTCTGTTCGCGCACTGAATTGTTTAAAAGCAGCTGAAGTAGACACCCTTGGAGACTTAGTTTCTTTCAACAAAAATGATTTGATGAAGTTTAGAAACTTTGGCAAAAAATCGTTAACAGAATTAGATGAACTCGTAATTCTTAAAGGCCTTTCCTTCGGAATGGATCTGGCGAAATATAAGTTAGACAAAGATTAATCCACATTTTTAAAGATAAAAAATGAGACACGGAAAAAAAGTAATGCACCTAGGTCGAAAGACTGCGCATAGAAAATCAATGCTAGCCAACATGGCTTGTTCTTTGATTGAACATAAACGAATCAATACCACTGTTACTAAGGCGAAAGCCTTAAAACAGTTTATTGAGCCTCTTGTAACAAAATCAAAATCAGACACTACTCACAACAGACGTCTAGCGTTTTCTTCTTTAAGAGACAAGAATGCTGTTTCTGAATTATTCAGAGAAGTGGCTGTTAAAGTTGGTGATCGTCCAGGAGGATATACAAGAATTATAAAACTTGGAAATCGATTAGGAGATAATGCATCCATGGCGATGATTGAACTAGTTGATTTTAATGAAATCTATAAGACAGAAGAAAAGACTAAGAAAAAATCACGAAGAAGAGGAGGCTCTTCAAAAACAGCAACTAAAAGTTCTAATACGGAAGAAGTTGTAGTTGAAGACAATGTAACTACAGCTTCTGATGAGGAAAAAGTAGTCAATACTGAAGCCTCTAAAACAGAAGCTAAACCTAATAAAAAAGACGCAGAAGATTCAAAAAATGATGCTGCAGAATAAATCTGGTTTTAGTTTTTACTTCTAATAATTTTAAAGGATAAACGTTTTAGTTTATCCTTTTTTTTGGTTTATTTTGTAAAGAAATAGTATGAAATATAAATCTAGAAAAAAGGCGTTCGTTCTCCTGGCAGACGGAACAAAATTTTATGGTAAATCAATAGGTATTGAAGGCTCTGCTTTTGGAGAAATATGCTTCAATACGGGAATGACAGGTTACCAAGAGATATTTACTGACCCATCCTATTTTGGTCAAATCATGGTTACAACCAATACACATATTGGTAACTATGGAGTTCTTGAAAAAGAGTCTCAATCCGATAAAATATCAATTGCAGGCTTAATATGTAAAGATTTCAGTTTTAATTATTCAAGACCTGCTGGAGAAATGTCTCTCTATGATTTTTTAGAACGTCAAAATTTGGTAACAATTTCTGATGTAGATACCCGAGCATTAGTAAATTATATTCGCGAACACGGTGCAATGAACGCTGTGATTTCTACTGAAATTGAAAAAGAAGAAAATCTAAAGGAAGCACTTCAAAATGCGCCAAGTATGGAAGGCCTGGAATTAGCTTCAAAAGTTTCAACTGAAGAGACCTATACCTATGGTAATCCCGATGCAAAATTTAAAATTGCAGCACTTGATTTAGGGATTAAAAGAAATATATTGGAGAATATGGCTTCAGAAGATATGTTTATTAAGGTATTCCCATACAATAGTTCATTTGATACGCTTTCAGCTTGGAATCCTGACGGGTATTTTATTTCAAATGGACCTGGAGATCCACAACCACTAAAAGAAGTCCAGGCAGTCGCAAAAGAAATTATGGATGCAAACAAACCTTTATTTGGTATTTGTTTAGGACATCAGATTATTGCTCTTGCAAATGGAATTCCAACATTTAAAATGTTTAACGGACACCGTGGGATTAATCATCCTGTAAAAAATTTAATTACCGGTAAAGGAGAAATTACATCACAAAATCATGGTTTTGCTGTAGAGATGGAAGCTGCAAAAAAACATCCTGATGTTGAGATTACTCACATTCATCTAAATGATCAAACTTTAGCTGGTATGCGTTTGAAAGATAAAAAATGTTTTTCTGTACAATACCATCCTGAGGCTGGTCCAGGTACTAACGACTCAATTTATTTATTCAAGCAGTTTAAAGATCTAATTTTAAACCAATAATTCTGAACCAAACCATATTTAATTTAAACAACATGAGTATCATAATTAACATACATGCAAGACAGATTTTTGATTCAAGAGGAAATCCAACAGTAGAAGTCGATGTCATTACCGAAAACGGTATTTTAGGACGTGCTGCTGTGCCCTCAGGCGCATCTACAGGAGAGCATGAAGCAGTGGAGCTTCGAGACGGTGGGTCTGCATATATGGGCAAGGCTGTTGGTAAGGCAGTAGATAATGTTAACAATATTATTGCACAAGAAATTGTGGGAACTTCAGTCTTTGAACAAGAAAACATTGATCAATCTATGATTGATTTAGACGGGACGCCTAATAAATCAAAATTGGGAGCAAATGCTATTTTGGGTGTTTCTTTAGCTGTCTCAAAAGCTGCAGCGAATGAATTAGGACTTCCTTTGTATCGATATATTGGAGGGGTAAGCGCAAAAACATTACCAGTACCTATGATGAATATTATCAATGGAGGCTCACATTCAGATGCACCAATTGCTTTTCAAGAGTTTATGGTGATGCCCGTTGGAGCAAAATCATTCACACAGGCAATGCAGATGGGATCAGAAATATTTCATCATTTAAAAAAGGTATTGCATGACAGAAATTTGAGTACTGCTGTAGGTGATGAAGGAGGTTTTGCTCCTACATTAGACGGTACTGAAGACGCTTTGGATACCATTCTTCAAGCAATAAAAAACGCAGGATATAAGCCTGAAGAAGAAGTGATGATCGCTTTGGATTGTGCAGCTGCTGAATTTTATGAAAATGGAGTTTATGACTATACTCTTTTTGAAGGAGATAAAGGAGTAAAGAGATCTTCTGAAGAACAAGCATCTTATCTTGCTGAACTGAGTGAAAAATATCCAATTGTTTCTATAGAAGATGGAATGGACGAGAATGACTGGGAAGGGTGGAAGTTACTCACCGAAAAAGCAGGGCATCGAGTTCAACTAGTCGGTGATGATTTATTTGTGACAAACGTAGAGCGTTTAAGCAAAGGAATCTCTCAGGGTATCGCCAATTCTATTTTGATTAAAGTAAATCAAATAGGGACACTTTCTGAAACCATTGCAGCAGTAGAAATGGCTCATAGAGCAGGATATACTTCAGTAATGTCTCACCGTTCAGGAGAGACAGAAGACAATACTATTGCTGATTTGGCAGTCGCTTTGAATACAGGTCAAATCAAAACGGGTTCAGCTTCTAGAAGTGACCGTATGGCAAAATACAATCAACTTTTACGTATTGAAGAAGCGTTGGATACACAGGCTTATTTCCCTGGAAAAAAAGCCTTCAAACATTAAGTTTTTAATTCTTAATGGAATCAATTCCATTTGAAGAAAAATTTAAATGCTTTATTAAATTGAAATATTAAAGAAAAAGGAAATGAGTGATTTAGTAAAACTTACCTACCAAGACCAAACTTTTGAGTTTCCCTTGATTGAGGGATCTGAAAATGAAGTTGGAATTGACATAAAAACCTTGAGAGCAAAAACGGGCTTAATAACTTTTGATCCCGGGTATAAAAATACTGGATCATGTAAAAGTTCTATTACCTTTTTGGATGGAGAGGAAGGAATTCTTCGCTACAGAGGCTATTCTATTGAAGATTTGTGTGAAAAGGCAAGTTTTATAGATGTCGCTTTTTTATTAATATTTGGTGAACTTCCTACCAAAAAGGAGCTGGAGTTGTTTAATAAAGAAATAAGACAAGACTCAATCGTTGATGAGGATCTTAAATCCATTTTAAAGAGTTTTCCAAAAGCAGCACACCCTATGGGAGTTCTCTCTTCGCTAACCTCAGCTTTGATTGCATTTAATCCAAATTCAGTCGATGTAGATTCCGATCAAGATATGAGAGAGGCTATTATTATGTTAATGGCTAAATTTCCAATCTTAGTTTCTTGGACGCATCGTAAGGTTAAAGGATTGCCTTTAAACTATGCGAACACTTCACTTTCCTATGTTGAAAACATTGCTCACATGATGTTTAAACGACCGCATCAAGATTTTACTGCTAGCCCAGTTTTGGTAAATGCATTAAATAAATTATTGATTCTACACGCTGATCACGAACAGAATTGCTCTACTTCGACAGTCCGTATTGTGGGATCGTCTCATGCGGGTCTTTTCGCTTCTGTTTCTGCCGGTATATCTGCGCTTTGGGGACCATTGCATGGAGGTGCTAATCAAGCTGTAATAGAAATGTTAGAAGCCATTAAAGCTGATGGTGGAGACACAAAGAAATACATGGCTAAAGCAAAAGATAAGAATGATCCCTTCCGATTGATGGGGTTTGGCCATCGCGTTTACAAAAACTTCGATCCTAGAGCTCGAATCATCAAAAAAGCTGCTGACGAAGTACTTCAAGAACTTGAAATTACGGATCCTATTTTACAAATTGCCAAGGACTTAGAACAAGAAGCGTTGAATGATCAATATTTTATTGATCGCAAATTATACCCTAACGTAGATTTTTATTCGGGTATTATTTATCGTGCTTTAGGAATCCCTACTGAAATGTTTACGGTTATGTTTGCTTTAGGAAGGTTGCCAGGTTGGATTGCTCAATGGTTGGAAATGCGCAAAAACAATGAACCTATAGGTCGTCCACGTCAAATTTATGATGGAAAAACCCTTCGGAATATCTGATTTTTTATAAATCTTCAAAAGAGGGTGGTGTGTTTAATACCTTTTGATCTGCTATTTTCTTAAAGAAATGGTGGATGTCTTCTTTGTCAGCTAAAATTTTTATAAAGTAGTGATCTATATATAGAGAGTACTCTTTTGCTTTTCCTTTATATAACTTCAGCTTGTAGTAGGGTATGATCAAACCGTAGGTTTCCAAAAGACTTCTGAAACGAACAATGATCCCTTGAGGTCTGATTTCAATATTACATTGATTTAAATTTTGGTCTAGAATTAATAAGTTATGAATATCAATAGAGAAACTATTCATATATAACTTGGGAGATCCTATGCCCCCTAATTTCCATCGCTTTTGTAAAGAAAAAGGTTTTCCAACAGTTTTCTCAATTTTGCGTTTAGTCTCAGGATTATTATAAGAAATGTTTAATAACATAAGCGTGTAAAGATACATCTTCTATTAAAAATGAAGGTTTTTACAGTCCTATCTTTGAGGTGTAACAATCGAAATTATTGATTTTTCTAATCCATGGTTTTTTGTAGTAAAGCCAATTCATTTCGGCTTTAATTTGCTTACAATAATTATCTTTGCTCAAATTAATATATGCAGTCTTTAGCTCATCAGATTTCCGAAATCTTAAAACCGTTTCTTAAGCAAACTTTTAATGCTGATATTTCACAACTTGAATTTCAATCCACTCGGAAAGAATTTGATGGGGATATTACTTTAGTTGTTTTTTCACTGTTGCGTTATATCAAAGCTAATCCAGTACAATTGGCAAATCAGCTAGGTATTTATCTAACTGAGCATGTAGATATGGTATCGGATTTTAATGTTGTAAAAGGCTTTTTGAATCTGAGTATAAAAGACGACTATTATGTTCAGTCACTTAATCATATAACAGCGACAAAAAACTACGGACATTGTACTCCTGATCCTAAAGCCGTTCATTTGGTAGAATATTCTTCACCAAACACAAATAAGCCATTGCATTTGGGGCATATCAGGAACAATTTATTAGGGTATTCCGTTGCACAGATACTTAAAGCGAGTGGCAAACAAGTTTTGAAAACTCAGATCATTAATGATCGTGGAATTCACATATGCAAATCTATGCTAGCTTGGAAAAAATTTGGTTCAGGCGAAACACCTGAGTCGACTGGTTTGAAAGGAGATAAATTAGTTGGTAATTATTATGTTCGATTCGATCAAGAGTACAAGAAAGAAATTCAACAATTAATGGCTAAAGGTGAAAGCGAAGATGAAGCTAAGTCACACGCACCCTTGTTTATTGAAGCACAGAAAATGCTTAGAGACTGGGAAGCTGGAGAGCCTGAAGTTGTTGCCCTTTGGAAAAAAATGAATGGTTGGGTGTACGATGGCTTTAAAACTACCTATTCCAATCTAGGGGTTGATTTTGATTCTTATTATTACGAAAGTGAAACCTATTTGCTGGGAAAAGAACTCATTGAAAAAGGACTAGAAGAAGCCATTTTTTATCGAAAAGAAGACGGTTCTGTTTGGGTAGACCTAACGGCAGAGGGATTGGACGAAAAGTTATTGCTTCGCTCTGATGGTACTGCGGTTTACATGACACAGGACTTGGGAACAGCCCTACAGCGATACAAAGATAATCCAACGATGGGCGGAATGGTGTATACGGTTGGTAACGAACAGGATTATCATTTTAAAGTATTGTTTTTAATTCTTGAGAAGTTAGGATTTTCTTGGGCAAATTCACTTTATCATTTAAGTTATGGAATGGTAGACCTTCCAGAAGGTAAAATGAAGAGTAGGGAAGGAACAGTTGTAGATGCAGATGATTTAATGGAAGAAATGACCAATACTGCAGCTACTCTCTCAGAAGAACTTGGAAAGCTTGAAGGGATGTCTATTGAAGACAAAAAAGTGTTATACAAGACGATCGGACTGGGTGCTTTGAAGTATTTTATATTGAAAGTTGATCCAAAAAAGAGTATTCTATTTGATCCGAAAACTTCTGTTGATTTTGCAGGAAACACTGGCCCATTTATTCAATATACCTATGCTCGTATTCAATCTATTTTAAGAAGTGCACCAATGACTTCTACCGAGCATTTAGTAGATCAGATAAGCGAAAAAGAAAAGGAAATTATCAAACATCTATTGCTCTACCCAGACACAATCCAACAGGCTGCTGCAAGCTATAGTCCAGCATTAGTTGCTAATTTCATCTATGATTTAGTGAAGTATTTCAATTCTTTTTACCAAAACATACCTATTCTGGGCGGGGAAGATCAAGCAATGGAATCATTTAGAATTAACCTTTGCCATGAAGTTGCAAGGGTAATTTCTAGTGGAACAGGCCTCTTGGGGATAAGCGTTCCAGAAAGAATGTAAAAAAAAAATCGCTCTATTGAGCGATTTTTTTTTCATAGCATTTTTTTCCTGTATAGGAATTATTTTGATTGAACAGCTAGGTTGTATACAACCAAACCAAATCCAATTTTGTTGATAGCATCCCCAACGTTGTAAACAACATCCATTGGAAGACCACCAAATATTCCACTGTACCATCCTTCAGTACCGGCCATATATCCAATTGGATAGATTGCCCATCCTACAAGAACGAACCAGCAAAGAGTTTTGTGCGCAGATTGAACTGCACCACCTGCAGAAGCAGCTAATTTAGAAGCACCACCCATCCAGATTTCATAAACTATCCAGAAATAAGCAAGTCCAGAAATAAGCCCCCAAACTGCAGGACCTGATCCTGTAGTGTAAACAGCTTCTCCAAAATAACCAGTTACTAACATTACTAAAGAAGCGAAAATCATTTTCCACATCAATTGTTTAGTAGCACCTGCTGCTTTTAAGATTAAATAAAACTCAACACACATTAATGGTACGGTTAATACCCAGTCTACATATCTAAAGAATGTAGGAGAGGTCATATTGGTTGCCCAATAATCACGCATGTACCAATAGTGTACTGCTGCAATGAACGTAATCAATCCAGAAACTAAAATGGAAGTTTTCCATTTGTTGTCGAACGAGTTCATTGATAAAAAGAAGAACGCTGATGCTGCCATCATCGCCATACATCCTACGAAGAATGTAAAACCTACGTAGTCGTCAGTGGCCATTGCTGGTGCCACAGTCATTAAGCTTAGAATTTTTTCCATGATTAAATCAATTATTTATTTTTGTTTAGATAAATTTATAAAAAATTAAACTTACTTACTATATAATTAAAAATAAATTGCGTTCAACTAACTTAACTCGCTCATTTTCAGTTCCAAAATATTTTATCCCTTTTTTGGTGCTTACATTAATTTCGGTCATTTTTTGCTTTTTTGTGCCAATTCCTGTACAAAATATGGTATCAATGCTTGGAATTTTGTCTTTTGGGATTCTTCATGGGGCAAATGATCTCAAAATTATTGCTAAAAAAACCTCTCATCAGAAAAAAAATAATTCACTCCAATTTTTTGTCCTATATATATTGGTCGTTTTTTTAGGGATTATACTCTTTTATTTTATCCCTAGATTGGCACTTTTGAGTTTTGTTTTGGTAAGTTGCTATCATTTTGGAGAGCAGCATTGGAGTGATAGATATGAAGGAAAAGCGTCCCCTCTTGTTTTTTTTATTTTATATGGCGCTTTAATTTTTATGATGCTTTTTTCACATCAGTATGCTGAATCATCGAAAATTATTTTCCAGATTACTTCGGTTCAACTGCCTTTTCAATTTTTTTGGATAGGAACAATCGTTTCTTTTATAGGAATTATAGTTTATTCAATTTTAAATAAGATACCACTGAATGTCGTTTTATTAGAATTGTTATTGTTGGGTTTACTAGCGCTCTTATTTTCAAAGGCCACCTTGATATTTGGTTTTGGTTTTTACTTCGTTCTTTGGCATAGTTTGCCCTCACTTCAATCACAAATCTATTATATATATGACAAAGAGACGAAGAGACCTTTGCTTCAATACATAAAGTCTGCACTATTGTATTGGGTAATGGCAATAATTGGACTTCTGTTTTTTTATTACTTTGTGGATCTTCCACAAGAATACATGTTGTCTATTTTCTTTTCTTTTCTTGCAGCAATTACTTTTCCTCATGCAATTGTTATGACGCTAATGTTTTATTCCGAAGAAGCAAATGGAGATTAATCAATTCTCATTTCTTATTTTTGTAAAACAGTAACCTCACCCATATATTATGTTTGATAATCTTAGCAATAAACTCGATAAAGCTTTTCAAGTTCTTAAAGGACATGGGAAAATTACAGAGATTAATGTAGCGGAAACTTTAAAGGAAGTACGTCGTGCACTTTTAGATGCAGACGTAAATTTTAAAATAGCTAAAGAATTTACTTCAAGAGTAAAAGATAAGGCTCTTGGGCAAAAGGTATTGACAAGTCTTCAGCCAGGTCAATTGTTAGTAAAAATCGTGAAAGACGAATTGGTTGACTTGATGGGTGCAAATGCTGTAGGTATAAATCTTGACACCAAACCAACCATTATTTTAATGTCGGGTTTGCAAGGTTCAGGGAAGACAACTTTTACTGGAAAACTAGCACTTTATCTTAAAAAGAAACACAATAAAAAACCCCTTCTAGTTGCCTGTGATGTTTATCGTCCCGCAGCAATTGATCAGTTGGGAATTGTTGCAGAACAAGTAGGAGCAGCTATTTATGAGGATCGCGAAGAAAAAAATCCCGTAGAAATTGCAAAAGCAGCTTTAGAATTTGCAAAAACAAATCAGCATGATTTAGTGCTTATTGATACAGCCGGACGCCTAGCAGTAGACGAAGTGTTAATGGAGGAAATTAAAGCCATACACAAGGCTGTAAATCCCTCTGAGACTCTGTTTGTGGTGGATTCTATGACAGGACAAGATGCCGTAAATACAGCAAAAACCTTTAATGACATTTTAAATTTTGACGGGGTAGTATTAACGAAACTCGATGGGGATACCCGAGGTGGTGCTGCACTTTCTATAAAGTCAGTTGTTGATAAACCAATCAAATTTATTGGTACAGGTGAGAAAATGGAAGCACTAGATGTTTTCTATCCTGAACGAATGGCTGATCGAATTTTGGGGATGGGAGATGTAGTATCTCTGGTAGAAAGAGCTCAAGAACAATTTGATCAAGAAGAAGCTCGTAGAATTAATAAAAAAATTGCAAAAAATCAATTTGGGTACGATGATTTTCTTTCACAGATTCAGCAGGTCAAAAAAATGGGAAACATGAAAGATCTTATGGGTATGATTCCAGGTGTCGGCAAAATGATGAAAGACATTGATGTAGATGATAATGCTTTCCAAGGGATCGAGGTGATTATAGGATCCATGACACCTAAAGAGCGTACCCAACCCCAACTGATGAACCACAGCCGAAAAACACGAATTGCAAAAGGCTCTGGAAAGACAATGCAAGAGGTCAATCAACTCATAAAGCAATTTGAACAAATGAGTAAGATGATGAAGATGATGCAAGGAGGAAAAGGGAAGCAGATGATGCAGGCGTTACAAAACATGAAATAAAGATGATCATATTAGACGGAAAAAAAACAGCACAGGACCTAAAAGAAGAAATTAAAATTTCTGTGGCGAGTATTCGAGAGAATAACCAGCGACCTCCGCACTTGGCGGCAGTGATTGTAGGAAATGACGGTGCTAGTTTAACCTATGTAGGGAGTAAAGTGCGTTCTTGTGAGTATGTGGGATTTGATTCTACTTTAATCCAACTTGAAGAAAGTACTACAGAAGAAACACTTCTTGAAAAAATTAAAGAACTGAATCAAGATGCTAATTTGGATGGCTATATCGTTCAGTTACCCTTACCAAAACACATTGATGAAGAAAAGATTTTGTTGGCAATAGATCCTACAAAAGATGTTGATGGATTTCATCCCTCAAATTTTGGACGTATGGCATTAGAAATGGATGCCTTTATTCCGGCAACCCCTTTTGGCATTATTGAATTGTTAGAGCGGTATAAGATTGAAACCTCTGGGAAGCATTGTGTAGTAGTAGGAAGAAGTCATATTGTAGGACGACCGATAAGTATTCTTATGAGTCAAAAAGGTTCTGTAGGAAACGCTACCGTTACTGTAGCACATAGCCGAACAGAAAATTTGGCGAACCTCACTCGAAATGCTGATATCGTTGTAATGGCTCTAGGAATTCCAGAATTTTTAACTGCAGATATGGTAAAAGAAGGGGCTGTAATTATTGATGTGGGTATAACACGCGTATCCGATGATCGCCATCCGAAAGGATATGTCATCAAGGGAGATGTCGCCTTCGATGAAGTTTCTTCAAAATCGAGCTATATTACCCCCGTACCAGGAGGAGTGGGACCTATGACTATCGCCATGCTTTTGAAAAATACCCTTTTAGCATATCAGAGAAAACTCTAACTTTCTTTTTCAATTGCTTGGTATGTCCTCAGTATTAATAATCCAAATAAAACACTGGAAAGAATTAGCAACACGTTAGTTAATCCTGAAGTTGCAAAAGATAGACGGATTAAAATTGTACAAATTACGAAGCCTGTATTTCGAATTAGTTGACTGTATCGTTCTGTATACTGAAATGAGAGAAGAAGAATAAATACATCAGCTAAGATAAGTATCGTGAAAAACTCATTGTAAAAAACCGCATTTATATCACTAAAAGCCGTTGTGTTTTCTGACGCAAAGAAAAGTTCTATAAACCAAGATGAAAAACTGTAAAATGATGTAAAAATAAGTACTGGCAAAAGAACAAGACTAACAGCTTTTTTGGAGCTTACAAATTTTTTAAGACGTTCATTTAGTTCTTTCTTGGGAAGTTTTTCTCGTCGTTGATTAAATAAATAAATTAAAAAGTAGAGCAATAATACACCAACCAAATCATAAATCAATTGCCTGTTTGAGGCAAATTCAAACCAGTTTACATCCAATTCAACTTTTGGAATATCACCAAAAATTCTACGTATTATAATTAAGGAAATAATTTCAAACTGTTTAGAAACCGCAGTTGTAAAAGAACGAGGTAGGTAAACGATGAGGAGATAAATTTCATAAACTAAAATAATCGAAAAAGGGGTATATATTGCTGAAATAGGGTCATCCAATAGACGTGCTTCAAATGGGGTGTGAAACAGATTGAATTTTTTTGAATAGATCAGAATTAAATGAATTATAAATCCGATGATAGAAAGCCATAAGGTAGCCCGTTCCAAATGTTTTTGATTCGCATCTGAAAATATACGTTCAAAAGAAGAGTTGAAAAACTGATAGGTTTTAGTCATGTTTAAGTCGCAAAAATTTGATCCTTATTTTTGAAGGATTTGAATTCCAACGCATTTCCTGCTGGATCATAAAAAAACATAGTCATCTGTTCTCCAGATAATCCTTCAAATCGAAGATAGGGTTCGATCACAAAATTTACCTTTTTCGATTTTATTTCAGCTGCAAAATTTTCAAACACTTCCCAGTCTAATAATACTCCAAAGTGGGGTATGGGAACTGCTTTTCCATCTACTTCATTATGGTGTTTTTTGGGTACGTGATTTGGATCAACATGGAGTACGAGTTGGTGCCCAAAAAGGTTTAAGTCAATCCAATTTGTGTCTGATCGACCTGTTTTACAGCCTAAAATATCTATATAAAAGCGACTGCATTTCTCGAGATTGTCCACCGGGATAGCGAGATGAAAAGGACTTGGCATAGCTCTTTTTTTATAAAGGTACAATTTCTTGATCAAACAGATTTTAGAATGTGGTACCTTTGCAAGATGGAAATTAAAAATGATTTGAAAGGAGTAGCAGAAGGGGTTTCACTTCCTCTTATGGAGGCTTTTTATACACTTCAAGGAGAAGGATATCATAAAGGAAGTGCCGCTTATTTTATTCGAATAGGAGGCTGTGATGTCGGATGTCATTGGTGCGATGTGAAGGAGAGTTGGGATTCAAATCTTCATCCACCTACGGAGGTAAGTACCATTGTTCGTGATGCAAAAAAGTATGCGGATACTGTTGTAGTCACTGGTGGTGAACCCCTAATGTGGACAATGGATCCGTTGTGTAATTCACTTCATGAACTTGGCATTCAAATTCATATCGAGACATCTGGTGCATATCCAATTAGTGGGACATGGGATTGGTTTTGTCTTTCACCAAAGAAAAATAAACTCCCTATAGAAGAAGCTTACGATTGTGCAGATGAATTAAAAATGATTGTCTATAATAAAGATGATTTAAAATTTGCTGAAGAACAAGCTGCTAAGGTTGGTTCTAGATGTAAATTGTATCTCCAGCCCGAATGGAGTAGGAGAGAAAAAGCAATCCCATTGATAGTGGATTATGTTCTTCAGAACCCCAAGTGGAAAGTTTCTTTGCAAACACATAAATACTTAAATATCCCTTAGGGATAAATTAAATAGTTCTTTCGAATTTCTTTAAACTTGTCTAAATCCTGATTCCAGGAAGCCCTAATTTCAGACTCCGACACCCCCTTTTGAAGCTGATGTCTTAAATTACTGACTCCACTTATTCGTTCAAAACCTTTAAGGAAAAACGTTTCTTTGTCAGGAAATTTTGAATAGGCATCTATTAACCATTTGATTTCTAATTGGTTTGGTTTGGGAGCTTGGACTAGATTAATTCCATTACAATTAATGCCGTTATATTTCGGACTTTTTGATCCAAAGTTGGGTTGCGGTCTGAATGAGAAACCTGTAACAGGAAAAGAGGGATCTCCGTAGAGTTGAAACTGATAATCTGTTCCTCTTCCGATACTGATTACAGTGGGTTCTAATAAACACAAACTTGGATATAGTGCAATAGATTGTTTGTTTGGAAGGTTGGGAGAGGGTCTTACAGGAAGTTCATAAGCAGTAGAATGTGTAAAATTCCGAATAGGAATAACTGTTAAATCGGACTTGAGCCCTCCAGTTAGCCATCCTTCACCATTTATCATTTGGGCGTACTCTCCTATAGTCATTCCGTAAACAATAGGGACAGGATGCATTCCTACAAAACTTTGATGTTCCATAGATAAAACAGGACCGTCAACATAATGAGTGTTTGGATTGGGTCGGTCTAAGACAATCAAAGGAATGTTCTGCTCAGCACATGCTTCCATTACATAATGAAGTGTGGAGAGGTATGTGAAGAAACGTACCCCAACATCTTGTAAGTCAAAGACCATTATTTCAATTCCATCAAGTTGTGAAGCAGAAGGCTTCCTATTCGCACCATAAAGCGAATAAATTTGAAGTTGTGTTTTTGTGTCTTTTTGATCTTTTATTTTTTCACCAGCATCAGCTGTACCACGAAAACCATGTTCTGGAGCAAAAACACCTTGAATATTGATGCTTTTTTCTAAGAGCACATCAACGAGATGCTCGGGCTTAGTAGAATTATAAATTAAGCTAGCTTGATGTGCTACGACACCAACCTTTTTCCCCTCTAGAAGTTTGAGATATGACTCAATATGAGCTGCTCCAGGGAGAACTTGTGAATTACAAGAAGTGTAAGTTAGAGTACTTAGAACAAGCCAAAATAAAAATGTATTTTTGAAATGGCTAATATTAAAAAGGGATTTCATTGAATGTAGCTTTGTTTTTTGCGCAAAAAATGCGTCAACATGAACAGTATAAAAATACAGTTTCTTCGCGGATAATCAATATCGCAATGACTGCTGTTGCAATAGGAATCGCCTCTATTTTAATTGCAATGGCTTGCAGCAAAGGCCTTCAAAATGAAATTAGAAATAAAACAAGTGCCTTTAATGGACACATCTTGATTACACTTTTTGAAAATAACGAATCACAGGTATCTATCCTCCCTTTTGAAAATTCACAAGAAATTAAAAATAAGATTGAAGCCCATAACAATTTTGATCGAATGCATGCAATTGCCCTAAAAGCGGGTATGTTAAAAGCAAATGATGATTTTGAAGGAATACTATTAAAGGGTGTTGATTCAGGCTTTAAATGGACAAGTATTGAAGGATTTTTAACTCAAGGTGATTTTCCAGCTTATGGCTCTAACTCGAGCAATGAGATTCTTATGTCTGAAGTTATTGCTAATCGATTAAACTTAAAAGTAGGTGATACGGTGGATGCTTTTTTTCAAAATAATCTTAATGAGGGTTTACCTAAAAGAAGGAAATTTAAGATTGTCGGCCTTTTCTTTTCTGGATTTCCAGACATTGATGAAAATTTGGTTTATGCCGATTTGAGACAAGTCCAGCGACTCAATCAATGGAATGAAAATCAAATTGGGGGTTATGAAGTTTTTGTAAAATCGTTCAGTCAAGTTTCTCAAACGTCAAACCAGCTCTATGCAGGATTGCCTTCAGAATTGAATAGTATCTCGATCTCAGATCGTTTTTCTAGTATATTTCAATGGATTACTTTGTTTGATTTTAATGTTTTGATCATTCTAATTGTGATGCTGCTGGTAGGAGTTATAAATATGGCAACGGCTTTGTTGGTATTAATTTTAGAACGCTCACGTATGGTAGGCTTGCTTAAGGCAATAGGTGCTCCCGACTCAATGATTCAAAAAATATTTATGTATAACGGAATTGTAATTATGTCTAAAGGGATGTTTTATGGCAATTTGATTGGTTTTACGTTTTATTACTCTCAGCTGCAGTGGGGATGGATAAGTTTAGATCCGGCAACTTATTTTGTTAGTGTCGCACCTGTTTCTATTGCATGGTTTGAGGCGCTATTTCTTAACTTGATTTTTTTAGGTCTCGCCACTTTACTGTTGTGGATTCCTTCAAAAATTGTATTGAAAATATCACCATCTCAAGTACTGCGCTTTAGATAAAAAAAGCCTAATATTTTAATTATTGTTTACAGATTCTAATACCTTTGTATTTAATCTATTTTAATGATATACGCGAACTCAATTCTAGAAACCATCGGAAACACTCCTTTGGTAAAACTCAATAAAATTGTATCAGGAATCGATGCTTTAGTTTTGGCTAAAGTGGAGAGTTTTAATCCAGGAAATTCAGTAAAAGATCGTATGGCATTAAAAATGATCGAAGATGCTGAAAAGTCAGGATTTCTAAAGCCCGGAGGAACAATTGTAGAGGGGACTTCAGGAAATACAGGAATGGGACTAGCTTTAGCTGCTATTGTAAAAGGATACAAATTAATTTGTGTATCCAATGATAAACAGTCTAAAGAAAAATTTGATGTACTGCGAGCAGTAGGTGCTCAAGTAGTAGTTTGTCCCACAGATGTAGCTCCGGAGGACCCAAGATCTTACTACAGCACCTCCAAACGAATTGCTTCTGAAACACCTAACTCTTGGTATGCAAATCAATATGATAATCCGTCCAATGCCCAAGCACATTATGAAACTACAGGTCCTGAGATATGGGAACAAACCCAAGGAAAAATAACACACTTTGTAGTGGGAGTAGGAACAGGAGGGACAATTTCTGGTGTAGGAAAATTCCTAAAAGAAAAAAACCCGAATATTAAAATCTGGGGGATAGACACCTACGGTTCTGTATTTAAAAAATACCATGAAACAGGAGTATTTGATCCTAATGAAATTTATCCATATTCTACTGAAGGGATTGGTGAAGATATTTTGCCTGAAAACGTCGATTTTTCAGTAATCGATCACTTCGAAAAAGTAACGGATAAAGATGCCGCAGTTTATACGCGAACCCTTGCTAGAGCTGAAGGAATTTTTGCTGGAAATTCTGCAGGATCTGCAATAAAAGGTCTTTTACAGCTTAAGACTAAACTTCATAAATCAGACGTTGTCGTGGTTCTCTTGCACGATTCAGGTAGCCGATACATAGGTAAAATCTACAACGATGATTGGATGAAAGAAAAACAATTTATTTAGTTTTTTTTTGTTTAAGTTTTAAAATTCATCCAAAGCCTTTAATTAACAATATTAATTGGTTATTTTCGTTATCTATTTACTATATATTGATAATTGAATAAAAAGCTATTTAAGTGGATCTCCAAGGGGATGCTATTTCTTGTGTTTTTGTGTGGAATTTATTCTAATGC